>Ga0207975_100019_pt1 | contig 227169 bp, 188 predicted proteins | sample LakWasMe91_HOW11_2_FD_183913 | JGI IMG/M metagenome (GOLD analysis project Ga0207975, IMG submission 183913) | Freshwater sediment methanotrophic microbial communities from Lake Washington under simulated oxygen tension - Sediment Metagenome... | ecosystem: Environmental > Aquatic > Freshwater...
TCATAATTTATAACTCATAATTCATAATTAATTTTTACTTTTGCAGCCTTAACGAAAGGAGGTGATAAAATTATGCTAATTATACCAATTAAAGACGGAGAAAATATCGATAGAGCACTAAAGCGCTATAAAAGAAAATTTGATAAAACTGGAACTGTAAGACAGTTAAGAGCTCGTACAGCTTTTATTAAGCCTTCAGTTGTTAATAGGATGAAATTCCAAAAAGCCGCTTATATCCAAGGCTTGAGAGATAGTATCGAGAATATCTAATATTGTCATACATTTTGAAATAAATTACCGTTAGTAATTAAAGTTTCTTAACTTTGATTCTAACGGTTTTTTTATGGCTATAAATAATAAAGATGCATTTAGGGATTATTTGCAATTAGAAAAAAAATATTCTCCACATACCATTAATGCTTATTTGAATGATGTTGGTTATTTTGAATCATTTAATAAGGAGTGTTTTGGTGAGGAAGTCATTGATCAGGTAAATTACAGTCAAATTAGAAGTTGGATTGTTTCGCTTGTTGAGGATGGGCTTTCGAATACTACAATAAATAGAAAGATTGCTTCTTTAAAATCTTTTTATAGATTTCTTTTAAAAACAAAACAAATTCAGGTTAATCCGTTGTTGAAACACAAGGTTTTAAAAACGGAAAAAAAACTTCAAATTCCATTTTCTGAAAAAGAGTTGGTCGAGGCTTTGTCTCAAAAATCAATCTCTGACGATTTTCAGGAAATTAGGGATAAGCTTATTGCGGAGTTGTTTTATACTTCGGGAATACGCAGGACTGAGTTGATTCATTTAAAGCTTTTTAATGTTAATTTAATGAGCGGAACTTTAAAGGTGTTGGGGAAAAGGAATAAAGAACGCATTTTGCCGATTTTGCCAATAGTCGCTGAGCAACTATCTTTATATATAAGAGAGCGTTCAAAATTGGAAAATATAGTTGATGGGGATTATTTATTTCTCACAAAAAAAGGGTTAAAATTGAATGATTCTTTTGTGTATCGATTAATAAATTCATACTTTAGTAGTGTCTCCGAAAAGGTAAAAAAGAGTCCGCATATATTAAGACATACGTTTGCGACTCACTTATTGAATAATGGAGCCGATTTGAATTCAGTTAAAGAGTTATTAGGACATTCTAGTTTGGCTTCCACGCAGATTTATACGCATAGTAGTTTGTCAGAACTTAAAAAGGTGTATCAGGAGGCTCATCCTAGGAATAAAAAGTAATTCTTGAAATGTTTAACCATATAAAAAGATTGATTATGAAGGTAAATGTTCATGCAGTTAACTTTACTGTTGACAAAAAGCTGGTAGATTTCGTTCAAGAGAGAATGGATAAGTTGGAAAAATATTATGATAGAGTTGTCTCTTCAGATGTTTTTATGAAAGTGGAAAAGACTAGTGAAAAGGAAAATAAAATTGTGGAGGTAAAGATTAATGTCCCTGGGGATGATTTTTTGGTTAAGAAGCAGTGTAAATCCTTTGAGGAGGCTGTAGAGCAGGCGGCGGAATCGCTGGAAAGATTGTTGGTGAAACGTAAAGAAAAGTTAAGAGCACATATTTAATTAAAATTTTTTTCAAAAAATGTTTTGATTAAAGGATAAAATATCTACATTTGCAGTCCGTTAGAAATAGCGGACTTTTTTTATTGATAACGCCGATGTAGCTCAGCTGGCTAGAGCAGCTGATTTGTAATCAGCAGGTCGTGGGTTCGAGTCCCTCTATCGGCTCAAAAGGTAAAAGTTTTAATAGAAAAAGTTGGGAAGATACTCAAGCGGCCAACGAGGACGGACTGTAAATCCGTTGGGTAACCTTCGCAGGTTCGAATCCTGCTCTTCCCACAAGAATTGTTTTTTTTGGATTACGGATTTTGAATAGTAGATTGAAAAATTTAAGATCAAAATTTAAGCTCTTCTAAAAATCAAGGATTCTGCCGACTTAGCTCAGGGGTAGAGTGCTTCCTTGGTAAGGAAGAGGTCACGGGTTCAAATCCCGTAGTTGGCTCAAGTAAGTAGGAAATTGAAATAAATATATAAACTAGATTAAAAATTAAGTAAAATGGCAAAAGAAACCTTTAACCGTTCGAAACCACACTTAAATATAGGTACGATCGGACACGTAGATCACGGTAAAACTACTTTAACAGCAGCAATCACAAAAGTGTTATCTGATGCTGGTTACTGTCAAGCAAAATCATTTGATCAAATTGATAATGCTCCAGAAGAAAAAGAAAGAGGTATTACAATTAATACATCTCACGTAGAGTACGAAACAGCTAACCGTCACTATGCTCACGTTGACTGTCCAGGTCACGCGGATTACGTAAAAAACATGGTTACTGGTGCTGCTCAAATGGACGGAGCTATCTTAGTAGTTGCTGCTACAGATGGTCCAATGCCACAAACTCGTGAGCACATCCTTTTAGGTCGTCAGGTAGGTATTCCAAGAATCGTTGTTTTCATGAACAAAGTGGATATGGTTGATGATGCTGAGTTGTTAGAGTTAGTTGAAATGGAAATCAGAGACTTGTTGTCTTTCTATGAGTATGATGGAGACAACTGTCCAGTTATTCAAGGATCTGCTTTAGGAGGATTAAATAATGATCCAAACTGGGTTCCTAAAATCATTGAATTGATGGAAGCTGTTGATAACTGGATCGAAGAGCCAGTACGTGATGTTGCAAAACCATTCTTGATGCCAGTTGAGGACGTATTTACAATTACAGGTCGTGGAACTGTTGCTACAGGTCGTATCGAAACTGGAGTTGCTAATACTGGAGATCCAGTTGAAATCATTGGTATGGGAGCTGAGAAATTGACTTCTACAATTACTGGAGTTGAGATGTTCCGTAAAATCCTTGATAGAGGTGAAGCTGGAGATAATGTAGGTTTATTGTTGAGAGGTATTGATAAAGCTGATATCAAAAGAGGTATGGTTATCATTAAACCAGGATCTGTTAAACCACACGCTACTTTCAAAGCTGAGGTGTATATCTTGAAAAAAGAAGAAGGTGGACGTCACACTCCATTCCATAATAACTACCGTCCACAGTTCTACGTACGTACAACTGACGTAACAGGAGTTATTACTTTACCAGAAGGTGTAGAGATGGTAATGCCAGGTGACAACTTAACTATTAATGTTTCTTTGTTAAGCCCAATCGCTATGAGTGTTGGTTTACGTTTCGCTATCCGTGAAGGTGGTAGAACAGTAGGTGCAGGTCAGGTAACTGAAATTGTAGCTTAATACTAAATAAATTCAATAAGCCAGTGTCGTGCTTATTACGACACTGGTTTTTTTCTACGGGCGTAGTTCAAGGGTAGAATAGCGGTCTCCAAAACCGTTGATGGGGGTTCGAATCCCTCCGCCCGTGCAAAATAAACTAATCACTATGACAAAAGTTGTTAATTACATATCAGAATCATTTGAAGAATTAAAATCAAATGTAACTTGGCCTGCTTGGGCTGAAGTACAACGTCTTACAATCGTTGTTGCTGTTTTTTCAGTGGTATTCGCTTTAGCAACGTGGGGAGTAGATGAAGTATTTGCAAAAACATTAGCTGTGTTTTTTAATTGGATAAAAGCATAATTTTTTCTAATGGCAGATAATAATATAAAAAAGTGGTATGTCGTTCGTGCAGTAAGCGGACAAGAAAATAAAGTGAAAGCTTATATCGAAACTGAAATTGCTCGTTTAGGAATGAGTGATTATGTTTCGCAAGTTCTTGTGCCTACCGAGAAAGTAGTTACTGTAAAAGAAGGAAAGAAATTATCTAAAGATAAAGTTTATTTTCCGGGATATGTTATGTTGGAAGCCAATTTAGTTGGTGAGATTCCTCATATTATTAAGTCTATTACAAGTGTTATTGGATTCTTAGGAGAGACTAAAGGAGGAGAGCCTGTTCCGTTAAGAATGTCAGAAGTAAATAGAATGTTAGGTAAAGTTGATGAGTTAGCTGTTAACACAGATACTCGTGCTATTCCTTTCAACGTTGGAGAAACTATTAAAGTGATCGATGGTCCATTTAATGGTTTTAACGGTACAGTTGAAAAAATTAATGAAGAAAAGCGTAAACTTGAGGTAATGGTCAAAATTTTCGGTAGAAAAACACCTTTGGAATTGAGTTTTATGCAAGTTGAAAAAGTATAATTTTTGTTACATCTATAATAACCACTGCAATCGCTTCCAATGATTGTTGTGTTAAATTTTTTAAAAATGGCTAAAGAAATTAGTAAGGTAGTTAAACTACAAGTTAAGGGAGGTGCTGCGAACCCGTCGCCACCGGTTGGACCTGCTTTAGGAGCTGCTGGGGTAAACATCATGGAGTTTTGTAAGCAATTTAATGCTAGAACTCAAGATAAACCTGGCAAAATTTGTCCAGTGCAAATCACTGTGTACAAAGACAAATCATTTGATTTTGTTGTTAAGACTCCTCCTGCTGCTGTCCAGTTATTGGAAGCTGCAAAGCTAAAGTCAGGATCTGGTGAACCAAATCGTAAAAAAGTAGCTAGCGTTACTTGGGATGTTATCAAGGCAATTGCCGAAGATAAAATGGTAGATTTAAATGCATTCACAATCGAATCTGCAATGAGCATGATTGCTGGAACAGCTAGATCTATGGGTATAACCGTATCAGGAGATTCTCCTTTTTAATTAAGAGAAAGACATGGCAAAATTGACAAAAAAGCAAAAAGTGGCTGCTTCAAAAATTGAGAAGAACAAATTGTACTCTTTGAAAGATGCTGCGGCATTGATTAAAGAGGTTGCTTCTGCAAAATTTGATGAGTCAGTTGATATCGCAGTTCGTTTGGGTGTTGATCCAAGAAAAGCGAATCAAATGGTGAGAGGTGTAGTAACATTACCTCATGGAACAGGAAAAGATGTTAAAGTATTGGCATTGGTTACTCCAGATAAAGAAGCGGAAGCTAAAGAAGCTGGTGCAGATCATGTTGGTCTTGATGATTATCTACAAAAAATTAAAGATGGTTGGACAGATGTTGATGTAATCATCACTATGCCTGCTGTTATGGGTAAATTAGGTCCATTAGGTCGTATTTTAGGACCTAGAGGTTTAATGCCAAACCCTAAAACAGGTACTGTAACTATGGATGTTGCAAAAGCTGTTGCAGAGGTAAAAGCTGGTAAAATTGACTTTAAAGTTGATAAAACTGGTATCGTACATGCAGGAATTGGTAAAGTTTCTTTTGGAGCTGAGCAAATTGTTGACAACGCACACGAAATTATTCAAACATTAATCAAACTTAAACCAACTGCTGCTAAAGGTACATACATCAAAGGTATCCACCTTACAAGCACAATGAGTCCTGCAATTGCATTGGATCCAAAAGCAGTATAATTGGTAGTTAATAATTTTTAGTATGACTAGAGAAGAAAAATCAATCGCGATTGAAGATTTAACTGCACAGTTAGCTGGTACAAATATCATTTATGTATCTGATATTTCAGGGTTAGACGCAGAAACAACTTCAAACTTGAGAAGAGCTTGTTTTAAAGCAGGTGTTAAATTAGAAGTAGTAAAAAACACTTTGCTTGCAAAAGCAATGGAAGCTTCTGATAATGATTATGGAGATTTACCTTCTGTATTGGCAGGTAACAGTGCTATATTCATTGCAGATGTTGCAAATGCACCAGGAAAAATCATCAAAGATTTCAGAAAGAAAGCTGCAAAACCTATTTTAAAAGGTGCTTTTATCAATTCTGAGATTTATATCGGTGATGATCAATTGGATACATTGGCTACAATTAAATCTAGAGAAGAGCTTATCGGTGAAATCATTGGATTGTTACAATCGCCAGCTCAAAGAGTTATTTCTGCTTTACAAAACCAATTCGCAGGTAGCGAAGAGGCTGAAGCATAATAGCCAAAGCAAGGAGTTTCTCCTTGTTGCTTGAATTAGCGCACAATAAATAAATTATATTTTTACAAATCATTTTAAAAAAATAGAAAAAATGGCAGATTTGAAACAATTCGCAGAGCAATTAGTTAACTTGACAGTTAAAGAAGTTAACGAATTAGCAACAATATTGAAAGATGAGTACGGTATCGAACCAGCTGCTGCAGCTGTAGTAGTTGCTGCTGGAGGTGGTGAAGGTGCTGCTGAAGAGGCTCAAACAGAATTTACAGTAGTATTGAAAGATGCTGGAGCTTCTAAATTAGCTGTAGTAAAATTAGTTAAAGAACTTACAGGTTTAGGTTTGAAAGAAGCTAAAGATGTAGTTGATAGCGCTCCTAGCAACGTTAAAGAAGGTGTAACTAAAGAAGAGGCTGAAGGTCTTAAAAAATCTTTAGAAGAAGCTGGAGCTGTTGTTGAGTTAAAATAATAAAACGTCAGTTTTAAAGTAGGTTTAGACCTTGGACGAAAGCGTCCAACGGTCTAAACCATTTTTCGTATAATAAAATATATCAAGTTTTATTATAAAATAGTTTAAAATACGAAAAGGTTTTTGATCAATACGAAGAAAGAAAATGTACAAAGAGTTTCTTGGTTTATTTTTAAAGATGTATTGATTATAAAAAGAAAGTATAGATTGTTTTATAAATTAAACAGTGTTTTTACACAAATAACTACTTTTTTTTAATCAAAATTTTGTCCATTGATGATAACAAATCAGACTGAAAGATTGAATTTTGCCTCTACCAAAAACATACCTCAGTATCCGGATTTCTTGGATGTTCAGGTAAAATCGTTTAAAGATTTCTTCCAATTAGAAACTAAATCTGACGAAAGAGGCGACGAAGGGTTATACAATACCTTCATGGAAAACTTTCCAATTACAGACACAAGAAACAACTTTGTATTGGAATTCCTTGATTACTTTGTAGATCCACCACGTTACACCATTCAAGAATGTATAGAAAGAGGTCTTACTTATAGTGTGCCTTTAAAAGCTAGGTTGAAACTATATTGTACAGATCCTGAACACGAAGATTTTGAAACTATTGTACAAGACGTTTATCTTGGAACAATACCTTACATGACACCAAGTGGTACTTTTGTTATCAATGGAGCAGAGCGAGTTGTAGTTTCTCAATTACACCGTTCTCCGGGTGTTTTCTTTGGGCAGTCATTCCATGCAAATGGAACAAAATTATATTCTGCGAGAGTTATTCCTTTTAAAGGATCTTGGATAGAATTTTCTACCGATATCAACAGCGTAATGTATGCGTATATTGATAGAAAGAAAAAATTACCTGTTACAACTTTATTCCGTGCAATTGGTTTCGAAAGAGATAAGGACATCCTTGAAATTTTTGACCTTGCTGAAGAAATTAAAGTTTCTAAAACAGGACTTAAAAAATATATTGGAAGAAAACTTGCTGCCCGTGTATTGAACACTTGGCATGAGGATTTCGTGGATGAGGATACTGGAGAGGTTGTTTCTATCGAGCGTAATGAGATTATCTTGGATAGAGATACCATCATCGATAAAGATAATGTTGAGGAAATCATCGAATCAAACGTTAAATCTATCTTGTTACACAAAGAAGATAATAACGCGGTTGATTATTCTATCATCCATAATACATTACAAAAAGACCCAACAAACTCTGAAAAAGAAGCTGTTGAGCATATCTATAGACAATTACGTAACGCTGAACCACCTGATGAGGAAACTGCTCGTGGTATCATTGATAAATTATTCTTCTCTGATCAACGTTACAACTTAGGTGAAGTAGGTCGTTATAGAATTAACAAAAAACTGAACCTTGATACTCCAATGGAAAAGCAAGTGCTTACCAAAGAAGATATCATTACTATCGTTAAATATTTGATCGAGTTGATTAACTCAAAAGCTGAGATTGACGATATCGACCACTTGTCAAACCGTCGTGTTAGAACTGTTGGAGAGCAATTGTCTCAACAATTTGGTGTTGGTTTGGCTCGTATGGCTAGAACTATTCGTGAGAGAATGAACGTTAGAGATAACGAGGTGTTTACACCGATAGATTTGATCAATGCTAAAACATTATCGTCTGTTATCAACTCTTTCTTTGGAACTAACCAGTTGTCTCAATTTATGGATCAAACGAATCCATTGGCTGAGATTACACACAAAAGAAGATTATCTGCACTTGGACCAGGTGGACTTTCGAGAGAGAGAGCTGGATTTGAGGTTCGTGACGTTCATTACACGCATTATGGTCGTTTATGTCCAATTGAAACTCCTGAGGGACCAAACATCGGTTTGATTTCGTCTCTTGGTGTTTATGCTAAAGTTAACGGAATGGGATTCATTGAAACTCCTTACCGTAAAGTAACCAATGGAGTTGTTGATTTAGAATCTACTCCTATTTACTTAAGTGCTGAAGAAGAAGAAGGAATGTTAATTGCCCAAGCTAACATTAAAATGGAAGCTTCAGGTCAAATTACTGCCGAAAACGTAATTGCGCGTCAAGAAGGTGATTTCCCTGTAATTGACCCTTCTCAAGTACATTACACTGACGTTGCGCCAAACCAAATCGCTTCGATTTCTGCATCTTTGATTCCTTTCTTGGAGCATGATGATGCGAACCGTGCGTTGATGGGATCGAACATGATGCGTCAGGCCGTACCATTGATACGTCCTGAAGCTCCAATTGTTGGTACAGGTTTAGAGCGTCAAGTAGCTTCGGATTCCAGAGTATTGATTAATGCAGAAGGACATGGAGTTGTAGAATATGTTGATGCTAATATCATTACTATCAAATACGATCGTTCTGAAGAAGAAAGAATGGTGAGTTTTGATGCTGATGAAAAAACATACAACTTAATTAAATTTAGAAAGACCAATCAAGGGACAAGTATCAATCTTAAACCTATCGTAAGAAAAGGGGACAGAGTGATTCCTGGTCAAGTGTTGTCTGAAGGATATGCAACTCAAAATGGAGAATTAGCTTTAGGTAGAAACCTTAAAGTTGCGTTCATGCCATGGAAAGGTTACAACTTTGAGGATGCGATTGTGATTTCTGAAAAAGTAGTTCGTGATGATATCTTTACCTCTATTCACATTGATGACTATTCATTAGAAGTTAGAGATACTAAATTAGGTAATGAAGAATTAACGAATGATATACCAAACGTTTCTGAAGAAGCTACAAAAGATTTGGATGAAAACGGTATGATTAGAATTGGTGCCGAGGTTAAACCTGGTGATATTCTTATCGGTAAAATTACGCCAAAAGGGGAATCAGATCCTACTCCGGAAGAGAAATTGCTACGTGCAATCTTCGGGGATAAAGCAGGTGATGTAAAAGATGCTTCATTAAAAGCTTCTCCTTCTTTACATGGTGTGGTTTTAGATAAAAAATTATTTGCAAGAGCAGTAAAAGACAAACGTAAACGTACTCAGGACAAGGATGCTTTAGGAGCACTTGAAATGGAGTTCGAAGTTAAATTTGTTGAGCTTAAAGATAGATTGATTGAGAAACTTTTCAATATCGTAAACGGAAAAACTTCTCAAGGTGTAATGAATGATTTGGGTGAAGAAGTTTTACCAAAAGGTAAAAAATATACTCAAAAAATGCTTTATGCTGTTGAAGATTTTGCTCACTTAAGTAAAGGTCAATGGGTTGCTGATGATGCAACAAATACTATGGTAAATGATTTGATTCATAACTATAAAATTAAATTGAACGATTTACAAGGAGCTTTACGTAGAGAGAAATTCACAATTACTGTTGGAGATGAATTACCATCAGGAATCTTGAAATTGGCTAAAGTATATATTGCCAAAAAACGTAAGTTGAAAGTAGGGGATAAAATGGCAGGACGTCACGGTAACAAAGGTATTGTTGCACGTATTGTTCGTCATGAAGATATGCCTTTCTTGGAAGACGGAACACCAGTTGATATTGTATTGAACCCACTTGGGGTACCATCGCGTATGAACATCGGGCAAATCTATGAGACAGTATTAGGATGGGCTGGTATGAATTTGGGTAGAAAGTTTGCTACTCCAATTTTCGACGGAGCTTCTCTTGACGAAATCAATGCTTTGACTGATGAAGCTGGAGTACCACGTTTCGGACATACGCACCTTTATGATGGAGGTACTGGAGAGCGTTTCCACCAAGCTGCAACCGTTGGAGTTATCTATATGTTGAAATTAGGACACATGGTTGACGATAAGATGCACGCACGTTCTATCGGTCCATACTCGTTGATTACTCAACAACCACTTGGAGGAAAAGCTCAATTTGGAGGTCAGCGTTTTGGAGAGATGGAGGTTTGGGCTCTTGAAGCTTATGGAGCATCAAGTACTCTTAGAGAAATCTTGACTGTTAAATCTGATGATGTTATTGGTAGAGCCAAAACTTACGAGGCAATCGTAAAAGGTGAAACTATGCCAGAACCAGGATTGCCAGAATCATTCAACGTATTAATGCACGAATTGAAAGGTCTTGGACTTGATATTCGTTTAGAAGAATAAATTTTTTTGTCACAGTAGAGATGTTGCATTGCAGTATCTCTACTTGGCATTTTTACGAGTTTTTAAAGATTTATACCCGTAAACCGTTCCGATTTTTTATAGAATTTTTAAAAGTTTTATAATTAGCACTTCAAAAGTAAGTTTGAAGTTTAGAGAAGTAATTCGAGGTGTACAAATGTTGCATAGCAGCTTTTGTAAAGAATCAATTTTTAATTGCAAATAAATCAATAGTAAAAACTATGATAAATAATAGAAATAATAAAGAAAAGAATCTTGTAAAAAGATTTGACAAAATTTCGATAGGATTAGCTTCTCCAGAGTCTATCTTGAAAGAATCAAGAGGTGAAGTATTGAAGCCTGAAACTATTAACTATAGAACTCACAAACCAGAGCGTGACGGTCTTTTCTGCGAAAGAATTTTTGGACCAGTAAAAGATTTTGAATGTGCTTGTGGTAAATATAAAAGAATCCGTTACAAAGGTATCATCTGCGACCGTTGTGGTGTTGAAGTTACTGAAAAGAAAGTACGTAGAGACAGAGTAGGACACATCAACCTTGTTGTGCCTATCGCTCACATCTGGTATTTCCGTTCACTTCCTAATAAAATTGGATATATCCTTGGTCTTCCATCTAAGAAATTAGATATGATTATCTACTACGAAAGATATGTAGTTATTCAACCAGGTATCGCCAAACATGCAGATGGTGAAGCTATTCAAAAATTAGATTTCTTGACTGAAGAAGAATATTTGAATATTTTAGATACTCTTCCTGCAGATAACCAGTATTTAGATGATTTTGATCCAAATAAATTTGTTGCCAAAATGGGAGCAGAGTGTATTATGGATTTATTAGCTCGTATTGATCTTGACGAATTATCATATGACTTAAGACATAAAGCTAACAACGAAACATCTAAGCAACGTAAGACTGAAGCGTTAAAGAGACTACAAGTTGTAGAATCTTTCCGTGAGTCTACTTTGAATAGAGAAAATCGTCCTGAGTGGATGATTATGAAAGTAATTCCGGTTATTCCACCAGAATTGCGTCCTCTTGTGCCACTTGATGGTGGACGTTTTGCAACTTCGGATTTGAATGATTTATACCGTCGTGTAATTATCCGTAACAACCGTTTGAAAAGATTGATCGAGATTAAAGCTCCTGAAGTAATCCTTCGTAACGAAAAACGTATGTTGCAAGAATCTGTAGATTCACTTTTCGATAATACTCGTAAAGCTTCTGCAGTAAAAACGGAATCAAACAGACCTTTGAAATCATTATCTGATTCGTTAAAAGGTAAACAAGGGCGTTTCCGTCAAAACTTACTTGGAAAACGTGTGGATTATTCTGCTCGTTCGGTAATTGTTGTTGGACCTGAGTTGAAATTGTTTGAGTGTGGTTTACCAAAAGATATGGCAGCTGAATTATACAAACCTTTTGTTATCCGTAAATTGATAGAAAGAGGAATTGTAAAAACAGTTAAATCTGCTAAGAAAATAATTGACAAAAAAGAGCCAGTAGTTTGGGATATCCTTGAAAATGTAATCAAAGGACATCCAGTATTACTAAACCGTGCTCCTACTTTGCACAGATTGGGTATTCAAGCGTTCCAGCCAAAATTGATTGAAGGAAAAGCGATTCAATTGCACCCATTAGTGTGTACGGCGTTCAACGCGGATTTTGACGGGGATCAGATGGCGGTTCACTTGCCATTAGGACCAGAGGCTATTTTGGAAGCTCAATTGTTAATGTTGGCTTCTCACAATATCTTGAACCCTGCAAATGGTGCGCCAATCACTGTACCTTCTCAGGACATGGTTTTGGGTCTATATTATATGACCAAAGAGCGTTTGTCAACACCAGAGAAAACTATTTTAGGAGAAGGAATTACATTCTATTCTGCTGAAGAGGTAAATATTGCATTAAACGAAGGAAGATTAGAATTGAATGCTCGTGTGAAAATTAGAGCAAAAGATTTTAATGAAAATGGAGATTTGGTTTACCAAATTATTCAAACAACTGCCGGACGTGTATTATTTAACGAAGTAGTACCGGAAGCAGCTGGATATATCAATGACGTATTGACTAAGAAAAACTTAAGAGATATCATCGGACACGTATTGAGTTCGACTGATGTTCCTACAACTGCAGCTTTCTTGGACAATATGAAAGATATGGGGTATAAATTTGCATTCAAAGGAGGATTATCATTCTCTCTTGGTGATATTAGAATCCCAGAACAAAAACCAAAATTGATTGCAGATGCCAGAGAGCAAGTTGAAGGTATTTCTGCTAACTATAACATGGGTCTTATTACCAATAACGAACGTTACAACCAAGTTATTGACGTATGGACTTCTGCAAATGCTCAATTGACAGAGTTGGCAATGAAAAACATTAGAGAAGACCAACAAGGTTTCAACTCTGTGTATATGATGCTTGACTCTGGGGCGAGGGGTTCTAAAGAACAGATTCGTCAGTTAACCGGTATGCGTGGTTTGATGGCTAAGCCTAAAAAATCTACTGCTGGTGGTGGTGAGATTATTGAAAACCCGATTCTTTCCAACTTTAAGGAAGGTCTTTCGATCCTTGAGTACTTTATCTCTACTCACGGTGCTCGTAAAGGTCTTGCGGATACGGCTTTGAAAACTGCCGATGCTGGATACTTGACAAGAAGATTACATGACGTTTCTCAGGATGTTATTGTTAACATCGAGGATTGTGGTACTCTTAGAGGTATCGAAGTTTCTGCTTTAAAGAAAAATGAGGAAATCGTTGAGACATTAGGAGAAAGAATCTTAGGACGTGTTGCATTACAAGATGTAATTAATCCTTTAACAAGTGAAATTTTAGTACACGCTGGTGAGCAAATTACTGAAGCATTAGTGAAAGGTATCGAAGCTTCTCCAGTAGAGAAAGTAGAAGTGCGTTCTCCATTGGTTTGTGAGGCTACTAAAGGTATTTGTGCTAAATGTTATGGTAGAAACTTGGCAACTGGTAAAATGACTCAAAGAGGTGAGGCTGTTGGTGTAATTGCTGCACAGTCAATTGGAGAGCCAGGTACACAGTTGACATTGCGTACTTTCCACGTTGGAGGGGTTGCAGGAGGTATTTCTGAAGAGTCTAGTATTGTTACTCGTTTTGCAGGTAAATTAGAGATTGAAGATCTTAAAACTGTAAAAGGTGAAGATGCTGAAGGTAATTCAGTTGATATCGTTGTTTCTCGTTCTACAGAATTAAAATTAGTTGACGAAAAAACAGGTATTTTATTAAGTACTCATAACATTCCTTACGGTTCTAGTATTTTTGTGGCTGATGGTCAATCAGTAGCAAAAGGTGATGTAATCTGTAAATGGGATCCATATAACGGGGTTATCGTTTCTGAGTTTACCGGTAAAATTGCTTACGAAGATTTAGAGCAAGGACAATCGTTCATGGTTGAAATCGATGAGCAAACTGGTTTCCAAGAAAAAGTAATCTCTGAGGCAAGAAACAAAAAATTAATCCCTACATTATTGGTTTACGGTAAAGATGGAGAATTAATTCGTTCTTATAACTTACCAGTAGGTGCACACTTGATGGTTGATAACGGTGAGAAAATTAAAGCTGGTAAAGTTTTGGTTAAAATCCCTCGTCGTTCTTCTAAATCTGGGGATATCACAGGAGGTTTACCAAGAATTACCGAGTTGTTAGAGGCTCGTAATCCTTCGAATCCAGCTGTAGTTTCTGAGATTGATGGTGTTGTTTCTTTTGGAAAAATTAAAAGAGGTAATCGTGAGATCGTTATTGAGTCTAAATTTGGTGACGTTAGAAAATACTTGGTTAAATTATCAAGCCAAATATTAGTTCAGGAAAATGACTTCGTAAGAGCTGGTGCTCCTTTATCTGATGGTGCAATTACGCCAGATGATATCTTAAGAATTCAAGGGCCTGCAGCTGTTCAACAGTACTTGGTAAATGAAATTCAAGAGGTATACCGTCTTCAAGGGGTAAAAATCAACGATAAGCACTTTGAGGTAGTAATCCGCCAAATGATGCGTAAAGTACAAGTTGAAGATCCGGGAGATACATTGTTCCTAGAAGATCAATTGATTCATACTAAAGATTTCATCGTTCAAAACGATAATCTTTACGGAATGAAAGTGGTTGAAGATGCTGGAGATTCAAGTGTATTGAAACCAGGTCAGATTATTACGCCACGTCAATTGCGTGATGAAAATTCATTATTGAAGCGTACGGATAAAAATCTTGTTGTTGCCCGTGATGTAATTACAGCGACTGCAACACCAATTCTACAAGGTATTACCAGAGCTTCTCTTCAAACGAAATCATTTATCTCTGCTGCTTCGTTCCAAGAAACAACAAAAGTATTGAATGAAGCTGCTGTTGCAGGTAAACTTGATTTGTTAGAAGGATTGAAAGAAAATGTAATTGTTGGACATAGAATCCCTGCCGGTACAGGTATGAGAGAATATGACAATGCAATTGTAGGTTCTAGAGAAGATTATAATGATATGATGGCTAACAAAGAAGAATATATTTATTAATTCTTTTTGCAATATTTCTCTCTCTGCTTAAGTAGAGAGAGAATGTTGAAAAAATATAAATTTTTTATGAGCAATCCTAAACAACAACAAGAACAAATAAATATAGAGTTAGATGAAAATATAGCAGAGGGGATTTATTCTAACTTAGCTATTATTAATCATTCTTCATCAGAATTTGTATTGGATTTTGTATGTATTATGCCTGGTGTTCCAAAAGCAAAAGTGAAATCAAGAATTGTTTTGACTCCACAGCATGCTAAAAGATTGCTCAAAGCAATTGGTGAAAATATCCATCGTTTTGAAATGACACATGGTGAAATCAAAGAGGTTGAACAGCCCCCAATTCCACTAAATTTTGGTCCGACAGGACAAGCATAATTTGAAATTAGAAAAAAAGACTACCTTTTGGGTAGTCTTTTTTTTGTTCTTATTATTTAAAAGAGCATTTGAGTTAAACTCATTACGGTAGAATTTAGTTTTTTTTCTAACGCTTTGATCTAAGAGTTGCATTTAAACGATTTTTTTTATTGTTCAACGACTATTTTTTTTCTCAAAAATGTATTCCAGTAGTTTTGCGCCTTGTTTACAACCTCAAAGTATAGAAGGAATAATGGATAACGTTTTAAAATTGAGAACAAAGAGTAATAAGAGAATTCAATTTTTGATTTCTGTTCTGTTTGTTTTTTTTGCTGGTTCATCTGCATTTGCCCAAAAGGCAGATGTTGAAAGTCGTTTAAATGATATTTCAATAAACAGAAATGATAATGCTGTTGGTACAGCACCAGTTAATGCGTCCAGTAGCGTAAAATTGAATTCAAGTATGAATTTTATTTTATGGTTTATGGGTACAAAAGAAGATGTCAATTGTACTAAATCAAAAGATACATTTTTCACCAAAAAAAGCATTTTAACTTCTGGTAGAGAACCAAATCATTTGCTATTGAAAACCCTTTTGAAAAAGGCTTTAAATGTTGAATCTTGTTAGAATTTAAGGTTAAATTTAATTTGTATATATGAAAAAACGCCAACGTAAAGTTGGCGTTTTTTTTGTATTTCCTAATAATTGAGTTAATCGAATTCAGAAGTGAAAAATAATTTGACACTTGGGTATTTGCTTTGTGTCATTTGGATTGTAAAATCAGAATCGGCTAGAAAAACCAATTGGTTGTATTTGTCCTTAGCCAAAAACTTCTGCTTTATACGCTTGAATTCTTTGAACTCTTCATTTTTGGCATCATCGGGTTTTACCCAACAAGCTTTGTGAACAGGGAAGTTTTCATAAGTACATTTTGCTCCATATTCGTGCTCCAATCGGTATTGGATAACTTCATATTGTAATGCCCCAACTGTTCCGATTACTTTTCTGTTATTCATTTCCAAAGTAAATAATTGAGCAACCCCTTCATCCATCAATTGATCAACTCCTTTGTCAAGTTGTTTGGCTTTCATTGGATCGGCATTGTTGATGTATCTAAAGTGTTCCGGAGAGAAACTTGGAATACCTTTGAAACTCATTACTTCGCCTTCGGTCAAAGTATCACCAATTTTGAAATTCCCGGTATCATGCAATCCAACGATATCGCCAGGGTAAGAAATATCTACTATTTCTTTCTTCTCGGCAAAAAAGGCATTTGGACTTGAGAATTTCAAGTTTTTCTTTTGACGTACGTGGAAGTAAGGTTTGTTTCTTTCAAAAGTACCGGAAACAATTTTTATGAAAGCCAATCTGTCTCTATGTTTTGGATCCATATTGGCGTGAATTTTAAAAACAAATCCAGACATTTTTTCTTCTTTCGGATCAACTAATCGAGTTTCAGAATCCTTGGCTCTTGGTGATGGTGCAATAGCTATAAAACAATCTAATAGTTCACGAACTCCGAAGTTGTTTAAGGCAGAACCAAAAAAGACAGGTTGTAATTTTCCGTCCAAATAATCTTGTTGATTAAATTTAGGATAAACTTCATCGATCAATTCTAATTCCTCACGTAAACGGTCAGCTGGTTTTTGACCGATTATTTGCTCTAATTCGGGGTTTTGAACATCAGAGAAAGCGATTGTTTCCTCAATGTTTTTACGACTATCGCCACTAAATAAATTGATATTTTGTTCCCAAAGATTGTAAATGCCTTGAAAGTCATAACCCATACCAATTGGGAAACTTAGAGGAGTTACTGTTAAGCCAAGTTTTTGCTCAACTTCGTCCATCAAATCAAAAGCATCTTTTCCTTCTCTGTCTAATTTATTGATAAAAACAATGATAGGAATTTTGCGCATTCTACATACTGCAACCAGTTTTTCGGTTTGCTCTTCGACCCCTTTTGCAACGTCAATTACAACAATTACACTGTCAACTGCTGTCAGAGTTCTAAAAGTGTCTTCGGCAAAATCTTTGTGGCCAGGTGTATCAAGAATGTTGATTTTTTTGTCTTTATAATTAAAGGCCAAAACAGAAGTGGAAACCGAGATTCCTCTCTGACGTTCAATTTCCATGAAATCGCTCGTTGCTCCTTTTTTTATTTTATTACTTTTCACAGCACCAGCTTCTTGAATCGCACCCCCAAAGAGAAGCAATTTTTCAGTTAGTGTTGTTTTTCCGGCATCGGGGTGTGAAATAATCCCAAAAGTGCGTCTTCGTTGTATTTCTTTTAAAAAACTCATATTTTGTATAAATAGGTTGCAAAAGTACTATTAAATTGCGGCTTTATAAAAAAATATTAACTTCTTAATTTGGATGTCTGTTTTCGTAATTTCCTTGAATAAAAAATAAGGCTGTTTTCAAAACAGCCTTATAATAATTTTTTTAACTTATTGATTAATTGACCAAACTGAATATCCTTTTGGAGGGCATTGTATTTTTACCCATTTATCCCCTTGAGTTGTTGGATACCAATTTGAATTTCCTGTAAAATCTTTAATTTGAGTATTGGACCAGTTTGTTTGGATCCATCTTTCCTGCCAAGAATCGGAATTGTTTATGTAAACAACTAATCCTGGATTTCCGTTATATCCATTCCTTCTTGCTATATATTCATCATTGTCGGAATATAAAATAGAAGTTGTTCCGGTAGCTTTGTTGTTATGGATCCAAATTAAGTTGTTTAATTTGTTTTTATCCAACCACTCTTCATAATCTCTGTAGAAGATTGTAGGATAACCTTCGTGCGTTAATATGTAGGCATAAGCCAGCATTTTGTTCCAAATTTCATCGGTGTCATGGTTTGTTACAAAAGTTACTGCTTTGAAAGGGTTTCTTTTCCACATCATATCGTCATTTAAAAGAGCCAGATTATTTCCGTCAAAAGCATCATTCATTTTATAATAGCAAGCAAAATCAAAAACTGAACTATTGGCATTATTCGCCCACCATTCCAATGTATTTACATTAGAATCCCAATATTCTCCAACTGAGAATCCTCCAACATTGGCATTCCAAGCATTTACTACCCATGGTCCAAAGCCTTTTACGTAATCAAATCTCCATCCATCAAATTTCATTGTGCTTTTGTAATATTTTCCAACACCATCAGCTCTGAGCCATAACCAGTCTTGTACATTTGGAGAGGCATGACACAAATCTGGAAAACCGCTAAATGCACCTTCATCATTATTACCATAACTGTTTTTGTAAAAATCATTGTAGTTACGTTTAAATTTCCCTGAAGCAACTCCAGTGAAATCTGTCCAAGTATTTGTTCCTGTGAAAGGGTTGCTTTCAGAAGCTCCTCCGCTGTTATGATTAATTACAATGTCGGCAAACACTTTAATGTTTTCGGTATGGGCTTTTGTGATTAAATTGACTAATTCTGTTTTGGAACCAAAGCGGGTTTCTACGGACCCATTTTGATTGTAGTCTCCAAAATCAAAATAATCGGTAGGGTCATATCCCATAGAGTAAGCCCCGTTTTGAGCTTTGGAAGCAGGAGGTAGCCATATCGATCCAATTCCGGCATTTCCCCAGTCTGTAATTTTTGCGGCAATTGTATCCCACCAGTTTCCTCCTGCAGGTACATCCCAGTAAAATGCTTGCATCATTACTCCTCCGCCTGGATTGTCAACATATTTGCCAGTGAGTGATGTTTTTGAAATCCCTAAGCTGAATGGACGTCCGTCATGTGTTGTAACATTTATGACCTTGAAAGGGGTTGTCGCTGAAGTATTTGAATTTTTGATTTCATCCTCAGATGAATTGCAGGAGTAAAGCCCAGCTAGTAAGGCGGTTAATAAATAAATTTTAAAAATTGGTTTCTTCATAATTTGGTTAATTTAAGTTTGGTAATTGGTTTTTTGATTTAATTAATGATTTTTGTTTCTTGAAAATCTGTTTTGTTTGCACTTTTTTGTGTTTTGTAATCACTTGTAAACTATCAGATTAACTTTTGAGTGTGACGAATGTATTTAAAATACAATAAGATTTATATTTTTTAAATTTCAAATAATTACTATTACGATATAGTGTTTATAAATTGTTTTGAAGAACAATTAATTTGTCGGATTTAGAATAGCTTTTTAGGGATGATAATTATATTGACTATGTTTTTAAAATTATCAAAAAATGTAAAAAGCAATATAATCTTGTAAAAAATGTATTTTTTACATTTTAAAAAGAAATAAATGATGATTTGTTAATAAAACAAGGTGAGAGATTGAGAAAAAAAAGTTAATTATTGAAAAGGATAATTTTTTTAAGTTTTTACTTTTTTAAATTAGGATCCGTTTCTTGGATTTTGAATTATAATAATAAAGGCTTTAAGGAACTTAATAATTTTTTGTTAATAGTACCGAGGAAACTTGTTTAATGCCTTTGAATTGTTATTTTTGTTCGGTTTAAGTTTGGTAAAATGTAAGGATTTTGCAGAATTAATGTGTTTTAGTTCTTTAAAGCTTAAATAAAAATTAACTTGTTTCGTTATAAAGTATTCAATTTAATATAGAATTGCTTTTATAGAGAAACTTTGGTTGAAATAATATTAATATAAAATATAAAAAATGCCTTTAAAAAATGCACAAATGAAATCCATAACTAATAGAGTTGTGTTGACTTTTTTTCTTTTGTTTTCTGCTTTAAACTTTGTGAATGCACAGGAAATTATAAAAGATAATGCTGTTGCTGATACAAAACAGGTTGCTCCTTCCGGAAAAAAATTGAAGGTTGATGGAGTTGTTGCTACTGTAGGGGATTACATGATTTTGGATTCAGATATTGATAAAGGCTTTTTGGAAATTACAGCAAATGGACAATCTACAAAAGATATAACGAGATGTCAGATTTTAGGGAAATTGTTGGAGGATAAATTATACGCGCATCAGGCGGTTCAGGATAGTATTATAGTTAGTGATTCTGAAGTAAAAGGAATGATGGATGAAAGGTTGAACTATATGCTTGAGCAAATCGGGGGTATGGATAAATTGGTGAAATACTATCAAAAAAATTCGGAAGAAGAATTTAGAACTTATTTCTTTGATGTGTTGAAAGAGCAGAAGCTTACCAGTGAAATGCAAAAGAAAATTGTTGAAAAAGTTGAAATAACTCCTGAAGAAGTTCGCGAATTTTTTAAAAAAATACCTGCCGCCGATTTGCCTGTTTTTGGTGCAGAATTAGAAGTAGCCCAAATTGTGGTAAAACCTAAGGTTACCGAAGCGGACAAGAAAAAGGTAATTGATAAATTGAACGCTTGGAGGAAAGAATGTCTTGAAGGAGCAAGTTTTGCAACCAAAGCGGTATTGTATTCTGAAGATCCAGGATCCAGTAAAAATGGTGGGTATTATAAAATGACCCGAAAAACACCTTTTGTAAAAGAGTTTAAAGATGTAGCCTTTAGTCTTGCTGAAGGTGAAATTTCTGAACCTTTTGAAACTATTTACGGATTTCATATTATTTATGTTGAAAAAATAAAAGGTCAAGAAATTGAATTAAGACATATCTTGATTTCTCCTGAAGTTAGTAAAGAGTCTTTACAAGAAGCTAATGATAAAATTACACTGATAAGAAAAAAGATTCTTGATAAAGAGATTACTTTTGCGGAGGCGGCAAGAACAATGTCGGACGAAAAAGAAACAAGAGCCAATGGTGGAACTTTGGTGAATCCTAAAACACAAGACACACGATTTGAATTGACTAATATGGATCCTTCAATATATAGTCAGGTTTCTAACTTGAAAGACAATGAAATTTCAACGCCATTTTTGGAAAATGTTCAAGGGAAAAAAGATTATAAAATTATGATAGTTACCAATAGAATTGATTCCCATACTGCCGATTATGCTAAGGATTATATTAAAATTAAAGATTTGGCTTTAAAGGATAAACAATTCAAAGCGATTGGTAAATGGTTTGATACAAAAATAAAAGACACTTATATTAAGATTGTTGACGAATATAGAGATTGTCCTTTTACCAATAATTGGTTAAAAAAATAATTTTCATTAAATAGATAAAAAGAGTTAGTTTTATGTTTGATAATACTAACTCTTTTTAATTTTAAAAAAATACAATATAAAATGTCGGATGTAGCAGCGATACAAAATTTAGTTGAAAAACGTAACGAATTAAAAAAAGAAATAGCCAAAATTATAGTTGGTCAGGAAGAAGTCGTTGATCAAATTTTGCTTTGCATTTTTTCAGGAGGTCACGCGCTGTTGGTTGGAGTTCCTGGATTGGCCAAAACATTATTGGTGAATACTTTGGCCAAAGCGTTGGGGTTGGATTTTAAAAGAATTCAATTTACACCGGATTTAATGCCATCGGATATATTAGGGAGTGAAATATTAGATGAAAACAGACAATTTAAATTTATAAAAGGGCCATTGTTTTCTAATATTATTTTGGCTGATGAGATAAACAGGACTCCGCCAAAAACACAGTCGGCTTTATTGGAAGCGATGCAGGAAAGATCGGTTACTATTGCGGGAGTGAATCATAAGTTGAGTTTGCCGTATTTTGTGTTGGCAACTCAAAATCCTATAGAACAAGAAGGAACCTACCCTTTGCCTGAAGCGCAATTAGACCGATTTATGTTTGCTATAAAACTGGAATACCCTTCGTTTGAGGAGGAAGTTCAAGTGGTAAAACGCACAACTGCAGATGCTGACACAAAGGTAAATGCATTGTTTACAGCTAAAGAAATTATCGATTTCCAACATTTGATTCGTCGCATTCCTGTTGCGGATAATGTGGTAGAATATGCTGTGACACTGGTAAGTAAAACGCGTCCGGATAATGTGCTTTCAAATGGATTTGTAAAGAATTATTTGGATTGGGGTGCAGGACCAAGGGCTTCACAGAATTTAATTTTGGCAGCAAAAGCTCATGCTGCTTTTCACGGTAAATTTTCACCTGATATAGAAGATGTAAAAGCAGTTGCAACCGGAATATTACGACACAGGATTATTAAAAACTACAAGGCTGATGCTGAAGGGATTTCTGAGGAAATGATAATTGATAAGCTGATTTAAGGCTAAAAAATAATAAATTGATGAAAAGTGCTACATTCAAATAAAGATGTAGCACTTTTTGTTTTAACAATAGATTTTATTTTTGTTAAAATCCAATTTACCTATTGCTGAATTTGCAAATTTGACAGGTGAAATGTGCTTATTTCTTATTTAAACGTATTGAAATCGTTTATTTTGCAATAATAATTTTTGAAAAAGGGACATCTATTAAATTTTTTAAAATAATCATCTTTAATTATTAAATTTGCAGGACAAAAAAATAAAAAAGACTAATAATTATGGTTTTTTGTATTGAAATAATCAATAAAATAGGCCATTAACCGACTTCAATTATGAATATTTATAACGATTACATCAAGGAGATCGAAGAAAGAAAAATACAGGGACTTCATCCGAAGCCAATTGATGATGCGCAATTGTTAAGCGAAATCATTGCTCAAATTAAAGATTTAGATAATGCGAATAGAGAAGATTCTCTTAAGTTTTTTATTTACAACACTTTGCCGGGAACTACAAGTGCTGCTGGGGAGAAAGCGAAGTTTTTAAAAGAGATTATCCTTGGTGAGTCAGTGATTAAGGAAATAACGCCAGCTTTTGCTTTTGAGTTATTGTCACACATGAAGGGTGGACCTTCTATTGAGGTGTTGCTTGACTTGGCATTAGGAAATGACGAAGCTATTGCAAAACAAGCTGCGGAAGTTTTAAAAACTCAGGTTTTCCTTTATGAGGCTGATACTGATCGTTTGAAAGCAGCTTACAATAGTGGTAATGCAATCGCTACAGCCATTCTTGAAAGTTATGCTAAGGCTGAATTTTTTACTAAATTACCGGAAGTTGCAGAAGAAATTAAGGTAGTTACTTTTATCGCAGGTGAAGGGGATATTTCTACGGATTTACTTTCTCCAGGAAACCAAGCGCACTCACGTTCTGACCGTGAACTTCACGGTAAATGTATGATCACTCCTCAAGCACAAGAAGAAATTAAAGCACTTCAAGCACAACATCCTGACGCAAGTGTGATGTTGATTGCTGAGAAAGGTACAATGGGTGTTGGATCATCAAGAATGTCAGGTGTGAATAACGTGGCGCTTTGGACAGGAAAACAAGCAAGTCCATACGTTCCATTCGTGAATTTTGCTCCGATTGTTGGAGGTACAAATGGAATTTCTCCTATTTTCTTGACTACAGTTGACGTTACCGGAGGTATTGGTCTTGACCTTAAAAACTGGGTTAAAAAAGTAGATGCAGCAGGAAATGTTGTTCGTAATGAAAGCGGAGAACCGATTTTGGAAGAAGCATATTCTGTAGCTACAGGAACTGTTTTAACAATCAATACAAAAACTAAAAAATTATACAATGGCGATAAAGAATTAATTGATATCGCTAAAGCATTCACTCCTCAGAAAATGGAATTCATTAAAGCGGGAGGATCTTATGCTATTGTATTTGGAAAAAAATTACAAACATTGGCTGCTAAAACTTTAGGTGTTGAAGCTCCTGTTGTATTTGCTCCATCAAAAGAAATTTCTCATGAAGGGCAAGGTTTAACAGCGGTTGAGAAAATTTTCAACAGAAACGCTGTTGGAACAACTCCTGGAAAAGTGTTACACGCAGGTTCGGATGTTCGTGTGGAGGTAAACATTGTAGGTTCACAAGATACGACTGGTCTTATGACTGCTCAGGAGCTGGAATCTATGGCTGCCACTGTGATTTCTCCAATCGTTGATGGTGCTTACCAATCAGGATGTCACACTGCTTCGGTTTGGGATAAAAAAGCGCAGGCAAACATTCCAAAATTGATGAAGTTCATGAACAACTTCGGTTTGATCACAGCACGTGACCCAAAAGGTGTTTATCACTCAATGACTGACGTAATTCACAAAGTACTTAACGATATTACAATTGATGAGTGGGCTATCATTATTGGTGGTGACTCTCACACAAGAATGTCTAAAGGTGTTGCTTTTGGTGCTGACTCAGGAACAGTTGCTCTTGCGCTTGCTACAGGTGAGGCTTCAATGCCAATCCCTGAATCGGTAAAAGTGACGTTCAAGGGAGACATGAAAAGTTATATGGATTTCCGTGATGTGGTTCACGCTACTCAAGCTCAAATGCTTAAACAATTTGGTGGAGAGAACGTATTCCAAGGTAGAATCATTGAGGTTCACATTGGAACTCTTACTGCTGACCAAGCCTTTACATTTACTGACTGGACTGCAGAGATGAAAGCAAAAGCTTCTATCTGTATTTCTGAAGACGATACTTTGATTGAATCATTGGAGATCGCAAAAGGCAGAATCCAGATCATGATTAACAAAGGTATGGATAACCATAATCAAGTTCTTCAAGGATTGATTAATAAAGCAAATAAGAGAATTGCTGAGATTAAATCAGGGGAGAAACCTGCTTTGATTCCTGATGCAAACGCTAAATATTACGCTGAAGTTGAAGTTGATTTGGATCAGATTGCTGAGCCAATGATTGCTGACCCAGACGTAAATAATGCCGATGTTTCTAAACGATACACTCACGATACAATCAGACCGTTATCTTACTATGGTGGAGATAAAAAAGTGGATCTAGGATTTATCGGTTCTTGTATGGTTCACAAAGGAGATATGAAAATCCTTGCTCAAATGCTTAAAAACATTGAAGAGCAACAAGGAAAAGTTGAGTTTAAAGCTCCGCTTGTGGTAGCTCCGCCAACTTATAATATCGTTGATGAGCTTAAAGCGGAAGGTGACTGGGAAGTTTTACAAAAATACTCTGGTTTCGAATTTAATGACGATGCGCCTAAGGGAGCGGCACGTACTGAGTATGAAAACATGTTGTATCTAGAGCGTCCGGGTTGTAACCTTTGTATGGGTAACCAAGAAAAAGCGGCTAAAGGAGATACTGTAATGGCAACTTCTACACGTCTTTTCCAAGGAAGAGTTGTTGAGGATTCTGCTGAGAAAAAAGGAGAATCGTTACTTTCATCAACTCCTGTTGTTGTTTTGTCAACTATTTTAGGTAGAACACCTTCAATTGAAGAATATACAGCTGCAGTTGACGGTATCAACTTGACTAAGTTTGCACCATCTCATAAGTTGTTAGTTAAATAATCGAAAGATTAATTAATCATAATTCTTAAGCCCGAGTTTTGACTCGGGCTTTTTTTTTGCTTTGATTACAAAAAAGGCCAAATGTTGCTTTTTAGCTCCGATTGAAGTGAAAATCCTCTTGTACTGGGGTTCAGTGCAAGAGATTGTAACGGAAAGAGGGAATCATGTCTCCCAAAAATGCTAAATGTTTCTGCTTCAAAATAATAATCGGATTCAGGTTAATAGATGCTCGATTTTTTTGTAACTTGTATTGTTTAAGAAAAAATAACAAAAACAATTAAATCTTATGGCATTTGATATTGAAATGATTAAAAAAGTGTACGGCACTATGGCAACACGTGTGGATAAAGCGCGTGAGATTGTTGGTCGCCCACTTACTTTAACGGAGAAAATTTTATACAGTCATCTTTGGGATGGAGTTGCTAAGCAAGCTTACGGAAGAGGTGTTGATTATGTTGATTTTGCTCCGGACAGAGTTGCTTGCCAAGATGCAACAGCTCAGATGGCATTGCTGCAATTCATGCATGCCGGTAAATCGAAAGTTGCAGTGCCTACAACGGTTCACTGCGATCACTTGATTCAAGCCAAGGTTGGTGCTTCTACAGATTTGGCCGTAGCAAATAGTCAGTCTAAAGAAGTTTTTGATTTCCTGTCATCCGTTTCAAATAAATACGGAATTGGTTTCTGGAAACCGGGATCGGGGATTATTCATCAAATTGTTTTGGAAAACTACGCTTTTCCCGGAGGAATGATGATTGGTACCGATTCGCATACCGTAAATGCGGGTGGATTGGGAATGTTGGCCATCGGAGTTGGTGGAGCCGACGCAGTGGATGTAATGTCCGGAATGTCTTGGGAACTGAAATTTCCGAAATTAATCGGTGTAAAATTGACCGGAAAATTATCCGGTTGGACGGCTCCAAAAGACGTTATCCTAAAAGTTGCCGATATTCTTACCGTAAAAGGAGGGACCGGTGCTATAGTGGAATATTTTGGCGAAGGTGCTACTTCAATGTCGTGTACTGGAAAAGGAACTATCTGCAACATGGGTGCCGAAATTGGTGCTACAACATCTACATTTGGTTATGATGATTCGATGCGCAGGTATTTGGCGGCCACAGATCGTCAGGATGTAGTGGATGCCGCCGATAAAGTGGCTTCTTATCTGACCGCCGACCCCGAAGTGTATGCCAATCCGGAACAATATTTTGACCAACTTATCGAAATCAACTTATCAGAATTGGAGCCACATATCAACGGGCCTTTCACGCCGGATCGCGGAACTCCTGTTTCTAAAATGAAAGAAGAAGCAGCTGCTAACGGTTGGCCAATAAAAGTGGAATGGGGATTGATAGGTTCTTGTACCAACTCTTCCTATGAAGATATGGCTCGTGCCGCTTCGATAGTTGAACAAGCTGTTGAACACGGAATCACTCCAAAAGCTGAATTCGGAATCAATCCTGGATCGGAGCAAATTCGTTACACGATCGAAAGGGACGGTATCATTTCTACTTTCGAAAAAATGGGAACCAAAGTATTTACAAATGCCTGCGGGCCTTGTATTGGGCAATGGGACAGAGCCGGAGCGGACAAGGAAGAGAAAAATACTATCGTACATTCATTCAACCGTAATTTCTCCAAAAGGGCCGACGGTAACCCAAATACACATGCCTTTGTGACTTCGCCCGAAATGGTGGCCGCATTGGCTATTTCAGGGAGATTGGATTTCAATCCGCTTACTGATACTTTATTGAACGACAATGGCGAAGAGGTGAAGTTGAACGCTCCATTTGGTGACGAATTGCCAAAAAGAGGTTTTGATGTTGAAGACGCAGGTTTTCAGGCGCCGGCTGAAGATGGGTCAAATGTGCAGGTAAATGTGAGCCCCACTTCAGACCGTTTGCAGTTATTGGCTCCATTCGAAGCTTGGGATGGTAAAAACATTTCTGGTGCTAAATTGTTGATCAAAGCTTTCGGAAAATGTACCACAGACCACATTTCTATGGCGGGACCTTGGTTGCGTTTCCGTGGACATTTGGACAATATTTCAAATAATATGTTGATTGGCGCAATTAATGCATTCAACCAAACCGCAAATTCTGTTAAAAATCAATTGACAGGTGCCTACGAAGCCGTTCCCGCTGTGGCGCGTGCCTACAAAGCGGCTGGAATTCCGTCCATTGTTGTTGGTGACCACAACTATGGCGAAGGATCTTCCCGCGAGCATGCCGCGATGGAACCCCGTTTCTTGGGTGTAAAAGCGGTATTGGTAAAATCCTTTGCCCGTATCCACGAAACAAACCTTAAAAAACAGGGATTGTTGGGATTGACATTCGCAAACGAAGCCGATTATGACAAAATTCAGGAAGACGACACAATCAACTTCGTTGATTTAGTTGATTTTGCTCCTGGGAAACCATTAAGCTTGGAATTGGTACACGCTGATGGTAGCAAAGAAATAATCTTGGCAAACCATACTTATAATGCAAGTCAAATTGGTTGGTTCAAAGCTGGTTCAGCCTTAAACTTAATCGCTGCTGAGGCTAATGCGTAAGTGTTTAAAATCTTTATAGTAGAAACTCTCAAGGGAACTTGGGAGTTTTTTTTAAAGAGAGGTTTTGAAAAATTTTGATTTGATTGCTCGGGTTGTCATTTCGACCAGCGGGAGAAACGAAGTTCAGCGAAGCTAAATCGCATAACGTGGGCAACTAATGTGATTTCTCCTTCGTCGAAATGACAAACTACGCGTAAAACCTTGCGAATTCGATCATTTTCAACTCTTTAGAAGATTTGTGATTCGCAACCGTGTCCTCAAAGATTGATGTGTTTTTGTCCTTTGTGTTAACTTTATGGCTTATGATTGTGGCATGGATTGCAAATCCAATCAATCGGGTTTCATTGTTCGTGCTACGCACGCAACGAAACTCTAGCTGTTAGTGGCTGTTTTTTTTATTGTATAAAATCGAGATTATATTTTAAAAGAATAAAATAAATTATGCTGTTTGATATAACCTTTAAATTTATCAATATCGACTTCTTCGGATAAATCAATTTCAATTTTAATTAAATTATCATCCAAATCTATAGCTGAAATGTTTTCTCCATATTTTGTAAGATCAAAGAAAGTATTTTGATACTCTTTTTCTTGAATTGAATTTTTTGGTCTGCTAAATATAAATTTCATTTTTTTTATAATTAGTTAATTAAAATATTGTATTTTTCTTTCAACTATGCCATTAACAATATCCTCGTTAAGATGAATTCTTTGGTTCCAGTTTCCTTTCTTATCATATCTAAAGTTGTTTTTAAATCTTTTCTTTGGAATGTCATTTGAATATTCAATTCCCTCGATGCAATTCCCAAATTTATCTAGAGTTCGAGTGTCTTTTGTTAAAATATTGTCTTTAGAAAATATTTTTTCAATTTCATTTTGTTTTTCATCATATACATATTTGTAAACGAATTCGAGATTTCCTTTTTCATCGTATTTTTTTTCTTCAATTAAATTTTCATTTTCATCGTATTGATTTGTTTTTTTACCAGTAAAAACAATAGAAGTTCCATTGAATGAATATTCTTCTGTTTCGATCTCTAAATTTTGTTCATTCAATTTTGATAATATTTTATCTCTTAATACACCATCGTATTCATATATTCTTCGTTCTATTAAGTTATTTTTATTGTCAAATTTATTTGTTTGTTTAATTGCAATTTCACCATTTGTATAGTGAGTGACTTCTACATCTTTTCCGTTTTTACCATAGTTATATTTAATTAAATCTGACTTGTCTCCACAAACAAAAGTTTCTTCTATAATTTTGTACTTATTATTGTATTTATACTTTCTCATTGCACATATTTTTCCATTTTCATACATTGATTTTTCTTCAATGATATTACCTAAAGTATCAAAAGTTAAAATACTCCAGTCTCGAAGTTTTAGTTTAACTGGTTCTCCAAATTTTTCCGTTGCGTCAAAACTTTTTTCTTCTAATATTTTTACATCTCCTTTTAAATCATGTTTTTGAACATCATTTTTTTCAATTTTTTTTAAATTTTCTTTATTGCATGAAAAGAAAATTGTTATTAATATGATAGAAAATATTTTTTTCATTCTATATAATTTTATTGTTGATCTTGGTTTTTATACGGTAAAATAGACACTAACGTCCCGCTAGTAGGCGCAGATTGGGATTAAAAATACAATTGTTTTTCCATTAAACACAAATTAGGCAAATACAAAACCAACTTTCCATAAACATCAAAACACAACTTGCGATTACTAGCTGTTGTGTGCAGTTGTTCCTTTAATTTAATCTATCAATAACACTTTTTGATATTGAAATCCAATTTTGAAAATCTTCTTCGGATATTTTTGGATTTTCTTTATGGACTACAATATTTCTAAGTTCTCTTAAATCTAATATGATGTTCGCTAAATATTTTTGCAGTTTTCCATTTTTGACTAAATAATTTATTGAGTCATTTAGATTCTTATTACCATTTCTATCATCAATAGAAAATAATTTAGCTTCAATTTTTTTCCAAGCGTCTAATATTTGAGTTTCTTTTGTTTTATTTTCTTTTGGGTTGAATTGACGTTGAATTGTGTCGTGTGGATAATACATTGTCACTCCGAAGTTAATTGCGTCCTTCTTAACATTTTCGATTTTATCTTCAAGTTCAAATTTAAAATCTTTAATTTCTGCTGATTTTAATCTTTTGATTATAGATTTTAATTCATCTTTGAAGTAAATAAATATTATTAACACAACAGTTGGCCATGCTATATGACCAATCAGGCGTTCTAATAATTCGAAATATTTAAGCATTTGATTTTCATTTTGGTTATTTAATAAATTGAAACTAAAGTTAAAATGAAAGTTTATTGGTGGTAAATTAAAAAAGTCATTCATTTATTATAGATTCAATTTTGATTTTATAGTTTTCGTCACTGTTGAGCTACAATTGCACACAACTTGTTTATATACTCAGTTTTTTGCTCATTTGTTGAGTTTAGCTATCTTTATTTGGCTAGCTTTGCTCAGTAGTCGTCAGTTTTGTTTTCCCAAATATAATCGATTTAACTCAATTTAACTTAGGTTATTTTCTAATCATTTCCCGCAGGGTCTCCATCTGGATTTCCATTTTTTGTAGGAGTGCCTCTTTCTGTGCAAGTTCTTCTTTCAGGTTTTTTTCTTTGCAGGGTCTTTGTGTTTCCTATGAGTAAACATTTTTAAGAGATTTATTTCTTATGCAGAATTTCGGTTTAAAGCTTAAGCTTCGGTATGCTTGAAATTAAATGATGAAATCGTATCTTTAATGAAATTAAAAGTGTAAAAATGAATGCGATGTCAACCAGAATTCAAACCCGGAAAGAGGAATTAGCAAACGGAATTTCACATGTCCTTGGGATACTTTTTTGTTTGATTGGAATACCTTTTCTTATTGCAAAAGCAAATGAAGGGCACAATTTTGTTACAGTAACCTCAGTTATTGTATTTGGAATTGGAATGTTGTTGGTTTATACGTTTTCGACTTTGTACCATTTGGCGCAAAAGGAGAAAAAGAAACAAGTGTTCAAAATCGCAGATCATATCTGTATTTACTATCTGATTGCCGGAACTTACTCACCTTTGATGATTGCTTATTTGGATAAAAAAACGGCTTTGGTTTTTTTAGGGATAATGTGGTTAATCGTTTTGTTTGGAACTTTTTTTAAGGTTTTTTATGTTGATCGTTTTAGGTTTGTTTCGGTTATGATGTATGTGCTGATGGGTTGGATGATCGTTTTTGTGTTAAAGCCTTTACTTGATGTTATGCCTATGTCTGTTTTTTTATGGATAGTAGCGGGAGGAATAAGTTATTCTGTCGGAGTTTATTTTTATATGAAAAGTTATAAAAAGTACTTTCATGTAATTTGGCATTTCTTTGTGCTTTTGGGAACCATATTCCATTATGTCGCTATTTTGAAAAGTTTGTGAGAAACTTAAAAATAGTTAATTAAAAGTTAATATTATCGACGAAGTGCAGGTAAATGTAGTTTTCTTAAGAGTTTTAGCAGGATTTTAGTTTTTGTTTCTACTTAATCAGTTATATTTGTAATCCTTCGAAAAAAGTGCTTTTTTGAGGCAGAAAATACTGCAATTTAATAATTCCCTCAAAGTGCATGTATTTTAAAGAATGAGGAAAAAAATAAAATGATGAAGTATTTTAAGCAACTTGTTATAGCCCTTTTTTTATGTAGTATTAATGTTTTTTCGCAGGAGAATAACATCAAACACACGATAGTGAAAGGGGAAACAATTTCCAGTATTGCCCAAAAATACAATGTCTCAATTCCTTCAATTTACAAGCTAAACCCAAAAGCGAAAAAGACTTTGCAACTTAATCAGGTTTTGTTGATCCCAAATCCTGAATCAAAAAAAGGTGATAATTTGGCTGTTGCAGATACTGAAAAAACAACAGAAATTAAACATCAGATCGCACCCAAAGAAACCTTATACGGAATTACAAAACAATTCAAAACAACTACTGAATTACTCTATAAAGCCAATCCTAAATTAGAAACAGAAGGATTGAAAGTTGGTCAGACAATTACGATTCCATCTAGCCTGACTAAAACTGAAATTGCCAGTTTGTCAAATTTAACTGGACAAGAAACCGCTGAAAAAGTTGAGACAGTTACTTCTTTGACCCATGAAGTGAAACCTAAGGAGTCGTTGTATGTTATTGCAAAGATGTACGGTGTTTCGTTAAAAGAATTACAAGAAGCCAATCCAAAAATAGGGAAAAAAGGAATTAAGGTTGGGCAGACAATCGATATCCCAAGTAACGGAAAAATGCCTGAGAACGAAGTTGTCGCTGAAGAGGTAAAATCTGTAGTAAAAGAGTCTGTTCCTACAAAAGAGACTAAAACTGAAATTGCTAGTTTGCCAAAAGCAAAAGAACAGACAAACGACGAGAAAAGCGAAACAGTTACTCCTTTGACACATGAGGTAAAACAAAAAGAGTCTTTGTATGTTATTGCAAAGATGTATGGCGTTACATTAAAAGAATTGCAAAACGCTAATCCTAAAATAGGGAAAAAAGGAATAAGGGTTGGGCAAACGCTCGTTATTCCAAGCAACGGAAAAATGCCTGAAAAAGAAGTTGCCGTCGAAGATGAAAAATCGGTTGTAAAAGAATCTGTTCCTGCAGTTGCTGAAAAAGAGTCTAATGCGAAAGAGACAAAAACAGAAGCTCCAATTAATACTTCTGAAATCATTCATGAAGTTTTGACTAAAGAAACCAAATACGGAATTGCCAAAAAATATGGTATTACCGTAACTGAATTGGAAAAGCAAAACCCTACCATTAAACAAAAATTGAAAGTTGGTTCAAAATTGACTATTCAGGTTCCCAATGATAAATTTGAAGAGATAAATAAAGACAAAGTTGTTGAAAATAAAGAAGGGGCGATAAAAGAAGTAGCAAGTGCCGTAGTAAAAGATACGACCGCTATAACTTCAACTATTCCCAGCAGGGATTTGATAGATAAACTGATTCAATCAGCAACAGAAATGATTGGGACTAGATATAGAAGTGGCGGTACAACAACAGCGGGCTTTGATTGTTCTGGTTTGATGTATTCTACTTTTGCGTCTTTTGATATAAAATTGCCTAGATCATCGATTGAGCAGGCTTCCATTGGTGATAAAATTAATGACGAAGATGTTCAAAAAGGCGACTTGATTTTCTTTAGAACCAATGGCAGACACCACATCAATCATGTAGGGATGGTTATTGAAGTGGCTGAAGATGAAATAAAGTTTATTCACTCCTCAACACATTCAGGAGTAATAATTTCTTCGACCAAAGAGCCTTATTATCAAAGAAATTTTGCGCAAGTAAATCGGGTTGTCAAATAATAAATTTAAAATACTATAAAAAAAAACTCTTAAGATTTCTTAAGAGTTTTTTAGTTTTTGTAAAGTTTATTTTTTGTCTGAAGCTACAATATATCCAAATAAACCATGCTCTTCATCATCAGGACCGGCAGTGAAATAGAGTCGGTTACGAGATGCTTCATAAGCAGGGGCTTCTTGAGGAGGATATGAAATTTGCCACAATCCTTCAATTTCCAATGGGGAACCATTTTTTTGGAATTGACCAATCAATTTTCCTTTACCGTCAAAGGCATTGATGCGTCCGTCTCCAAAATTTCCAATAAGGATTGTCACTTGTGATGGAGGAGAATCTGGTGTTGTTTCAAATCCAGTGGTATATTTCATGAGTTCTATTCCCCAAGGAGAGTTGAGCGTTCCTTGTGATGCAAATCGTTCTATTAGTTGACCATTGGTGTCAAAAATATTCACATATCCATTGCCTTCTCCAGCTTCATCGTCTTTATTGTCAGGTCCTTTTTGTTTGGCATAGGTCACAAATAATTGTCCATTTATTGATCTGATGTTAAATGGTGCGAACCCTGCCGGAATTGTTGGGTCAACAAACATATCGTTTCCAACGAAATTAAATTTTTCGTCAAACATATCCACTTTTCCATTGTGAAAATCGGTAGCATAAAGAAACCATTTACCATTATTGTTTACTATTTCCAGACCTTTGTAGACTGCTCCTTGTGCCGATCTGTCTGCAACTGTTATTGCTGCATTTCCATTAGACCACGCTGCTACAGTTCCGTTTTCGGTAACAAAAATAAAACGACTTACTCTTCCATTGGAAGGAATGATGAAGGCTGTGGTTGAATTGGTTGAATTGAAAACTTGCCCGGTAGGATTGCCCAAGCCGGTTCCAAAAGGTACGGTAACGGGAGCTCGTAGCGTTTTTCCGGTTTGGTCGTAAATAGTAGAAACTCCGTTTTCAGCTGCCGAAACCCACACACCACCACCAGTTGAAAATGCAATACCCCATGCATTTACAAGATTGGGGTCAATGAACTGAGGATTGTATTCTGCCACATCTGAAACCAGATTTACTTGGGTGTAATTAACGTTGGTTTTGAATTTTTTTCCGGTAAGATTTGTGTTCATTTCTGAATCTGAAGTAGACTCATAATTGTCGCAGCCTGAAAATGCCAGAAACAGCATAATTGTAATCAAGGTAGCATAAATTCTTTTTTTTGAATTTATGACTGCTTTGAAATCACTTTTTGATGATTTGTTTTCCATGTCATAATTTTTTTTGATGTTTATAAATGGTTGTTGTTACTCATCCTTTTAATGAAGATTTTTATTTTGGAGTATACCTTTTATAAAGCATTAGTGCATGGAAACGTATTGTATTTCATTACAAGGAATATGATTTTATTCTTTTGTAAAACAGTTTTTTAATAGTGAATTAAAGAACTGTAACAATAGAATGTAATTGTAATTGTGCTTGATTTGGGGAGTTCAATTTCTGATAGTGTCAATGCATCATCTGTGAGGATGTCAAACTTTGGGGTAGTTTGTTTTGGTTCGGTTGGTATTTTGGTTTACTTTTTTTGAAAAAAGGAGGTATAAATTTAAGAAATAATTTCGATATTTTACATGTAAAATACTTGTTTTTAATTGGTTGTGTGTTTTTATGTATGGTTTTCAAAGCTTTGTTAATTTAAATCCTAATTGTATTGTTAAAAATAATGAGCTATTTATTAGTTCGATTCTCATTGATTTTTGGGCTTCATCATTTTCTTAATATTAGTCAGTTTATAAAAAAAGTATATCTTTAGCCAACCAAAAAATAAACCAATAATAATGGAAGAAAACAAACCAGTTGAATTTAAAAGAGAACTCGGATTATTAGACGGAACCATGCTTGTTGTGGGATCAATGATAGGATCGGGGATATTTATTGTGAGTGCCGATATTGCAAGACAAGTAGGGTCAGCAGGGTGGTTAGTGTTAATATGGCTGATTTCAGGATTGATTACGATGATCGCAGCTGTAAGTTATGGAGAGCTAAGTGCCATGTTTCCTAATGCCGGAGGGCAATATGTTTACCTCAAAGAAGCTTATAATAAATTAGTGGCATTTTTATATGGCTGGAGCTTTTTTGCTGTAATTCAAACTGGGACTATTGCTGCGGTTGGTGTTGGTTTTTCCAAGTTTGCGGCTTATTTATATCCGCCTTTTAGTGATGAAAATGTTTTGTATGAGTTGGGTGATTTTAAATTAAATGCTGCCCAAATTGTGTCTATAGTCACTATCATTTTATTGACTTATATCAATAGCCGAGGGGTAAAGAACAGTAAAATTCTTCAAACGATTTTGACGATAATTAAAATTTTGTCCCTTTTCGGATTGATTGTTTTTGGGTTTATATTGGCCGCCAAGTCGGATATTTGGAACGCCAATTGGTCTGATGCCTGGGGAGCAAGAGCTTTTGATGTAAAAACTGGGACTTGGTCTTCGATAGGTGGAACCGCTTTATTAACCGGAATTTCGGCTGCAATGGTTGGTTCTTTATTTTCAAGTGATGCTTGGGTTGGAGTGACCTTTATCGCAGGAGAAATTAAAAACCCAAAACGCAATGTTGGACTGAGTTTGTTTCTGGGAACCTTTATTGTGACGATTATCTATATCTTGGCCAATTTGATGTATTTGGCTGTAATTCCGATGCAGGAAATAGCAACGGCAAAATCGGATAGGGTAGCTGTGGTTGCTTCCCAATATACTTTTGGGGATATGGGAACCATCATTATTGCTTTGATGATTATGATTTCGACTTTTGCATGTAACAACGGATTGATTATGGCTGGGGCGAGAGTTTATTATACGATGGCCAAAGATGGTTTGTTTTTCAAGAAAGCTGCTGTTCTTAACGATGCGAGTGTACCGGCATGGGCTTTGTGGGCACAATCTTTGTGGGCCTCAATTTTGTGTTTGACAGGTAAGTATGGCGATTTGTTGGATTATGTAATTATCATTGTATTGATTTTTTATATACTTACTATTTATGGAATTTTTATTTTGAGAAAGAAAATGCCTGATGCAGAAAGACCGTACAAGGCTTTTGGGTATCCATTTTTACCATTAGTATATATAGTTATAGCAATTGCTATTTGTATAGGATTGTTACTGATTAAAGTTTCAACATGTGGATGGGGAGTATTGATTATGTTGACTGGTATTCCGGTATATTACTTGACCAAACCAAAAGAGTAGGATTGAAATTATTATAGATAAAAAAAGAAATCCGTCCTCTAATTGAGACGGATTTTTTTGTTTTCTATAAATAAAGGAAAGCTATTTTGGATGATTCCATAAAAACAGAAAACCCGTGTTGTTGAGCGACAACCGGGTTTTTCTAGTGTGTAGTAAGCACTTATCTAATATTAGCAAACAGCGTTTTCTAATACTAACTCTTCATTAAAAGGAAGGTTCCAAGCTTCGGCTACTCCTTTGTAAAGGATTTTTCCGTTGGCAATGTTTAATCCTTTTTTTAATTCTTCGTTTTCGGCACATGCTTTTTGCCATCCTTTGTTTGCCAATTGCAAAGCGTAAGGTAAAGTGGCATTGGTAAGTGCTAATGTTGAAGTATATGGGACTGCACCTGGCATATTGGCCACGCAGTAATGTACGATATCGTCAATGATGAAAGTTGGGTTTTCGTGAGTTGTTGGAGTACAAGTTTCAATACATCCTCCTTGATCCACAGCTACGTCTACAAGAACAGTTCCCGGACGCATAGATTTTAACATGTCACGTTTAATCAAATGTGGTGCTTTTGCTCCAGGGATTAATACAGCTCCTACTACCAGGTCAGCTTCAGTGATTGCTTTTTTGATATTGTAGTCGTTAGACATTATAGTTGTTACATTGGCTGGCATGATATCATCCAATTGTCTCAAACGTGGTAAACTTACATCCATTATAGTTACTTGAGCTCCCAAACCTGCAGCCATTTTTGCAGCTTGAGTTCCTACGATTCCACCACCAAGTACTAATACTTTTGCAGGCGGTACACCAGGAACACCACCAAGAAGAATTCCTCTTCCTTTTAATGGTTTTTCCAAATATTTTGCACCTTCTTGAATAGACATACGTCCTGCAACTTCAGACATTGGAACCAATAATGGTAAGCTACGATCTGTTTTTTCCACAGTTTCGTATGCCAAACAAACAGCTTGACGCTCAATCATGGCGTGAGTTAATGGTTCTGATGAAGCAAAATGGAAGTATGTGAAAAGTAATTGGTCTTTTTTGATAAGAGGATATTCAGAAGCGATAGGTTCTTTTACTTTGATAATCATTTCAGCAATGCTGTAAACCTCCTCGATAGTTGGCAGAATTATTGCACCAGCAGCTACATATTCTTCATCAGCAAATCCGCTTCCTTCACCAGCAGTTGCTTGAACATAAACACTATGACCGTTATTTTTCATCTCAGCAACACCTGCCGGAGTTAAAGCAACACGGTTTTCGTTATTCTTAATTTCTTTTGGTACACCGATTATCATAACAGTTCTTTTTAGTGATTAAATCAAATATTCAATACAAATGTACTGGATAAAGAAAATTTTTATTCACTTGAAAAATAAATAAGAAAATTTTATTTTTAATTGTTATTTTAGTAGAAAATAATTTGGTATGCATGCCTTTTTATATTTCTAAAAAGAAAATTAATCTGATTATTTTGTTACAATTTAACTAATTTAATTAAATTTTTGTTATGATTTTAGACGAAAACGACAGAAAAATATTGCGGCTTCTGCAGAACGATGCGCATTTGACATTAAAAGACATTTCAAATCGAATAAATCTTTCGTTAACGCCAGTTCATGATAGGGTAAAACGGCTTGAAAAAGAGGGAATTATTGAGAGGTATGTTTCTGTTTTGAACCGAAAAAAATTAGGTATGAACCTGACGGTTTATTGCCAGGTGACTTTAGTGAAACAGACATTTGATATTTCGGATAGTTTTAATCAGGCGATATTGAATTTGCCTGAAGTTGTGGAATGTAATTTTGTTTCAGGAAATTTTGATTATTTGCTCAAAATTGTATTGCCGGATATGGAAAGTTATCATCATTTCCATCAAATGAAGCTCTCTGTTTTGCCCGAAGTGTCTTTGATCAACAGTTTTTTTATTATTTCCGAAGTAAAGAGTACGACTGTTTTACCGATTTAAAAGAGAGATGATAGAAGCAAGATAATAGATGAAAGATAATGAAGGGAATTACCTGATTTTTATAACCTTTGATGTTTGCAGTATTCCGCGTGAAGGATAGAAGCAATCCGCCAAAGCGGAGCGGATAGCCTGACAGCATCCTGATAAAAGGGCGTGTACCCACAAAGTTAATAGTCCTTTTATCGGGATGGTGGCACGCCCAAATGAATTTTAGATTTGGTTTATGAGAAAAAAAATCCGCTCGTTTTAGGAACTGAGCGGATTTGTGTTTTCAGGCTGAGGCAATTTAAGAACAAAACAACTAAAATTAAAAACTAAAAAAAGTACTCCCCAGCCTGTAAGCTGAATACTAGTAGTATGTAAAACGTCTTACTTTGGCAATGTATTTGGCAAGGCGAATAACCTGATGGCTGTAGCCGTATTCGTTGTCGTACCAAATGTACAGCACTATGTTTTTTCCGTCATTTGAAACGATGGTGGCATTGCTGTCATAAATCGATGGGGCGGAAGTTCCTACGATATCAGATGAAACCAATTCGTTGTTAATAGAATATTTGATTTGCTCTACCAATTCGCCTTGGAGCGCGTATTTTTTCATGATTGCATTGATGGCTTCAACAGAAGTTTTTTTGCCAACTTCTAGATTTAACACGACCAATGATCCGTTTGGAACTGGAACCCGAATGGCATTTGAGGTTAATTTACCTTCCAATGATGGTAGTGCTTTGGCAACTGCTGATCCGGCGCCGGTTTCGGTGATGACCATGTTTAGAGCTGCGGCTCTTCCACGACGGTATTTTTTGTGCATATTGTCGACCAGATTTTGATCGTTGGTGTAAGCATGAATCGTTTCCAAATGTCCTTTTACAACTCCCAAAGTGTCTTCAATAGCTTTTAGTATAGGCGTAATCGCGTTGGTGGTGCAGGAAGCGGCTGAGAAAATGTCAATCTCGTCAGGGTTGTATTCATTTTGATTGACACCGTGAACGATATTTGGAATGCCTTTCCCCGGAGCAGTAAGTAGTACTTTGTCTACTCCTTTTGAAATTAAATGACGGCTCAAGGCTTCTTTGTTTGTAAAAGCACCTGTGTTGTCAATTACCAAAGCATTGTCGATTCCGTATTGAGTGTAGTCAATTTCTTCAGGAGCGTTTGCAGTAATGATATGAACGGTTGTGCCGTTGATTATTAAGGCGTTGTTTTCTGCATCGGCAACAACTGAGCCTTGAAAATCGCCGTGAATAGAATCGTAACGCAATAATGAAGCTCTTTTCTCTAGACTTGTTGCATCGTTTTTGTCTCGGGTAACGATGGCTCTCAAACGCATTTGTTCTCCTTTTCCTGTTTTGGACATTAGTTCTCTTGCTAATAATCTTCCAATTCGTCCAAAACCATAAAGGATTACATCTTTCGGTTGGATTTCTTCGGAAAATTTGGCTTTCTTTAATTTGTCTAGAACAAAATGTCTTGCGTCAGGATATTTTTCATCTTCCAGGCGGTATTCGTAAGTTAATTTTCCAATATCTAATTTTGCTGGAGGTAAATCCAAAGTAAGAATAACATTGGCTATTTCGACTGAGTCTGAAACCGAAATGGGTTTGCCTACAAATTTGCCTGCATAGTCATGTAGGTTGATAATTTCGCTTACGTTTCTATCGATTAATTGATTGCGGTATAAAACGAGTTCGATTGATTTGTCATACCATAAATCACTAATGATTTTGATTAATTCTACTCCTGAACGTCTTCTGTCGGCTTGAAATGAAACCTCTTTTTCGTATAAATCTACATTATTCATTTTGAAAAGTTGCGTGTTAAATTAATGTGTTTTTTTATTAATTTTGTGCAAAAATATTTATTTCAATCGATTTCGTAACTTTTTTTATAACTTTTTTCAAATAAAAAAAGCCGACTTGAATTTTCAAGTCGGCTTTAAATTTATGGTTTTAACTTTTTAGATAATGATTCTCATTATCTCTCCGTTTTTGTTTATCATTTCGATACGGATGCTTTGTTTTTCATCTTTATTATTCAAAATTTTAGAAACGGCTTCAATGTTGGTTGCTTTGACATTATCAATGCTCAAAATGATGTTTCCAACAAGCTCGTCACTATATTGAGCTAAGTTTTCATTATTTATGGATTTGATTTTTACACCATAATCCAATTTAAATTTCTTTTTGTCTGCGGCATTAATATTTTCAAGTTCGATTCCTTTGAATTCCGTATTGAAGTTTTCGTTTTTACTGAGTACTACTGGAACAATAAGATTTTTTCCTTCTCTAATAATAGTTACTTGTACCTTGTCATTAGGTCTTTTTGTATTTACATAACCAGAAAGATCCGCATAAGAGTTTATATCCTGATTATCTATTTTAATGATAACGTCTCCTTTTTGTAATTTGGCTTTTTCAGCACCCGAATTTTTGGATACTTTGTCAATGTAAAAGCCTTGGGTTTGTGAGATACCTAGTTCTTTAGAAACGTTACCATTCAGTTCTCCGCCTGATACTCCAAGAATTCCTCTTTGTACATTTCCAAATTCCATGATGTCTTCAATTATTTTTCGGGCATTGTTGGAAGGAACTGCAAAAGAATAACCAACGTAGGAACCTGTCATTGATGTAATCATGGTGTTGATTCCGATCAATTCACCACGAGTATTTACAAGGGCACCTCCACTGTTGCCTGGGTTTACGGCTGCATCAGTTTGGATGAAAGACTGAATTCCTTTAGCATCAAGATTTCTGGCTTTGGCAGATACGATACCAGCCGTAACAGTTGATGTCAAGTTGTACGGATTACCTACGGCCAATACCCATTCACCTACTTTAACCGAATCGGAATTGGCAAAGGTAGAATAAGGTAATTTTTCATCGGCATTAATTTTTAGCAAAGCAATGTCCATTTTAGAATCGGTTCCAATAAGTTTTGCTTTGTACGTTTTGTTGTTGTTCAGGGTGATTTCAATGTCACTAGCATCTTTCACTACATGGTTGTTGGTTACAATATAACCGTCTTCAGAAATAATAACCCCAGATCCGGTTCCAACTTGTTCTTGTTGCTGTTGACCTCCATAACCGTAAAAATATTCCAAGATTGGATTTGTAACAGTTCTGACTGACACATTTTTTACGTGTACTACAGTATGTATGGTTTTCTCTGCAGCCACTGTAAAGTCAACATTTTCAGCACCCAAACTAGTTTGTTTTCCGTAGTATTCGGGAGCAAGTGTCGTAATTCCATTTTTATTGGAAGAAAAATAACCATTGTTGTCAAATAATAATTTGTATGCGCCAAGTGTTGTGGCGCCACTCAACAAGGATACCAAGAATAATTTTGAAATTTGTTTCATAATAAAAACATCTTTTATTTAGTTATCTGAATACGAATTTAGCAGATTTTTTTTTTCGTTGGATATGGATTAACGCTCTTTAACAATGATTAACAATTCATTAATAGTTTGTACTTTTGTGTGATTAAAATGGAAATAAAAATGCAATTAGAATTTTATAAATACCAAGGTGCTGGAAACGATTTTGTTATGATTGACAATCGTTCCGGTTTTTTTCCAAAAGAGGATATTCAATTGGTAGCCCGCTTATGTGACAGACGTTTTGGAATAGGAGCAGATGGACTGATTTTGTTAGAAAATGATTCGGATACCGATTTCAAAATGGTGTATTACAACTCAGATGGAAATCAAAGTTCAATGTGTGGTAATGGTGGACGTTGTTTGGTGGCTTTCGCCAAAGATATGCACGTGATTGATGATAAAACTACATTTATTGCAACAGATGGGTTACATCATGCCTCATTTGAAGATAATGGATTGGTTTCTTTGCAAATGATTGATGTTCCTACGATAACCATTAAAAATGATCATTCATTCTTGAATACTGGTTCTCCTCATCATGTTCAGATGGTGGAAAATTTAGAACATTACAATATAAAAGAAGAAGGTGCAGCTATTCGTTATGGTGAATTGTATGGTGCAGCTGGAAGCAATGTTAATTTTGTAAAAAAAATAGATGATAGCACTTTTAGGCTTCGTACTTATGAGAGAGGTGTAGAAGATGAAACATTGGCCTGCGGTACCGGAGCCACAGCTGTTGCTATTGCAATGAATGCTACTGGTCAAACAGATGCTACTACAATTAATGTTAATGTAGAAGGAGGAAAATTGGTAGTTTCTTTTGATAAAAATGAAAATGGTTTTACAAATGTTTTTCTGAAAGGCCCTGCGGAATTTGTTTTTAAAGGAACGATTATTATTTAATTACGAATTACAAATTGTGAATTACGAATTAACAACTATAAATATTTATGAAGACTGACAATGTGGTTCAAAATAAAAGTTATGAATTTGCTTTAAAGATTGTTAGGGTTTATAAGTTTTTAAGTCAAGAGAAAAATGAGTTTGTTTTGTCTAAACAATTGTTAAGAAGTGGAACGTCTGTAGGAGCTAATATTGAAGAAGCTATCGGAGGTCAATCAAAAGCTGATTTTTTTGCAAAAATAACGATTGCTTATAAAGAAGCCAGAGAATCAAAGTATTGGATTAGACTTTTGAGGGATTCTGATTATCTTACTATAAAGCAATCCGATGATTTATTGATTGACATTGAAGAGCTTTTGAAAATAATTGGTTCTATTCAGAAATCAATTCGTAATTCGTAATTTCAAATTCATAATTGTTTTAAATGATAACACTTAAAGGCGATACTATTTACCTCCGAGCATTAGAACCTAATGATCTGGAGTTTATTTATGCCATAGAAAATGATCAGCTTATTTGGGAAGTCAGTAATACTCATACACCTTACAGCCGTTTTTTGGTGAAACAATATTTGGAAAATGCCCATCAGGATATTTATGAAGCCAAGCAATTACGATTGGCAATTTGTCAGGATAGAGATTTTCCTGCTTTGGGACTAATCGATTTGTTTGATTTTGATCCAAAAAACAATAGAGCGGGTATAGGTATTGTGATCCAACGGGAAGAGAATAGGAATCAGAATATTGGTTCGGAAGCATTGGACTTGCTTATTCGATATTCCTTTTTTAATCTTAATTTACATCAATTATATGCAAATATTGGAACCGAAAATAAAGCAAGTATCGCTCTTTTTACTAAATTTGGTTTCCAAAAAATCGGCGTAAAGAAAGATTGGACTTTAATAAATGGAGTTTACAAAGACGAGGCGATTTTTCAATTAATTAATAATCAAACGGGTGACAGCGAACTGTTGCAATAATTTAAATTTTTTATTTTGAAGCAAAAAAAAATAATCTCATTAGTTGCTGTTGCATTAATATCGATACTAATCGTTGTCGGCTCAGTTTTAATGTATCAGGTTTTTAGTGGCAACACTAAATTTAACGAAAAAGAAGTATATGTGTATGTGCCAACAGGATCCGATTATGAGCAAGTAAAGAAAATAATTGCTCCTTATGTTAAGAATTTAGACCGTTTTGAATTGGTTGCCAATAAAGCTAGCTATCCCGAAAATGTTAAGCCAGGACGTTTTCTTTTGAAAAAAGGAATGAGCAGTTATGATTTGGTAAGAGCAATGAGACATAACGATCCGGTAAGTTTGGCATTTAATAATCAGGAGCGATTGGAAGATTTGGCCGGACGAGTAGGTTCTCAATTAGAGCCGGATAGTTTGGCTTTATTGAATACGTTTAGGGATTCAATTTTTTTGAAAGAAAACGGATTTAACGAAGATAATATACTTGCTATGTTTATTCCTAATACTTATGAAGTTTATTGGAATACTTCGGCTGAGAAGTTTCGCGATAAAATGATAAAGGAATACAATAGATTCTGGAACAAAGAGCGTACAGCAAAAGCAGCAGCACAGAATTTAACTCCGATTCAGGCGACTATTTTGGCTTCGATTGTTCATAAAGAGTCGGTTATGAAAGATGAGCGACCTAGAATTGCGGGCGTTTATTTGAATAGACTAAGACTAGGAATGCCGTTGCAGGCTGATCCAACAGTGATTTTTGCAATGAAAAAGAAATCCAATGATTTTAAACAAGTCATTAAAAGGGTTTTTTATAATGATTTGATTATGAAGTCTCCTTATAATACTTATGTAAATACTGGACTTCCTCCAGGGCCAATCGCGATGCCGGATATTACTGCTTTAGAGGCAGTTTTGAATCCAGAGAAAAACAACTATGTGTATTTTTGCGCTAGTGTGGATCGTTTTGGATACCATGAATTCGCAGCAACTTTGGCTGAACATAATGTGAATGCTAAAAAATATTCGGATTGGATTAATAGTCAAGGGGTTCAACGTTAGAATCCAATGGATCGTTAATAATCTAAAAACTTCAAAATTGTGTAATAGCAGTTTTGAAGTTTTTTTTATCCTAATTGTTTTTCAAATTTGATTTAGACTATAAATCTTCTACTGAAAGAATGATTGCATGAGGGATGGAAATGGCATCCCCAATTAGAAAAACAAGGTTTTTTTTAGCCGTAGTTTTTCTAATTGGGAATATAATGGACAGCCCGACCTCGTTGTTTGAAAATGATGTCTCTAAATTTAAAACTTGTGCAACGAGGGCATGCCCAAAAAAGTATGTAAATAAATTCTATTATTTTCAATTCAATCGTTATCGTAAAATGTTGATTTTGTAATTATTTCACTGTTATTTTGATTTCTTTTAGATTTTTTTGGTTTTTTTAAACAGGAATAAACTTATATTTAAGGTCCGATAATTTTATGTTTTTGCAATTATTTTAATTTTTTTTGCAAACTTGAACTCCCGCACTACTAGTAACTTAAGGGAAGGAAAATTCAAAAAGTTGATAAGTTTAAAGTGTTGATTTTCAGCTTTGTTTTTAAAGTCGTATCTTTGCGATGTAGAAATTTCAGAATGTGACAGGTTTTGAAGAAAACCCATATATGATAAAAAAATGGTATTATTACACAAGTTTAATTGTCGTAGTTGCTTTTTTAAGCTTAGGTTTTAAACCCTCCAAATTAGAATCTACCCCATGGTTTCTAATTAACGAAACTGATGATACATCCTACTTACTACCATCATTAAATGTGAGCGATTATACCAAATCTGAGATTCCATATACCGGAAACTTTTTTATTGGTTATAAGGAAGCTATCGGCTTCAAAGAGTCACAAGGAAAATACAGGAAAATTAATTCTCTCGGCTATTTAGGAAAATACCAATTTGGTATAGAAACTTTAAAAACTATTGGGATTCACAATAGCGAAGCGTTTTTAAACAGCCCCCGAATGCAGGAAAAAGCTTTTATTGCCCTCTTAGCCAAAAACAAATGGGAGTTAAGGGATGTAATTGAAAGGTATGACGGAACCATTTTGAATGGAATCCGTATTACGGAATCCGGTATTTTGGCTGCTGCTCACCTTGCAGGTGTGGGATCTGTTAAAAAGTTTTTCAGATATAAAGGGAAGCGTTTTATTAAAGACATTTACGGGACTTCATTGCGAAGTTATCTGAAAAAATTTGGAGGTTATGATACTTCCTTTATAGTTGCAGATAGTACCGCGAGAGTGATTTAGATTGTATTATCTAAGATTTTATAATAATTAAAGGTCGGTTTGAAAAGTAGTTTCAAACCGACCTTTAAGTTTTAATCAACATTGGCAATAATTTCTCCTTTCGGATTAACTTTTAATTTTATTACTTCGTTTTCCTTTTTGAGTTTTAAATTGTATTCTTTTTTCTTAATATCACCATTTTCTTGTGAGTATAAGTACTTGTCATTTACAATTTGCCAACCTGGATAAGCTTTATAAACAGAATAGATTACGGGAATGGGGAGTTGAGTATTATTGTATTTTTCTACAACACTGGTAAGTTTTCCATTTGAGTCATAAGTGGCAGTCAAAATTCCTTTTTCTCCTTCTAAGATTACTAGAAAATTGTCATAACCTTCATAATCTTTGCCCAAATTGTAGGCAATAAAATCACTTTGGAGTTTTTTAACACTTGGGTCTGGATTTTTGTCGGGCAAATAATATGAAAAATCTTTTCCTGCATTTTTAATAACAATCTCAGGCAGTTCTACTGACTTCATTGTTTTTTCATCATTTCCTTCGCTTTGAGAAAACGAGCTAAGATGAATTCCAAAAATTAATACCATAATAAAAACTGTTTTCATAATATCCCATTTTAAATTAATATACTATTTTGAAATGTTGTTTTTGGGACAAATGTTAAGGTTTCTTTGTTGTTGCTTCCCCTTCTTGTTTTTATTTATTTTAAATAACTACAGGTAAAAGTAGGTTTATAGTAATTTATTGTATGTTAATGATTTGTGTAATATTTGTTAATTTATGAGAAGGTTTTATTCAGATAGAATGTCATAAATTTTGATTAGTAAGTTGTTCAACCTAATTTTTGGTTAACTATAAAAATAGTAGGATTTTAGTTTTAAAATATTTAAGAAAGAAAATCTCTTTTGGAAGATTAAGGGTTTTATTTTTTATTTTATTGATGAAAAAAGCTAGTTTTTTACAGATTTATTTTGTTATAATAATATGTAAATCAGCTTGTTATTGTTTTATTTGCCAATAAAAAATCGGTACTTCAACAATTATTAAAGTACCGATAGTTTTAAAAAATGAATGCTGAAATTAAAATATAGTTTTCAAAATTATGTTTGGTTAATCTATTAAAATTTCCAAAATCTGAATAGCAGCATCGCTTATTTTTGTGCCAGGACCAAAAATGGCTACCGCTCCGGCATCAAATAAAAATTGATAATCTTGAGGAGGAATAACTCCGCCAACAATAACCATAATATCTTCTCTACCGTATTTTTTGAGTTCTTCGATTACTTGCGGAACCAAAGTTTTATGACCGGCTGCAAGTGAAGATACTCCAAGAATGTGCACGTCGTTTTCTACAGCTTGTTTTGCTGCCTCTGCAGGAGTTTGAAACAATGGGCCTATATCAACATCAAAACCAACATCAGCGTAGCCTGTGGCAACAACTTTGGCACCACGGTCGTGTCCATCCTGACCCATTTTGGCAATCATGATTCTTGGTCGACGGCCTTCTTGTTTGGCAAAGGTATCTGCCAATTGTTTTGCTTTTTCAAAGCTTTTGTCGTCTTTCATTTCTTTGCTATACACTCCGCTAAAAGATTTAATTTGTGCTTTGTATCTCCCGAAAACTGTTTCTAACGCATCGCTAATTTCTCCTAATGTGCAACGATTTCTGGCTGCTTCAACTGCGAATTCCAATAAATTTCCTTCTCTTGTTTCGGCACAAATCTTTAGTTTTTGTAATGAAGCCTTAACTTCATTCGAATTCCGTGATGCTTTTATTCTGTTTAATTTTTCTAATTGTTGTTGTCGAACTTTTTGATTATCGACATCCAAAATTTGCAACGGATCTTCTTTTTCCAAACGGTATTTGTTAACACCGACAATAATATCTTGTCCGCTGTCAATCCGTGCTTGTTTACGTGCAGCGGCTTCTTCAATCCTAATTTTCGGAATTCCGGTTTCGATAGCTTTGGTCATTCCGCCCAGTTCTTCCACTTCTTCTATTAGTTTCCAAGCTTTTTCGACAATTTCGTTAGTAAGGCTTTCGACATAATAACTGCCTGCCCATGGATCTACTGTTTTGGTAATTTTGGTTTCTTCCTGTAAATAGATTTGGGTATTTCTCGCAATTCGTGCCGAAAAATCGGTAGGTAAGGCTATCGCTTCGTCTAAAGCATTGGTGTGTAAAGATTGTGTTCCTCCAAAAACTGCTGCTGCAGCCTCGATACAGGTACGCGCTACATTGTTGAAAGGGTCTTGCTCGGTTAAACTCCAGCCGGATGTTTGGCAATGGGTTCTTAGTGCCAATGATTTTTCATCTTTTGGGTTGAATTGTTTTATTAATTTGGCCCAAATCATTCGTCCTGCCCTCATTTTTGCAATTTCCATAAAATGGTTCATTCCGATAGCCCAGAAAAAAGAAAGCCGTGGTGCAAAATCATCAATCTTCATTCCGGTTGCTAATCCAGTCCGGATGTATTCCAAACCATCGGCAAGTGTGTAAGCCAATTCGATATCGGCAGTAGCACCTGCTTCCTGCATATGATAGCCGGAAATAGAAATAGAGTTGAATTTCGGCATCTTTTTGCTGGTATATTCAAATATATCGGCTATAATTTTCATTGATGAAGCAGGAGGGTAGATATAAGTGTTGCGCACCATAAACTCTTTCAGGATGTCATTTTGAATGGTACCTGAAAGTTGTTCAGGTTTTACGCCTTGTTCTTCAGCGGCGACAATATAAAAAGCCATGATTGGTAAAACGGCACCGTTCATAGTCATGGAAACCGACATTTCATTCAGCGGAATCTGGTCAAACAATACTTTCATGTCTTCGACTGAGTCTATTGCAACTCCGGCTTTTCCAACATCACCTACAACTCTTTCATGATCGGAGTCGTAACCTCTGTGTGTTGGCAAATCAAAAGCGATGGAAAGTCCTTTTTGGCCTGCAGCGAGGTTTCTTCGGTAAAAAGCATTGCTGTCTTCGGCTGTTGAAAAACCTGCATATTGACGTATTGTCCATGGTTTTTGAACATACATTGTTGAGTAAGGTCCTCTTAAATTTGGCGCAAAACCAGCTCCAAAATCAAGATGCTCAAGAGGTTCAATGTCGTCTTCAGTATATGTTTTGTGCAGTTCAATTCCTTCGGCAGTAAGATAGCTATCTGCTTGATGATTGCCGTTTTCGTCCTGAAAATTATCTTTGAGGGTTATATGTTGAAGATCTTTTCTTTTCATTTTTTAAACCATATAAGGTATGTAAGTTTTTTGTTTTAAAATAAACTCTTAATACTTTTAAATCATCTCCTGTTTTTATTTTCAGCATTTAAGGGTTGTAAGGCCATTTAAGGTTTAATTTTAAACTGTCACCGATTATTCTTTCGAAAGTCGTTCCTGTTCCATTTTTTCTGCCAATCTTTTTTCGATTATTGGAGTAATCAATGTTTTTCTGGGTTTTATTTTTACAAAAGGAAATAATTCTAAATCTTCTTTCATTTTGTCGTTCGGATTGGGATATTTGTTGGTTCCCAAAAGTGTTTCTTTTCCGGAATCAAACAGGTTTTGTTCAGCATCGGCACTTTCTTGTATTTTTCTTTTGATGACACCTTCATTCAGTTGTTTTAGAAAACCTCCATTAGCTTCTATGTTTTTGAATAAAAGTAATGCTTTTTCTGCTAATTGCTGAGTCAAGCTTTCGATATAATAACTCCCGTCAGCAGGATTGTCTACTTTGTCAAAGTAACTTTCATTTTTAAGAACCAACAATTGATTGCGGGCAATTCTGTCTCCAAATTCGTTGTCTTTGTGATACAAGGCATCATAAGGTAAATTGGCTATTGTATCTGCTCCGCCGAGAATAGCTCCCATGCATTCAGTTGTAGTACGCAGCATATTTACATTATAATCGTAGATGGTTTTGTTGCGCTTAGTTGGGGTAACAAGAAAATGACAATCTAAATTGTGATTATATTCTTTAGCTATTGTCTTGAAAAGGATTCGAAAAGCACGCAGTTTTGCGATTTCGAAAAAATAATTGCTTCCTACCGATATCTGAAAAACGATTGGTTGGTTTATATCAGAAATTCGATTGAAATATTCATTGGCATGAGCCAGGCTATAAGCGATTTGCTGTACCATCGAGGCGCCAGCATTTTGATATAATCCACTGTTGATGCTGATAAGCGAAAGAGATTGGGTTTCTTTGGTAAGTATATTTAAAGTATCAAAGTTGCTTTTTTCTGGAGTATTGTACCAGTTTCCTTCTTTGGCTAATTGTCCTATCGGATCTAATAGACAATAGATAGTCGCTTTTTTTTCTTTTGCAATAGCGTCAATTTTTTTAACGAAATCGATTGAAATGAAATTGAAATGAAAATAAACAGTAATCTTTTCTAAAGGAAGTTTTTCTAACAACTTTGCAATATCTACTGTTTTTTCAGGAATGTTAAAACGGATGCTTTCGGCACCACGATTAATCGAATCCAAAGCTTTTGTAATTGATTTTTCAAGATCAAAAACAAAGATGTTTTGGCAAATTCTGAATTGTGACGCTTTTGTGGTAACGGAAAGTTTTTTGGATAAATCCTCTTTATCATAAAACGGCTTTACTTTGATATCTTCGGGAGAGTTCCAAATTAAAGTTTCATTATAATCGGCACCTTTGAGTTCAAATTGAATTTTTTGTTTCCAAAGTTTTGCGGAAACCGGGCTGAAATCTTCGAATAAATTCTTGGCCATTTTTAATTGTAATTAGATTTGAAAAGAGAAAGGATTACTCTTCTTTTTTGATGGTATCCCCTTTAAACTCTATGATGTAAATGTCTTCACTATCTTTTTTCATAAAGTATTTTTCCCGGGCATATTTTTCAATTTGTAAAGGATTTTTCAGTTGCTTGATTTTTTCCTCATCCTTTTTTATTTCGTTTTGGTAATAGCTGGCATTTTCTTCAAGTTCGTCGATTTGCTTGTTTAAAAAACGATGTTCAAAATAAGAGTAGTTGTCCAGAAAAATCATCCAAGTCAAGAAAGATAGCGATACCCAAACGTATTTGTTGCTTAGGGTTTTGTACCAAGGTTTTTCTTTAAATGGATTTTTCATCGGGAATATTTTTTAATGCAGATCGATTTTGTTTGTGAATTTTTATTTTGTTCTAAAACAATAAAAATACTGTGATTTGAACAGGATAAAATTACAATAAAATTATAAAATACGCTGATTAATTACGGCTCGAACTACATCAATGGCAACAGTATTAAATTTGTCGTTTGGAATTATAATGTCGGCAAAAGCTTTTGAAGGTTCAATAAATTGCTCATGCATTGGTTTTAGCGTTGTTTGATAGCGATTTAACACTTCATACATGTCTCTTCCACGTTCGGCAATGTCTCTTTTCATGCGACGAATCAATCGTTCATCCGAATCGGCATGTACAAATATTTTGATATCGAAAAGATTTCTCAATTCGGGATTGGTCAGAATCAAAATCCCTTCTACAATCATTACTTTTCTGGGATGTGTGACTATGATATCGTCAGTTCTGTTGTGTTGTACAAACGAATAAACAGGCTGGTTAATAGTATTTCCTGCTTTTAATTCTTTGAGATGCGCTACCAATAATTCGAAATCAATAGCTCTTGGATGGTCAAAATTGATTTTTGACCGGTCTTCATAACTCAAATCGTGTGTTTCTTTGTAATAAGAGTCTTGAGCAATAATGCCAACTTCGGTTTCAGGCAATTCGTTCATGATTTGATGTACCACGGTTGTTTTTCCTGATCCTGTCCCGCCTGCGATTCCTATAATGAGCATAAAATATAGATATTGAGTTTGTGATACAAAAATAGAAATTTAACGATATTGAACTCTGTTTTTTAGATTAAAAATAAAATTATGATCCAATTTTAATTAATTTTTATTGAAATGGCATTTTTTGATAGTTGTAAGAGTGTCAATTTAGAGAAACTTTAAAAATTATTCAGTTTTCATGTCTTTCATTAAACTTGTTGTGAAATAGCCAATGGTAATAGCTCCAAATAGTATACAAATCCACATGAACCAGGCTTGTTGCCAAAAGGATTTGTTTGTTCCTGCATTTACGGGAAGGTTTGTTTTTTTTATTTCGTAAATAGAGGTTTCGGGTAAATTGCCAGAAATGCTATTCTTGAAATTTGAAAGGTCATAGTCAGGAGGATTTAGGTTTGGATTTCCTGTTTTGATAGTGTATTGTTCGTTGGCGTTCAAATCAGCAACAATTGAGAGAGGAACTTGCATGCATTTTACAGCGGTGATAACCAAAGGCTGATTATCCTGATTTTCTATTTTTATGAAAAACTCCTTCACAAATAATTCTGGAATATTGAAAGTGTTTTTTGTTTTCGAGTTTAATTCAAAATTCGCGATAGTAACCGGATAGATTTTTGTTTTATGCTTAATTTTTCGAACTTCGTTTTTGAAAACCGTCGTGTTTCGAGTGTAAAAATTGGGTTTCGAAATTTCAAAAATAAGCTGATTGATGATCTGCGGAGATTCAAAAGAAATGCGAATCATTGTTTCCTTTTTGGAAGGAAGTTGTGATACAGTAAATTCTTTTGGAACAATCTGAAGTAAAGAATTGTTTTGAGTATGACTTTTGAAATTTCCCGCTTTCACTACATTTATTGGTAATGTTTTCTTGTCGTTGAAGTCAATTTTTAAAAATTTATAGGAATTTAGCGGAAGCGAGATTGTCTTTACAACATACGTTTCGGTGTTAGAACTTAGATCATAAAGTTCTTGGTTATTAGAAAGCCCGAACCATTCTTTTTGGTCGTCACTTCCTGAGATAGAATATTGTTTTACCACATTGGAATTGGCTATAAAAAGTGAAATCTGACTGTAATTTTGTTTAGATGGATTTTCAATAATGACAGATGTGTTTTTCTTTGGTACAGTCGTTTTGGAAATTATTTCATATTCGTCAAAATTGTTAGTGATTGTTTCGTTGGCGTTTTGAATCAAAAAATAGGGTACTTCTTTTTCTTTTGAATCAAAAATTCTAAAATCACTCATTTCCTCATTTGAAAATGAACGAATATCTGGTGGCAGAACAATTTTATACAATCCGTTTTGCGCCACTGTTTTAATTTTGGCAGTGGTGTTTTGGGCAAATGAAAGATTTGCAACAAAAAGAAATACTATAAACTTATTGAATTTCATCTGTAGTAGTCGGTTTATTTTCATCTATGACAAGGACTTTAATTTTTTGGTAGACAAATGAGATAATCAAAATAAGAATTCCTAAAAGGATAAAAGATATTATTTTTCCGGTTTCGGAAATGTTACTTATATCGTAAACGAAAAGTTTTACGATGGTTAATCCAAGTAAAGATAAGGCGATAACACGAATAGTTTTCATTTGTTTTTTTATTCCGAAAATTAGAAAAACAAACGCCAAAACGCCCCAAAGAATTGGAAAACTGGTTTTTATTATTTTCGTTCTTGCCAATTGGATGTTATCATCTGATATAATTTCTCTAATATAGGCAACTTGATTTTTAAAATCGTGATACAAATGATTTGACTGTATTTCCTCTGTCGTAATGGGAGAGTTAAGAATTTTCAAACCGTGAAGCATCACTTCGGAACTGGTGATATAAACAATTAAAAAAGCAGTAATCCACGCAATATTTTTCTTGTTGAAAAAGCTGAAAATAATTTTTTCTTTATTTGACAAATACAATTGATATCCAAAATAACCCGTCAATGCCAGTGAAATATAATGTAAATAAAAAGCTATTGGTTTTCCGGTTCCATATCTTAGAATTTCGTGATGTTCTTTGAATGCAAAAGCAGAGAACCAAAAAGCGAACAATAAAATATTGATAATTGCTATAATTGTAACTTTTTTGTAAGCAGCTTCAGTTTTTTGTTTACTTATGAAAGTACTTAACACCGCAAAAAAGAATAAATGATAAATTACTTGAATCGAAAGTGCTGAGTAGGCATTCTGTATGAGGTTGTTGGATTGGTAAATTACTTCGAACAAACCAGTTAAATAGGAAAGGACAATAGCTAAATCAAAAGCATATTTGCCATATTGTTCTGGATTGAAGTCAAAACTGAATATAGGGGTTTCTTCTGTCTCTTTTTTCAACAAATGATTCACTAAAAACAAAGATGCAATGGAAAAAAGTCCAGTGGTAAAAATTGGATTGATAGCTATATTCAAAACAGCATCTCCCATATAGTATTTGTTCCAATCCATAATAAGGCTGACCAACATTAAAAAATGAACGATGATAGAACCAAATTTGTAGCCGGTGACTTGTGATTTTTGAGACAGCCATAATAGCAATACCGCTTCGGCGGCCCAAAATAGGGTGATATAATTACCCTTAAATTGAATCGGAATTGCAAGTGTGATAAATGTTAGGGTTAAACCAATGAGTAAATAAACTGCTTTTTTGTCCAATCCAAATTTTTTGTACAAAAACCAAGCGTAAATTAAATTCAACAATGCGATTACTGTTGTGAATAATCCTTTGAATTCAGGATGGTAATGATTTAAAATTGCCATTCCGGCACCATAAAATAAAAAGGTGTTGCTCGCCAGGATTGTTAATTGTGTTTTTGAGAATTCTCCTTTTGTTCGGATATTGTTGATGATGTTCATCAAAACAAAAATGAAATAAAAGATAAAAGCAAAGACTAAAGCTCCTGAATAATGGGGTTTGTCAGTATTGATATCTTTAAATAACCATCCGCCATAGAGTGCAATTGTAAATAGATAAGAAAGCAGGTTTACTAAATTCCACTTTTTGTAATAAGCCAAGCTTAAGATTCCTATGTTCAGGATTGTAATATAAGTAAGCAAAATTACGTAATTGCCTTCACCTGTGCTTATCATAAAAGGAACTGCAAATCCTCCAATTAAGGTAAGAACAGCGAGTTCTACCCTGTTATAAGATAGCGAAATAACCGCACTAAAAGCGGTAATGATAACCATTATTGCAAATGCAATAGTTTGATTGAATAAATGATAGTCATGGAAAGCGATTGCAATAGTAAAATAGAATATCGAAATGGCTCCGGCAACAAATACCGAACTGAAAGCAGCATAGTTTTTTCGTAATTTATGAGCAACTGTCATAACCAAAGCGCCACATAAGATTCCAATTCCCACGCGGGCTGGTTCGTTTATCCAGTCTTTGTCGATAGCATATTTTACAAAATAACTAATTCCTAAAACGAGAATCAGGATTCCAATTTTATTGATGAGGTTTTCACCAATAAATTTCTCTAAATCCGGATTTTTCTCTTTGAATTTTTCCCAAAAAGTTTTTTCAACTTCAAAAATTGGTGCAGGCTCTTGTTTCTGTTTCGGTTCTATAGGTTTTAGACCTGGATTTGTTTCCATCGCAAAATCTATTTTTTCTGTTTTTTCTTCGATAGTTTTTTCGACCGGAACAGAGGTGATTTCAGGTTTTATTTCCTCTTTAATAGGTATAGGAGGAGTTGTTTTCTCAAAGGGTTTTTCGACAAATTTTTCTATTGTTTTCTCAATCGGTTTTTCGATTGGTTTCTGAATTTCTATTTTTCGATTTAACGCTTGAATATTATCTTCAATTCTGTCAAATCGGTTTGTTATTGTGTTTAGAATGTAGAAAAGTAGTGCTATTAAGCAAACTAAAAGAAATATTTCCATAATGAAAGCTAAAATATCGTGAATGGTAAATATAACAATATTTTTTGATCATTAAGGATTTTTCTGATGATTACAATTGTTAAAGAAATCCCAGATTGTCTTGAAATAACTTTCGAAAATAAAACAAAAAAAGCCGAACATTGCTGTTCGGCTTTTAGTCGGGGTGGCAGGATTCGAACCTGCGGCCTTCCCGATTTCCAATCGGGACGCGATAACCAATACTTATCTTGTAATTAATTCTAGAATTTTAATTTTACTTTTCCATTTTTTTATCTCTTGTTCTCTTAGAATTGTCGTTGTTTTATTTTCAAATGATTCGAAATAGGCAATTTCCCAGTCTTTTGCTCTTCCAGTAAAGCCTTTATGCGAACTTAAATGGCGCCGTAATCTTTCTTCCAATAATGTGGAAGTATAACCAACGTAATATGTGTCGATTAATTTTGAATATAGAATATAAACGTAAAACATAATTTCTGTAAATAAAAAAACCTTCTTGAAAATCAAGAAGGTTTTTGTCGGGGTGGCAGGATTCGAACCTGCGGCCTCCTGCTCCCAAAGCAGGCGCGATAACCGGGCTACGCTACACCCCGAAAAGCGAGTGCAAAGATAATGTTTAATTCTACTTTTCAAAACATTTTTGCAAAATAATTAAAATTTATTTCTGCATTAGTTTTTTGGATTTATTTTGGTAGCTCTTATTAGTAATAAAGTTTACATTTGTATTTCAAAAAAATAAAAATATGTCAGATACAATAGAAAAAATTAAATGTCTTATTATAGGTTCAGGACCAGCGGGTTATACAGCCGCAATTTATGCCGCCAGAGCCAACATGAATCCAGTATTGTACCAGGGAATGCAGCCGGGAGGTCAATTGACAACTACAAATGAAGTGGAAAACTTTCCAGGTTATGTTGACGGAGTTACCGGTCCTGAAATGATGGTACAATTGCAACAACAAGCGCAACGTTTTGGTGCTGATATACGTGATGGTTGGGCTACCAAAGTTGATTTTTCAGGTGATGTTCACAAAGTTTGGATCAATGATAAAATTGAATTGCATTGTGATACTGTAATTATTTCTACAGGAGCTTCTGCTAAATATTTAGGATTGGAATCTGAACAACATTATTTGAAAATGGGTGGTGGAGTTTCGGCTTGTGCCGTTTGTGATGGATTCTTCTACAGAAATCAGGAAGTTGTGATTGTAGGAGCTGGAGATTCAGCTTGTGAAGAAGCGCATTATTTGTCTAAATTATGTTCCAAAGTAACCATGTTAGTGCGTAGTGATAAATTCCGAGCTTCAAAAATCATGGAAGCCCGTGTTCGCAAAACAGAAAACATTTCTATTTTGATGAACCACGATACCGTTGAGATTTTAGGAGATGGTCAGGTAGTAAATGGTGTGAAAGCTAAAAACAAAACAACTGGTGAAATTTTTGAGATACCGGCTACTGGTTTCTTTTCTGCTATCGGTCATAAACCAAATACTGATATTTTCAAAGATTACCTTACTCTTGACGAAACCGGTTATATCGTGAATGTTCCCGGAACATCTAAAACGAATGTTGAAGGTGTATTCGTTGCCGGAGATGCTGCTGATCATGTGTACCGTCAGGCGATTACGGCCGCGGGAACAGGTTGTATGGCTGCTTTGGATGCTGAACGTTACTTAGCTGCTAAAGAATCAGAAGTGGAAGAAAAAGTAATCAGCTAATTTTAGGATTATAAATTACTTTTAGATAATAAAAAAAAGTCCCGTTTTGGGACTTTTTTTATGGATATAAGGTTAGTTTTTACTTCGGCTTTTTGATTAATTGGGCTTCACCTTGAAATTTTCTTACTTCTATTTTAGGCTTACCAAGTAAGTAAATTTTTGATGTGTTATCAGCATCGATTATTATTGATGTTTCGGCCATTACGTTGCAAATTGCACTTCCTTTTGTTGTTACATCGGCATTTTTTATGGTAAAATTATTTCCAGTAAAAAGAGAATTGTTGTCTTGTTTGATAAAACCATTGATAGCATCTCCTTCTATTGTTGCCTTGGTTTTTTGAGACAAATCTAAAGTTGCTTCAGTTGAAGCAATTAACGCTTTAATCTGGGCTTCTTTATCCAAATGAATTTTAGCTTTTTCAGATTTTAAATTCAACTCAACTTTTGTTTTGTCGTCAGATTTCAAATTGAAATTCTTGGAATTGACATTCAAATACAACCTCGAAAAATCTAATGAAGTAAAAGAAATACTATCCAGTTTTACTGATTCAAGGGCGTTTACTGTTGTTGCATTTTTGGCCACAACTGAATTAAATTCACTAGTGTATTTGATTTTAAGAACTAATTTTTTGAAGTTAATAATTTCTTTTGAAGTGTAAATACGGAGTGATTTGCCTTTGAGGTCAAAAGAAATATTGTCATGGACATTGTCATCTGCTTCAATTTTTACTTCATTTTTTTCTCCTTTTTCCAAGAAAACAGTCAGGTTATCTTCAATTTCCAAGGAATTAAATTCTCCAACTTCTTTTGTTTTTTCAACAACGTTTTTGGAACCTTTTATTCGTTCTTTATTTTGACCGATAGCTATTGTTGTAGTAAGAAGTAAAAATACAAACAGGTGTGAATATTTCATTTTATGGTATTTGGGTTGAGGTGCAAATATAAAAAAATCACCCATTTTGTGGGTGATTTTTAAAATTTTAACCCAGAATCCGCATTAGATTTCGTAGCGAAGCTGAATTGTTCAATAAAAGCAAGCACTCACGGACTATTTTTAAAAGAGGAATACTTTTGTATTTTGATTTTAAAAATAGGAGTAAGTACTTGGTTTTGAAGAAAAATACAGATGCAGTAGATTTCTAATGCAGATTCTGGGTTTAAGTTGGCAAACTTAATTTTGGTGAATACTTCCACCAGAACTTTCTTCTTTTTGAACCGTTTTTGGCGATCCGTTATAAGCAACGTTTCCACCGCTGGAAGCTTCTGCTTTTAATTTTACGATTGGATGAACTGTAAGCGAACCACCACTGGAAGAACTTGCAACTACTTCATTTGCTAATAGATCTGTAGCATCGATAACACTTGCGCTGGAAGTTGTTGCTTCAATTTGCAATGCTTTTCCTTTTATGTTTTGGTTACTTGCACTGCTGCCGTCTAGTTCGACCGTTTCGTATTCTACTGTGGCATGAATGGATGCAGCGCTTGATGATGCCAAAGATAAGTTGGTTCCTTTTAGAGTTGTTCCGGAGTTAATTGTTGATGCAGAAGAAGCTTCCAATCCTTCAATAACTGGCATTTTTACGGTTACTTTTTTTGAGGAAACATTGATAAAATTTCCTTTTTTGCAAGTAATAACCAATACTCCATTTTCAACTTTTGTAATGATTTCTTTTTGCAAATTATCATCGGCTTCTACAATGATCTCTGTTTTGTCCGATTGTTCAACTACAAGGTCTATTGCGCTACTTACGCTTACACTTTTAAAATCTCCCGAAACTTCTCTTTTTTCGGTTGTAACGTGTCCGCTTCCGGTTATGGAATTAATGTTTCCTATTTGATTACAGGATCCAAAAAGCAGTGCTACCACAGTAACGACTATAAAATTCATGATTATTGTGATGACTTTTATCATGGCTATTCCGTTTTAATGATTATTCCGTCTTTGTTTATTTTCAATTCTTTAAATTCCTTTTTGGTTTTAACAACCGAATCGCTTTCAATTGTAACTCCATTTTTGGTAATAGTTACATTGGTTTCATTGTCATTGTCTTCTATATCGTCGTGATCGTTTTCATCGGCTGGGCAATCCAAACATTTTACCTTAGATTCTTCCACTTTGTAAGTGTATTTGTCTGAGCTAAAGTGTAGGTTGAAAAAGTCGTCATCAGACCAGTCATAATCTTCTACACTGGAATCTGTTCTAAACAAGGTTCCTTCTGGTAAATAAAGGATGATTTCAACTTCTTGATCACGGAATTTGTTTTTTAAATCCGTAAGTAAATAATTATCCAAAATTAATTGGTTTCCGATAATTTTATAGTTGTAACGAATGGCTTCTGATCTTTTTTTGGCTTCTGTTAAATTTTTTCCTTTGGCTTCTTTGTCGATTTGAAGATAAGCATATTTTTCGTCCGATTTTTGGATTTTGATATGAACGTTATTGGAATAAATAATATCGTTGTCTGAAGAATCTTTTGTAATCATAAATTCATTTCGATCATTTATGTCTTTGGCATAATAATCATTGTGTTTGAATTTGATCAAAAGTGTATCAGTTGCTTTTAGCCCAATAGTTTCTTTTTGAATTGTTCTTCCGCTTACCGCAAATGCTGTCATTTGATTGATTCCAACTGAAGCAGCTAATGAAACAGCGATTAACCAAACAGCTAACAAAGTGTATTTTGCAATGTTACCAATTGAATTCATATTAGGAGCCAATAATTTAAATCCTAATAAAGTCAGGAAAAAGAACGGAATTCCAACAGCAAGGAACATTAATAGTCCAAATGCCCAAACAGGATAATCGGTCAAGTTTCCGGCTTCGACAAAACTCTGCCAAGGATAATGCATAGAAACACTGGTGCCTAATGTGAATACTCCGATTAAGAGTAAAACCAATATGGTCAAGCCTCCCATTATTAAGAGTACACCCAAGAATTTTGCAAAAACTTTAAAAATGGTCATGATGAAATCACCTAGTCCGCTGCCTATTTTTCCGGCTCCGGTTTTTACCTGATTACCAAATTTGTCGTAGTCAACATTTTTTAATTTGCCTGAAACATTGTCAAATTCTTCGCGAACTTTTTTTTCGATGTTTGAAATGGTTACCGGTTCTCCGGTCATTTCTAATTTTTCTGAAGTTGTAACTGCTTCAGGTGTTACAATCCAAAGGATGATATATACTAAAACTCCACTTCCGAAACCGGCAATAACAAATACAAGGAATAGAATTTTTAACCATACAGGGTCAATTCCAAAATAGTGTCCCAAACCAGTAGCAACTCCACCAATCATTCCGTTTTCTTTGTCACGGTATAATTTTTTGGTAGTTCTAGGTGCTGAAAAATCTCTATTAGTTGTAGTTGGACCATCTTCTTCAATAATGTAGTCTTCAGGTTGTCCCATAACGGCAATAACTTCGTCTACTTCTCTCAGGGTTACAACGTGTTTTTCAGATTTTTGTTTTTCAGTCAATAATTCCGAAACTCTCATTTCAATGTCCTTGATAATTTCGTCTTGTCCTGATGATTTTGACAGTGAACGTTTTATAGCGTCAAAATATCGGGTTAATTTTTGGTATGCATCTTCATCAATATGGAAGAACATTCCACCTAAATTTATATTTACAGTTTTGTTCATGACTTTTATTTTTGGTTGGTTATTAAGTTTACGGCATCAGACAGTTCCGTCCACGTGCCATCCAATTCTTTGAGGAAGGTATGTCCAATTTCGGTTAGGCCATAGTATTTTCTAGGTGGTCCCGATGTGGATTCTTCCCAACGGTAGTTGAGTAATCCGTCGTTTTTTAAACGGGTCAAGAGCGGATAAACGGTACCCTCTACGACCAACAATTTAGCGTTTTTCAAGGTGTCTAATATTTCTGAGGTATAAGCGTCTTTCTCTTTTAAAACCGATAAGATACAAAACTCAAGAACACCTTTACGCATCTGGGCTTTAGTGTTTTCAATGTTCATAATGCTGCAATTTGAGTTGATTTGTTGATTAAACTGTTCATTTTTTGATTTTTTCCGCTACGCTCCAAACAGTTCGGCTACGTCTCGGGTGATGATGATTGATTGTATTGATGATTGAAAATTTCTGTTTATTTTAAAAAAGGAATCGTAAACGGATAATTGTATTCTTCGCCATTTGATGCCTTTATTGATGCATAGATTACCAAAAAGAATTCGGCTACTTTGATACAGGCTATTATGAATAGTGCGACAACTGCAACTGTCAAAATCCCGATACTATTACTGAAGTCAAATTTTTGAAAAATAATCTCTTCATCAACGTGGTTTATAAAATCATTAAAAGAGATATTTTTTAAGACTGTGTATAAAAATATTGGAATGGCAATAATGGCCAAGACCAACGAGTAAATCAAAATACTAAGTTGAAAGTTCAACGCTTGTTTGCCGTTATGGTTTACAAATTCCGATTTGTCTTTTTTTGATGTCCAAAATATAATCGGGAAAATATAATTTCCAAAAGGAATAAAGTATTGAGTAAGAGTGCTCAAGTGAGTAAGAGCGGCTATGTTTCTTTCGTTTGAAGTTTCCATTGTTTTGATTTTTTTAATTACGTTTTTTGATTTTTTCCGCTGCGCTTCCAAACAGTTCGGCTACGCCTCGGGTGATGATTGATTACAGAAATTGAAAAAGTAACTTACCTAGTAATTTCTTATGCAAATATATGTTTAAAAGAGAGTATCTTGTATCGCATAGTAGTATATATTAACATTTTATTAACAAATAATGGTCAATTTGAATGAAAAAACCTGTTTAAATATATTGTTTACATAAAAGTAAAATTTTGAATTTAAGAAAGTTATCTGTTGTCTTTGTATGTACGCATAGTAATTTTTGTATTTTAGCAAAAAAAAGTATGGAGATATCAGTGTCCAAATTAAACCGTTTTCTATTTTTCAAATTACCTTCGGCTTTTATATGTGGGGTAAGAGTGAAATCTATTGATAAAGAAAAATGTGTGGTAACGGTAAAGCACCGTTGGATCAATCAGAATCCTTTCAATTCAATGTATTTTGCTGTACAGGCAATGGCCGCTGAATTGACAACTGGTGCTATGGTGATGGGAAAAATAGCGAAAAGCGGAAAAAAAATATCGATGTTGGTGGCAAATAATAAGTCAATTTTTTCTAAAAAGGCAACAGGTCGCATTACTTTTGTCTGTCAAGACGGCAATTTGATTGACGATGCAATTCAAAAGACTATTGCCAATGGCGAAGGACAAACGTTTTGGATGAAATCTATTGGGACTAATGAAGAAGGGCTACAGGTCTCCGAAATGGATTTTGAATGGAGCATTCGGTTGAAATAAACTGACTTTTTGAAATAAAAAAAGCTTCGTTTACTGTTAAACGAAGCTTTTTTTGATATAAGGCAATAGTGAATTAATAATTATATAGAAAACAACCTTATTTTCAATGATTTGAGAGTTGTATTCTTAGGGGATTGAATAAAAATCTGTCTCCAAAAATAGAAAAAACTATAGAATTTCAATCTTAAAAATATATTAAATTTTTTTTATTGACAGAAAGTTAATTGTTTTGATAAAATTTTATTTTTAAAAAAAGATGACAATTTGACATTTTATAAGTTTTGGCAGTACTTTTGCAATCAAAATAAAGGATAAAACTATGTTTAAAAATATTTTTAAAAATAAAAGTAATATGACTACAGAAAATACAGAATTCGATCAAGAATTAGATGACGCGACATTAGAGAATAATGCAAATGGAGAGCAACTTATTATTGAAGAATTAAGTGTTGAAGAGCAATTAACTCAAGACTTGGCTAGAGAAAAAGATAAGTTTTTGAGATTATTCGCTGAATTTGAAAATTACAAAAGACGTACTGCAAAGGAAAGAATAGAATTATTCAAAACTGCCAATCAGGAAGTATTGCTTGCCATGTTGCCAATATTGGACGATTTTGACAGAGCTATAGTTGAAATCAGTAAATCAGAAGATGAATCTTTAGCTAAAGGTGTTGAATTGATTCACGAAAAACTAAAAGGAACATTGGTTGCCAAAGGTTTAGAGCAAGTTGATGTTAAAGCGGGAGATGCATTTAATGCCGATTTTGCTGAAGCAATTACCCAAATTCCTGCTCCATCAGAGAAGATGAAAGGAAAAGTTGTGGATGTTCTTGAAAAAGGATATAAACTGGGCGATAAAATTATTCGTTTCCCAAAAGTGGTAATTGGTAACTAAAAAAATAAAATCCTAAAAATAAAAATTACAAATTTCAATTCATAAAACTAAGGACTTTTAATGAAAAAGTTCAGTTTTCTAAGTTGGAATTTGGAATTTGAAAATCTTGGAATTTACTTTAAAATATTATGAAAAAAGATTTTTACGAAATATTAGGCATTTCAAAAGGTGCAGATGCAGCCGAAATTAAAAAGGCATACAGAAAAAGTGCATTGAAATACCATCCTGACAAAAATCCTGGCGACAAAGAGGCAGAAGAAAATTTTAAATTGGCTGCCGAAGCTTATGAAGTGTTGAGTGATCCTGCCAAAAAAGCAAAATATGATCAATACGGACATCAGGCATTTGACGGTTCCGGAGGATTTGGCGGAGGTCATGGCGGAATGAACATGGATGATATTTTCAGTCAATTTGGAGATATCTTCGGTGGTGGATTCGGTGGATTTGGCGGTGGAGGCGGTGGTCCTCGTCGTGCAAAAGGAAGCAATTTGCGTATTAAAGTAAAATTGAATCTGGAAGAAATTGCCAATGGTGTTGAGAAAAAAGTAAAAGTAAAACGTAAAGTTCAGGCTCCAGGTGTAACTTACAAAACTTGTTCTACTTGTAATGGTCAAGGTCAGGTGATGCGAGTTACCAATACTATTTTGGGTAGAATGCAATCGGCTTCGACTTGTCCTACTTGTGGAGGTTCTGGTCAAATTTTGGACAAAAAACCAAGCAATGCCGATTCTCAAGGAATGATTGTAGAAGACGAAACCGTTTCTATCAAAATTCCTGCAGGTGTTGTTGACGGTATGCAGTTGAAAGTTTCCAGTAAAGGAAATGATGCTCCGGGGAACAGTGTTCCGGGAGATTTGATTGTAGTTATTGAAGAAATAGAACACGAATTCCTAAAACGTGAAGGTGAAAACCTGCACTACGATTTATACATCAGTTTTGCCGAAGCAGTTCTTGGAATTTCAAAAGATATTGATGCCGTAAACGGAAAAGTAAGAATTAAACTGGAAGAAGGTATTCAATCTGGTAAGATCTTAAGATTAAAAGGGAAAGGTATTCCTAGTATCAACGGTTATGGAAGCGGGGATTTATTGGTACATGTAAATGTTTGGACGCCAAAAACGTTGAACAAAGAACAAAAACAGTTTTTTGAAAAAGCATTGACGGATGACAACTTTACACCAAATCCTGAAAAATCAGAAAAATCATTTTTTGAAAAAGTTAAAGACATGTTTTCTTAATTTTTTTAAATAAAAAAATACAAACCCATCCTTTATTCGTTTAGGATGGGTTTTTTAATGGATAATTAAGAGAGTTTAGGCTCGAAATTATTTACTTTTACGCCAATTAAAAAAATAGCATGAGTACTATTCTTGAAGTAAATAAAGTAGTTAAGCAATATGGTGATTATGTTGCGCTTAACGAAGTGTCATTGACTGTTCCCAAAGGAAGTATCTACGGGCTTTTGGGTCCAAATGGAGCAGGAAAAACTTCTCTAATTCGAATTATCAATCAAATTACGATGCCGGATAGTGGCAAAATCATTCTTGACGGCGAACTGCTTCAGCCAAAACACGTACAATATATTGGATATCTTCCCGAAGAACGTGGCTTATACAGCAGTATGAAAGTAGGGGAGCAGTGTTTGTATTTGGCACAAATGAAAGGACTGTCTAAAGCCGAGGCCAAAAAACAATTGGAATATTGGTTTGATCGTCTGGATATCAAAGGCTGGTGGAATAAAAAAATACAGGAGTTGTCTAAAGGAATGGCACAGAAAATACAATTTGTAGTTTGCGTTTTGCACAAACCTAAATTGTTGATTTTTGACGAACCTTTTTCCGGATTTGACCCTGTAAATGCTAATGTCATCAAAGATGAAATTTTGGCATTGAAAGAAGAGGGTGCCACCATTATTTTTTCTACCCACAGAATGGAAAGCGTGGAGGAGTTGTGTGATGACATTGCACTTATTCATAAATCAAACAAATTGATTGAAGGAAAGTTAATCGATGTAAAAAGAAAACACAAGACGAATCGTTTCGAAGTTGGAATCCTATCGGATAATGTGGAAGGTTTGATGTATGATGTAACACAAAAATTTAAGGTGGGTGAAGCCAATTTTAAATCCTTGAATGATGAAATAAAATTAGAAATTCAATTGGGAAATGCTACTCCGAACGAATTGTTGCATGTCTTGTCACAATGCGGTCAAGTGATGCATTTTGTCGAAAAAATCCCGAGTGTGAATGATATTTTTATCCAAACAGTGACATCTCAGGTTTAAGTAAATCCTAAATCTGAAGTCTAAAATCGAAAAATTTAAAATGAGTATAATTTCATTAATCATAAAAAGAGAGTTTGTTGCCAAGGTTCGCAATAAGTCATTTATTGTCATGACCTTTTTAAGTCCGTTGTTGTTTGTCGCCATTGCCGGGTTTGTCGCGTATTTGAGTTCTATGAAACCGGATACTAAGCTTGTAGCTATTCATGACGAATCGGGTTTGTTTGTCAATGAATTTATGGCTTTAAACAATAAAAACAGTGATTATAAATACCTTGATTATTCAAGGGTTAATCTACAGGTTCTCAAAGACAGTATTACAAAGGAAAATTATGAAGCCCTGCTTTATGTTCCTAAAATAACTGCCAATAAAGATTTGGAAACTAAGATACAATTGGTTTCAAATGATAGTCCAAGTATTGTTTTTATCGAAAAAGTGCAAAGAATTATTGCCGATAAATTGACGAAAGACAATTTGGAACATGCGCATTTGGATACTTTGGCAATAAAAAAAGCCCAAGCCAATGTGGTTTTGAATTTAACAAAGGCATCGGGCGAAGAGAGTATTAAAGGACTTAACGAAATAAAAATTGGCATAGGGGCTGCTTTTGGATACCTGATCATGATGTTCATCATCATTTATGGTAATATGGTAATGCGAAGTGTAATCGAAGAAAAAACCAATCGAATTGTAGAGATTATCATTTCTTCGGTGAAACCTTTCCAATTGATGATGGGGAAAATCATCGGAACATCACTGGCAGGTTTGTTGCAATTTTTGATTTGGACCGTTATCGGTTTGTCATTGATGTTTGCTGCTTCGGCCTTTTTTGGAGTGAATATTGGGGCTACCGCCAAAGTTTCTCCTGAAATGATGCATGTGGCACAACAAGAATTTTCAGGGACAGCCCAAATGTATCTTAAAGAAATATGGAATTTGCCAATTGCCGGTATTCTGATTAGTTTTATTGTTTATTTTATTGGAGGTTACTTTTTATACAGTTCTTTTTATGCTGCAATTGGAGCTGCGGTTGACAATCAAACCGACTCGCAACAATTTCTTTTGCCAATCATAATGCCATTGATGCTTAGTGTTTACATTGGTTTTTTTACGGTTATAAATGATCCTCATGGGACAATTGCTGTGGTTTTTTCGATGATACCTTTGACCTCTCCAATTGTTATGTTAATGCGCATTCCTTTCGGTGTGCCATGGTGGCAAATTGCAATTTCCGTATCTTTGTTATTTTCAACGTTTTTGGGTGTCGTTTGGTTTGCTGCCAAAATTTACCGTGTTGGAATTTTGATGTATGGGAAAAAACCGAGTTGGAAAGAATTATATAAGTGGTTGAAATATTAAAAGTCTTTAACGAGCTGATTTGCTAATTTTTAATAGCGCTCGGAATTTTATGAACTTAATTTCTCAAAAGCTTAAAAAAAACTCAGAATCTTAGTAACTTAGATTCTCAGACTCTTAAAATATAAATATGAGTAAAATTCTAATTATCGAAGACGAAGAAGCTATCAGGAGAGTGCTAGCCAAAATACTTTGCGAAGAAAATGAATCTTATGAAGTTGATGTTGCCGAAGATGGTGTCGCAGGTCTGGGAAAAATAAAAGAAAACGACTATGATTTGGTCTTATGTGACATAAAGATGCCAAAAATGGATGGCGTTGAATTGTTGGAGGCCGTAAAAAAAATAGATACTGAAATTCCTATTGTCATGATATCGGGTCATGGGGATATGGAAACGGCGATTAATACGATGCGTTTAGGGGCATTTGATTATATTTCAAAACCACCAGATTTGAACCGATTGTTAAATACGGTTCGAAACGCGTTAGACAGAAAAAAACTGGCTGTTGAGAACAAAATCCTTAAAAAGAAAGTCAGTAAAAAATATGATATAGTAGGAGATAGCGAAGCTATCAATCTGGTGAAAGTCATGATTGATAAAGTTGCTACAACCGATGCCAGAGTTTTGATTACCGGCCCAAATGGAACCGGAAAAGAATTAGTTGCGCATCAATTACATGACAAAAGCGATCGTTCGAGCGCTCCAATGGTCGAAGTGAATTGTGCTGCCATACCTGGCGAATTGATAGAGAGTGAGTTGTTTGGTCATATAAAAGGCGCTTTTACATCGGCGGTGAAAGACCGTGCCGGAAAATTTGAAGTAGCCAATAAAGGAACCATTTTTCTTGATGAAATTGGGGATATGAGTTTATCGGCGCAAGCCAAAGTTTTGAGAGCTTTACAAGAAGGAATCATTACCAGAGTTGGAGCAGATAATGATATAAAAGTGGACGTTCGTGTGATTGCTGCGACTAATAAAGACTTAAAAAGTGAAATTGAAGCTGGTCGTTTCAGAGAGGATTTATACCATCGTTTGGCAGTTATTTTGATAAAAGTTCCTGCCTTAAATGACAGAAGGGAAGATATTCCTTTATTGATTAAACATTTTGCTTCCAAAATAGCAAGTGAACAGGGGAATGCGGTTAAACATTTTTCTGATGAAGCGATTAATTTATTGAAAGAATACGATTGGACAGGAAATATCAGAGAATTGCGAAATGTAGTGGAACGTTTGATTATCCTTGGAGGAAATGAAATCTCTGAAAGTGATGTCAAAGCTTTTGCTAGTAAATAAAATAAATAGGAATCAAAAGGATATAAAAAAGCAAAGAATCTAAAATATGAATACAAAGTTAAAAAGAGATGATTTTGAACAGATCAGAAGTGTCCTCTTTTTAATTTTTTAGATTTTTTCAAATTTTCTCTTTTTTAAATTAAATAAATGAAGCTTAAAAAAATAAACCAAGTATTGCAGGAAGCCTTAATTGATTGCGGATTGACGGAAGCTAATGAGATGCAAAAAGAAACTTTTTCGACCATAAAAAGTGGAGCAGATGCAATTATCGTTTCCCCAAAGAATTCTGGAAAAACAACAACTATTGTGATTAATGTAATTCAGCAATTGGTTTGCGAAGGTGAGGAATCGCCCCGTGCTTTAATATTTGTGGAAGACAAAACCAAGATTCTTGAAATGGAGGAACTTTTCGAAAAGTTTGGAAAATTCACCAATTTGAGGGTTTATGGGGTTCACGAAAAGGGTGACATGGATTATGATAAAAATTTTATTTCGGCTGGGATTGATGTCCTTATTGGGACGCCAACTAAATTAAATGATATGTTTAGTACGGCTGGATTTAATGTAAATAGATTGCGAATGTTTATTGTTGATGATGCCGATTCGATTTTGAAATTGCGTCATGAGCCAAGAATCATGAGAATTTCAAACAGTATAACCAAAACACAACGTATTATTTTTACGGATCAATTGACAGAACGAATTGAAATCTTGGCTGAAAAAATGCTAGTTGATCCTTATGTTTTTGATTTTGAAGAAGAGAATGAAGACGAGTATGACGAAGATGAGGAAGATTTAGATGAAGAAGAATCAGTAAATCAGGATATAGATGATTTTGAAGAGGAAGAAGAAATTGATGATGAGGAAGAAGAATAGAATTTTGAAATAAATCAGAAGACAGGAAGCTGGATTAGTAACGGAAAAATTTCATGCTTTTTAGTTTTATGATTGGAGATAAACAATAATTTAAAATAAAAAGTATCATGGGATTAATGAAAGTTTTTTCAGGAAGTGAAATTTTGGCATTGGCTTTGCAGGAAAAAATAGAAGCTGCCGGTGTAGAGACTTTAGTGAAAAATAATATCCAATCGGCTAGAATGTCTGGTTTTCCAAATTCAGATTCAGCTGTTGAGGTATTTATTGAAGAAAAGGATTTTGCAAAAGCAAATCCGGTTATTGAAGAATTTAGGTTGAGTATCTAATTAAATTAAATGATTTTAATTTTTGAAAAACCTTGAGGCTTAAAGTATCAAGGTTTTTTTATTGAAAAAAAATAGAATGAAACAAGTAGAATACAAAATGATTGTTTTGGATATGGATGATACGTTGTTGACCGATGATCATACGATATCAGATGAGAATAAAGAAATGATTTTTAAAGCCCAGGAAAAAGGGGTTAAGGTAGTTTTGGCTTCTGGAAGGCCAACTTCGGCAATGACTGAATATGCCAAAGAACTGAAAATGGATTTTTATAATTCGTTTATGCTTTCTTATAATGGGGCTGTAATTACCGATTTGAAAAAGGATAAAGTGCTGTTTGAACAAACTTTGAGTAAAGAGCAGATTCATGAATTGTATGATTATAGTCAAAAAAACAACACACATATCATTACCTATGTAAATGAGGAAATTGTTAGTGAAACCGATTCGGAATTTATTGATATTGAAAAAAATATTACTGGTATGGCTCATAATAAGGTAACAAATTTTAAAGAAGCCGTTCAAACAAATGCAGTGAAATGTATTTTGTTAGAAGAGCCATCTTATCTAAAAAAAGTAGAAAGTGATTTGAAAGCGGCCATGCCTCATTTGAGTGTGTCAATGTCGAAACCTTTTTTCCTTGAAGTAGCCCAACAAGGAATTGACAAAGCGTATAGTTTGAAAAAATTAGCAAAGAAATTAGATATTGATCAAAGTGAAATTATTGCTGTCGGAAACGCAGGAAATGATTTGACAATGATTGAGTATGCCGGTCTGGGTGTTTGGGTGGACAATGTAACTCCAGAATTGAGAGACAAAGCCGATTTAATAGTAGCTTCGAATAATGACCACGGTGTTGCCGAAGTAATTAGACGTTTTATTTTGAATTAATAAACCATAAAAAAAACCGTCAAATAGACGGTTTTTTTGTACATCCTGTAGAGACGGACTGCAGTGGGTCTCTACACCGTGCATCTCAAGAATGTTTGTTTTTTATTTTTTTGCAACCGAAATAAAATAATTGTTCCCGTCACCCATTGTTAGTTTTACCCTTTCGTCGCAAACGTCGATTACAAATTTACCATTGTCATAACATGTGCAAGTAGTTTTCTTGTCTTTAGACATTTCGTTGTCGCATTTTCCGGTTTTATAGCCTGCCAATTGTGGAGTATAAAAAGAGACCAAATCGGTTGAAGCGGTAACTAACGAAATAATACTCGCCGTATTGTCAGTTGTGATTCTGTAAACAATTCTGTCAGTATAATTTACGTTGTCAACCAAAACTTTTCGGATGTAAGTGTAAGCTGTTGAAGCGGGTTCAATTGATTTTTCTTCAAATTTGAATCCTAGGGCTCTAATATCCAGATTGAATTTTTCCTGAGAATTGTAACTCGCCCAAGCTGTCAGAGTGCTTATTGTAGGAAAAGGGTTTTTGGTTGCTATCGTTGCTGGAGCCGGGGTTTGGGCCTGAGCAAAAAAAGCGATGAATAGTAGGGAGATTTGGAGGCAGAATGATTTCATTTTTTTGTTATTAATTATTTATTTGACCTACTCTTTATGGTTTTCGGTAATCCCATTTATTGTTGTTAAAGAATGATTTTCGAAAATTATCGAGACATTTCTGAATTAGAATTCCAATGACTTTATCAGTTCATTATACAACTGATAAAATCATTTATTATTTCGTTTGAAAGAAAATTTTTTTGAAATAATTGATTTTCGAAATTTAGACACAGAACAATAGTGCTTTAGCTTGCTAAAAGCTAAAAATAGTACTGTTTTAAGTTGTTTTTGGAGTTGTGAAAGTAATATTTATATGGATAGAAACAAAGCCTAGGCACGAAAAATAAAGTTTTTTTAAAACAGCGTTCAATTATTTTTTTGGAGCAGAAACATTTGGCTTTTTTAGGAAGCATTGTTCCCGCTCTCCGTTGCAATCTTGTAAACTGAAACCCAGTTTACAAGGATTTTCACTGCGATCGGGGCTAAAGAGAATGATTGGGCTTTTTTGCCATCATTTTATTTTTTTTGAATTTGCCATAAACCGTAAACAATCTTATATGGTTTAAATCGTTAAAAAAATCTTCATGTAAAAATAAATTAAGTGTTTGTCCTCATATAAATTAGTATCAATTTTACAGTGTAGATTTTTGTTTGTAAATTTGCGCACTTAAATTTTTTGACAACGATTTCATTAATTTAAGGTAATTATGGAAAGAAAAAAAGTTGCCTTTTACACGCTTGGGTGTAAACTGAATTTTTCAGAAACATCAACCATTGCCCGCAATTTGGAAGATGAAGGATTTGATCGGGTTGACTTTGAAGAAGTCGCCGATATGTATGTAATCAATACCTGTTCGGTTACAGAGAATGCCGATAAACAATTCAAACAAGTAGTTCGCAAGGCGATGAAACTGAACGACAAAGCATTTGTTGCTGCTGTTGGTTGTTATGCGCAATTGAAACCTGAAGAATTGGCCAATGTTGACGGAGTAGATCTCGTTCTTGGAGCTACCGAAAAGTTCAAACTCAACGATTATATTAATGATTTATCGAAGAATGATTTTGGCGAAGTTCATTCCTGCGAGATAGCCGAAGCCGATTTCTATGTTGGTAGTTATTCGATTGGGGACAGAACCCGTGCTTTCTTGAAAGTGCAGGATGGCTGCGATTATAAATGTACTTATTGTACGATTCCGCTTGCCCGTGGAATTTCAAGAAGCGACGCATTAGAAAATGTGTTGAAAAACGCTTACGAAATTTCGAAGCAAAACATCAAAGAAATCGTTTTGACCGGTGTCAACATCGGGGATTATGGAAAAGGGGAGTTCGGTAATAAAAAACACGAACATACTTTCCTAGAATTGGTTCAGGCCTTAGATGAAGTTGAGGGAATTGAAAGATTGCGTATTTCGTCTATTGAACCTAATTTGTTGAAAAACGAAACCATAGATTTTGTTTCAAAAAGCAGAACTTTTGTGCCGCATTTCCATATTCCTTTGCAGTCGGGGAGCAATGATATTTTGAAATTAATGAAGCGCCGTTATTTGCGAGAAGTATATACAGAACGAGTGAATAAGATTCGGGAAGTGATGCCGGACGCTTGCATTGGTGTCGATGTAATAGTTGGTTTTCCTGGAGAAACGGATGAACATTTCCTTGAAACCTATCATTTCTTAAACGAATTGAACATTTCGTATTTACATGTTTTCACTTATTCGGAGCGTGATAATACCGAAGCTGTCGAAATGGGAGCTGTTGTTCCAAATAATGTTCGAGCAAAAAGAAGCAAAATGCTAAGAGGTTTGTCGGTTAAAAAACGTCGTGCTTTTTACGAAAGCCAGTTGGGAACTACAAGAACCGTTCTTTTTGAAGGTGAAAATAAAGAGGGTTATATTCACGGATTTACTGAGAATTACGTAAAAGTAAAAACACCTTGGAATCCAGAATTGGTAAACACTTTGCACGAAATCAATTTGACAAAAATTGATGAAGACGGAAGTGTAAGAATGGAATTTTTGAATGTTGGGGTTTAAAACGCGAAGAACAAATTCATAGTTGTCAGGAACATTTTAAAGAATTAAAATGTTTTTTGAACCATTAAGAGATTAAGGAAATTAAGGGAAAATCTTAATGAAACTTAATCTCTTAATGGTTTTATTTTTTAAGGATTAGTTGACCAAACATTGCTGCTCTTGATAAATACACGTCGGTTTAATTTTAGTTGGGCAATGATTAATTCGGCGATATCTTCAGATTGCATTACTTTTTCGGGATTACCGTCAGTAAGGTTTAGCTCTTTTGCCATATCGGTTGCAACAGTACTTGGAGTTAAGGCTGTCACACGAATATTGTGTTTGCGAACTTCCTGCATCAAAGAATCCGTTAGTCCCAAAACAGCAAATTTGGAGGCACTGTAAGCGCTAGTTAACGCATTTCCATTTAATCCGGCTGTTGAAGAAATATTGATAATGTCACCCGTTTGTCTTTCAATCATATTTGGCAAAACGGCCCGTGTCACATAATACGTTCCCATTAGGTTCACCTGAATGATACGTTCCCAAGCGGTTGGTTCCAATTCCATGAATTTACCGAAAGCTGCAATTCCGGCGTTATTGATTAAAATGTCAATTGTTTTGAATTCGGTTAAGGCTTTTTCTACGGCCATATTTACCGAGTTGATATCGGCTACATCGGCTGTTATTGCTAGAGCTTTTACTCTTAATGAGCGTGCTTTTGCAGCCACATTGTCGATTTCATCTTGTGTTCGTGCCAATAAAATTACATTTACACCTTCTTTGGCTAATGCAAGGGCTATGGCTTTTCCAATTCCTTTTCCGGCACCCGTAATAAGAGCATTTTTATTTTTTAAGTCGTTCATTTTTTTATTTGCTAATTCCGAAAAATACGGACGTTGTTAATAAAATAAAGATACCCAATTCAAAGTTATTCTTTAATAGATTGGTTTCAAACTAGGCTGCAATGGTCTTTATTTCTCTTTCAATACCATGTCAATACACATAACCGCAGCCATAATTAGTTGTCTATCGGTATTGTTTTCTGTTACGGTTTCTTTAATTTGAAGTACATAATTATCAGCGCTTGTAAAAAATTCTTTGCCTATTCCTGCCCATTTTTTGCTCACTTGTGCCAATTCGGTAGTGTCTTTCGTGAATTTAAAATCCCATCCTGTCCATTCTCCTTGTAATAAACAAACTGGTTTTAGGTTTTTGTCCACTACTTCAAATTTACCTCCTAAAGACCAAAGTTTCTGTTTAAAAAAACCAATTAATTGTTCTTTTCCGTTGTAAACTTCAACATCCGAACGGAAAAATGTTACCCCACGCCTTACACTCAAAACTTTTTCGCCGGAGGTTGTACTTACCTCTACATTAAAAGGGGTCATAGTTTTGTATTTTGTAAATCGGATTATTTTTGTAAAAAAACCGAGATTATTCTCTCTGCAATTCAGAATTAATTGGTTGTTTTCGGGGTCATAAATGTCATAATTATTGGCGGCTTTGAACATCCCAACATGCTCCTTAATTAGAAAAAGATTTTTGTTTAAAATTGGATTCATTTTTTATATTTAATAATGTGTTGATAATTTTAATTTGTAGATATTCGATTTTAATTCTGCAGTGTCATTATCCTCGCAAAGTAAGAATTCAATTGCTTCCGCTGAATTTTTATAAACAGTCAAACCTTCAAACTTGTGAGTATCACTGATTTTTTCTGTAAAAGTGATTTTCATTGTTTTCTTGTCGATGCATCCGATAAAGCTTCCCAAGATTTCGCCATCATTATAAGTAGAATCAGTGTCTTCGGCAGTAGCGAGGAAATAAATCTTGTCATCGAGTATAACAGCATCGGTGAAACTGCTCCGTACTCCCTTTATTTTTGGTAATTTGTAATTGTTGGAAAGTATCTTGAATTCGTTAGTCAGGTTTTTTCCTTGAATTGTAAAGAGTATATTTTTGGCCGATTTTCCGTTGCCGCGATTGAGTAAATACCATTCTTCCCCAGTATAAACAGCACCTTCTATATTGAAATCTTCGGGTTTTATTTCGCCAAAACTTTGCATAACCGAATACAAATCTGTGAGATCGTTGGTTCTTATTTCTTTTGCGACTGTGTTGATTTCGATCATTTTATTCCTTTTTTCAGTCGATCCCGAACCAAAAACATAGAGTGTGTCATCATGTTGAGTGATGGCTTCAAAATCGGGTTTGTCAATTTTTGCAATGTTATCGGTGGTGTTTTCTATGATTTCATGGCGTTGGAGGTTTTTGGATTCGATGTTGTATTCGTATAGAAATCCGCTGTTGTCGCCGATGATGAATAAATTGTTGTCCTTGAAGATGAGTCCGGAGGCAGAACCTATTCCGATAATATGAAAAAGCAGTTCAAGAGTGAATTTTTCCATGAAAAGTTGTATTGAAAATAAATGCCCTAGCCCTGATAGAAACGGCATCCTTTTATGGTTTCGTTCCAAAACGAGACCATAAAAGATATAGTGGATAGCAGGATAAAGCTCCCCCAAAAGTAATCTTTTTTGTGGTAAAATGGAATCGAAAGTTTATTTTGAATCAGTTTAAATTTTGTGTTCTTAGGTTTTTTGCGGGTTAGCTAAGTTTTATTGATGTTTTGTTTATGTAGGATACTTTTTATTGAAGTTTTGTTAATATTGATTTTATTTTTAGTTAAAAATATAAAAGTTTCTTTGCGTTGAATTTAAAACAAAAACTACCAACATGAAAAAACTTATTCTATCAATGCTTGCCGTTGCATCTTTGGTGTCGTGTAACGATGATAAAAATGCAGAAGGAAATCCGGTGAATTCAACAGTTTTGTTGAAAGACCAATCAGTAACTCCTGTTTTATTGAAAAAACAAACTGGTTTCGAGAAATTGGAATTGTTTTCAGTTATCAGTTCTGATGATGTTCTGCCAGAGAGCCCAAATTATGTTTTCGGAGGTTCCGCGGATGGCTCAGGATTATTGAAAAATGAAGATGGAACTTTTACATTTTTAGTGAACCAAGAAGATAATTTCTCTGTTTCGAGAATCACATTAGATAAAACTTTCAAACCAGTGAAAGGAGAATATTTATTGAATTCAAAAGGAGGAACTTGGAGATTGTGCGGTGCTACAATGGCTACTCCTGCAGAACACGGTTTTGGCCCAATTTACCTGACTTGTGGTGAATCAGGAGAAGAGTCTCGCACGCATGCTGTGAACCCTTATGGAGATGCAGGGAATGCTGGTGTAACCAAGGAATTGCCAGGTTTTGGACGTTTAAGTGCCGAAAATGCTTTGCCTTTGAGAAAATCGGCCTATGCTGGTAAAACGGTTGTTGTTATTGGTGATGATGATTCAGGAACTTACGGAGGTCAGGTATTTATGTATGTTTCAAATACCGTTGGCGATCTTGCAAATGGTACTTTGTACATGATGAAAAGAAACGACGGTAACCAAAGAGAGAAAGATATGGTAACCGGGAAAGATTATCCTGTTACTTTCGTGAAAATCGACAACCATACTACTTTGACTGGTGCTCAAATTAATGCTGCGGTAAATACTTTGTCGGCTATTAAATTTGGTAGAGTAGAGGATCTTGATTACAGAAAAGGTGGCGGAGATGCCGATCGCGAAATTTATTTTAACGCTACAGGTCAAAATACAACAGGAACAAATGCTGATGCTTCCAGAACAAAATACGGAAGAGTTTATAAATTGAATTTGGATGCTTCAAATCCTTTGACAGGTAATTTGCAAGTGTTGCTTGACGGAGATGACCGTACTGGAATTGCTGGTAAATTTCAAAATCCTGATAACATTTGTGTGACTAAAAACTACGTTTACGTTCAGGAAGATGCCAATGGATATGGTGATGAAACACACGATGCTTATATTTATCAATACAATATCGCCGCAAAAACACTTAAGCCGGTTGTTGAATTAGACCATCGTCGTACAGCTGCTGATGCTGCAAAGTATAATGTTGGTGGACTTTCTAAATTTGGAGATTGGGAATATGGAGCTTTGATTGACGTATCCGAGCAATTAGGAGTTGATGATACTTTTATGTTAAGCGTTCAACCTCATACTTGGACTGGAGATAAATATAAAAATGTTGATGGTGGAGGTGGCCGTCCAAATGAAAACCAAGCTAGCCAAATTGTGTTAATCAAAGGATTGCCAAGATAATTTGTACTTTTTTTTCTGAGTGCCACGGTTTCTTTTAGTGACCGTGGTTTCTTTTTTTATTATCAAATACTTTTTATGAAGAAAATTGTTTTCCTTTTTGTTGCTTTTTTGCTGTTTTCCTGCTCAGATTCTAAACCCAAAGCGGAGCAAATTAATGATTTGTATCAATCGGATTTGCTTGTTTTAAAAGATGATGTTACCCAATTACAACATTTGGTCGAAGAAGGAGCGCCCCAAAAACAATTGCAAAAGCAATTTCTAAAAGCACACGAAAGTTATAAAAGAGTCGAGTCTATTTGTGAATATTACTTTCCGTCAGTTTCCAAAGCAATAAACGGTCCTGCAATTGATGAATACGAATACGATGACGGAATTACGGTTCCGCCTGCGGGGCTTCAGGTGATTGAGGAATATATTTTTCCGAATTATGATACCAATTCCAAAAAGGAGCTTCTGAAAGAGATTGGGATTTTGAATGCGAATTTGGTTCGGTTGGAATCGATTTCCAAAACCAATGAACTGACCGATGCGGCTGTTTTTGATGCGATGCGTTTGGAAGTTTTTAGAATCATTACTTTGGGAATTACTGGATTTGATTCTCCAATAGCTTTGAATTCTTTGCCCGAAGCCAAAATTTCATTGGAAACTATCGGAAAACAGTTGGCTGTTTATGGAGAAAGTGAACAGAATGCCTCGACTTTAAAAATAATCAAAGAAGGTGCAACCTATTTGGATATGCATTCGAAGTTCAATGAATTTGATCGGGCATATTTCATTAAAAACTATCTGAATCCGTTGAGTAAAGCGATTTATAAAACACAGTTAGCACTAAAAATCACTTTGTTTAAGGAAAGCCGTGGATTGAAAGTTGCCACTCAAACTTTATTTGACAAAAATGCTTTTGACACTGAAGCTTTTTCGGGATTCCCGGATTATAAAACCACAAAAGAGAAAATAGAATTGGGGCAACTGTTGTTTAACGATCCTATTTTGTCGGGCAATAATATACGCTCATGTTCGTCATGTCATCATGCGGACAAAGCTTTTACCGATGGTTTGGAAACTGCTGCTACATTGGACGGAAAGAAAATGCTAAAAAGGAATACTCCAACACTTTCCAATATTGCTTATCAAAGAAACTTTTTTTACGATTCGAGAGTGAATTATCTCGAAGACCAAGCAGTTGCCGTAATTACAAATGAAAATGAAATGCACGGTTCTTTGGAAAAATCAGCTTTGGATTTAAAGAAAAACAAAAAGTATGCTGACTATTTTGCGAAAGCATTTCCAGGAAAAGAAATAACTGCTTTCACAATCAAAAATGCTTTGGCTTCCTACATTCGGTCATTGAGTAATTATGATTCCAAATTTGACGGTTTTATGAGGGGTGAAGAAAAATTTAATCGTGATGAAGTTGCCGGTTTTAACCTTTTTGCAGGCAAAGCCAAATGCTCCACTTGTCATTTTATTCCTTTGACCAATGGAACTGTTCCTCCAAATTTTGACCGATCAGAAAGTGAAGTTTTGGGTGTTCCAGGAAAAGACAAAAAGATAGATGAGGATTTGGGTAAATTTGATTTGACGAAAGCAGATGTGAATCGGTATTCATTCAAAACCCCAACGATTCGAAACATTGCCCTCACGGCTCCTTATATGCACAATGGTGTTTTCAAAAGTTTGGAAGAAGTGGTTGATTTTTACAATAACGGAGGAGGAAGTGGTTTGGGGTTTAATTTACCCAATCAAACTTTGCCTGGCGATAAATTAAATTTAAGTCCATTGGAAAAGAAACAATTAATTGCTTTTATGAAGACTTTGACTGATGAAAAGCAATATTAAAAAAGTGTGCTTAAACGATAGCACACTTTTTTATTTTTTATGACTGTCCGCTAAGCGAACCAAAGAGAGTAATATATTTTTCACCATTAAGATATTAAGAAAATTAAGTTTTTAGACTTAATGAAACTTAATATTAATGGTTCTTAAGAGAAAAAACTTTTGTTTTTTAATAAACCGACAAAATTTCGGGTTGGTATTATTAACGGATAGTCATATTATTTTTTATAAATCAAAACCATAGGCAACACGAAGGCCTACTTGGCCAACACCTTTGCTTGTGCTTCCGTCGTTATTCAAATGTTCAAAATCATTATATTGCTCATATCGAATGGAAATATCAATGTATTTTGTAGCATAACCGATACTTGGAGCCAAAAGGAATGACGTTTTGTGATAATGATCGTCGGCTGCAAAAGCGGCTCCGGCTTCACCCATTAAATAAAATTTATCATTCCAAATGAAAGCTTTAAAACCTCCTTTTGCTGGAATAAATCCTAGATCATCTCCGTCTGCTTTGCTTACAAAAAGACGACTATAGCCTGTTGTTAGTGTAAAAGAATATCTTTTGGATAAGTCATATTGCAACCTGGCATCAGCGCCTAAGGCTAGTTTATAAGGGTCATTGAGTGTATATCCACCTGTCAAGCCGAATCCAAGGCGAAAGCCCTTGTCGTAATTTGTCACTTCTTGTGCTTTTATGTTATTAGCAAAAAATATAGTGATTCCTAATGCCATAACGAGTTTAATTTTTTTAATAGCTTTCATAATTTTAAAATTTGGGGTTAATAAAAAATATTTAAAGATCTCTATCTGTAAGAGTAAGTAGTCAGTTATAACGGCCGCTTTTTTAGTATTAGTATAGGATTATTTTGATTTTCACAAAACTTTAAGATCTATACGATATAGTTTTTTCATAATTGAAATAATAGTGATAGAATCAGTTTGTTCTAATTATCTTTGCCGACTCAATTATTATAAAATGAATTTTTCTCAATACACAAAAGAGTTTACTTACAATGTTAAATTAGCTTATCCCGTAATTCTAGGAATGCTCGGGCATACTTTGATTGGTATTGTGGACAATTATATGGTTGGTAATTTAGGTTCAACAGAGTTGGCTGCGGTTTCTTTAGGGAACAGTTTTATCTTCTTGGCTTTGTCAATTGGGATTGGTTTTTCTACAGCGATAACTCCTTTGACTGCCGAGGCGAATGCCGAGGAAAATCAAAAGAAAATCAGGACAACGTTTCATCATGGTTTGTTGTTGTGTACTATTCTTGGGGTATCGTTATGTTTGGTAACGATGTTGTCCAAGCAATTGATGTATTTTATGGATCAGCCTCAAGAGGTAGTTGTGTTGGCAGCACCTTATATTGATTGGGTTGCTTTTTCACTGATTCCGGTGGTGATGTACCAAGGCTATAAACAGTTTGCAGACGGATTGTCTTTGACTAAATATTCGATGTATGCGATTATTTTGGCCAACGTAGTACACGTGTTTTTTAATTACGTATTAATTTACGGGTTTTGGATTTTTCCAAAATTGGGAGTTGTTGGAGCAGCTTTAGGAACGGTTATCTCCAGAATTATGATGGTGGTTTTCATGCATTTTCTGATGAAACATAATGCCATTATGAAAGCTTATTTCAAAAATTTTACTTTCAAGGAAATAAAGAAATCAATTGTGAAAAAAATAGTTGCGTTGGGTATTCCTTCGGCAATGCAAATGCTGTTCGAAGTGACTTTGTTTACGGCAGCGATTTGGCTTTCTGGAACATTAGGAAAAAACAGTCAGGCGGCGAACCAAATTGCCCTGATACTAGCTTCGTCAACATTTATGGTGGCAATGGGTTTGAGTGTAACGGCGATGATTCGAGTGGGTAATTCCAGAGGTTTGGCAGATTATAAGAACCTAATTATTGTAGCTCGCTCCATCTTTTTATTGGCTGTAATGGTTGAAACTTTTTTTGCTTTAGTTTTTCTTTTGCTGCATAACTTTTTACCGCATTTGTTCTTGAATATGAACGATCCTGCTCAGGTTTTGGATAATCAGGAAATTATTTTAATTACTTCCAAGTTATTGATTATTGCAGCTATTTTTCAAATTTCGGATGGTGTTCAAGTGGTTGTTTTGGGTGCACTGAGAGGCCTACAGGACGTGAAAATTCCAATGTATATTACGTTTGTGGCTTATTGGATTGTAGGCTTTCCGATTTCTTTTTATTTGGGAAAATATACCGACTTGAAAGCGGTCGGGGTTTGGATCGGTCTTTTGGCGGGATTGACTGCGGCAGCTTTGTTTTTGTACATTCGTTTTGCACGTTTGACTAGAAAATTGGTTTTGGAAAATTCATAAAATAAGTGTTTGTAAGAATGTAACTTATAATTGGTTTTAACGTATAATCAACGTACCAATTAAAAACTATAAAATGATACTACTTATTATTCTTGGAATAATTTTACTGATTGTTGGATTTGTATTAAGCAATAAAGTCAATGTGTTTTCCAAATTTGCAAACGTATTGCGAGTTATTGGATTTATCCTAATCGGTTTGGGTGCTTTTTCTTCAATGTTTAAGCAAATAGATGCCGGGAAAGTCGGGGTGAAATCCCTTTACGGAAGTGTCGAACCCGGAATTTTGGAAAGTGGTCTGCATGTCATAAACCCGCTTTTGGATATTACCGAATTTGATATCCAAACGCAAAATTACACCATGTCTGCCGTTCATGGTGAAGGGGCTCAGGAAGGTGATGATGCCATCCGGGTTTTGTCCAATGATGGATTGGAAGTCGTTATTGACTTGACTGTTTTGTATCGAGTAATTCCTTCTGAGTCTCCAAAGATTTTTAAGAATATCGGTGTGGATTATACCGATAAAATTGTAAGGCCGATCACTAGGACCAGAATAAGGGACAACGCTGTTTTTTATGATGCGGTGGCTTTGTATTCAACCAAAAGAAATGAGTTTCAGGAGCGCATTTTCAAAAGCATCGAGACCGATTTTAAAAACAGGGGGTTGGTGTTGGAGCAATTGTTAATACGAAATATTGATCTGCCAAATTCGGTTAAGGTATCGATAGAAAGTAAAATCAATGCCGAACAGGATGCTCAAAAAATGACATTCGTGCTTCAAAAAGAAAAGCAGGAAGCCGAACGTAAAAGAGTGGAAGCACAAGGTATTGCCGATTACCAAAGAATTATTTCAATGGGATTAACAGACAGACAACTTCAGTACGAACAGATTAAAGCGCAAAAAGAGCTAGCTGCTTCGCCAAATTCCAAAATCATTTTTATGAATGGAAAGGGTAGTGCTCCGGTTATTTTGTCGGATAAATAGAAAATAGAATAAACTTGCGGACTTTGCGAAAAACTTTGCGAACTTTGCGTTCAAATATATAAACATGGAATTACCAAAATTTTTACTGGGGGACAATACTGATTTTCCAGATGATATTTTTATCATTCACTTGGATTACCCAAGATTTATCATCAACCTGAAAGACGATGAGGTTGAGTTTTTAGAAGAAGCGGAAGATCTTGACGAAGCCGAATTGAACGCCGAAATGGAAGGGCTTATCGTTCTTGCAAATGAGTTTTACGATAGAGAAATAACTCGTTACGAAGAGTAATACCGTTTACACATATAAAATAGTCCAATCTACTCGTTCTTTTTCTCCAATACTTCCTCAAAAAATAATTCCGTAGCTTAGGCTATGCAATGATTTTTATTGTTGTCTTGAAAAAAAATAACTTCGCATCTTTGGACTATTTATATGTACAAATGGTATAAATTATTTCTTCGTAACGATATAATAAATTCGGGTTAGTCGATCATTGTGTTTTTTAGAATCTGTTGGAACATGATTCAAATCGATGTGTGAAACGGGTTTGAAATTATAATTCAGAAATTCTTTTTTAGAAGAAATACTGTCTGTTTGCAAAGCCAATAAACCAAATTTACTTTCTGAAGGTAAGATTAGTTTGTTGGTTTTTTCATCTAAAAGAATAGGGATGCTTTTTCCGTAATCCCAAACAATTTCGGGTGTAAAGGCGTTTAATTCGTAAGTTTTGACACCGAAAGTTTTCTCTTCTTTTCGCAAGCCTTTTGCGCTGGAGTAATCTGGATTTTTTAAAATGAGTTCCGTAAATGGTATCCCAAAAACTACTACAGCAACTTGAACGGCAATAACAGCATAAAATACTTTTTCGAAGTTTTTGTTGCTAAGGTTTTTAAACAAGAAATAGCCAGTCGTAAATAAAGATAATGTTAAGGCGATCAACCAAAATTCAAATCCCACAATGTCATTTTTTGTTTTGATAAAAATACCGACAGGAATTGCAAAACAAATGATTCCGACAAGTCCAAAGGCGAAATTGACAATGCCTTTTTCCTTTTTTAGACTAATATTTTTGAAATTGTTTATCAGATATTCAATGTAAAATCCAGTGTTCAAAGCCATTGGAATTAAAACCGGCAATAAGTATCTTGATTTTTTTTCGGGGACTATCGAAAGCAAAATCACTGAGACCAATGTCCATAGTAACGTAAATTGATAGGCTTTTAAATTACTGACTCTGGTTTTTAAATATGGGTAGATTAACGCCACAAAAGCCGGAACTGTCCAAATACCGCTTTGGGTAAAAAAGCTCCAGTAATAATAAAATGGTCGGGTATTGTAATTTCCCCATCGGCTGCTTTCTATTTTGGTCACTTTCAGATAGGTTCCTGGGTCTGCCCATTTTACATATAGTGGCCATGACAAACCAATTATCAAGCCTAAAGCTAGAACCAAAAAGAGGTAGAATTTTTTGTCTTTTAACTGGAACTTATAAGTGAATCCATAAGCAATTAAAAAAGGCAATAATAATGCGTAAACCGAAATTGGACCTTTGCTTAAAAATGAAAAACCGAAAAATAATCCCGCCATTAAGGCATTAAAATGAGGTTTTTTGGAACCATTCAATAAATCCCATAAAAACAATATACAAATCACCATGAAACTATGGGTGTACATATCCCATTGGTTGTCTCTTCCGGCGAAATAAATATAGAATGAGGTAATTAAAATCAGTCCGTTGTGGAAGCTTTGCTTTGTGGATAAACCTAATTTTTCAGAAAAGCGGTAGAATCCAAATACCAGCAATAATGTGATTAAGACAACAGGAACGCGCATTCCGTAAAAACTGTCAAAACCAAAAACAATTCCGGCAATGGCAGTTATCCAAGTTGGCAACGGTGGTTTTTCATAGCGTGGCAAATCATTCAGGGTGGTCAGAATCCAATGATTGTGGGTTACCATTTCTCTCGCAGTGATGAAATTTCGGGATTCCATGATGTTGGTTTCAATAACATCGAGATGAGGGAATAGCATCAAACAGGCGATTACTGAAAGCCAAAAAGTATAATTATGCGTTAATTTTGACATCTTTTTTTAGAATTATTATGTTTCTGGAGTAAACGACTAAACCGATGACGTGACCAGCCAATAATACCGGGTCTTTTCGGATGATAGCATAAATAAATATGATAAGCGATCCTGTCAAACTAATAATCCAAAAGCCCATAGGTAAAACAGAATCTTTTTTCTTTTCGGAATAAATCCATTGGTAAATAAAACGTAATGTGAACAATACCTGTCCTGTGATTCCTGTCCAAAGCAGCCATTGTGGAATTGCTTCATTTCGTAACAAATTGTCTAAATCATAGATGTTATTGTTGTAACCATACCAAACGATGAAAGCAGGAAATAAAAGGATGAACCATCGGAGTGCCACATGGATTTTCTTCCAGTCATTCTGAAGTTGAATGTTTCTGATATAGATGTAATAGGTAATTGTTTGACCGAGCATGATGGAAAAATCATGTCTGAAATAACCATAAACAAACAATAAAAAAGAAGCAAATAAACTGATCTCCCAAAATAGAACTGGGGTTAGTACTTTTTTGTTTTTTTCAGAAATAATCCATTGTAAAATCATTCTGCTCGAAAACAAAATTTGGGCAATAAACCCAATTGAATAAATGATGATATTATTCATTACCCTTGTTCTGCTACGCTATAGTTGATGTATTTTTTCTTCATCCACAAATAAGCAAAACAATCCTGTAACGGTCCCAATAATCGGTTCCAAAGATTGAATTTTGATACTCCCGCGACTCTAGGAAAATGTCTAACTGGGGTTTGTTTGATTTTACCGTTTTGTAACAAAATCATGGCCGGTAAAAAACGATGCAATCCGTTGAACATTGGTATTTTTTTTGCCATATCAGTACGGATTATTTTTAAGGGACAACCTGTATCGTCCATACCGTCATTTGTAAAAGCTCTTCGGATGCCGTTGGCAATAGTCGAAGACATATTTTTGGTGAAGGAATCTTTTCTGTTGGAACGAACTCCGGTAACCAAATCAAATTCGCCTGTAAATTCCATTAGAATGTTAAAATCTTCGGGTGAAGTTTGTAAATCGGCATCGATATAACCCACCCAAGGAGTATCGGCATAATCGAAACCTGCTTTGATTGCGGCACTTAAACCCGCATTTTTTGCGAAAGAAATAAAAGTGAATTCTTCGGTGTCTTTGCAAATTTTTTCGATTAGCGCCTGACTGTTGTCTTTCGAGCCATCATTGACAAACAGGATTTTTGTTTTCTTTTTTGAAATGGATAAAAATTGTTTCATTTCTTGATGTACACGATCGAGATTATCCTCTTCGTTATATACAGGAATGATGATTGTTAGTTCAAAGTTCATATTTGGGAAAGTTTCGACAAAAGTATTTCATTTTTAGTTAAAATGATTGATTTCTAAGAATGAATTAAACTGAAGATCGAATAATTTTTTGCTTAAAATGGTTAAAACCGATGAGTTTAAATGTACTTGAATATTTTTATTGCAAAAAATTATCCTGATACCATTTTACTTGCGCTTTCAATCCCTCATACAAACTTGTTTTAGGATTGTATCCCAATAATTTTCGGGCTTTGTCAATTACGGCTTTGGTTCTTAGTTGGTCGCCGGTTCTAGCTTCGACAATCTGCAGGTCTATTTTTTTATTTAATATTTGCTCTACAATTTCAATTCCCTGTTGGGTCGTGTTTTCTTCTTCAGTTCCTAAATTGATGATTTCATTATTAACGATATCTTCTTTTCCAATGACACTTACTACGCCGTCAACAATATCCTGAACATAGGTAAAACTTCTTAAGTGGCTTTCACTGCCTTTGTACAATGGGAACGGAATGTTGTTGAAAGCATTGGTAATCAATTTGGTGTATAGTTTCTCCGGTCTTTCACGGGGCCCATAAACGGAATATAAGCGCAAAGAGCAAGCTTTCAATTGCCCAAGTCTGCTGCTTGCCAAAACTAATTGCTCTGCGGCCAATTTGGTCACTCCATAAAAAGAAGCCGGTTTTGGAGGTTCGGTTTCATCAAATGTGGCATGGATTCCATAAATCGATGAAGTGGCAATATTTACAAAAAGAGCTAAGTTTTTATTTTTTAAGGCAAAATCCAATAAGTTTTTGGTTCCGATTACATTGTTGTCCAAATAATCCTCAAAACTGGAAGTTGCTGAAATACCTGGCTGTGCCGCATAATGAAAAATATAGTCAAAATCGGTTGGCAATGATTGAAGCTGCTCGGCAAAACGCAAATCAATTTTTTCGATTCCAATTCCTTTTGCAGACAATGCATTTGCATTGAGCTGTTTCAAAGACACATCGTAATAATCTGAAAAGTTATCCAAACCTACTACTTCATGTCCCATTGTTTTCAGGTGTTCGGCAGTATGCGAAGCAATATATCCAGCGGCACCCGTAACTAATATTTTCATATGTTGTATTTTAATGATATTGTTGACTGTTTTTTAGAGTCAATTCTTTTGAGGTATAATTCAAATGGTAAAAATCAAAGCAAAAATAAGAAAAATAGACAAATAGTATTTGATGTTAAATCAATAAAAAAATTAGAATACTATCTTCGAAAGATTAATTTTTTTCTGATGAAAAATTATTGATACAAAATTCTATATTGAATTTCAAACCTTTATTCTATTTCTTTGAAATAATTGTCCAATAAAATTTTCGCTGCCGCAAAAGGGGAGATGGCATTATCCTGAACCGCATTTTTTGTGGATTCCAATAAATCTATAATTTTCGGTTGATTGTAGAAATGCATTTTTAATTGTTCATCAATGGTTTCCATCATCCAAAAAAGATTTTGTTCTTTTCTTTTTTCTTCGAAATAATGATTAGAATGCACCAATTCGACATAATCCGAAATAGTTTGCCATACAGAATCGATACCTTCTTTATTCAAAGAGCTGCAGGTTGAGGCAGTTGGAATCCATCCCGATTTTTTTTTCGGAAAAAGATGTAAAGCCCGGTCGAATTCCACTTTGGCTAAATTGGCTTTTTTGATGTTATCGCCATCCGCTTTATTGATGACAACGGCATCGGCCATTTCCATAATGCCACGTTTGATCCCTTGGAGTTCATCACCGGCGCCGGCAATTTTTAACAGCAAAAAGAAATCAACCATACTGTGAACGGCCGTTTCGCTTTGCCCGACACCGACAGTTTCGATTAAGATAATGTCAAATCCACAAGCTTCACAAAGGGTAATTGATTCTCTGGTTTTTCTTGCTACACCGCCCAAAGTTTCCCCTGATGCCGATGGCCTAATGAATGCATTTGAATCTTTTACCAATTCTTCCATTCGGGTTTTGTCTCCGAGGATGCTTCCGTGCGAAATCGTACTACTTGGGTCAACGGCAAGAACAGCTACTTTTTTGCCTAAACTCGTCAAATGTTTTCCGAAAGCTTCGATAAAAGTACTTTTGCCAACACCCGGAACTCCTGTGATTCCTATCCGAATTGATTGATTGGGGTGTTGCAAGCAGTCGTTGATAACTTCGCTTGCTTTTTTCTGATGGTCTGTATTTGTGCTTTCAATCAAAGTGATTGCCCGGCTAAGCGCGATAGTGTTCCCTGCCAAAATTCCATCAATCAATTCTTTTGCGGAAGGTTGTTTTTTTCTGGATTTCTTAATTTGTTCAATAGCATCAAGATTGGTTATTTCGGGTTGCGAAATACCTGCTTTTTCGTTTAGGCTTCTATATACGGTTTTTTGGATCGACAAAATGGTTGTTTTTTTCTGAAATGTAAAATTAGTCAAAACAAAAACAGTTTCAAAAGACGAATCTTTGAAACCGTTTTTTTGAAACTTATTTTATGGAAAAAGTTAGTAAGCTGCGGTAAAGCGAACCTGATGGTGTTTTGGATTTTCAACTTCATCGGCGATGACAACTGCTAAATCCTCTCCTGATAAGACGCTCCTTTGTTCATCATTGAAAACCGGATTTTCTAATCCCAAACGATATTTTCCTGTTCTTCCGGTTGTGATTCCTTGGTGCATTTCGATAGCCGGACTGAAAAATGCCCAATCAAGGTCTTTTTCTTGTTTGATAACTTCCAAATACTCTCTTGCTGCGTTTGCTCCGTCAAATATTTCTTTTGGAAATTCTGGAGTGTCAATCAATTGTAGATTTGGTGCAATATATAAGCTTCCTGCACCGCCAATTGTAAGGAAACGTTTTACTCCTGATCTTTTTACCGCTTCCTGAATTGATTTTGAACCGGTAACAGAATCATTATAGATGTTTGGATTTGCCCATCCCGGATTGTAGGCGCTTATGACTACATCATGTCCTTTAAGAATTTCGGCCAAAGCATCAATGTCAAAAATATCCGCCGAAACCCAATTGGCAGTTGTTTCATTTTTTGGATTTCTTGCAATGGCAGTAATCTGGTGGTTTCTGTTTGATAATTCATTTAAAATGTTGGACCCAACAAATCCGGTTGCTCCGATGAGTGCGATTTTCATAATGTATATATTTAAAAGTAATAAAAAAAGTTACAGTTTTATTTAAAAAAATAGCTTAGAACTGATTGGAAAAATCTTCCAATGTTATTTCGCTTAATTGCATGTTGATTGTTTTATTGATATCACTATATAAGTTATCCAAATTTTTGTTTATTTGTTTGCCAACAGGACAGTTAGGGTTTGGATCGTTTTTTGAAAAGCCTAAAGTTACGGTTTCAAAAGTCATTTTGAATATTTCGTTCAAAGTGATTTTTGAAGATGATTTCAATAGGCGGGTACCTCCATTTTTTCCTTCTTTGCTTTCCACAATATGATTTTTTTTCAGGTTTGAAATTTCTTTTCTGACCAAAACAGGATGCACATTCATACTACCAGCAATAAAATCGGATGACAGATATTCATCCGGAAATTTTGAGAGTAATGTTAGTATATGTATTGTGATGGCAAATTTACCCGAAATCATACTGTAATAAAATTTATTGCAAATATAAAATTTATCGTTGAATTGTATCATTTATTTGTGTTAAATAAAAATAAATTTCAAAGGCTTTAAATTACTTATCTGTTTTGCTTAGCGAATTTTTAGTGGTATTTTTGCACTCAATTTGGCGCTATGTATAACATTATTATAATTTTCGTTTGTTTGTTGCTTGGACTCATTTTGCAGAAAGTGAATTGGTTTCCAACTAATGCTTACAAACTGTTTAATCATATTGTTATTTACTATTGCCTTCCTTCGTTGGCCTTATTTTACATTCCGAAGATTAAGTTAGACACTCATTTATTGTATCCGATAGGTGTGACGTGGATCGGTTTTACAACCTCAATCTTAGTTTTTAGTTTTTTGGGAGCAAAATTAAAATGGTCGAGAAAACTAACAGGTTGCCTGATTATGACCGCCGGTTTTAGCAATACTTCGTTTTTGGGTTTTCCGATTATTCAGGCTTTGTATGGTGAGGAAGGGTTGAAAATGGCAATTTTAGTCGATCAACCTGGTACATTTGTAGTGCTTTCTACTTTAGGAGTTCTTGTTGCCACTGTTTATTCTACAGGTAGGCCGAATGGATTGGAGATTTTAAAGAAAATATTGTTTTTTCCACCGTTTATTGCTTTTCTGTTAGCCTGTTTTATGAATGTGTTTCATTATGATCTTCACCAATATATTCAGTTTGGTTTGCAAAAAGTGGGCAGTGTAATGACTCCATTGGCTATGCTTTCAGTGGGCTTGCAATTGCAATTCGATAAAAAAAGCAAGCATTTTAAATTCCTCAGACTTGGACTTTTTTACAAATTGATTTTTACGCCTGCCTTGATTTATTTGTTGTATGTTGTTATTTTGGGACAACAAGGAAAAATGATTCAGGTTTCGGTTATGGAAGCCGCTATGGCTCCAATGATTTCGTCCAGTATAATTGCTTCTTCTTATGGTTTAAAGCCAAGACTATGCAGTATGATGATTGGTTTTGGAATTCCAATTTCATTCATCACCTTGGTATTTTGGTGGTTTATTATGCGTTTTGTCTAAGGAATACTCTGTACTTCCAAACTTTAAACTTTGTATTCTATTTCTTAGTTGATTTTGTAACTAATTTAATTTTAGGTTCTTGTGTTTGAAAATGAAGTTTTTTATTTAATTTTATTAGGCTAAACTAAATATATAGAACTATGGGAACATTACGTTTGGGAGACACGGCTCCAGATTTTAAGGCAGAAACTTCAATGGGGACTATTCAATTTCATGAATGGCTAGGCGATTCATGGGGAGTGTTGTTTTCGCATCCGGCCGATTTTACGCCAGTTTGTACTACAGAGTTGGGCACTGTGGCAAATTATTATCCTGAATTTGCAAAAAGAAACGTAAAAGTAATTGCCTTAAGCGTTGATGGATTGGAATCGCATTTAGAATGGATAAAAGACATAAATGAAACTCAAAATACAACGGTTAATTTTCCTATTATAGCCGATGAAAACAGGGAGGTGGCGATGCTTTATGACATGATTCACCCAAATGCAAGCGAGAAATTTACAGTGCGCTCTGTATTTGTTATCGGGAGTGACAAGAAAATTAAATTGACGTTGACTTATCCCGCATCCACAGGAAGAAATTTTGAAGAATTGCTAAGAGTTATCGATAGTCTGCAATTAACGGCAAATTACAGTGTGGCAACACCTGCAAATTGGAAGCATGGCGAGGATGTTGTAATCGCTCCTGCTATTCCTGATAGTGAAATTCCAAGCAAATTCCCTAAAGGACATACGCCTATAAAACCGTATTTAAGAATGACTCCTCAACCGAATTTGTAGTTTTCGGATAGTTTTATAAGTTAGTCCTAACAGGTTTTTGAAAACTGTTAGGACTTTTTTATTAAACTAAATTATGGATTTTTGCATATTGCAGTAATATGATGGTTTTGGCATCGCGTATTTCTCCTGATGCAATCATGTCGTAAGCTTGGTCGAAAGGCATTTCGATTACCTCGATTTCTTCTTGTTCGTGCTCCAATCCGCCGCCTGAACCCACTTTCATGTTATCATCATATTCTCCTATGAAGTAATGCAGAATTTCGGTTACTGCTCCCGGAGACATATAGGCTTCAAAAACTTTCTTGATCGAATGAAGACGGTATCCGGTTTCTTCTTCGGACTCGCGGATAATGCAGGCTTCGGGATTATCTTTGTCTAATAATCCGGCGCAAACTTCTATCAATAATCCACTTTCATTATCATTCAAATAACTTGGAAGTCTGAACTGTCGGGTTAGAATAACGGTTCCTTTGGTTTTGTTGTACAGTAGAATTGCGGCACCGTTACCTCGGTCATAGACTTCCCGAATTTGCGTGTCCCAAGAACCATCCCTTTTTTGATAGTCAACTGTAACTTTATTTAAAAGGTACCAGTTGTCGGACAGTAGTTCTGTTTTTTGAATTTTATATTTAGGATTCGACATAGTATTGGTGGATTTTTGTTAAAAAAAACGTCCCGATTTGCGGGACGTTTAATTGGATTATTTTGTTATAGTTTGTTTTCTGTCTGGTCCAACCGAAACAATTTTGATCGGAACTTCGACTTCTTTTTCTATAAATTCGATATATTCTTTCAATTCAACAGGCAATTGGTCATAAGTGCTCATTCCTGTTAAGTCTTGGTGCCATCCTTTGAATTCCTTGAAAACCGGAGTTACGTTTTCCGGCTCGATGTTGTATGGAAAGTGTGAAATGTTTTTTCCTTTGTAGTTGTACTCAGTACAAACTTTTAAAGTTTCAAAACCTGAAAGAACATCGCCTTTCATCATCATTAATTGCGTTACTCCGTTGATTTGAACAGCATATTTTAATGCCACTAAATCCAACCATCCACAACGTCTTTGTCTTCCTGTAACAGATCCAAATTCGTTTCCAACTCTTGCCATTGTAGCACCGTCTTCGTCAAAAAGTTCAGTTGGGAAAGGTCCGCTTCCTACTCGTGTAGTGTAAGCTTTGAAAATTCCGTAAACTTCTTTGATTTTGTTTGGTGCAATTCCTAAACCTGTACAAGCACCAGCAGCAGTAGTGTTTGATGAGGTTACAAATGGATAAGTTCCGAAATCAACATCAAGCAATGAGCCTTGAGCTCCTTCGCAAAGAATTGATTTTCCTGCTTTTTGAGCTTGCGCTAAATATTCTTCACTGTCAATAAAATCTAATGTTTTTAAAACTTCAATAGATTCAAAGAATTCTTTTTCCATTTCAGCCAAATTGTACTGAATGTTAACATCGTAGAATTTAATCATTTCTTCGTGTTTGTCAGCCAAATGTCTGTAACGTTCTTTGAAGTCTTCCAATTCAGTATCTCCTACACGTAAACCGTTTCTTCCGGTTTTGTCCATGTAAGTTGGTCCAATTCCTTTAAGAGTAGAACCGATTTTTGCTTTCCCTTTTGATGCTTCAGAAGCGGCATCTAGTAAGCGGTGTGTAGGTAAAATTAAATGTGCTTTTCTTGAAATGATTAATTTGGATTTGATATCCATATTAAATTTAGCTAAACCTTCGATTTCTTTTTGAAAAACTACAGGGTCAATAACCACTCCGTTTCCGATAATGTTTACAGCTGTTTTGTGGAAAATTCCTGAAGGAATGGTTCTAAGAACGTGTTTTATTCCGTCAAACTCTAAAGTGTGTCCTGCGTTTGGACCTCCTTGAAAGCGAGCGATTATATCATAATTTGATGTAAGAACGTCAACAATTTTTCCTTTTCCTTCATCTCCCCATTGTAATCCTAATAATAAATCTACAGTCATTCTAAGTTTTTATTTGCAGTTAATTTTCTATTGTATTTTCTTCCTCTGTGTTTGTTTTTTTCTTGTTTCCGTATAAGTATAGGGAATGATTTGTGATTTCGATATCAAAAATTTCTTCGATTGTCTTTTTGATAGTCTGAATTCGTGGGTCACAAAATTCAATCACTTCTCCGGTATCAGTCATGATGATGTGATCATGTTGTTTGTCGAAATAGGACTTCTCATAATGAGCCTGATTTTGTCCAAACTGGTGTTTGCGAACCAAGGCGCAGTCCAATAATAATTCGATAGTATTGTAAAGGGTTGCTCTACTGACACGGTAGTTTTTATTTTTCATTTTGAGATAGAGGTTCTCTATGTCAAAATGCTCTTCACTGTCGTATATTTCTTGGAGGATAGCATACCGTTCAGGAGTTTTTCGGTGCCCTTTGTTTTCAAGATACATTGTAAAAACATTTTTTACAATCTCTTGGTTTTTGTTGTTATCTGTTGAAATGAGTGTCATATTTTGCAAAGATAAATTTTTATTTTAAAAGTATAAAAAAATAGGGTTTTTAATTCTAAAATCAGCACTTCATTTTTTAGGTTAAATGATGGTTGATAAATGTTCTTTTTTGTTGGAAACTAGATTGTTTGTGGCACCGCGTGAGGGATAGGAATAAGCTACCAAAGTAGCATGGATAGCCCGACAGCATCCCGATAAAAGGGCGTGTACCCGCAAAGAGAATGGCCCTTTTTATCGGGATGGTGGCACGCCCAAATATATTTTGCAATTATTGTGTTTTGTCTTTTAGTTGTGATTATCACAATTTTGACTCTTAAAGTTTATTTTGTGTATTTTAGTTTTTGTACACTCGTGTTACTTTGTCGATTCCGTCAATTTTTTTGATGTTGTCCATCAGTTTTTTCAAAATGGTGATGTTGGGCACAATCACGGATACTTGTCCCTTGAAAATACCTGCTTCACCGTTGAGCGAAATGCTTTGGATGTTTACGTTCATGTTGTTTGAAATGACTTTTGTCAATTCGTTTGTAAGTCCCAAAGAGTCCATTCCCATAATGTTGATTACGGCTTTGAAGTCTTGCTGGGTCGAGTCGATCCATTTGGCCTGAATGATGCGGTAGGCATAATTGGATTGTAACGAAATGGCATTTGGACAGTCTTTTTTATGGATTTTGATTCCTTCATTTATGGTCACAAAACCGAAAACTTCGTCACCAGGAATCGGGTTACAGCAACTGGATAGTTTGTAATCGAGTTTGTCGTGTGTTTTTCCAAAAACGAGCATGTCATAATTGCTGCTGATGACTTGTTTGTGAATGTCCTCATCGGCAGTATTGTGGGAACGCTTGATTTTGCTTTTGAAGAAATTGATCAGCGTATTGCTTTTTTGCGCTGCAAAATCTTTTAATTGTTGGTTGTCAATAGATCCAACGCCAACTCGGTAAAACAAATCCAAACTTGTTCTTAACCTGAAAAAGTTGACTAACTCGTTGGTTGTTTGTTCGTTTAAGGTAACTTTTAGATGTTTTAATTTACGGGTAAGCAATTCTTTTCCGTCTTCAGCAATTTTCTTGATGTCTTCGTTGAGGACATTTCGGATTTTATTTTTTGCTCTCGAAGTGGTTACATAATCCAACCAGTTGATTGTTGGTTTTTGGTGGGGAGAGGTAATGATTTCGACCTGATCCCCGCTTTTTAGTTCGTAATTTAAAGGGACTAATTTTCCGTTAACTCTGGTTCCTCTGGTTTTTATTCCTAATTCGGAGTGAATGCTAAAGGCAAAGTCAAGTGACGTGGCGCCTTTGGGTAAACTTTTGATTTCCCCTTTTGGTGTAAATACATAAATCTCTTTGGAGTACAGGTTCATTTTGAAATCTTCCACAAAATCTACTGCACTTGTTTCGGAGTTTTCGAGGGCTTCTTTCAAAAGGTTTAGCCAAACATCGAGACCATTTTCCTCGGTAGCTCCATTTTTGTATTTGTAGTGGGCGGCATATCCTTTTTCGGCAATTTCGTCCATGCGTTCGCTTCGCACCTGCACTTCGACCCAACGGCCTTTTGGTCCCATAACGGTAATGTGCAAGGCTTCGTAACCAGTTGATTTTGGTGACGAAATCCAGTCGCGCAAGCGGCTTGGGCTGGGTCTGTAATGATCGGTTACAATGGAGTAGATTTTCCACGCCAGGAATTTTTCGTCGTGCGGATTGGATTTGTAAACAATACGCAAGGCAAATTTGTCGTAAACTTCGTCGAAGCTCACGTTTTGCGCCAACATTTTTCGGTTAATCGAATAAATGGATTTTGGTCGGCCTTTGATGATGTAATCGATGTTTTCTTCATCTAGTGCTTTTTGGAGCACTTCAGAAATATCTTTGATGTATAAATCCTGTTCTTCTTTGGTTTCCCTTATTTTGCTGACAATGGAATTGTATCTTTCGGGTTCGGTGTATTTTAACCCTAAATCTTCCAGTTTATTTTTGATTTTATAAAGTCCCAAACGATGCGCCAATGGTGCGTAGATGTACAAGGTTTCGGATGCCAGCTTGATCTGTTTATAATCTACCATGGAATCCATAGTGAGCATATTGTGCAATCGGTCGGCAATTTTTATGAGGATTACCCTAACGTCATCATTCAGGGTTAGTAGCATTTTGCGGAAATTCTCGGCTTGCATCGATACGTTTAAATCTTTTTGTACCAATGATATTTTGGTTAATCCTTCAACCAACTGGGCGATTTTTGGATTAAACATTTTTTCAATGTCTTTTACTGTGATTGGTGTATCTTCGACAACATCGTGCAATAAAGCGGCTGCGATGGACGTTGCTCCCAAACCAATATCGGAAGCGACGATTTTTGCCACAGCAATAGGATGGAAGATATATGCTTCTCCCGATTTGCGGCGTTGATCCTTGTGAGCATCTACAGCGACGTCAAAAGCTTTGCGAATCAGTTTTTTATCCTCTGTGGTTAAGGTTTGGTAACTGATACGAAGTAATTCTTTGTATTCTTGAGCAATTGCTTTGTTTTCTTTTTCTATATCGATTTCTATCATAACGGCATGGTTCAATTCCTAAAAATAAGAATTTTTAAGGAGATTTGCAAGGGAGAGGATTGCAGATTTAAGATTTTTGATTTTAGAATTATGATTTGATTTTCATCGCTCAAAATACTTTTCTAAAATCTAAATCTTGAAAATCGTAACTGAAGTCGGTTAACTCCGAAATAGGTTTCATTTTGATGCCAGAGGCTTTTCCGTTGCTGTCAAATTCAAAAAACAAATGAGCATCGGCTTCAAAATAGGGATTGTTCCATTTTACAACCAAATTTTTGTCTTTGTAAAGAAATAATTCTCCCGATAGTCGCGGAGAACGTTTGGATGCAAAAAACAATTTTCCTTTATTTTCGCTGATTACAATTTCGCCAAACCAATTGTCTTTGTAGGTTCCAATGTAATTTTTGAAATCAATTTTGATATTGTCTTTTTTGTTTTTGGTTACCAAAGCCCAAACTTCCTCTGTTTTTTTGTCTGACGATTCCTGAGTGGCTTTTGCTCTATTGCTATAAGCGGCAACATAGTCTTCTGGTTTTATACCCAAATAACTGTCTTTTATAGTGTTGGTAATCGCATTAAATGCAGCTCCCGATTGCTGATTGGTCAAAACTATAATTCCTAAATTTAGTTCAGGCAGTAAGGTTACTTGGGTCACTATTCCTTCCAAACCTCCGGTGTGAGTTGCCTGCTTGTATCCTTTGACATCGCTCAAAAACCAACCCAATCCATACGAACTGAAATGGGTGTTATAAGGAGGTCTTGTTGCGGCAGGAATTATGGTTTGTGGAGTCCACATTTCATTGTGCTCTTTCTCCGAGAATAATTGTTTGTTTTCCGGACCGTATTTCCCATTGTTCAATTGCATAATTACCCATTTACTCATGTCGTTCACACTTGAGTAAATTCCGCCCGCAGCATCCAATATGTGATTTTTATATCTCGAAATTATTTTTAGTTTTCCGTTAAGCGGAACATGGGGCGCAATAACATTGCTGGTGTCTTTTAAACGAACAAACGAGGCGGCACTGTTATTCATTTCCAAAGGTTTCATGATTCGGCTTTCAACAAAATCGCACCAGCTCATTCCGCTTACTTTGTGAACCACTTCGCCGGCAACGATGTACAATAAATTGTCATAATCATATTTTGTTCTGAAAGCTGAAACAGGTTTTAAATACTGTAGATTTTGTATGATATCCTGTGCCGTAAAATTGCTTCCGTCAGGCCAAATCATCAAATCTCCTGCGCCAAGACCCAATCCGCTTCTGTGTGTCAACAAATCTCGAATTGTAAATTCATTGGTCACATAATCATTGTACATTTTGAAATTTGGGAGATAAGTAATGACTTTGTCATCCCATTTTAACTTGCCTTCGTCTATCAAAATGGCTAAAGCAGCAGTCGTAAAAGCTTTGCTATTGGATGCAATCCCGAAAAGTGTATTGGCATCTACTTTTTCATTGGTCAGGATCGATTTTACGCCGTAGCCTTTAGATAGGACTACTTTTCCGTCTTTAACTACCGCAACCGCAATTCCCGGGACATTAAAAGTTGTTAAAGCACGATTGACAACATTATCAACTTCCAGTTCTGTGATTTGGGCAAAAGAAAATTGAGTGAGTAATAAAAGAATCCCCACCCCAGCCCTCCCCAAAGGGAAGGGAGACGAGAACGTTGATAGCTTATTAATGAATGTTTTTATGTTTTTGATTTTCATCTTTTCTCTATTTTTCCCCACCCCAACCCTCCCCAAAGGGGAGGGAGACTAGATGGATATACTTTGTGTCAAATTTTAACTTCTATTTTTTGCTTTCTGACTTCTGCTTTCTACCTTCTAACCTCTAAAATCCTCTCTGTCTTTTGGCCTCAAATATTAAAATCGCTGCGGCAACCGATACATTCATACTGTCAATTTCGCCTTGCATGGGGATAATAATGTTTTGTGTAGCTGCATCACGCCATTCTTGTGTGAGTCCGGTTGCTTCGGTTCCAACAACCAAAGCCGTAGGCGAAGTGTAGTCTTGGGTATGGTAGGAAGTCGAATTTTGCAGCGTAGCGCAATAAAAATTGATGTTCTTCTCTTTCAGAAAAGCAATAATGTCAGATGTTGTTCCTGTTGCAATTTGATTGGTGAATAAACAGCCAACGCTCGACCGAACTACATTCGGGTTGTACAAATCGCTTTTTGGATTGGCGATAATCACTGCGTCAAGATTTGCCGCGTCGGCAGTGCGTAATAATGCGCCAATATTGCCTGGTTTTTCGATCGCTTCGGCGATAAGGATCAATGGGTTTTCGGATAATTTTAGGTCGGATAATTGCATTGATTTGGCTTTGGCTACAGCCAAAATTCCTTCGGTGGTGTCACGATACGCCAGTTTTTGATAGACTTCTTTGTTGATTTCTATCAATTCGGCTTTGTTTGATAATTTACGGGTTTCGGTTTCGGAACAAACTTCGGGCAAAAATAAAATTGTTTCTATTTCATATCCTCCTTTTATGGCCAATGTAATTTCGCGTTTGCCTTCAATAAGGAAAGTTCCCGATTGTTTACGGGCTTTTGCTTTTTCCCCCAATAAGACTAAAGATTTTATAAAAGGGTTTTGGACAGAAGTGATTTGTTTCATTTTTTGAACAGAAAAGTTTGAGGAAACAAAGGTATCATCTTTTTTTTAAATCAAATCTGCGGTTATCTTTAAATCTAAAATCTAAACTCTGCAATCTAAATTCTAAAATCAAAGAATCCCTCTAGCTTTGATTTCCAAATATTTATTGATGGTATCCAAAGTTAGGTTTTGGGGTTGGGTCAGAACAGAATAAATTCCATATTTCTTGAGTTCGTTGACAATTAATCTCTTCTCGAACGAAAATTTTTCAGCGATTACTTTGTCGTAAACTTCCTGAATATTATTAGCTTTTTTTGTAATGATTTCGTTGAGTTCCGTGTTTTGGAAGAATACCACAATTAGCAAATGGTTTTTGGCTATTCCTTTCAAATAGGGAAGTTGTCGATGCAAAGCATCCATTGTCTCAAAATTGGTGTAGAAAACAATCAAACTTCTTTGGTTGATATTCTTTTTGATGTCGCTGTACAAAAAGCTAAAATCACTTTCAAAGAAATCCGTTTTGATGTTGTATAAAGTTTCCAAAATTTTATGCATTTGCGAAGCGCGTTTTTCGGCAAAAACACGGTTTTCCACTTTTTTCGAAAAGGTCAGCATTCCGGCTTTGTCTTGTTTTTTCAAGATGACATTCGATAAAACCAAGGTGGCGTTTATGGCATAATCGAGTAAACTCAGTCCGTTGAAAGGCATTTTCATTACACGGCCTTTGTCAATTATCATGTAAACTGATTGCGATTTTTCGTCCTGAAACTGATTGATCATCAGGGTGTTTTTCTTGGCGGTTGCTTTCCAATTCAGTGTCCTGATATCGTCTCCCTGATTGTATTCCTTAATTTGTTCAAATTCCATCGTGTGGCCAATTCTGCGGATTTTTTTGATTCCGTATTGAAACAAATTGTTAGAAAAAGCCATCAAGCTGTATTTTCGTAACTGAATGTAAGATGGATAAGTAGGGACTATTCTTCCGTTGTCGAATTGAAATCGTCTCGAAATTAAAAATAGGGGCGAAGAAACATAGATATTCAAATTTCCGAAGGAATATTCGCCACGCTCTGTCGGACGCAGGTAATACTGAAATTCTTTTTGAAAACCGCCTTTTATTTTTTGTTTGATTTCAAAATTTCGAACTTGAAACTGAAAAGGAATTTCGTCAATTATTTTTATCGAAATCGGAAAAGTATAATAGTTCTTAATGCCGATTTTTATTTCATTCTCATCTCCATTGGACAGTTTTTCGGGCATGATTCTAACGCCTTCAATGCCGTCTTTGGCAAAAAACAGAATCAGTATATCCAATACTAAAAAAGTCAATAAAATAAGCAAAACATACCAAGTAGCATTGTATAAGGCAGGAAAAATAAAGGCCAAAATAAACAATCCCATAACGCCCAAAAGCGCATAGAAAAAGAAATTGTTGATGTATAAACTTTTTAGTAGTTTCATAGGTTTAGTGTGTGGAAAACTTATTTTTTGAAATAGTGCTGTTAGTGTATGTTTTTTTAAATAGAAATATGATTAAAAACAGCATTTTGTCTGTAACACTTTATATTTAATTTTAATGGTTTATTATAAAATCCTTCCGTATTTATGATTTGATAAATTCTATAATTTTCTATATCGTAGAAAGAATTATAATCCGGACAGCATTTATATTTATACCAATCTTTCGATAATTCTTCGTAATTTCTTCTGAATCTTTTTCTTGTTTGGATATCAAATAGTTCATTATCCAAATTATAATTTTGATTTGAATATCCAGTAAATATTTCAAGACTGTCTTTTTCTGTTATTCTTTTGCAATTTAATAATGAGAACATCATTTCTGTGATTACTCTATTACCTGTTCCTAATGTATCATTTAATTTTAATGAGTTCAAAGCAGAAATAAATTCATTATTGAAGTTGGTTTTTGTCTTTTTTACATTCGGTATTGCTTTTTCGTGTTTAAAACCCCAATAATCTCTGTAAGTATTTGAAAAAAATGGAATTGCATAGCATTCATTTTTCGAATTGATTAAGACCAAAATTTTTTGAGGATCATTTATACTATCAGGTTCAGAACGAAGTTGAAGTTTAAATTTATTTTCTCCGTAAATAATACTTCTTTCGAGTCTGTAATATTCGGTTTGTTTTGATTTACCTTTTCTGAATTGGGGAAAATTATTCGTTAAATCAGAAATTGCTTTTTCAACATCCGGTTCATTATTTATTTGTTTGCAACTTATTAAAAGTGCAAAAGCAAGAACCGAAACCAAAACCTTTTTTAATGCTTTTTTTTTCATGTCAATTTTTTCGGTCATTTTTTAGCAATATCCAACTAACTTGAAGTTTGAACTGATGTTATAATGTTTGTATAGATTTTTTCGAATCAAATTTTATATATAAATCAGTGTAAATCTGTTCAATCCGTGTGCCATTTTCTATCTAGGAATCTCCACACTTTCCAAAATTTGTTTAATAATTTCGATACTTGTAATGCCTTCCATTTCACGCTCCGGAGTTACGATAACACGATGTTGCAAAACAGGAATCGCAGCTTCTTTGATATCTTCGGGAGTTACGAAATCACGTCCCCGAATGGCGGCAAATCCTTTGGCGGCATTTAAAATAGCGATGGAAGCACGAGGCGAAACACCAAGGTACAAAAATGCATTTTCACGGGTGTTTATAACAATTTTGGCAATGTATTCCAACAGGTTTTGCTCTACAATTATTTGTTTGACCAATGTTTGGTAGTGCTTGATTTCTTCTGATGAAAGCAAGGTTTTGATGTTGTCGAGTTTGCCATGATTTTGAAGAGAATGCTCCCTTTGAATAATCATAATTTCCTCTTCAATTTTTGGGTATTCGATAGAAATTTTGAACAAAAAGCGGTCTAATTGCGCTTCCGGCAAGCGATAGGTTCCTTCTTGTTCGATTGGGTTTTGGGTAGCAATAACCAAGAAAGGCGCATCCAAAACATAGGTTACGCCATCAATGGTTATTTGGCGTTCTTCCATAACTTCAAAAAGGGCGGCTTGCGTTTTTGCAGGGGCGCGATTGATTTCGTCAATCAATATCAAGTTGGAGAAAATTGGTCCTTTTTTGAATTCGAATTCTGATTTTTTCAGGTCAAAAACGGATGTTCCTAATATATCTGAAGGCATTAAATCAGGTGTGAATTGAATTCGGCTGAAGCCAATGTTTAAAGTTTTGGATAAAAGTTTTGCCGTAATCGTTTTGGCAACGCCTGGAACACCTTCAAGTAAAACGTGCCCATTGGACAAAATGGCAACCAGCAATTGGTCAATCATTTTATTTTGGCCCACGATAACGGTTTCCAATTCTTGTTTGATGTTATTGATGCTTTCCAAAAGCGGTTCCAGGTTGATTCTAGATTGAAAATTTACGCTTTCGGTTACATTTTCGGGTTGTGTTATTTCTTCCATAATTTTTTTAAAAGTTGGGATTGATTTTTTAAACACATAGAAATATAGATTTTATAAGCATAAAAAGGCATTTCACTTAATCTAAATACACATAGCTATGTGAAAGAAATATATTTCCTTTTGTATTTTTTTTTACACATAAAACCTATGTTTCTATGTGTTTGATTTTTTTATTTTTAAAATAGCATTATTTTTTTCTCGATTTTTCTAATTTATAATTTTTTCTATTGCGTCATTAATTTGGACTAAATCGGCTTCAACACTCAGGTAATGGCTTTTTCGATACATATTAATCAAATAGACCACGTTTTGGATAATGACTAAATCTTTTCCGGATTTAAGGTGTAGTTTTTTGATAAAATCATCATCAAGTTTATGGGTGTCAATCAAGTATTCGTTTCTGATTTTTTCAAGGAAATAGATGATTTTTTTCTCAATAATATTGTTGTGGTCTCCTTCCTGATAATACAAATTCCCAATGGTTTTCGTAAAATCAACAGTTGTATTAGCCAACGGTTTGATAATAGGAACGATTCTTTGTTTTCGTTTGGCGTTGAAAAATATGAAAAAAAGCATACCAATCAGGAAAATATACCAAGCCCATTTGAGCGCGGGTTGACTCAGGATATAGCGCATCGGTGAGTTTGAAATTACTTCTCCGGTTTGATCTTTGATACTCCAAAAGACGTTTCCTTTTGGTATATATGACAAGACTTTTTCGGCATATTCGTAATGATTTCCTTTTAATAAATGAAAATTTGTAAAAGCCACAGGTTGAGTGTGCAAATAAAAAGCTCCATTTTTATACTTTACTTTTATAAAATTAACTCTCGTGCTATCGCCATTTTGATAGCCCAAAACAGTAGTGTTCAACGTGTCGATTTTGGAGAAATAATTGTTGTTTACGCCTTCGATAATTTTATATTTTTGGGTTCCTAATTTTTTGTTGGCGACCCAATTGTAAATGCTGTCAGAGAATTTATATTCGCTGTCCATTTTTAGATTCAAACTGTCCAACAGCTGATTGGGAATCATTTCGGAACTAATAAAGGCGTTATTTCCATGGCTCACAAAATAACAAATCTCAGTGACTGATTGCTTGTCTAAATTTGAAATTTTGGAAATATTGAGAAAAGTCCCTTTTATTTTGTAGTTATTAACGAGTGTGTCGTAATCGTATTTTTTTTCAAAATATTCATAAGGAGTTTGGTTGAACTTTTCAATCTTTTGGTTTTTCAGAAGTGAGCCAATTTCATGGTCTAAAACATACATTCCATAAGGGATTTTATCGTTTACGCCATAGGTCGGCCTCCAATCGATGGGTTTGGGGCGATTACTGTCGATCACAACAATGGTGATCAAAAGTAATATCAAAAAAGCGATGTATATTTTTAATGTTCTACCCATTGGTTACTTTTTTTATGGATTTCTCGAAAGCACTTCGGGTTTTTGCAAAAGTGTGGTCGTCCAATTCGAATTCGCCGTACCAAATATTGTTGTACAAATAGGACAAATAGGCAAAATCCTCTTTTTGGCTCTGATCTTTTATTTCATAGAGATAATCGGAGTTGGTTTTTTCAACATCCCATTCAATGATTTGTTTCTCGGACATTTTTTTGAGTAGCCAAAGATAGTAATACCTTGTGGTTAGTCGTTTTTCGCCGGATTCCAAGCTGTTTTGAATCAATTTTTGGAAATCAACCAAATGCAGGTTTTTTTCGATTTCGTCATAATTGATGATTTTTTTATCTGAATTTTTGCCAAAAACCCACTGACCTTCATTATTCATTATAGCTTTTACAATCATGTAGATCACGACAATGACGATAAGGATTGCAAGAGATCTTACCAAAATATCTACAAAATTCTCGGCAGTTTTGTTGTTGCTAAAGTTGAATAAATTTTTGAACAAATTGGCCAGCCATTCCTTGAAACGATCCCAGGCATTTTTTTCCGGAGTTTTGAATTCATAGACAAATTCAGGAGCATCGTATTTTTTCTTGAAATTTGGGGCAAAAGATTTTAATTCAGTAGCTGCCGAATCGACAATAACATCTTTCTCTGTAAAAATGATTTTTTCTTTTTTAGGTTTGGCTATAGCCAAAGAATCCTGAGCTCCAATATTGGAACAAAAGAAAAAAAGTAGTAGTACGGTTACTATTTTATTCAATGTCGGTGCCTATTAAATCGATTTGACTTTTGGTGGAATTATTTTCGTTTTCTTCTTTCAAACCATAATAAATAAGCCCTTGGTTGATGATAATGAAATTGTTGAAAATATAACTTAACAAAATCGAAAACACCATTATTGCAGCCATAAGAATGCCTATTGCAGAAAAGTTTTCGGGATTTGAATTTGTGCCCTGTAGGTTTTCGGAAGAAGTAAACATCCAAATCATAGCTATTACATACGGTATTAGGGTGATAAGTCCCTGTATTATTTGGGCAAGAAGCAATATAAGAAACGTAGTTCCCACTATGTTCCAAAACTGTTGTTTTACCATTGTATATCCATTAGATAAGGCTGTGAAAAAACCTGTGTTATTCAGGATATAATCATAATAGGATAACGTGATCCATGAAAAAAAAGCGCAACCAACTATGATTAAGAGTGGAATTCCGATGAGTATGAAGCATAACAAGAAGAGCAAACCCAAAACGATGAAACTCAGAGGTATAATTACTAATACAGTTCCGATTAAAAAAACAATCATTTTTCCGACGATTTGTTTCAAGTCTTTAATGATATCTTGGGTAGAAAAATCAGTACTGTTTGTTTTTTCGAATAGTTTCAGATAAATTACCGGATAACTGATGTTGAGCATTGACAAAATAACAACGAGTAAAAAAACGGCAATAAAGCTTCCAATGACTAGAGAGATGTTGTTGTCGAAATAACTTATCAGGTAGTTTGAGGTATTATTCGGATTTCCCACATTGGAGAAAAGAACTTCCGCGTAGATTTTGGAAATGAAATAAATCAAAACAATCAATATCATCAGGAAAATACCATTGATAATGAAAAAGTTTTTAAAAAAGTGTTTTCCAAAAGATTTGAAAAAAGTTATAGTGTCTGAGAAATTGCCGCTTAAATCACGCTTTTTGTAGAGTTCAAACATTTGATATATTTTTTTTATGGACAATGAATGGATAAATCAGATAATAGAATGAAATTATCGACAGGGTAAATAAGATTATAAAACTGCTCAACCAATTAGGCATATCAATGGAATAACGGGTTATGAAACCTTCGAGGAAACCAGCTGCAATCGTAAAAGGAACGGTGCTCAACAGTATCTTGAAACTATTTTTGAATCCTATTTTGAAGGAATTCATTCTCGAATAAGTTTTGGGAAATAGGATGGATGCTCCAAGAATATATCCGGCGGCAGTTTCTATCACAATTCCGAAAATTTCCATTGAACCATGAATCCAAATACCGCGGACGCTTTTCCAAAAAACACCCTGTTGGAAGAAGAAATATTGAAAAGACCCTAGCATGATTGCGTTTTGCAATGAAAAATAAAAAGTACCGATACCACCGAAAATTCCGAAAATGTAACACATCATTCCCACATACAAATTGTTGACAGTTATACCTATAAAACTTCCCCAGTTACTTCCAGATTTATAAATGGCTACAGGATTTCCGGCCTTGATGTTTTCTAAAGTTTCATTGACATAACCATCGCCGAGGATTAATCGGACAAAATTAGCATCGTACTTTGCCGAAACTGCTCCAATAAGAACAGTGACAAAAAATAATGAAAAAGCATAAACAAGATACCTGCGGTATTCATAAACGATCAAGGGGACTTCGGTTTTGAAGAAATAGACCAAACGATTGCTTTCACTGCGTTTCGTTTTATATATTTTTTGATAGATGCTTGAAGCCAAATAATTTAGGTAAACAACAGTTTTGCTTTTGCTGTAATAAGTTTGGGCGTACGACAAATCATTCATTAATTGAATGTATAAATTTGCCATTTCATCAGGATTTTTTTTAGCTTTACCAAAAATAGCTTGTTCAAATTCAAGCCATTTGTCTTTGTTCGCTTTTATAAATGCAATTTCTCTCATCGCTTGCTAAAATAAGAATTATGTCAGAATTATCTATAAGCACAACACAAAATGTTACGATAAATTTTAAAGCCGCATCTGTTGGGGAGAGAATGCTTGCCAGCCTCTTAGATTTGCTTGTTAAGGGCGCTTATATTATTGTTTTCTCTTATCTTTTTTTTTATTTATTGGAATTAGACAGACTTTTAAACGGCATCGATATGTGGTCCAGAATTGCCATAATGATTGTTTTTTTCTCTCCGGTTTTGGTTTATTCAGTAACTTTAGAAAGCATTTTTGAGGGGCAAACAATAGGGAAGAAGCTTATAAAAATCAAAGTCGTAAAAATCGACGGTTATCAAGCTGGTTTTGGCGATTATCTAACTCGTTGGTTGTTTAGAATTATTGAAAACAACATGCTTGGGGGATTGATAGGATTAATAGCCATGTCGGTTAGTAGCAAAACGCAACGTATGGGGGATATGGCTGCGGGAACGGCTATTATCACACTTAAAAACAATGTTACGATAAACAGTACTATTCTTGAAGAAATAGGCGAAACTTATTCGCCGGTTTATCCATTAGTTATTAAACTGTCCGATAATGACATGCGGATTATCAAGGAGACTTTTCAGATTGCCCAGAAAAATGGCGATGTAGAAACAATTCAGAAATTAACAGCAAAAATTCTGGCAGTGACAGGCATTAAAATGCAGAACCCTAATCAAATTGAATTTATAAAAACCATTTTAAAAGACTATAATTTTTATACACAAAACATGTAGCAATCTTCAAAATTGATGTTTTGCTATAAATGAAATTTTAAAATCCAAACGTTAGATATGTTTCACTTACTCGATATCATAGGAACCATGGCATTTGCAATGTCGGGAGCATTAACGGCGATGAGCAAAAAGCTGGATCCGTTTGGCGTTTTTATCATTGCATTTGTGACTGCTGTCGGTGGGGGAACCTTGCGTGACGTTATGATAGGCCGTACACCAGTAGGCTGGATGGAGGATCTGACTTATGTTTATGTGATTATTTTGGGTTTTATTTTGACGATAGTGTTTAGAAAAAGATTGGATAAACTCCGAACTTCACTTGCTTTATTTGATACTATCGGATTAGGCGTTTTTACTTTAATCGGAATTCAAAAAGGAATAGATTACCAGCTTCACCCAATTATTTGTGTTGCTTTGGGAACTATGACTGCCTGTTTTGGAGGGGTTATTCGTGATATTTTGTGCAACGAAATTCCGGTGATTTTTCGTGAAGAGGTTTACGCGACTATCTGTATTTTGGGTGGAATCGTATTTTTTATCCTTCGAAAAATGAATTTAGAGGACGAAGTTTTGTATCTCATCACTTCAATCGTTATCATTGCTGTTCGCTTAATGGCAGTAAAATACAAATGGCATCTTTCTCCCATAGAGCATAAAAAATAAGAGTAATTAAATTTCATCATTCCTGTTTTAGAATATTCCCTTAATTGTGTACTTTTCCAGTTCTTAATACCCAACTGTGAAAAAATACACTGTAAAACGATTCACCGAAAAAGATTATGCTAATTGGAATGCTTTTATAGGCAAGGCCAAAAATGCGACTTTCCTATTTCATCGTGATTTTATGGACTATCACAAAGACCGATTTGAGGATTATTCTTTGATGATTTATAAAAATGAAAAGTTAGTAGCAATTTTGCCAGCGAATAAAGACGATGAGTGTGTTTATTCGCATCAAGGACTGACTTATGGGGGGTTGGTGTATGGCGAAAAACTGAAATTGGCTTCTGTGATTTTAGTTTTTAAAGCTATTTTGATTTATTTGAATGAGAATGGAATTTCCAAAATTCGACTCAATTTAATACCGTCAATTTATCACAGCAAGCCAGCCGAAGAACTGAATTATGCTTTGTTTTTGGCGGAAGCCCAATTAATCAGAAGGCAAACACTTTCAGTGATAGATTCATCAAAACCAATTTTAATTTCTAAAGGCAGACAAGAAGGGATAAAAAAAGGAATCCTAAAAAGGCTTGAGACCAAAGAAACAGATGATTTTGAGGAATTTTGGAACAAATTATTGATTCCGAATTTGGAAAAAAAATATCAGTCAAAACCTGTTCATAATTTGCAGGAAATAACAAGTCTAAAAAAGTACTTTCCACAAAATATTCGTCAGTTTGATGTTTATGACGAAGGTGTGATTGTAGCGGGTGCGACTTTGTTTGAAAGTGAAAATGTGATTCATTCCCAATATATTTCAGTTGGTAAAAACAAGAATGAAACAGGAAGTTTGGATTTTTTATATTATCACTTAATAATGGGGATTTTTAAAGATAAAAAGTTTTTTGATTTTGGAACTTCCAATGAAAGTCAAGGTAAGATTTTGAATAAAGGATTGTCTTTTTGGAAAGAAAGTTTTGGGGCTAGTACTGTTGTTCAGGATTTTTATGAAGTGGAAACTGCTAATTTTTTTAAATTGGAAAATGTATTAAGATGATAAACTTCCTGAACTTAAAAAAAATAAACGAACTCTATGAAACCGCTTTTCAGGAGAAACTGAAATCCGTTTTAGCTGGTGGTTGGTATATTTTGGGTAAGGAAGTCGAAGAGTTTGAAACCAATTTTGCTCGTTATTGCGGAGCCGGTTATTGCCTCGGAGTGGGAAATGGTTTGGACGCGCTGACCTTGATTTTTAAAGGCTATATGGAGTTGGGTAAATTGCAAAAAGGTGATGAGGTTATTGTTCCGGCCAATACCTATATCGCAAGTATTCTTTCGATAATTCAAGCGGGTTTAGTGCCTGTTTTGGTAGAGCCAAAGTTGGAAACTTACAACATAAATCCAGATTTAATTTCAGAAAAAATTACTTCAAAAACCAAAGCGATTCTAGCTGTGCATCTGTATGGTCAATTGGCCGAAATGGATGCCATATTTGAAATCGCTAATCAAAATAATTTAATTGTTGTCGAAGATGCTGCGCAATCGACAGGTGCAATCAGCAGTCAAACATCAGTAATCAAAAATCTAAAATCGAGCATAGCGTACAGTTTTTATCCAACAAAAAATCTCGGTGCACTCGGTGATGGAGGAGCAGTTATTACAAGTGATACCGAGCTTGCCAAAGTTATTCGTGCGCTTCGGAATTATGGTTCGGAAACGAAATATAAGAATGATTTTGTGGGTGTAAATTCCAGATTGGACGAATTGCAGGCTGCTTTTTTGAGTTTAAAATTGCCCAATTTAGACGCAGAAAATGAAAAACGAAGAACAATTGCCAAACGTTATTTGTCCGAAATAAAAAACAATAAAATTTTACTGCCTTTTTGGGATTTAACTAATAATCATGTTTTTCATCTATTTGTCATTCGAACTCAAAACAGAGATGATTTGCAGAATTATTTATTGATAAACGGAATTCAATCAGTGATTCATTATCCTATTCCGCCACACAAACAAAAAGCGTTGAAAGCTTGGAATAATTTGTCTTTTCCGATAACTGAAAAAATTCACAATGAAGTATTGAGTTTGCCGATGAGCCCGGTAATGACAGAAGATGAGGTGGCTTATGTGATTTCAATTTTAAATAAATATTGAAATAGTGTCCGAAAGTAAATCGTCATACTTGCAGATTCTAAAAGCGACATCCATTTTTGGAGGGATGCAGTTTTTGAATATTCTTATTTCAATTATCAGGACAAAACTGATTGCGATTTTTATTGGACCTGCTGGAATGGGAATTATTGGGTTACTGAATTCGGCCCTGAATACTGTCGGGGGAATTACCGGTTTGGGAATCGAAACCAGTGCTGTAAAACACATTTCGGAGCAAAATGAGGAAGCCGATTTAAGCTCGGTTTCTAGAATTATTGCTATTGTTAAAAGATTAACTTTTTGGGTTGGGATTTTTGGAACTTTGGTTGTTGCCCTTTTTTCAAAAGTGTTGAGTGAACTTACTTTCGGGAATTCCAGTTATACCTATCTGTTCGTTTATTTGTCAATAACACTACTTTTTAAACAATTGTCTATTGGGCAAATGGTAGTTTTTCAGGGATTGCGAAAGCTGAGAATATTAGCGAAAGCAAACTTTTATGGGAATTTAATTGGATTGTTATTCTCTATTCCGTTGTATTATTTTTATCGAATTGATGCCATTGCGCCTACGATTCTAGTAACTTCAGTGACTTCTTTATTGGTTTCTTTTTATTATTCGAAGAAAATTAAAATTGAGAAAATTGATGTGCCAAATTCTCAAATAATTGTTGAAGGAAAAAGTATAATCAAACTTGGATTGATGCTTTCTCTAAGCGGATTGCTGACTTTATTAGCATCTTATGTTATTCAAATTTACATTGGAAAAAATGGTGGATTAACTGAGGTTGGTTTTTACAACGCAGGTTTTACTTTGCTGAATTCTTATGTCGGAATTGTTTTTACGGTTATGAGCACTGACTATTTTCCAAAGTTATCATCCATTTGCAATGACAATGATAAAGTCAGAATTAGTGTGATGGAGCAATCATATATGTCGGTTTTTATAATGACTCCAATCGTAATTTTGTTTTTGACGTTTGTTCCATTGATTGTAAAAATTTTATTTACGCCAAAATTCGTTTCTATTATCCCGATGGTTTGTTTTGGAATTTTGGCAATGTTGTTTCGTGCTGTTTCATGGTCGATGGGTTTTATTTTAATTGCCAAAGGAGATTCGGATATGTTTATTAAAACGGCTTTTGGTTTTAATTCTTTGTCGGTGATTTTAAATATTTTTGGGTATTATTTTTACGGTTTGGAAGGGCTTGGTTTTAGTTTTTTGATTTACTATTTGGTACATTTAACCGCTTTAAAAATGATTACAAAAAAGCGATATGATTTTTATTTTGATGCCAAATTTTATCGCACTTATACCATTTGCATAATTATGTGTATTGCCACATTTTTTATTCGATATGTTCCAAATCCAATTTTGAAATACACTTTGATGGCATTAATGGTAATCTTGTCTTTGGGGTTTGTTTTGTATCATTTGAATCAGAAAATTGGTTTAAAATTTTTGTTTAATTCGATTAGTAAAAAGAAAAATGATTAAAGAGATGGTGAAGAAAATGTATCGTAAATTACGATCGGTATATCACAAATTAAAATTTTACTATTCGGTAAATTGGACAAAAACACTTTATTTTAACTTTAAAAAATTTCCGTTTCAAACTGCCAAAAAGCTTCCTGTGTTTTTTTATGGCAAAGTTTATTTTCAAAGCATTCAAGGAGAAATCATAATAAACGGACCAATAAAAACAGCAATGATTGGCTTTGGACAACAATTTGAAATAGAAGTCAAGTCTAAAGGAATTGCGCAACTTTCACTATACGGAAAACTGATATTTAACGGATATGCTCAATTTGGTAAAGACGTTATTTTGTATGTAGGCGAAAATGCAGCGTGTGAGTTTGGGTATATGTCATGTTTAGGATCTAGTGTTAAGGTGTTTTGTACTCATAAAGTTTTTATTGGCGATTGGTCTAGATTAGGGCATGAATCACAATTGATGGACACGAATTTTCATCCCATGAAAAACACTTTGACAGGCGAACATTATCCGCTTCAAGGCTCGATTTATATTGGTCACTATAATGCATTTTCCAATAGGACTTCGATAATGCCAAATACCAGAACACCGGATTATTGTGTTGTTGCTTCAAATTCTTTGTGCAATAAAGATTATACGAGTTTGGGAAGCAATATTCTATTAGGAGGAATTCCGGCGAAACTTTTGAAAAATAATTATAGCCGTGATTGGGAAAGTGAAAAAGAGCCTTTAATGAAATATTTGATTGTTCAGATTTAGAATTAAACTATTATTTATGCGCAAAGAACTTTCGCTTAAACAATAAAAAACGCAACTCAATAAATTTAAAAAACAAATTAAAATCATTCATTTTTAACGAGTGAACAATTTCGTGATGTACTCTTTTTTGAATGGCTAAATCCTCGGCTCTGTTGCGATTGAGTGCTATTCCTTTTTTCAGAATTAAATAAGTTGAATGATTTATTTTTCTAGCTGGTTCATTATTTTTTTTGAAGAACTGAGTTCCTAAAGAATCAGTAACTACTCTTTTTTGAACAAGAATTTCATCAATAAAATCAAATTCATATTGGCGTGAAGCCCGAATCCAAAAGTCCAAATCTTCATAGTCCAAGTTTTCGTCATAACCCTCTAATTGATCTAAAATACTTTTCTTCATCATGGCTGAAACCGAGCAAATGCTGTTTCCGCCAGAAATGACAGAAAGGTAAATGTCACCCTTTGCTCTCTTTTCGATTACTTTTTTTTGATCGTTTACCAGAAAAAAATAAGAATCAAACGCACCATTTTCAGTAATCAATTCGACATTGCCATAAACGACTCCTAAGTTTTTATAACTGTTTTTTTTGAAGGCTTCTATTTGTAATGTCAAACAATTGGGTAGCAAAATATCATCAGCGGCTAGGTCGATTATGAATTCTCCTTTGGCGAGTTTCAGCGCTTTGTTGAACGATTTTGTGTTTCCTAAATTGGTTTCATTGGTTACGAATTGAACTTCTGGATTTTTAGCAAGCCAATTTGAAATTACGTTTTTAGAATTATCAGAACTGCAATCATCAACAATAATGAGTTCGATGGAAGGATAGGATTGATTTAGAACAGAATTCAAACTCTCCACTACATATGCCTCGTGGTTGTAGCACAAACAAATGATAGTAACGAGAGGATTGTTCAGCATTATGGTTATATTTGAGACTAAAATAGCAAAACGAAAATGATATTGCCCCACAAAAAATATAAAATTGCGTTAATCGGTTATCGATTGAGTGGTGGTGGTAGCGATAAAGTCATGGCTAATTTATCTCTTTTCTTTGCCAAAAATAATATCGATGTTCATATAATTATTGTTTTGGATGAAGTATCTTATCCGTATTCGGGGAAACTGGTTAATTTGGGTTTACTGAAGAATAAAACGAATGGTGTTTTCAATAAAATTAAACGGCTGATTTCATTACGAAAATATCTAAAAGAGAACGAATTTGATTTTATAATCGATTTTCGTTTTCGAACCAAAATCCTTCAGGAATTATTATTGGCAAGATTAATTTACAATGCCAAAACGATTTTTACCGTCCATAGTTTTTTGATTGATCATTATATGCCAAACAATTCCTGGCTGACAAGATTAATTTACAATCATTGTTATGCGAATGTTGTATTAACGCAAGAGATGGAGGAATTGATTGTTAGGAAACATAAATTGAATAATGTGGTTGCGATTTCTAATCCGGTTAATTTAGAGGAAATTTGTAAAAAAAGTAACGATTCGATCGACCTTGATTTTGAATATATAATTGCGATTGGGCAATATGAAAATAACATCAAGCAGTTTGATAAATTGATTTTGGCTTACGCCAATTCTGAATTGAGCAAAAAGAAAATTCATCTTGTAATTGTGGGAGAAGGTAATGATGAAGCATTAAAAAAAGTTGCAGGAGAAAATGGTGTAATTGATTTTGTCCACTTTTTGGGCTATCAAAACAATCCTTTCAAGTATTTGAAAAAGGCCAAATTTTTAGTTTTAAGCAGTAAAAATGAAGGATTGCCAAATGTTATTTTGGAGGCATTGGCTTGTGAAGTTCCTGTGGTTTCATTTGATTGTCCTTGTGGCCCGCGAACGATTATTAAAAATAAAGAAAACGGAATTTTGGTCGAAAATCAAAATTGGGATAAACTTTCAGAAGCGATGAATGAATTTGTCAACGACGAAAAATTGTATCAATATTGTAAACAAAATGCGAAAGAAAGTATTGGACCTTTTTTGTTGGATACAATTGGTAATCAGTGGCTGGATTTAATGCAGATTAATACGATTTAAAAATGGAAACATTGAACGCGATTCAATTATTGGAAATACCTGTTGTTGCTGACACAAGCGGGAATTTGGGAATTATTCAAAGCGATTTTTTGCCTTTTAATTTTAAGCGGATTTACTATCTTTTTGATGTTCCAAGTACCGCTTTTCGTGGCGGTCACGCCCATATTGACCAACAGGAAGTGCTGATTGCTTTGAGCGGAAGTTTTGAAGTGACCTTACATGATGGTTTCAAAAAAAAGCGTTATCTATTAAACAAACCTAATATAGGTTTGCTTATTCCCAAAGGGATTTGGCGGGAATTGGAAAATTTTTCTTCGGGTTCCGTTTGTTTGGTTTTGGCTTCCGATGATTTTTCGGAAGAAGATTATATAAGAGATTTTGATGAATTCCTGAATTTCAAAAAATGAAATTACTCTACATCGTTCCCAAACTGAATAATGAAGGAGGAGTGGCTCGGGTTTTGTCGTTAAAACTGAATTACTTTGTCGAAAAGTTTGGGTATGAAATTCACGTCCTTACGCAAAACAAAGGAGATTTTCCATTGTTTTATTCCTTCAATGAAAAGATTGTTTTTCACGACATGATTTTGAGCGGAAAGGCTTTTTATTTTTTTAATGCTTTTAGAAAATCATTGAAAGAAAAAGTAGAAACGATTCAACCGACTGCAATTGTGGTTTGTGACAATGGCTTGAAAGCGTTTGCAATTCCGTTTATTTTGTCTGGCGAAATCCCAATTATCTTCGAATGTCATGGATCAAAATTTGTCGAAGAAAAACAGTTGAAATCGGATTTAATTTCAAAAATTAAACTTTCTCTTAAATACAGATTCAAAGATTTTTCGGCCAATAAATTTTCAAAAGTGGTCGCGCTTTCGAATGAAAGTTTGAGCGAATGGAATGTAAATAACGGTTTGGTAATCCCTAATCCGTGTTGGATTCAAAAAGATATTTCTGCCGACTTAAAATTCAAAAAAGTAATTGCCATTGCCCGAAATTCCTATGAAAAAGGATTGGACAGATTGCTCCTTATTTGGGAAAAAGTAATAAAAAAGCACTCTGATTGGATTTTGGAAATTTATGGGGATTCAATTACCGATTGGCAGTCAATTGTTTCTGATTTAGGATTGGGATCGAATGTAAGTTTGAACGAACCCGTAAAAAATATTTCAGAAAAATATTTGGCTTCATCAATATTGGTAATGACCTCCCGTTCCGAAGGATTTCCAATGGCATTATTGGAAGCATTAGCTTCGGGTTTGCCATGCGTTGCTTATGATTGCCCCACAGGACCGAGAGCAATTATTGACGATGGCGTAAACGGTTTTTTGATTGAAGACGAAAATGTCGATTTATTTGTCCAGAAACTGGAATCGCTTATCGAAGATGAAAATTTGAGATTGCAAATGGGTAAAAATGCTAAGGAAAGTATCAAGAAATATAAAATCGACGGAATTATGGAGCAGTGGGAGGAACTGTTTAAAGGTTTAAATTGTTTAAAAGTTTAAGTGTTTAAAAAGTTGGGGTTTCAATTTTAGATTTAAAATTAAAAATTTGCGACTCGAGTGATAGCGAATAGGCGAAGCAATTCGCGGTTTTAAAACTTTAAACAATTTAAACTGAACAAAATTGACAATATTTCCCCAATTTGTATAAATCAAACAATAGGAGAGAAGGCTTTTCGGAAAGTAAATTGGCCGTTATTTTTGATTCTGTTTTGCCGAAAATAAAAGCGAAAACAGAAACTAGTTTTAATCTTTTTAAAACAATATAAGCCGAATTGATTTTACTTTCGATGCTTGGGAATTTACCTGAATTGATAATTTGAGCAAGATTTTCAATCGCTGTTTTTGTCTTTTCTAGAAAAATAATCGAAGTCTCTAAATTCAAATGATAACTTGGATTGTCAACGTGGAGAACATTGATATTATTGGCTTTTAGAACCGACAAAAAACACAAATCTTCGTAGCCATATTTTGTTATTGATGCGTCAAAAGGAAACTGTGATAGAATCTCCTTTTTTATCAATAAATTAGAAGTTAAAGCTTTACCATTGGGATTTTTATTTCGGCCTTTTACTGAAAGAGATTCCCTCTTATTTCCATAAACCCAACGCAAAAGCTGTTCTTCGCTGGGGATTTCTTTTTTATATTCAATTCCCCCGAAAGCAATAGAGGTTTTCGGGATCAATTCCAGATATTTTTTTATAAAATTATTTTGACACGGAAAAGTATCACAATCCATTATCAGTAGAAAATCGTATTTGGATTTTTCTGCCAATGAGTTTCTATTCAGACCTCTTCCAAGATTTGAATTATTAATAGAAAAAGCACAATTACTTAAAGAATTTATTTTCTGGTTTTCTTCATTCCATTTTGAATTTGAGGCATCGTCCTGACACAAAATTTCAAATTTAAACTCACAATCAGAACATTGTTTATGCAATTCCAAAACAAGCGGAAAAGCATTGTAATTGTAAGCAGGAATAAGAATGGACAGCATTACACTGTTCTTTGCACCACTTCAAAAATGGTGGCATCCTCACATTTTAAGGTTTTGCTTGGGAACTTCATCAACAAGGCATAATCGTGGGTAGCCATGATCACTGTTTTTCCGTTGGCATTGATTTTTTTCAAAACTTCAAGAACTTCCACACTGGTTTGCGGGTCAAGGTTTCCTGTTGGTTCGTCGGCAAGGATGAATTCAGGGTCATTCAATAAAGCTCTCGCAATGGCAATTCGTTGTTGTTCTCCTCCTGAAAGTTGGTGAGGCATTTTATTAGCAAAGTCTTTCATGTTTACTTTGTCAAGAACTTCATCTATTTTGGCATCCATTTCTGCCTTATCATGCCATCCTGTTGCTTTCAAAACAAAAAGCATATTGTCTTTTACAGTACGGTCCGGTAATAATTTGAAATCTTGAAAAACGATTCCAATCTTTCTTCTCAAAAAAGGAATATCATCTTCTTTTAAGGAAGCCAAATCATATTCTACAATCTTCCCTTCACCTTCCAATAATGGTAAATCGGCATACAATGTTTTTAATAAACTACTCTTTCCTGAACCCGTTTTTCCAATGATGTATAAAAATTCGCCATGATTGACTTCCAAATTTACATCAGATAAAATGATTTTTCCTTCTTGATATATGTTTACGTTTTTTAAAGACAGTACTGATTGTGACATGATAGAATTTGTTTATTGGGTAAAAATAAAAAGATAAAATCAAAAAGCAATCATCAAAAGACAAAAAACAAAAAACAAAAGTCAAAATTTCGAAAGAAAGTAAATATTGATTTTTAGTTTAGTTCCTCTCTCTTTTGTAGATAGGTCTGGGGAAAGGATTTTGTTTAAAAATAGTTTATAATAAAAGTTGAGTGCCTTCCGTTATAAAAGCAGATATAATATATTTGACGATATAAATAATAACAACGATGCGTAAACTTCCCTGGCTATTTTTATTCTTTTCTAGTGTTCAAATAACTTCCCTTTATTCGCAAGAATCAACCATTTATACTTACTCTTTAAAAGATTTCGATAAAGCACTTTCTTTATACGAAGACAAGCAATATACTTCGGCTCAAATCATTTTTAAGAATGTTAAAGATGCCGCCACGACCGAAGGTTTGAAATCGGATTGTGCTTATTATATTGCCAATTGTGCTATTCGTACAGATCAGGAAAATGCTGAGGAATTGATTAACCGTTTTGTTGAAGAATACCCTTCAAGCCGCAAACAAAACCAAGCTTACATTGATGTTGCTTATTATTACTTTGATCATAAGGAATACAAGGAAGCTTTGCAATGGTTCAATAAGGTTGATGAAAGTGTTTTGAAAAACAGCGATCGTGACAAATATAATTTTCAAAAAGGATACTGCTATTTTGATTCCAAAAAAACAAAAGAAGCCAAAAATTATTTTAGTAAAGTAGCCAATTCCAATGAATATGGAACGCAAAGCAAATACTATATGGGTTTCATGGCTTATGAATCGGATGATTATGTGGAGGCCAATAAACAATTTGACCAGGTTGCAAGCAATGAAAAATACTCTGAAAAATTGTCCTATTACAAATCGGACATGAGTTTCAAGGCAGGAGAATTTCAAAAAGCCATTGATTTAGGAATTAAAGCAATGCCAAATTCTACCCCTGAGGAAAAATCAGAATTGAATAAAATTATTGGTGAAAGCTATTTTAACTTAAAACAATACGATAAAGCAATTCCTTATTTGGTAGGTTACAAAGGAAAAAAAGGAAAATGGAACAATACCGATTTTTATCAGTTGGGATATGCCTATTATGTTCAAAAAGATTATGAAAATGCCATCGCGCAATTCAATAAAATAATTGATGGGAATGATTTTGTCGCCCAAAATGCTTATTATCATTTGGGAGAAAGTTATTTGAAATCAGGGAAAAAGCAACAGGCATTGAATGCTTTCAAAAATGCTTCGGAAATGAATTTTGATTTAAAACTTCAGGAAGATGCTAGTTTGAATTATGCTAAATTGAGTTATGAAATTGGGAATTCTTACCAAAGTGTTCCTGAGATTTTGTTGGGTTTCATGAATAAATATCCTTCAAACCCAAATAATAGCACTGTAGAGAAACTGTTGATTGATTCTTATATTTCATCCAAAAATTACAAAGAAGCTTTGAGTTTATTGGAAAAAAACAAAACTTCAGAAAATAGGGCAGCCTATCAAAAAGTTGTTTTTTACAGAGGATTGGAACTCTATAACGAAGGAAATTATTCGGAATCTTTGTTGATGTTCGAAAAAGCAATAAAAGAACCAAAAGATGCTGCTATTACAGCTCGCTCCTCTTTTTGGAAAGCGGAATCAGAATATAATTTGGACTCTTATAAAGAAGCGTTGTTGAGTTATCAGCAATTTGCGGAAATGTCAAAAGCCAAAGAGACACCTGAATATAAAAACATCAACTACAACATCGCTTATACCAATTTTAAATTGAAAGAATACGATGCGTCAGGAAATTCTTTCCAAAGTCAAATCGACAATAATAAAACTGATAAGGTTCGTTTGAATGATTCTTATTTACGCCTTGCTGACTGCCGATTTGTAACATCGAAATATCAACAGGCATTGGATGCTTATATTAAAGTAATTGAATCCAAAAGTGTAGATGGTGATTATGCCTATTTCCAAAAAGCACTTTGTTATGGATTTCTTTCAAAAAACAGTAAAAAAATCGAAGAGCTGAATTTGTTTTTGACATTGTATCCAAAATCAGAATATCAAGACGATGCTTTGTTTGAACTAGGAAATACTTATGTGGCGGAAAATAAGCAGGATTTGGCAATAAAAACCTATGATAAAATTGTGACGAATTTTAAAAATAGTTCTTATACTTCAAGAGCTATTTTGCGACAAGGATTGATTTATTATAATTCAGATAAAGATGATTTGGCTCTTGCCAAATTCAAAAAAGTAGCTTCTGATTTTCCTAAAACTCCCGAAGCCTACGAAGCGGTTTCAACAGCCCGCATCATTTATGTGGATAATGGAAAAGTGGAAGAGTATGCGAGTTGGGTTCGAACATTGGATTTTGTTGCCGTAACCGATTTGGAGTTGGATAACGATACTTTTGAAGCAGCCGAAAAACAATATGGGCAAGGGAACAATAAACAGGCTATTTCCGGATACAGTGGTTATATTTCCAAATTTCCAAATGGTGTTAATGTGCTGAAGGCTAATTTTCAATTGGCACAGTTGTATTATGCTGAAGGTTCCGAAAATAAATCAGTTTCTAATTATGAGTACGTAATAAACCAGCCACGTTGCGAATATACCGAGCAATCATTGGTTCGATTAGCCCAAATATATTTGAAAGGTAATGATTGCGGAAAAGCGAGTCCGGTTTTGGTTCGAATTGAAAAAGAAGCCGATTTTCCACAGAATAAAACATTTGCGCAAGCGAATTTGATGAAATGTTATTACGAAACAAAGGATTATGCAAATGCAGTAGTTTATGCGGACCGAGTTTTGAATAATCCGAAAACAGAAGATAATGTAAAAAGCGATGCTCAAATCATTGTAGCCCGTTCTGCGATGCAGTCTGGCGATGAGGCCAAAGCCAAAGATGCTTACGCGAAATTATTGACTGTAAGTAAAGGAGAACTCGCTGCGGAAGCTTTGTATTATGACGCTTACTTTAAAAATAAAGACGGGAAATTTGAGCTTTCGAATACAGCGATTCAAAAACTGGCCAAGAACTATTCAAGTTACCGTTATTTTGGAGCCAAAGGTTTGGTTTTGATGGCGAAAAACTATTACGGATTGAAAGACAGTTATCAGGCGACTTATGTTTTGGATAATGTAATAGAGAATTTCGGTAATTATTCGGATGTGGTTGAAGAAGCCAAAGCAGAATTAACCAGAATAAAATCGGAGGAAGCCAAAACAAATTCATCAATCACTAAATAAATAATATGAAATTACCTTTTTATATCGTGGATGTTTTTGCCGAGGAAAAATATTCCGGAAATCAATTGGCTGTTTTTTTGGACGCCGAAAGTTTGGATACTGAAACAATGCAAAAAATCGCTCGTGAGATTAATTTTGCCGAAAGCACTTTTATCACCAGCATTCAACCCGAAAATAGTAGTGCCGAAATTCGAATTTTTACCGCCGAACACGAAATGCAGTTTGCTGGTCATCCAGTCATCGGGACTTCTTGGGTTTTGATGAATAAAATAATCGAAAGCCAACCGCATAATTTGAAACTGACAGTTCCAGTTGGTGAAATTCCAATTGAGCAATCTGGCGATTTGGTTTGGTTGCAGGCCGCGAAGCCTCAATTTTTTGATGTTTTTCCGAAAGAAGGTTTGTTGTCTTTCAGTAATTTAAGTATTTCTGATTTTGATGATAAATTTCCGGTTCAGGAAGTGACTACTGGAAGTGCGTTTGTGATCGTTCCGCTTAAAAGCAAAAAAGCATTGGAAAATTTGAATCTTGAATTGGCTAAAATGAAAGAATGGCTTTTGTTTCATTGTAAAACAAATCACAGAGCGCTGTATTTCTATTATTTTGACGAAGGAAAATTGCTAAGCCGAATGTTGTATATAGAAAGCAATCAAATCATGGAAGATGCTGCTACCGGAAGTGCGAGTACTTGTTTACAGGCTTATCTTTTGAAATACCATTCGCCTGAAATCAAAACAGTCAATCATCAAGGCGATTTCATCAATAGGCCTTCCCGAATTTATTTTGACGGAAAATTGACAGGTGATTTTTTTGATATTAAAATCGGAGGAAAAACACAATACATTGCAAAAGGGGAGTGGGAAGTTTAGGAAAGAAGACATAATTCAGAAGTTAGAAATTAGAAAGCAGATTTTAGAAAATAAACTTTAGAATAAAGAAAATAGAGAAAAGATGAAAATCAAAAATATACAGACATCAATAAGTAAGTATTTAATGTTCTCGACTCCGCTTCCTTCGGGGAGGATTGGGGTGGGGATACTTTTATTGCTTACCCAATTTTCATTTGCTCAAAACAAAAAGGACAATATTGGAACTGAAGTAGTAAATGTGGTAAAACCATATACTCCGACAATTTCGGATGCTTTCAAAGAAAAAGAAGTTCCTGTTATTACCAATGATGAAAATGCTAAAAAAGAAAATGTTCAATATTCGATTTTACCTTTTCCTGTAGCTTCTACTTTTTCTCCTTCTAAAGGAAACGCCCAAGGTGTTGAGAAAGGGAAACAAGAGAAGTTGTTCAAAAATTATGCGACAGTTGGCCTGGGGAATTACGGTCGATTGAACGCCGAATTGTACGTGAATGAAGATCTTAATAATAGTGAATATGTTGGCGGGATGTTTCGTCATAATTCTTCGCAGGGAGGTATAAAAGAAGTTATGTTGGAAGATTCTTTTTTTGATACTAAAATTGATTTGTTTTACGGAGGCAATCAGCAGGAAATGGCTTGGAAAGTAAAACTTGGGTATCAAAACCAAATTTATAATTGGTACGGATTACCTTCTGGTTTTGGGAACACATTGACCCTTGCCGAAAGTATGGACTTAATTAACGGAATTGATCCGCAGCAATCGTACAATACAATTACGGCTAGTGGTTCGCTTGCTTTTGAAGATAGTACTGTGGAAGATGTTAATCTGGATGCAACCCATTTTACTGATGCTTATAGTTCTGCAGAGAATCGTTTTCTATTAGCGCCTACTTTTAAATTTGACATTCTTGATGAAGCGATAAAAACAAAAGTTTTTGTCGATTATGTTGACGGTAGTTTTAAAAGGGATTATTTAGGAACCAATACTTCTGACCTTAAGTACAGCTTTACAAATTTGGGGATAGTGCCTAGTTTTGTAATGAGAAGAGATGATTGGACAATCGATATTGGAGCAGGTTTAGTCTATAGTATGGATAAAGAAAAAAACAGTAATAAGTTTTATGTGTATCCGGCTGTTAAAGCTTCCTATAATTTAGTTGGTGATTTGATGGTGTTTTATACCGGTGCTAACGGAAACGTGAATCAAAATACCTATAAAGGTTTTGTTGATGGAAATCCTTATGTTTCTCCTACATTGGAGATAAAACCAACTTATGAGATGTATGATGTAAATATTGGATTAAAAGGAAAATTGGCCAGTACAGTGAGCTACGATGTCAAAGCCTCATTCCTATATGATGAGAATAAAGCTTTGTATAAAAGCGGTAATTATTCCGAAAAAAATCCAAGTGCCAATTACGCTTTTGGGAATTCATTTCAAATAGTATATGACGATTTGAAAATCATGCATTTATATGGCGAAATCAAAGCAGATTTGGCCAAAGGAGTGACTTTTGAAGCCGATGCTACAGTAAGCGCTTATACGACTAAATTTCAGGAGGAAGCTTGGAACTTACCTGCGATTGAATTGAATTCGAAAGTCGATTTTGCAATAACTGAAAAATGGCTGATGGGAATCAACTTGTTTTATGTAGGTGAACGCAAAGATCAACAATGGAATACCGATATTGCTTATACTGTTATGCCAGGGCCAATCACTTTGGATGGTTATTTTGATTTGAATGCTAATTTAAGATACAAACACAACGACAGATTTACTTTCTTTTTCAAAGCCAATAATATTTTGAATAATGATTATCAAAAATGGTTGAATTATCAGGTTCAGGGCTTTCAAGTGATGGCTGGAGGAAATTATAAGTTTGATTTCTAAGTTGCTAAGATTCTAAGTTTAAAAGGTTTCGAAGTTTTTAGATATGAAGACATTGGGACATTAATAGACGACTTTATATCTTAGCTTCTTAGTAACTTTGCAACTTAGTAACTTTCTTTGCCATGATTTTCAAACAAAAAATATACAATTATTACCTTCAATTAGTTCAGGACAGAATTGATGCTTTCCGAGACATGATTGCAGGTTTGACCGAAGATTCGAAAAACGATGCTAAAGGCTCGGCAGGCGATAAGCACGAAACCGCTTTGTCGATGATGCATATCGAACAGGAAAAACTTAATGCCAAACTCAAAGAGGTATTGGAGCAAAAAGCGATTTTGGATAAATTAGATGCTTCAGTTGTGGCAGAAACCATTATTCTGGGTAGTTTGGTAAAAGCGAACGGAATTTATCTGTACTTGTCTTTGGCTTTGCCAAAAATCAATATTGGAGGTGTAAATGTTATAGCACTTTCTCCGCAATCTCCGTTGGGGAATAAGTTAATGGGAAACAGGGTTGGTTTTACTTTCGAAATTAACGGAACGAAGTATTTGATTGAGGAGATTGAATGATAAATCAGCTTTAAATCTGTGTTCAGTTTTTAAGAATCACGAATTATAATTTGCGACCCGAGCGATAAATAGGCAAAGCAATTTGTGGTAATTGTTTTTTTACCGCGAAATTCACAAATTTTCTTTTCTTAGTTTAGTGGTAACTTTTTTTGTTTCGAAATATTTCACACAACCGATATATATTATCACAAAATTAAACATAATGTTAAATCGGTGTGTTCTTTCGCCGAAAACCATTCAATTGATAAAAAAATAGAAATCCCTAAAAAAACTTTTCGTAATTTCGCGAGCTTAAAAGTTTGACTTTAAAACTAAGTAAAATTATGAGCAAAATAATGACAGTCGACATATTGTCGAGTATTAAAGGAGCACTGCCTTCAGAGAGCGTGAACAAATTATTTGATGTAATTAAAAATGCCAATTCATTAAATGATAATTCCTTAAATAATGTCAATTATAATTGCGTGTCAGTGAGTGATTTAAGGGAAGATGTTGTGATAGAGAGTTCGGCTATTGAAAAACAACTCATCTTAGAAAACTTCCCGAACAAGAAAAATGGTTTTTTAGTAGTTGCAAAAGTTATAGAAGGATAAAATGGATTCTCAAATAAAAAAGATACACCAACAATTGGTGTCAAAAGAAATAAGTTGTACGGCTCTTGTACAAGAAAAATTAGACTTACTTAAACAAAACACATATAACTCCGTAAATTCTTTGTTGGATACTTTGGCTTTGGATTTAGCTGCCAAGGTTGATGCCAAAATCGCTAAAGGCGAGGAAATCGGTCTGTTGGAAGGTATTCCTTTTGGAATTAAAGATGTTTATATGGTGCAAGGAACTTACACTACGGCAAGTTCTGATTTGTTGAAAAATTATAAATCGCCTTACACAGCTACCGCCATTCAAAAATTATTGGATGCAGGTGCCATTCCATTGGTGAAAGAAAACTGCGACAGTTTTGGTCATGGATCATCTAGTGAAAATACCATTTTTGGTGCCGTGAAAAACGCCATCGATCCTTCTTTGGTTGCAGGTGGTTCAAGCGGTGGATCTGCGGTGAATGTTGCCAAAGATTATACGGTTTTTTCTATCGGTGGCGATACAGGAGGTTCTATTCGTCAGCCTGCCGGTTACAATCATATTTATGGTTTGAAACCAACTTACGGAAGAGTTTCTAGATTTGGACTTATGGCTTATGCTTCTTCTACGGATTGTGTTGGGCCTTTGGCAAAATCAATCGAAGATATCCGAATTGTCTTGAATGTGATGAGTGGAAAAGATCCAAAAGATCAAACCTCAATCGCTTCAACTGAAATTACTGAAGAAGCAATCGCAACTTCAGAAGTGAAAAAAGTAGGTTATTTTAAAAATTTTATCGAAAGCGAAGCAATTAATCCTGAAATAAAAGCCGATTTCTTGGCAAGTATCGAAAAAATAAAAGCCAAAGGAATTGAAGTAAAAGAATTGGATTTTTTCAAATCTGATATTTTGGTTTCGACTTATTATACTTTGGCAATGGCCGAAACAGCTTCGAATTTATCTCGTTTGGACGGAACAAATTACGGAAACCGTATTGAAGGTGATAATTTGATTGACAGCTATGCAGTAACACGTTCAGAGAACTTTTCAGAAGAGACAAAACGCAGAATTGTGGGTGGAAACCAAGTATTGTCTCAAGGTTTTTCGGATGAAATTTATTTGAAAGGATTGGCTTTGAGAGACCAGATTTCGGAGAACTTCAGTAAAGATTTCAAAGAAGTTGATATTATTTTATCACCGGTTACACCAAGTATGCCTCCAAAAATTGGAGACAGTTTAAAAGATCCGTTGGCAATGTATTTGTCAGACGCCTATACGGTTGGTTTTAGTTTGGGGCAATTACCAACATTGACCTTGCCACAAGGAACTAAAACAGGATTGCAGGTTACTGCAGCAAAAAATAATGATGAATTAGTGTTGAAGTTTGCAAACTTCTTAAAGGATACAATATAATGGAATTAGAGCAATTAACAGCGGCGATAAAAGCCCACGATTTAGAATTGGTAATTGGACTTGAAACTCACGTTCGATTGAATACCAAAACGAAGTTGTTTTGTTCTTGTCCAAATCAAGAAATAGAAACACCTAACCAAAATATATGTTCGGTTTGTACCGGACAAATGGGAGTTTTACCTGCCGTAAATAAAGAAGCGATTACAAAAGCGATTTATTTCGGAAAAGCGGTGGATTCGTCTTTTAGTAATGAAGTGATCTCTTGGGACAGAAAGCATTATGAATATCCGGATAACCCAAAAAATATTCAGATTACGCAATTTCACAACCCGATAATCCCTGACGGACACGTTTCTTGTTACCGAAATGATGGTACGCAATTTACTGTGAATTTAACTCAGGTTCATATCGAGGAGGACGCTGCCAAATTGATGCACGAAAAGAAAGTTTCGTTAGTTGATTTTAACAAAGCGGGAGTGCCGTTGATTGAAATTGTTACGGAACCTTGTATTAGGAATATTGAGGATGCTTCGACTTATGCTCAATATATTCAGCGTATTGTTCAGAATTTAGGAATCTCTGAAGCTAACCTTGAAAAAGGAGAGTTCAAATCGGATGTTTCTGTGTCTTTGCGCAAAAAACACAGTTATGATTTGAATCCAAGAACAGAAATCAAAAACTTGAACTCGTTTAAGTTTATGGTGGAAGCTTTGAAAGAAGAAGTAGAAAAACAATTCAATTATTTTATTGAACACAAAGAATTCAGACCGGATCAAACGACGGTGCTTTGGGATGCCGATTTAAAGCAGACCAAAACAATGCGTAAGAAAGAATTTGAAGCGGATTACCGTTTTATTTCTGAGCCGGATTTACCTTTTGTAACGATTAAAAAAGAAATCGAAGCGATTAAAGTAGATACAAGCGCATTGCCTTTTGCAGTGGAATCAATTTTGATTGGTGGAGGTGTTTTGCCTCAAGATGCTAAGTTTTTCACGGCAGATGCGATTCGTTCTAAAACATTTGTGACAATTAACAAAGAAATAAATGATCCTTTGTTTGTTGCCAAAACTTTGGCTAATAATTTGAAAGTTGATGATTATGCCGAAATCCACAGTATTGATCATTTAATTGAAATTTTCCAATTATTCAAAGCTGAAAAAATTACAGCAGTTTTAGTTCAAAATGCGATTGTGGGTTATTTGAAAGACAGGACTTTTGATTACAATAAATATTTTGAAGAAAACACCATTTCTGAAGATAAAATGCAAGAGGTTATTGCGAAAGTGATTTCAGAAAATGAGGCTGTCGCCAATGATATTAAAGCGGGAGACCAAGGAAAAGCAGGTATTTTGGTAGGTAAGATTTTAGGTATTGTCGGAAAAGGAGCGAATGGAAAAGTAATCCGTCAGATTATTTTAGATAAATTAGGTGGGGTAGGGACAAGTCGCGACTTGTCCGTAAAGGAAGATAATCGCAATTTGCCCGAAAATAATAACGTAGGGACAAGTCGTGACTTTTCCGTACAGGAAGAATCGCTTCCTGAAATTCCGATTATTATAAAAGACACCTATAGAACACATAAAATTTCACAATTATCTGAAGAAAGCATCGGTCAGGAAGTAATGTTGTCCGGTTGGGTTTCGAGTGTTCGTGACCACGGAGAATTGATGTTCATAGATTTGCGTGATTCAAGTTATGAAATTTTCCAAGTTCGTATCAGCAGGGAATCGTTCCCAAATATTGATGAGTTAGTGAAATTAAAACCGGAATCGGTGATTTCTGTAACCGGTAAAGTGGTTGGGCGTAATGAGGACGACTACAATGCAGGATTGCGTACAGGTAAAATTGAATTGGAAACTTCGGTATTGGAGATTTTGAATTTGTCTAAAACATTGCCTTTTGAAATTAAAAGAGCAGCAAAAACAAATGAAACAGTTCGTTTTCAATACAAGTTTTTGGATCACAGAAATGATGAGGTGAGACGAGCGATCGTAAACCGTCATAAAGTAATCAAGTTATTGCGAGATATTCTTGATGAAGAAGAATTTTTGGAAATCGAAACGCCAATTTTGAGTGCAGGAACTGATGAAGGTGCACGTGAATTTATTGTTCCTTCCCGTAAACAAGCCGGAGCGTTTTATACCTTGCCTCAAGCGCCGCAACAGTTTAAACAAATGTTGATGGTGAGCGGTTATGAGAAATATTTCCAAGTAGCACGCTGCTTCAGAGACGAGGATTCCCGTGGTGACCGTCAGCCGGAATTTACGCAATTGGATATCGAAATGGCGTATGCAAGTATGCAGCAGATTATCGATTTGAACACTAAAATGTTTAATGAGGTAGTTAAAAAGATATACGGAAATAAATGGATTTTGAAACCATTTGAAGTGATTACCTATAAGGATGCGATGGATTTTTACGGTTGTGACCGACCAGATCTTCGTTACGGCTTAAAAATGCAGGACATTACCGAAATTGTAAAAGATACCACTTTTCAAGTATTCAGTAAACCAATTGAAGAAGGCGGAATCGTTAAATGTATCAAGGTTTCGGCTAAAGAGCAAGGTAATAAACGTATGTCTAAAGGTCAAATCGAAAACCTTACCGCGATTGCTCAGCAACACGGTTTAGGAGGTTTGGCTTATATTATTGTAAACGAAGACGAATTGCAGTCGCCAATTATTAAGTTTTTGGGCGAAGAAATTGCGGCCGGAATAATAAAAGCGACCAATGCAGAAGTGGGAGATATCGTATTCTTCTCGGCAGCAGATTATGCAACAGCTAACAAAGCGTTGGATGCTGTTCGTCAGGAAATGGGTAGAATGTTACATTTGATTAATCCAAAAGAATTGCGTCCGGCTTGGGTAGTTGATTTCCCAATGTTTGAAAGAACAGACGAAGGTAGATGGACATTTACTCACAATCCGTTCTCTATGCCTGCTGTTTATGATTTGGAAAAACACATGAAAGGTGACGACAACGAAATAGGAACGATCATTGCACAACAGTATGATTTAATTCTGAACGGCTACGAAATTGGCGGAGGATCGGTTCGTGCGCATAAATCGGAAATTTTGGAAGCAACTTATAGAAATATGGGTTACAACAAAGAAGAAATGATTAAGAGCGTAGGAACGATGTATAAAGCATTTCAGTACGGTGCACCACCACACGGAGGAATCGCGTGGGGAATCGATCGTTTGATGATGATTTTGGAGAAAAAGGCATCCATTCGTGAAGTAATGGCTTTCCCTAAAACAGGAACTAGCGATGACTTATTATTTGGAGCGCCAACTTTATTGTCTGATAAAAAGGTAGAAGAAATGAATGTCCGAATTATAAATAATTAAGATATTTAGGTTTGAAATGAAAAGCGGATTTACGAAAGTAAATCCGCTTTTTTTTTATGGTAAAAGAATGAAGTAATCTATGATCGAGGTTTATTAAGTCCTCTGTCGTAAATGACAATGCTTCCTGCAATCGATACATTCAGGCTTTTTTCAGATTTGAATTTTACCAGAAAGTGACATTTTTCAATTGCTTTTTTGGAAAGACCGTTGTCTTCAGCTCCTAATAAATAAACACAACGTCTTGGGTGTTGAAAGGTTTCCAGATCTTCGGCTTTTTCATCTAATTCGACACCTACTAAACGTGCTCCTTTAGGGATGTTATTGAGGAAATCTTCAAAAGTTTCATAATGAAAATAAGGCATCGATTTTACTGCATTATGCGTGTCGCAGGCTTGTTTAGCGTATCGATTACCGATTGTAAAAATATAACTTGCTCCCATATTTTGAGCAGTTCTCCATAAAACACCTAAGTTTTCAGGGGTTTTACCGTTTTGTATTCCTATTCCGAAAAATTCGTTTTTAAAATTGTCGTTCATGGTGCAAAAGTACAAACAGTTGGCAGTATTTCAAGTTTTTAATTTGTTTGAAAAAATTGCTGATTGTCTTGGAGATGGATGTTAGGAATGTTAGAAATTAGATTTTATTTAGATATTATTTTTAAAAAGGGCTCATGTTGAAAAATACAAGCTCTTTTTTTATGTTTTAAAAACCTGTTAGGTCTGATATACATGTTAATGGTTGTTTTTAAAAAGCAAAATGTTGGTTTTTAGCCCCGATAGAAACGGAAATCCTTGTGGACTGGGGTTCAGTCCACAAGATTACTTCGTCAGTTCGCTATCGCTCGTGTGTAGTGAATAGCGGGAGGATTCTTGAGAAAAAAGCCAAATGTTCTGCTTCAAAAAATAAAAAGTTGACGCAGGTTAATGAGTTAAAATTGCATTTTGAATTTAATTTTTGAAGCTGAATTTGTTTTTTTTATAGATACCGAAATTTAAACAGATATTTTCGTCTTTTTGTTAATAACTTAACAACTTAAAATGGGATTTTAACCATTAATTCTTATAGGGTTTCATATATTTGCGTGTAAGACGAAAAAACACATTTTTTAGATTAAATTATATGAGCGAAGAGATTAAGAAGGGCTATTCAGCAGACAGTATCCAGGCTTTAGAGGGAATGGAGCACGTAAGAATGCGTCCATCGATGTATATTGGAGATGTAGGTATAAGAGGTTTACATCATTTAGTTTATGAAGTTGTAGATAACTCGATTGATGAGGCAATGGGAGGCTATTGCGATTCGATAAGGGTTGATATCAATGAAGATGGTTCTATTACGGTTGAAGATAACGGTCGTGGTATTCCGGTTGATTTACATAAAAAAGAAGGGGTTTCTGCGCTTGAGGTTGTAATGACTAAAATTGGTGCGGGAGGTAAATTCGATAAAGATTCTTATAAGGTTTCCGGAGGACTTCACGGAGTTGGGGTTTCCTGTGTGAACGCACTTTCGGTTCACATGACATCGACTGTTTTTAGAGATGGAAAAGTCTATGAGCAGGAATATGAAAGAGGTAAGGCAATGTATCCGGTAAAACAAATCGGAGAAACTGATAAAAGAGGTACGAGACAAACTTTTTACCCAGATCCAATTATCTTTACGCAAACAACGGAGTTTTCATACGATACTCTTTCCGCCCGTATGCGTGAGTTGGCTTTCCTGAACAAAGGAATCACTATTGTTTTTACCGATAAAAGAGAAAAAGATAAGGACGGGAATTTTATTTCAGAAACATTTCATTCTACTGAAGGTTTAAAAGAATACATTAGATATTTGGACGGAAACCGTGAGCCAATTATTGCTCATGTTATTTCCATGGATCACGAAAAAGGGGAAATTCCTGTTGAGGTGGCTTTGATTTATAATACAAGCTATTCGGAGAATATTTTTTCTTATGTAAATAATATCAATACACACGAAGGAGGTACTCACTTGCAAGGTTTTAGAACTGGTCTTACGAGATCATTGAAGAAATATGCTGATGCTTCCGGGATGTTGGAAAAATTGAAGTTTGATATTTCCGGAGACGATTTCCGTGAAGGTCTTACTGCGATTATTTCGGTAAAAGTTGCCGAGCCACAGTTTGAGGGACAAACCAAGACTAAACTTGGAAACCGTGAGGTGGTTTCTCCTGTGAGTCAAGCGGTGAGTGAAATGATTGAGAATTATTTGGAAGAAAATCCAAATGATGCCCGTATCATAGTTCAAAAAGTGATTTTAGCGGCGCAGGCACGTCATGCTGCTAAGAAAGCGCGTGAAATGGTACAACGTAAAACCGTTATGGGCGGTGGAGGTTTGCCTGGGAAATTATCGGATTGTTCTGAGCAGGATCCAGCAAAATGTGAAGTATATCTTGTCGAGGGAGACTCGGCGGGTGGAACGGCCAAACAAGGGCGTGACCGTGCTTTTCAGGCAATTTTGCCTTTAAGAGGTAAGATTTTGAATGTGGAAAAAGCAATGCACCATAAAGTATTCGAAAACGAAGAGATTAGAAATATATTTACAGCACTTGGAGTAACTGTTGGAACTGAAGAAGATAGTAAAGCTTTGAATATTTCAAAATTACGTTACCACAAAGTGATTATCATGTGTGATGCGGATGTCGACGGTAGTCACATCTCTACATTGATTTTGACGTTTTTCTTCCGTTTTATGAAGGAATTAATCGAAGAAGGACACGTTTATATCGCTGCTCCTCCTTTGTATTTGGTTAAAAAAGGAAATAAAAAAGAATATGCCTGGACAGATGTTCAACGCGATCAGGCGAATGAAAGAATGGGTGGAAGCGCCGCTATCCAAAGATATAAAGGTCTTGGAGAGATGAACGCTGAGCAATTGTGGGAAACTACGATGGATCCAAATTTCAGAACGCTGAGACAGGTTACAATAGATAGTTTGGTTGAAGCAGACAGAGTTTTTTCAATGTTAATGGGTGATGAAGTGCCACCAAGAAGAGAGTTTATTGAGAAAAATGCAGTTTACGCAAATATCGATGCGTAATTTTTGGGTGTAGCTGCGTTTTCGTTTTTTTGATTTTAATATTAATAAAAAAACAAATAAAAATGAAAGTTACCATTGTAGGAGCCGGGAATGTAGGAGCATCCTGTGCGGATTCAATTTCTTATAGAGGAATTGCAAGTGAAGTAGTATTATTGGATATCAAAGAAGGTTTTGCTGAGGGAAAAGCTATGGATATCATGCAATGTGCCACAAATACTGGGTTTAATACCAATGTTTCAGGGGTTACAAATGATTATTCTAAAACAGCAAATAGTGATGTAGTTGTTATTACTTCTGGAATTCCTAGAAAACCGGGAATGACTAGAGAAGAATTAATAGGAATTAATGCTGGAATTGTAAAAACTGTTGCTGATAACGTTTTGGCACATTCACCAAAAGCGATTATTATTGTGGTTTCAAATCCGATGGACACAATGACTTATTTGACATTGAAAGCTACAGGTTTGCCAAAAAACAGAGTAATTGGAATGGGTGGAGCTTTGGATAGCTCTCGTTTTAGATATTATTTGGCAAAAGCATTGGATAAGCCATCTAACGATATTTCTGCGATGGTTATCGGTGGTCACGGTGATACTACAATGATTCCTTTAACAAGATTGGCTGCTTATAATGGTATTCCTGCTTCTGAATTTTTATCTCAAGAAGAATTAGAAAAAGTGGCTGCTGCTACTATGGTAGGGGGAGCTACACTTACTGGTCTTTTAGGTACTTCAGCTTGGTATGCTCCAGGAGCTTCAGTTGCTTACTTAGTTGACAGTATTTTGAATGACCAAAAGAAAATGATTGCTTGTTCTGTTTTTGTAGAAGGTGAGTACGGACAAAACGATATTTGCATCGGAGTACCTTGTATAATAGGTAAAAACGGAGTTGAGCAAATTGTTGATATTAAATTAAATGATGCTGAAAAAGCGGCTTTTGCAAAAAGTGCAGATGCTGTAAGAAATATGAATGCTGATTTGAAAAATGTTTTGGCATAATAATTTGCGTGTAAAATAAGAAGACTGCAATTATTGCAGTCTTTTTTTTGATATTAATTAATAAATAAATTGGTTAATCTTTCCGTTAATTATATATTTGCTCGGTTTAAAAAAAATGATACAAATCGTGCAGTTTATTTTTGTTTTTCAAAATTGATGTAATGGCTTGTTTTATAGGGTTTAAAACAAAAAGAATAAAAAAATTAATTAATTTTAGTAGTAATGCAGAATAAAGGACTTATTAAATTTTTCGCAATTCTATTTGCATTGGTAAGTATTTACCAACTTTCGTTCACTTTTGTCTCGAACAAAGTTAAAAGTGACGCAAAAGCTTTTGCCGGAGGAGATCCAGCAAAAGAAGTAAAGTATTTGGATTCAATTGGTAAAGAAAAAGTGTTTAGCTTAGGGTTTACTGATTTTACTTTCAATGAAGTAAAAGACAAGCAAATCAATAAAGGGCTAGACTTAGAAGGGGGAATCAACGTGACTCTTCAAATCTCTGTTAAAGATATTTTGAAAGGGTTGTCAAATAATTCGAAAAATCCAGTTTTTAATAAATCTTTGGCGGATGCCACTAAAAATCAACAAGGAAATCAAACTTATCTTGATGCTTTCTTTGAAGCTTTCGAAGCCAATTCCCAAGGAAAAGAAAAATTAGCTTCTCCGGATATTTTTGCTAACAGAAGTTTGCAAGGAGATGGTGGTGTTACTTTTCAAATGACAGATGCTCAAGTTCAAAAAGTAATCAAAAGAAAAGTTGATGAATCAGTTGAAAGTGCTTTTAAAGTATTAAGAGAGCGTATCGATAAATTTGGTGTTACTCAACCTAATATTCAAAAATTAGGAGAGTCTGGAAGAATTCTTGTTGAGCTTCCGGGCGCTAAAGATATTGACCGTATAAAGAAATTATTACAAAGTACAGCTCAATTAGAGTTTTGGGAAACATATAAAGTTGAAGAAATTGGTAGTTTTATTATGGCTGCTAATGAGGCTTTGAAAAAATCTGAAGTTGCCAAAGTTGAGACTAAAGCAGTAGCAAAAGATTCATTGAGTGCTTTGTTGACTGATGGAAAAGATTCTACAGCTACTAAAAAAGGAAACAATCCTATTATTGATAAAATTGTTGCTCAAGGCGGAGGACCAGTTTTAGGTCTTTTCTCTCCAAAAGATACTGCTACTATCAATTCTTATTTCAAAAGACCTGATATCAGAATTTTATTGTCTGGTGACCAACGTTATGCAAAATTCGTTTGGGGAAAACCAACTACTATTAAAGATGCTAAAGAAAAAGAAGTTGAAGTTGTTGAATTATATGCTTTAAAAGGTAACAGAGACAATGTTGCTTCAATGGGTGGTGGCGTTGTAACAGATGCTAGCGATACTTTTGACCAAATGGGTAAACCTGCTGTTTCTATGCAAATGAATAATGTAGGTGCTAAAGAATGGGAAGAATTAACAGGAAAAGCTTATACTCAAAAAGGATTTATTGCTATCGTTCTTGATGATATTGTTTATTCTGCTCCTGGTGTTTCTAGTGGGCCAATTGCAGGAGGAAGATCTGAAATTTCTGGAAACTTTGATGTTACTGAAACTAAAGACTTAGCAAACGTATTGAGAGCTGGTAAATTGCCTGCTGCCGCTGAAATTATTCAATCTGAAGTTGTAGGACCATCTTTGGGTCAGGAAGCTATTGATAATGGTACTAACTCTGCAGTAATTGGATTGCTTTTAGTATCTCTTTGGATGATTATCTATTATGGTAAAGCAGGTTGGTATGCAAATATTGCTTTGGCTGTGAACTTATTGTTCATGTTTGGAATCTTATCTAGTTTAGGTGCTGTACTTACTTTGCCTGGTATTGCGGGTATCGTATTAACAATGGGTACTGCGGTAGATGCGAACATCATTATCTATGAAAGAGCTAAAGAGGAATTAAGGGCTGGTAAATCACTGGACGAGGCGGTTAAAGCTTCTTACAGTTGGACTGGAGCGATGCGTTCTATTGTAGATGCTAACGTAACTCACATTTTGACTGGAGCTGTATTGTTTATCTTCGGTTCTGGACCAATCAAAGGTTTTGCTACTACTTTGTTAATTGGTATCGTTACCTCTTTATTTACTTCAATTTTTATTGCCAGAATCTTTATCGATAAAAATATTGCAGGTAAAAACGATTTGTCTTTCGTAACTAATTTCTCGAAAAACTTCTTTACTAATTTCCACTTTGATTTCTTAGGAATTAAAAAATGGACTTACCTTTTCTCTATTGTTGTAACTATCGTAAGCATTGCATCAATTGCAACGCATGGTTTTGACCAAGGTGTGGATTTTGTAGGAGGAAGAACTTTCCAGGTTCGTTTTGATAAATCTATGGAGCCTGAGCAGGTTAAAGCTGAGTTGACTGCTGTATTTGGTAGTGCCGAAGCTAAAATATTTGGTAAAGACGATCAGTTAAAAATCACAACTAAATATAAAATTCAGGAAACTGGTAGTGCAGTTGACGAAGAGGTGAACAAAATGTTGTACCAAGCTTTGAAAAAACACTACGCTGCTGACATGACTTATGATAAATTCGTTAAGACTTTTGACGGTAAAAAATTAGGTATTGTACAAGCTTCTAAAGTTGGACCAACAGTTGCAGAAGATATTAAAACAAATGCTTATTGGGCTGTTTTAGGGGCAATGCTTATCGTAGGTTTGTATTTAGTAATCAGTTTCAGAAAATGGCAATATAGTTTAGGTGCGATCGCTGCTGTGGCGCATGACGTTATCTTTGTACTTGGAGTATATTCATTACTTTGGAAATACATGCCTTTTGGTATGGAGATCGATCAGCACTTTATTGCGGCTATCTTAACAGTTATCGGTTACTCTATGAATGATACTGTAATTGTATATGATAGAGTACGTGAGTTCTTGGATGGTAAAACAAAAGGATCTTTTTCAGAAATTGTAAACAAATCGATTAACTCTACAATGTCAAGAACTATCAATACTTCGTTGACAATGATTTTAGTATTGTTAATCATGTTTATATTCGGTGGAGAGTCTATCAGAGGATTTATCTTCGCAATGCTTATCGGTATTATTATCGGAACATATTCTTCATTATTTATCGCTACTCCTGTTTTGGTTGATACCATTTCAAAAGAAGAGAAACATAATGTTGAAGTTAAGCATCAAGAAGCTCAGCTTAGTTAATATAACATAGAATTATAAAACAAAAAAGGATTCAACGAAAGTTGAGTCCTTTTTTGTTTTATATTGGAATTGGTAATCGCTGTTTGAATATTGTCAATTACATAATTTTCATAAAAGTGTCTTTTATTAAGTGAATTTCGTTGTTGTAATTAGTTTGTTTTTTGTTTGCAAAATACAATGTGTTTGTTAAAGGCGTTTTGCCTTCCCATAAAAGTTTTATTTTTCCGCTTTCCAGTTCTGTTTTGCATAAGAAATCCGGAATTACCGCCAATCCGTTACTGTTACTTAAACAGCGTACAATTGAGTTTAAATTTGGAACAATGTAGTTCGGCCTGAAATCGGCATGTTTGTTGAAATTAAGCTGCCAAAAGCGTCTTAAATGCTCCATGTCACCAGTTGTTCCATACCATCTTTGCTTTTTTAGCCATTCTTCAATTGCTTTTACATCGTTTTGTTCTTTTAAAATGTCAAAGGAATCTGAATCTGTTTCGTTGCCACAAATGAGGACAATGGTTTCAGATGAGAAGGCTTGGTATTCGATAGCACTTTTGACAATCATTTGTGGAGTGATGATTAAGTCCAAAATACCTTTGTCCAGGTTTTCAATCATTTCAGGATATTCACCAAACTGAATAATCACATTAAAAGGAAAAGTTGCCAAATAAGGTTCTAAAGTGATCTGAAAAGTTTCGAAACACATTCCAATGCTAATGGTCGGTGTGTTTTTCTCGGTACTTCTTTGAAAATTCTTTTCGGCCTCTTCCAGTTTGCATAATGCATCAGTAATGAAATTATAGAGCACTTTCCCTTTTTCGGTAGGGATCATTTTTCTACTTGTTCTGTCGAATAATTTGTAACCCACATAACTTTCCAACGAACTTAAATGTAAACTTACTCCCGGTTGCGAAATAAACAAGGCTTCGGCAGCTCCTGATAAAGTTCCTGTTTTGTATATATATTTAAAAGTTCGGTACCATTCTAGATTTACCATTTTTTAAGTATTATAATTATGATACAAAGGTATGAATTGTGTTATTTTAATAGTAGATAAATCAGCTATAACTTTGTAACATCAATTTAAATAAGATAAAAAATGAAAAAGATATTTATAATTAATGGCGGACAGAAGTTTGGTCATTCGGGAGGAAGATTCAATCAGACAATAGCCAATGTCACCGCCGATTTTTTTCAGAATCATCAAGATTTTGAAGTGAAAAGTACCGATGTGAACGATGAGTACGATCCGGCTCAGGAAGTTGAAAAATTTGTTTGGGCGGACGTGGTTATCTATCATACCCCAATTTGGTGGTTTCAGTTACCGCATGCTTTCAAGAAATACATAGATGTGGTTTTTACCGAGGGGCATGATAAGGGCATTTACAAAAGTGACGGGCGTTCGTCCAAAAATCCAGCCATAAATTACGGAACTGGGGGAACATTGCATGGAAGAAAATACATGGTAACCACTTCATGGAATGCTCCGAAAGAAGCCTTCACGTTACCTGGGGAATTCTTTGGTGAAACAAGTGTTGATAATGGACCTTTATTTGGTTTCCACAGAATGAATGCTTTCACCGGAATGAAGCCCTTGGAAAGTATCCATTTTCACGATATCATGAAAAGCCCTGATATTGACCAAGAATTTAAACTGTATGAAAATCATTTGACCCAATTGTTTTTAAACTAAATAAAGAAGCCATCCCGATAGTAAATTTTGGGATGGCTTTGTTTTAAGATTATGGCGATAGTTCGTTATCATTCGTCTATAAAACAGTAATTGTATATCTGAGATTAGGCCATGCTTTTAGTGTTATTTCGTAAATTTTTATTACAGAATTGTTTTTAATATTTGTAGCTATTTTTTCCTATTTTTGAAAAATATATCAATTATTAATCTAACCATCACATGAAAAAAAATGTTCTTATTTTCTCCATTTCATTAGTAATAAACTGTACTTCTCTATTTGCCCAAACCAATCCGGAATTGCCGTTGTATCCAAACGGAATTGAAAAAAATCCCATCAGCCATCCCAATCCGGAAACGGTTGTCGATTCGGTGATCAATCCGCAGTCATTGTCCCATAAAAACAGGGTTATCAGTAATATTTCTGTTCCCACTTATCAAATGTTTCCGGCTTCGGAATCGAACAACAAACATATTGGAGTAGTCATATTTCCTGGTGGAGGTCTTACCACCAATTGGGTGGACAAAGAAGGAACTGATTTGGCGATTTGGCTTTCAGGTCAGGGGATTAATTGCATGGTCGTAAAATACAGGACGAACAGAAAAGATGCAAAAGGAGAATTTATTATTCCGATGGATGATTATAAAGGAGCCATTTATCAGGACGCGAGAACGGGTATTTTGAAGATGAAGGAATTAGCGGAAAGTTTAAAAATGGACAAAGACAAAATTGGAATTTTGGGCTTTTCGGCGGGAGGTTGGCTTAGTGAACGTATCGCCATTAAATCCACCGAAGCCAAGGAACCAATAGATTGGAAACCCGCTTTTGTGGGGTTAATTTATCACGGAAATACGCTGAGCAATTTCAAAAGAATAGACAACGTTCTGGCTTTGCCACCTATTTTCATGGCCGTTGCCCGAGACGACAAAAAAATGCCCATGAAAGAGATTATACCCGGTTTGGCTGCAATAGTGGCTGAAGTTAACAATTCAGAATTACATATTTTTTCCAAAGGAGATCATGGTTTTGGTTTGGCTTATGACAAAGGCCATTCGGTTTTACAATGGAAAGACAGTTTCTACAATTGGCTTTTGGATATTTACAATAAATAAAAGTAGGGTCTAAGTCTGATTCTGTTTTTGGAACGATTTCCCCTTTGGAGGGTGCCCGAAGTGCGTGGTGGTTTTAGCCTAAAAAAAAAACAGGCTGCACAATTTTGTGCAGCCTGTTTTTTATATCAATCAATTCCAATCTATATTTCTTCGGTTTTCTTTGCTCTAATAACAAAATACAATCCGATGATTATAAAAGGAATACTCAGCCATTGTCCGGTTGATAATACATTTCCTAATTCGCTTTCAAATCCGCCTTGGCTTTCTTTTACAGATTCAACTACAATACGAACCGTGAATAAAAGAACTAAGAACAAGCCAAACAAATAGCCAGATTTCTTTCTTGTATCTGTTTTCCAATACAGGAAAAATAAAATCGCGAAAACAAAAATGTAGCAAAAAGCCTCGTATAATTGCGCTGGATGTTTAGCTGGAACTTGTTCTAATAAGTTAGCATATTGTGGATTGGTTGCAATGGCGTTATATGCTTCTTTTGGAGTAGAAAGTTGTGTCGCATTGACTGCTTCTCTAGGACTAAACTGATCTCTCACAAAACGGATTCCAAACGAAGAAGTAGTTTCTTTACCTACAATTTCCGAATTGAAAAAATTTCCCAATCTCACAAAAATAGCTCCACTGGCAACAGGAATAACCACTCTGTCCAATATCCATAAAATAGGCTTGTTAAGCACTTTTTTGCTGAAAAAATACATTGCAACAATAATTGAAATTGCTGCTCCATGACTTGCCAATCCTTGATAACCTGTAAATTGGAATTTAGGGCTTAAACGGAAAGGTAAAATGATTTCTGCCAGATTGTTGCGGTAGTATTCCCAGTCGTAAAAGAAAACATGTCCCAAACGTGCACCAATTAAAGTGGCTAACACGGTCCAAACAAATAAAGAATCCAGTTTGTCGATAGCAATATTTTCTCTTTCAAAAATATGTTTCATAATGTACCAGCCTAATCCAAAAGCTATTACAAACATTAAGCTATAAAAGCGAACAACAAAAAAACCTAGATCAATACCTTCAGAGGGATTCCAAACAATGTTTAAAGCGTGTGTCATTTATTTTTTAATTTTTTTGTGAAAATATTACTTTCCTTTAATTGGTTGTGTTAACAAAAAGGTAAGATTTAATGAATGTGGCTGCATTTTTTTTCAGGCACCGGATCATAACCTTTTCCGCCCCAAGGATGACATCTCAAAATTCTTTTTATCCCTAAATAACCCCCATAAAATAATCCGTGTGTTTGCAAAGCCTGAATCATATAGCTTGAGCAGGTCGGTTCAAACCGACAGGCTGCTGGAGTAAAAGGGGAGATTGCACCCTGATAAAACCTCACGAGCAAAACAAATGGATAAATGAGGATTTTGTTTAACATAAATTTCAATTTCAGAATTCAGATTTGTAATCGCTAATTACTGAATACTAAATGTTGTTCCTTCTTTCCCATCCTTTAACTGAATGCCTAAAGCAATCAATTGATCACGGATTAGATCAGACATTGCAAAATCTTTATTGTCGCGGGCTTGCTTTCGCATGCCGATAAGCATGTTAACAACACCTTCCAATTTATCTGTGTTACCGTTGTTTTTTTCTTCTTCCAATCCCAAAACATCAAATACAAATGCTTGCATAGTTGTTGTGAACAATTTTAAATCGACAGTATTTAAAGTTTCTTTTCCGTCTTTTAACAAATTAATAAAACGAACGCCTTCAAATAATTGTGCAATAAGAATTGGTGTGTTGAAATCATCATTCATTGCATCATAACACAATTGTTTCCAAGCCGCAACATCAATGGAACTGTCAACTCCAGCAGAAATCACTTTTAAAGATTCCATGGCTTCCATTAGTCTTTTGTATCCTTTTTCGGCTGCGATAATCGCTTCGTCAGAGAAATCAAGGATGCTTCGGTAATGAGCTTGCATCATAAAGAATCGGGTAACCGATGCTGAAAAAGCTTTACTTAAAAACTGATTGTCTCCAGTTAAAATCTCTCCCGGTAAAATATTGTTCCCAGTAGATTTTGCCATTTTTTTACCGTTCAAAGTAAGCATATTGGCATGCATCCAATAATTTACAGGCGTGTGTCCGGTACAAGCTTCGTTTTGCGCAATTTCACATTCGTGGTGTGGGAATTTCAAATCCATTCCGCCACCGTGAATGTCAAAATGATTACCAAGATATTTGGTGCTCATGGCTGTACATTCCAAGTGCCAGCCAGGGAAACCATCACTCCAAGGCGAAGGCCAACGCATAATATGTTGCGGTTCGGCTTTTTTCCATAGTGCGAAATCCTGTGGATTTCTTTTGTCGGATTGCCCGTCAAGGTCACGTGTATTGGCAAGCATATCTTCGATATTTCTACCGCTCAATATACCGTAATTATTGGTTTCATTGAATTTAACCACATCAAAATAAACAGAACCATTGGCTACGTAACCAATTCCTTTATCGATAATGGTTTTTATGATTTCGATTTGTTCAATAATATGCCCAGTCGCAGTTGGTTCAATGCTTGGAGGTAAAAAATTAAAAGCACTCAAAATATTGTGAAAATCTACAGTGTAGCGTTGCACCACTTCCATAGGTTCCAATTGTTCCAAACGTGCTTTTTTGGCAATTTTATCTTCACCCTCATCCACATCGTCCACAATATGTCCCACATCAGTAATGTTTCGAACATAGCGAACTTTGTAATCCAAGTGCTGTAAATATCTAAAGATTACGTCAAAAGACATAAAAGTTCTCACATTTCCAAGATGTACATTGCTGTAAACCGTAGGTCCGCACACATACATTCCCACATTTCCTTCATTGATTGGTGTAAATGTTTCTTTTTCTCCCGAAAGAGAATTGTATATTTTTAAGCTTTGGGTCTTGTATAAAGGCATTTTTGTATAATTAGGAAATGTGACAATTAAAAAATAGAAGGCTTAAAAGAATTTTATATAATGAATTAAGAATTTCAAACCTTAATTTACTTAATTTCTTAATGGTTAGATTTTTAAAATTAATTTTTTTTGGCCTAATCTAGAAATTGGTGTCTAATTTGATATAGTCCAAAAACTCTCTTTTTATTTGTGGGTCTTTGAATTTACCACCAAATTCAGAAGTTACGGTGCTGCTTTCGATATCCTTGATTCCTCTTGAATTCACGCAAAGGTGTTTTGCATCAATTACACAAGCCACATCTTCTGTTCCAAGAGCTTGCTGCAGTTCCTGAACAATTTGCATGGTCAGACGTTCTTGTACTTGTGGTCTTTTGGCGTAATGCTCTACAATACGGTTCATTTTTGAAAGCCCGATAACCCTTCCGCTCGAAATGTAAGCCACATGAGCCCTCCCGATGATAGGTAATAAGTGGTGTTCACAGGTAGAGTAAACAGTAATGTTTTTTTCAACCAGCATTTCTCCGTATTTGTAATTGTTTTCAAAAGTGGAGGCTTTTGGTTTTTTGTCAGGGTTCAATCCGCCAAAAATTTCTTTTACAAACATTTTGGCAACACGGTTTGGAGTTCCTTTCAAACTGTCGTCAGTCAAATCCATTCCTAAAGTCAATAGAATGTTTTCGACGTCTTTTTTTATTTTTTCAATCTTTTCTTCGTCTGTAATAGCAAAAGCATCTTTTCTTACAGGGTTTTTAGCATTGGTACTAATATGATTGTTTCCTATTTCGTCGTGAAATTCTTCGTTGTTTATCATTAAAAGTTACTGTTAGTATGATTGTCTATTTTTACAGGGTAAAGATAATTAATAAAAAGGAAACATTTTCTATCAATTTTGGCTTTTAATTCTATCAATAAATAGCCGTTTATTATTGCCTTTGGGAGCAGAAACATTTTGCATTTTTAGGAACATTGCTCCCGCTTTCCGTTACAATCTTATAAGCCGAACACCGGCTTACAAGGATTTCCACTGCAATCGGGGCTAATGAGCAACATTTTTGTTTCATCAGAAATAAAAATCAAGAACTGAAATAACATTTTGTGATTCAGACCTAGCAGGTTTTTAAAACACACGTGTTCGGAAGACTGTAAAACGCTTATTTTTAACACTGTATTGTCTTTAGAGTATGTTGTTCTTTTTAAAATTGATATTTAGACAACGGATTATCCGCAAAGATTTGTCATTTCGACCATCGGGAGAAATCACATAATGTAATCAACTAGTGTGATTCCTCGTTCCTCGGAATGACAAACTGTGCGTAAAACCTAGTGAATTCAACCAATTCATATCTTCCGAACACTTATGTTTTAAAACCTGTTAGGTCTCTCCTTAAAACTTAAGCTTAGTAAAATTCACATTAATAATTATCCAAAATAGCCTTGAATGATCTTAAATGCCTTATACGGTAAAATAAAATTTTATGGTTAACCGTTTGTTACAAAACAAAAAAGCAATACCGTTTGAATGATATTGCTTTTAGGTATAACAGTTGGAAAATAAGTATAACGCTTAAAACGTATTGCTTATTGTCTGTTGCTTGCTTAAAGAATTATAAACTGCAAGAGCTTCTTTTAAAATTCGCACTGCATTAACTAAATCTTCTTTTTTCAAAACATAGGCAATTCGGACCTGATTCAATCCTACGCCAGGAGTCGAGTAGAAGCCTGCAGCAGGCGCAATCATTACGGTTTCTCCGTTTAATTCGTATTTTTCCAAAAGCCATTGCGCAAAATTATCGGCATTATCAATTGGTAATTGAGCAATACAGTAAAAAGAGGCTTTCGGAGTTTTTACAATTACACCATCAATTTTGTTCAATTCATTGATTAAGATATCTCTTCGTTCTTTGTATTCAACGATTACTTCGTCAAAATAACTTTGAGGGGTATCAATAGCGGCTTCGCAAGCAATTTGCTCAATTGTAGGCGGGCATAAACGAGCTTGCGCAAATTTCATTGCAGCAGCAATAACTTCTCTGTTTTTGGTGACCATACAGCCAATACGTGCACCACACATACTGTATCTTTTAGAAACCGAATCAATCATGATTACGTTTTGCTCGATTCCCTGAAGGTTCATTACCGAAAAGTGTTTGTCTCTTTCGTCATATATGAATTCACGATACACTTCGTCGGCAATCAAAAACAAATCGTGTTTTTTTACCAATTCCCCCAGTTGCTTGATTTCAGCTTCTGAATATAAATATCCTGTTGGGTTATTTGGGTTACAAATTAAAATTGCTTTTGATTTTGGTGTAATCGCTTTTTCAAATTCTTCAATTGTGGGTAGTGTAAATCCACTTTCGATGTTCGAAATTACAGGCACAACTGTTGCACTTGATTCTTCAGAAAAAGCACTGTAATTGGCATAAAAAGGCTCCGGAATAATAACTTCGTCTCCCGGATCCATGATACTTCCTAGGGCAAACAAAAGTGCTTCAGAGCCACCTGTAGTAATCATAATATCTTCATAACCCACTTTTACATCTTGGTTAGTGTAAAATTGGGCCAGTTTTTTTCTATAACTCTCGTATCCCGCAGAAGGACCGTATTCGATAATGGTTAAATCAATATTTTTTATTGCTTTGATCGCAATTTCAGGGCTTTTTATATCAGGTTGTCCAATGTTTAAATGATAGACCTTATGCCCTTTTTTTTTAGCTATGTCTGCATAAGGAGCCAATTTTCGGATTGGCGATTCCGGCATTCTTCGACCTCTGATTGAAATTTCAGGCATGATTGTAAAATTTGAGGTGCAAATTTGCAATTTATTTTCCAAAATAACTGTAAACAATATCCCAATTTTGTTGTTTTTCGTTCATTATTATCGTATAATTGAGTAATAATATAGAAATATAACTAAATGAAAAAAAAATGTGTATTTTTTCTTTTATTGTTAATGATAATGCCAGTTTTTGGCCAGGATGGTTTTGTGTTTAACAAAGGAGTTGAAAAAGTAACCGTGCCCTTGGTCTTAATCAATAATTTAGTTTTTATCCCAATAAAAGTAAATGGTGTAGAATTGAATTTTCTTTTGGATACCGGAGTTGAGGAGACTATTCTTTTTAGTTTGGAAGATAATCCTGAAGTTACATTTTTTAATACAGAAAAAATAACATTGAGAGGTTTGGGAAGTGAAGAAGCAATTGAAGGCTTGAAAACTACCAATAATATTTTGGAATTAGATGGAATGAAATCCTATCATCAGCTTATTTATGTTATTCTCGATCAGAGTTTCAATCTTTCTTCTCAAATAGGAATCCCTGTAAATGGGATAATTGGCTATCAATTTTTTAAAGATAATTTAGTTCGAATTGATTATGCATCAAAAAAAGTCATTATTTATAAAAATGATGATGCTAATCGAAAAAAAATTGAGAAAAAATTCAAAGTTACCCCAATTACAGTTGAGCGGTTTAAACCGTATTTGATGGGGGATATTTTTATGGAAGAAAAACCGGTTAAAGTGAAATTGTTAGTTGATATTGGGAATAGTGATTCGGTTTGGCTTTTTCAAAACATATCCGAAAAAATCAAAGTGCCTGCTAAAAATTTTGAAGATTTTTTAGGGAAAGGATTTAGTGGAGATGTTGAAGGCAGAAGGGCTAGGATTTCTGAATTTTCATTTGATAATTATGATTTTAAACATCCGATTGTTGCGTTTCCTGATTCCACTTCAATAAAGAGTGTTCGTATGGTAAAAGATCGATTGGGATCTGTTGGGGGCGAAATTTTAAAACGCTTTTCGGTTGTTTTTGACTATCAAAATGAGAAGTTATATTTAAGAAAAAATTCCTATTATGACGAACCATTCAGTTATAATAAGAGTGGTATCGAAATAAAACATAATGGTTTGCAATGGGTACAGGAAACTGTGAAAATGGAAACAGTTCCAATAGTTGGGGCAATTTCATTTGATAGCAACGGAAAAAATGTTACCAATGATTTTAAATATAAATTCCAACTCAAACCGGTATATGAAATTGCCAATATTCGCAAAAAATCACCGGCAGCAGAATCAGGTTTGCGGGTAGGTGATATTATTGTTAAAGTTAATAAAATGCCCGTGTATCAATACTCGCTTCAAAAATTGAACGAAATGTTTAAGTCGGAAGATGATAAGTGGATTTATTTGGAGGTAGAAAGAAATAATCAACTATTGAAATTTACCTTTCAACTGCATGATATTTTATAAAAAAAAAACGCTTTTAAGATTAAAAGCGTTTTTAGTTTTTTTTAGTTGGAGAGTATTTCCCCTTTGATTTTTAAAGGTACCCTGCCTTCATCATAGTTAACCGCGTTGGTTTCTAAAGTAATGGTTTTTCGGATCGGTCCGGGAGTCATGTTGTATTTGATATCAATTCGGTCTGATTTTCCGGGAGCAATAGCTTGATTCGGTTTATACAATATGGTGCAACTTGCGGTAGATTGAATTCCGTTGATGTTCAAGGGCGCATCACCGATGTTGGTGAATGTAAAACTACGGACACCATTGTCGCTTGATTTGTACACCTTCCCATAATCGACAGTGTTTTCTGCCTGCAGGATTTTGATTTTTGGACCACTTTGTGCTAAGCCAATAGTGCTCAAAAAGAGTAATACGATAAATGAAATAATATTTTTCATGTCATTGTTTTTTAGTAGGTATAGTAAATATAGTATCTTTTAATTAATGCACAATTTTTTATTTCGCTTTTTATACTGTTCTTAATTATTTACTTTTGTGCTTTATTTTAATATCAAAAATCAAACCAAAGAGTTAGAAGTTTATTTATTTAACCAATTTTTTGTTTAATTGGTTAAATTGAAATTCAAATTAACGATTAAAAGAATCCACCATAAAATGACAATTCCTGCACAATTTGACGCTAAAACTATTGAGAACAAATGGTATGCGTATTGGATGAAAAATAACTATTTTCATTCTAAGCCTGACCATAGAACACCTTACTCTATCGTAATTCCACCACCTAACGTAACAGGAGTGTTACACATGGGGCACATGCTTAACAATACGATTCAGGATGTGTTGATTCGAAGAGCACGTCTAAAAGGTTTCAATGCCTGCTGGGTTCCGGGAACGGATCACGCCTCTATTGCCACCGAAGCCAAGGTAGTAGCCAAATTGAAAGCGGAAGGAATCAATAAAAATGATTTGACCCGAGAAGAGTTCTTGAAACATGCTTGGGAATGGACTGATAAATACGGAGGGACAATCTTGGAACAATTGAAACAATTGGGTTGTTCCTGCGATTGGGAAAGAACCAAATTTACCATGGATCCGGATATGTCAGCATCGGTAATTCGTTCTTTTGTGGATTTGTACAACAAAGGTTTGATCTATCGTGGTTACCGAATGGTAAACTGGGACCCGGAGGCAAAAACGACTTTGTCAGACGAAGAAGTTATTTATGAAGAACAACAAGGAAAATTATTTTTCCTTAAATATAAAATCGAAGGAAGCGAAGATTTTCTGACTGTTGCTACGACACGTCCGGAAACTATTTTTGGGGATACAGCAATCTGTATCAACCCGAATGATGATCGTTTTACTCATTTGAAAGGGAAAAAAGCAATAGTTCCTATTTGTGGCCGAGTAGTCCCAATTATTGAGGACGAATATGTTGATGTGGAATTTGGGACTGGTTGTTTGAAAGTGACTCCGGCTCATGATATGAACGATAAAACCCTTGGAGAGAAACATAATCTTGAAATTGTTGATATTTTCAATGATGATGCAACGCTGAACAGTTTTGGTTTGCATTACCAAGGAAAAGACCGTTTTGTTGTTCGTACCGAGATTGCAAAAGAATTAGAAGCGAATGGTGATTTGGTTAAAACCGAAATTCACCTGAATAAAGTGGGAACTTCTGAAAGAACCAAAGCGGTTATTGAACCTCGTTTGTCTGATCAATGGTTCCTGAAAATGGAAGAATTGGTAAAACCAGCCATCAAATCGGTTTTGGAAACAGGTGACATTAAATTGCACCCAAAACGTTTCGACAACACTTATGCACATTGGTTGAACAATATCCGTGATTGGAATATCTCACGTCAATTGTGGTGGGGACAACAAATTCCGGCTTATTATTATGGTGACGGAAAAGAAGATTTTGTAGTTGCTGAAACTATTGAAGAAGCTTTGAAATTAGCACAAGAAAAAACTTCTAACTTCTCACTTCTAATTTCTGACCTTCGTCAGGATGCTGATGCTCTTGATACTTGGTTTTCTTCATGGTTGTGGCCAATGTCTGTTTTTGGAGGAATTATGGATCCTGAAAACGAAGATTTTAAATACTATTATCCTACCAATGATTTGGTAACCGGACCGGATATTCTGTTCTTCTGGGTTGCCAGAATGATTATTGCAGGTTATGAATATGCAGGAGAAAAACCATTTTCGAACGTGTATTTGACAGGTTTGGTTCGTGATAAGCAAAGACGTAAAATGTCTAAATCTTTAGGGAATTCACCGGAACCTTTGGAATTGATTGAGAAATTCGGTGCCGATGGCGTTCGTGTAGGATTGCTTTTGAGTGCTTCTGCAGGAAACGACATTATGTTTGACGAAGAATTATGTAACCAAGGAAAAGCGTTTTCTAACAAAATCTGGAATGCGTTTAAATTGATAAAAGGGTGGGAAGTATCAGATACGATTCCGCAACCGGAATCCTCGAAAGTAGCGATTGAATGGTACGAAGCTAAATTGCAGCAAACGCTTTTGGAAATCGAGGACAACTTCGGGAAATATAGAATTTCTGATGCTTTGATGGGAATTTATAAATTGGTTTGGGACGATTTCTGTTCTTGGTTCTTGGAAATGATTAAGCCAGGTTATCAACAACCGATTGACAGCGTAACTTTTGCGAAAGCGATAGAAATGTTAGAAAACAACATGAAATTGTTACATCCGTTTATGCCTTTCTTGACCGAGGAAATTTGGCAATTAATTGCTGAAAGAACTCCAGAAGAAGCATTAATTGTTTCTACTTGGCCAGAAATTAAACCGTTCAATGCACAGTTAATAGCTGATTTTGAAAATACAATTGATGTGATTTCGGGAATCAGAACGATTCGTAAAGACAAGAATATTCCGTTTAAAGATGCTATCGAATTGAAAGCAATCAATAGTGAGAAGATGACAGCGTATTTTGATTCAATAGTGACGAAATTGGGTAATATTTCTGCTTTCGAATATGTTTCTGCCAAAGTGGATGGTGCTTTGTCTTTCCGTGTAAAATCGAATGAATATTTTATCCCGATTACCGGAAATATTGATGTTGAAGCCGAAATAACAAAGTTGACTGAAGAGTTAACTTATATTCAAGGATTCTTGAAATCGGTGCAGGTGAAATTATCAAACGAAAAGTTTGTCGCCAATGCAAAACCTGAAATTATCGAAAACGAGCGCAAAAAAGAAGCCGATGCGCTTTCTAAAATTGCTACAATTGAGCAAAGTTTGGCTGGATTGAAGTAGTCTAACTTTTGATTAAAATAAATAACCCAATTCTGAAAATTTTCGGAATTGGGTTTTTTTATTTGTCTGAATAATGTCCCATTGCTGAAACTATATAAACGGTGACGACATCTTCATCAACTTTATAAACCAATCGGTCTTTTTGATTTATTCTTCTTGACCAATATCCACTGAATTGATGTTTTAGTTTTTCGGGTTTACCAATTCCTTGATAGGGTGTGTTTTCGAGTTCAAGTATTATTTTTTGAATAGTGTTTATGTTTGATTTATTACCGGATTTGAAATGTTTAGCTAAATCTTTTTCGGCTTCTTGGGTTATTTCAATCCTAAACTTCCCCATACATCATTCGGATCAATAGTTTTGGTTTTTCCCTCTTTTATGTTTTTTTCAGCCTTTTGTATTTTTTCAATAAATTCAGGGCTGTATGAGCCTTCCTTATTTATTTCCACTCCCTTATTGGTAAGCGATAATAATTTTGCCAGTTCAAGCAATGCTCTGCCTGCTTTTGTACGCTCATTAATGGTTATGGTTGTCATAATTTTGTTTCTTGTTAATTGCACAAAGATACAAAAAAAGTTTTGCCTAAAATTAAGTATAGTTTGACCATTATAAAAACGAAAAATCCCAATTCTGATTTTTAGAATTGGGATTTTTATTTCTTTTACAAATTCGCTTTGATTTTCTCGATTACCTCTGCATATTCAGCATCCGATAAATAAGTTTTTTGCGGATTCATTTCAAATACACTTCCAAAACCATATCCGTCTTTGTATTTCGGTACGATGTGTACGTGTAAGTGTGACAAAGTATCACTATAGGCTCCGTAGTTAATTTTTGTTGGGTTAAAAGCGGCAGCCATAGCTTTTGCCACTTTTGCCACATCGCGCATAAAAGCGTTACGTTGTTCGTCGCTTAATTCATAAAGTTCTACAGCGTGATCTTTGTAAACTACATTACAACGACCTGAGTAGGATTGTTCTTTGAAAAGGAATAATTGTGATACTTCCAAATCACAAATTTTAATCATTAATTGATGTAAAGTGTCATTGTTTTGACAATATAGGCATTCTGAAACAGGACTAGGCATATTATTTATTTTAAAAATTCATTGGTACCAAAGCTAATAAAATAAGTAGTAGAAGAGCTTTTATTTCTGCTCAATTTATTAAAAAAAATCCGCCTTGTTGTTAAAACGAAGCGGATTTGATTGTTTAGAAAAATGAGGTCTTTTACAATTGATATTTTAAACTTACCAGTATTTGACGAGGAGCGATTGGGTTTACACTGTAATTTTCGTGTACCGTATAATTTAATTCATTAGTAATATTAGATAGTTTACATAGGATTGATATTTTTTTCCAATCATATCCAATTGAAGCGTCAATTGTTGTGTATCCTTCTAAGGGAATATCACGATCTCTGATAGTTACAATGTAAGTTGGAGGATTGGTCGCAGGAGTTACAGGTGTCCATAAATAATCATCATTCCAACCTCCTGTGCGGTCGCCAATGTAATTTCCGATAGCTCCAAAAGATAGTCCTTTGAGTACACCGCTATGCAATTTATAGAAAAAACTTAAGTTAGCAGTATGCTTTGGTGTTCTAGCAAGAACGTCTCCCACAACAAGGCTACCACTTGTGCCAGAAGATTTTGAAACTTTGGTTTCGTTAAAGCTATATCCTGCGTTAATATTTAAGCCGTCAAGGGGTCTGGCAGTAATGTCGATTTCAACTCCTTGTCCCTTTGTAGCACCTACCAATTCTTTTAAATTGGTATTAACGTTTTCAGTGATTCCGTCCGCTTGGAATTGTGCAGTTTGGGCCAAGTTGTTGTTCTCAATTTGGTAAACGGTTACATTTGTGCTCAAAAGTCCTTTCCAGAAATCTGTTTTGATACCGGCTTCGTATTGGTCTATGATAGACGGGTTTAATGGTTTCAAATCAACAGTAGTTCCTGTATTTGGAGAAAATGAATTGGAATAACTAGCAAAGAATGATAAATCTTTGTTTGGCTGAATTACTAATCCTGCTTTTGGAGAAAATGCTTTATTTAATACTTTGTCTGCTGTTGTAGGGATTGCATCTTCTAAAGGAGTAGTTATAGTGTTAGATTTCTTATCTGCTGATGGTGTCAGTACCTCTTTGGTAGTTGTAACTTCTGCTTCTTGCCAAGACCAACGTAGTCCAGCTAAAACTTTAATATATTTGTTAATTGAAATCAAATCTTGAGCAAATGCTCCAAAACGTTGTGTATCTGTAGTAGCTAGTTGAGTTGCTCTAGTAGCGTATGGGGCATTTAAACTTTCTTTGCTGTAATCATAATTGAAAAGATTTATGGGTTTAGCTTCAGTAGTTTGGGTGATATATTTGTCGTCGTAAAAAACAAAAGTATAACTTGGAGCGGAAGAATATTCATAATCAGCTCCTGTAAATATTTGATGTTTGATTTTTCCTGTATTGAAAGTTCCCTGCAAACTCAGTTGATTACCATATATTTTTTCGGCAGCATCAGCTTGTGTCAAACCGCGCTTCCAGTCACCATTAGCAGCTACAGTATTTAACTGTGCAGTTGATCTTTGGGTTCTGTGGTAGGATTGATAAGAAGTATTGAATCCTAATTTCCAGTTGTCATTAAAGTCATGATTTAGAAATGCCGAAGCGCTTGATGATTTTGTGTTTCCCGTTGACCAGAGAGCTCCAAAATACATATTACGTGGGATATCCAAAATCTCTTTTGTTCCATTGACAATTCCAGTACCAAAATCAGGAATCCAGTCGGCACTTAAATAGTCTCCTTGTGCTGTAATTTGAGTTTTATCTGAAATTTTAAATAAGAAAGAAGGATTGAAATAAATACGGTCGTTAGTTACAAAATCTCTAAAACTTTCTGAATTTTCGTAAGAAGCATTGAATCTATAGGCTATAGATTTGTTTATAGGGCCATAAAAATCAATAGACGGTTTATAAAAAGCATAGCTTCCCATTTGCATGGTTAATTGACCTCCTTCGGTAAATTTAGGAGTTTTGGTAACCAAATTCAATATCCCTCCAGGGGCAACATTTCCGTATAACAATGCTGAACCGCCTTTAAGGAATTCTACTCTTTCCAAAGATGCTACATCAGGAATAGAACCTCCATTATAGCGGAAACCATTTTTAAACATATTGTTGGCATCCATTGAATATCCTCTAGACCACATTGATTCTTGAGCACCTCCACGGGCAGATCCTACATAAACACCATTAGCATTTTTAATTACATCACTTAATCGAATAGCTTGTTGTTGCTCGATTATTTCTGCATCAATCACTTGTACACTTTGTGGAGTGTCCATTGGTTTTAAACCGGAGCGCAAAGCGGTAACCGGTTTAGGTTGTTTGTTTGCGGTTACGATAACTTCTTTTAATTGTTGTCCTTTTTTCTTTACAGTGTCATTAACCGATTTAATGCTGTCGGAGGCAAAATAATAAAGACTATTATCTTTTGGAGTGTTTGTGTTACTTGCAATATCTTGTGCCTGACTGTTTAAACAGAAAGCGATGAACGTGAGGGGGAATAAAATATATTTCATGTCGTTTATTTGGAATAATTAAAAATAACGATGCAAATATAAAACCTCATTTTTGATATAACAACTTATTTAGACTAAATATTAATAATATTTTTGTAAAATTTTAACTTATTGTATTTCAGTGTTTTGATTTTGTTTGAATGTCTTTTTTTCTTTGCAAAAGGCAGTTCTTGGGGAAGGTTTGCACTGAAATTAATGATTTTTGGTGTTTGGATATGTGAGATTTGGGTTATGGATTTCGGCCAATGAGTGATTTTTAGTCCCAGATACTTTTTTGACTTCTAAAATTCTTTGACTTCACTACTTTCCCTTCATCAGTAATCATTAGACAACTATAATCAGGGAATTGTTTGAGTAAGTCTAGGCCTGCCGTTTTTCCTAATACCATTAAGGAAGTGCTTAAGCCGTTTGCAGTCTCGGCATTTGGGCCAAAAACCGTCACACTGCAAAGTCCGGTTACAGGATAACCCGTTGCGGGATTGATAATATGCGAGTAGCGTTTGCCATTAAAAACAACAAATTTTTCGTAACTGCCTGAAGTGGTTACCGCACCTTTTTCCAATGTTACGGCTTTTAAAAGTTTATCAGGATGGAAAGGATTTGTGATGCCGATTTTCCAAGGTTTTCCGTTAGGCTGTTTCCCCCAAGTACTCATATCGCCCGATCCGTTTACGATTCCGGCATTGATTCCTTTTGAAAGCATTAGGGCTCGGCATTTATCGGTTGCGTAGCCTTCGCCCAAGGCACCAAAACCAATTTTCATGCCTTTTAATTTCAGGAAAATGGTAGATTGCACGCTGTCTAAAATTATGTTTTTGTAACCAACTTTTTCTACCGATTTTTTAATGGCTTCCGCCGAAGGCATTTCGGTCATGGAATCGTCGAATTTCCAAATTCTGTCCATCGCGGCAAAGCTGATGTCAAAACCGCCGTTTGTTAGTTCCGATAAATGAATGGCTCTTTTCGTCAATTCAAAAACTTCTTTGTCCACTTTTACGGGTTGAATGCCTGCGTTTCGGTTTACTTCGGATATTTGCGTGTTGGGCTTCCAATCAGAGATTAGGTATTCGATTCGAGTGATTTCGGCGATTACGGCATCTATGTTTTTTTCGGCGGTTAATGAATCGTTGGCCACAATGGTGATGTCAAATCTGCCGCCCATCAGAAGGGTGGTTCTTTTTCGTAGCACTTGACTGTTGCTTGAAAGGCTAAATAGTAGTAAGTTGAAAAGTAGAAAGTGTTTTGGGTTTAAAATGGATTTCGACTTCATATTATTTAGTTTGTATTATGGTTAAACCCGACAGGTTTTTAAAAGCACAAGTGTTCGGAAGACCGTAAAACACTTATTTTTAATACTGTATTGTCTTTAGAATATGTTGTTCTTTTTAAAATTGATATTTCGTAACGGATTATTCGCAAAGATTTGTCATTTCGACCATCGGGAGAAATCACATAACGTAACCAACTAGTGTGATTGCTTCGCCAATTCGCTTTCGCTCGTGTCCTCGTTCCTCGGAATGACAAACTGTGCGTAAAATCTAGCGAATTCAACCAATTCATGTCTTCCGAACATTTGTTTTTTTAAAACCTGTTAGGTCTGACGATGATTACAAAAATGCCAAATGCCTCTCTTTAGCCCCGAGAGAGCCGATATCCTCGTAGCGTAGCGGAGAGATAAAGGCGAAAGCGGGACTCATGATTACAAAATAGGCCTAATCTTTCCGCTCCAAAAAATTAATAACAGTCCGTAAGTATTTGTCCTTTGGCTTTGTATTCAGCAATTCCGATATTGGTTCTGTTAAGAGACAACTCATCGAGAACGTGTTCTACATCCCTTTGCATGGCAAGCGAACCGCAAATCATTATCACGCCTCTCTCCGCAAGCAAATTAGCGAAAAAAGTGGTATCACGCCTTATCAGATCCATAACATAATTGTGGTTTGCTTCACGGGAAAGTGCTAGATGGAAACTGTTGAGCTGCTGTTTTTGAATGCTTTCTTCTGCAAATTTTTTATAGCCTAAAACTGTTTCTGTTGCTCTCCGGAAGCCGGAATACAAGTGAATTTCTGTTTTTTTCTTGTTTTGTTCAATCATTCCGAGAAAAGGGGCGATACCGGTACCGTTTGAAATAAAGACCACTTTGTTCGCTTTTTTTGGAAAATGAAAAGCAGGATTCTTAATGATTCGCGCTTTTATGACTTCACCGGGGTTAAGGTTGTATAAATAGTTAGAGCCTAAACCAGATGGATGCAGTTTGACAGCCAGTTGTATGTTGCTTTTGATATTTCCGATGGAGTAGAGGCGTTCTCGTGTATCGTTTGCCGGATAAATAGCGAGTAAATCTCCTGAATCAAATTTGCTCATTTTATTCGTTCGAAGCGTGACTAAAAAAGTAAATCCGTTTACTGAAATCGCAGTTTTGTCCAATACCATCATTTTTTCCAAATCTTTTGGAGTGTCATTGTATATTGAAGGGACAGCGGAAAGTGGAATTCCGGTTTTGGCATTCCATAATTTTACCCAATTGACAAATTCATCAGGAGATTTGTCATTTACGGTTTGCAGTTCAAGAAGACGTTCTGACCAATTTTGTTTTTCTAATATAAAATTGATGTCCTTGGCAAATCCACAGAAATCAGGGTAGGAAGTTGAACCAAAGCCAACTACTGACACTTTGATTTTTTGTTTTTGTTCCGTTTTGTAAATTAAGGGTTTGAATTTGTTTCCGTTGAAAGGAGCGTCACCCAATCCGTGGGTTGAGGTAAAAATAATAAGGTACTCCGCTTTTGGGTATATGGAATAGTTATTCATTTCGGTAAGGAAAACTTTTTCACCGTGAGCGATCAACTGTTTGTGAATAGCATTGGCAAAACGAAGCGTACTGCCGTTTTCGGAACCAACCAATAAAATGAATTTGCTTTCTTCGGCTTTGAATTTGTTTTTGATTCGGCTTGCTCTTCGTTTGAATGTCATTGCAAAACCCGAATAAATGAAAAACAGGATATTTAAACTCGCTAATCCAAGAAGGAATGCCCAAAAAGCATTGGCTCTTCCGGTGTGCAGGTCAAGGCTTAAATCGGCCAAAAGAGCTGTGGTCGGGAATAGTTTTTCGCTTATAACGGCACCTGTTACTTGGTTGACTTCGATTTCACGGTCATTCAAAGTGATGATGTAATACTCCTCGGGATGGTCTGAAAAAGGGAATTCGATTTTTTGGACATCGGCCAATAATGTGTTTTTAAAGACGGAAGTTTTATTGGAAATTGATGTTGATTTTACTGTTTCAATTTTTTCTGCGGAATCTTTTTTAGGTATGAAAAAATTGAATTTTTCTAATGTCAAATACGTTCCCGAAAGCGCAATTATCAATATCGGAATCAGGGCGAATCGACTCAATACGACATGGTAATATTGGGCAAAATAATCTTTGATAATTTTGGTAAAGAAATTGCGTAAACCCTTTTGTCTTTTTAGGATAAGGACAAAACCTGAAATGGAAATTAAGGCCAAAAGAAACGAAATAAGCCCAACGAAAAAGCGTCCTGTTTCGTGGAGAAATAAAGAGCGGTGAAGCCCTGTAATCCACTGAATGAATTCACTTTTTTTAATGGGTTTCCCTAAAACTTTTCCTGTTCTTGGGTCGATATAAGCGTTAACATCATTGTCGTCTTTGTCAAGAGCCTGCAATGTCACAAATTGATTGTGGTCAACACTCAATTCGGTTATTTCCGGATATGTTTTTTTGAGAATTGGTAATGTTTCTTCCAGTGTTATTTTGTCGAAATTTTCCACTTTGTATGGAGGTAGTTTTCCCTGAATGGCATCTACCGCAAGGATTGTCCCTGTTACTGATGTCAATAATAAAAACAAAGAAGAAAACACCGCCAAAGCCAAGTGTGCGTAGCGCCAGAAAGAAAGAGTCATTGATGTAGTTATGTTTAAGGAATTTTATTTAAAAATCTGCAGAATCTGCGTGCTGTTGTTTCACTCAGATTCTGCAGATTTTCGCAGATAAAAATTTAAAAAATTATATTTTATTCAATCTCACGTAGCGGATATAACCTTTACCTTCAGTTTTGTCGGCCATTGCTTCGGTTGTGAGCGGAATTTCCAAATCATCAACATAATATTTTTGGTCTTCGACCGCGGTTTCAAAACGCAATTTATATCCTTTGTTGATTTTTGAATCTTCTATTTCGATTGTGGTGGTGCTACGGTCACCGCCTGTAACCGATGCGCCTGTTTTGGCACTGATGTCGGTTGGTTTTTTAGAATAGAATTTATGCCATTCTTTCAGCGTTTTGTACCATTTTTTGTTATCACCCATTACATATAGGGTTTTGTCGTAATCTCCTTTTGGGCTTATAATTGAAACTACAATGTAAGCTCCTTCACCCATATAATTGGACATTTGAAGCATGCATTTGTATTTACTGATTTGCGCAGTGGCTTGGAAAGATAAAAGGCAGATTAATGCGCCCGTTAAGACTGTTTTAAAAATTGATTTCATGTTGCGTTATGAATTGTAAATTATGTTTTAATTAAGCAGTATGTTGAATTTACATTAAATAAAATTACATCAGAAAATTGTCAGAGATGTTGGTTTTGTCTTAATGTTACCTTAATTAATTATTTCAAAAAATCTATAGACACTTTGTTTTTGGACAAAGACTCATTTTCTTTTGCCAAAGCGAATGGAGTTTCATCAAAATCGGTTTTGATTTCTTTGTTGGCTCCAACAGAAAGCAAGTATTTCAAGATTGCATCATCTTTTGAAATCATCGCTGCTTTGTGCAAAGCGGTCAAGCCATCTTTGTTTTTGGCATTAATATCGATATTTAAGTTGCTCAATTTTTTAAGCAAAGCTAAATCATTTTTGGCTACTGCGAAATGGTAAAGTGTGCTTCCGTTTTTTTGCGGAGCGGCTAGATTTAATCCTTTGTCCTGAAGTAATTTTGCTTTGGCGGCAAAAGGATCCTGTTTTTGTGCGTTGCCATTTTCGGGGCCGCGACCCATTCCTCCCATTCCCTGCATTTGTGGACGGTATGAATCGACTAAGTAAAAGCCTAGATTGTTTCCGTCTTTGTCAAGCACTTTTACATCAGCTCCTTTTTCTAGCAAAAGAGTTGCGGCTTCAGTTGTTCCGGATTGTATCGCTTTGGTCAATGCAGATTCTCCTTTTTTGTTTTGCGCATTTATATTTTTTGTGATAGCCAATAATTGTTCTAAACTACCATTGTTTTCTCTTCCCGAAGCTGCAATCATTAATGGTGTGTTGCCATCGTTGTCTGCTTTGTTTACGTCTGTTCCTTTGCTTAAAAAGTAACTGATGATTTCTGTTTGTTTGGCTTTGGTAACCAATGAATGCAATACATTTTGTCCCTCTTTGTTGGTCGCAGTGGGTTTTATTTTTAAGTCTTCTACCAAATACTTGTAGGTTTCAAGAGTATTTGACTCTCTTCGGGAACCTTGTGCTGCGAAAATAAGTGCATTGTCCGTGTATTTTACTCCTTTTTCCAAAAGTGTTTTCAATAATGCGATATTACCCGTTCTTGCGGCATAATTGAAAGCAGTATTACCTTCGCTATCCACATCTTTCAGCGACATTCCTTTGGATACGAAATAGTTGGTAAGGGTTAGGTCTTTGTCGAAGGCAACTGCCATTAGTAATAGGTTAGCACCATCCTGATATTTTCTTTTTGGATCAATACCAGCTTTGAAAAAAGCGTCATACACAACTGTGTTTTTTTGTCCGCTGCTTGCGGCCGCTGTAATAGGAAAAGCACTGTGACTGTCTTCAAGGTTAACGTTTGATCCTTTTGCAATTAGGTATTCAATGATTTCCACGTTTCCTTTGCTAGCGGCCCAATGAAGGTAAATGCGATTATCGTGAGTCATTTTGTCAACTCCGTTTCCGGCTTGTTCCAAAAGGAATTTTATGGTGGCGTTCGGGGCATCGTTATTTATGGCCAAAACTACCGGATCAAATGCTCTGTCGTTAGATTCTGATGGATTACAGCCTTTTGCGATTTCGGCTTGGACAGCGGTTACATCAGGAGTTGTTTTCCAAAAAGATTGATCCAAAAGAGTGTTTTTTTGCTGTGCATTGGCAAATAATGCAGTTGCCAAAGTAAAAACAATGAAAATATTTTTTCTCATAATGGTTTGTTATTAATGGGGAATTAGGTTTTATTATTATTTTTTGATTAAAAAAATAAATACTATTTAGAATAAATAAAAATAGTGCAAATGTAAAAATAAATCATACAAAACCAATTATTATTTTAAGCTTTAAATGGAGTTTTTATTCTGTTTTTCTTTAGAGTATAAAAAAGGAAAAAGGTTTAAAGCGGCTACCTTAAACCTTTGGTTGTTTTAGCATTATTTTATTTGATTAAATGACCGTTTTTATTTTCAGCTTTTTGTTTTTTGTTTCTTCCCCACCAGATATAAATTCCCGAAATAGGAAGTGTAGCAATAAGAAGACTGATTAAAAAAGCAAATATTTTTCCGGCGAGCCCGAATACTGCCCCTGTGTGGAGATCATAATTCATGCGGATTAATTTGTCGGCTACGTCGGCATTTTGATATTTACCAAAAATGTGATTTACTTCTTTTTCTTCCAAAGTGTATTGGTCAAAATAGCGGTAATTGATTTTCCAATAAGTGCCTTCCTCCGGATTGATGTTGGCGGCGATGGCCGTACTGTCATTTTCAGGCGGATGCACTTCTATGGATTTTGCCGTTGGGTATTCTTTTTGCATTAATAACCAAATTTTATCCAATGGTTTTGCTACGGTCGTGTTTGTTTTTGTTGAAACGGGATCCTGATAGATTAATGATTTTTCGCCTCCTAGTGCAGTGTAGTAGGAGTAAGCAAACCATTGAAAACCCCAAACCAAACCGGTAATGGCAAAAATAAGCGCAATCAGAAGGATGTAAAAACCGGTGATATTGTGCAAATCATAATTCTTTCGTTTCCATTTGGTGTCTTTTTTCCATTTGAAACTAAAGCGTTGTTTGGTCGCATTTTTATTTCTAGGATACCAAAGATACAGCCCGGAAAGTAGAAGCACCAGAAATACTAAAGTAGCCGAAGCAACAACTGTTTGTCCAATTTCATGTGGTAGCCAAAGATAGAAATGGCCATCGAGTATGAATTTGAAAAAACCTTCATCCATATTGGCAGTTTCAAGCACTTTTCCAGTATAGGGATTGAGGTAAACGATGTAATAGTAAGTAGGTTCGTAATGAAAAAATATAGCTTCGGCTGATTTCTCGGTTCCATTGTATTTGATGGAATGAAGAACTTTTCCAGGAAGTTCTTTTTTGGCAATTTGCTCCAATTTGGAAGGCGGAAGGAAAGGTTTGTTTTGTTTTTCGATAAAACGGTATTCTTCGGTACTATTTTGAATTTCTTCCTGAAAAGCATACAGACAGCCCGTAATGGCTATGATGAACACAATTATACCCGAAGACAATCCGAGCCATAAGTGTATTTTTCCAATTGCTTTTTTAAGACTATTTTTTTTCATTTTCTTCTGAGTTTCTATCCCGATAGCTATCGGGACTAAGATTCTAAGTTAAATATGTTTAAAAACTCAGTGACTTAGAATCTTAGCTGCTTACTAACTTTTTTAATTAAAATCTATATCCAACTGAAACTCTCAAGTTGGTTCCCGGTTCTGCCTGCCAGTAAAAATACCCCGGATCGTATTTTCCACCAGAATATAAATATCGGTTTAAGATGTTGTTGACAATAAGATTATAGGTCATTTTCCCTTTTTGATAGGTAAGCGATCCATCCAAACGGAAATAATCCGGCAAGCCTGAAGTTTGGTCGTCAGAAACAAACCATGGAGAACGATCAACCTGATATTGATATCCAACAGAAAGCCCTAAACCGTTTAAAGCTCCTCTGTCCATTTTATAATTCAACCAAGTATTTTGAATGTGTCTTGATGTTCCGGCAACTTGGGTTCCAACAATTGCAGGGTCAGTATCTTTGGTAACTTTGGCTTCTGTGAAAGCATAGTTGATAACAACATCCAAATTTTTGAAGATTTCACCTCTCACATCTATTTCGACACCTTCAACTTGCTGCTCACCGCTTTGTCTGCTGTATTGGATTCCACCAGTAGAATGTTCAGGATCTGCGGTCAAAACATTTTTCTTTGTAATCTGATAAACAGAAACGACAGAGTTCCATTTTCCGTTCATCCAGTCTCTTTTGAAACCCAATTCAAGATTATTTCCGGTTTCCGGATCAAAGCTTTTACCTTGCCAATCGGTTCCATAATTTTCATTAAATGATTGGTCGCTTACAAAATAAGCTGCATTGTTTTTGTTAAAGGAATAACTCACACCCACACGAGGCGTAAATTTACTGTCGTCAAAAGAACCTGAATATGGGTTTGATGTTTTAAGGGTAGTGTATCTTCCGGCAAGTGTCAAGCGAAGTTTGTCTTCGAAGAAACCAAGTTCGTCCTGAGCGTATATCGCATTGTAACCATTATGATATTGAACACCTCTTTCTCTTATGTCTTTGCTTCGGTCAAAATTAGGCATAGCCGATGCAGGAACGTTTCCGTGAATTGGGTTATAAATATCAAAAGGAACAATATTTCCACTTGCATCATAACCATTAAGAGCAGCTGATTGACTCCAATCGTGGTAGTACATTTTATCACTCATATCAAGACCACCTAAAATTTTGTGTGTAACTGATCCAGTTTTTTCTTCGCCATTAACGAAGAATTGTCCCGTTTTTGTCAATCCCAAAACATCCCAAATAGAAACACCTCTAGTCAAAATATTGTCTGTTCCGGGTGCAAATCCAGGCCATTGTGGCCACATCGACATACCTTCTTGTTTGTAATTGATATACGTCGCTTGTCCGGTGAATTTCCAATTATTACTCATTTTGTGTTCCAAAATAGCCAAAATACTTTGGTCATCCATATTCGTTGGTTTGAAGTTTGGCTCGCCTGTAGTAAAACTTTTTGGCAAATCGGCATAGCCTTTATTTGAGAAAACATAATTAGAACCAATTATATTTACTTGCGAAAATTGTTTGGTATATTCTAAAGTAAGTGAAGTATTGTCATCAATTAAATATTTCAAAACTGGCGCAATCGAGTAGCGGTTGTTGTAGTCATAATCACGGTGGCTTCCTTTTATTTGGCCCATAACATTAATACGGTACAATAATTTTCCGTCCTTTGAAAGCTTTCCGTCAAAGTCAAGGGCTGCTCTGTACATATCAAAACTTCCTAATGTCATATTGGCTTCGCCTTTCGTACGGCCGCTTGGTTTTTTGGTTACTACGTTATAAAAACCGCTTGGATTTCCGTTGGCAAGCATGAATCCTGCTGGCCCTTTTACAAATTCAATTCGTTCTACCATACTCATATCTTCGGTCAATGGCCCCCAAGTAGTGCTCACGTTCATACCATTTCTAAAAGCAGCAACCTGGCTTCCTCTCATGAATATATTGGCATAATTATCCCAATGTTCTACTCGTGTTGCTCCACTCACGTTGCGGGTTACACCTTCGAGCATGTCATAAATTTGTTGGTCTTGGATTAATTTCCCGGTAACAACCTGAATGTTTTGTGGAATTTCTATGATTGGGGATTGTAAACGAAGTGAAGATGAAATCCTGTTGGTTTTGAAAGCACTTTTATTACTTAGAACAACCACTTGGTTTAATTCGTTATTGGATAAGGCCAAAATTATATCTGCGGTTGCGGTTTCGCCTGAAGTTATTGTTACGTTTTGTTGAAAATCGGTATAGCCTACTAATGTTACTATTAAAGTGTAGTTGCCGGCAGGTATGCTTTTGATATTATAATTACCGTTATTATCGGCAATGGTGGTTTTGTTTACTTCTTTTAAAGTAACCGAAACACCTTCTGCGGCTTTGTTGTCGCTGGTTTGAACAGTTCCTTTCAGGCTTCCGGAAGTTTGCGCAAAAGTAGTAGCACTGAAAAGGACAAATAGACATAAGAGCAATTTGATAGGGAGCAATTTTTGATTCAAATATTTCATAGGTTAAATAATAAATGTGTTTAATAGTTTTTTTTCTTATTTAGAATAAATAAGAATAGTGCAAATGTAAAAATTATACTTAATAAAACTATTTTTATTTAGAATTATTACAAATAAAAAGTTAAACGAATGATTTTTATTATTTTATGAAATAAAAAAGCCTTGCTTTTTTGGGCAATGCTTTTGATTGTAAGATATAAGTTGTTATTTTTTATCTTCTTCCATTCTTTTCATTCCGAATTTTTCAGAGCTTGGTTTTCCAAGTTGTATTCCTGAGATAGATGCGACTAAACTATCCTTGTTAATTTGGGTATAAGTGATTTTTTGTGGGTAGTCGTGTTTAGGGTTTTCAAAAACCAGTTGTTTTGAGGTTTTGTTCGTAAGTCTGAAAGCAACAGATTTATCGTCATTTTGACCTTTTACAGTGGCGCTATAGAATAACTGTTCCCCTTTTTGCTGTAATGTTATCGATTCAAAATGCAGTGTGTCTTTACCTTTGATGAAAAAGGATTTGGCTTTAAAAGTGCTGTCGTTAAGTTGTTCCCAACTCTCGGAAAGATCACCGTCATCGATTTTGGATTCCCATTTTCCCAATAACCAGTTGGCTGTTTTTATTTGGTCTTTCTCGGTTGCTTCAGGGTTTTTGCAGGAAGCAATGGCTAGCAAAAGCAGTAAAAGAGTTGTTTTTTGGAACATATTGTGAGTGTTAGGTGTTATTTTGGAAGTGCTAATTTATGAAAAATAGTTTGCGTTCTAAACCGCAAAGGCCGCAAAGAATTACGCTAAGTTCGCAAAGCTTTGTGTTCCTTGCTGTTAAATAAATCTAGACACTTTCCTTCAAAATAGAATGAACCAATTCTTTTGTAGGTTTTTGGTCTTTTAATTTTGTTCTGACTTCGTCAAAAGTCACTTTGAAATCGCAGCCCAATTTATAATCGCCACAGCCGTAAGCGGTTTTTCCTTTCAGAATTGTACCTTTTTTACATTTCGGACAAACTATCGAATCCGATGTTTCCTTTGGCGTGGTTTTAGGTTCAGTTTTCTTTGGTTCTAATTTCAATATGTAATTTTCTTCAAAACGAATCAGGCCTTCAACGGTTCCTGAATCAGTTTTAAAGCCTTTTATATTTACGGTCGAACCTTTTTGAAGCAATCGCAAATATTGGTTTTCGGAAATCTTTTTCTCCGAGAAAACATAAGGCAAGACAAAACCGCAGCCCGATTTGTATTCGCTGCATCCATAGGCCGATTTTCCTTTTATCAAATTTCCTTTTTTACATTTTGGACAGGCTTCCGCCAAAATTCCGGCAGTTGGTTTTTTCTCTGCTTTCACAGTTGGTTTTTGCACCGTTGCCATATGTGAAATATTGGCACGTTTGGTTTCGCTTCGGACTTCATAGACCAAAGCTTCGACCATGCGTTTCATATTATTGATAAACGAGCCCGCGGTAAATTCCCCTTTTTCAATGTCTTTCAACTGTTTTTCCCATGTTCCGGTAAGTTCCGCCGATTTGATCAATTCATTCTGAATCGTATCAATCAACTGAATTCCGGTTGGAGTAGGCAATACCTGTTTTTTGTTTCGAACAATATATTGGCGTTTGAAAAGCGTTTCGATAATATTTGCCCGAGTTGATGGACGCCCGATTCCATTTTCTTTCATCAATTCACGCAAATCTTCGTCGTCAACCTGTTTACCCGCAGTTTCCATCGCGCGCAGTAAAGTCGCCTCTGTAAACTGATTGGGTGGTTTGGTTTCTTTTTGAAGAAATGATGGTTCGTGTGGACCTCTTTCGCCTACAACGAAACTCGGCAATATATCAGCTTCTTTTTCTTTGGCATTCGGGTCTTCGAATACAATTCGAAAACCTTTCTTCAGGATTTCCTTTCCTGTGGCTTTAAAAGTCACATCGGCAGCTTTTCCAATTACCGTGGTATTGGCAGCCAAACAATCATCATAAAAAACGGCGATAAAACGTTTTACAATAATATCATAAACCTGTTGTTGATTGTACGGCAGATTATTTTGAACTCCGGTTGGAATAATCGCATGGTGATCGGTTACTTTTTTGTCGTTGAAAACCTTGGGCGATTTTTTGATTTTTTTCTCTAAAATCGGTTGGGTCAATTCGACATAATTGGTCAGTTTTTGCAGAATTCCAGATACTTTCGGATAAATATCATTAGGTAAAAAAGTGGTGTCAACTCTCGGATAGGTGATTACTTTTTGTTCGTATAAAGTCTGCGCAATTTTGAGCGTTTCATCTGCCGAAAACCCAAACTTTTGATTGCAATATACCTGTAAACCGGTTAAGTCAAAAAGCTTCGGGGCGTATTCGTTTCCGTTCTTTTTTTCGACAGAAACAATTTCGAAATCACTTTCCTTGACTTTGTTGGCTAAAATTTCACCGTCTTCCTTTTTCAAAAAACGGCCTTCTTCATAACTGAAAAGGGTTTCTCGATATAAAGTTTGGAGTTCCCAATAAGGTTGCGGTTTGAAATTTTCGATTTCCTTAAAACGGTCAACAACCATTGCCAATGTAGGCGTTTGCACGCGCCCGATGGACAAGACCTGTTTGTAACCGCCGTGTTTTACGGTGTACAAACGGGTGGCATTCATACCCAATAACCAGTCGCCAATGGCCCTAGAGAATCCGGCGTAGTATAAATTATCGTAGTTGGCAGATGGTTTTAGGTTTTCGAAACCCTCTTTGATGGCTTCGGTGGTCAGGGACGAAATCCACAAGCGTTTTACTTCGCCTTTGTATTGCGCTTCGTTCATCACCCAGCGCTGAATGAGTTCCCCTTCCTGCCCGGCATCCCCGCAGTTGATGACCAATTCGGCTTTGTCAAATAAGTCTTTTACAATTTTGAATTGCTTTTGGATTCCCGAATTCGGAACTACCTTGGTTTCGAATTTATCGGGAAGCATGGGGAGGTTGTTCAAGTCCCAACCTTTCCAGTGCGGTTTGTAATCGTTGGGTTCTTTTAAGGTACATAAATGCCCAAATGTGTAGGTCACGGCATATCCGTTGCCTTCGTAATAGCCATCGCGCTTGGTATTGGCTCCCAAAACGGATGCGATTTCGCGTGCTACACTTGGTTTCTCGGCAATACAGACCTTCATTTTTTGCTTTCTTATTTGAAGGCGCAAATTAGGAATTTAGAAATTGGTATTGAAATTTTGTTTTGGCGAAGGCGGGAGGCGCGAAGTTTTTACGATTTTGGGTCATTGCGAGGAACGAGGCAATCACATTAAGTTTATTGCGTAAAGTTTTTTAGGCTAGCGTGAGCGTCATGCTATCCTAGTAGGGGATTTATCAGTATTATGAAAGTCTCATGGATTTGGATAAGTTTCAATCATTTTTTTGTCTTTTTAAAAATAATGCCAAAAACAAATAAATTAAGAATAACCATCACAATAATAATAAGTCCTAAAGTTATAAATTCATCATATGACAAGTTTTTATAATTAGGCCTTTTAATTTTTTCTGATAACGCGATCGCAAATCCAAAAATGAAAATCAGTGTTATGACCAATAAAATTAATTTACTGATGAATCTTGTAAATGCTATAATTTTATCTTCAAGCATAAAGATTGTTTTATTCGTTGTTGTGGGCACGGATTACAAATCCGTGCGATCGGGTTACTACGTCAGTTCGTTATCGCTCATGTGCAAATCCGCACAATCGGGTTCTAAAATTAAAATTACAATTTCCATTATCCGCACCAATTCTAAATGAAGGATTTATACCAGTAATCAAAATGTCTTTCTGCTCGTTGTTGACTGAATAATTAAAACCTCTTTCTCGAATGCTTTCAGGTAAATAATTTATATAATCCTTCGACCAAATTTCTTCTAATTGATTTTTCATATTTTTTTGTGGTTATAAAACTTGTATTAATGTTGTTTTGTTATATTCCCAAAATATTCCGACTTGCGTTCATAATATCTAATATTCCTGATTGTACTTGAATTTCTTGGGTGTCTAATTGTTTAGAAAAACTATTAAAAGGTAATTTGTTTATTTTTTCTTGAATTAACATACAATCTTTAGTTTCTTTTTCCCAAATCACTAATCTTTCTTTTGTCATTAGGCGAGATTTATATGCTTGGATGTGTTTTGATAAATTTACTGCAATCTTTGATTGTTGATTATAAAGACTTCTCCAAGTAACAACTGAATTGTTTGTTTTTTCAATAACCGTTATATCCTTTTCATTTGCTAATTTACTTTGAATATCAGAAGTTAATATGCTTTTTTTTCCATCTTTAATAATATAGATTTCATTTCCTATGATAAAGAAATTCCAAGTTCATCAATATTTTTTAGAAACTTATATGTCTCTTTTTCGATAGTTCCTTTTTCAATGAAATTATTAGTAACATAATATATAGTATTGTTTTCATTACATTTAATTAAATAATCACTTGTTACTGACGTATCTATTTCTTTTTTTCCATTTAATAAATTGTAACTGTCTATTAAATTAGTAGGATATTTATTAAAAGAATCTAAATTCCTTGATAATTTATTGTAATCGTTTCTAAAAAATTGTTGAGCTAAATTTTTTGCAACAATTTCATTTTTTATGAACTGTAATTTATTTTCATTTATAATTCTATAATCATCATTTTCATTTAGTTCCGTTATTGATGTTATGAACGAACCTTTTAATTTGTCTATTACGTTTAAACTGTCAATGACTAAAACTTCTCTTTCTATATCCGTAGTTGGCACGTATGCATTAATTTTTTCTCTGACTTTATTTTCATTATCAAAGGTATAACCTGTACTTATTTTGAATGATAAATCTCTACTTAGTGAAGACAAATCTGCAATTTTATTTTTTTTGGTTTCGTTATTAAGCTTACTATTTTGAATTTCAACTATTTTTCCTTTTATTGAATCAATTCTATTTTTTATAGTAATAAATTCAGGATTTTCAATTTCTAAATATTCATATTTTTTAGAAGAAATTTTTAACTTCTTAACTTCAAATGCTTTGCAGTTAGATAAATTCTTACTTAACTTTTCAACTAAAATATAATTTGTATTTTGTGAATATGTAGAAAATACGTTTATAAGAAATAAAAAAATAAGTGATGTTTTGAGTTTCATTTTTATAATTTGTTTTTATGTTTACTTCCGTTTTTTGTCTTTTTTCAGCTTATTCCGACGATTGATGTTTCTATTTTTATGAGTCGCACAAAATAGTCACTAAGCTTGTTTATAAAATCTATAAAACGGCTCCAATTTATTTAAAAATGGTTGAATTTGTGTCAAAATTAGATGACTTGATTATTATGCTAATATATAGATAATATTTACAAAATCATCAAAAATTACCTATGATATCGAATGCTTTTTAGATATGATAATTTTGTTTTCACTTCACTTCCTCTGAAACACAAAGCCCCTAGCCCTGATGGAAGCGGCATCCTTTCCTGCCGTCTCGTCCCAAAAGACGAGAGGCAGGGAAGATACAGCGGACAGCAGGAAATAGCTCCAAAAAAATAAATATAATTTGGCTGAAATTCATTGCGATTTTATGCCTGAAAAACACTGAAATTTTATACTTGAAACTTTCCGAAAAAATATTGTAATTTTGCAGTCCATTAAAAGGAAATAGAAATGTTAGATAGACTTCAATATGTAAAGCAGCGTTTTGACGAGATTTCGGATTTGATTATTCAGCCGGATGTTATCGCCGATCAAAAACGTTATGTGCAGCTTAATCAGGAATACAAAAGTATTAAGGCTTTGGTTGAAAAGCGTGAAGAATATATTTTGATTTTGGCCAATATTGAGGAAGCCAACGAGATTATCGCCGACGGTAGCGATGCCGAAATGGTGGAAATGGCCAAAATGCAATTGGATGAAGCGAAAGAGCGTTTGCCACAGTTGGAGGATGAAATCAAATTCATGTTGATTCCGAAAGATCCTGAAGACGCGAAAAACGTGATGGTGGAGATTCGTGCCGGTACAGGTGGGGACGAAGCGAGTATTTTTGCAGGGGATTTGTTCAGAATGTACACAAAATATTGCGAGACACAAGGCTGGAGAACTTCGGTTGTGGATATGAACGAAGGTACTTCGGGTGGTTTCAAAGAAATTATTTTTGAGGTAACCGGAGAGGATGTTTACGGAACTTTGAAGTTTGAGGCAGGTGTTCACCGTGTGCAACGTGTTCCGCAAACAGAAACACAAGGACGTGTGCATACATCGGCTGCAACGGTTATGGTGCTTCCGGAAGCGGAGGAATTTGACGTTCAGGTGGATATGAACGATGTTCGTGTGGATTTCTTCTGTTCGTCAGGACCTGGGGGACAATCGGTAAATACCACGAAATCGGCCGTTCGTTTGACGCACATTCCAACCGGATTGGTGGCGCAATGTCAGGATGAAAAATCACAGCATAAAAATAAAGATAAAGCCTTGATGGTATTGCGTTCTCGTTTGTACGAAATGGAATTGGCCAAAAAGCAGGAGGAAGATGCCAAAAAACGTAGTTCGCAGGTCAGTTCCGGTGACCGTTCGGCTAAAATTAGAACTTATAATTATGCTCAAGGCCGTGTTACCGATCACCGTATTGGTTTGACCTTGTACGATTTGGGTAACATAATGAATGGTGATATCCAAAAAATTGTTTCCGAATTAGCGTTGGTTAACAATATGGAAAAATTGAAAGAAGCCAGCGAGGTATTCTAATAAAACTTAATCAAATCATAACACTTAGTTAGTCGTAAAAAACTAATTAGGTGTTTTTTTTGTGCTTTGTTTATGAAAATGCATGAAAATTCTATTAAAAATTACTAGCCTAAATAAATACTAATCTAAAATCAATTTAATGAAAAAAATAGCTTTACTTTTTTCAATTACACTTTTCTCAATGATGAAGGGAAATGCCCAGTCTTATACGGGGTATATTCCGGATAATTATGCAGGAGTTCAGGGCGTGCTTTTTAATCCTGCCTCTATCGTTGATTCCCGTTTTAAGACAGATATCAATATTTTTTCTACCAGTGGTACTTTGAATAATGATTTTTACGGTATCAGTTTGTTCGATTTATCTAAAGATTCTTATGATATTGAAAGAGATGGGGTGAGAACTCCTAAGAAAAATAATGGAGGAATTGTTTTTTCGGATGTAATGGGGCCTTCGTTCATGTTTAATATTGCTCCAAAACATGCGCTTGCGGTTTTTACAAGAGCCAGAGCGATTGCAAATGTTACTGAGATAAACGGAGAACTTTACAATCAGTTGAAAGATGGTATTGATGACGCCAATAGTTTTTTTGTCCCTGTTGGGCATCCAAATATAGTTGGACATACTTGGGGTGAAGTTGGTGTTTCCTATGCCGCAGTGTTATGGCAAAGCAAACAGCATTTTCTAAAAGGAGGTTTGACTGCAAAATATTTAGTGGGAGGTGTTAACAGTTATGCTAAAGGAAATAATATTACGGCTCAATTTCAAAAGACAAATAATCCAATAACGAGTCATTTGACTACAACTGGGGAATTAACTTTGGGCAGCAGTCAGGATTTTATCACTGGAGATGACGATGTGAAATTTGATCCCAATTCAAATGGGTTAGGAGCTGATTTTGGTTTGATCTACGAATGGAGACCGGATTATGAATCGTATGATTTAAGTAAAGCTAAAGCGATCGATAATAATTTTAAAGACCTAAACAAATACAAATTGCGTTTTGGCTTGTCTATTACTGATATTGGTTACATCAAATATAAAAATGTAAAAGAGGAGGCTTACGATTTTAATAATACGCTTAGTCAGGCTCAAGTGGAATCGGCTAATGATATTAAAGAGTTTTTGGCGTATTATACTAATTCGGTTGTGACTCATAAAGATATAAATGTTGCTATGCCTACTGCTTTGCATTTGGATGCCGATTGGAATATGTATAGAAAATTCTACTTAAGCCTTAACGGGAATCTTAGTTTGGTCGATAAAGCGGGTCTGAATCAAACAAGTATACCAAATACATGGGCTTTAACTCCAAGATATGAAACAAAATGGTTTACGTTTTCGCTTCCTGTGAATTATATGGAATATAGCGGAATGCAAGTAGGTAGCGGATTGCGTTTTGGGCCTCTGTTTGTTGGTTCAAGCTCTGTAATCACCAATTTGATTTCGAAAGAGTCAAAAGCGGCTGATGTTTATTTGGGGTTCAAAATTCCGGTATACCAACATAAGTTCAAAGATACAGATGAGGACGGAATCTTCGACAATGATGATAAATGTCCAAAACTTGCAGGGCCTATCGAAAACAAAGGTTGTCCTTGGCCGGATGCTGATAATGACGGTGTAGCCGATAAAGATGATAAATGTCCGAAAGAAGCCGGAGCAAAAGAAAATAATGGTTGTCCATGGGGTGATACCGATAACGATACTATTAAAGATAATATTGATGCTTGTCCGACTGTTGCAGGACCTATTGAAAACAAAGGTTGCCCTTGGCCAGATACTGATGGTGATTCAGTTTTGGATAAAGATGATAAATGCCCGAATGAAAAAGGATTACTTGCAAATGGAGGTTGTCCTGAATATGATGCCGATAAAGATGGAGTAACTGATAAGGCAGATGCTTGTCCTACTGTTCCCGGACCTGCAAGCAACAAAGGTTGTCCTGAAGTAACTCAAGAGGCATTGAAAGAACTTAAAGTTCAGGCAAGAGCTGTGTTTTTTGTTACAGGAAAAGCAGTTTTACAAACAGCTGATAAAGGAGAAACTGACGGAAGATTGAATGCTATCAAAGAAATTATTAAAAACTATCCAAATGCCAAATTCTCTATTGAAGGGCATACGGATAATGTTGGAAATGCTAAAGCCAACCAAAAACTTTCTGAGGCTAGAGCCAAAGCAGTTATGGACGCTTTAATTGCCAAAGGGGTTAATCCTGAAAATTTAACGTATAAAGGATTTGGAGCTTCGAAACCTGTTGCAAGCAATAAAACAGCGGCGGGAAGAGCCCAAAACAGAAGAACCGAAGTGATTCACGTAGGTACTGTGTACGAAGGAAGATTGTAGTTTTTAGCTAATAACTAAGGACTAATCACTAATTACTTAAAAAAGCCGTTCTTAATTGAATGGCTTTTTTTATTTTTGCACCCCAAGAAAAGAAATGTTTTTCGAAAAAATAATAGTGATTTAAAAAGAGATAGAGATGACAACACAAGAATTAATCGAACAAATTAAAATTAAAAAATCATTTCTATGCGTAGGATTGGATGTGGATTTGAATAAAATTCCAAAACATTTATTGGAAACTGAAGATCCTATTTTTGAATTCAACAAAGCTATTATTGATGCTACACACGACTTGACGGTGGCTTACAAACCGAATACCGCTTTCTTTGAAGCCTATGGTTTAAAAGGCTGGCAGTCATTACAAAAAACAATTGACTACATCAACGAAAAGCATCCAGAGATTTTTACAATTGCCGATGCGAAAAGAGGGGATATCGGGAATACTTCTTCGATGTATGCCAAAGCTTTTTTTGAAGATCTGAATTTTGACAGTGTGACCGTTGCTCCGTATATGGGGAAAGATTCGGTTGAGCCATTTTTGGCTTTCGAAAACAAACACACGATTATGTTGGCTTTGACTTCCAATGAAGGTGCCTTTGATTTTCAGACATTGAATGTTGGTGGACAAGAATTGTACAAACAAGTTTTGGAAACCTCTAAGACATGGAAAAACTCTGAAAACCTGATGTATGTTGTTGGTGCTACCAAAGCAGAATACTTTACAGAAATCCGTAAAATTGTACCGGATAGTTTCTTACTGGTACCAGGTGTTGGCGCGCAGGGAGGAAGCCTTTCCGAAGTTTGTAAATACGGAATGAACGACAAAGTGGGATTGCTTATTAATTCTTCCCGAGCCATTATTTATGCTTCCAACGGAACAGATTTTGCCGATGTCGCCAGAGCGGAAGCTTTGAAAATGCAACAGGAAATGGAAGCGATTATGTTAGTTTAATGGTTTGAATTGTTTAAAGTTTAAAGTTTCAGGTTGCTTTACTTTACGGTTAAATCAATACGATCCAACTTGAAACTTGAAACAAAAGAAACATGAAACAACTCACAGATCAAATCGGTACGTTACATTTGTTTGAAACAACTCCCAAACGAATCGTTTCGCTAGTGCCTTCTCAAACCGAATTGTTGTATGATTTGGGTTTGGAAGACAGTATAGTAGGTATTACCAAGTTTTGCGTTCATCCCTTTCATTTTAAATCAACCAAAAAGATTGTTGGCGGAACCAAGAGTGTTCATTATGATAAAATTCGTTTATTGGAACCGGATATTATCATTTGTAACAAAGAAGAGAACACTCAGGAAATGGTGGAGGAATTGCGCAAAATTTGTCTGGTTTGGGTAACTGATATTTCAACTTTGGAGGATAATTTTCAGATGATTACCGATTTTGGTCAAATTTTTGATAAAAGAACAGAATCCCGAAAATGGAACGATAAATTGGCTTTTGCCTTGAGCGATTTTAAAAATTTCATCAGGGAGATTCCGGTTAGGAAAGTAGCTTATTTTATTTGGAAAAACCCATATATGGTGGCGGGTGCGGGAACTTTTATCGACGAAATGTTGAGGTTGAATCATTTTCAGAATCATTTTGTTTTAGAGCGTTATCCTGAAATTGAACTTGAAAAAATGGATGAGAAGAATGAGTTGGACTTGATTTTGCTCTCCTCAGAACCCTTTCCGTTCAAAGCTGAGGATGGTTATGAAATCTCCAAATCGACGCAAAATGCCCAGGCGATTTTGGTTGACGGCGAAATGTTTTCTTGGCACGGAAGCCGTTTGCTTAAAGCTTTCGAGTACTTTAAATTTCTCCATAAAAATATAGGGTAAAACCAAAATCGGATTTAACAAAATAATTTAATATGTCAGGAATGTTGTCCGCAAACCTGATCGGGTAGATTAAGTCTGAAAAAAGCCTATATTTGCCAAACAAAAAAAGCTAAGTGATTAATTATACAGTATATAGGAACGAGAACAGCGATCAGTGGGTTACATTTGTTCATGGCGCTGGCGGAAGTTCGTCCATTTGGTTCAAACAAATCAGGGATTTTAGAAAAGACTACAATGTTTTGTTATTGGATTTAAGAGGTCATGGAGAATCCAAAACGACTTTGAAAACAGCCTTTAAACAAAAATATACTTTTTCGGCTTTGGCCAACGATATACTAGAGGTTTTGGATCATCTTAAAATTGAAAAATCGCATTTTGTTGGGATTTCATTAGGGACTATCCTTATCAGGCAATTGGCTGAAATGTATCCGAATAGAGTACAAAGTATGATCCTTGGAGGAGCTATCTTAAAAATGAATTTCCGCTCCCAAATATTAATGCGTTTGGGGAATACTTTCAAATATGTATTGCCTTATTTGGTTTTATACAAGTTTTTTGCTTTTGTGATCATGCCAAAAAAGAATCACAAACAATCAAGACTGCTTTTTATAAACGAAGCCAAAAAATTATACCAAAAAGAATTTATCAAGTGGTTTAAATTAACTGCCGAAATCAATCCGGTGCTTAAATGGTTCCGACAGGTAGAATTGAATATCCCTACGCTTTATGTAATGGGAGAAGAAGATTATATGTTTTTGCCTTCTGTTCGTAAGGTTGTCGAAAGCCATTATAAATCCTCTGAGTTGTTCGTAATCGAAAATTGCGGGCATGTGGTCAATGTAGAGCAGCCTAATGTTTTTAATACAGCTGTTTTGTCTTTTTTACATAAGACCAAATAATATACCATTTGTGCATATAAAATAGTCTAATCTACTCGTTCTTTTTCTCCAATACTTCCTCAAAAAATAATTCCGTAGCTATGGCTATGCAATGATTTTTATCCTTGTCTTGAAGAAAAATAATTTCGCATCTTTAGGCTATTTTATATTCACAAATGATATAAAAATCATTTTTGTTTGACTTAAATAAAAAATGCCTGCACCGTTAAGATGCAGGCAACTTTATAACTAACCAAAACCAAAGTAATAAATAACCAGTTTATTACATTGCAAAGATGCGTATAATGTTTAAGTTTTGCTGTTAAGGAATTGTTATTACTTTTTCTTAAAAAGTTAAGGTTTGGAATCTAATTTTAACATACTACTATTCTGATGTTTTTTTAAAGATAAAGTGTTGATTGTCAATGTTTTTTTTTATTTTGTATTTTTTTAAATTCACCAATGATTTTCTCAATAGGTCTGTTGTGATATTTATATTTTAATTGATTTTACAATTTACCATTTGCTCTTTGGTATTGCCATTGATATTGATATTACAAAGTTATTTTTTGTCTTGCATAGCAAACACCTTTTTCAAAAGATCTGAAGTTCTTGCGTTTAAATCAGTTCGGATATTTTTTTCTTCAACGGTAATCATTTTGAAAACTCCTTCCAATGCTTTTTTGGTAATATAATCGGTAAGGTCTGGATTTACTTTGGTAACAAGAGGAATCATATTGTATTGTTTGATGATTTTGGTCCAAATCACATCGGCACCAACTTTACCAATAGATTGCTGCACTACAGGATTGAATTTGGTATATAAAGGTTTTTCAGTCGATGACTGTAAATAAAGTGTTGCAGCATTTTCATTGCCCAACAAAATACTTTTCGCGTCAGTTATGGTAATATTTTTGATAGCCGAAACAAATATAGGAGTTGCTTCTTTTACGGCATCTTCGGCGGCACGGTTCATGGCTAATATTCCTTCGTCAGCTAATTTCGACAATCCCATTTTTCGCAGCGTTTTGTCTAGTTTTGCCAATTCTTCGGGCATAAGGATTTTTACAGCTTCGTTTTTGTAAAATCCATCGACAGCTGTAAGTTTTGATACTTGTACACTAACCCCTTTGTTAAGGGCTTCTTTTAGTCCGGCGGCAATATCCAGAGTGCTGTTTGATTTTGTTACGGCATTGATCTTTTCGGTTGCTTTTGCCAATATGTCTTTTAGTTGAGCATTACTGATAGCTGGTAGGAGGAGAAGTAGGAATAGGGCTTTTTTCATTTTGATTAATTTTTTTTCAAAAATAGGCAAACAATATGGTTCGAAGAAGGGCAATTTGCCAATGAAAAGAAAAAAGGATCGATTTTACAGGTGATTATCGTTAATAAATATTTAGTATCTTTATAAGGTGTTGAAATGTAGTTACTTGTGGCGTTTTTGAAGTACGGATAATTACAATTTTTAAGAGATGAAAATACTGGAATTGGAATTATTGTCGGATAATATTCCAGAAACCGAAGCTTTTTACAATCGAGTTTTGGGATTGGAAACTTTATATAACGATAACTCCAGTGTTTCATTCCAAGCAGGCAATACCAAACTGATTTTTCATTCTTCCCAAAATGTAAAACCGGTTTATCATTTTGCATTTGATGTCCCCAATAATAAACTGCTCGAAGCTTTTTCTCAAATCGAAAACCAAACGGAAATCATGTATGTGATTCCGCCTGATAAAATTGCTGATTTCTATAACTGGAATGCCAAGTCTTTTTATTTTTTTGACAATAACGGAAATATTGTAGAATTCATAGCGAGATATGATTTGGATAACACTACGCAAATTCCGTTTGATGGTAAATCCATTTTGTCGATAAGTGAGATAGGATTGGTTTCCAAAAATGTCGATGAACAATGCAATGAACTGTTTGATAAATATAGATTGGTACCTTATTCAAAACAACCCAAACTACCCAAATTTATTGTGCTGGGAACTGTAACGGGGCTTTTTATTCTTGTCGAAGAAAACCGGAATTGGTACCCAACGACTGATAAAAAATCAAAATCATTTTGGACAAAAATAGTGTTCAATCATGAAGGTGAAAACAGGATATTGGAAGTTTTAGACGGAATTAAATCAAAATAATTGTAAAATTTAAACAGACAAAAAAATGGAAAATCAAGACAATCAGCCGTCACCGGCTAGTATTATGCAAATTGGTTCCGGATTTTGGGCCTCAAAAGTATTGCTGGCAGCAATCAAATTTCAATTGTTCACAAAGCTTGACGAGAAGAAATCAATGACTGCTCAGGAAATAAAGACAATGTTGCATTTAAAATGTACTGATATTCATTTATACGACTTTTTGGATGCCTTAACAGGGCTTGGTTTTCTCAACCGTAAAGGACTTTTGGAATCGGCGGTTTATTCCAATAGTATTCATGCCGATGCTTTTTTGGTGGTAAGCAAACCCGCTTATATCGGCGGAATGCTCGAAATGCTGAATAATCGTCTCTATCAGTTTTGGGGGAATTTGGAAGAAGGTCTGCTTACCGGTTTGCCACAAAATGAAATTAAGGCTGGTGAGGATAATTTATTTGATGAACTCTACAAATCCCCCGAAAGATTATTGGAGTTTATCAATGCGATGGGAAGTATTCAAATGGGGAATTTTAATGCGTTTGCCCAGGTGTTTGATTTTTCAAAATACAAAACTTTGACCGATGTTGGCGGCTGCGGAGCAGTATTGTCTGCGATGGTTGCCAAGCACCAACCGCATATGAAATGTACCAGTTTTGATCTTCCGGTTGTGGAGCCTATTGCCAAAGAAAAAATTGCAAAGACTCCTTTTTCGGATCGCGTTATGACGGCCAGCGGCGATTTTTTTGCCGACCCTTTTCCAAAAGCCGATGTTGTTGTAATGGGAAATATTCTTCACGATTGGGACGAAAACAAAAAAATGCTGTTGCTTCAAAAAGCCTACGATGCCCTTCCCGAAGGCGGAGCATTTGTAGCGATAGAAAATGTAATCGACGATGAGCGTTCCAAAAACGTTTTTGGAATGATGATGAGTCTTAATATGCTGATAGAAACCGGAACTGGTTTTGATTATACTTTTTCCAGTTTCAACAAATGGACAAAAGATGTAGGCTTCAAATCCACTTCGATTGTTCCTTTGACAGGACCTGCCAGTGCTGTGATTGCTTATAAATAATTTTACATAAAGAAACCCGACAGGTCTTTAAAACCTGTCGGGTTTGATTAATCTGTTAAGAGAACACTACCGTTTTATTATTGTAAACAATCGTTTTTCGCTCGGCGTGTAATTTGATAGCTCTGGCAAGTACCATACGTTCCAAGTCACGTCCTTTCATGATAAAATCCTCAATCGAGTGACTGTGTGAAACTCTAGTGATATCCTGTTCAATAATTGGTCCTTCGTCTAGTTCTTCGGTAACATAATGACTCGTAGCACCAATAATCTTTACCCCGCGTTTGAAAGCCGAATGGTACGGTTTGGCACCCGGAAATGCAGGCAAAAAGGAATGGTGGATATTGATGATTCGGTTTTGATAAAGTTGAATCATTTTAGGAGTGATAATTTGCATATAGCGTGCTAAAACAATAAAATCGATATCAAATTTTTTCAACAATTCAAATTGCGCCTTTTCTCCTGTTTCTTTTGTGTCTTTTGTAAAAGGAACATGAAAAAACGGAATATTAAAACGCTCGGCTACCGGTTTTAAATCTTCGTGATTACTGATGATTAAAGGGATTTCTAACGGAAGTTCTCCTGCTGAAAATCGGCCTAAAATATCATACAGACAGTGATCGTATTTGGAAATAAATAATGCCATTTTTGGTTTTTCATCCTGCGGAAACATATTCCAAGTCATTTTGAAAGGTGTAGCAAGATTGGCCTGAAAGTGGTTTTTTATAGCGTCAAGATTCCAAGTCGTTTTGCTGAATTCACATTCCAGTCGCATGAAAAACACGTTTTCGTCGGCATCAACGTGTTGGTCCAGATAAGTAATATTTCCATCAATCGAAGCGATATAATTCGTTACCGAGGCAATAATACCTTTTTGGTCTTCGCAATGGATAAGTATGGTAATTTTTTGCATTTCTTTTAAATTTTCTAAAGATAATTAGGAGCCAGTCCCGCTGTACACTGCAAGTCCTCATGTATAAAACTGTTTTTCCAAGCTCCAAGAAAGAGCTTCTTTCAGTCGCTTTTTTGGAGCAGGAAAAACTAGTTGTATCCATTCCGGGCTTTTCGTTCCCATCGGGGCTAGAACTCGAAAATACCAATTTTTTCAGAAAAATAAGGTCTGTTTTGGTAATAAAAAACATTGTTATCATATTTTGTGCTTTGTGTTATTTTTAATGATTTTTATTTTAAAATTTATGTAAATTGCACCGTTAAATTATCATATTCATAAAATGGAACTCGAAAAAAACTACATTCCCATAAATAAAGTTAGAATTGTAACAGCTGCCTCTCTTTTTGATGGGCATGACGCTGCGATTAATATAATGCGAAGAATTATTCAGTCCACAGGAGTTGAAGTAATTCACTTGGGGCATGATAGAAGTGTGGAAGAAGTGGTGAATACCGCCATTCAGGAAGATGCCAATGCAATTGCCATGACTTCTTACCAAGGAGGGCATAATGAGTATTTTAAATATATGTATGATTTGCTTCAGGAAAAAGGAGCGGGGCATATCAAGATTTTTGGTGGAGGCGGTGGAGTAATCTTGCCTTCGGAAATTGAAGAATTGCAGGCTTATGGAATTACACGTATTTATTCTCCGGACGATGGGCGCGCAATGGGACTTCAGGGGATGATTAATGATTTGGTGCAACGTTCTGATTTTCCAATCGGAGATAAATTAACGAATGAACTCGATTTAATCGAAAATAAGACACCTACTGCTATTGCTCGTTTGATTTCGGCTGCCGAGAACTTCCCGGAAATTGCAAAGCCATTTTTTGATAAAATCCATGAAAAGAATAAAACTTCAAAAATTCCTGTTCTTGGAATTACTGGAACTGGTGGTGCTGGAAAATCATCGTTGGTAGACGAATTGGTTCGTCGTTTTTTAATCGATTTTCCAGAAAAAACGATCGGATTAATTTCTGTTGATCCGTCCAAACGTAAGACAGGCGGTGCCTTATTGGGTGACCGAATCCGCATGAATGCGATTAATAACCCTAGAGTTTATATGCGTTCGTTGGCTACGCGTCAATCGAATTTGGCTTTGTCAAAATACGTTTCCGAAGCGATTGAAGTTTTAAAAGCCGCAAAATATAATATCATAATCCTTGAAACTTCTGGAATCGGTCAGTCGGATACGGAGATTATGGATCATTCGGATGTTTCGTTGTATGTGATGACGCCTGAATTTGGTGCCGCAACCCAATTGGAAAAAATCGATATGCTTGATTTCGCCAATTTAGTAGCACTGAATAAGTTTGACAAACGTGGTGCGTTAGACGCACTTCGCGATGTGAAAAAACAATACCAACGCAATCATAACTTGTGGGATGTGAACCCAGATGAAATGCCGGTTTTTGGGACGATTGCTTCCCAGTTTAATGATCCTGGGATGAATACGTTGTACAAATCCATTATGGATAAAATCGTAGAGAAAACAGGTTCCGATTTGAAATCGACTTTCCAAATCACCCGTGAAATGAGCGAGAAGAAATTTGTGATTCCGCCTCACAGAACGCGTTACTTATCTGAAATTGCTGAAAACAACCGTAAGTACGATGCAACTGCTTTAAGTCAGGAACAAGTGGCCCAAAAATTATACGGAATTTTCAAAACTATTGAAAGCGTTTCAGGTAAAATTCCTGTAATCAATAAAGCCGGAATTGATGAGGATTCGTTATTGCCGAATGCTTTAGAATTGGAAAGACCGGGCGGTTTTGAGAATAAAATTTTTTTGGATTTATTATTGAATCAATTCGATAAAGTGAAAATGGATTTGGATCCGCACAACTGGAAATTGATTTTGAATTGGGATGAAAAAGTCAATAAATATAAAGATCCAATTTATACGTTCAAAGTTCGTCATAAAGAAATAAAAATGGCGACACATACCGAGTCGCTTTCGCATACGCAAATTCCAAAAGTAGCAATGCCAAAGTATCAGGCTTGGGGAGATATTTTGCGTTGGAGTTTACAGGAAAATGTTCCGGGGGAATTCCCTTTTACTTCCGGATTGTATCCGTTTAAACGAGAAGGTGAAGACCCGTCCAGAATGTTTGCCGGAGAAGGTGGACCGGAAAGAACCAACAAGCGTTTTCATTATGTGAGTGCGGGATTACCTGCCAAAAGACTTTCTACCGCTTTTGACAGTGTGACTTTATACGGTAATGATCCGCATTTGAGACCTGATATTTACGGGAAAATTGGAAATGCGGGAGTTTCTATTTGTTGTTTAGACGATGCCAAAAAGTTGTATTCCGGTTTTGATTTGGTGCATGCCATGACTTCGGTGAGTATGACGATTAACGGTCCGGCGCCGATGCTGCTTGGATTTTTCATGAATGCCGCAATCGATCAGCAATGCGAAATTTACATCAAGAAACACGAATTGACCGATGAGGTTGAGGAAAAAATAAATAAAATCTATAAAGATAAAGGTGTGGAACGCCCACATTATCAAGGAGATTTGCCTGAAGGAAATAACGGTTTAGGATTGTTTCTTTTGGGAGTAACCGGTGATCAGGTCTTGCCTTTGGAGATTTATAACGAAATCAAAGAAAAAACACTTTCGCAAGTACGAGGAACGGTTCAAGCTGATATTCTAAAGGAAGACCAAGCGCAAAACACTTGTATTTTCTCGACTGAATTTGCCTTGCGTTTGATGGGTGATGTTCAGGAGTATTTTATAGCTAAAAATGTAAGAAACTTTTATTCGGTTTCCATTTCGGGTTACCATATTGCCGAGGCAGGAGCCAATCCAATTACGCAATTGGCTTTCACGCTTTCAAACGGTTTCACTTATGTGGAATATTATTTGAGCCGTGGAATGGATATCAATGATTTTGGGCCTAATTTATCGTTCTTTTTCTCAAATGGTGTCGATCCTGAATATGCCGTTATCGGGCGTGTCGCACGTAAAATTTGGGCAAAAGCCTTGAAAAATAAATATGGAGCCAATGAAAGGGCTCAAATGTTGAAATACCATATTCAAACATCGGGACGTTCATTGCACGCGCAAGAAATTGATTTCAACGATATTCGTACCACATTACAGGCTTTGTATGCAATTTATGATAACTGTAATTCATTGCATACCAATGCTTATGATGAGGCAATTACTACGCCTACTGAAGAATCGGTTCGCAGGGCAATGGCAATACAGATGATTATCAATAAAGAATTAGGTTTGGCCAAAAATGAAAATCCAATTCAGGGATCATTTATTATTGAAGAATTAACGGATTTAGTTGAAGAAGCTGTTCTGCAGGAATTTGACCAAATTACGGAACGTGGCGGTGTGCTGGGAGCGATGGAAACGATGTACCAACGTTCCAAAATTCAGGAAGAAAGTCTGTATTATGAAACTTTGAAACACACCGGTCAATTCCCGATTGTGGGAGTGAACACATTCTTGAGTTCCAAAGGTTCGCCAACGGTTATCCCTGCAGAAGTGATTCGCGCCACCGAAGAAGAAAAGCAATACCAAATAACCATGCTGGAGAATTTGCATCAATGCCATGCTGTTTTAGTAAAAGAACATTTGGATACTTTACAAGACGCTGCTGTTAAAGGTGAAAACCTATTTGAACATTTGATGGAAGCTACAAAAGTTTGCTCTTTGGGACAAATCACCGACGCTTTGTTTGAAGTAGGGGGACAATATAGAAGGAATATGTAAAAGCTTATAGTTTTTAAATATAGACAACACATTTGGTTGACCTGATAGTTGACTGAATGTGTTTTTTGTTTGTACATAAGACATCTTTTTTGGCCACGAATATTTTTTAGTATTTTTCCTATATTGTTAATATTTTTATAACTTAGCTAGATTCTTAGTTATAATTTATTTATGGGAAATCAAATCGAAATTTATAAAACATCAGACAACAGTACAGAGATTCAAGTTCAGTTTGAAAATGAAACGGTTTGGCTTTCTCAAAGACAAATGGCTGATTTGTTTGGTAAGGATACTGATACAATTGGGCTTCATCTTAAAAATATATATTCAGAAGAAGAATTGGTTGAATTGTCAACTACCGAGCTTTTCTCGGTAGTTCGGATTGAAGGTAAAAGATCTGTGAAAAGAAATATCTTGCATTACAATTTGGATGCAATTATTTCTGTAGGCTATCGTGTTAATTCTAAACAAGGAACTCAATTCCGACAATGGGCTACCCAACGTTTAAAAGATTATTTGGTAAAAGGGTATGCTATAAATGAAAAGAGATTAAAAGAAGCAGAACAAAAGTTTCAAGAATTAAAGCATGCAGTTTCTTTATTAGAATCTATAACAAAAACAAAAGTTGTTTCCGGTGATGAGGCACAAGGATTGTTGAAAGTGTTAGGTGATTATGCATTTGCTTTGGATATTTTGGATAAATACGATCATCAAACCTTAAGAATTGATAAAACGAATAATAAAGAAGTTTTCAGAATTTCTTACACGGAAGCCAAGAAAGCAATTGAAGGATTGAAAATTAAATTCGGGGGTTCACAATTGTTTGGAAATGAAAAGGACGATTCTTTTAAAGGTTCTTTGGAAACGATTTATCAAACTTTTGATGGAAAAGAGTTGTACGTGTCTGTTGAAGAAAAGGCTGCACACCTATTTATTTTGTGACTAAGAATCATTCTTTTTCAGATGGGAATAAACGAATTGCAGCTTTCTTATTTGTTTGGTTTTTGGATCGCAATGCATTATTGTATCATCGTGGGGATAAAGTGATTGACGATAATGCCTTAGTGGCACTGACTTTGATGATTGCTGAATCAAGATAGGATGATAAAGACATGATGGTTAAAGTTGTTGTTAATTTGATAAATAATAAAAAATTACTGGTTACCATTTAGTCGGGTATCATTTGGGAAAACTCAAAAAAAAAACAGCCCCAATTATGGAGCTGCTTTCGACTTAACCTAAAAAATAACCAATTAATTTGTTGTAGCAAGATTTTGATTTTTCATTTTCAATTCCCCTTTGTACACTTCGGCAATTGATTTTCTCGAAAGGGTAGGTGAATCGTTGGAAATTGAGATTTCGTGAGTAACTCTTTTTAGATCGGTTTCAACTTCCAAAAAGTAAGCGCCGTCAGGAAATTCTTCAAGTTTATAAACTCTTGTAATGCCTCCTTTTCCGGTCACGATCTCCGAATAAATTTCATTGTGGTATTTATCATAGATTGTCACTTTCGCTTTTTGGATTTCATTTACAGAAAAACGAATTTGATTACCAGTTCCTTTTTTTACATTTAGTAAAAAATCACCATCAATTGCATAACTACCCATAGTAGTAAATGCTGTTAAAACCACCAGACTAAATTTTAAAATCGTTTTCATAATACTGTTGTTTTAAATTAGTAATTAATTGTCTGATGCTAAGGTAGTTTTGTGATTCAAAAATGCACACAACTGGGTTTTCTGATTAATATGTTATTTTAACCATGCGAAAACGTTGTAGGTTAATTTTTGATAAAATACGATTGTTTTGTGGTAAATTTGAATAGCTTTAAAAATCTACCCCATGAAAAAAATGAACGCAACGCTAGAGCTTATCAGCTTTCCTTTTGGTAGTTCCTTTACCTTTTCAAATTATGTTGAAAATGAGAATTGCAAAGCGGATCTCTGGCATTATCATCCCGAAATGGAACTTGTTTTTGTAAACGGAGGTTCTGGAAAAAGACAGATAGGGAGCCATATTTCGTATTATTCGGATGGCGATTTGGTATTAATAGGCAGTAATTTGCCCCATTGTGGATTTACAAACGAACAAACGGGCAACAAAAATGAAATTGTTATTCAATTGCCAGCTGATTTTATAGGAAGTGATTTTTTGAAAGTTCCGGAACTTAAAAACATTCAACAGCTTTTTAAGAAAGCAAAAGGAGGAATTGCATTTGGCAGGGAAACTATAAAAAGGATTGCGCCTATAATTGAGGAGATGGGAAATCGGTCTAATTTTGATCGATTATTAAGGATGATTAGGATTTTGAATGACCTAGGAGTAAGTGATGAATATACAATTTTAAATGCCGATGGTTTTACGTTAGAAATGCAAGTTCAGGACAATGACAGGGTTAATGTTGTTTTTAATTATATAAAAGACCATTTTCAAGAGCCTATTCAGTTGGACACGGTTTCAAGTTTGGTGAATATGACGACGCCATCGTTTTGTAGGTATTTTAAAAAAATAACGAGTAAAACGTTTACTACTTTTGTAAATGACTACCGTTTGGTTCATGCCTCAAAGCTTTTGTCGGAGAATACTAAAAGTATTACCGAGATTTGCTATGAAAGCGGATTTAATAATTTCAGTCATTTCAATAAATCATTTAAGGCGTTTACGGGGAAAAGTGCTTCGCAATATAGAAACGAATTGAAATCGATTGTGGATTGATTTTAATACTTTTGTAGATTACTGATTATTAGTTCTTTATATTACATTAAAAATAGATTTTTGATAATAAATTTTGATATTTTAACGTTTTATTGTTTTAATAAAAGGGGATACTTGAATTATTTTGAATGAAATACCATTAAAAATATTTTTTTGGCTTGATTTTTGAAGTACCTTTATCGAACTTTAAAACTTAAATAAGATGAAAAAAATAATTACACTTTTAGCAGTTATAGGGATGTTTGGTTTTCAGGGATGTACAGGACCAGAAGGGCCTCCAGGTGTGCCAGGGCAAGATGGGTTACTTGGTACGGTTTATGAGAATCAGTCTCCTAATTATTATAATTTTACGACGGCAAATAATTTTAAAGTTAGATTTACTTTTCCGAAAACAATATACGATTCAGATGTAGTTTTAGTATATAGGCTAGGAGGAGTTGATGCTGGAAAAGCTATTTGGGAATTTTTACCAGAAACGTATTATTTTGCTGATGGGACAAGAGATTATTCATTTAATTTTAATTTTACATACACTTATGTCGATATTTATTTGAATGGGAATGATCTAATAACTGTTCCGGATGCTGTTCGTCTGAATCAGATATTTAGAATTGTTGTAGTTCCTGCAGATTTTGCTGCTACAGTTAATAAAGCCAATTATTTTGAGGTTGTAAGTAAGTTAAATATTAAGGAAAATCAGATACAAGAAATTAAATTTTAGATTGCAATAAATAAAAAAGGAAATCGCGAGATTTCCTTTTTTTATGAGGTAAAAAATTATTGTTTAATAAATGTTTTTTGAATAATTTGAGAATTGTTTTTAATGGTGATGAAATATGTGCCTAAAATTAAATTTGAAACATCTATACTTATTGTATTAGGATTTGTTATTGAATAGTTGTAGTTAGTCGTACTTCCAGTAATATTAGTGATGCTAACCATAGAATTTGAAATGTCAGACGTGCTTTCAATATTCAAAATAGATGATGTTGGGTTTGGATATATTTTTATAGACGGCTCAGTTGAACTTCCGGTTAGAGAGGTTTCATTACTATAACTGATGGTTGTTCCATAAACCCAAACATTTTTTAAAGTGTAATATTCGATTTTTGCTATTCTTCTATAGTTATACGTGGATTCAAAAATATAAGAACCGCCTCTTCCTCCACTAAAAATTACATTAAGAGGTTGTGAAGGTAAATAATCTTTTGTTGTTGCTCCTGGGATATCAGACCATATAGAGACGCCTCTGGATAAGGTTTGATATTGCCATTGATATGAAATTGAGACTATCTGCAAAGCGGTCCCAGCGATGTCTGTGTTATTTATCGTTGGTGTTGATCCTGTAATTATTTGAGGGCCCTCAAAGCTTGTTGCAGATGTTATTTTTAAGGATTGATCACAACAGATTGTGTTGTTATATCCCATTTTTCTTGTCATTATTTTGACTTCATTACTTACTCTTGATATGTTATTATAGATAGCTATTCTTCTTACGAGATAATAATTGTCTTCCGTTGCTGAATTTGATAAGGTGGGGTTAAAATTATATAAATTATCTGAATTTTCATTAGGTATTAAAATCCAATTTTTTATCCCATATTGATTGTTTTTGTCAATTTTAGCATATTCCCATTTATGGCTCTCTGGGTAGGCCATTTGATCGCTTCTAACATAAGTATGATAAGGATCATTTAAAATGTTTAAATCGACAAAGGCTACATAACCATCTATATTAATTGATTTTAAACTTGAGAATTCTGAATAGCCTTCTGAATTTTCAGGGGCATTGTTCACTGAAATTGTATTGCCTAAAAATGGAGATGGGACTACTGTAATTGTAACAGTATTGCTTTTATTGGGAAGATTTGTACTAGATTTATAACCTAAACTTCTTGTTACTGCGATGTTCTTTAGTTCGGTTGTATAGTCAAAATTTAAAGTTTTGTTGACATTGTCAACAGTAAATTGTAGTGGATTGTCAACACTCCATGAGCTATTTATTCCATAGCTATAATTTTCATAAGGATTTGAATATTGAGAACCAATTATTGGGTTTGGTTTGTCGCCAAGTCTTACTATTTGGTTACAACATAAGGTATTCGCTATGCTTGATGGGTCAGGAACATCTGGGGGATATCCGCCATTACTATTTGAATTTTTAGTAATTGAGACGGGGCTGCTTTTGTATTTTGTATGTGAATAGTCTTCGTATTCTGCATAAATAATACCTCCTTTTGGGTCAAAATTTACTGATTCTAAGCTGATAACAAAACTCCTGCTTGTTGTTGTACTTCCTGAAAAAAGCAAATTTCCACCTTGCCCTCCTGTAGGAGAAACAGGGTTGCTTGATGAGCTTTTCTGGTAATAGATATTAATTGAACCTGGCTTATCATCTTTTGGTGCAACAGTTAGGGCAACTTTGGTAGTAAGCGTAACTGTAGTAGTGTTATTATCTCCAAGATTTATCGGAGTTTGAGTACTGATTGACATTCCGTTTACAGTTATGGCATCAATTGTTACGCTTTGTGAAAATGAATAATGATTATTCATTAATAAGCATAAAAATAAAAGTCTTGTAATTTTTTTCATGATATTTTTTATAAGTTATTTTGTATAAAATTAATAAAATAAATACATGAGAAAAATAATTTTGTAAGTTTTTTGATTGCTATTTATATCTCTTATCAAGTTGAATTTTCTCTAGAATTATTTGAGATTAAATGGTCAAATTAAGAAAATAGACGCGAAGTAATATGTGTTTATATGAATAAAAAGAAACCGTCTCAAAATATAATTTTGAGACGGTTTCTTTAGATAATTTTTATAACTTATAACTTTGGGTGTATTTAACTGTGTCGGCTTTCTGTTGTGCTGGTGAGATATGTCTTGTATATCAGCTTATGATAATAAATATGGTATTTGAAACTCGTTTGTTTTTCGTTGTATTGTTTGTAATCAAAAGAATCAATGCTTGTTGTTGTGTTTTTTTGCTTCGTCTTTTTTACTTATTTGCAAAGAGACAACAACGCCAACAGCGAGCGATAAAGCAATAAAGCCTAGCGAAGCCCACTCGGGAACTTCTATGTAATCATGTAGAAGCATTTTTAGTCCAACGAAACTTAAAATAGCAATCAGGCTGTATTCCAAATGACTGAATTTTTCCAGCATATTGGCAAGGAAAAAATACAGTGATCGCAATCCCAGTATCGCGAAAATATTAGAACTAAATACTAGGAATGGGTCTGCTGTAATTGCTAAAATAGCGGGAACACTATCTACTGCAAAAACGACGTCCATTACTTCGATAATGATTAAAGCTACAAAAAGCGGGGTGGCGGCATTTCCTTTTTCGGTTTTTATAAAAAAATGTTCTTTGTCTGTGTGGGTTGAAATCGGGATTATTTTGCCTAATATTTTGTAAATGATGGATTTTTTTGGATTGAATTCTTCTTCATCTTCGGAGGTGAATAGCATTTTGATGGCTGTAAATAAAAGGAACGCCCCAAAAACATAAGACGTCCATGTGAATCTATGGATCAATAAAACGCCAAAATAAATCATCAAACCTCTAAAAACAATAGCTCCCAATATTCCCCAGAATAGGACACGGTGCTGAAATTTTTTTGGTATTTTGAATGAAGCAAAAATCAATGCGATCACAAATATGTTATCAATGCTCAATGACAATTCAATTAAGTAACCTGTAATGAATTTCATCGATGCCACCGAAGGTTTTAGTCGGTCTGGGTTTAAAACGTAATCGGTTGAATAGAGCCAATAAACGACTCCCGAAAATAACATGGATAAAGTAAACCAAATTGCAGTCCATTTACTGGCTTCTTTGGTGCTGATAATATGTGGTGTCTTATTGAAAACGCCCAAATCGAGGGCTAGGAATGTAAATATTAAGACTAGAAATAATATCCAAACAATCATAGTGTCTTTTTGTTTTTAAAGGAACTGTAGGTGTGTAATTCGAATTTTAAATTCGAATTTATTCAATGCTTAAAGGTACTGTAATTTGTTTAAATAAAAAAAGTGCCTCCGGTTATGAAGGCACTTTTGATTTATGAAATACTTATAATTACAAAGCCGATTTAACAGTTTTGATAATTCTAGCAGCAATTTTGTATGGGTCACCATTAGAAGCTGGTCTTCTGTCTTCTAGGTATCCTTTCCAACCGTGTTGTACAGCATATAAAGGGATTCTGATTGAAGCTCCTCTATCAGATACTCCATAAGAGAAATCATGAATAGATGCAGTTTCGTGCTTACCAGTTAAACGTTGTTCGTTATAAGCTCCGTAAACAGCGATGTGCTCTTCAACAACTGGACGGAAAGCTTCACAGATTTTCTCGAATGTTTCTTTAGAACCACATGTTCTTAGTACAGTATTAGAGAAGTTAGCGTGCATTCCAGAACCATTCCAGTCAGTATCACCTAGTGGTTTTGGGTGGTATTCAATATAGTAACCGTATTTCTCAGTCAAACGATCTAGCATATATCTAGCAACCCAGATTTCGTCTCCCGCTTTTTTAGCTCCTTTTGCAAACAATTGGAATTCCCATTGTCCACAAGCAACCTCTTGATTTATTCCTTCAAAGTTAAGTCCAGCAGCGATACATAAATCAGCATGCTCTTCAACTAATTTTCTTCCGTGTGTGTTTTTTCCACCTACTGAACAGTAGTACATACCTTGCGGAGCAGGGTAACCTCCAACTGGGAAACCTAATGGTAATAAAGTTTTAGTATCCATGATGAAGTATTCTTGTTCGAAACCAAACCAGAAGTCGTCGTTGTCATCATCAATAGTAGCTCTACCGTTTGAAGGGTGTGGAGTTCCATCTGCATACATAACTTCAGACATTACTAAGTATCCGTTGATACGAGTTGGGTCTGGATAAATAGCAACTGGGACTAATAGACAGTCAGAAGATCCACCTTCTGCTTGTTTTGTAGAAGAACCATCAAAAGACCAGTTTCCTATTTCTGCTAATGTTCCTTGAAAGTTGTCGTGCTCTTCTACTTTAGTTTTGCTTCTTAAATTTTGTGTTGGTTCGTATCCATCTAACCAAAGATACTCTAATTTTATTTTAGCCATAATAATATAAATAATTTGTTTTTTGATTTTTTTTCTGATGCAAATATAAAATAATTTATTTTCGCCGAAAAATTAGGGGGTAGTTTTTATTTGGGTATATTTAATTTTTGTTATAACTGCATTTTGATAGGGGTATAATTGAAAAATTGTAATTTTAAGGGAGTATAATAATTAAATTCGTAATTACTTGAATTTAAAAATTAATTTTAAGTTGAGATTTTTATTACTATAATTTAAAAATCAGGCTGTTGATGCCTTTTTTTTGATCTTATTACCAATGCATTTGTAAATTGTTTATTGATGAATGCTTTAACTATTTGTTTAATAGAATGATTTATATTTGTATGCATTTATTATTGATTATTAATCTAAGATTTATCATATGTCATCAATTCGTTTTCAAGCTTTAAAGGAAGCTTCAAATAGAAAATTAATAGAGTTCCAGGAGATAGGAAAAAAATCAGAGCTTTTTGGAGCTAATGTATTCAATTATAAAGCAATGAAGCGATATCTGACTTCAGATGCTTTAAAAGGTGTACAAGGAGCGGTTCAACATGGAACCAAAATCGATAGAAAATTGGCAGATTATATTGCCATGGGAATGAAAGAATGGGCTTTGTCCAAAGGTGTAACCCACTACACACACTGGTTTCAACCCCTTACGGGTACAACTGCAGAAAAACATGATGCTTTTTTTGATATTTCATTTGATGGAAATGAATCACTGGAGAAATTTGGTGGTGCTCAATTGGTTCAGCAAGAGCCTGATGCATCGAGTTTTCCAAATGGAGGGATAAGAAATACCTTCGAAGCGAGAGGTTATACCGCCTGGGATCCAACTTCGCCGGCATTTATTTTTGGGACAACATTATGTATTCCAACGATCTTTATTTCTTATACCGGAGAAGCTTTGGATAACAAAATTCCGTTGCTGAGAGCATTATCTGCAATGGATGAGGCAGCTACCGAAGTTTGTCGCTATTTTGATAAAAATGTGAAAAAAGTAACTGCTACTTTGGGCTGGGAACAAGAATATTTCTTGATTGACAGATCATTGGCAAATTCCCGTCCGGATATTGTAATGACAGGAAGAACTTTACTTGGACATACTTCTGCCAAGGGGCAACAGTTGGACGATCATTATTTTGGTTCAATTCCAACTCGTGCTTTGACTTATATGAGAGATTTGGAACAAGAATGTATGTTGCTGGGAATTCCGGTAAAAACACGCCATAATGAAGTTGCGCCAAATCAATTTGAATTTGCACCAATTTTTGAAGAAACTAATCTGGCAGTTGATCATAATTGTCTGTTGATGGATATTATGCAAAAAGTGGCCGAACGTCACGATTTGAAGGTTTTACTTCATGAAAAACCTTTCAAAGGTGTAAACGGTTCGGGAAAACATAACAACTGGTCTTTGGCTACAGATACAGGTGTAAACTTATTGAGTCCGAGCAAAACTCCGATGACGAATTTGCAGTTTTTGACTTTCTTTGTTAATACAATCAAAGCTGTAAATGATTATGAAGCTTTGTTGAGAGGTTCGATCGCTACAGCGAGTAATGATCACAGATTAGGGGCTAATGAAGCACCACCTGCAATTATTTCGGTATTTATTGGGGAGCAATTAACAAAGGTGTTGGCCGAATTGGAAGGTGTTTCTTCAGGGAAATTGTCTCCGGAAGAAAAAACCGATTTGAAACTAAATGTTGTAGGTAAAATTCCTGATGTTCTATTGGATAACACCGATAGAAACAGGACTTCGCCATTTGCCTTTACAGGAAACAAATTTGAGTTTAGAGCGGTTGGTTCTTCGGCAAACTGCTCGAATGCAATGACTACTTTGAATACAATTGTTGCCAAACAATTGAAAGATTTCAAAATTGCTGTTGATGATTTGATCGAATCAAAAGACATGAAGAAAGATGATGCAATTTTCAATGTTTTGAGAGAATACATCAAGCAATCCAAAAAAATCCTTTTTGAAGGTGATGGTTACAGTGAGGCTTGGCAAAAGGAAGCTGCAAAACGTGGCTTGAGCAATTTCAAAACTACTCCTGAAGCCTTGAAAGCCAGAGCTTCTAAACAGGCTATTGATTTATTTGCCGAGATGGGAATTATGAATCACGTTGAGGTTGAAGCCCGTTACGAAATTGAATTGGAGGAATACACAAAAAAAATACAGATTGAAGGAAGAGTTCTTGGAGATATTTCTAAAAATCATGTAATTCCAACAGCGATTAAATATCAAAACACGTTGATTGAAAACGTGAAAGGGTTGAAAGATATTTTTGGTTCTGAATTTGAATCAATTGCTAAAGAGCAAATCATTTTAATAAAAGAGATTTCGGGTCATATTGAAGGCATTAATTCCAAAGTGGAAGAGATGACTGAGGAAAGAAAGAAAGCTAATAATTTGACCGATGCACATTTGATGGCCGAAGCTTATTGTAATAACGTAAAACCTTATTTTGAAATCATCAGAAACCATTGTGATAAATTAGAATTATTGGTGGACAATGAACTATGGACACTAACTAAATACAGAGAATTGCTTTTGACAAAGTAATTTGATTATTGTTTATATATTTTAAAAGGCTTTCTTAGGAAGGCCTTTTTTGAATTTATATGGGTTATGAATATTTTTAACTCATTAAAAGAGAACATAATTCAATTGATAAAAAAAACAAAAAAGCATCCGTTTGTGGCGGATGCTTTCTTTTTAATTAAATTGGTTTTGAGTTATTGTGAAGAAAGTACTTTTTGAGTGCTGCTTCCAGCATTGGTAGTTACCTTAACAATATAAAGTTCCGCTTGTCCAGTATAAGGGACATTTAGAGTTACTGAATTGCTCAAATAACCATTTGCATCATAGTTAGAAGCTACAACATAGCCCAATGAGTTGATTATCTCAATTTTTACATCAGTTACATATTTAAAATCATAAGTGATAGTCAATTGATCTTTGAATGGAACGGGACTAGCTACAAAAGTAGAAGTGTCAGCTAATCTGGCAGTATCAGTTGTGATAAGGCTTTGATCAATTGGAGTTGCACAAACAAGTGGTTCAACGCCATAACCTACAAATATTCTACATCCATCGAAAGCATTGTTGATTAAATCAACAGCAGCTGTTATTTCAGTCAATGTCAAGCCATTTGTGCTTCCGCCGCCCAAAGCTTGATTTGCCAAAGCAAATAATCCTTGAACAGTTTTAGGTGAAATAGCATCTACGACTTTTTGTGATATAGTATAATATTTGTACTCGTTGATTACTGGTGTGAATCCTCCAGGAGAACATTGTCTAGCTTTTGGTATATCAGATCCACAACCTCCTTCTGGTTCAGCAACTGCAAATGTTCCGGCTTTCAATTCAAAGTTACCAAGGGCACCATTTATACCGATGTTAAGACCTAAAGCAATGGTTTGTGCCAATAAAGCATTATTGATTTTGCCATTTTTCAAGTATTTATTGAATTGATTTGAACTTATTTGAATGTCACCTGATAATACTTTACTAGGTCCTCCACCAGGCATTACTCTTATGATATCATCGATATCATCCGGAGCCATCATCCAAACAGAATTTCCTGGTAAACCAACAGTCAAAGTACTGTTAGGATAAGAAGCTAAAGCTTTGGCGATAAGTCCTGCAGTGGTATATGGTTGTCCTTCGGCACATGACATACCTCCAGGGTTACCATAGTATCCTTGTGTATAAGTACATAATGCAGCTGAACAAATTTGAGCATTTACTGTCAAACAATTACTATTTGCAGAACAGGCAACACCATTGAGTGTACTTGTAGCTACTCGACGATAGTAAGTAGTAACTGATACCACGCCTGGATCATAAGTTTCAGATGTAGCACCACTGATATTTGTAAATGCACCATCACATCCTGTGGTGTTATTTTGCCATTGGTAAGTAACTGTTCCTCCTCCCGAACCAGATGTAGTACTGGTAAAGGCTACTGGATCAGCTCCAATACAAACCGTTTGGTTTCCAGCGATTGTACCAGGAGCAATGTCATTTGGTGTTACAACAATTACATTACTGTTTGCGGAACAACCTACATCAGAAGTAGCAACTCTTCTAAACCAAGTTTTAACAGCTACTGCAGGTGAATCATAAGTTGCAGATGTAGCTCCTGAAATGTTAGAGAAACCAGATGAATCACTAGTTGTACTACTTTGCCATTGATAAGTAATTGTACCGTGGTCAGAACCAGGAGTTACGCTGGTAAAGGCTGCAGGGTCAAACGGTGAACATAATGTTTGACTTCCAGCAATTTCACCAGGAACAATTCCGGTTGGAGTTACTGTTAAACAATTACTGTTTGCAGAACAGGCAACACCATTGAGTGTTGAAGTAGTGACTCTACGGTAATTTGTGGTTACTGTTACAGCTGGTGGATCGTAAGTAGCAGAATTAGCACCTGAGATATTTGAGAATGTACCATCACAACCTGTTGTACTCATTTGCCATTGATAAGAAATCACTCCGGCTCCTGTAGTACTTCCTGCTGTAGTGCTTGTAAATGCAATTGCATCAAATGGAGAGCAACCTATTTGGTCTCCAGCAATTACTCCAGGGCTTACAGGGTTTGGAGTTACGGTCAAACAATTGCTGTTTGCAGAACAGGCAACACCATTAAGAGTAGAAGTAGCAACTCTGCGGAAATTGGTTATTACCGATACTGCACCTGCATCATAAGTTGCTGATGTTGCTCCTGAGATATTTGTCCAAGTACCGTCACAACCTGTTGTGCTCCATTGCCATTGATAGGTAATTGCACCTCCATTAGTAGTGCTTCCTGCCACTGAACTTGTAAAGGCTGCAGGGTCAAATGGAGAGCATAAAGTTTGACTTCCAGCGATTGTACCAGGAGTAATGTCATTTGGTGTTACAACAATTACATTACTGTTTCCTGAACAGCCAACATCAGAAGTAGCAACTCTTCTAAACCAGGTTTTAACAGCTACTGCAGGTGAATCATAAGTTGCAGATGTTGCTCCTACAATATTAGTGAAGCCTGCTACTGCACTTGTAGTGCTGCTTTGCCATTGATAAGTAATTGTACCGTGGTCAGAACCAGGGGTTACACTTGTAAAGGCTGCAGGGTCAAACGGAGAACATAATGTTTGACTTCCGGCAATTTCACCAGGAACAATTCCGGTTGGAGTTACTGTTAAACAATTACTGTTTGCAGAACAGGCAATACCATTGAGTGTTGAAGTAGTAACTCTACGGTAATTTGTTGTTACACTCACAGCTGGCGGATCATAAGTAGCAGAAGTAGCGCCGCTGATATTTGAGAATGTACCATCACAACCAGTTGTACTCATTTGCCATTGATAAGAAATCACTCCTGCTCCAGTAGTACTTCCCGCTGTAGTGCTGGTAAATGCAATTGCATCAAATGGTGAACAGCCTACTTGGTCTCCAGCGATTACTCCAGGACTTACAGGGTTTGGTGTAACAGTTAAACAATTACTGTTTGCAGAACAGGCAACACCATTAAGAGTAGAAGTAGCAACTCTACGGAAATTGGTTATTACCGATACTGCACCTGCATCATAAGTTGCTGATGTAGCTCCTGAGATATTTGTCCAAGTACCGTCACAACCTGTTGTACTCCATTGCCATTGATAGGTAATTGTGCCTCCGTTAGTAGTGCTTCCTGCAGTTGTACTTGTAAAAGCAGCTGGATCAAATGGTGAACAAAGCGTTTGGTTTCCAACGATTGTACCAGGAGCAATGTCATTTGGTGTTACTACAATTACATTGCTGTTTCCTGAACAACCTACATCAGAAGTAGCAACTCTTCTAAACCAAGTTTTAACGGCTACTGCAGGTGCATTGTAAGTTTCAGATGTTGCACCTACAATATTACTAAAGCCTGCGACTGCACTTGTAGTGCTGCTTTGCCATTGGTAAGTAATTGTACCGTGGTCAGAACCAGGGGTTACACTTGTAAAGGCTGCAGGGTCAAACGGAGAACATAATGTTTGACTTCCAGCAATTTCACCAGGAACAATTCCGGTTGGAGTTACTGTTAAACAATTACTGTTTGCAGAACAGGCAACACCATTGAGTGTTGAAGTAGTGACTCTACGATAATTTGTGATTACTGTTACAGCTGGAGGATCGTAAGTAGCAGAATTAGCACCGCTGATATTTGAGAATGTACCGTTACAACCAGTTGTACTCATTTGCCATTGATAAGAAATGACTCCTGCTCCAGTAGTACTTCCCGCTGTAGTGCTGGTAAATGCAATTGCATCAAATGGAGAGCAACCTATTTGGTCTCCAGCAATTACTCCAGGGCTTACAGGGTTTGGAGTTACTGTTAAACAATTACTGTTTGCAGAACAAGCAACACCATTAAGAGTAGAAGTAGCAACTCTTCGGAAATTGGTTATTACCGATACTGTACCAGCATCATAAGTAGCAGATGTAGCTCCTGGGATATCTGTGAATGTACCATTACAACCTGTTGTACTCATTTGCCATTGATAGGTAATTGCTCCACCTCCTGTACCGGATGTTGTACTGGTAAAGGCAGCCGGATCAAATGGTGAACATAGCGTTTGACTGCCGGAGATTTCACCTGGATTTATGTTATTCACCGTAACCGTAAACTGGCTTGTTCCGAAGCAACCTGCATTCGTTAAACTTTCGCTTCGAACATATATAGTAGCAGTTGTAGATGTTGAATAAGTTGTCGGAGCAAGTATTTCACCTGTATAATCGCTACCTGTGTAATAATGAATTGTGCCACCAGTAGTAGTTGCTCCAGTAGTCAAGTTAATAGATCCTCCTGCACAAGCAGTTTTATCAGGAACTGATACAGTAGGTGGGGTACCTGTATTACCAAATAAAAAGGGACCTGCAAAATCTTTCAGCTCGCTAGTAAAAGCGCCTTCGTTTGGTCCACCACCACTACTACGGGTTTTAACTAATAAACTACCCAATATGTTACTACAAGGATCCTGTGTACCACGTTTATCCAATCCGAAAGCGGTAAGATTGATACCTATTTCAACAAATTGCAAAGGTTGATAGTCAGCTACAGGATCAGGTGCGGAACCTTCAAAAGTTCCCCATGGTGGACCTTGAGTACTGGCATTAATATTAACTCTACCCCAAATAAAGGTTTCATTGTTATTATTTGCGGTAATAACACCATATCCAAAAGTTCCTGAGCTATCTCCTTTTTCAAAAGTACCTGGCACAGTTGTAAAAGGACGTAATGGATTAGAATTATTAAAATTATTAAAAACGGTTTCATCCATCCATACTCTAATTCTAACTTGGGGTACATTCCCTCCATTTGTATAATCTATGGAAATAATAATGGTTCCAGGAATTGCAACAGTTCCGTCAGGATTGAATGTAAATGCAGTTCGACCTCCGTCTGGACCAGTTTTGCCTGGAACAGACAAATCTGCAGGTGTTTCTAATGCAGTTCTGAAAAATTCAAAATCGACATGTTTATTACCATTGGTAACTGCGATGGATGCAGCTGCATAAGCGTAAAGAGTTGTAAAAGGTCTTGGGTCAGAAGCATCGGGAATTCTGGGGCCTTCTCCTCTTAAGTGAGCAAACACATCTAAGAGATCATCTTTTTGAGGAACACTACCCGAAGTACCAATACTCCAAGTAGATGGATTGTCTGAATTTTTATCTCCAGAACCTGCAAAATAAGATTTTTCAGCACTCCCTCCCTGTACATAATTATCTCTTCCATAAACAGCATCTAACCATAAATAGTCTCCTTCATTAGCTCCTATACCACTATGAACAACTGGGAAAGGAAATGGAGGAGTTGGTGTTGTTGTTGATTGTCTTCGTGAAAATGCATGATTATCAGTAACATCCGGAAATGGTATAGACTGATCTATCACTCCAAAACCTGGACCTGGATAACTTGTTTGAAACCAGTCATCAGTTGCAACAGCCGAAGGAAGAGCTATCGGAGGATTAGCAATATTAGAAAACTGTAAAAGATTGGCATAAGCATCGGCATCAACACCAAAGTTAGCCTTCACAGCAGAAGATCCTACTAATTGCCCATAAGAATTGGGGGTAAATCCTATCCCTAAGAGCAACAAGAAGGCATAAAAAAAGAGCTTTTTATGAAACGTAACCGTCCATAAAAAACTCGAATTGCCAGTTTTGGGATAGCAGGATAAAAAGCAGGACAAAGAGTGCCAATTTTCTTTCACTCTTTTTATCGTAAAAAAGATAATTTTTTTCATAATAATTTTAGAATTTAATTAATTCCATAATTATTAATAAGAAATGATTAGTAGAAGTTGAGGTTTCGAAAAACTAAAAAGAGTTGTTTCATACAATCAATTTTGTTTAATTAAACTTTGAAATATTGCTTACAAAAATCAGAAAGTTTGCCGATCTGGAAACATTCTCTCTGACAACAAATCTGCTTCAATAAAATGAAGTATCCCTTACAAATGAATGTTGTGTTAGGTAGAATAACTCTATATTCATTTAGTGCCAAAAAAAAATTAATAAGTATAAAGCGATTTTAAATAATGAATAAAAATGATTAATTCTTGTTTTTCTTGTATTTCTGATAATGCAAGTTTACAGTCGTGAACCCTACTTCAAAAAAGATCATGAAGTTTACAATCATCAAAGGATACTCTATTGTGGGGAGCAATCGGGGATTCTTTTTTTTCAAAAATTAGTTAAGAGGGGCTAATTTTAATTCAAAAAAATTCAAAATTTAATATAATATTAATGAGGTAAAATAAGTTGGAAATTATTTAAAGAATAATATCCTAAACACAAATAACTTCAAATTGAAGTTCACTATCTTGAAGGATTAATTATTTAAACCAATAATAATCCGCTAATTTATTCTCAAATTAAATATTGTTTCAGATAATCAAATTACTTTTATTTTAAGAGCAATCCTGAAATTAAAAGTAAGACCCAAAGTTACTCAATTAAGAAAAAGATGTTTAAGAAAAAACCAAAATATGGATAAAAACTAATTATTAACGATAAAACGCATCTAGATTAAGAATATGATTACATGTTGCTTTAAGTATTAAAAAAATTAACATGTTGAAAATGTGGTAATTACCTGTTAATATTTTGCAAGGTAAAGAAGTCTTTTTTAGTTTTCTTCTATATAAACCTTAAATTGTATGTGCCAAATCTCATAAAAATCAGATTTTTTCAAGTAGTAATCCTGTAGCTGTTAGTCCGGGGCCGAAAGCAATTGCCACCACTTTTGTACCTGCTTTAATTGTTGGATCGTTTATGATTTCATTAAAAATATGTGGGATTGTTGCCGAGGACATGTTTCCATGCACACGCAACACTTCGTAAGACCATCTGGCATGATCTTTTGAAACGCCAAGTTCACTCACAACATAATCGATAATTTTTGGTCCGCCTGGATGAATCGCAAAATGCATTTTGGACTTTTCTTCATCGAGATTAGTACCGTATTTTGAACAAAGAGTTGTCAAAAAGGATTTAATATTTTTGCGAATAAAAACAGGAACTCTTTTAGAAAGGGTCATCAAGAAATTGTACTCTCCCAAATCCCAAGACATATCTTCTAATGAATCTGGAATGATAACCTCGTGAGAAGTTAATATGCGGAGTCCTTTTTTCTCGAGAATACTCTTATCGTCCATGAATGTTTTTTCTTCGTACAAAGAATAACCTATAAAACCATCCGCAAAAAGTGAACAAATCATTGTATTTGCAGCTGAATATTCAGTCAAATTCAAGTGAGCAGATAATAATTCTGTATGAACCACATCAGCTCTTCCATTTTCTGAACTTGCCTGTATTAAACTCCTTGCTGTACGAATAGCCGGGAAAGCGCCATAGCACCCCATATGATAGGAATGTGTGACCTGAACCGTATTCCAATTTCTTTCGATTACCGCTTCTTGTGCTACGCTAGGAGAAGAATAACCGGAACAGGTAACGTGTATTAGATTTTCAGGCTTAGTAGCTGTTTTGGTATAAAATTGATTGAATACATATCCCATTTTTCTTTTAAACCATTCCATTCGAACTTCAATTTTTGGGCCAAAAGAATTTCCTTTTTTGACTTCAAAGCCACTTGGGAAATGATATTCAGATGGAGAGGTGATTTTCATTATATTGTCAATAAAAGCTTCAACCTCTTCAAAAATTATGCATTGCCTACTACTAATATTTTCAGAACTAACTGAATATTTGTCCACTTCGGCCGAAATAGTGCCAAAATGAACTAATTCATTATCGGTATCAATATTTCCCAATTCGTCCAATTTTGGGAGATTCTGAAAGTGATAATATAAAAATTTGGTATATTGGTTAAGCTTTTCCTGCTCAAGCAATTTACCAACTAAAACTGGATGGAAATTGGAGAGTATAATGCTTTTCATAACTCTGAAAATTAATAAGTTACGTTAGTTTTTACTTAAAGTTAAGAGAAAACTTCCTAAAGAAAAATAAGTAAATTCTTTTCCTTAGAAGTTTTTTAATTAAATCATTGATTAACAGATGTTTGTAAATGTTGTATTTTTGTTAAAATGTTAAAAATCAAGTAATTATAAGAATTAGGTTACTTGTGCCAGTTAAGTAGTTATAGATGTTGTTCTTGAAATACCAACGCTGGATGATGAAACATTTGCTCAAATGATTTGATACGCCAAACGTCACAATTTTAAAGATATTCATGTTTAAGTTCAGCCTTAATTAATTCAAGTTTATGATAAACAATTAAGTTTTATTGTAAATTTGAAAGATAAAATCCCCAAATCATGAAGTTTTTAATCACATTGCTATTCAGTTTTACGGTTTCTTATGTTTTTGCGCAGGAACAAGTTTCGTTCTTTTTTGATAGCGATAAGTTTGTTTTGCAAAAGGAAGAGCTGGCAAAATTGAATCAATGGTTAACCACAAATAAAGAAGTAAAAGTTGTTGGGGTTTATGGTTTTTGCGATGAAGTAGGGACTGTTGGTTATAATGATACTTTAGCCAAAAAGAGAATTAATTACGTTTACAATATTATAAAGAACAAAGTGAAAATTAGGGAAGATTTCAAAACGAGAAGTTTTGGTAAATTACATACTTTGTCTCCTATTAAAGCCGAAAACAGAAAAGTTACCCTGTATTATATTTTGCCAAGTGATTTTGCGAATGAAGAAAAAATAATAGCCGAAAAGGAAAATATTCCAGTCCAAAAGGAAAAGCCAAAAATTAAATTTCCTGATATTTATGTTTATCAAAACCCTGATGGTACTACTTCTAGCATTAAGATTGATACCATCTTTATGCGAAAAGTCAGTATGGCCAATGTAGGGGAGAAGCTCAAATTGGAAAGCATGAATTTCTTTGTAGATACTTTTGCAATTATGCCGCAATCGAGATCGGTTATGTTCGAATTGCTTACCGTGATGCAAAACTGTCCTGATTTAAAAATACAGATTCAGGGACATATTTGTTGTGTTACAAAAGATTATAGGGATTTAAGTACCCAAAGGGCCAAAGCAATCTGCAAATTTTTGGAATTTAATGGTATCTCGAAAAGCAGAATGACTTTTGTTGGGTTCGGAGCTACAAAACCATTGTTCCCCATACCTGAGAAAAACGAAGCGGAAAGAGAAGCCAACCGCCGCGTAGAAATAGAAATTATCGAGAATTAGAATTTTAGGATTAAGATTTTCAATTGAAGTTGATTTTTGAAATTGAAATTGAAATTGGGATTGATTTCTGAAATTGAAATTGATTTTTAAACTTTAAATTTTAAACTTATCTTTGCCCAATATACACACAACTAAAAGAATGAGTTCAGATACTTCAAAAAGATATGCGCAACGCGGTGTTTCTGCATCCAAAGAAGATGTGCATAATGCCATTAAAAATATTGACAAAGGTTTATTCCCTCAAGCATTTTGTAAAATCGTCCCTGACTACTTAACTCAGGACGAAGATTATTGCTTGATTATGCATGCTGATGGTGCCGGTACAAAATCGTCATTGGCCTATATGTATTGGAAAGAAACCGGAGATATTTCGGTTTGGAAAGGAATCGCCCAAGATGCCTTAATCATGAATATCGATGATTTATTGTGTGTAGGTGCAACTGATAATATTTTGCTTTCATCAACTATAGGAAGAAATAAAAATTTAATTCCGGGCGAAGTTTTATCAGCTATTATCAATGGAACTGAGGAGTTAATAAACGAGTTGAATTCTTTTGGTGTGACCATTCATTCAACAGGTGGTGAAACTGCCGATGTTGGGGATTTGGTGCGAACTATTATCGTAGATTCTACCGTAACAGCCAGAATGAAACGTTCAAAAGTAATTGACAATGCAAATATAAAAGCTGGTGATGTTATAGTTGGTTTGGCTTCTTTCGGTCAAGCAACTTATGAAAAAGGATATAACGGAGGTATGGGAAGCAACGGACTAACTTCTGCCCGTCATGATGTTTTCGAAAAATATTTGGCTAACAAATATCCTGAAAGTTTTGACGCTGCCGTTCCAAATGAATTGATCTATTCAGGTCAGGTAAAATTGACCGATGCTGTTGCCAATTCACCAATAGATGCGGGACAATTGGTACTTTCGCCAACAAGAACTTACGCACCGATAATCAAGAAAATTTTAGATAAATATACTTCTGAGGATGTTCACGGAATGGTGCATTGCAGTGGAGGAGCACAGACTAAAATTTTACATTTTGTTCAAAATCTGCACATCATAAAAGATAATTTATTCCCGGTGCCACCTTTGTTCCAATTGATACAGGAACAATCCAAAACAGATTGGAAAGAAATGTACCAAGTGTTCAACTGCGGGCATCGTATGGAATTATATGTGCCGGAAGCTATCGCAGCCGATATTATTGCTATTTCAAAATCATTCAACGTTGATGCACAAATTGTGGGAAGAGTAGAAGCTTCTGATTCTAAAAAGCTTACAATTACCAGTGAATACGGGACTTTCGAGTATTAAAAATGTTTAAAAGTCTAGAGTTTAAAAGTTTAATCGTTGATTAGTATTTTTTTAAACTTTTAAACAATTAAACCCTTAAACTTTTTAAAAATGTACGAACTACTTTTTTGGCAATATCAGGAAGGAATTTATCTTAACCATCATTTGGTTTATGAAGCTTTAGTGGAGCAAGAAGAAGTAGAAGGGTTGGAAATACTTCCTGTTCAGGTAATCTTGAATCGTATAAATTCAGTTTTTTCAAATTGGGAAAAAGTAGATGAAAACAGTTGGAAAAATACCAAGGGCAAAGGCGCTTTTCAGGTAATAAGCACTCCTCAAAGTATCAAAATAGATTGTTATGGAACGGAAGGTAAAACTATGAACCTTTTGGTTGATACTTTGGAAGAATTCAAATGTCCGCTTTACGACCCGCAAGTTCCCGTGCGTTACGACGAAATGAACGAATAAAATTTTTGTTAAGAATGAATTAGCTGTAAATCTCTTTACAGCTTTTTTTGTCTTTTTTTTAAATTTGTAAAAAAAGAATAATGGCTACTTCTCAATTCCCACAAAACATTGTACTCGAAGACGAAATGGTTTTGCTTCGTCCGCTACAAATAACCGATGTAGAAAATCTATTGGATATTTCACTCAATGAACCCGAAACCTGGGAATATTCATTAGTCCGTGCCAATGGAAAAGAAAACCTTGAAAATTATATTCAGTTAGCGATTAAAGCCAGGGAAAGCGAGAAAGAATTCCCATTTATTGTTCTCGATAGGAAAACTGGAAAATACGCGGGGAGTACACGTTTTTACGATATCAATTTACCGTTCAAAACTCTTCAATTAGGTTACACTTGGTACGGGAAAGATTTTAGAGGGACAGGGCTCAATAAACATTGTAAGTATCTTTTGCTTCAATTTGCTTTTGAAACATTGGGAATGGAACGTGTAGAATTTCGTGCCGACAATAATAATCAACGAAGTATAGCCGCAATGAAAAGCATCGGTTGTAAAGTAGAAGGTGTTATGCGAAGCCACATGCCAACGGCAGATAGCGATGTTCGCCGAGACAGTATCATATTGAGTATCCTTAAAAATGAATGGTTTGCAGAGGTTAAAGAAAATTTAAAGTCAAAATTGTCTTTATTGTCAAATAATTACTAGTGGTTTATGGATTTTGTTTTATGAAATTGCATGAGGAAAACTAAGATGAAAAGTAGTACCAATATTTTCAATACTTTCTGCCCAAATTTTTCCGTTATGTATTTCAATAAATTCCTTGCACAATATTAATCCCAATCCTGTACTTGGTTCGTTTTCAGTTCCGGTTCTATTGGTTTTAGTGTCAATTTTGAATATGTTTTCAATCATTTTGGCATCCATTCCTATTCCGGTATCAGTTATTGAAATGATCGTGTTTTTTTGATCTTCAGAACCTTTTATTTTTACTTTTCCTCCTTTTGGGGTAAATTTTATTGCATTAGATAAAATATTTCTAATCACTGATTGCAGAATATGGTGATCGGCAAAAATTTTGTTGTTTTTATCGATGTCTGTTTCGATGGTTATGTTTTTTTTGGAAGCATTTTCAAGTAGCGGTTTCACACATTCTTTTACAATTTCGTCCAAATTATTTTCTTTTGGTGAAAACGGAATTAATCCTTGTACCATTCTCGACCATTCGAGTAAATTATCCAAAAGGGTATTTAAATTCTTGGCCGAATTTCTCATATTGGTAGCTGCAAATTGAATTTCTTCTTTACCCATTTCGTCAATATCCTCGGCCAAGAGTTCGGTCAATCCGAGAAAACCTATAAAAGGTCCTCGTAAATCATGTGCAATGATGGAGAAGAATTTGTCTTTTTGTTTATTGATGTTTGATATTTCTTCGTTTTTATCCAAAAGCAATTGGTTTGTGTTTCTTTTTGATATGTACAACCAAAAAAATAAAACAAGAAGGATTGCAACAAAAATTGTGATTGTTACCAGCAGGTACACTTTTCTCGAAGCACTATGAATTTTTAGTTTTTGAATCTCGATTTGTTTATCTCTTAATTCAATTTCTCGTTTAGATTGAAGATTGCTTAATTTGTTTTGATTTTCATTCGAAAACAACGAGTCCTTGATGGCTATATGTTTTTCAAAAGAGATTAAAGCTTCGTTGAAATCACCTTGTTCTTTTTTGGTTTTGTAAAGTTCAAAGTAGCACTTTCCTAATCGGTCTGCAATACCTTTTTCCGAAAATATATTTGCGGCATTATTAAGATATTCGACGGATTGGGATAATAATTTTTTTTTATTGTTTGGATTATCCAAAGCCATTTTATAATAGGTGATTCCCATTGCCAAATAGTTATTTCCAATATTATAGTTTTGGCTTTTGTCGTAACTGCTTAAGGCTTTTTTGAAAAAATCGAGACTTTTTGCATATTCTTTTTGATCCGTATAGATTTGTCCAATTTTGGAGTAACAATATCCTAAACCATTTAAATCATCCATAGAAAGGTTTAGTTCTTTTGATTGGGTATAATATTCAAGGGCTTTGGTATAATTTTTTTGGTCATAATAAGCCGAGGCGATATTGTTCAAGTTGTAAACCATTGATATTTTATTGCCTGTTTTTTTATTTATTTCAAATGCTTTATTGAAATATTTATAGGCTTGATCGTGTTTTTTTATTTCAATATTCAGCAATCCTAAGTTGTTATAAGCTTCGGAAATTCCATTGAGATCTTTTAGTTCTTCGTATGCAGACAACGAAAAGTAAAAATAGTTTATAGCTTTATAGTAGTCAGTAAGCACCCATTGACAAACCCCGAGGGAATTATATGACTTAGTTATTCCTTTTTTCCAATTTATTTTTTTAGCCAGTTTTAGGGCTTTTTCCCCATAAGGAATTCCTTCTTTTGGACTAGTGTAAAAATAACTGCTGGCCAGTCTGTTTAAAATATTAATTTTCGTAGTATCAGCGGTTGCTTTTTGAAGAGATTCTTGTAATGCGTCCAAAGATTGTGAATATTGTTGCTTATTTGTTGATGTTTGTACCAATGCCTTTTTTGAAAGAGCTATATATTTGTTTTTATTTATAGTATTCAGCTTGGACATTAAAATATAAGTATCACTCAATTGCTTAAGAGTATTGTCAATGTTTTCGACTTGACTTTTGTCGTATTTGTTTAATGCCATTGAGAAATAATTCACCGCTTTTGGGTAATTTTTTTCTATCGAATAGATGTTGCCAATTCGGGTGAAACAATAGGCTAATCCATTATTGTCTTTGATTTCTTCATTTAGCTTAATGGATTCATTGTAGTATTCAAGTGATTTTGAATAATTGTTTTGTTTGTAATAAACATCGGCAATATCATTTAAATTGTAGATTATTGATACTTTATTGTTGCTGAGTTGATTGATTTTTAATGCTTTTTCAAAATAAGAAAGTGCTTCCGGATATTTTTTTCGAGCCGAATAAACAAATGCTATGTTTTTGAGCGTAGCAGATTCAGATGTCGGTTTATGTATTTGCTTATATAATTGTAATGCTTTCTGCAAATGCACTAAAGCTTGATTGTAGTTCGATAGCGTTTGGTTACAAATTCCGAGATTCTCATTTGCTTCAGCAATTCCTTTTTTCCAACTTATATTTTTAGCCAATGATAATGCGTTGTCTCCATATTTCAATCCTTCTTGCGCATTGGAATAACGGTAGCTTGTGGCGATTTCGTTCAAGATGTTGATTTTGACTGTATCAACATTTGTTTTCTGAAGTTTGATTTTTAGTGCAGCTACTGGTTCTGAATTTTTATTTTGGCTAAAGACAAAGTTACCTATAACCAATAGGTATAACATCCATTTGTTTAGTTTAGGAAGTACATTCATTTTTGTAGCTTTTTATGGTTTCCTTTAAATAGAATATATTGTATCGTCAGAGCCCAATAATTATACCAAATTACTAAATAGTTGGTTTATAGTGTTTTTTTTATCGATAAAAAGTTTTTTGTAGTATTTGACTTTTTTTTATTGCTTCGTGGCTAATATTGAATATTCAAATTAATAAACGCGTATTTTAAAAAAGAATACCTTTGCATGAGATAGAAATTAATAAATCAAAACGCATGAAAATAAATCCAAAAAACGGAATTGATAAACTCATTTTCGGAATGAAACAAAATGATGTTATTGCTGTTTATGGCAAACCTGACAAAAATTACAAAGACGAAGATAATAATGTGATTTTTGTTTACAATGAGCTTAAAATCCGTTTGACTTTTTATGAAGAAGAGGATTTAAAACTAGGATATTTAGTGGCCTCAAGTCCAGACTTGGAATTATTTGGTTATAAAATCATCAGCCGAAAAATAGCCGATCTAAAAAAGGATTTGGCTGAAAAAGGAATAACCAAATTCACTTTGGATGAATTTGATACTTTCGAAAATTACTTCAATGAAGAAAATTGGATTATCCTTCAAGTCGAATTTGGTGAAGTGGTTAAATTTGAAATAGGGGCAATAATCAATGATAAAGATGAATTTGACTGGAAGTTCAAAAAGTAGTGTTAGGTATTAAGTTTTTTAGTGTTCAGTTTCGATAACGGTTGAAACTGAACACTAAAAATAATCTACATGCAATTTTGGTCGCGATATTATTTTGTTGTTTCCGTATTAATCTTAATCAATTCTACTTCGAAGACTAAATCACTTTTTGGAGGAATGGCACCAGGGTAACCGCGATCTCCATACGCAAGCTTATAAGGAACATAAAATTTATATTTTGCACCTTCTTTCATTAATTGTACACCTTCAGTCCAACCCGGAATTACCTGATTCAAATTAAAATCAATTGGTTCTCCACGTTGAATACTGCTGTCAAAAACGGTTCCATCTACAAATGAAGCTGTGTAATGTACTTTTACATTACTATCGATTTTTGGCGTAGCACCAGTTCCTTCTTTCAGAACAATGTATTTAAGGCCACTAGCTGTTGTTTGTCCGTTGGCAAATTCTTTTAAAGCTTTTTCATTTTTAGCAGCTCTTTCCTTCTCTTCTTTTTCAGCTGCTAATTTTTCTTCTACTGCTTTGTTGCTGTAATAATCAGAGAACACTTTTACAGCATCAAATTTTTTGGCTGCTTCGCCTTTTCTGGTAATAGTGATTTTTGTAATAACATCATCTTGTGCGATAGCATTCACAACATCCATTCCTTGTGTCACCTGACCATAAATAGTATGTTTTCCGGTAAGCCAAGGAGTGTCTTTGTGTGTGATGAAAAATTGACTTCCGTTAGTTGCTGGACCAGAGTTGGCCATGGCTAGGATTCCTGCTTTGTCAAATTTTGAATCGGTAAATTCATCTTTAAAAGAATAGCCGGGACTACCAGAACCATTACCATATGGATCTCCACCTTGTATCATGAAATCTTTGATAACTCTATGAAATTTCAAGCCATCGAAAAAAGGTTTTCCTTTAAATTTTTCAATAGTTACAAATGGGTTTTTTCCTTCGACTAAGCTTATGAAGTTAGCAACTGTTACAGGAGTTTTTTTATAGAATAATTCCACAGTGATATTCCCTTTGTTTGTTGCAATAGTGGCGAAAATACCTTCACTAGGTGTTGGCGTTTTTTTTACGGCCGTCGCTGTCGATGCAGGTTTTTTTGCAGGGACCAACTTTTTAGGAGTTTGTGCGTATAAATTGAATAATCCTAAAAAGAGTAGTAATGTGATTTTAGATTTCATTTTTTAGCAAATTATTGGTTTGTTTGATTGTTGTTTTTATTTGGAAACCCGACAGGTTTTTAAAACCTGTCGGGTTTTAAAGAAAAGTTAATTAGACATTTTATCCATTAGTTCAATTTCAAAAATGATATTGGCATTTGGAGGGATAACATCACCAGCACCTGCTTCTCCATAGGCAAGATATGATGGAATAAAGAGTGTCGCTTTGTCACCAATAGCCATTTTATCTACTCCTTCGATGAAACCGGGAATCAAACCAGATTTGCTTCCCGCTTGAAATTGGATTGGAATGTATTGATTGGCAGCTGCTTTTTCAGGGATAAATTTTCCAAAAGTTTTAGCTGTGCTTTCTTCACTTGTATCAAATAAAATGCCATTTTCGAGGAATCCTGCATAATGAATATAAACTGTTGTTCCTGCAACTGGTTTTTTACCACTGCCTTTTTTGGTGATTACAAATCGAAGTCCGGTTGCAGTTTTTGTAGATTTCTCCTTTAATTCGGCAAAGGAAGCTATTTTTTGATCGCAAACAGCTTTGTATTTTGCTTCGTATTCTTTTTTGGCTGCAGCTTCAGCAGCAACTTTTTGTCTTTGCTTTTCTGATTCTATTTTGAAATAATCATAAAAAGTCTTTTTAGCATCAAACTTTTTGGCATCTTCACCATTTCTGATAATAGTTACACTTTTTATAAAATCATCTTGATCGATTTTATTAACTACTTCCAAATCGTAATTTACAACATGCCCAAAAATAGTGTGCAGTCCGTCTAACCAAGGCGTTTCTAAATGAGTGATAAAAAATTGACTGCTGTTGGTCCCAGGTCCATTATTTGCCATCGCCAATATTCCGCCTTTGTCAAATCTCAAATCACTGAATTCGTCTTTAAACTTGTAACCTGTATCTCCAGATCCCGTTCCTAAAGGGTCTCCGGTTTGTATCATAAATTCTTTGATTACCCTGTGAAATTTCAATCCATTGTAAAAAGGTTTTCCTCTTAAAGTATCATTAACAATAAAATCATTATCTCCTTCTGCCAAAGTGATGAAGTTGGCAACTGTTACTGGGGCTTTTTTATAATCCAATTCCAATAAAATACTTCCTCTGTTTGTCTCAATTTCGGCATATAATCCGTCAGGGAGATTGCTGTATTTTTTGTTACAGGAAATTAAAGTTGCAATGAGAACTATTGCAATTAAAATGTACTTTTTCATTTCGTATTAATTTGTTATCGTGTCTTTTGTTGTAGGTTTTATTTTTGGACCAGCATTGGCTTGAATTTGCGGATTGTATTTCGCTTCAGGCATGAAGTCTCGAAGCGTTACGGTACAAAACAAAGGCTGGTTGGTTCCAATTTTGTTGTTGTCACCATGGTATCCATATCCCATATGCGAAGTAAAAAGGAAGTGTACTTTTTCTTTTTTTCGCATAAGTTTTATTCCGTCCCTCAATCCCATCATAATTTCCTGTTTGTCCACTTTATAGACTTGTGGTTCCAATTCTTCTTGAGAGTAGATAATATTGCCTTTCAAATCTTTTACTTCGTAATCAAATAAAGCAATATCTCCTTTTTTTGGAGTAAGGCTGTCTGCAAGGTTTCTGGTTTCATAGTAGTACCAATATCCTTTTTTGGAAGCGATATATTTTTTTGACGGATCGCTCTTTATCACCGCTTCGATTTGATCTTCTTCGCCAGCAATTAATTTTTTATTTCGGGCAATGGACTGTTTCATGAAGCTTCCCGAAGATTGTGAAATCGGCCTTCTGGCTTCCTGATGTTGTTTGCAACCTGTTAACAAAACAGCTGCAAAAAAAAGGATTAATACTATTTTAAAATGCTTCATAAGTTACAGTTTATTATGGGGGCATAATTGCTTTGCCTTTAAGTGATTACTAGAGGCGACATTGTTGATTGTTATATTTCTAATTTTTGTACTAGACTTTCAAATTTATGTAATGTTTCTTCCATTGAAACTTCTGATTTTCCTCCGGCAGCATTGATGTGTCCGCCTCCATTAAAATGTTCTCTTGCAAATTGATTCACATCAAAATTACCTTGCGAACGGAAGGAAATTTTGATAATTCCTTCATCCTTATTTTCGATAAAAATAGCGGTAAAAACGATTCCTTTTATGCTTAAACCATAATTAACAATGCCTTCGGTGTCTCCTTTTACATAGTTAAAACTGTTTAATTCCTCTTGTGTCAATGAACTGTAGGACGTTTTATGATCCTCCATTACTTTCATGTTTTGTAAAGCACGCCCCAATAGCTGTAAGCGGTTATAAGAACTATTATCAAATAACAGTGTTGGGATTAAAGAATTCTCTACTCCAAGGTCAATCAAATCGGCAATGATGCGGTGAGTTGTTCCTGTGGTTTTCGGAAATCGGAACGAACCAGAATCCGTTAGGATTCCGGTGTAAATGCAAGTAGCGATTGTTTTGTCCAAGTCTTGTTTTTTGTCCAAAAAGACAATGAAATTGTATACCATTTCGCAAGTCGAACCATAAGCAACATCCGAATAAGTGTATGTGGCATAATCGTCCGGGCTTTGATGGTGGTCAATCATTATGAACGGAGCCGTAAGTTTTTTCAAGACTTGTTCCATTTCACCAACTCTATGAAGTGCGTTGAAATCTAAAGTGAAAATCAGTTCTGCTTCTTCAAGGATTTTTGTGCAAACTTCTTTATTGTTTTCGTAGATTTTTACGTTTTCAGAACCAGGCATCCAAGCTAGGAAATCGGGAAAAACGTTTGGAGAAATCACTGTTGGAAAATGATTGTTTTTTAGCAAAAAATGGTATAATGCTAATGTCGAACCCATAGCATCTCCATCTGGATTTCGATGCGGAATTATCGCAATTTTTTTAGGAGTTGATAATAGTAACTCTATCGCTTGTATGTCTTGTATATTCATAAGATTGCGAAAATACATTTTTTAAACTAAAAGTTGAAAGCTTTTAGATAATTATAACGAATTCTGATTTAGAAATATTTCAATCCTTTTTTTCGAATACTTTGGTATAAAATGGATTTTGGGCCTTTCAAAATCTGTGATTTGTAGATTCCAACTGAACCCGAAAAGAAGTAAGCAATAATGCAGGCAATCCCAATGTAAACACCGCTTTCGATACCAAAAAGTTCCATTCCCATGATCGTACAAGCGATAGGAGTGTGTGTAGCGCCGGAAAACACAGCCACAAATCCCATACCCGCCAATAAGGCAATTGGCAAAGGCACTACAACTGATAAAGCGCTTCCTAATGTTGCTCCGACAAAAAAGAGCGGAGTTACTTCGCCACCTTTGAATCCGCAGCCAAGAGTGAATCCGGTGAAAAGAATTTTTAAAAGAAAATCATAAGGTGCATTTGGAATAGAAAAAGCATCAACGATCATTGGTACACCCAATCCAATATATTTTGTTGTGCCAACGAAATAAATCGTAACGGACAAAACGATTCCACCGATGAAAGGTCTTAAAGGGGGATATTTAATGGTTTTAGAAAATAATTTTCCCCAAAAATGAGTACTCCTTGCAAAAAGTAAGGCTGCAAGGCCAAATAAAATACTAACAATGAGTATCCAAAATAATGCTTTAAAATTCATGTTTGGAACCGATGGAATACTGTAATGTGTATGTTTTATTTCGTAGAATTCAACTGTGAAATAAGCAATATAGGCTACCAAAAAAGAAAGGATAATGCTTTTGAAATTAATTTTGTGAAAAAAGACAACTTCCAAGGCGAATACGGCTCCTGCCAAAGGGGTGCCAAAAACCGAGGCAAAACCCGCACTTATTCCCAGGATCATTAAGGTTCTTCTTTCGGAATAATTGAGTTTGAAAATTGAAGTACATAAATCGGCAATTGCACCACCCATTTGGACAGCAGTTCCTTCACGTCCCGCCGATCCTCCAAAAAGATGGGTAATCAATGTTCCAAACAAGACCAGTGGAGCCATCATGAAAGGAACTCGTTTTTCGGGCTTATTGTATTCTTCCAATAAAAGGTTGTTGCCTTTTGTGATTTTGGGATCAAAATAAAAATAGAGATATCCTATAAGTAAACCTCCAATTGGCAATAGCCAAATAATCCAATTGTGATTGTTTCTGACTTGGGTTACAAATTCTAAAGAGACCAGGAAAAATGCTGATGCCGATCCAGAAAAAATGCCTATCAAACAACAAATAGAAATCCATTTGAGCGTGATAAGCATTATTTTTTTTATTCTTTCAAAATCCATCAATTATAATACTTTAAATAATGTTTTGTATAAAAGTATTACAAACGTAGTGTTTTTTGAACTATTCTGATACAACAGCGGTGAATTCAATTTCAACCAAATATTCAGGAGCTACCAATTGGTTGATACCGTAAAATCCGGTTGTTGGTTTTATGTCTTTAAAGAATTTCGCGTGAGCAGTTGCAACAGCCTCAAATGTAGAAACATCGGTAGTGAAAATTCTGGTACGGATTACATCTTTCATTCCTACGTTAAGATCTTCCAATACTTTTTCTACTCTTTCCAATATATTTAGGGTTTGAGCGTGCGCATCATCAGCTTTTACTTTTTCTCCGTCAACTATTGCAACAGTTCCTGATACTTCGATGATATTTCCAATACGAACCGCGCGGCAATATCCCATTTTATCTTCCCATGGTGACCCTGTAAGGATGTTTTCTCTTTTCATTATAATATTATTTAGTTTTTTGTTAATTGTTTAAAGAATAGATTTTCCTTAAAAGGGTGCAATTTATAAAAATTAGAATTAATAAAAGACTCGCTTTTGCTTCAGAGGCCTGAATGGGGATTGTTTTTCGCTTTTTATAACAAAAAAATAAAGATGTTTTAATTTATCATATCTATTCAGTGAATGTTAATCTTCGTGTTTTTCAAAATTTAGAATATCTTAACAGCTAAAGGGAAATAAATTATATTAGTTTTGTGATTTTATTATAGCTGTTTTTTTATTTTTGGCCAAAATGTTTTAAGATAGAAACCTACTTTTTTGAAACTATGAAGCAAATTTTTTTAATTTTCCTTATTGGTTTTGCGACTTGTACTTATGCTCAGATCGAGTTTAACAGTAAGTTCAAAGGGATTCCTCCAGTTAATATAAAGCCAAAAGAAAAGAAAAATACACCTCCGCCGGTAGATACTTCTAGGATTATCCCTCCTAATATTTATAAAAATCCAAATCCGCTATCTCCTAATCCGGTTACTGAGTATAAACCAACAATTAAGAGTGAGATTTCAATGCTTCCAAAGCAGGATGAGTTTATAAATCCAGGTGATGAAGTAAGAGACAGATTGAATAAAAAAACCGACCGTCAGGAAGGAATTGCTTATCGACGTAATCAAAATTTAGGAACTTACAAGACAACTTCCGAATCGGCAAAAGTAATGTATAGGGATGCCCAATATGTAGATGGCGATTTAATTAGGGTGTATTTGAATGGGGAGGTTATTCAGCACCAAGTATATTTGGATAGTAATTTTAAAGGTTTTGAAATTACTTTGAAAAAAGGATTCAACAAAATTGATTTTGAAGCTTTAAACCAGGGCGATAGTGGTCCTAATACTGCCGAATTCAGAATCTATGATGACAAGAAAAACTTGATTTCAGCCAGTGAGTGGAATCTTGGAACAGGTTTTAAAGCGTCTATTATTATTGTCAAAGATTAAAATTTTATATAAAAAAAAACGAGGCTGTCCCTTTTGAGATAGCCTCATTTTCTTTATTTACAGTCTATTAAAACGGGTCAGCTGTAACTTCAAAATTCATATTTGCTTTAACCGTTACTTCTTTGCTTAAGGTTTCCTTTGTAGTTACTGATGTGCGTATCTTAAAACTTGACGCTTTAATGTAATTATCCAATTTTTGGCTTGTACATGTTAAATTAATTGTGTTCGAAGTCGAGCTGATATTGTCTTGATAAGCCAATTCGATTTCATCCGAAGAATTTGTGGAAATGTACATGTGAACCGATTTGACAAAACTAAATGTCTTATCGACAGGATCAGTGATAGTTAGTTTTAATTCTTTCAATTTTACGTTTTTGACTAAATCAGCACTGGTGTTGTTGTTTTTGAATTCGGCAGAAGAGTTGGTTGTAACATCAGGAGTTGGGACTTCAAAAGGAGTGTTAAGAGACGTTCCCACACCTATTTTGAATGAGGTTTCTTCAGAAATGGTGAATGTCAATAATTTATCTACTTCACTGCACGCAATGGTTAATAGTAAAATAAGAGATGTAATTACAATTGTTTTTGTTTTCATAGTTGTAGGTTTTTGTTCAAAGGATATAACGTGCTAATGTTTGGGTTATTATCTGAAGAAAAATTGATTTCCATTTGTGGGGCTAATGATAAAAACAAAATTTCGTTAGTCTTTCCAAAAAAGTCTGGCTACAAATATAGTTTCGGACTTTAAATTTTTGATGATTTTTTAGTTAAAAAAGAAAATAATTTTTTTTCGAAATTCAATTTTTGAAATCAAAATATAAAAAGTATTTTTGCGCATGCAACACAACGTACTTATTTTAGATTTCGGATCGCAATATACACAGCTTATTGCGCGTAGAGTTCGCGAATTAAATATATTCTGCGAAATTTTCCCTTACAATCACATTCCTAGTGATTTATCAAGTTATAAAGCCGTAATTCTTGGTGGAAGTCCATTCTCGGTTAGAGGAGAAGATGCACCGCACCCGGATTTGTCGCAAATCAGAGGTAAACTCCCTATGTTAGCCGTTTGTTATGGAGCACAATATTTGTCTCATTTCAGTGGAGGTGAAGTAGCCGCTTCGAATACCAGAGAATACGGTAGAGCGAATTTGTCCTATATAAAGGAAGACGAAGTTTTCTTTGAAGGGATTACTCCAAACAGCCAAGTTTGGATGAGCCATAGCGACAGTATTAAAATTTTACCAACGAATGGAGTAAAACTTGCCAGCACACATGACGTAGAATTTGCTGCGTACAGAATTGAAGGTGAAACAACTTATGCTATTCAATACCATCCAGAAGTTTACCATTCTACTGAAGGAACAAAAATGTTGGAGAACTTTTTGGTAAAGATTGCCCATGTTCCTCAAAACTTCACACCAAATGCTTTCGTTGAAGAAATCGTGGCCGAAATGAAAGAGAAAATCGGAGACGACAAAGTTGTTTTAGGTCTTTCGGGAGGTGTGGATTCAACAGTAGCTGCGGTTTTATTGAATAAAGCGATTGGTAAAAACCTATATTGTATTTTCGTAAATAACGGATTGCTTCGTAAAAACGAATTCGAAAGTGTTTTGAATCAATACGAAGGAATGGGATTGAACGTAAAAGGAGTAGATGCTTCTCAACGTTTTTACGATGCCTTGGCAGGTGTTACTGACCCTGAAAAAAAGAGAAAAGCAATCGGGAATGCCTTTATCGAAGTTTTTGATGATGAATCCCATAAAATTGAAAATGTTACTTGGTTAGCACAAGGAACTATATATCCTGACGTAATCGAATCGGTTTCTGTAAAAGGACCATCGGCAACTATCAAATCACATCATAATGTGGGAGGTTTGCCTGATTATATGAAATTGAAAATTGTTGAACCTTTGCGTATGCTTTTCAAAGACGAAGTGCGTAGAGTAGGAGCAACTTTAGGAATTGATCCTGAGTTATTGGGAAGACATCCTTTCCCGGGGCCAGGATTGTCCATCAGAATTTTGGGAGACATTACTTTAGAGAAAGTTCAAATCTTACAGGATGTGGATAAAGTATTTATCGACGGATTGAAATCTTGGGGATTATACGATAAAGTTTGGCAGGCCGGAGCGATTTTGCTTCCAGTTAACAGCGTTGGAGTAATGGGCGATGAGCGTACTTATGAGAAAGTAGTGGCCTTAAGAGCCGTAGAATCAACAGATGGAATGACTGCCGACTGGGTTCATTTGCCTTATGATTTCTTGATGAAAATATCCAATGAAATTATCAATAAAGTAAAAGGTGTTAACCGTGTAGTTTATGATATAAGTTCAAAACCACCAGCAACAATTGAGTGGGAATAATATAATTTTTTTAACATTAAGTCGTTACATTTGTAACGACTTAATTGTTTAAACCTACTTATTTATGAGAGAATTTTTAAGAATTTTTTTGTTTGTTGCTTTTGTTTCAAATGCCTCTTTTGGACAGCAATCAGCAACAAAACATAAAGTTTTAAAAGGCGAAACCATCCCCCAAATCGCTAAAAACTACAACACTACTCCGTCTGAAATCTACAGACTAAATCCAGAAGCCCAAAACGGAATAGCAGAAAATGAAATGCTGAATATTCCGGAATTACTCCCTCAACCCAAAAATACAATTACACATACAGTTGCCCCAAAAGAAACCTTGTTTGGGTTGGCGACTAAATATAATGTCAAAGTTGAGGAGATTCAAAATGCAAATACCGTTGCACTTGCCAATGGATTGCAAGTTGGTCAGCAATTAATAATTCCGCAGGAAGATATACAAAAGCCGGATTCCGCTTCCGCAAAAAATACGCATTTGGTTCAGCCAAAAGAATCATTATTCAGTATTGCCCGATTGTATAATGTGTCTGTGGAAGATTTGGATAAAACCAATTCGGCTATATTAAAAGATGGTTTACAAGTTGGTCAGGAAATTAAAATCCCGAACAAAAAGAAAACGCTTGACGGCAGGGTGAGAGTAATCAATTCTGAAACTGTTTTCTATGTGGTGAAAGCCAAAGAAACAAAGTACTCGATAGCAAAACAATTCGGAATCACCGTAGAGCAATTGGAGTCCCAAAATCCTGAAATTGTAAACGGATTGACAGAAGGAAATAGATTGGCTATTAACGTGAAAGAAGTAAAACCGACCAATGAGAATGAAGAGTTGATGCTTGCATTGGCAGAAAAACAAGTTGTAGTCGAAAAATCGAAAGCCAGTGCAAAAGAGATCAACAGCTTAAAACAAAAATTGGTTTTGCAGGAAGAAATCAATCAGAAGGTAATTAACGTAAATGGTCTTTTGGTTAATTTAAAAGAAATTGATAATACCAAAGAAGGTTCATCTGAAAAACTTAAAATGGTTTTGGATGCCAATAAAAAAATACAGGAAATTCTTTTGGTAAAATTGGATTCGTTGGTGAATACGATGAACAAAGATTTGAATGTATTGAAAAAAACAGAATTAGTAGATCTTGATGAATCGATTCGTTTGCAAAAAATATCCAATGAAAACATTCAAAAAACCAATGAACTGTCACAACAACTTAAAAAGCAATTGGCTGAAAACAGAAAAGTATATTCTGGTTTGATGGACAAAGCCGAGCGAATTGTTGTGGAAGAAAACCAAGAGTATAAGAAAAGCATCAGGGAACAAAGTAAGACAAAAACTGATGCTAAGCCTGTAAAATTGACGACGGTTGATTTGAAAAACATGGAAATGGAACAACGTACTCGTGATTTGAATAATTTGAAGTTGATAACTAAGCTTGATTCGTTAAACAGGGAAAGTAAATCAGAATTGAGATTACACATCGGTAAGGCAACTTTTTACAGCAAAGAAGCTCGAATGTTCGATGATAATTTGGCCAAACTGAAAAATCAAAGTTATCAGAATAAAGCACACGAAGCGCAATCTAAAACTGCTGTAGCTGCCAAATCGTTGACTTTGGATCAAATTAAAAAAGAATTGGCTAAGCAACCAACCAAAGTTAAAGCCATCAAAATTGAAAAAGTTGAAGGTATAAAAGAAGCAAAAGCGGGCTATTATATCGTATTGGGTAATTTTCAGGAAGCTGGTGCCAGAGATTCTTTTATCAGGAAATTAACTGATTCGGGTTCTTTGGAGGCTAACTTTTTCTATAATATGAACATACTTTCCTATTATGTTTATTCTAAAATGGTTGCAACCAAAGAAGAAGCGCAATATGAGTGCATTCAAAAACAGGGGAAACCTCTTTTTGAAAAAGTGTTTGTTGCGAATGTAGTTTCCGAATAATTTTAATTAAGGAATAAATTAACAAGACCAGAAGTAATTCTTTCTATAAACACAGTATTTTTGCTGAAATTTATAACACACATGAAACCTATTAATATGAACTATTTTTCAGTAATACTTTGTACTGTTTTATTTTCGGTGTCCACTAGTTTTTCACAAGAAAAAATTGAAAAATATATAGTTGGAAAAGGAGAAACAGTAGCACAGATTGCTCAGAAATTTAAAGTGACTCCTTACGAGATTTATAAACTCAATCCAGATGCACAAAATGGATTGAAGCCTAATGCCATTTTGTTGATTCCAAAAAGTGGAGTAAACACTACAAAGAGTGTTGCTGCTTCGGTAAAACCGGTAACAAATGCGGTTCCATCAAAACCATTGGTGCAACAGGCTAAAACACATACGGTACTTGCGAAAGAGACTTTGTTTGGAATTGAAAAAAAATACGATCTAAGTGATGAGGCTTTGAAAAAAGCCAATCCCGATCTTGAAAAAAACGGTTTGCAAATAGGCATGGTTTTGAATATACCTTCAAAAAGTGTTGTAAAAACAAATGTTCCTGCCACAAGTGCAGCAGTATCAAATGCTCCAATTTTTCATACGGTACAATCAAAAGAAACCAAGTATTCGATTGCTAAGAAATATGATATAACAGTTGAAGAATTGGAACGAAAAAATCCGGATATTGTTCCCAATTTGCCTGTCGGATACGAGTTATTAATAAAGGGGAATAGACCTAAAGCAGTTGCAAAAGAAGCTCCTGCAAAAGTTGCTGTTCCTGCTGAAAAACATGCTACAGTAAGTGCTCCTGAACCAATAAACTATATTGATTATACGGTAAAATCAAAAGAAACATTTTACAGTTTGTCCAAAATGTTTGGATTGACACAACAGCAATTAATCGATTTGAATCCGAATTTGTCTGCTGGTGTGCAAGAAGGGATGATTTTGAAAGTGCCTTCAAAATCGAATCAGATTGCGGTTAATTCAGTAAAGCAGAAAGTTGTATTGACTAAAAAAAACAGTCAGGACAAAAAGACTCTAGTGTTGTTGTTCCCATTTAATGTTGCCAAAAATAGTACGGATACAGTTACTTCAACAGTTAATAAACTGAATAACGATAAGTTTTTGAATATGACTTTGGATTTTTATTCAGGAGCTTTGATGGCGATAGACTCGGCAAAGCAAGTTGGTGTTTCGATGAATGTGAAAATTTTTGATTCCAACGAAACAAAATCAGCATCCAATGTTGCTTCCATTTATAGTGATAACAATCTTGCAGATGCAGACGCTGTAGTAGGGCCATTTTACCAAAATAATGTTGAAAAAACGGCGAATCTGTTTATACAAAATAATGTGCCTGTAATTTCTCCTTTGTCCAAAGATGCCGGAAACCCGATAGCTAATTTGTATCAGTCTATTGTACCGACATCGGTGATGAAAACAGCCATGTTTGATTTTATGAATGCAAAACAAGGTAATTTGGTTGCGGTAATCGATAAGAAAAGGGAAACAATCAAAAAGTATATTTTGGAGAATCAAAAAGCGGTGAAAATAGCTCCGCTGACTCCAACAGGAGGTTTGGATGTGGAGAATTTCAAGAAATTATTGGTAAAGGACAGGATGAATTACGTTATTTTAGAATCTGCCAATACAGGGATGGTGAAGTACACAATAAATACGATGCTTTGGGCTATGGCCAATGGTTATCAGGTGCAATTGGTTATTTTGGAACCTAATGAGACTTTGGATACAGATGAAGTTAGTTTTGAGAATTTGACCAAATTGCATTTGCTCTATCCTTCGGCAACCCGTGAAAATAATTCGCCTGAAGCTCAGCTATTCATGCAGAGTTACAGAAAGAAAAATAAGGTAAATCCAAGTTCATTTGCCATTCGTGGTTTTGATATTACTTTTGATACCATGATGCGTTTGTCGCAAGATAAAACCTATCAGGAAACAGCCGAGACGATGATAACGGAACAAGTCGAAAATAAGTTCGAATATCACAAAAATCCGGATGGAGGATATTCGAACAAAGGAGTTTATATTCTGTATTACGACACGGATTTGACGATTAAAGAAGCGAAGTAAACTATTGGTCAGTCAAGGTTTTCAATATTAATAATTTATAACTCACAATTTATAATTTTAAAAAATGACTTCAAAAGTAACTTATTTGGGAGATTTAAGAACTTCCTCAATACACATACAATCGGGCACAGAAGTTTTATCGGATGCTCCTGTTGACAATAACGGAAAAGGAGAGGCTTTCTCGCCAACGGATTCGGTTGCCAATGCTTTGGCGACTTGCATGATGACAATTATGGGAATAAAAGCAAGAGCTATGAATATTGATTTTATAGGATCGACGGCGGCCGTTACCAAAATAATGAATGCCGAACCAAGAAAAATTGGTGCCATTGAAATTGTTTTCGAAATGCAGGGTGTCACCGAAGAAAAAGATAAAACAATCTTGGAAAGAGCGGCAATAACCTGTCCTGTTTACTTGAGCTTGAATGACAATATTGAGAAAAGAATTACTTTTAATTGGAATTAAATTTTTCCGTTTTAAAAATAAATAAACCCGACAGCTTTCAAAAATCTGTCGGGTTTATAATTTACCAGCGAACATTTTTACCTTGCAAAAAATCAGTATAGCATGGATCAAAACCAAAAACAGCTCATAAAATTAGCGCATACCAAAATGCCTTTTGGGAAATACGAAGGTTGGTTTCTTATAGATATTCCGGAATATTATATTGTTTGGTACGCCAACAAAGGTTTTCCGAAAGGAGAACTTGGTGAGCAATTGAAATTGGTTCATGAGTTAAAACTTAATGGGTTAGAAGAACTGATTCGGAATATAAAAAAGAAATATCCGAAGCCTTGACAAAGACTTCTAGCTCGTTTTGTATTCAACAGATTAAAATCCGTTGCTACAAAAATGAATCGTTCCATGGAACTTTTACGCGATAGAGCCGTAGGCTCAGCATGTATTTTTGGGGTGGATTTTAATCCGTCGATCGTTGTGGTATAAATTTTCGTCTCGTTTTTTTATGAAAATATAATGCTGTCTTTTAGTCCCGATTGAAGCCTACCGTCTGGACACATCTTTTTATAGGCCACAGATGACGCGGATTGAACGGATTTACACAGATAAATTTGTTGTTTTTAAAAAAATGTATTGAAAAAACATAAGTTTTACAAATAATATTTTTAGTATGCAACCAAAAAATCAGCGATAATCTGTCTAATCCGCGTTATCTGCGTGCCATTTTTAATATAAAATATTTGTGTCCAGACGGTAGGATTGAAACGAAAATCCTTATAAGCCATCTCGTCCCAAAAGACGAGAGGCTTATAAGATTGAAGTGAAAAGCGGGAACAATGTTTCCGAAAAAAGCCTAATGTTTTTGCTCCAAAAAATGAATCAAACCAATATTAAATTATAAAAAACAACAATATGTTCACAATTGACCAAATAAAAGAAGCGCACTCCAAAGTTAAATCGGGAGCCGATTTCCCTGCTTATATTCAGGAATTAATCGCGTTGGGCGTAAAGGGTTACGATACCTTTGTCAATGACGGTCACACCGAATATTTTGGAACCGACGATTACAGAGCGGTTTCCCCCGAGAAATATGCAACTATTGCTGTTGCCCCTTCGGCCAACAAAGAACGCTTCATTGAATTTTTGGTGATGCATCAGGACGGGCAAACCGATTATATGACTTTTTGCAATCATGCAGGACAATGTGGTATCGCGAAATGGGCAGTTGACATTATAGAAATGACCTGCACTTATTTTGACCAATCAAATGCGGCTATTTTGATTGAAAAAATCCCTAGCTAGACTATTAGCCTGCCTTATTGGTCCACGGATGACACGGATAAAACGGATTGTTGCGGATTTTTTTATTACTAATGCTCTAAATACAAAAAGGTGACCCATTTTCAGGTCACCTTTTAACATTTTATAGGATAACAAGATTATCGGTGTAAATCCGTTCAATCCGTGTCATCCGTGGACCATCGCTTACGCTAAGTCGAAGCGGTCCAAGTTCATCACTTTAGTCCAGGCAGCCACAAAGTCATTTATAAACTGATCTTGTGAATCTGAGCATCCATAGACCTCAGCGAGAGCACGAAGTTCTGAATTTGAACCGAAGATTAAATCTACACGAGTTCCCGTCCATTTAACTGTTCCTGTTTTGCGATCACGTCCTTCAAACACTTCCTCCGAATCTGAAGAGGCTTTCCAAGTCGTGCCAAAATCCAATAAGTTCACAAAGAAATCATTTGTCAATGTTTCAGGTTTGTTAGTAAACACTCCAAGTTTGGAGCCGTCAAAATTCGTATTAAGAACACGCAAACCACCAACCAAAACTGTCAATTCGGGAGCGGTAAGCGTCAACAATTGCGCTTTGTCTATTAACATTTCCTCTGCCGAAATCGTGAATTGGGTTTTCATATAGTTACGGAAACCGTCAGCTTCCGGTTCTAGAACAGCAAATGATTCCACATCGGTATGGTTTTGCGAAGCATCGGTTCTTCCGGCCGAGAAAGGAACAATTACTTTTTTACCTGCTTGTTCAGCCGCTTTTTCAATTCCGACACCTCCGGCAAGAACGATTAAATCAGCCAACGAAACCTGTTTTCCGTCAGACTGTGCGCTGTTGAACGCTGATTGGATTCCGCCTAATGTTTCGAGTACTTTTTCCAATTGCGGCGGGTTGTTGACTTTCCAATTCTTTTGCGGAGCAAGACGAATACGCGCTCCATTGGCTCCTCCCCTTTTGTCAGAACCTCGGAATGTTGATGCCGAAGCCCATGCAGTTGACACCAATTGAGATACCGATAATCCCGATGCGGCAATTTTGGCTTTTAAAGCATCAACATCATTAGCATCAATCAATTTATGAGTTACAGCAGGAACAGGGTCCTGCCAAATAAGTACTTCTTTAGGAACTTCAGGGCCAAGATAACGTGCAATTGGCCCCATGTCACGGTGCGTTAGTTTGAACCAAGCACGGGCAAATGCATCTGCAAAAGTCTCAGGGTTTTCATAAAAACGTCTTGAAATTGCCTCATAAACCGGGTCAAATCTCAAAGACAAATCGGTTGTAAGCATAAATGGCGCGTGGCTTTTTGATGGATTATGGGCATCCGGAACGGTACCGGCTCCTGCACCTTTTTTCGGTCTCCATTGGTTCGCTCCTGCGGGGCTTTTGTACAATTCCCATTCAAAGCCAAAAAGATTTTCGAAATAATTGTTACTCCATTTTGCAGGTGTAGTTGTCCAAGCTCCCTCAAGACCGCTACTGATGGTATATTCGCCATTTCCTGTTCCAAAAGAGTTTCTCCAACCAAGACCTTGCTCTTCAATTCCTGCTGCTGCTGGCTCTGCACCTACATATTGGTTGGGATCTGCGGCACCGTGAGTTTTCCCAAAAGTATGTCCTCCGGCGATAAGCGCAACTGTTTCTTCATCATTCATGGCCATTCTACCGAAAGTCTCGCGGATATCTTTTGCGGCAGCAATCGGGTCAGGGTTTCCGTTAGGTCCTTCAGGATTTACGTAAATCAATCCCATTTGAACGGCGGCCAACGGATTTTCCAATTCGCGGTCTCCACTATAGCGTTTGTCATCCAACCATTTCCCTTCATTACCCCAATATATATCTTCATTTGGTTCCCAAACGTCAGCGCGACCTCCTCCAAAACCAAAAGTCTTGAAACCCATTGATTCAAGCGCACAATTTCCGGCAAGGATCATCAGATCAGCCCAAGAAATTTTCTTGCCGTATTTCTGTTTGATTGGCCATAACAGCAAACGAGCTTTATCCAAATTCACATTATCCGGCCAACTGTTTAAAGGAGCAAACCGTTGGGTTCCTGCACCACCACCACCACGTCCATCAGCAATTCGGTAGGTTCCTGCGCTGTGCCACGCCATTCGGATGAAGAAAGGTCCATAATGACCGTAATCGGCAGGCCACCATTCTTGTGAATCAGTCATTAAATCAAAAAGATCTTTTTTAACCGCATTTAGGTCAAGACTCTTAAAAGCCTCGGCATAATTAAAATCCTCCCCCATAGGATTGGACAGCGATGAGTGCTGACGAAGAACATTTAATTTCAACTGATTTGGCCACCAGTCAGTGTTTCTTGTGCCCGATCCGACACTTTGTTTCGGGTTCCCACCTGAAAACGGACATTTTCCGTTAGAATTGTGATTATTCATATTTTCCATAATGTGATGATTTTTAAAAACTTAGTCACGAATTTACCAAAATTATTTTTATTAAAATTATTTTTTTAATAGATAAAAATTATAGTTGTAGTAAAAAAGCTTAGTTTAGAATAATTCTGAATCCAACAAAAATTCCTTTTTTTATTTGTAATTTAGATTAGCAGAAAAGAAGTTGATTCTAAATAAAAACAGCCATGAAAATTGATTATAAATCGGTTGACGAATACATTCAAACCTTCCCAAAAGATACGCAAATTATTTTGGAAAATGTTCGTCAGGTCATTATAAAAAATGCACCCGAAGCTGTCGAAAGTATCTCCTATGGAATGCCTGCTTACAAAACTTACGGAAAGCCATTGGTATATTTTGCAGGCTATAAAAAACACATTGGATTTTATGCAACACCAACAGGGCATTCTGAGTTTTCTAATGAACTTTCGGTTTACAAACAAGGAAAAGGTTCGGCTCAATTTCCTCTCGATCATCCCATTCCTTACTGGCTGATAGAACAAATTGTTATTTTTAGGGTGAAAGAGAATGAACGGAAATTTAAAAAATGAAGTACTAAAATTTATTTAGAACCTGAACTCGATTAATAATTTAGGCTGAAAATATTGTAGAAAAAGGTAAAATTTAGTATATTTAAATCTCTGACAATTAAATATTTAACTAAACTCTACCTTATGATTTGTTTCGATAAAATTAC
>Ga0207975_100021_pt1 | contig 197113 bp, 189 predicted proteins | sample LakWasMe91_HOW11_2_FD_183913 | JGI IMG/M metagenome (GOLD analysis project Ga0207975, IMG submission 183913) | Freshwater sediment methanotrophic microbial communities from Lake Washington under simulated oxygen tension - Sediment Metagenome... | ecosystem: Environmental > Aquatic > Freshwater...
GAAAGCCCACAGTGAATATGGCTTACATTTTATGTAGAGGCAAAGCAACCAACGGAAGCTATTGCAAATACATAAAAATGTTGCCAGAAAAACGAGGACTTGCAACGAATAGCAGGAAATAGCTCCTAATAAATATGCAAATTATTACAATCAGTCTCTTCCCTCATTAACATATACAAAACAAACCTTACACATCTATTGTATGTGTTTTGCTAATACTTTATATTTGCAGCCTTAAAACACAAAAAAATGATTAAGATTACTTTGCCCGACGGGTCAGTTAGAGAGTTTGCTCCCGGAGTAACTCCAATGGATGTTGCAAAAAGCATCAGTGAAGGATTTGCCAGAAATGTTATTTCGGCTTCTTTTAATGGTACAACTATTGAAACAGCCACTCCATTGACGACCGACGGCAATCTTATATTATATACTTGGAATGATGCTGATGGGAAGAAAGCTTTTTGGCATTCGACTTCCCACGTAATGGCACAGGCTTTGGAAGAAATTTATCCTGGAATAAAATTAACTCTTGGGCCAGCAATTGCCAACGGATTTTACTATGATGTTGATTTTGAAGACCAAAAGATTACCGAAGCCGACTTTAAGAAAATAGAAGACCGTGTGCTTGAGATTTCAAGAGAAAAACACGAATTCAAAATGCGTCCTGTTACAAAAGCAGAAGCTTTGGAAATGTATAAGGACAACGTTTACAAAACAGAATTGATCACTAACCTTGAAGACGGTACGATTACTTTTTGCGACCACTCCACTTTTACAGACTTATGTCGTGGAGGACATATTCCAAATACCGGAATTATCAAAGCAATGAAGATCATGAGTGTTGCTGGTGCTTACTGGAGAGGTGACGAGAAAAACAAACAGTTGACTCGTGTTTACGGAGTTTCGTTCCCTAAACAAAAAGACTTAACTGAGTACCTGGAATTACTTGAGGAAGCAAAACGTCGTGACCACAGAAAACTTGGTAAAGAATTGGAATTGTTCGCTTTTTCACAAAAAGTTGGTCAAGGTTTGCCATTATGGCTACCAAAAGGAGCTGCTTTGAGAGACCGTTTGGAGCAATTTTTGAAAAAAGCACAGAAAAAAGCAGGCTACGAACAAGTTGTCACTCCTCATATTGGACAAAAAGAACTATATGTAACTTCTGGACACTATGCCAAATATGGTGCCGACAGTTTCCAACCAATCAATACTCCGGCTGAAGGAGAGGAATTCTTATTGAAACCAATGAACTGTCCTCACCACTGTGAAATCTACAACGTAAGACCTTGGTCATACAAAGATTTACCAAAACGCTATGCTGAATTCGGAACCGTTTACAGATACGAGCAAAGTGGTGAATTGCACGGTTTGACTCGTGTACGTGGGTTTACTCAGGACGACGCACACATATTCTGTACTCCGGAGCAATTGGACGAAGAGTTCAAAAAAGTAATTGACTTGGTACTTTATGTATTTGGTTCATTAGGCTTTGAAGACTTTACCGCTCAAATTTCTTTGAGAGACCAAGAAAACAGAGAGAAATATATAGGTTCTGACGAAAACTGGGAAAAAGCAGAAAACGCAATCATCAACGCAGCAGCAGACAAAGGATTGAATACTGTAGTTGAATACGGAGAAGCTGCTTTTTACGGTCCGAAGCTTGATTTCATGGTAAAAGATGCCCTTGGCAGACAATGGCAACTAGGAACGATTCAGGTTGATTACAACTTGCCGGAGCGTTTTGAATTGACTTACAAGGGATCTGACAATGAATTACATAGACCGGTAATGATTCACAGAGCACCATTTGGATCTATGGAGCGTTTTATCGCGATTTTACTAGAACATACAGCAGGAAATTTCCCTCTTTGGTTAATGCCTGAACAGGCAATTATACTGTCACTGAGTGAGAAATATGAAAATTATGCTAAAAAAGTTTTAAATCTGCTAGAAAATAACGAAATTCGCGCCCTAATTGATAATAGAAACGAGACGATTGGGAAGAAAATCAGAGATGCAGAGATTCAAAAAATCCCATTTATGCTGATTGTTGGTGAAGAGGAAGAGAAAAACGGAACGATTTCTGTTCGTCGTAAAGGTCAAGAAGGAAAAGGAAATATCAGCGTTACAATAGAAGAATTTGCTTCGATTGTTAACGAAGAAATAAAGAAAACATTAAAAGTATTTACAGTTTAACTTAAATTATAAAGCCATAGCAATAAGAAGCAATAGAGGTTACCAACCTCGAGTAGAAAAGAAAGATGCTCACAGAATAAATAATCTTATTCGTGTGACGGAAGTACGTCTTGTAGGAGATAATGTAGAAACAGGTGTTTACAAAACTTCTGAAGCTTTAAAATTAGCTGACCAATTTGAATTGGATTTGGTTGAAATTTCTCCTAATGCAGAACCACCTGTATGTAAAATAATGGACTATAAAAAGTTCCTTTACGAACAGAAGAAAAGAGAAAAAGAACTTAAAGCAAAATCTACTCAAATTGTAGTAAAAGAAATTCGTTTTGGTCCTCAAACAGATGAGCACGATTACGACTTTAAGAAAAAGAATGCTGAGAAATTCTTAAAAGAAGGATCTAAATTAAAAGCCTTTGTTTTCTTTAAAGGACGTTCTATTATCTATAAAGACCAAGGGCAAATCTTATTATTGAGATTAGCTACGGACTTGGAAGAATACGGAAAAGTTGAGGCGATGCCGGTTCTTGAAGGAAAGAGAATGATTATGTTCATCGCTCCTAAGAAGAAAAAACAATAGCTATTACAATTTCAGTGTTCCGTTTTGGACCTGAAAATTGAAATAAAATATAAGTAAGTAATAATAAATTAAAACACTAGGAAAAAATGCCTAAAATGAAAACAAAATCTAGCGCCAAAAAACGTTTCAAAGTTACTGGCTCTGGTAAGATTAAAAGAAAGCATGCTTTTAAAAGTCACATCTTGACTAAAAAATCTAAAAAACGTAAATTGGCTTTGACTCACTCAGCGCTAGTTCACTCAACAGATATGAAAAGCATCAAACAACAATTAAGAATTATCTAATATTAGTAATTAGTCCTTAGTAATTAGCACTAAGCTAGTCACTAATCACTGTTTTCTAATCACTAAGATTTCTTTAGGTTAAAACAAATTTAATAACCTTGGAGTATGGCCAACAAGTTCCTTTGATTAAATTCAGGACGCCTACTACAAAAAAACAATAAAATTATGCCAAGATCGGTAAATTCAGTTGCTAAAAGAGCAAGAAGAAAAAAAATAATGAAGCAAGCCAAAGGTTTCTTTGGTAGACGTAAAAACGTTTGGACAGTTGCAAAAAATGCGGTAGAAAAAGCAATGTGCTATGCATACCGTGATAGAAAAGTGAATAAAAGAAACTTCCGTGCATTATGGATTCAACGTATTAACGCTGGAGCTAGATTGGAAGGAATGTCTTATTCTCAATTCATGGGTAAAGTAAAAGCTAACGGAATCGAATTGAACCGTAAAGTTCTTGCTGATTTAGCGATGAATCACCCTGAAGCTTTCAAAGCAGTACTTAATAAAGTAAAATAAACGTTATATAAACTCAATTTAGAATTACTTACTTATAGAAAAACCCATTCACCTCGGCGAATGGGTTTTTTGTTTTTCCATACTTTTATTTATTATTATTTTTTGGAGCAGAACATACTGCATTTTCAGTAAGATTCCGCCCGCTTTCCGCTATATCTTTTCCCTTTAAAAAAAAGGAAAAGGATGCCGCTTCACTCGGGGCTAAAAATCAACATTCTGTTTTTTTAGAAACTATAAAACCAACAACGGCGCTACAATACCCACGCTCAATTGTCCGGTAGTATAATCTTTGACACCGAAAGTGGTTTGCGCATAATTGGTATAATCATATTTTCTGGCTATGTAACCAATAAAAAAGCGCATATTCATATCTTTAAACGGCATGTATTCAATGGTTGGAATAAAACCATAACTGGTCGATAATTTGCTGCTTCCGTTAGGATCAGGATTTCCTTTCCAAGAATGATTACTGTTGAAAACACTCAAAAGCAAAGTCACTTTGGGAGCAACCAAATATTCAGCTCTTACCCAGTTTTCCACATAAAGCACGTCTTGGGCAGCATAGGTGTATAAAGGATTTTTTTGAATGATATTCGAAACAATTCCTTTGCGATCCAAACCTTCGTTACTGTATTGAAAATCATAGTACAGCACAAAGTTTTTTGCCTTGAATTTATTTCCCAATGCAAAATAATCCATATGGGCACCTTCTGCTTCGTTGAACAAACTATAGCTCCAAGTGGTTTCAAATTTGCCTCCAAAGAATTTACCTCTCCAATTTACCACCGCTGCCAAAGGATATTCAGATGGATTTATGGATGGTGGCGCTGTTGCTCCATATTGTTCTTCAAAGGTTTTGGTTCTTGAATTCAACACCTGCAAAGACAAGGAATGATTATCATTGATAGAATGGGATATTCCGGCTCCAACCAAGAAATTATCGGCATATTCAATGATATCATTATAAGCCATAATATCAATTGGATTGAAATCAAACTCATAACCTCCCCAATCGGCACATAATTTACCAAAAGTAAACTGGGTTTTGGGTGTAACATCAATTTTTAGAAAAGCCAAATCCACCGATCTGCTGACGTTGTCCAAATTTCCCGGAACAGGTTCTCTTGTATATCGGTTACGGAATCGGAAAGAAACTTTGTCGTGGATTTTTCCCTTCATTTCAAATCGAAACTGGTTTACCGTAAAGTGTGAAATATCGTGATTGCTATCCGAAAAATAGCTGTCATACCCCATACGGGTATTAAAAATCACGTCAACATCCTTGAGTAATTTTTGTCTGACCTCCGGTATCAAGGTTTTTATGGAATCTGAATTCATCAAACTCCCTTCTCCCGTTTGTCTTTCGCTTTTTTGGCCAATGGCAATGATTGGCATTAAGGCAAAAACCAAATAAACGTAATATTTTTTCATGTGATTTAATTTTAATGATTTACAATAAAATGGAACCTAATAAAAATCCAACGGCTATGGCAACGCCAATGGCAACTACACCCGGTAAATTAAAACTATGATTTACGACATATTTCCCAATTCGGGTACTTCCCGTGCGGTCAAAATTTATCGCAGCCAACAAAGTGGGGTAACCCGGTAATACAAAATCACTGTTCACGGCCGGAAATATAGCTATCAAAGCCGAATGCGGAAGTCCCAATGCAATTCCTAAAGGCATCATGGTTTTAGTAGTGGCCGCCTGACTAAACATCAACACTCCCATAATAAATACTGCTATGGCAAAAGTCCAAGGATATTCGGCAACAATTCCACCCAAAGCTTTCTGAATTAATTCATTATTGGAATGCATAAAAGTGGAACTCATCCAAACCACACCAAACACCGAAACTACCGCAGAAGCCATAGAGGTAAACAAACTGGCTTTGGTCACATCTGCAGTGCTGGTTTTGGTTATCAACATCATGGCAGCAGAGGCAGTGAGCGTTATCACACTAATTATAGTCACCATAGACAATGAACCATCGGCTCCAACTGCAAGGCTTTTGGCTCCTGGTTCAAAACTGGGAATTAGATTCGGAAAAGCTCCTGCAACAACAATTAATATGATAGCACAAGTAAAAATCAAAACCGATGTTTTAGCACCCTTCTTCAATGTTTTTTCCCCACTGCCTTCTTCCATATCCATACTTTTGGCAAATTCAGGGTCTTTCATTTTTTCTATAAAAATAGGATCCTCGCTTAATTCAACGCCATATTTATAAACAGAAAAACAACCAATAAGCAAACCAATGATACAAGCCGGAATACAAATCATCATAATATCCATCAATGCTCCCGGATAAGCCAAAACAACCACCAATGCCGCAGTCGCCGCGCTCATAGGACTTCCTGTAAGAGCCAGATGCGAGGCAATAACTGAAATACTCAATGGCCGTTCAGGACGAATTCTTTTTTTGGCTGAAACTTCGGAAATAATAGGCAACAAAGAATAAACGATATGTGCTGTCCCCGCAAAAAGACATAAAAAATAAACCGTAAACGGTGCAATAAAAGTAATGTTTGACGGATTGCTCCTGATTATTTTCTCTGCCAACTGAACTAAATAATCCAATCCTCCAGATGCCTGTAAGGTTGCTGCAGTTGTCACAATGGCCATAATAATCAACATCACATCAAGGGGGGGATCTGTAGGTTTCATCTTGAATACAAAAAGAAAAAGAAACAACCCCACCATCCCCATAACACCCAACCCGATTCCTTTCATTTGAGCCCCAATAAGGATCATTGTCAAAAGAACGGCAAATTCTATCCAAAACATAGTGTCGAGATTTTAATGATTAAAATAATTTAATTAGGTTGCGACAAGTTTTTTTACAGATAACCATCTATTAATATTCAAAGAAATTTTGCTGAATTTTGGCTCTATCAGCCGTTTCTGTCAAAGACAACATCAATAAAACCCTGGCTTTTTGAGGATTCAAATCGTCCGACACCACAAAACCTAATTCTGCGTCTTTCACTTCATTATCTAAAGTAATTCTTCCTGAGCCTGCTCTGGCAGAACGACAAACGACAATTCCTTTTTTTGAAGCTTCTGCAAGTGCTTTACCTACCGGTTCTCCAAAATTACCATTTCCCATTCCGGCATAAACGATGCCTTTCACCCCCGAACCTATTATTCCTGTCACCGATTGTGGACTAGCATCTGCATATCCGTAAACGATTTCTACCTGAGGCAAAGAAGTCAATTTGGTTACATCAAATTTTTTGGAAGGATTTCTCAAAGATTGATAGTAGTAATTCACTTTCCCGTCATAAATCAAACCAATGGGACCAAAATTACGAGACTGAAAAGTTTCTAAATTAGTCGAACTGGTTTTCGTTACGTCTCTGGCATCAAAAACCTTTTCATCCATAGCCACGATCACTCCTTTTCCTTGGCTTTTTGGACTTGCCGCAACCATTACCGCATCCAATAGGTTTCGATTACCGTCTTGACTCATAGCCGTGGAAGGACGCATTGCGCCAACAATAACCACTGGTTTATCGGACATTACGGTCAAATCCAAGAAATAAGCCGTTTCTTCCTGTGTATCTGTCCCGTGAGTCACAACAACCGCATCGGCTTCGTTGTTTTTGAAAATTTCGTTTATTCTTTTGGACAGTTTTAACCAAGTAACAACATTCATATCTTGGCTTCCGATAGAAGCAATTTGTTCTCCGGTGATTTTTCCGTAATCGTGAATTTGCGGAACTGCATTCAACAAATCATCGATAGGTACTTTTCCTGCCGTGTAAGCCGCTTTGGTGGATGATTCTCCCGAACCTGCGATAGTACCTCCGGTAGCCAAAATTATGATTCTGGGAGAGGTTTTGGCTGTTTTCGGTTTGTCTTGAGCTTGTAATTGTAATGTCGCAAAAGACAATAAAAATAAAAAGGCAATTTTTTTCATGGTCTTAAAGTTTTTGGTTGTAATTATTTGTTTTGGTATTTAGATTTATCCAATCCGGTCATATTAGCCGGTGAAAGAATTTCTTTGATTTCATCTTCGGTAAGCAATTTTTTCTCGCGAACCAATTCTATGATTCCCTTGCCCGTAGCTTGGGCTTCCTTGGCCAATTCATCGCCAACGTGGTGTCCTAATTTAGGATTTAATGCCGTCACAATTCCGATGGTTGTTTCCAAATTGTGGGCATCCACTTTTTCATTAATTGTGATTCCATCTATGCACTGAACGCGGAAGGCCTTCATCGTATTCGTCAATAATTTTTGTGATTCGAAAATAGCGAGACCTGCCACTGGCTCGTAGGCATTCAATTGCAAATCGCCATCTGAAGCAGCAATATTCACCGTCACATCATTGCCTATAACTCGATAACTGACCAAAGCCATCAATTCCGGCATCACGGGATTTACCTTGCCCGGCATGATAGAAGAGCCCGGTTGTCTTGCCGGAAGATTGATTTCATACAAACCATTTCTTGGCCCGGAGGAAAGTAGAATCAGGTCATTGGAAATTTTGGACAAAGTCGTGGCCAATGTTTTCAATGCCGATGAATACACCACAAATCCATGTAAACTCGAAGTCGCGGCAATCATATCGCCACTGTTGACAAACTCTAAACCCGTAATTTGCTTCAAATGCTTGATGACGGCAGTATCATATCCTTTGGGAGCATTCAGACCTGTTCCAATCGCAGTACCACCCATATTGAGAGTCATCAATGATTTATGGGCAAAATCTAGATTGGCAATGTTCCATTCTAACATAGTGGCATAGGAATGAAACTCCTGTCCAACAGTCATTGGCACCGCATCCTGAAATTCGGTTCGTCCCATTTTGACCACGTCAATGTATTTGTTCCCCAACGCACGGAAAGATTTGGCCAACAGACCCAATTGCTCTTTCAGGTGTTCGTTGTGTAAAATCATAGTTAATTTCAAAGACGTTGGATAAGTGTCATTGGTAGATTGCGACATATTCAAGTCATCGTTGGGTGAAATCTTGTCATATTGTCCCTTTTTGAGTCCTGCCTTAACAAGTGCTATATTGGCAATAACTTCATTGGCATTCATATTCGTTGAAGTTCCTGCACCTCCTTGATACAAATCCAATTTGAATTGATCTAGATATTTCCCGTTAATCAACTCCTGGCATGCGGGTTCAATAAGCTTCAATTTAGCAGCCGGCATTTCGCCCACTTCGGCATTGGCACGGGCACAAGCTAATTTTATCATTCCCCAAGCCTTTATAAAATCGGGATAATCATTGTTGTATTGATCAGAGATTTGAAAATTTTCCATACCTCTGGCCGCCTGAGCTCCATAATAGGCATCAGAGGGAACTTTTATTTCCCCTAATAAATCAGTTTCGGTTCTGGTTTGAACTTGACCATAGGAGCCAAATCCCAAAACAAGAAAAGAAATTGCCAATAGAATTTTTCCTTTATTTTTCATATATGTGAAATTTATTTGTTAAAGGTCATATATGGTATGCTTCGCCAATTCGCTACCGTTTGGGTCGCATTTTATTTATTGGTGTTTGTTTGCACAAACTTGTTGTTAATTGCGATTTCATTTGCTTTATTATTTTAAGTATGAATAGTTTAGATCTTGAAAAAAGTGCTTATGATGTAATAAACTTAGGATGAATTAGATTTTCTAATGAATAAATTTCATCCCATTTTTCCTGGGTTATCAATTTACGTTCAACTACGGCAATTTGATGGACACTTTTTCCGGTTTTCAATGCTTCGCCTGCAATACTAGCGCTTTCTTCATATCCTAAAATTGGGTTCAATTGAGTCACGATCCCGATGCTGTTCATCACCATGTTATAACAATGCTGTTCATTTGCAGTAATACCAACAATACATTTATCAATTAATGTTTGGATGGCGTTTGACAAATAATCAAATGAAGTAAACATTGCAAAAGCGATTACCGGTTCCATCACATTTAGTTGCAATTGTCCTGCTTCGGCAGCCATTGTCACCGTCAAATCTTGCCCTATCACATAGAAACAAGCCTGATTTGCCACTTCTGGAATTACCGGATTTACTTTACCCGGCATAATGGATGAACCTGGTTGGCGTGGCGGAAGGTTAATTTCATTAAACCCTGTTCTTGGCCCTGAACTCAACAATCTCAAATCATTACATATTTTTGAGATTTTAACTGCAGTACGTTTCATTGTTCCCATTATTTGCACATAAGCTCCAGTATCCACAGTTGCTTCAATCAAATCTGGCGACAATGTCAAAGGAATTCCAACCTCTTTGGCCAAATAATTGACACAAATTTCGGGATAACCTTCGGGCGCATTTACTTTAGTTCCAATGGCTGTTGCTCCCATGTTTATGTCTAGCACCAAACTTTGCGCATCTTTTAACCTCATAACATCTTCGCCTATCGTAGTCGCATAGGAATGAAATTCCTGTCCCAAAGTCATTGGAACCGCATCCTGCAGCTGAGTTCGTCCCATTTTTAAAACATTTTTAAACTCATTTCCTTTGGCTAAAAATGCTTTTTCGAGATTTTCGACTGTTTTTATAAAATGATCCATTTTTAAATACAATGCTATCCTGAAGGCTGATGGATAGGCGTCATTTGTCGATTGGGAGCAATTCACATGATTGTTGGGATGCAAGAAGTTATACTCCCCTTTTTTATGACCTAAATATTCCAATCCAATATTGGCGATGACCTCATTGGCATTCATATTCACAGAAGTCCCCGCTCCTCCCTGAATCATATCACTGACAAATTCTTTATCAAACTTACCCGCAATTACCTGATCGCTACCATAACAAATGGCTTCGGCAATTTTTGGATCCAAAGCCCCACAATCTTTGTTGGCCATCGCTGCCGCTTTTTTCACATAACCCAATGCTTTAATAAACAATGGCTCTTTTGAAATTGGAATACCGGTTATGTTAAAATTCTCAACGGCTCTAAAAGTTTGTATTCCGTAATATAGATGATCTGGAATTTCCAATTCTCCCAAAAAATCGTGTTCTTTTCTTGTTGTTCCCATAATTAGAATTAATAATATTTATGTTAAAGTTTTATTTGATACTATTTCTTTAGTTCATCATTGAAACCAAAATAGGCCCCCAAGCAGTCAAGAGAATATTTCCCAAGGCATAAGGAATTGTGTATCCCAAAACCGGAAATTTACTGGCCGAGGCATCCTGTATGGCTTTTAGTCCAATGGTTGAAGTTCCTGCCCCTGTTTGGGCACCCAATAAAATTATCGGGTTCATTTTTAAAATATATCTCCCGAAAAATAATCCGATGACATGAGGCACAACAGCCACAATAAAACCGGAAATCACAATGCTAAAACCCATTTCCTGAAGTCCGGAAATAAAACTAGGCCCCGCCGCCATTCCCACCAAACCTATGAAAGTCGCCAATCCCACATTGTCAAAAATCCATAAGGCCGGCTCTGGAATACTCCCAAATATTGGTGTTCTGGAGTGCAACCATCCAAAAATCAGCCCCATGACTAATGCGCCACCACTCGTGGTTAACGTAATCGATATTCCAAAAACAGTAACCGAAAGCAAACCAAACAACCCTCCCAAAACAATTCCAATCCCCAAAAAAACAATATCGGTTGCTGAACTTAATCGGTCCAAATACCCTATTTCTTTTGCCGCTTTTTCTATTAAAACCATTTTGCCCGTAACTTTCAAAACATCGCCCCTTTGCAGAACAGTATCTAAGTTAAACGGTATCTCCTGATATTCTCTAGTAATCTTGTCTAACATTAACCCATTACCAAAACGATTGCGCAAACTCCTAATTGTTTTACCTGAAATTTCTTTATTTGTAATGGTAATATCCATATGAGCTAATGGAAATTTCAGTAATTCTTCATCTAAAACTTCAGGACCAATATTAGAAAGACTGTTTAAGATAATACCATGTTGTGCCATTATAACCAATACATCACCTTTATGAATAATCGCTTTGGGTGAAGGTTCAATCAACTCTTCATTATGTCTCATTCTCTGGATAACCAATCTTAAATCCTTATTCTTTTTTTCAAATTCTGAAATAGTAAGACCAATCCATTTTTCATTGGTTATTTCGTATGCCCTGATAATCCATCGTTGATAAGCAGATTGTATGCCCGGTTCATGTTCGGTTTCGCCTGTCAATGTTTTACTCAGCTTTTCACTTTCCTCCACAAGATTAATTTTCAATAATTTTGGCGCAATCGATGTCAGAAAAAAAACAAATGAAGTAGCTCCTATAAGATAAGTAAGAGAATAAGCAACCGGTATGTGGTTGACTAATCTTGTTTTCTCCATTTCGGAAATCGGTAATTGATGAATCGCCTCCGAAGCAGTCCCTATAAGTGTTGACTCCGAAAATGCCCCTGCCAAAAGTCCTGCTGCCGTACCTGTATCGTAATTCAAAAACATGGATATTCCGAAAGCAATCAACAAACAAGAAACACAGATTACAATTGTCAGCATTAATTGTGGGAAAGCATTTTTCCTTAATCCCTGAAAAAATTGAGGCCCTACTTTATAACCTGTAGCAAAAAGAAAGAAATCAAAGAAAATAGTTTTGACAATTGGGGGAATTTGTATGTTCAATTGTCCAATGAGCACGCCGGCGAACAAAGTTCCCAAAACGACTCCAATTTTAAACGTACCTATTTTTATATGCCCTAAAGCAAAACCCAATGACAATGTCAAAAAAACAGCCAACTCAGGATGTTGTTGTAAAATATGTGCAATTTTTTCCATTAACTTCAGATTAAAAAAATTAAAAAGAACACATTCTTAAAAAACAGGGCTAACTTTTAAATTATCACTAAGTTAGTACATAAATACAGACAAAAAAAAGTTTTTTACAATCAAACTAAACCGAATATAATTAATGATAAAATTATATTCAATTTGAATACTATTTTTGGAAATTAATAGGTTAGAATTCTCTTTAATCAATTCAAAAAAGATAATTTAAAAAAGAAAAAAAGATAAGGGGGGGGCAATTTATTTATATTCGGGTACGTACATTTTACTTTTGATAAAATCACAAATGCTTTCAGGTCTTTCTACACTCGCCAAACCTGAATTAAAAATTTCTTCGGCAACTTTCACAGCGACATTCTCCGACACTCGCAAAATATCGGCAACATTGGGGTAAATCAATCCTTTTTCAAAGTCAGTCAAACACACTTGTTCTGCTACTGCTTCAGCGGCAGTCAATAAAATATCATCCGTGACTCTTTTGGCTTCGGTGGCAAAAATGGCCAATCCTAATGCCGGAAAAATAAAGACATTATTTCCCTGACCTGGCGTAAAAGTTTTCCCTTCATATTCAACCGGGGAAAATGGACTTCCACTAGCAAAAACAGCTTTCCCTTTACTCCAATTGTAAGCTTGCTGAGCAGTACATTCTGAATGGGAAGTGGGGTTTGAATAAGGAAAAATTATCGGCCTTTCATTAATAGCACTCATGTTTTCTATTACCTGCTGATTGAAAGCTCCACCAACAGTGCTGACACCAACAATAGCAGTAGGTTTAATTTTGAGAATGGCTTCGGCAAAGTCTGTGCAAGGCTCCAAATCGTGGGCAAACTGCAATTGATGTTCGGCAAGATCGGTTCGGCTATTGACCAACAATCCATTTATATCAAACATCCAAATTTGCCTTAAGGCTTCATCCTCTGTCAAACCATCTCTTTGAAACTTTTTAACTAACATATCGGCTATGCCAAATGCGGCCGCTCCTGCTCCCAAAAATAAAAACCGCTGGTCAATAAACCTTTTTTTCATAGAGCGGCTTATTGAAATAAAACCTGCAATGGCAATGGCTGCAGTTCCTTGGATATCATCATTAAAAGTACAGACTTTCTCTCTGTAGCTGTTTAAAATCTTAATGGCATCGACTCCGGGGAAGTCTTCCCACTGAATGCATATTTTAGGGAAAACTTCATTTATGGCGGAAACAAAAGCAGCAACAAAATCATCAAATTCCTTACCTCTAATTCTTTTGCATTTCAAACCTGGATACAGTGGATCATTCAAAAACTCTTCATTATTGGTACCCACATCCAAAACAATTGGCAACGTATATTCGGGCGGGACACCTCCACAACTGGTATAAAGAACTAATTTACCGATGGGAATCCCTAAGCCAAAAATACCTAAATCGCCCAATCCCAAAATACGCCCACCATCTGTAACTACGGTAAACCGCACATCTTTTTCAGGCCAATTTTTCAGAATCTTCTTTAGATTGTCTTTGTCCTTTATGGAAAGGTACAACCCTCTAGGTCTTCGGCTAACTTGACCAAATTTTTGGCAAGCCTCTCCAACTGTCGGGGTGTAAACTAAGGGAAGAAACTTAACCGGGTCATTAGAAATGGTTTTGAAAAACAAGGTTTCATTGTTTTCCAACAACTGCATTAGGTACACGTATTGATTTATCGGTTTGGAAAAATTATCAAGCTGTTCATGAATACGCACTATTTGAGTTTCGATAGTTTCAACAGCTTCCGGTAACAATCCTTGCAAACCATATTTTTCCCTTTCTTCTAAAGTAAAAGCAGATCCTTTATTTAATCGGGGATTTCTCAATATTGAATAACCGGTATTGTCTTCCATTGTAGTAATTTTGAAGTATCTATTTATAAAAACAACCTAAAACCTATTACCTGAAAACAGAAATGATTCATTTTTAAATCATTTCACCAATAAAAAAACAATTCAAAAAAACTTTTTTTGAATTTTAGAACATAAACTTACAAAAAAATTCAATACCCGTTCTTTAAATAACGGTTAAGAGTGATATAATCCGTTGTTATCTATCTTAAAAATTACTCATCGCCCGAATGATGATCTGGGGCTTTGGCCACTTTGTGTTTTATAACTGAATTCAAATAGAAAAACAATCGGATGGTATGATTCATATCATACTGATATCCTGAATATTTTTGTTGACAGACATTCATATATCCTAAATCAAAGCTCAATTTTGGACTAACATTTTGTTTAATTCCTACAAAAAAACGATTTTGATCGAAGGTGTTGTAAACCACTTCTTGACCAAAATGAATTAAAATTTCATCAGACAGAACCAAAGAAGGCAATCTTTTATCGTTAAAAACCGGAATCGTAAAACTGGCTAAATACCGTACCCTGTTCGTAAAACGATTTTTACCGGAAGGCTCATCATTAACTATTTTTTCCTGCCATCTTTGTTCGTTCCTCAATCTTTGGAGAACACTTACTTTCCCAATCTTTGTTGTTAATTGTACCTGTTCATAAATTCTGTTTTCATCAGCATAAGTTGACCATCCTTCCTTTGTTGGAGCCAGCCACATGTGCGCGTAGCCCCCCGTAACTGAAACGGATGAATTGGGGAAATAAGAAACACCACCTCGTAAAAAATAAAAATTATTACTTTCAAAAAATCCGTTTTCACGAATATGCGCATCTGCAACAACTCCCCAATGATCACTAAACTTTGTCACAGTATTTAACGAAACCCAAGTTTGCACCTGCTCATTAACATCTTTTTGTGTAGGTACTTGGGAAAAAACCAAAAAAGGAAACAAAAAAACTAGAACTCTAAATAAGTTTTTCAAAATAATATGAAATTTGAATGGAAATAAATTTTTATAAAATTAATTAAAATAGCACTGATTTATCGCATTAAAATTAATTTGCTTCATTGAATATTAATATGACTTTTATCAGTAGAAAGGCATAAAAATCAATTTAAATTGATTCTAAAATATAGAATATGTCCTTTTCCCAATAATGCAAAACCATAAATTTTTAATAGACGCTTACCCAAAAATAAGATACATTTGCGGGCTGAAAATCTTTGCCTCAAAATGAAAACAAAACTTCTTTATTTCTTTTTCTTAAGCTCTTTAAGTGTATTTCCTCAAACCAAACTACTTTCCTGGAATCTGGAAAACTTTGGAAAATCCAAATCAGACCAAGAAATTGCTTTTATAACCAATACAATAAAAGGCTACGACATAATTGCCGTCCAGGAAGTAGTAGCAGGAAATGGTGGCGCACAAGCAGTGGCAAGACTTGCTGACGAACTTAACCGAAAAGGAGCAAAATGGGATTACCGAATAAGCGACCCTACTTCTAGCCATTCTAAAAAGACGGAACGTTACGCTTTTTTATGGAAAACAGCCAATCTCAAACTAAAAGGCAAACCCTGGTTGGAACAAAAATACCATTCCGAAATTGAACGAGAACCCTATTTTGCCACATTCGAAATAAAAGGAAAGACTATAACAGTTGCTTCTTTTCATGCCATTACCAAAAGTCATCAACCTGAAACTGAGATTAAATATTTCAAGCTTTTGCCACAGGAATATCCATCGCTAAACCTAGTCTTTGCAGGAGATTTCAATTGTCCACAATCACACTCGGTTTTTACCCCTTTAAAAAATATGGGCTTTTCTCCTATCCTAAAAAATCAAAAAACATCATTGAAAACAAAAGTCAAAAAGGGTAATTATCTTGCATCCGAATATGACAATATTTTTTATAAAATAAATTCAATAACCTTTATAAAATCGGACGCAATTCTATTTTATAAAAATTTCATTTCTTTAAAAGAAGCCCGAAAAATATCAGACCACCTTCCTATTTGGTTTGAGTTTTCCCTGAATTAATTTTCTAAAAATTCCAAAAAGCAAAATCCCAAATACCAATTATTGCAATTGAGATTTGGGATTTTCAGTTTTAGTTTTATTCTTTTATGTTTTTTGCTTTTTCTTTCTGGCAGCAGGGAAAAGCACATTATTCAAAATCAAGCGGTATCCCGGAGAATTAGGATGTAAATCCAAAACTGTTGGAGGATCACCTACCTGATGCTGGTAATCTTCAGGATCATGACCTCCATAAAAAGTAAACATTCCTTTTCCTTTTTCACCGTGGATGTAACGGGCTTCACCATTCAGCTCACAAGTTCCCATAATCAGGACATTTGATTTTATCAAATTTTGATCAAATGAAGTCGTTTGTCCCATAAAACCTTTAACCAATTGTGTGTGGTTTTGGCATAACATACTTGGAATAAAATCCCATTTGGCCGAATATTCCATCAACGTAAAATAATCTTTGTCCATGGGAATCTTTCTTTTCAAGGTCATATCGATATCCGAAAACTCATATTGCTCAGGTCTTCGCTCCAATGTAAAATTCTTGAAAGCAAAAGTATTATTAAAATTCAGTTTGGACTGATAATTAGGCTCACTAGGATCACCATCAAACATAGATTCGCAAATATCGACTCCATCTGCTGCCAATGCAATATCAAAGCTATCTGTAGCAGAACACATTGCGAACAAAAATCCTCCGCCAATTACAAAATCCCGAATCTTCTTAGCAACTGCCCCTTTTTCTTGAGAGACTTTTGCGTAGCCTAACTTTTTAGCCAAAGCTTCGGCATCTCTTTTCTGATCGATATACCAAGGTACATTTTTATAAGCCGCATAGAATTTTCCGTACTGTCCGGTATAATCCTCGTGATGCAAATGCAACCAATCATAAAGCAATAATTGGTCACTCAATACTGCTTCATCATATATCGGAGTGAACGGAATTTCGGCATAAGTTAGTACCAAAGTAACTGCATCATCCCACGGCTGTTTACCTTCTGGAGTGTAAACCGCAATTTTTGGAGCTTTTTCTAATACTACAGCTTCCATATTTTGTGAAGGGCTTGAAATCTCATTCAATATTGCTGTTTGTTCAGCATCCGAAATAACTTCAAAACTTACCCCGCGTATTTGACATTCCTTTCTGATTTCCTCGGCATCCGGCAATAGAAAAGAACCACCTCGATAATTAAGCAACCAACTGGCTTTATAATTTTTGGCCAAAACCCAATAGGTAATTCCATATGCCTTGAGATGATTTTGCTGCGTAGTTTCGTCCATTGGCAACAAAATAAAAGAAGCCTTCGAAGAAATCGATAACAGAAAAATAAATAAGAAAAGAATTCTTTTGCGTGCCATTATGAAACTATTTTACAACAAAGATAATCGGAACGAGTTAAAGTATCTCTTTTATCCTTTATAATCATGCAAAAAAACTTTTTATAACTAGAATTAAATTTCCAAAGTCACAATTGAATTTTGAATGGCATAAACCACCAATCCAGCCACATTCTTTGATTCGGTTTTGATGAGTAGATTATTTCTATGTCCTTCAACCGTTCTCGGGCTTATGAACAGTTTTTCACCAATTTCCATGGTACTTTTTTGTTTGCAAATAAGTTGTAAAACTTCCAATTCCCGGGAAGTAATAAAATTAGTATCAAGATTGCATTTTATTTTTTTATTGGCAATCAAATCATTTTGGATAATCCCCATCACATATTCAGAATAATAAAATCCTTTCGAAGCCACTTCATTTATGGTTTCAAACAATTCCTGTGGTGTAGTATTTTTAACCAGATAAGAAACAGCTCCCACATCAATCATATTAGCTATAAATGATTTTGAATCGTAACTTGTCAAAGCAATGATTTTTATTTCCGGAAAATCCCTGTGAATAATCTTAGTGGCTTCAATTCCATTAAGCAAAGGCATTTTCAAATCCATAATCACGATATCTGGTTTAGGATTATCTCCTTTCAGAAAATCAATTAATTCAACACCATCTGAAGCTTCAAAAATCACTTCAATATTTTTTTCTTTGGATAATAAAAAAGAAATTCCTTTTCTGAACAGGATTTCATCATCCACTAAAATTATTTTTATAGTTTCCTCCATAATTTAGAAATTAAATATCACTGAAACTCCATTATTCATTTGTGACTCGATAGAGAAATTCCCCTCCAAAACAGAAATTCTACTTACCACATTTCGCATTCCAAGACCTTTATGATTAGCCAATTGATTCAAATCAAAACCAGTTCCGTTATCTGAATACCTACATGTTTTTTTACCATCAATTTCGTCAAAAAAAACAGAAATTGAAGTTGCTTTTCCATGTTGGATCGAATTAGCAAATAACTCCTGCAAGATTCTAAAAACATGTATGTGTCTACTATTCTCTTTAAAATCAAAACTTAAATTATTTTCATATTGAATATCAACTGTTGCGTTTCCGATTAATTCAGAACACAATTCTTCAATTCCTGCATGAAGTCCAAATTTATCCAAGACTGGAGGAAGTAAACTATAGGTCATTTTCTTAGAACTATCCAAAGCCATTGATGTATATTCAATAATATTTTTGGTAATTTCTTCAACATCTTTCTGAGGTAAATTTGGAATCCTTAGAAGATGACAATTCAATGATATTACATTCAATTTTGAACTTATATCATCATGCAGATCTTGAGCAATTCGCTTTCTTTCCAATTCCATTGTTCGAATCGCTGCCGACAATTGACTGTTTTTCAACAAAAGGTCTAAATCATTAAATTCTAATCTTTTTCCCATATTTATTTTATTGAAGTACAACTAATTTTTACATTTCTAATCTACAACATATTTATAATACTTATCTTATTATTAAGATAAAAATACGCATTTCATCTGTATTTTTTTAAACTTTAACGATAAATATAATTAAACTTAGTCTTTTTCTCAATAAAATAAAATATTTTCCCTCAACACAAACTTAATGAAAAATCTTATTCAAAAAGATCTAAACGAATATTAAATAATTGTAAAACAATAATATACATGTAAAATAAAACTTTTTATCATAAAAAAAAGAGAATATCCTATTACTAGTATATTCTCTTTTTTTTAGAAATTATCCTTTTAAATTTTAAAACGGAACATCACCATCGTCATCGTCATCATGGTTAAAATTGCTTCCAAAAGCCTCATTTGCCGATGGAAGATTTTTAGTAATGAAAGGACTATCATCGTGATTCATACTTGAAGGCAAATCATCATAACCACTTCCATAATCTTCTAAGTTGTCAAATCGCCCAAGATGTCCAATAAATTTCAAACGGACATTTTCGATTCCACCATTTCTATGTTTAGCAATCATAATCTCTGCCTGTCCAGCTGTTGGAGAAGCTTCTTCATCGTCCCATTCCTCGATTTTGTAATATTCAGGACGATACAGGAACGAAACAATATCCGCATCCTGCTCAATAGCTCCCGATTCACGAAGATCCGAAAGCAAAGGTCTTTTACTGGAACCACGGGTTTCAACGGCACGCGATAACTGAGAAAGGGCAATTACCGGAACATTAAGCTCTTTTGCCAATGCCTTAAGGTTTCGGGAAATTGTCGAAATCTCTTGCTCCCTGTTTCCGCCGCCTCCTTTAGCTGAACTTCCGGCAGTCATTAACTGCAAATAGTCAATAATTATAATTTTAATACCATGTTGTGACACCAAACGTCTCGCTTTGGCACGCAAATCAAAAATCGATAACGAAGGAGTATCATCAATAAAAATTGGAGCTTTTTCCAAATTCTTAACTTTCGTACTCAACTGTTCCCACTCGTGCTTTTCTAATTTTCCAGTACGTAATTTTTCCGAAGACAATCCTGTTTCAGACGAAATCAAACGCGTAATCAACTGTACCGAAGCCATCTCAAGAGAGAACAAAGCAACTGGCTGATTAAAATCAATAGCAATATTTCTAGTCATGGACAAAACGAAAGCCGTTTTTCCCATCGCAGGTCTCGCAGCAATAATAATTAAGTCACTCGGCTGCCATCCCGAAGTCAATTTATCGAGTTTATCAAAACCGGTAGCCACTCCACTAAGTCCTTCCTTACCGGCAATTTCCTCGATTTTTTTCTTGGCCTGTAATACTAAACTTTGCGCTGTCTCGGAACTTCGTTTAATATTTCCTTGGGTCACTTCGTAAAGCTTCGATTCAGCTTTATCTAATAGATCAAATACATCGGCGGTTTCATCGTACGAATCTTCAATGATTTCAGAAGAAATTCGGATCAAACTACGTTGAATAAACTTTTGAAGGATAATTCTAGAGTGAAATTCAATATGCGCTGACGAAGAAATCTTTTGCGTAAGCTGAATTAAATAGAAATCACCTCCGGCTACGTCCAATTTGGCATTTTTTCGAAGTTGAGCCGAAACGGTCAATAAATCGATTGGCTGAGTGTCGTTAAACAATTGTACAATTGCCTCAAATATATATTTGTGTGCATCTTTATAGAATGCATCAGGTTGGAGAATATCAATTACGTCATCTACTCCTTTTTTGTCAATCATCATTGCCCCAAGCACAGCCTCTTCCAAATCTACAGCCTGTGGGGGTAACTTGCCTTTTTCCAGGTTAATAATCGTTGATTTGTCCACTTTGACGGGACTTATATTTTTGAAATTTTCCATATAGCGAAAGTAACTAAAACTTAAAAAGAATCACAATTGAGTTATTAGGATTTATTGTTCATAAATTCTTATTTTTTGTTTATAACCAAAAAAAAATCCGAAACGATAAGGCTTCGGATTAAGGTCTTAAAAATGGTGTTTTACTCTTTAAACTCACCCATTTTACAGTATTTATCCATTCTCTGCGCGATTAACTCTTCTGTTGATAAGTCTTTCAACTCGTTGTATCCTTTCAAGATAAATTGCTCAACTGTTTTAAAAGTAGTTTCTCTGTCATAGTGAGCTCCCCCTAGTGGTTCCGGAATGATATCATCAACTAATTTTTGTTTTTTCATATCGGAAGAAGTCAGTTTCAATGCTTCGGCAGCTTGCTCTTTGTAGTCCCAACTTTTCCATAAAATAGAAGAACATGATTCTGGTGAAATTACGGAGTACCATGTGTTTTCCAACATATAAACACGGTCTCCAACACCTATTCCCAAAGCACCTCCAGATGCACCTTCACCAACAATAACTGTTATGATTGGCACTTTCAATCGCACCATTTCAAAAATATTTCTTGCGATGGCTTCTCCTTGTCCTCTCTCTTCAGCTTCCAATCCTGGATAAGCACCGGGAGTATCAATTAAAGTAACTACAGGAATATTGAATTTCTCAGCCATTTTCATCAAGCGCAATGCTTTTCTGTATCCTTCAGGATTAGCCATCCCAAAGTTTCTGTACTGACGTGTCTTAGTATTGAATCCTTTTTGTTGTCCGACAATCATAAAAGATTGCCCTCCAATTTTTCCTAAACCACCAATCATGGCTTTGTCATCTTTGAAACCTCTGTCGCCATGAAGCTCCAAAAAAGTATCTCCACAAATCCCTTTGATATGATCCAAAGTATAAGGTCTACTTGGATGTCTCGATAACTGCACACGTTGCCAAGCAGTTAAGTTTTTATAAATCTGTTTTTTAGTTTCTTCTAATTTTTTATTGATTTGTTTACACGTATTCGTAACGTCAACATCCGACTCTAAACCAATAACAACACATTTATCTAATTGCTCTTCAAGCTCTTTTATAGGAAGCTCAAAATCTAAATATTCCATAGGATTTGTGCGTATAATTTTTGTTCTTAATTTCTTAATTTGGAACTGCAAATATAAAATTTAATATCGTTTTACACTTATTTTTTTGTCCAAGTAGAAAAAAATAGGCTTTGCTAAAATAAAAATCTTACAGTTCGTCTTCTTTTCTATAATGTTTTATAATTCCGTTCAAAAGTACCGTAATCACGATTACTACGGCACCGATATAAAATTCAATGCTCATTTTTTCTTTTCCTCCAATGATAAAATAAGCCAACACAATACCGTAAACTGGCTCTAAATTAGTGGTTAACATTACTGTGTAAGGAGATAATTGACGCATCACTTTTACCGAAGCTGTGAAAGCATAAGCGGTACAGATGGATGCCAAAATTAAAATCAAAATCCAGTTTTTGGCCGACATGATAAAAATTTCAGGCGAGAAAAAACCTTTGAATAAAAAATAAATGGAAATAAAAATAAATCCAGCAGAAAACTCATAAAACGAGATCACCGAAGGATCATGATTTGCAATTAATTTTCCGTTTATCAAAGTGAATAAGACTCCTAAGAACACCGAAATTAAAGCCAATAACATTCCGCTCCAATAATTGATCTCCACCTGCATAATCAAACCTAAACCACCAATGATAAGTAATCCGAAGAAAACTTCGTACCAAAGCACTTTTCGCCCATAAAACAAAGGTTCCAACAATGAGGCAAAAAAAGCGCCCAATGAAAAAACAGACAAAGTAATCGAGACTGTCGAGATTTTTATGGATTCAAAAAACAAAATCCAATGCAAGGCTATTAATAGACCAACTATAACAAACTTCAATAATGACTTGGGAGCCACTTTGAATGATTTCTTTTTAGTAGCAAGAAAAATTGCGATAAAAACCGCCGCAAAAAACATTCTGTACCAAACCAAAAACTCAGACTGAATGGTAATTAATGCTCCTAAAATTGCTGTAAAACCCCAAATAAAAACAATTAAATGTAAATTAAGGTAACTTTTTAAATTATCGTTTTGCATTTCGTAATAAGTAAACGGCTAATATTCCAAAAAAGACATTCGGTAACCAAACCGCTATAAGAGGTGAAAATGTAGATTTTTCGGCCAATACGCCAAATATTTTATCAAAAAAGACAAATGAGAAAGCCACTGCAATTCCGATGGCTAGATTTACTCCCATTCCCCCTCTTCGTTTCATTGCAGACACAGAAACAGCAATAATAGTCAAAATAAAGGCCGAAACAGGAACGCTGTATTTTTTATATAAAACAACCAAATAGACATTGATATTTGATGAACCACGCTTTCTTTCCTTATCAATAAAAGCGTTCAAATCACCAAGGCTCAATGTTTCAGCAATATAAACTACCGGTGTCAAATCCTCCAGGTCAAAAGTAAATTTCATCTTTTTTTCAGGAGCTTTTTCAATCACATCGCCTTCAGTTCCAACAATTCTTTTGGTGTAATCATACAAGGTGTAATTCTTTTCTTTTGGGTTCCATTGGATTCTGCTGGCTGTAATTTTGTATTCCAGTTTCTCTTTTTTAAATCGTTCCAAAGAAAAATTATAAGCCGTCTGAGACTCTGTATTAAAACTGTTTACATAAATAAAATCATTATCATTTATCTGTCTGTAAACATCAGTATTATCGCCCCGCATAAGTGCTTTTCCATCATTCCGGAGGTAGGTGTACCTAAAATTATTATATCCCTCACTGGACACTGGAATAACCCAAAATCCCATGAGCAAAACTATAACAGAAACAATCGAAGCTCCAATAATATAAGGCCGCATAAAACGCGTAAACGAAATCCCGGAACTTAAAATAGCAATAATCTCCGTATTGTTTGCCAATTTTGATGTAAACCAAATCACCGATAAAAACAAAAATATCGGAAAAAGATTGTTCATGAAATAGATCGTAAAATGATAATAATAAATTGCAATTTTCAGAACCGGAACTTGATTCTGAAGCATTTTATTGATCTTTTCCGAAATATCTATAACAATCCCAATTGGGGCAAATAACAAAAGCATCACCGCAAAAGTGGCTAAATATCTTTTTAAAATGTATTTGTCAATTATTGTTAATTTCATACGAAGTTAGAGGTTAGAGGTTAGAGGTTAGAGGTTAGAAATTAAGTCTAAAAGCTGGAAATTAAAATAAAAGAGAAAAACTAATTTAACATTCACTCCATTATTTCTAATTTCTAACTTCTAATTTCTAACTTTATAATCGTTGGCTCATATTTTTAACCATCATCTCTTTCCATGGCTTGAAATCACCTGCTAAGATATGTTTTCTTGCCTCACGAACCAGCCACATATAAAAACCAAGATTGTGTATCGTTGCAATTTGTTTCCCTAAATATTCGTTGGCTGCGAATAAATGACGTAAATAAGCTTTAGAATATTCCAAATCCACAAAAGTGTGCCCCATTTCATCAATTGGAGAGAAATCGGCTTCCCACTTCTTATTTTTAATATTGATCGATCCATTTGCAGTAAACAACATACCGTTTCTGGCATTACGTGTAGGCATCACACAATCAAACATGTCGATTCCAAGCGCGATATTTTCCAAAATATTAATCGGAGTTCCTACACCCATTAAATATCTTGGCTTGTCTTCAGGCAGGATCTCACAAACCACTTCGGTCATTGCGTACATTTCTTCTGCAGGCTCCCCTACTGAAAGTCCGCCAATGGCATTTCCTTGTTGACCGGAATTAGCAATATACTCCGCCGATTGACGACGCAAATCTTTATAAGTACTTCCCTGAACAATTGGAAAAAACGTTTGCTCGTAACCGTATTTAAAAGGTAGTTTTTCTAAATGATTGATACAACGGTCCAACCAACGGTGTGTCATGTGCATTGAGCGTTGTGCGTAACGGTAATCACAAGGATACGGCGTACACTCATCAAAAGCCATGATAATATCGGCACCTATGGTACGTTGGATTTCCATCACACTCTCAGGTGAAAAAAAATGATAAGAACCGTCAATATGCGATTTAAACTTTACCCCCTCTTCCTTAATTTTTCGGTTACCCGAAAGAGAATACACTTGATACCCTCCAGAATCGGTCAAAATATTTCGGTCCCAATTCATGAATTTGTGCAATCCCCCTGCTTTTTCAAGAATTTCAGTTTGCGGACGCAAATACAAATGATAAGTATTTCCAAGAATAATATCTGGGTTTATTTCTTCTCTCAATTCCCTTTGGTGTACTCCTTTTACTGAAGCAGCAGTTCCAACGGGCATAAAAATAGGTGTTTCAATTACACCGTGATCAGTGGTGATACTTCCCGCACGGGCTTTTGATTGCGGATCTGTTTTTAGTAAATCAAACTTCATATAGACTTTTTATCAGTCGGCAAAGATAATTTATTTAAGATTTAAGATTCAGAATTTAAGATTTTATTTAACAATGAACTCTATTTGGGCGTAACACCACCTCCGCAAGCTACGGCGCTGTCGGGCTGTACGCTATATCTCTTCGTTTCACTACGAGGATGCCGCTTCCATCCCTTACGCGATTTACGGAACATAAAAACTCCAAAAACAACAGCTATTACACTAATTAATAGTAAATTAGATACACAAAATCAAATTCTATCCAAATTATGATAAAAAGATCCATCTTAATAGAAAACAAAACCTCCATTACTACCAAAAATTCACAATTAGTCATTCTATCAGAAATTCGGGAAAGTACTATCCCTATCGAAGATATTGGCTTTTTAGTTTTGGATCATCAGGAAATTTACATCAGTTTACCAGCGATGAATTTATTGGTCGAAAACAACACCGCAATTATTATTTGCGGCAAAAACCATTTACCTAATGGAATGTTCCTGAACCTCAACAGTCACTACATACAGCAGGAAATTTTCAAGAATCAGATTGAGGCTTCGGTTCCTCTAAAAAAACAATTATGGCAACAAACCATTATTGAAAAAATCACCAATCAGGGAATCCTTTTGAAAACTATTTCCGGAAATAAAAATTCTTTTGATTTTTTGGCTTCCAAGGTTTTAAGCGGAGACAGCTCCAACATGGAAGGTGTTGCCGCAGGACAGTATTGGAAATCATTTTTTGATACCTACGACATAAATTTCAGAAGGGAGCGCTTTGGTGATTATCCCAATAGCTTTCTCAATTATGGCTACGCCATTTTGAGGGCCGCTACAGCCAGATCCTTATCCGGAAGCGGTTTATTAAACACTTTGGGAATCCATCATAAAAGTAAATACAATCCATTTGCCCTCGCCGATGATATTATGGAACCCTTTAGGCCGTTGATAGATGAAAAGGTTTTTGAAATCATGCAAACCTATGACGAACAGGAACTAAACACCAAAATTAAATCCGAACTTTTACAAGTTCTTACTAAGACCGTTTACTTCAAAGAGGAGAAAAGTCCGCTGATGGTGGCTTTACAAAAAACGGCTAGTTCCTTGCAACAATGTTATACAGGCGAACGAAAAAAGATTAAATATCCAAAATTATGGAGCTAAATGCCTATCGGATTATGTGGCTATTTGTATTTTTTGATTTACCGACGGAAACCAAAAAAGACCGAAGAAACGCTTCGGGATTTCGAAACAATTTGCTTAAAGATGGGTTCTCCATGATGCAATATTCCGTTTATGTGCGTCATTGTGCCAGTGCAGAAAGTGCCGATGTACATGAAAAACGTATTCATAAACTTTTACCTCCGTTAGGAAAAGTAAGCGTTTTACGCATTACCGACAAACAATTCGGCAATATCCAAAATTTTTGGGGCAAAGCCGAAATACCAAAAGAACCTCAACCCACACAATTGGAATTGTTTTAATGATTTTCAAAAAAAGTATCTACCACCCATTTTTCAGGATTCGAGTCAATGTAATTACTTATATTTTAATAAGATCGCTCATTTCGAATAATATGATCATGAAAAGATCGTTGCCAGGCAAAATCTGCAAAACCAACCTGATGAATCATTTTTGACGATGTTGTTTTAAAGGCTCCCATCAAACTTGACAATGATTTTATTTTTATTTTTTTATCCTGTACGGACAGATTACCTTCCAACAGGTGCACGGACTGATCGCCTTCCAACAAATGTACGGACAGGTCGCCTTCCAACAAATGTACGGACAGGTCGCGACCTGTCCCTACCGTTAATTTCTTCTTATCAATTTCAATAATCATATGAACATGATTGGGCATTATCACAAAATTATGGACATCAACATATTTATATTGCTCGACCAACCATTCTATCTGATTCTGTACAATTTTCCCAAATTCATTTAATTCCATCTTTTTTATAAATTCATCCGAATTCATTATCATATTTGATTCATCGATATTCCGTACGGACAGGTCGCGACCTGTCCCTACATCAACCACCACCCCGAAACAACACACCCTATCCTGAACACAAATCGTAACGAAATATAAATTATCACTAGAATAATCAAATCCTTGCATTCTATTTCTTTTTCTATTTTTCATAAAAAATCTATTCATTCATTACAATAATCTTCACACCCACACGTACGCACAGACCACACGTACGGACAGGTCGCGACCTGTTCCTATCAAAACAACCAAATTAATCAACATGAAAAACTATTTTTACAATCCCAATTTCACGCATTCCTCCTGTACGCACAGGCCTCTCGTATGAACAGACCACACGTACGGACAGGTCGCGACCTGTCCCTTCACCGAATCCAATGATAATTCTCATTATAAAAATATTGAAATCCAAATCATTACAAATAAAAAAATGCTTCAATCTTGGCTTATCAACCCAAAAAAGAAGCATTTTTTTAAACGATATTTTTCTTTAATTACATGATTTACAGAAGGTAACACACCAACTAATATCGTGTTTTCTAATCTTTAATCAAACCACAACGTCATAATCCGAAGCCATTTTAACAGCAGCAATATCGTGTTTTCTAATCTTTAATCAAACCACAACCATTGGAAGCCTTGACCAAGCTATACAAAGAATATCGTGTTTTCTAATCTTTAATCAAACCACAACAGGCATACATCCATCTTCTGAATATTCACAATATCGTGTTTTCTAATCTTTAATCAAACCACAACATAGAAGTGGACGACTATATTAACTTTAAAATATCGTGTTTTCTAATCTTTAATCAAACCACAACAGTTAATGGAGTTTTAGAAAAAACAATAAAAATATCGTGTTTTCTAATCTTTAATCAAACCACAACATACAACGAAAGTGATTACATCACAGAAAAAATATCGTGTTTTCTAATCTTTAATCAAACCACAACAATGGCTTATTATCCTTTTTTAGATAATAGAATATCGTGTTTTCTAATCTTTAATCAAACCACAACACTAGACTTAGTTTCCGCTTATGCTTGGTCAATATCGTGTTTTCTAATCTTTAATCAAACCACAACGTAAATAATCAATTTATATACGAAATTGGAAATATCGTGTTTTCTAATCTTTAATCAAACCACAACAGCAGGCGCTTACGGAACAGTAGGAACCAAAATATCGTGTTTTCTAATCTTTAATCAAACCACAACATGTTCTTTGGGTATTTTTTTTTATACCACAATATCGTGTTTTCTAATCTTTAATCAAACCACAACTTAAAGCTACTGCATCCCTGCTGGGTGGATGCCATACCTTTCAGTTGTGGTTTGAGATGTTTAAGAGATTGAGAAACTATATGTCAAAGAACTTTTTTTATTTTTAAACCAATCCTAATCTCTTTTTAAATTCGATTAGCATTTCTTGACGGGTTTCCTTTTTTGCAAATCCACTTTTTTCGGCTTCATCAATTTTTGCTTGAATCATTTTGATTTGTTCTTTTGTTAATTTTGTGAATCATCCGTAATAAATTTTTAAATTTTGAAAAACTTAACTGATAGTAAAACTTTGAAATCAATCCTTTGTACAAAAACTGTAAATTGACCTAGACTCATTTTACTTGCTGTTTTTTCTTTTTTTTAAAATCAACATTTTAAATTTGATCTTCTACCATTTTAATTCGCTTATAAACATCCTCCTCAATTTGTAACTTCCCTTGCAAATTGATTTTAACTTTAATAGGATTAATTTCTTGATACTTTTTCATACTAGTAACCCTTATTTCTTCATTTTTATTAGTTACAGTTGATGCTATGTGATACCTAAAAGAATAATCTCCATCAGATATTTTTTGAACTCTATATAAATAAGAACTCAAAAAAGAATTATTTTCAATATTATCTCTAAACTCATCATCTGAAAGTCCCAACACAAACATATCATTTTCTTGCAGTGTTAAAATAAGCTCTTTTGGTTCTGCTTCTCCAATACGAACTTCAGGTAGTTTATAAATTTGATCTTTTTGTTTAACTCTTTCAACAACATTCCAAAAATTGGTAATGTCACCATTTAATGAATTATTTTCGTCTTTATAAATAACAATATGATGATTATTTCTTGGATTTACATATTGTCTTATCGAAGATTTTAATTGTTGTGCATTACCCATTTCTTCGGAAACTCTAACCTTTTTTATTGGAATTGGTTCTCCATTTTTATTAGGCAAAGTGTAAAGGGCTTTTATTTGCATACGTAAATCAGTAATTCTTTCTTTTAGAGAAGCTTCTTCTAAATCATTTAATTTAGGCGATTTCAATTGTTTTATTAGATTCTCAATTTCTTTATATAAAGGAACTTCAGCTTTTCGAGCTTTAAATATTATTTCCCTGATTTTAATATCAACAATTTTATTTATCTGCTTATCTGTAACCAAACTTTCAACAGACTTTCTAATATGATAGCCTTCTTTTCCATTGGGTGGAGTTCTTTTACCATATACATTTTCCATATGTAATTGCCCTCGGACAGAATCTCCAACGCTCAAATAAGTCTTTCCATTTTTGACTATCTTTTTTCTAACTTCTGTTAAAATATTCTTATTCTGCTTAAACGATATTAAAATACCATTTATAACTTTTTGTGCATCGGTATGAAACCCATTCCAAGGTTCTACGAAATTCAACTGTTCCTTTTCGTACTCATTTCCTCTTTTCTTATTTTCAACAGAAGCATTATGTTTACTTAACTCTTGAAAATAACGCTCTTTGGTTAGAGCAATTACTAAAGCATCAATAGCGTGATGGCGATGATCTTCACGATTCTTTTTAGGATCAAATTTAATTTCTCCTGTATATTTATCTACCCATACCGTACCTTCAACAAGTGTTTGTCCTTCTTCTAATTTTGGCTCTTGTGTTTTAACGGGATGAAAATCATCAACATTTGAAATAATATCAAACAATACATAATATTTACCTCGTCCCTCGCTCATAATAAAATTGTGTTGACTATCCATATCTGAAACAAATACATTTTCATCATTTGTTGTTCCTTGAATAATAATTTGATGGTCTTTTAGCGATGGTTTTTCATTCATTGCTTTTTCAAAAGATACATTTTCAAAATCAACATCAATTATCAACCAATATTTACCATCTTCTTGATTTGTATCACATTGGTAAACATAGGAAGAAAAAATACCTTCTTTTACCTCGCCAAACACAAGTATTTGCTTTCCATTTTTTTTAGGTTGGTCTTCTTTTGTTGGTTTTTTAAATGTTTTATTAAGAATCGAAAGTTTAGCCCAATAAGTTCCATTTTCTTTGCCAACAGCATTTATTGCATTTAAACCTTCATTTTTAAATTTCTCTTTTTCTATTTTTCCCCTAACAACAATCTCTTCTTCTGTAGTTTCTGGTTTTTCCTTAAAAACCCGAACAATATTTTTAGGCTCTGACAATTTTAATTTCGCCCAATATTCACCATTTAATAAATGAGGTGTTTCAATTTGAAATTTAACATATTGCTCTTTAGACTTGAATACTCCTTTTTCTGCATTGCCAAAAAGTGTTGTTTCAGTTTCTGACAAATTAGGCTTTGAATTATAAATCCTTTGAGAAGCTATAGGATTTTTATCTTTATCAAAAACAACATAATGCGGTATATGCTTATCCGAATCAATTTGTAAATTAGGAATATCAATTGTAAAAGCAGGTTGAAGTATATTATTTAAACCCCATAATTTCCTCAATTCAGCCGTTAAGCTTCCTGGCATTACTCGAACATCATCACAAACTTGGTTTAAAATTTCAGCTGTTTTTTTACTTATATATCGAGTGTCGTTTAATTGTCTTTCAATGAAATTATTTTTATCAAATTTTGTTTGCGAAACAAATCTTTTTGCTTTTGGATAAGGCAAAACCTTAAATGCTCTTCGCTCAATTTCTTCCCAACTTTTTGCACCACCCCATAAATTAACATCTTTATTTATTTGATAAAAATCATAGGGAGTTCGCTCTCCTTTAAGCCCATTAAATGTAGAATCACACAAAGTTTTGTTTGCAAAACTATCGTCCAATGAAATGCTTTTTGGAATTATATGTTCAATTTGAATTTTATTCTCTTTTCCTAAAACATCAGAAATATTGATTGTTTTATTTGTATAAGGACAAACTGGGACAACTCCTTTTTCTTGTAATTCATGATACAACAATACTTTTTGAACATTATCTCTACTATGTCTTAAACCATATTCTGTAAGTAGTTGCTTTGCATTTTCGTTCTTTGCCGTATTTTGAGAAATCTTATATGTTAACTCTTGTCGTTTCGATTTACCATTTTTTAAATCTCTGCCCAACTCGACTCTTATTTGGTCGAATTTTCCGTGATGAAGCATTAATTCGTTGACAACTCTTTTTACTTCGTTAACTCCTTGTTGTACAATTGGGTTTCTTAAATTATCAACGTCTCCAATTTTATCACTTTGCTGTTTTCTTTCTACTTCTTGACTATGATGGTACATTCTTTTGAATCTAATATCATTTTCAACAAATCCATATTTATTATCAATCAAGTACTGCTTAATCTTTTCAATGGCATCTCCCTCTTTATTCGATTTTTCGTGATTAATTTTTAAAATATCTTTTTTTAATTCTTCATGGTCGTTAACATAAAGCTTCCATTTTTTTCCAAAAGCATTTTGTACACCTCCAAGGATAACAGCATCACTTTCTCTTTTACCTTCTTTTAAATAGGGCAAAATGTTTTTTATTGCTTTCAATGATATATTTGAATACCCTTCTTTTAAATTTATTTTAGCAATCTTATCCGTTTTACCATCTTCTAAACCAAAATCATTTTGAAGTTTTTTAATTAAAACATCATTGTCTTCACAATAGTGAAACAAATGCCAAATACGTTCTAAACCTAATTCTGAAACATCTTCGTTATTAACATTTATTATAAATTCTTTTTCGAGTATTGATTTCAAAAATACTGAATTCAAATTTTTAATTGTATAGTTTCCATTTACAGGAGCGTCATTATCAAAATTAAATGTTTCATATTCTAATTTCAATTTCTTCTTAATATCAGAAAATTTAAAATTACTGTCTTTAGAATTGATTAACTCTAAAACTTCTAATCTTTGAGATTCTTCAAGACGTTGTTTTTTTCCATATTCAATATTATTTATAAACTTATAGGCTCTAAATTCTTCAAACAAAGGATGAGATAAATGGCAAGGTGTTTTTCCTTTTTGAATATATTTCCCTATTTCATCTTTCAAGTCAGTCTCAAATCTACATTTCGCTAATAATTTCTTTTGAGATTGTAATGGTCTCTGCCAAAACAAAACACTTTCACTACTTTTAAACTTTAGATTTCCTTCGTCATCATTTTCAATTTTACCAGCCAAAAATTCTTTCAATGGTAATTTAGTGGTCACTTTTAAAAACAATTTCTCCTTACCTTCATTTAGAGTAATAATCTCTACATTTTCAGACCCTTTTGTTAATTTAAGATGTTCAATTTTTTTATTATTCCTTTTGTTTCTTATACTACCATTCAAAAGCCTTGTTTTCACATTTAAATAATCAATAACATCTAAACCAAGTTGATGTGATTGTCTATTCCAAATTGCTTCAAATTCCGTAACATACATATCTCTCAATGTGTATCTGGATCTAACTCTTAACTCATTTCCGGCTTCATCTTGAATGATTTTATAAGGCTCTCCTTCTTTTGGTAAAATATTAAACAGATATTTCCCTAAAGTAGAGTTTTCTAATTCTTTCTGAGTAGCATCAATTCCTTTTACATTTTCTTTTCCTTTGTAAATTGCTCCATCATCTTTACCTTTTCTATTACTTAAAAACCCTCTTCTTTGAATTAAGTGATATAAAACTCTTCCAAACTCTTCTAACGTTAAATCCTCATTTAAAGCTTTATCTCTTAATTGATATGGATTTTGTTTTAGCCATAAATTATAAATATGATTACTAGGAAGAGATAATTCTGGAGCCATTCTTCCTTCTTTCTTTTTTTGCTTATCCCATTTGCTCCAAACATCAAGTTCATCATGCCTCAAAGGACACATGTTAAAATTAATAAGAGTTCTTAATAATTTTATTTTTCTTAATCTCTTTCGGTAAAATTGCTTTCTAAGTTGTCTGCCATTTCGTCTTTTAGCATTCTTGCTTTCTTCTTTATCTCCTGAACCAATAGTCTTTGCAATAACTCCTTCTGGAAATATTCTAACACCTGAGTCGATAATTTTATTATCAACATCATCAACAATCGCCCACCCAATCGAGTTTGTCCCTAAATCCAATCCTAAAATTTTCGCCATAATCTTCTGGTTTTTTAACTTTCTAAAACTACAAATAAAAAATCTTATTATTTACTATTTTTCTTATGTAATTACAACTTTTTTATTTAAGTTTGCATCAGATTAAAACAATTCTAATCTTTAATCTTATCACAATAAGGCTATATGCCGTAGATGAAAATCTTTAGTCCTGCTTCGGTGGGACTTTTTTGTTTTCTTTTAGCAATTTTATTTCTCAATTTTTCCTGCGTTTTCCCTTATGTAACTTTTGTTACCAAAAAACAAAATTCTCTCCTTTACTTTTGTCATCAAATCCAAAAACAAACACTTTTATGACATTAGAAAATATAATTAAAGAAAATCAAGACACCATTGTAGATGTGCGAACCCGCGAAGAATTTATGGGCGGACATGTTGCCGGTTCCATCAACATTCCTTTGGGCGAAATTCAAACCCGCATTGAAGAAATTGAAAACCTAAAAATGCCATTAATCCTTTGCTGTGCTTCCGGGAATCGAAGCGGACAAGCGCAACACTATCTTTCGCAAAAAGGAATCGACTGCTACAATGGTGGTTCGTGGTTAGACGTCAATTATTATCAATCCAAGTAAAAAAATAAAAATGATAAAAATACTTCAAAAGTTATTCGGTTTCGGGACAACTGTAAATTATACCGAACTTATAAAAAAAGGTGCCATTATCCTAGACGTGAGAAGCAAAGGTGAATTTTCCGGCGGACATATCAAAGGAGCTATCAATATTCCCGTAGATGTTTTAAAAAACAACCTGAATCAATTAAAAGACAAAAACAAAATCATCATTACCTGTTGTGCTTCGGGAATGAGAAGCGCTTCAGCTAAAAACATCCTGAAAGCTCACGGTTATACCGATGTTCACAATGGCGGTGGATGGAGTAGCCTGAAAAATAAAATATAAATTTTTTACAGAATTTTGTGAATATTTTTCATTTACTCTTCCTAATTGACCAGAAGAAATTTGTATTAAAACAATCAGATAACGGATAGCACCAAACCATTAATTTACGCAACCGGTTGCTTATATAAAGCCCTGCCACGTTGAGAAAGCAGCTTTATAAACATTGACGTAAGTAAGTCCCTGTACCCCATGTAAACACCCCAAAACTATTCGGAAATCAAGAGTCCATTAGATGTTTTAATTTCATCGAAATTGTCTTTAGCATTGAAATTGCTCTTGAAATCATTTGCCGTACTGCAAAAAAAAATTACTTTTGCACCAGTTTAACTTTTACATAAAAAATGAAGCCTAACACACAACAATTAAACGATTTAACTATCCAAGTAAGAAGAGATATTCTTCGTATGGTTCATGCTGTTAATTCAGGTCACCCGGGAGGGTCTCTTGGATGTACCGAATTTTTAGTGGCCTTATACCAAAACATAATGGATCGCAATGAAACCTTTACAATGGACGGAATTGGAGAAGATTTATTCTTCCTTTCAAACGGTCATATTTCACCTGTATTCTATAGCGTTTTGGCAAGAAGCGGTTATTTTCCGGTAAAAGAATTGGGAACTTTCCGTTTGATCAATTCAAGATTACAAGGACACCCAACAACACATGACAATTTACCGGGAGTACGTATTGCTTCAGGTTCATTGGGACAAGGATTATCTGTTGCAATTGGTGCGGCTCAGGCTAAAAAACTAAACAAAGACAACCACCTAGTTTACACACTTCACGGTGACGGTGAATTACAGGAAGGTCAAAACTGGGAAGCTATTATGTATGCTTCCGCAAAAAATGTGGACAACCTTATTGCAACTGTTGACCTTAATGGAAAACAAATTGACGGTACCACCGACGAAGTTTTGGCAATGGGAAGCCTAAAAGCCAAATTTGAAGCTTTTGACTGGGAAGTTGTTGAAATCACAAAAGGAAATGACATCGAAGCTATCATTGGCGGAATGAATGAAGCAAAAGCAAGAACCGGAAAAGGAAAACCAGTTTGTGTATTGCTACATACTGAAATGGGTAATGGTGTTGATTATATGATGTACAGCCATGCTTGGCACGGTAAAGCACCAAATGACGCACAACTTGCAAATGCTTTGGAACAAAATTACAACACTGGAGGCAATTCAGATTATTAATCCCCTCCCAACCTACCGCCACCGCGATGAGGAATAATTAAAAATCGATAAATAACATAAACCCTATTACCCCAATAGGAACTCCCCTCCTTCGGAGGGGTTGGGGGAGGAAAATGAAAAAATATATAAACACAGGAAGTAAAGATACCCGTTCAGGTTTTGGAGTGGGAATGACTGAATTAGGTCAGAAAAATGAAAATGTAGTAGCACTTTGTGCTGATTTGATTGGATCGTTAAAATTTGATGATTTCAAAAAAAATCACCCAGAGCGTTTTTTCCAAATTGGTATTGCTGAGGCAAACATGATTGGAATTGCAGCAGGATTAACTATTGGAGGAAAAATTCCTTTCACTGGAACTTTTGCTAACTTTTCTACCGGAAGGGTTTATGACCAAATTCGTCAATCGGTTGCTTATTCAGATAAAAATGTGAAAATCTGTGCTTCTCACGCAGGATTAACTCTTGGAGAAGATGGTGCAACTCACCAAATCCTGGAAGACATCGGATTGATGAAAATGTTACCGGGAATGACTGTAATCAACACTTGTGATCACAATCAAACCAAAGCGGCTACAATTGCATTAGCTGAACACCACGGTCCAGCTTACTTGCGTTTTGGACGTCCTGTAGTACCTAACTTTACTCCTGCTGACGAACCATTCATCATTGGAAAAGCGATTATGTTAAACGAAGGTACTGATGTAACAATTGTTGCTACAGGTCACTTAGTTTGGGAAGCTTTGGTTGCTGCAGAGAAATTAGAAGAAAAAGGAATTTCTGCCGAAGTAATCAACATCCACACCATCAAACCTTTGGACGAAGAAGCTATTTTAAAATCAGTAGCTAAAACTAAATGTATTGTAACTGCCGAAGAGCATAACTACCTTGGTGGTCTTGGAGAAAGCATTGCTGGTGTATTAGCTTTAAACAATCCTACTCCACAAGAATTTGTGGCTGTTAAAGATAGTTTTGGTGAGTCTGGAACTCCTGAGCAATTGATGGAGAAATACAAATTGAACAATCAAGCGATTGTTGAAGCTGTAGAAAGAGTTATCAAAAGAAAGTAATCTTTCCCTATAAATATAAAATCCCATTCACTAAAACGAATGGGATTTTTTTTGCCTAAATTCTTTTTTAGGAGCAGAAACAATAGGTTTATTAGGAAACATGGTTCCCGCTTTCCTTTACAATCTTTTTATCTCGTCGCAAAAGACGAGATAAAAAGGATTTCCATTTCAATCGGGGCTAACTGGAAACAATTGACATCCTTAAATCCAAATTTAAACCCGAGACAGGTCATAAAAATCTGTCGGATCTAAAAATTCAAATCATAATTTCAACCCATAAAAAAAGGGATTTTCACTCAAAATGAAAATCCCTTTTTTACATACAAACAAAACAAATTATTGATTCATTTTGATACAATTTTTATCTAAATATCTTTTAATTCTGTTTGGATCAGTCTGATTACCTGAACAATCCGGGATTTTATCAAATGCGTAGTAATTTCCATTTGCATCTTTGATTTCACCTCTTGTGGCATAATTATCACCATCATCATCAAAATCATTAAAGTTTGGAATTCCATCACCATCAGTATCATCAGCTAAAACTCCATTTACAAAAGTATTCACATACCTGTCTCCACCCAAATCTTCCTGATAAGAAGGAATACCATCCAAATCATGATCATATCTTTTTACGCTGTACAATTTCACACTGAACATCAAAGGTGAATAAGCAGGAATAGTTCCTTGAGCACTATTATAATACCCCAAGCCTGAGGGAATAAACATAACACCGACCCCAAAATCATTATATTTAATTGTACCATCCGTATTAGAAGAAACCCATCCCGTTTTGAATTGTGGAAACCCTTCTGACCAACCACGAATTACACCTGACCCACCATCATGAGTACTTCCATCAAGATTAAACAAAGTTTGCCCATTATTTGAAGAATCAAATACAGTTCCTGCTTCATCTAACAAAGTTCCTTTATAACCTGCGTATACTCCATCAACATTACAAGGGTATTCTCCTCCTCCATTTGCGGCATCATTCCTAATCCCTTCTCTAATCACTAAAGTATAAAACTTATATGTTACACCGTGAGTAGCTACATACACATCTCTGGAAGTTAATCTTGGAACAGCAGGATACGTATTTGCAGAATAAGACATCAACGACTTCTGCGTGGCAGGATCGGTAATTTTTTCAATTATTACATCTTGATCATCTGGGAATCCTGGATGATTTACTACTTCCTTTATATAATGTGTATTTAAATAATCTTCTATCGCCGCAATATCTGTTTTGTATTGTTCGTCAAAAGGTCTTGGTGGCGTTACATCCGGACTATCATCTTTATGACATGAACTTATTGCAACAGCCGCAATCAATAAAATAAAATAAAACTTAATTTTGCTCATTATTGGGTATAGTTTAGGTCGCAAATATACATTAATGATTTACTTTTGTAAAGTATTTAACTCCGATTTTAGAATTTTCAATGAGAATAGATAAATATTTATGGTGCGTAAGGTATTACAAAACCAGAAACATGGTTACAGAGGCTTGCAAAAAAAATCACGTAACCGTAAATGGAATCATTGCAAAGCCTTCAAAAGAGGTTTTCCCTACTGATAAAATCACTTTCAGAAAAGACCAAATCACACATATTATTACGGTATTAGACATTCCTGAAAATCGTGTGGGTGCAAAACTCGTTGATATCTATCGAAAAAATGAAACTCCGGCCGAAGCTTACGAACATTTGGAATTATTAAAACTTTCCAAACAGCATTACAGAAAAACCGGTACCGGAAGACCTACCAAAAAAGATCGAAGAGATATCGATGATTATGGAAACGAAATCGAGGAAGACAATGATGAATTAGAATAAATAGTAAACACAAATTCATCCAACTTTTTTATCTTTGAAAAAACAAACAACAATACGCCATGAGCAACAATATAATCCTTACCAATCAACAAATAGAACACACTACAAAAAGGATAGCATACCAAATCTACGAGACTTTTGTCGATGAAGAAGAAATTGTGATTGCAGGGATTACAGCAAATGGTTTTATTTTTGCCCAAAACATTGCCAAAGTATTAGCAACTATTTCTCCGATAAAAATTTCGATTTGCGAGGTGAACATCAATAAAGAAAACCCAGAACTTCCCGTAACAACTTCGTTGACAAAAGAACAATATAGCAATAAAGGACTAGTACTTGTTGACGATGTATTGAGTTCAGGAACTACATTAATATATGCGGTAAAACATTTTTTGGATGTTCCTTTGAAAAAGTTCAAAACCGTTGTTCTTGTAGATAGAAACCACAAAAAATTCCCGATTAAAGCCGATTTCAAAGGAATATCACTTTCTACATCACTATTGGAGCATGTGAACGTTGTTTTTGACAACAACGGTGACAGCTATGCTAGCTTAAGCTAACAGATTTAAAATATCGTTTACCGTTTCCTCGATGGTTTTATCATCGACCGTTACTTTATGCTGTGCATGATTGTAATAAAAACTTCTGTCAAAAAGATGCTTGGCGATGAACTCTTTCATTTCCTCTTCGCTTTTATCTGCAATAAGAGGTCTTTTGCTTTTATTAGACACCAATCTTTCAAATAAAGTCTCTACAGATGCTTTTAAATAGATAGAAACCACATTATCCCCTATCAACAATTCATGATTATTGGCATAACAAGGTGTTCCTCCTCCCAAACCGATGATATTTTGCTCAGGAGTATTTAATAATTCCAGAAAATATTTGTGCTCTAATTTTCGAAAATGGATCTCTCCAAAATTTTCAAAAATCTGTTTTATGGACATTTTTTCGTTTTTTTCGATAAATTCATCGAGATCAACATAGGGAATTGAGACGATTCCGGAAAGTTTTTGGGCAATTGTAGACTTACCGCATCCCATATAGCCTAACAAGATAATTTTTTTCATTTTAATAAAAGCTTACGTATTAAGGGGTTAAGAGTTTTTATTTAAAAAAGACAAATTTATAATAAAATTGCTTGGAAACTTCGAAAATAAGTCCTTATATTTGCACCCGCATTCAAGAAACGAAATGACTCGATAGCTCAGTCGGTAGAGCACATCACTTTTAATGATGGGGTCCTGGGTTCGAGCCCCAGTCGGGTCACAAATTTTGTGATTAACAAATAAGTTTCTTGAAGCAATGACTCGATAGCTCAGTCGGTAGAGCACATCACTTTTAATGATGGGGTCCTGGGTTCGAGCCCCAGTCGGGTCACTAAAAGGTTGTTCGCCTAAGCGAATGACCTTTTCTTTTTTAAGGCCATGTGGAGAAACGGTAGACTCGCCATCTTGAGGGGGTGGTGCTCGCAAGGGCGTGAGGGTTCAAATCCCTCCATGGTCACATATAGCACTGTACTCATTGATTTTTGTTACACATTTGCTACACATTTTTAAAAACGCTTTCATAACGAAGCGTTTTTTTATGCAATGTCACCAACTACAATACCCCCTCATCTTAAATTACTCAAATCAAATTCTTTCAATTTACAACTAATTAGTATTTTACGAGGTAGATTTTTTTAATCTCATGATTTTTATCATCCCTATTTGCGTTAAAACCAAATAAATTTGTCCCGCATTTAAAATCAATAGTTCTTCAACGTAATTAAATCAAGCATTAGCATAAAATTCAAGTGTTTTTTTTATTTAGATTTTACAACTATTCTCTATCGAAAGCGAATAAACTAAATAAATCTGCTTGAAAAAACGATAAAAATCCAAATACGGATTTTGAATTAAATAATGTAATTTTACCTTAAAGGCTTATTTTCAAAAGAAAAGATTTTAACTGCAACCCTATTTTTCTTTTTTAAAGTTTACTTATTCCGAATTTCCAATTCATTTAATGAACTTTTAGATGTTACAACTAATAGAATACTAATTGACACAAATAATGCAACTATTACTTGTGCGTGATTTAATCCAAATAAAATTAACCTGTAAACAGCGCAATAATGTTAGAGAAAATTTTCAAACTTCAGGAAAGAAACACATCTTTCAAACAAGAAGCCATTGGCGGAACAGTTACTTTTTTAACGATGGCCTACATCATTTTTGTAAATCCTAATATTCTTTCAGCTGCAGGAATGGACAAGGCTGCACTTATCAGTGTAACTTGTATCGCCGCAATCATCGGAACGCTTTTAGTAGGACTTTGGGCCAATGTTCCTTTTGCAATGGCACCAGGAATGGGACTCAACGCAATGTTTGCTTTTACACTTGTAATGAGCCACGGAACCTCATGGCAACAAGCCCTAGGAGTCGTTACCTTGTCCGGGATTGTATTTATCATTATTTCCATCCTCGGAATTCGCCACAAAATAGTCGATGCCATACCAGAATCGCTCCGGGTTGCCATTGGAGCAGGAATCGGATTATTTATTGCTTTCATCGGTTTCAAACAAATGGGACTAATTGTTGCGAATCCAGCGACTTTAGTTGGACTAGGAAAATTCACGCCGGCTGTAGTCATCGGACTGATTGCTTTTATTGTCACAGTATTTTTGGAAATCAAAAAAGTAAAAGGCTCAATTCTAATAGGAATTTTACTTGCCACCATTCTTGGTTTCATCTTTGACGACAGCATAAAATTACCCACCGAATTCATAAGTACTCCACCATCAATCACTCCTGTTTTTGGAAAACTGGAAATTATATCGGTCTTAAAAATCACTTTCATTGCTCCTATATTTTCATTTCTGTTCGTAAACCTATTCGATTCCATTGGAACAGCAATTGCGTGTTCTATGGAAGCAGGACTAATTGACAAAGACGGAAAAATGCCTCACATCAAAAGAGTTCTAGAAGCCGATGCCGTAGCAACTGCTTTCAGCGGGGTTTTAGGAACAAGCAGCACGGTGACTTATATAGAGTCGGCTGCAGGAATTGCGAATGGCGCCAGAACTGGTTTGAGTTCTGTTTTTACAGCTGGATTATTCTTTCTAGCCATGTTCTTTGCTCCTGTCATCGGAATTGTACCTGTTTACGCTACTGCGCCGGCGCTTATCTTGGTAGGAATTTTTATGGCCAAACATTTAATCAAAATTGATTTCTCAGAACTTTACATAGCTGTCCCTACTTTCCTGACATTAATTCTAATGCCATTAACTTATAGCATCAGTTCAGGAATTGCATATGGTTTTTCATCATTCATCATTCTTTGTCTTTTAACAAAAAACACTGACAAGGTTCACCCAATCATGTGGGGAATTGGAGCATTCTCCATACTAGAAATAATCCTTTCACAAATGGGATAATCTCAAAACAAAGAACATAAGCAATATGAAATTGCCTTTATCCAAACATTTGCGTAAGCAAACAAAAACGATTCCATATATAACCGTCGACAAATAAACTTTAGATATATGAAAATAAAAATTTTACTATTTATTCTTCTGTTTTCTTCTTATGCCAAAGCTCAAGAATTGCAATTACACTATGACTTTTTACCCGAAAGAGATTATCTTACATTTACATTCGAATTTTTTAAACCAGACAAATTAGGAAGCACGTTCTTCTTTACCGATTTTAACTTTGACCGAAAAGACGCAGCTAATCTGGCTTATTTTGAGCTTGCCAGAAAGTTCAATATCAAAAACGACCTCATCGAGGGATTAAATTTTCATATTGAATACAACGATGGACTTCTAATGACCAACGACAAAGCAGGTAGTCCTGAAAATCCGCTCGGATTCCCAATCAATCGGGCTTTTTTGGTTGGTTTTGGTTTTCCAATAAAGATCGGCAATTTCACTCTGAACACTACCTATATGTATAAAAACACACATGGTTCTTCGGGACTTGACGGACAATTTACAGCCGTTTGGTTCCAAAACCTATTCAACAATAAAGTTACTATAAGGGGATTTCTTGATTTCTGGTCTGTAGACCGGACTGATGGTTCAAGCAAAAAAGCAATATTATTAACAGAACCACAAGTGATGTACAACTTCAATAAAAACTTCTCGTTTGGTTCCGAAATTGAAATCAGCAATAACTTTGTTCCATCAGAAGAATTTAAAGTGTTTCCAACGATCATGGGCAGATACGCATTCTAAAAATCAAAATTCAATAAAAACAACAAAAAGACACTACAAAACAAACACATTACAATTTTAACACTCTTTTTATTTCAAATTCATTTTAAAAACAATAAAAAATTAGATATTATGCATTTTTTTAACTTTTTTTAATGCTTATATAAAAAAAAGAATTAATTTGGTATCCCTAAAGATTTTAGGCGTCCTTTTCTACTATAAATAATAAAGCCTATGGAAAAAAATACTATTAAACAATTGAAGAAAAACTTATCGCTATGTTTTAGCCTTGCGTTTATGTTTTTTACTGCTGGAAATATGTATTCACAGGCAGTAAAATATGATTCTGTTAAAAAACAGAAGTTCATTCTCGTTGATGTCCAAAAAACATATCAACGAATTGCCGATAAAGGATATGAATCTTTGGAATTATTTGAATATTTGGGTAATTTCTACTATGAAAACAATAATCCCAAAAAATCAAAATTATATTTCGACAAACTATTCGGCAAATACAACATATCTTTAATTTCCCCTACAAGTAAAGAGAGATATTCGTTAATCAGTAAATAAAACCAAAAACCATACAACCACACAAAACAGTAGCTATACACAATTTATAGCTGCTGTTTTTTTTATTTATAATTCTCACCATCGATCTTCTTCAAAAAAAATTAAATATAAATCTTTAAAAAAAAGTCATAACTTTCAACTTCTTAATTGCAAAATTGAAATTCAAATGACAACACTACTCATAAACAAGAAGAAATACACTATCGATATTGATCCGGAAATGCCTTTACTTTGGGCTATCAGGGACAGTATAGGTCTTACGGGAACCAAATTTGGATGTGGTATTGGTGCTTGTGGAGCTTGTAAAGTATTGGTTGATAATGTAGCAACTTTTTCATGTTTGACACCCGTTTCAACTGTTGTCGGTAAAAACATAACAACGATTGAAGGAACTTCCGAAAATTTGCAATTATTACAAAAATCCTGGGAAAAATTCAACGTTCCCCAGTGCGGTTATTGTCAGTCCGGGCAATTAATAACAGCCACTTCCCTGCTCAACTCTAATAAAAATCCCTCAGATACAGATATCGATGACGCGATGAGCGGCAATATATGTCGTTGTGGTACTTACCAACGTATTAAAAATGCCATTAAGCATACTGTAGAACTTAAAAAACAACGCTAATCATGAGTGAAATTCAAAACATAAGCCGCAGGCTATTTATTAAAAACGTGGGATTAGCGTCTGGTGGATTAATTTTAGCATGCAATTACACTTTATTTTCCAAAGATATTGAATCAGGAAATCTAACTGAATTCAATCCTAACCTATTTGTACAATTAAATTCGGACGGAAGCCTTATTATAGTTGCATCTCGTTCAGAAATGGGTAATGGAGTACGTACTTCCCTCTCCTCTGTTGTTGCTGATGAAATGGAAGCCGATTGGAGCAGGGTTACTGTTAAGCAAGCTGTAGGCGATGAAAAATATGGTGACCAAAACACCGATGGATCCAGAAGCGTAACGTATTTATACGAAACGATGCGAAAAATGGGAGCGATGACACGAATGATGCTTATAACCGCTGCTGCCAAAAAATGGCAGGTTCCTGAAAATGAATGTACAGCCAAAAATCATTTTATTCTTCATTCCAGCGGAAAAAAAATAGGTTTCGGCGAATTAGTAGACACGGTACAAACATTACCGGTTCCGACGTCCATTAGCTATAAAAACCCAAAAGATTTCAAATACATTGGGAAAAACTTAAAAAGTATCGACATAAAGAATTTTGTAAATGGAAGTGCCGTTTACGGAATTGACAAACGATTGCCCAATATGAAATTTGTAGCGATTGCCAGATGTCCGGTAACTTTTGGAACTGTCAAATCCTTCGACAAAACGGCAGCTTTAAAAATTAAAGGCGTTTTAAATATAATTGAACTTCCTAAAATCGACAGACCCTTTGGCCCTCTTGGCGGCGTTGCTGTTATCGCTTCGAATACCTGGGCTGCTTTTAAAGGTAGAGAAGCCCTTGAAATAAAATGGAATTACGGCAAAAATGAAGGCTATGACTCCGAGAAATACATGGCCGAATTAACTGAAAGAGTCCACAAAGATGGTAAAATAGAAAAGGAAATTGGCGATATCAACAAAGCTTTTGGAGAAGCTTCAAAAGTTGTCGAGAGCACGTTTCAATTACCTCATCTTGCCCATGCACCAATGGAAGTCCCCAATGCCGTGGCCTGGGTACAAGGCGACACTTGCGAAGTTTGGGCTCCTACTCAATCTCCGCAAACTGCAAGAGAAGAAGTTTTAGCCTATTTGGGAACAACAAAAGACAAAGTTACGATCAATGTAACTTTTCTAGGCGGTGGTTTTGGACGAAAATCAAAACCCGACTATATCGTGGAAGCTGTTATGGTTTCAAAAACCATAAATGCTCCAGTACAAGTAGTTTGGTCACGTGAAGACGATATCAAACACGGTTATTACCATACCGTAAGTTCGCAATACATGAAAGCCTCACTGGATACACAAGGTAATGTTACAGGCTGGTTGCATAGATCTGCTTTCCCTACTATCATGTCCACCTTTAAACCCGGCACCGAATATCCCGCAGGATGGGAAGCATCAAGTGCTACCGACATACCTTTTGAAATAAAAAATCTTAAAATTGAATCGGGGCAGGCGCCTGCAATGGTTAGAATTGGCTGGATGCGATCTGTAATCAACATCCTTCATGGTTTTTCCATTAATGTTTTTGCCGATGAATTAGCATATGCTGCAAAACAAGATCCATTAGAATTCCGATTGAAATTAATTGGAAGCGACCGTATAGAAGACACCAAAGACCCCATAAAATACGATACAGCTCGCCTTAAAAATGTTTTAAAAAAGGCTGCAAAAAATGCCAACTGGGGAAAACCATTACCCAAAGGACATGCTCATGGATTAGCGGCTCATTACAGTTTTAACTCTTATGTAGCTTCGGTGGTGGAAGTTTCAATGGTCTATGATAAAATAAAAACACACAATGTCCACACCGTTATTGATTGCGGAACGGCAGTAAATAGGGATACTATCAAATCTCAATTGGAAGGTGCGGCTATTTTTGGAATGTCTATAGCCTATTACGGAAAAATCACAGCCAAAGACGGAGCTATCGAACAAAACAGTTATAGTGACTACCGTATGATCCGCATGAACGAAATCCCAAAAGTTCATGTAGAAATTGTGGAAAGTACCGGAACTCCTACAGGTGTTGGCGAACCAGGCGTTCCTGTAATTGCCCCAGCGATAATTAATGCTATTTACAAACTTACAGGTAAAAGATATTACAATTTGCCATTGAGTGATTACGAATTAGCCTAACAAATAAAATCCCCAACGAATATTTATTTTAATGAACAACTGGATTGAGCAATTACTCGAATTCAAAAGCAAAAAAAAGGCTGTTGCACTCGTTACCATCACCAAAATTCTTGGCTCGGCTCCCTGTAGGCTCGGGTCAAAAATGATTGTTACCGCTCAAAAAGAAATTTACGGAACCATTGGTGGAGGAAAATTAGAATTTCAGGTAATCGAAGAGGCCGTTCGAGCTATAAAAGAAAATAAAATTTTAGAATCGAATTACACTTTAGGTCCCGAGTTTGAACAATGCTGCGGAGGAAAAGTCGAATTAATCATTGAACCCATGAATCAATCCCCTGAATTATATCTTTTTGGTGCCGGACATATCGGAGTTGCGATTTGTGATGTTTTGAAAGACACTCCCTTCTCAATTACACTCCTTGATATCCGTGAAAAATGGGAAAAAACTTTCAATATTAACCAAAGCGTCACCTACAGCAACGTTCCTTTTGACCTTTACAAACAAACGGTAAACTGGGGTCCTAACTGTTACGTAGTTATTTTGACACACGACCACAAACTGGATTTCGAGATAACCGCTTTGGCTTTGCACGAACAAACAAAATACATCGGGCTGATTGGAAGTAAAACCAAAAAAAACAAATTCAACAATTTGCTGATAAACGAACTGAATTTCAAACCCGGAATCACACCAGTTAATTGTCCTATCGGATTGGATTTAGGAGGGAATTCTCCAAAAGAAATTGCTATAAGCATCGCCTCGGAGCTATTGAAAGTTTATTATGGAAAATAATCCCGTATTTGTTTTATTAGCAGGTGGAAAATCAGAAAGAATGGGCTTCCCAAAAGGATTATTGGAATACGAAAACACCTATTGGATTTTGGAACAAATAAACCGTATTTCAACTTCAACCATAACTAAAGTCTATATCGGTTTGGGTTATCATCAAGAAGAATATTCAAATAAAATTCCTTGGTTTTCCCAACCACAATTGAATTTTGTAGTTTATAATAATTTAAAAATAAAAATTGTAGTTAACCAAGATCCGCAACTGGGTTCTTTTTCAACGCTGCAAACCGTTTTGAGGCAAATCCCTAAAAACAAATCGGTTTTAATTACCCCTATTGATATTCCGATTTTGAATACAACCGAATTACAAAAGATTATAGAAGCACATAATCAAATTGTTCTTCCCAATTTTGAAGGCAAAAATGGGCATCCTATAAAACTGCATTCTGAATTTTGGAAAACTTTACTCTCGCTTAACCCGACTGATGAAAAAAGTCGATTGGATTTGGAAATCAAAAAAACAATTCCTTCCAAAATAACAACACTTACCGTAACCGATTCCGTTATTCTAAAAAACTTAAACGCACCAGATGATTGGGAAGCCTATTCAAAAACCAACTTGAAATAAGCATAAAAAAAGCGTCCCGATATCTACCGAAACGCTTTCTTTAAAATTAAATTCTAACCCTATTTCTTTATTAATCCCTGCAAAGGCTTTAACTGCTCCAAATCAATTTTTGATTCTTTCAAAACCGAAACCATATTCATAATATTCGTCGGATTCATATCTTTTCCCAAAACCCTTACGACAGCAAAACCCGCATCATTTTTATTGGCAAAAACTACAAATTCATTGATCTTACCATCCTTTTCAATATAACTCACAGAAGCTCCTTCTTTGCCCGAACCAAACTTTATCAATTGTTGATAGGTTGGATTTTTCAGGATCAAATTCACTTTGGCTCGTTCTGTCTCAAATTCGGCTTTGTTCTTATCGTCCAATTTAAAAGCCAAAACATTTATTTTATCAAAAGATTGCAAAGCCTCTTTCTGAACTGCTGTCAATTTGGTTTGATCGACATTCAAAATATTTGATGAAATATCTAGGGCTATAAAATCTTTCTTTTCGTTATTTTCAACAAAATATTTTTGCAGAGTAGATTCCGAATTGCAGCTTCCTAAAACCAAACTGCCTAACAACGCGATTATAAATAAAGTCGACTTCATTTTACTTTTTGCCTTTAGTTGCTTTTTTCAAATCATCTCCGCCAGGAATTTTCATTTTGTCGGTCAACACCGAAATTTCACTCAAATCAAAATCTCCTGTCAAAGACATCAAAACGGTATCTTCCTCTTTTCCTCCTTCTATAAACATCAACAACTCCTTAATTTGGCTGTCTTTGGCACCGGATTTCACCATAATTTTTATGTTTTTCCCCTTATCATTTACACGCATTAATTCTTCCAAACCGGCGGTTTTGATGTATTTGTCAGCTGTGGCTTTCATTTCACCTTCAACTCTTGTACTCTGAGTAGTAAACACTTTTAAATTATCCAATTTCTTGATCAGGTTCATATACTGCTGAGCCTCTTTATCTGAAGTATCCACTTTTACTTTACTCATCAACTCGAACATTTTCTTATTGACAACAATTGAGGTTACATCGTCTTGTCCGTCAAATTTATCGAATGCATTCTGAGCAAAAAACGGACTTGATACTAATACTAATACTAATGTTATTATTAACTTTTTCATTTTAATTTATTTGATTTAATGATTGTTTTTTAAATTCAATTCAACTATTGGGCCAGAATGCTCTAGAATCACTCTCGCTTTATTTTTAATTCTAATTTCTCTCTTTAACTTTTACTTCAAAAGCCACGAATGCACAAATTTTATTTTTCAAATGATTGACACAAATTTAATGCCTAAGCTTTTTGATTTTCCTTTTTGCCTTTTGCACTTTGCTTTTTGCCCTTTGCCTTTTTTTTTCTCTTTGTCTTTTCCCTGTCTATTCAACAAACACCTTGTCTTTGGTTACTTCATATACCTGTAGGCACTGTACTCCTCCAACACCAACATTTACATTAGTTGACAACATTGCCAATGCTTTTTGGGTTGCTTCAAAAGCTTCTTCCGGATCATCATACGTTCCTAATTCCTTACTTTCTTTTTCTGTCTCCATCGAATTGAAATAAGTGTAAGCTCCTACTCCAATCAAAACTACAACAGATGCCGCTATTGATAACCATAACGCCTTTGGCTTTTTAGAAATCAATGAAACATTATTGGTAAACTTCTGCTCTCTTGCTTCCGTAAAATATCCAAATAATGGTCGGTATTGTTCAAAATCTGGCGCAACATTTGAAGAAGAAAAATACTCCTTCAACTCATTTTCTTCGGCAATACTTGTTTCTCCTTCAAAGTATTTTTCTAAAAGTGCTTCCATTCTATCGAACTCCATAACTGTGTGTTTTTAACATGTATTCTCTAATTGTTTTTCTTGCTCTAGAAAGTGCCACTCTTACGGCAGCTTCATTCATCTCTGTTATTTTTGCGATTTCCGAAAATTCGCATTGCTCTATGTCCCGCAGCTGTATAATCAAACGCTGCTGTTCCGGTAATTGATCAATAATTTTTTCTACCCAAATTAAGCTATCGGTATCTTCAACTTTTCTATCCAAACTTGGTTCCCGATCTGTAAAATTATTGTGCACAATTTTAAGATTGCCTGCTCTTTTCGATTTTAACTGATCCAAACAGTAATTTTTGGTCATTGTCATTGCCATAGCCTCCACACTGTTATACGAATCTAAATTCTCATTCTTGCTCCATAATTTCACCAAAACTTCCTGCGTCGCATCTTCAGCTTCCTCAGTGCTCACAAGCAATCGCTTGGCCAACCGAAAGAGCTTATCCTTGAATGGATTGATTAAATGCACGAATTCATTTTGGTTCATAAAACTATTTTATCAGTTCGGTTATACAATCAAGACGACTCACTATCACATTTGTAACAAAAAAAAATATACTTTAGACTAAAGTTAGTATTTTTGCGTTCTATACCTACAAATAAATTAATAATATGAAGACATCTTTCAAAATTGCGTTTCTATTATTCATAGCCTTTTTTACTTTTCAGAGTTGTGAAGACATGGATGATGTTCCAGCTCCACAAAACCTGGAAATCAATGACTTTATTTGGAAAGGTCTTAATTTATATTATTTGTGGCAAGCCGATGTTCCTAATTTGGCCGATAACAGATTTGCGAATCAGTCTGAACTGAATAACTTTTTAGCTCAATATACAAAACCTGAAGATTTATTTGATGCACTACGAGTTGATAAATCAATCGATCGATTCAGCTGGATTGTCAGTGATTATAACGAATTGGAAGGAATGCTCCAAGGAACGACGAAAAATGACGGAATGGATTTTGGACTCTACTATAAATCTTCTGGTTCAAACGACATCTTTGGTTTTGTTCGCTATATTATCCCAAATTCTGATGCTTCGACCAAAAACATCAAACGTGGAGATATCTTTTATGCCGTTAACGGAACACAACTTACAGCGAGCAATTATCAAACCTTATTATTGAATGCTGAAACGTACACGTTAAATCTAGCCGATTACAACAACGGTCAAATTACACCAAATGGAAAATCAGTAACCTTGACCAAAACAGAACTTTCCGAAAATCCAATTTTTCTAAATAAAGTAATTGTAAATGGAACCCATAAAATAGGTTACTTAATGTACAATGGATTTTATTCCAATTACGACACTCAATTAAATGATGCTTTCGCCTCATTAAAATCACAAGGTGTTACCGATTTAGTTCTTGATTTACGCTACAATTCAGGTGGTTCCGTACAATCGGCAACAAGATTGGCCAGTATGATTACCGGACAGTTTACTGATAAAGTGTTTTCTAAACAAAGATGGAATGACAAAATCAATGCTTATTTCGAGTCTGAAGACCCAGATGCACTGAAAAATTTATTTACCAGTACTATTGGCAGTACTCCAATAAACAGTTTAAACCTTACTAAGATCTATATTTTGACCACAAAAAGTACTGCTTCGGCAAGTGAACTGGTTATCAATGGATTGAAACCTTATATCGACGTGGTTCAAATTGGGGATATAACAACCGGAAAAAATGTAGGTTCTATTACCATTTATGATTCTCCTACTTTTGGAAAAGAAAACAGAAACCCAAATCACCGTTATGCAATGCAGCCTATCGTTTTGAAAATTGTTAATGCTTCTGATTTTGGCGATTACTTTAATGGCTTGACACCAACCTATTCTTTAAAAGAAAACCTAAACAATTTGGGTGTATTAGGAGATAGTGCTGAACCATTATTAAGTACTGCAATCGGAAAAATTACGGGAACTGCCAAAATGGTTAAAATTACTGAAGGAAAACAATTCCCTTATTTTGAAGATGCAAAATCAATCAGCGGACAAAATCAAATGTATGTTGAAAAAGTACCAGCTGGGCTTTTAAAATCTTTATAATTACTGACAAATATCTTTAAAAGAATATATCTAAACAAATTACTTTAGCCATACTGCTTTTCTTTGTTTGCTATTACTAATTTTTTAAGTAAAAATCATTTTGATTGCGGTATTCACCTGGCGTTAAGCTAACTATTTGTTTGAATATTTTTGAAAAATGCGGTAAATTCAAAAAACCCGTATCCATAGCAATTTCTAAAAAACTCTTGGCAGTCGTCGCGATAAGGTATTGCGCCCGTTCTATTTTTTTCTCATGAATATAATTTAAAGGACGCTGCCCTGTGTGAATTAGGAATTGTTTCGAAAAATAATCCTGATTTTGATTGACTCTTTGGGCTAATTCGGCAACAGTCAGTTTTTTGTCTAAATGAAGCTGAATGTAACTCATACTGTCCAGAATTTTTGAAGGTGTGCTTTGCGGAGCATTTTGTTTGAAACTTTTATCATTCAAAAATCTGGAAATCAATAAAAGCAGGATTCCTTGGTTTTCAAATTTCAACGGCGTTTTCATAGTGTCATTGAGCGAACGATATTCTTTGTAAAAAGCTTCTTTTTCATATTCTTTCGGGTTGTCTGATCTGTTTATACCTCTTCCGGGATTGCCTTGAAGCATTTGTTTGATAAGAATAATATCAATTTCGGTAGCAGATAATTTCATCACATTTCTATTTTGATTAAATAACGAAATTCCATCAGGCGATTCTTCGAAAAACTGAATAAAATATTGACTTAAATAATCCTCACAATTCAAATTGCAGATTGTAAAACTCGGAATAAGATATAAATAACCGGGCTCCAAAATTAATTTTTCCGAACTGTTCGAAATCGACCCCATTCCTTCATCAATATAGTACAAACGATAATAGGGACTAATTACATTATTGAAATTCCATTTATGATTAAGTTTCACATAATCAATATGTAACAGGGAAAATGAGTATTTGAAAACATTTTTGGACATAATGATAGAAAAAAGATGTAAAAATCGTTTTTGAATAATAAAAAGTCGTTTTTGAATAATAAAGATATACGATAGCTAAGCTACATTTGTTTTTATTAATACCAAAATAAGCGATTAAAAAAACTAATAATCAAATTTATATCTAAAATAGGTGCCATTAAAAAAGTATAAGTCCTGTTTTAGTACTGAATTTAAAAAAGAAATAAACCGACAAAATCGGAAATAAATAATTATCATACTATCCAAATCATAAAAAGATGAACAGAAGAAACGCTTTAAAACTAGGTGTGTCTGCTTTAGCCGGACTTTATTTATCTCCTTTATTGGGACAATCCTATATACTTAACTCCTCTGCTTTAAATGGCCCTTTTGAGCCTACTTGGGATTCGTTGGAAAAATACCGCGTACCCGATTGGTTTCGCGATGCCAAATTTGGAATGTGGGCACATTGGGGACCTCAGTGTGAACCCGAAGCGGGAGATTGGTACGGTCGAGGAATGTATGAAGAAGGTTCAAGGCAGTATAAATACCATGTGGAAAAATATGGACATCCGTCAAAATTTGGATTCAAAGATGTAATCAATGTTTGGAAAGCTGATAAATGGAATCCGGAAGAATTGGTGAATTTATATAAAGATTCCGGAGCTAAATATTTTATGGCAATGGCCAATCACCACGATAATTTGGATTTGTATGATAGTAAGTTTCAGCCACAATGGAATTCGACCAAAGTTGGACCTAAAAAAGATATCATTGCGGGTTGGGAAAAAGCAGCCCGTAAAGCCGGATTGCCTTTTGCGGTGAGTGTTCACGCTGCCCATGCCTGGAATTGGTTTGATACTTCTCAAGGAACTGATAAAAACGGATCATTAGCAGGAGTTCCTTATGATGGCAAACTAACTAAAGCGGATGGAAAAGGAACCTGGTGGGAAGGTTTAGATCCTCAGGATTTGTATGCGCAAAATCATGAATTAAGTGCTAAACCGTCTGGAAATTCATCTGTTCATAGCCAATGGGATTGGGCTGACGGAGCTTCGGTACCTTCATCGGCTTATTGTGAAAAATTCCACGACAGAACCATTGATCTGATTGATAAATACAATCCTGACATGGTTTACTTTGACGATACGGCATTGCCTTTGTGGCCTGTGAGTGATGCAGGTTTGCGTATTGCGGCTCATATGTATAATAAAAGTTTGCAAAAAAATAAAACGGTTCAGGCGGTTATAACAGGTAAAATTCTAACCGAACAACAACGTAAAACCATGGTTTGGGATATCGAAAAAGGACAAAGTAACAACATCGAACCTTTGCCTTGGCAAACCGATACCTGCATTGGAAACTGGCATTATGATCGTGGCGTTTACAATAACAAACGATACAAATCGGCTAAGACGGTTATTCATACACTGGTAGATGTCGTGAGTAAAAACGGAAATCTGATGTTGAATATTCCAGTGCGTGGAGACGGAAGTATCGATGAATTAGAACGAGAAATCGTAAAAGAAATTGGGATTTGGATGAAACTGAACAGTAAAAGTATTTATGGTACACGTCCCTGGAAAATATTTGGCGAAGGCCCACAACAAGCAAGTGCAGGAGCTTTAACTGCTCAGGGGTTCAACGAAGGAAAAGGAAAACCTTATACAGCCGAAGATATTCGTTTTGCTCAAAAAGATAACAAACTGTATGCTACGGTAATGGCCTGGCCGGAGAATGGCGTTGCTGTTATAAAAAGTTTAGCAAAATCAAATCCAAATCATACCGAGAAAATAAGACAAATAAAATTAGTGAGTACAGGAGAAAAATTGAAGTTTAAACAAACAGAACAAGCTCTTGAGGTGTATTTTCCAAGTCAAAAACCGGAAGCTTCGTATGCTAATGCTTTGGAGATTATTTAAAATTTGAATAGTCTCGTTAAAACGAGTTAATAATAAATTTAGCCAAATGAGAAGATTTTTCAAAGTGTTAATGATTGTAACGATATTAAGTCAGACAGTTGAGAGTCTAAATGCACAAAATCAACCTTCACCTCCAAGAGTTACAATTGAGCTCCCAGGCGGAAAGGCTGCGGCTATCCCGAAAGGGCCTTATCAGCCAACATGGGAATCTATAAAAGAAAATTATAGTACTCCGGAATGGTTTTTAGATGGAAAATTTGGAATTTTTATTCATTATGGGGTATATACTGTTGCTGCACATGCAAGTGAATGGTATCCGCGTCATATGTATAGCAATCCGGAAGTTCAGCGTTGGCATACAGAACATTTTGGAGGAACTGTAGATAAAATAGGCTACAAGGATTTAATTCCATTGTTTAAAATGGAGCAATTCAATGCTCAGGAGTGGGCCGATTTATTTGAAGCATCCGGAGCTAAATATGTGGTACCAACAGCTGAGCACCATGATGGATTTGCAATGTACGACAGTAAACTTACTAAATGGGACTCAAAAGATATGGGGCCTAAAATTGATTTTATAGGCGAATTAAGTAAAGCTGTTCGTAAAAAAGGTTTAAAATTTGGAGTATCCAACCACAGAATGGAGCATTGGGATTTTATGTATCCAAAACTCGGTACGAAAACGGATTTATTTGATCCTGCTTATGCTGATTTCTATGGGCCACCTCAGCCAGAGCCTGTGCGTAAACCAGCAGTAGGTGGAGAAGAAGTGATAGAAGATCAGAATTATGCACCCCAAAGTCAGGCCTTTTTGGAAGAATGGTTGGCTCGTTGTCAGGAATTAGTGGACAAGTATAAACCTGATATGTTTTGGTTTGACAATGGTGTAAACAGTAGAACTTTAGACCCCATAAAATTGCGTTTTGCAGCTTATTATTACAATAGAGCAAAACAATGGAATAAAGCTGTTTCTATAAGTACAAAAAGCGATGCCTATCTATCTGGCAGTATTCGTGATTTTGAACGTCAAGGCAGAGCACCAAAAGAGCTTACAGATTACGTATGGCAAGTAGATGACCCTATTGGCGATAAGTTTGGCTATGTAGAGGGAATGAAACTAAGCAATTCAGCAATAATAATCAGAAGATTGATCGAGAATGTGAGCCGTAACGGCAACCTCATGTTGAATATTTCTCCAAAAAGTGATGGTACTATTCCACAAGAACAAAAAGAAATTCTTTTAGGAATAGGTTCCTGGCTTAAAATAAATGGTGATGGTATTTATGGAACAAGAGCCTGGAAAAAATATGGTGAAGGGGCAATACGATTTACATCCAAAAATAAAAATTTATATGCTATTTGTCTTAAATGGCCGTCTGAACCGATTTTTATTGCGTCTTTGCCAATTATTGAAGGTAAAGTTCGAAAAATTTCTTTGTTAGGTTTCCCGAATGAATTTGAATTTGAACAGAATGAACAGGGACTTAAAATTATCTTGCCAAAAGAAAAAATTACTGAAAATCCCTTTACTTTAAAAATAGAAGGAATTAATCTCTGAAAATATTTTTTAATCATAAAACCGAATAAGGAACAATGAAATACATTGGTTTAATTGCATGTCTATTTATTTCAAGCGTATTTTCAATAAATGCTCAGGAAATTTTGTCGCCAAATAAAAAGATTAAGGTGATTGTTACTGCGGATAATAACTCTTTTGGACAAGTATATTTTAAGATTTTGTATAAAAACAAATTAGAATATATCGAAGTACTGCCAAATTCACCTATGGGCATTGTCAGAGATGATCAGCAGTTTACGGATAACCTGAAACCGGTAGATGCATCTAAAGTTCAAGAGGTGAACCAAAAATATGAAATGATTTCCGGTAAGCGAAAACTCTGCACTAATCAGGGTGTAGAGAAAGTTTTTAAATATGTAAATTCAAATAACAAACCCTTGAATATTGTTTTTAGGGTTTATAATGATGGTGTAGCATTTCGTTATGAATTCACGGATAAAATGGATTCATTAGTGAATGTCATTGACGAAACAACCACTTATGTTTTTCCATTGGCTACAAATCGTTGGTTGCAGTCATATACAGAATCGTATGAAGATTTTTTTCCTTTTTCAGACAATGGAAAAGCAAATAACAATAAGCAGGAATGGGGATTTCCTGCTTTATTCAAAGTAAATAATAATCCTCTGTGGGTATTGATTTCGGAAGCAAATATTACTGAAAATAATAGCGCTGCAAGATTGAGTAATTTGAAAAATCCGAATGAGTACAAAGTAAGTTATGCTTCCCCCAGAGATAATTTTAAACAAACAGGAGTTAAAACAATGTTGCCATGGAATTCACAATGGCATACTTTGATAATTGGTCAATTGTCTGATATTGTCGAATCGACTTTAATTACGGATATTAGTGAACCAAATCAATTAAAAGAAACGGATTGGATAAAACCGGGCCAGGTTTCCTGGATTTATTGGGTGTATAATAGAGGTTCTAAAGATTATCAAAAAGTGGTGGAATACACTGACTTAGCCGTAGCAATGAAATGGCCTTATGTACTTATTGACTGGGAATGGGATGTTATGACTAATGGTGGAGATATAATAGCTGCTGTAAATTATGCAAAAAGTAAAGGAATTAAACCTTTGATATGGTATAATTCGGGTACATCCTGGCTTGAACCAACTCCAAATGACCGTATGTTGACAGCTGAAAAAAGAGCTAAAGAATTGGCCTGGCTTAAAGAAATTGGAATATATGGTATTAAAGTTGATTTTTTTGCCGGAGACCAACAGGATATGATGAAACTTTATCTTGATATTTTAAAAGATGCTGCAAAATACCAAATAATGGTGAATTTTCATGGAGCGACAGTTCCAAGAGGATGGGCAAGAACGTATCCCAATTTAATGACTACAGAAGCGGTATATGGAGCCGAATGGTATAATAATAAACCAACGCTTACTGCTAAGGCTGCTGAACATAATGCTACGCTGCCTTTTACCCGCAATGTAATTGGTTCTATGGATTATACCCCGGTAACTTTTTCAAATTCACAGCATCCTCATATTACTTCTTATGCGCATGAACTGGCATTGTCAGTTGTTTTTGAATCAGCTTTACAGCATTTTGCCGATAGGCCGGAAGCGTATAATAGTTTGCCTATAGAACCTAAAGAATTTCTCAAAAAAATTCCTGTGAGTTGGGACGATACCAAACTTGTTGATGGTTATCCCGGAGAGAAAGTTATTATCGCTCGAAAAAAAGGAAATCAATGGTATTTAGGAGGACTTAATGGTAAGGATGAAAAGCAAACATTAAAAATTGATTTTGGTTTTTTAGATAAGGCTAATTATAAATTAAAGCTCATTAGGGATGGAGTAAATGACAAATCATTTGCTGTTGAAATTATCAATGTAAAAAAAGGAGCTGTTTTAAATGTCGAATGTCTTCCAAGAGGTGGATTTGTAGCTGTTTTAGAATGATAATAGTAAAAATGAACTTATGAAAGTAAAGAGATTATGTTACGCTTGCGATTTAATTGATAAACCAGAATTGATTCAGGAGTATAAGCGTTATCATTCTAAAGAAAATGCCTGGCCGGAAATTACCGAGAGTATTAAAAAGGCCGGTATTTTAGATATGGAAATTTATATCTTGGCTAACCGCCTTTTTATGATTATGGAAGTTGATGAAACTTTTAGTCCGGAACGCAAGCAAATGATGGATGCTGCGAACCAAAAAGTGCAGGAATGGGAGAAATTAATGTGGCAATTTCAGCAAGCCCCTCCGGGAGCAAAAGATGGTGAAAAATGGTTGGAGATGGAACAGATTTATAAATTGATTTAATGCTTTTTGAAAACAAAAAAATGAACCCCGATTCTTTTTTCTTTTATATTAAAAAATAAAGAAAGTTACTCAATATGAAGATGGCTCAGGTTTGTTAAAAAATGCTATTAGTTCCTTTATTTACAAAAAAGAGACGATCTGTAAAATTGAACAGAAAGCCTCTTTTTCTTCCAAAAACAATTCAAATACACCTTAATCTAATAGAATACCACAACTATTAAACTAAGAGCCGTATTATATTATAGAAAACAACATATTAGTCATTAAAATAAAATCCTGCAGGAATAACTCCTACTGAGAATGTCTTTTCCAATGAACCAATAGATGGTGAAGTCAATGCATAAACATATACTTTTCCATTATGTGTGTAATCACCAGCGTCACCAACATAAATATGGCTTCCGTGAACTGCAAAACTATATACGCCGTAAACCCCTTGTGATGTAGTGCTAAATGCAGAAGCAGTTGGCAATGCAGTTGCAGAAGCACTCATTTTGTAAACATCAGAATCGATAGTATAGTAAACATCGCTACCGTTCAAAACCAAATTCGATAAATGCTTAGTAGCATCCGAATAGGCAATCGTGCTACTCACAGTATTTGTCGATAAATTCACTTTCACAATTCGTCCGGCAGTTTCTACCAAAGGAGTACTTACATAACTTGGGTTTCCAGAACACGCTACCCATAAAGTTCCGTCTTTGATCTCCATACTTTCAGGAACATCTCCAACAGTAATTGTTGTAGAAACAGTATTTGAAGTGGCATCAATAACAGAAACCTTAGTTCCATAGCTATATCCTCCTTTGTGAGCAACATATAATTTTCCGGAATTAGCGATAATTTTTTCAGGTCCTTCCTCAACCGGAATTGAAGTAGATACCTTTTTTGCAGTCAAATCAATTACAGCAACGTAATCATCAGTTGCAACACCACCGTCACCCCAGTTGGTAACATATCCTTTACCATTTGCAAAAGCGATGTATCTTGGGTTTTTCAATCCAGTACTGATAGCCCCTGCACTCTTTAAAGTATAGCGGTTTACAATTTCAATTTTATTGCTTCCATTCAAAACGATATAAGCCAAATCACCATTAAAACCAACGTCCTGTCCAGTATCTCCCAAAGTTATTGAAGGATTTACCACCGAAAAAATATCATTCTGGGCAGTCGCAAAATCTGCTGAAACGTAAGAAACCGAAGCATCATTATGACCGAAACCTCCTTGGTTCAAAATCAAAAATCCATTATCATAACTTCCTAATGGAGTGTCACTATTATTATCATCATTGGTACACGAAACAAAAAATATTGAGAACGTTACCATTATTAAAATTAGCTTACTGAAATTCATTGTATTAAAATTTAAAAGTTAGGTTGATTAAAAAATTTCTTCCCGGCATATAATGTTGGGATATGCTTTGATAATTCTGATTAAAAAGATTCAATGCCTGCAATCCTATTTTATAGGTAGATTTAGTTCCCAAATCATAATAGGCACCCAAATTGGAAACCCAATATTCTTTGACTAGATGGTATTTTTGCGAAGGCGTTGTTACAGCTCCGTTAAACAAAAACTGATACATTGCCGATATTTTTTTATACGAATAAGAAACATTGGAATTCAATTTATGATAAGGAACGTAAATCAATTGTTCTCCGGTTTCTAAATTTTCAGAAACCGTGTAGGCATAACTTGCGTTTAGCGCAATATTATTTTTCCCGTAAGAATTGCCCCAGCTCAAATTTGTTTCAGAACCATAACTGTTTACTCGATCAATATTTTCAGGTGTCCAATTGCTTCCGTCCAACGGAGCCCAACGAATCAAATCACTTATTTTCATGAAATAAACTGTTTCTGATAAAGTGAATTTCTTGTAGGTAAAAACATTACCAACCTCAACCTGATAAGAGCTTTCCGGCTTCAAATCAGGATTTCCTCCAGTTTCCCAATACAAATCGTTGAATGTCGGAATCCTGAAATTTCTGGAAACATTGAATTTTAAATTATAAAAAGAGTTGAATTTATAAGAAGATCCTAGCGAAAACAAAAATGGACTTTCATAATCCGTAGTCGCTTCTTTGCGGAAACCAAGTTCGTTTTGCCATTTTTCATTGTGCTGCTCCACTGCTTTGACAGCAATACCTCCAATCTGCCTGGTATTGTCACCAAAACTCGTCCCGAAACCTTTAGTTCGATTGTAATCTAAAATCCCATTCAGCTTGATGAAATCGGTTATTTTATAACCCAAATCCATTTTGGCAATGAACGATTCGGATTTTCCAAAACTAAAATCTTTACTTTCGATATTTTCAAAATATTGATATTGCTCAGCGAGATATGCTACTTTATAATTACTGCTGAAACGATCTTTGGTTGTTGCATATTCCAAAAGATTTCGGCTGAAAGTATTCACATATTTTGTTTTTGAATCGAATTCTGAAATCAACGAAAGATTCCTGTCCGTATTCGAAGATTGACTGTAAAAAGTAATAACCGAATTAGGCTTTACTTTACAACCAATATTGGCATACAAATTGGTCGTTGCATATTGCCCGTTTTCATTTTTCCGCTGAACGCCATCCCAAGTATATTGGTTAACATATGGATAATCATTGTCCGAGCTGTTTCTGGAAAAACCGAGTTGAGTACTCCATTTTTTGTCCGCGAGCACCAATTTGTAATTAACTCCAACAGTATTGAAACTACCGTAATCCAATCGTAAATCGTTTTCAAATTTGTTTTTGAAAACCAAATCATTGCTCAAATGAACCGTCCCGCCAATAGCACCACTTCCGTAGCTAATACTTCCTCCACCCGCTTTTATGCTGATTGTATTAAAATCCGGTGCAGTGAAAGTATTAAAATCGGCACTACCGTTGAGTTGTGAATTAACATTTATTCCGTTCCAAATCACAGCCGTTTGTGAAGCCGTTGTTCCTCTAAAAGAAACCGTTGACAACATTCCGCGCCCGTATTCCTTGAAATACAAAACACTGTTATAATTCAACAAATTGGAAAGCGAAGATTGGTTTTTGTTTATAACCGAATCATTCAGAACCTGAATGGATTGTGATTTATTACTTGAGTATAAAGTGCGGTCTGAAACTACAACTTCCTTTAAGTTGTTTATATAGTCATTCTGTGCCGAGACGAATTGGCACGATAAAGCAAAAAGGCTAAAAAGTAGTTTTCTTAATGTCATAATTTCTGAACCTTTTTTCCCGAAAGTTCGATATTTGTTAAGAAAAAAGGCAGGTCTCCTGGCTTGCGTCTTGTTGTTTGCCTTCCCATTTGAGGTTAGAGGAAAGAAGAATGAAGTACGAAGTATAAAACTTCTAATTTCCAACTTCTACTTTCTAACTTCGAGACAGTGGCTTTGTAGATAACAACAAGCTTGATAGCTTACAGTTGCGGGAACAGCGCAAGATTTTTGAATTTTGATGTTTGATACTTGATTTCAGATGTTAAATCCTGAAATTAAAAATCGTTAATCAGCAATCTTCAATCACTTGCTTCCCTTTTAATGTGCTTTCACAAAAAGTAAAAACACAACCTTAATTCGAGTGCAAATATAAAGTTAAAAATATCGAAAACTAAAATTAATGAGACATTTTAATTCGAATACAAATATAACTAATTACTTAACAACTAATTAAAAATACAATTTCTACATTTCAACTTTGATTACAGCTCCATAATCCAATGGTGTTTTGAAAGCTTCCTGAAGGGGAAGATTGTTTATTTTGCACAAAATGCTTCGAATAACTCCTGAATGCGCCACGATGATAATTGGTTTCGAGTGTGTTTTCGAAATGCCATTATCCAAAAATTCACGAACCCTTGAATCCAATTCCACAAACGATTCTCCGTTAGGCACATTAACGGTGACAAAATCTTCCATCCAAGGATCCAAAACTTCACGGGGAATAGCATCCCAACTCATTAATTCCCAATCCCCGAAATGCATTTCCATCAATCTTGAGTCTTCAATAATGGAATCGATTTGAGTGTTTTGCTGAATATGTTTCGCCAAAATAGCACAGCGTTGCAACGGACTAGAATACAAAACCGCTTCCTGTGGCAATTGATTCAGAATCGATTCAAAAACGGCATCGTACGGTTCTCGAATCCCAACATCACTCTGACCGTAGCAAATTCCTTTCTCACAAACCGTTTCGGTGTGACGAACTAAATAAACTTCCATATTCCGATAATTGACAGGTAAAAAATCACTTCACAAACTTGTTGGGTCGCCCCTAAACAATCTCCGGTATAGCCGTCAATCCATTTTTGAAAATAACGGACAAGAAAAAAACGAGCGATAAAAACAGGCAGTAAAACCAACAACATTTGCCATTGAAAAAATGACAAAACCACAAGTGGCAATAATCCAAAAGACAAAGCACCAACTATTTCTTTCCAAGTGAAATTTTGGGCAATCGGCTTGCTCTTGCTCGAGGCATCTTCTCTCGAATATTCGTGGGTAAATACTATGGAAATAGCAGAAAGACGACTAACTGAATGGGCGGAAACAAAGAGAAGAAAAACAGCAATAGCTGATTGAAAGTCAAAAACACCTACTCTTGAAACCAAATTAAGAATCGCTTCAAATTTCAATAAAAATAGTAAAACCAAACCAATCGATCCATAAGCTCCGATGGCGCTGTCTTTCATTATCAAAAGGATTTTCTCTTTGGTCCAACCTCCACCAAAACCGTCACAAACATCGGCAAAACCATCCTCATGAAAGGCTCCGGTTGTCAAAATTCCGCCAATGATTGCAAGAATTACAGCAATTTCATTGGAAAATAAAATCGCTGATAAATAGTAAATTGCAAAAGAAATTCCGCCCACAATCCAACCAATCAACGGAAAATAGCGAGAGGCTTTGTTTAAATATTCAGGATCGTGGTCTATGTTTTTTGGACACGGAATTCGGGTATAAAACATCAATGCCGTGAAGAATATATGTAATTGTTTTTTCATTTTTTATTTATAATTCTGCAGAGAGGCACTGCAGAGCCTCTCTACGTCGTGTATTTCTACAATAAATTTACGAACGACTAACCCCCGCAGATTCAAAACTGGCCATTTCATTCAAAAAACTAACTGCCGACTGTATAATTGGAAATGCAACAGCACAACCTGTTCCTTCTCCCAATCTCAAATCCAATTGCAACAAGGGCTGAACATTTAAATAATCCAATAATTTTTGATGTCCTTTCTCTGCCGATGAATGACAGAATATCGCGTTTTCTTTCACCGATGGATTCATTTTGTATGCTATTAAAAATGCTACTGAACAAATAAAACCATCCACCAAAATGAGCATGTTATTTTGTTTCGCCTGAAGCATTCCGCCTGCCATTTGCAGAATTTCAAACCCTCCAAAATAAGCCAATTTGCTTTGCAGATCATTTGGACCATTATAATTCTCAATGGATTTTTTCAGGATATCTTGTTTTTGAATCAGCTTTTCGTCAACAACGCCGGTTCCTTTTCCAACACAATCTTCTATTGGCAATTCCAAAAGAATACTCATCAAAACGGAAGCCGTGGAAGTATTTCCAATTCCCATTTCGCCAAAACCAATACAGTTGCTACCCGTTTCAAAAACCGAATTCACGATTTCCTTTCCTTTAGCAAAACAAAAATCCAACTCGGTTTCGCTCATTGCCGGACCGTGAAGAAACGATTGTGTCCCTTTTCCAATTTTAGCAGAGACTAAATTGGCATTAGTCGGAAAATCATAATTTACTCCTGCATCTACAATTGTTAAGGTAATATCATTTTGTTTGCAAAATACATTAATCGCAGCTCCTCCTTCAAGAAAATTAGCCACCATTTGTCGGGTAACATCCTGTGGATAGGCACTTACGCCGTGATTACTAATTCCGTGATCGGCGGCAAAAACTACGATATTAGGTTTGGTTATTTTGGGTTCCAATGTTTGGAAAACTGTTCCAATTTGTTTTGCAAGAATTTCCAAAATGCCAAGCGAACCTAATGGTTTGGTCTTATTGTCTATTTTTTGTTGGAGAAGCCCCCTAACCCCCGAAGGGGGAACTTGGAGAGATTCCTCTTGACGTAAAAAATTAGGTTTTTGAGGAATATTACATTCATTTGCAACCTTAATTTCCTGAATAAAAGGCTTTTCAGATTTCTGTTTCCAATTCAATTGCTGAAGCATTGGTTGGTTATCATAATTTGTCGCCGGTTTCCCTACGCAAAAATAACCCAATGGTTCAATATGTTCAGGCAATCCCAAGAGTTGTTTGAATTGGTAATAATTCAGAATCGAAACCCAACCCATCGAATAACCTTGCTCTGTTAATGACAGCCAAATATTTTGAGAAGCACTAACTGCACTAAACTTTACCGCTTCATTGCTTCCGACAGTCCCTATGGCAAACTGATTCAAAACCGAACGGTCATAGCAAATTACCAATCCAAGCGGTGCTTCCTCAATAGCTTCGAGTTTTAAGGCTTGATATTGTTTTTTCTGCAACTCATCATCGGTAAGGTTTGATGCCTTGTGGTCATAGGCCAAAAATAGCTTTTTTATCTCTTTTTTGATTTCAGCCGATTTTATGAGATAATATCTTGTGGCATCAGTCAAACCTACTGAAGGAGCATGATGTCCCGCTTGAAGTGCTCTTTGGATTACTTCATCAGGCACTTCATCTTGAGTAAAATGACGAGTGTCTCTACGGGATTTTATGATTTCATCTAATGTCATTATGTGCAGTATTTGCGTTAGGGATGGTAGTGACATCCTATTGTGGCGGGGTTCGACACAATAGATATAGCGTACAGCCCGATTCGCCGCGGCGAAAACGCCCAAATTTATAAAATCTATCCTTTTATTTTTACTGGAATTCCTGAAACCATCAGGACAACGGTTTCGGCTTTTTGGGCGATGTATTGGTTCATCCAACCTTGAAGTTCCGTGAATTTCCTGCCAATGTGTGTATCGGCATGGACTCCCATCCCTATTTCGTTGGTCACTATAATGATAGTTGAATCTTCCTGTTTTGCAATAGCGTCTAATTCGGCTTTGGCTTGTTCCAAACTTAGGACAACATCATTTTTGGTATCCACAAAAAAATTGGTCAGCCAAAGCGTCACACAATCCACAATCGCCACTTTTCCGGAGAAATCAATTTCGCTCAAATGTTTTTCCTTTTCGATATTCACCCAACTCCCGTCACGATCTTTTTGATGGCGGTCAATACGTTTTTGGAAATCATCATCCCATTTTCTGGCGGTTGCCACGTACATTGGTTTTTCGGACAATCCTTTGGCCAAATTCTCGGCATAACTGCTTTTTCCTGAACGCTCTCCGCCTGTTATTAAGTATATCATTTATTAATGGTGAATTATTAATTATGAATTGTAAATGCTAATCTTTACCTAATTTCTTTTGAAACTAATTGATTTTTAGAGGTTTTAAGGATGCTTGTGATTAATTTTAGAATTGTAATTGCATCGTTGTAAATATTTTCAAATTCTTTTTCATTTAAATAATCGGTTGCTTTTAAAAGTTCCAACCAATAAACAACTTCGTTCGCTTCTTTCTGAGCAATTGCAAATTTATGAATGAAATCATTTTTGCTTTCAGCGTGTTCCGCTTCTCGAATCATAGCGCCAACACTTGTTCCTGATCTCAAAAGTTGTTTAGATAATACAAATTCCTTTTTATTATTATTCAAATATTGATAAAGTTTGACAATTCTAATTGCAAAATCAAAGCTTTTGTCTTTAACAATGTTATCCTTCATAATTTACAACTAACAATTTATAATTAAACAATTAATAAGGGCAATGCGTACAATCGCTTTTGCAACAATATCCTCTCTTTAGATGAAACCAAGGTTTAAAAACATAGTTACCGTCTTCAAAATAATAATCAATTCCCTCAATTATATTTACGGTTTCGGGCAATTTTGAAGCTTTGTTTCCAATGGCTGTTTCAGGAGTTATGGTTGCCACGAACTCGTCTATTTTATCGGAACAGGCTTTTTTGAAACAAGTCGGGCAAAGACAATCATCAATATCAAAAGGATTGAAAATAGGCGGAAAATCATTACACCAACACGTTTCACCTTGAGGAGTATCTCCACAATTAAAGGGCTTTTGACAGGCCGAACAATGCTTCTCTTTTATAACATTCATTTTGTAAAGATAGCGTTTGTCTTAATTTTTTAGTGCAAAAATTAAACAAGAAATTTATAATTTACTATACCTTTGCCTTCATCGAAAAAAATAGTCTATGCGATTTTCAATCTACAAAGTTCTTTTAATCAGTGTTCTTTTTTCATTTATTGGATGCAAAAAAAATGAAAAAAGTGAAATTCAAAATGATGCCAACACCCCAAACAGCATTCAATACGCCAAAAGTTTAGCCATTCACAAACACAACGGTTATACTGTGGTAACTGTCTCAAATCCTTGGCCAGATGCGGTTAAAGATTTCACTTATATTCTAAAAGAAAAAGACGGAATTATTCCTGACAGCCTAAAAAAATACCCTGAAATTTCCGTTCCGCTGAAATCTATTGTAGTGACTTCGACCACAAATATTCCGTTTTTGGAAATGTTGGGTGTCGAAAAATCATTGGTTGGATTTCCGCATACCGATTATATTTCGTCAGAAAAAACAAGAGCCTTAATCGATGCCGGTTCCGTTAAAAATGTGGGACAAAACGAAAAACTCAACATTGAACAGCTTATCGAATTGTCACCTGAACTTATTGTAACTTTTGGTATTGATAACAACAATCCAAGTATTGAAAATTTACAGAAAAGCGGTTTAAAAGTACTCATCCAAGCCGATTGGATGGAGCAATCCCCTCTTGGAAAAGCAGAATGGCTGAAACTTTACGGAGCTTTATTTGGGAAAGAAAAAGAAGCCGATGCTTTATTCGAAAACATTGTAAAAGAATACGATAACGCTTTGGCTTTGGTTGCCGATAAAAAGCCAACTTCGACTGTTTTATACGGTTCGATGTACCAAGACCAATGGTTTGTCGCAAGAGGAAGCAGTTGGGTTGCCCAATTTATGAAAGATGCCAAAGCAGATTATCTTTGGAAAAACCTCGAAGGCACCGGAAGTCTTGGATTGTCATTTGAAAACATATTGGACAAAGCCAAAACGGCCAACTTTTGGATTGCTACAGGTTCGTTCAAATCGTTGTCTGAACTAGGAAAAGCCAACCCGCATTACGGTCAGTTTGATGCTTTCGCAAATAAAACTATTTATACTTTTGAAGGAAAATTGGGAACTACCGGCGGTACGGTTTTTTACGAATTATCGCCTGCAAGGCCTGATTTAGTATTGAAAGACTATATCAAAATTTTTCATCCTGAATTGCTTTCGGATTATGTTTTTACTTTTGCGACAAAATTAAATTAAAAACCTCACCCCGACCCTCTCCGAAGGAGAGGGAGACTAAACCGAATATCTCTTTCTTAAATATAAATCATTATAATTGATTAATCAAAAACGAAATACAATCTTATTCTCATTGCTCTTTTTGGGGCTGATCGTACTGTTTTTTGTGAACATCAGTTTGGGATCGATTACTATCCCTTTCAAAGAGGTTTACACTAGTTTGACAGGCGGTCAAGCGAGTAAATCAACTTGGGAATATATCATTATCAATTATCGTTTGCCCAAAGCGATTACGGCAGTTTTGGTCGGAATGGGATTATCTATAAGTGGTTTATTGATGCAGACTTTGTTTCGAAATCCGCTTGCGGGACCTTATGTTTTGGGACTTAGTTCTGGTGCGAGTTTGGGTGTTGCTTTTGTGATATTAGGCGCAGGTATGTTGCCTTCGTTTTTGAGTGGCATTGTATTATCGCCATACGGAATCGTTTTGGCTTCAACTCTTGGAAGTACTTCTGTATTATTGTTGGTTCTATTGGTTTCGCAACGTTTGCGGGACACTATGGCAATATTGATTGTTGGACTGATGTTTGGTAGTTTTACCAGTTCGGTTGTTGGGGTTCTTACCTATTTTAGTTCGGCCGAACAATTGCAGAAATTTACCTTTTGGTCTCTAGGGAATCTTGGAAATTTATCATGGACATCGATTCTGATTTTAACAATTTGTGTATTATTTGGTTTATTCCTCAGTTTACTTAGTATTAAACCTTTGAATGCATTACTATTGGGCGAAAATTACGCTAAAAGTATGGGATTGAACTTCAACAGAGCACGACTTGTGATCATAATTGCAACGGGAATTTTGGCGGGAAGTATAACGGCTTATGCGGGACCGATTGCGTTTGTCGGATTGGCTGTTCCTCATATTGCCAAATTAGTTTTTCAAACTAGTAACCATACTGTTTTATTTTGGAGCACTTTGCTTTTTGGAGCCGGAATTATGCTGATTTGCGATGTGGTTTCGCAAATGCCGGGAATGGAAATTACCTTACCAATTAATGCGATTACTTCGATTTTGGGTGCGCCTGTTGTTATTTGGTTGTTAGTTCGAAAAAGAAATTTTAGATGATAAATTAAAATTCTATTTAACCGCAAAGGTCACAAAAGATTTCGCAAAGTTCGCAAAGCTTTGTGGTAAAAAAACGTCAATAAATATGTCAAACAATATCCTCACCACTCAAGACCTTAGCATTGGTTATTTCTCCAAAAAGGAAACTACAACTATTGCTGAAAACCTCAACCTGAATTTACAGGCAGGAAAATTAATTGCATTGATTGGTGCAAACGGTATTGGGAAATCGACATTGTTGCGTACTATAACAGGAATTCAGAAACCTTTGCACGGAACTGTTTTATTAAATGACAAAAAAATAAGCAGCTATGAACCTTTGGCATTAGCCCAAAATTTAAGTGTGGTTTTGACCGAAAAACTGCCTCCAAGTAATTTATCTGTATTTGAATTGGTGGCTTTGGGACGCCAACCTTACACCAATTGGATTGGCACTTTATCAGATGCCGATATTCAAATTGTTCAAAAAGCTATTGAACTGACGCAAATCGAACATTTATCTCAAAAAAGACATTTTGAAATAAGTGATGGGCAATTGCAGAAGGTTTTGATTGCAAGAGCATTGGCGCAAGACACTCCTTTGATTATTCTGGACGAACCTACAACCCATTTGGATTTACTCCACAAAGTTTCGTTGCTGAAACTCTTAAAAAAACTCACCCACGAAACGGGAAAATGCATTTTATTTTCGACTCATGATATTGAAATGGCCATACAATTGAGCGACGAAATGATTATCATGACCCCTGAAACCGTGGTTCAAGACGAACCTTGCAATTTAATCCGCAAAGGAAGTTTTAATACTTTATTCAAAGACGAACATATCATTTTTGACAATGAAAAAGGGAAGTTTATAATTGTTTAATTTTCATTCTTTTCTCAAGCCTTCAAAATAATTTCCTCTCAATAATTCCGCCTTAGACAAACCGTTAAAAAATATTTTTTTTACAAATAAAAAACACTGATTAACAAATTGTTACACAGAAAAATTGTAAATTTGACGTCCACTTTTTAACTATCCCTGAATCTTTACTTATCTACATATTAAAAACAATTTTTAAACTTTTTAATTATGGAAAATTTGTACAGAATCCCCAAAAAAATTATTGCTTTAGGTTTACTATTTTTCTTCTTTTCCTGTAGTCAGGACGAAGCGGTTAATAGTGATTTACAAACAAACGAATCCCAATCGTTTACTGCAAAAATGAGTGATGCAAAACTCAATGTCTTTAAAGGTCCTGAAGTTGCTCTTGGATACGGAAAAGTACGTTCCTGGGTAAGTCTAAACAAAGATGGATTTCCTAGTGAAATAGGAATTGAAATTACTCCAGAAGCCTTTAAAAATCTTACCGTTGAAGGCGACAAGAAAACCCCACCAGAAGGCTCTACAATTGTTGTCCCATTGCATCTTAAAGCAAAACAAGCCACTCCTTTTGACCATATCGGTCTCAACTGGAATCCTCATGGACATGAACCCGAACACGTTTTTGATGTACCTCATTTTGACATACATTTTTATATGATTTCTGTTGAGGAGCAAATGGCAATACCGGCTTGGTCTCCAGAAACAGACGCTTGGTTCAATAATTATCCTCCTCCAGGTTATTTACCTGCCGATTATGGAACTCCTCCTGGTCCAGCTACAGCAGAACCTGAAATGGGTAAACATTGGGCACCGAATAATTTACCATCTCTACTTCCTTTTACAAAAGTCTTGATTTATGGTACTTTTAATGGTAAATTTATTTTTGTTGAACCAATGGTAACTTTGGCTTATTTCGTTTCAAATGAAAACTCATATACACCGTACTCACAACCTGATTTTTTTGCAAACTCTGGAAATTACCCAACAAAATATAATATTTCCCACGACCCAACGACAGGGAACACTTATGTAACGCTAAGTGATTTTGTGTGGAGAACTAAAAAAATGTAAATAAAATGAGGAAGTACTTTCGCTTCCTCATTTTAAACTTTTATCACTTTCCTTTCAGCAAATTGACACTTACTGTAGCTATTTCCGAATCAGGAAATTTTTTAAAATAATTGAGATCAGGAAATAATCCCGCTTCTCCCGCAATTTTGTGCAGTACATCAATTTCGACTATGTATTGATCCGAAAAACCATGAGTAGTATCATAAGCCGTTGCTGCCGTTTTTCCGATATTCTGAGCTGCCAAATTAGGTGGTATAGTATGCAATTCGATGATTAGCAATCCAAATTTATGAACATAAGGCGACCATTTTGAAAAATGTTCCAATAAATTGTCTTCAACCAAATTATTGCTTGTCCGAGCACCTCTATCCGAAAATGCTCCTGTAGAATTGCTAATTCTTTCCGCAGAGATGTGTTTTGGCATTTCCCAAATTCGGTTGTGGTCAAGAAAAGTCCTCACATTCAACAAATCCCGTAAATCAATATTGTAATTTTCCTTTAAATCATGCGCTAGCAAATCGGGGCGGCCTATATCTCCCCAAATCACTTTCGCCCAAATATCGGCTTTAATCAAATTAGCTCTCGTTACTTTGAGAGCCGCTTGGTTATAATCGACTCCAACCAAAAACAAAGGATGACTGTTCAACATTTTTCCTCTCAAAGTCTGGCGGTCAATCACGTCAAAAACATGTTCCAGAAAAGCACCGTTGCCACAGCCCATGTCTAAAATTCCTTTGGGTTGTTCCTCTATCGGCAAATTAAACAGCTTGATGATAATTTCATCGACCACTTTAAAATAAGTATCATGCGCGCCACCACTTCCCCATACGTTCATTTCGCGGTCAACATGAATCTCATCTCCTCCTTCCCCTACGTTTCTTAAGACAGCGGGATTACCAAAAATCAATTCATCCATTTTCCGAAAAGTAGGTAAATAAGAAACAGTAACGCCATAAGCAGAGGCTCTTTTGGCAAAAAACAATCCAGTTTCGGTAAACTGATAATTTCCTTTTTTTCGGGAAAACCATCCCAAATGTGCCAAAAAATCAAGCATAATTTTGAAATTTTCGGGAGATTTGTGAAACTCTTCCGGACTAAACGATATTTCCATAAAATATTTATGAAACATCCCGCTCATTCCTAAATGAACCGTTATTTGTCCGACCAAAAAACCCTCGATATGCATCAGGATTTGATGCTGAATATCATTGGTTAAATTATCGTCGGATAATGAGATCCCATAATTATTTTGGCACTTTTCAAATATTAATTTCATCCGATTGAAAAGGTCTCCTTCGAATAATTTCGGACGCAAATCAACAGAAGACTGCAATAAATCTACAACATCTTTATATAATGGAAATAACGAAAAAGCAATGCTACTTTTTTCATTAATGCGAAAAGCGATCAGATCAGTCTTTGTGTTAACATAATAATCGAGAAAACCTTGCGAAGCCAACGTTCGCAGTGCCACATTGAGATAACCTTCGTTGGTTTTGAATTTGGAAGAAAGTTCGGAAAGGCATATTTCTTTTCTTTCCAAGATGTAGGCCAGAACTCCTTTTTTATGCAAAGAAAACGCCACAGGAGCAGTTACTAAACCGTCCAGATGTCTAAAAATAGTACTTCGAAGGGTAACGTTATCTATCATAAAATGAGATTTAAGACAGAAGAATGCCTATCTCAAATATATGAAATTTCTCTTTAAAAAGCAGGTTCTCTTTATAACAAAATGAAATCTAAACGCTTAACACTAGAGATTCAATCCAATCTGCCTCTTCGCTTCGCCAACAACAAAGGCAACTGAATTAGCAATATTGAAACTTCTGATTAACGATGACATTGGAATGGTCAAATGATTTTCGAACAGTGCCATAACTTCGGCACTCAAACCTACGCTTTCCTTACCAAAAACCAACCAATCCCCATCTTGGAATTTTTCATCATAAATTGATTTTGCAGCATGGGAACTCATCAGGAAAACCCTTGATTTATCTGGAATTTGTTGGATCCACTCTTCGACATTTTGATATTCGGTGACATCTAGATGTACCCAGTAATCGAGTCCGGAACGTTTTAGGTTTTTATCATTGATTACAAAACCAAAAGGATGGATTAAATGTAATCGGCTTTCAGTACCTACGCACAAACGGCCTATGTTTCCTGTATTATTTGGTATTTCGGGTTCTACGAGAACGATGTTTAGCATTATGATTTTTGATTTTTGATTAACGATTTTTGATTGCAGATCGAAATCAGTACTATTTAGATTGTTTGACTTTCAACATTGATATTGTCATTGCCATTGATATTGAAGTTCTCAACTTCTTTCACTTCTCCGGCCTGCAGATTATTCAAATATACATTTCCTATTCTCACTCTTACTAATCTCAGAGTTGGAAAACCAACTGCTGCCGTCATTTTACGCACTTGCCTGAATTTCCCCTCATTGACCGTAATAGAAGCCCAGGAAGTTGGTCCATGTCGTTCGTCCCGAATCTTTTTGCCTCTTGCGCCAAAATTAGGAATTTCGTTTACAATAAAAGCTTCACAGGGTTTGGTTTTATATTTTGTGCCGTTAAAACCAATTTCGACACCTTTTTTCAACTGTTCAATAGCTTCGGGAGTAATAATGCCATCAACTTGCACATAATATTCTTTATCGACTTTTTTACTTCGGATGATTTCGCTCATTTTCCCGTCGGTGGTCAATAAAAGTAAACCTTCCGAATCTTCATCGAGCCGACCGATTGCCATTGTTCCTTCGGGGAAATCGTATAATTCTCCCAAGAGCTTTTTCTTGCGTTTTAATTCGTAAATAAACTGGCTTAAATAACCGTAAGGTTTGTGAAGTAAGAAATGGTGATGGGACATTCTGGCTTTATTTTGAGAATGCAAAGATAGCCATTTGTTTCAGCAATTTTCACAGCAAAAAAGCAAGATGTTTGCTTTTAGCCCTGATGGAAGCGGCATCCTTTGTGTCCAGGGTTTGGACACAAAGATATAGCTGACAGCAGGAACAATGCTTACTGAAAATACCTCATGTTTGTGCTCCTAAAACTTAACATTCAAACCAAAATTAAACATCCATTGGAATTGATTGAAAGATTGGTTTTCTAACGGATTGATGTAATAATTCATCCCGGGTTCAATGAAAAAATAAGTCTTTTTAAGAAATTCGTATTGCATTGTACTGCTCAATAAAGTCCCGTAAACAAAGTCATTTACGTTTTTATTTTCCCCTATTGAAGTTCCGTTTAAAGCAATATCATTGGAAATTAACTTCCCGACAAAACCACCTGTATTCATGATAATATTAGTTTTCTTTTTGCTCAAAAGCGAATAAGAAACCTCCAACGGCATTTCGAAATACTTAAAATTTTGTGTCACATTTCCTTTTTCCATGCCAACATTACTTTTCGAATCGGCTGCAAAAAGATATTCTGAATTATTTGAAATAGCTACCAATTGATAATTGGTCGATGAATTAGGCCTGTAAATAGTATTGCTTATTGGTACATATGCAGCAACGCTACTAGCCTGTTGTTGATTATTGTAATAAGATACTCCAGCTATTTTTTGTCCCAATTCATTGATTTTAAAACCTGAACTTACGCCCCATTTTTTGTTTAACTTGTAATTCGTTTTTACACCATAACCGCTGGACTGTTTTGAAGCCACGGTGTTCCCTAAGGTTTTTTCATTATTAAAATTTTGAGAACTTGTAACACCTGCAAAAACCTGAAGTGACCATTTGTCGCTATTTTTTGGAGCCTCTTTTTTCTCGGTTTTGTCTTTATCAGATTTTGCCAAGACCTTCTCCAATTGCGCCACTTCGGAATTTATTTTAGCTAAAGAATCTTTTGAAGTTGTGTTATCTACAATTCCTTTTTTATTGTTATTCGAGCCTGAAAAATCACTGTTTTGATTGCTCGCTAACGATTTTTCACTGGCATTGGATTGGCTAATTGATGCCGCTTTTGAAATAGTATTTTCTGCGATTCCGTTAGAATGATTTGTTGCGGAATTATTATTGTTTTTATTACTAAGACCAGAATTTGAATTAGTAACCTGAATTGATTTATCTTCTGATGATTCCGAATTAGAAACAACTGAAGTTGAATTTTGATTTGAAACTATGGCATTTGATTCAGATTTGTTATTAGCTATTCGAACCATTCCATTGTTTCCAGACTGATTTCTAGTAGCATTTTTTGAAAAATTATTCGAAACTGTTGAAACTGCTACTTGATTACTATTTAAATTGTCATTATTGTTTTCTTTTTCATTAAGGCTTTTATTTTGGCCTTTATTCACTTTCAGCTTATCATTTTTTTCATTTGAATTCTTTTGCAAAACAACTCCATTTGTATTGCTTTCAATATTCAGTTCAAATCCATTTCCTCGATTACTATTGAAATACAAAACAGCAGGAACAGAAAACCCAATTGCTAAACTGGCAGCAATCGACCACCAAATAATGGCTCGTTTCTTCTTTTTAGGTTCATCTAATTGTGCTTCAATTTTATCCCATAATTCGGGAGGCGGAATACTGGAGTAGTTTTCCAATGAAGAAAAAATAGATTTTGCTTCTTTATTTTTCATGATTATTACTATTTTTTTTTGTGGTATTTTTTCATGCTGTTTTGGAATTTGATACAGCCAAAATTTTCTTTTTCAAAATACTTTTGGCCCTGTTCAAATTGGATTTTGATGTTCCTTCCGAAATTTCAAGCAGCTTAGAAATCTCTTTATGCTTCATTTTTTCGAAAATAAACAAATTGAAAACCATTCTATATTGATCGGGTAATTCTTGAATGTATTCTAGTAATTTCTCTTGCTCAATTGGAGCCAATTCCAGTTCCTCTTCCTCTACAACCTCGGTTTCAAAAACATCAAGAAAGAATACATCCTTTTTCTTTTTCTTTAATGTTTCTAATAATTTGTTGATGAAAATCCGTTTGATCCAACCTTCAAAACTTCCTTCAAATTTGAACTGATCCATTTTTTGAAAAGCAATTACAAATGCCTCCTGAAAAACGTCTTTTGCGTCATCCTCATTCCGCATGTATTTAAGACACAAACCATACAAAATAGGAGAAAACAACTGATAAATTTTCAGTTGTGCTTCCCGGTCGTTTTCGACACATTTTTTAATGTATGATTCTATGTTTTCTTTCAAGAAATAAGTTTTAAACTCTTTATTTGTTGCCTTTACTTAAAGATAAAATTGGTAAAATAATTGAGATTTCGAATGCTCTATAATTTGATCAAAAAGAAATCCCATTTTTACAAACCTTCAGAATTGAGGTTACAAAAATAGGATTTCGATTTATACGTTTACCAATTTTGTTTGGTTGTCTTTGCGGGTGTAAATTCTCCTAAGTCAGTAAAAACAAATATTTTCCAAACCCAACTATCCATAATTTCTTTTTGAGATTTTGAATCAAAACCAGCATTATTAGTAACACAGGAGCAAAAAGTAAGAACGATAAGAATTATAAATAATATTTTTTCCATTTCGTAAGTATTAAATATTGATGCCGGTTTCATCTATTCAATCAATATCTCAAAATCTTTTTTGGTTTTACAGCACCTCCTTATAATTTAGTTTTCAATTCAGCTATTTTATCCTGAATTGCTTTCTTAAAATTGATAACGTTTTGGGATTGATCTGTGGAATTATCGTTATCCAAATATATTTTAGTAACAATACCTCCTTGACTCCATTCAAAATATACTCCGCCTTGATCATGGGAATCGGGTGCGCCGAATGTTTTGGTCTGCCCTTTTAAATCTTTGAGTTCTGTTGGGATTTTCAAAAGAAAAGCTGCCAAATCATCTTTGAATCCAAGTATTTTATAACTGTACTGATTGAAATTATAAGAATTGTAATTCACGTTTAAATAACGAAGAACCTTGTCATTTTCTATTCTGAAAAACTGTTGGCAATCGGTTCCCACACAGTTACCGTAAAAACTTCCCACAACTGCATAGTCTATGACATTAACCTTTCTGAATAAAATAGGTTTATTGGATTTTGGAAGTACAATATAATCCGAAGGATAAGTAATAACAGTAAGCACTACCTCATCTTCTGCTGGTTCTCTTTCAAAATAATTAACCGTTATTTGGCAATTATCCTCCTGTACCGATTGTATTTTTATGCCATATCCACTTGATGGTTTTGGCCCTGCCAAAAGTCCTAATATTCTTTTTTGGGTAAAATCAGGTAAGGCAACAGTAAAAGTTTCACATGTTGTAAACAACTTTTGCATTTCCTCATTAGAATTTACAATTACAAAGGAAAGTTGTTTGGGATTTTCTTTTAAAGTACCACAATAACTAAAACTCTCATAAGCTACATTGCTGGCAGTACCACAATCTTGAACATTTTCATCGCCTAAATCCGAACAAGAATAAAAGCTTAAGACAACAAACAAAATTGAAATTAAATTCTTCATATTATATTTTTATTAGATTATATAGTAAAGATGGCTCACGAACAAAAAGGTTGCGTAGAGACTTAAAAAAAATGTTCATTTAGTCTTAGATTTAGAATAATTCGTGAAATTTCATTTTTTAAAAATAAGTACTACGTATTAATGCGTACTTTTACGTTTTTTAAAAAGAAAATCTATGTCAACAATACTTCCTTTTTTATTGGTTTTTATAATTGCCTTTGCAATAGGCATCTTTATTGGGAAAATCATTTTTTCGGCACGTTTTCAGTCGGAAAAAATCAGTCTTGAAGAGAAACTAATTGCGCTGAATTCACAGCTAAACCAACAAAAAGAACAGTTTTTATCAGACAAAAACACTTTTGAAAAACAATTGGAATTATCCAATAATGAGAAAGAAAACATCCGAAATGAAAAAGACAGCCTGGCTATTCAACTCACCAAAAAGGAAGTCGATTTTGAAAATCTTTGGGAACGAAATAAAGAACAAAGAGATGAAGTAGAAAAACTTCAGGAAAAATTCACCAAAGAATTTGAGAATCTTGCCAATAAAATATTGGACGAAAAGTCAAATAAATTTACGGAGCAAAACAAAGAAAACCTAAAAAGCATCTTGTCTCCATTGCAGGATAAAATTCAACTTTTCGAGAAAAAAGTCGAAGATACCCACAAAGAAAGCATTGACTACCATGCTGCTTTGCGTCAACAGATATTAGGTTTACGCGAAATGAACCTTCAAATGAGCAAGGAAACCATCAACCTGACCAAAGCCTTGAAAGGCGACAGCAAAATGCAGGGGAACTGGGGCGAATTAGTTCTGGAACGTGTGCTCGAAAAATCAGGATTGGAAAAAGGGCGTGAATATGATGTTCAACAAAGCCACACCACCGAAGACGGAAGCCGGGTATTTCCGGACGTTGTAATCAATTTACCTGACGGAAAAAAAATGGTTGTCGATTCTAAAGTTTCATTGACTGCCTACGAAAAATACATTAATGAAGATGACGATGAAGCGACGAAAAACCGCTACTTAAAAGAGCATGTCAATTCAATAAAACTTCACGTAGAGCAATTGGGAAATAAAAATTATCAGGATTTGTACCAAATTGAAAGCCCTGATTTTGTATTGCTGTTCATCCCGATGGAACCTGCATTTGCAATAGCGCTGAACGAAGATCCAACATTATACAACAAAGCATTCGAGAAAAACATCGTGATTGTTACTCCATCAACTCTGTTGGCTACTTTACGCACTATCGACAGTATGTGGACCAACCAAAAACAGCAGGAAAACGCCTTTGAAATTGCAAGACAAGCAGGAGCTTTGTATGATAAATTTGAAGGTTTTGTTGCCGATTTAATAAAAATTGGCAAAAAAATAGACGAAAGCAAAGTGGAATACCAAGGTGCTATGAACAAACTCGTGGACGGAAAAGGAAACCTTATCACCAGCGTAGAAAAACTCAAAAAAATGGGAGCCAAAGCCAAAAAAGCACTCCCAGATAATATTTTAAGAAGAGCAGAAGCTGACGAAAACAAGCTCTTGAATTAAAACCAATTATATAACAAAATGGAAAATTCCCCTCTAACAGAAGAAATCAAACCAATGGAAAAAATATACAAAACAGTTGAATCATCTCACGTGAGCATTTCGGTATTAATGCTTCCTTCACATACTAATTTTAGCGGGAAAATTCACGGTGGTTACATTTTATCGCTGCTGGATCAAATTGCTTTTGCCTGTGGTTCCAAATTTTCAGGAAACTACTGTGTGACAGCTTCTGTGGACACCGTTAACTTCTTGAAACCAATCGAAGTGGGCGAACTCGTGACCATGAAAGCCTCAGTAAATTATGTTGGAAAAAGCTCGATGGTTGTAGGAATTCGTGTAGAAGCCGAAAACATTCAAACCGGTTATAAAAAACACTGTAATTCTTCGTATTTCACAATGGTTGCCAAAGATGATCAAGGGAACAGCGTACCGGTTCCGGGTTTGATTCTTTCTAATTTTGAAGACATCAAACGCTTTTGCAATGCATTAAAACAAATAGCCTTGAAAAAAGAGCGTGACTTACATCAGGAAGTTTTCAATTACACTTCAAAAGAAACAATCGAAAACCTAAAAAAATACAATGTCCAAATCGATATGGATTAGATTTTTTAAAGTTTATGAAACTGAGAACGCCGATATAAAAAATGCAATTCCTTTTTTATATCGGCTCTTTTTTTGGGGCAATTTTAAGACAATTATTGAAAAAAAAACGTAACTTTAAGATGAACCTTTAATAGATGACGATTATGAAAAAATTTACTCTATTAGCTCTGTTTTCTATCTTATATCCTATCGTTGCCCAAGAAAAATTAAGCACTTCAAAGTGTACAATTTACTTCGAAGCTTCTGTGCCCCTATTTGAGGCTGTTGAAGCAAAAAACGATATTGTTGACTGCACATTAATCCCAGATAAAAGCCAAATTACCTTTACCGCTGTCATTAAAAATTTTCAATTCAAAAGAGATTTAATGAAAGAGCATTTCAATAGCAATTACATGGAAAGCGATCGCTATTCCAAAGCCATTTTTAAAGGGGTTATAGAAAAATTTGATTTGAAAGTCATAACCGAAACCGAACAAAATTTTCAAATCAAAGGGAAAATAACGATTCACGGTCAAACCAGAATGATTACCGTAATTGCCGCAATTAAAAAAGTTGGGAACGGCATTAGCATCAACTCGCATTTCACATTGAACACGGACGATTTCAAAATTGAAATCCCCAACATCGTAGTCGCTAAAATTTCAAAAATGGTGAATACTAAAGTTGATTGTGTTTTAAACTAAGGTATATTTTTAACAAAACCAAAAATAATTAGTAATTAGCAACTGTCAATTTTTCAGAATTATTAACAACTGCTAATTACTGATTACTAACAGCTAATGGGGTTTTCAAGCAGTCTTTCAATGCTTTTTTAAGGCCTTTAAATTGAAATCTAAATCCTAGTTTTTTTATTTTATCCGAAGAAACTCGCCTCCCTGTCAAAACAATTCCTGCCATTTCACCCAATCCAATTCGGATGAAAAGAGAAGGTATATTTGGAAGCCACAATGGGCGTCCAAGACAGCTAGCCAAAGCTTTGACAAAAGATAAATTGGTCGTACTGTCATTAATAGTGGCATTGAAAGCCCCGAACATATTTTTATTTTCAATTGCTTCAATATACATTCGGCATAAATCGTGTACATGAATCCAAGGCATATATTGTTTTCCGGATCCCAAAGCACTACCGAGTCCTCGCTTAAAAATCGGAGCAAGTTTTTTTACAACGCCCCCTTCTTTTCCTAAAACCATTCCGGTTCTGATTTTTACAGTTCGAATACCCAAACCCTCCATCAAATCGGCAGATTTTTCCCATTCCTGACAAACCTTTCCAATAAAATCATCGGCTGGCAATGTATTTTCGGTACAAATTCCCTCGCCTTTCATGGCTCCATAATAGCCAATCCCCGATGCCGAAACAAAAGCCTCAACCTGCTTATTATGCTTTTTCAAAACGGAGTAAATCAATTTCGCAGAATCAATCCTGCTGTCCCTGATTTCCTCTTTTCGTTTGGATGTCCATTTTTTATCGGCAATATTTTCTCCTGCCAAATGAATAATATAATCAGCGTTGAGTATAGCCGCTTCCTCTATTTGCTGACTTGAAATATCCCAAATATAATAGGAAACCCCATCCGTATTTGGCCTTCTATTTCTTGTCAGTATCGAAACGGAATACCCTTTCTTCAATAATTCTGCTGTTAAATACTTTCCTATAAAACCAGTTCCACCTGTTATTAAAACATTCTTTTTCATTACTTTAAAAATTAGGGGCAATCAATTATAGCTATACAAATATAAGTTAATGTTTTGTTTAGCATTATTAATAATAAGTTAAACGTTATTACCTTTATGAACCAATAAAACTTGAAAACATGGCAACTAAAAAAATAAATTTATCCAAAGACCTTATTCTGTCAATGTATATGAACTATACATTAGAACACGATGAAAAACCAAAGTCTGTATTTCATTTTTCAAAAGTAAATGGCTTTACAGAAGCCGAATTCTATACCTTTTTTGGCACACTCGAAAGTATCGAAAAAGAAATATTCAATGTTTTTTTTGAGAAAACAATCGAGCTATTGCAGAAAGACGATAATTACGAAAGTTACGATATGAAAACCAAACTCCTGAGTTTTTATTTTACTTTCTTCGAATTAATAACCGCCAATAGAAGTTACGTAGTCATGACTTTGAAACAACATCAAAATCAACTGAAAAACCTACTGCTTTTATCCGAGTTAAGAAATAAATTCAAAGACTATATTTCTGAAATAATTACAGATGATTTCCGCATTAAGATTGAAAAACTACAGCAATACCAAGAAAAAGTATTAACCGAATCGTTTTGGATTCAATTTCTGTTAACCTTAAAATTTTGGATGGAAGATTCCTCTCCTTCCTTTGAAAAAACGGATATCTACATTGAAAAATCGGTTAAAGTTTCTTTCGAACTAATTGACATTACACCTATTGACAGTCTAATTGATTTTGGAAAATTCATTTTCAAAGAAAAAATAAACAGCAAATAATGAAAACGATAGATTACATTCCAACTTCCAAAATTGAAAGAGCTTCAAAACTAGTGCAAACTGGTGCTAAAGTCGGCGTAAATTATTTGAAATATTATGGGGAAAAAATCGTCAATTCTGATTTGACTCGGGATAAACTCAACGAAAATAATGCCGAAGACATTTACGATGGTTTAAAGAGTTTAAAAGGAAGTGCACTCAAAGTCGCTCAAATGTTGAGTATGGACAAAAGTTTCCTGCCACAGGCTTATGTAGAGAAATTTTCCTTGTCACAGTTTTCAGTACCGCCACTTTCGGCTCCATTAGTTTTGAAAACCTTTAAAACCAACTTGGGAAAAACGCCTTATGAAATTTTTGATGAGTTCAATCCCAATTCGGTCAATGCAGCGAGTATTGGTCAAGTGCATGTTGCTGTAAAAAATGGTAAAAAACTGGCCGTAAAAATTCAATATCCTGGCGTTGCCAATAGTATTTCATCAGATTTGGCGTTGGTAAAACCCATTGCGATCCGAATGTTTAATCTGCAAGGCAAAGACTCCGATAAATATTTTAAGGAAGTCGAAGATAAACTGATTGAAGAAACCAATTATTTACTGGAACTTCAACAAAGTCAAGAAGTCGTTGCAGCCTGCAAAAAAATTGAACATTTGCTTTTCCCCGAATATTACCCCGAGTTCTCGTCCGAGAAAATTATTACGATGGACTGGATGACAGGAATTCATCTTTCGGAATTTACCGCCAAAAACGAAAATCAAGAATTGGGCAACCAACTTGGACAAGCTTTATGGGATTTTTATATGTATCAAATTCATATTTTAAGAAAAGTACATGCCGATCCTCATCCTGGTAATTTTTTGGTTAATGACAGCAATCAATTGGTCGCTTTAGATTTTGGCTGCATGAAGAAAATACCGAATGATTTTTACATTCCGTATTTTGAATTGGTTGACCCAAAAATACTCAAGAATCCACAATTATTTAATGATAAACTCTTTCAACTGGAAATTCTAAGAGTGGATGATTCTCAAGAAGAGATTCTTTATTTCACCCATATGTTTTATGATTTATTGTCCCTTTTCACTCAACCTTTTCAAGGAGAAACATTTGATTTTTCGGATGCTGAATTTTTTGGAAATATTGCGCAGTTGGGAGAGCGATTTTCAAAAGACACCAACTTAAAAAAAATGAACGGCAACCGTGGTTCCAAACATTTTATCTATATGAACAGAACCTTTTTTGGACTGTACAATCTATTATTTGATTTGAAGGCCAATATCGTAGTGAATCAGTATAAAAAATACGAATAATTCATTTGAAAAAAAATGCAAAATATAGTAATCATTGGCGGAAGTAAAGGAATTGGAAGTGCTATCCTATTGCAACAATTGGAAAAAAACAAAGTGTATAACATCAGCAGATCGGCTCCTGATGTCACACATCCTAACTTAATTCATTATCCCATTTCGGTTCTTGAAGATGACTTACCCGAAATTGAGACCGTAGACGTCCTTATCTATTGTCCCGGTTCGATTACATTAAAGCCTATTTTGAGCCTGAATCTTGATGATTTTAGAAATGATTTTGAAATCAACGTTATTGGTGCTGTGAAAGCGATTCAGAAATATTTACCCGCCCTTAAAAAAGGAAAAAATCCGTCCATTGTATTATTCAGCACCGTTGCGGCCAAACTGGGAATGCCTTTTCACGCCAGTATCGCTACCGCAAAAGCAGGAATTGAAGGACTGGTAAAATCTTTAGGTGCCGAATTGGCTTCGGTGGTTCGAGTAAATGCCATTGCTCCAACTATCACCGAAACTTCGCTTTCGGCAAATATTCTAAGGAACGACCGCATGAAAGAAAACATGATGGAACGCCATCCGATGAAAAATTACCTAAAACCCAATGAAGTTGCCGAAATGGCCAATTACTTAATCTCCGAAAATGCTAAATCCATTTCGGGACAGGTTTTTGAAATGGATTATGGAATCGTAAGTTTTAAATTGTAATGACATGCAAATTCTTTTAACAGGCGCAACAGGATACATAGGCAAACGGCTTTTACCAATTTTGGTAGAACAAGGTCATAATGTTATTTGTTGTGTCCGGGATAAACAGCGTTTTTTTTGTCCACAAGAATTTGAAAAAAACATACAAATTATTGAAGTTGATTTCTTAAAAAAAGAAACTTTGGAAAACATACCCAAAGACATCGACACCGCTTATTATTTAATCCATTCCATGTCGGGTTCGGCAAGCAATTATGATGAATTGGAGCATATTTCGGCTAAAAATTTTGTTGATAGAATAAATCTCACGAATGCTAAACAAGTCATTTATTTAAGCGGAATTGTCAATGACCAATCACTTTCCAAACACCTATCCTCTCGAAAAGCCGTAGAAGATGTTTTGAACACGGGAACTTTTGCCACGACTACATTGAGAGCAGGAATCATAGTAGGTTCCGGTAGTGCCTCTTTTGAAATCATTCGGGATTTAGTTCAAAAATTACCTGTAATGATTACACCAAAATGGCTCAATACCAAATGCCAGCCCATAGCCATTGGTGACGTTTTGGATTTTTTGACAAAATCACTTTTAAATCCATCAAGATACAACCAAAGTTTCGACATCGGTGGCCCCGACATCCTCACTTACAAAGAAATGCTTTTAGGTTTTGCCAAAGCAATTCACCTCAAAAGGTATATTTACACTATCCCCGTAATGACGCCAAAATTGTCCTCATATTGGCTGTACTTTGTAACCTCAACCTCTTATAAATTAGCTTCTGCATTGGTAAGCAGCATGAAAGTCGAAGTCATTTGCCGAGACAACAGTATCAATTCAATTTTGAATATCACGCCCATGTCTTATGAATTGGCATTGTCCAAAGCTTTAGTTAAAATAGACAATGATGATATCGCTTCGAGTTGGAAAGATTCCATGATTAGCGGTCAATTTGTAGGCAACGTAAGCGATTATCTCAAAGTCCCCAAGAAAGACTGCTTTATCGACCGAAGAAAAATGGAAATCCAAAACCGCGAATTTACCATTAACCAAATTTGGTCGATTGGCGGTGAAACCGGTTGGTATTATGGCGATTGGCTTTGGGAATTACGTGGATTTATCGACAAACTTTTTGGAGGTGTAGGTTCGAGAAGAGGGCGCACCAACAAACACGACATTCACGCGGGTGACGCATTAGATTTTTGGCGGGTTTTGTATGCCAACAAAAAAGAAGGCAAACTCATTCTCTATGCCGAAATGAAACTACCCGGCGAAGCCTGGCTGGAATTCAAAATCATCAACAACACTTTGTACCAATCGGCTACTTTTAGACCTGAAGGAATTTGGGGAAAATTGTATTGGTATTCCGTTTTACCTTTTCACGGATTTATTTTTAACGGAATGCTCCACAGGCTAATTTCATGATTTCGTTCAAATACACAACTATTTTCTAAATTAACTTGGGCGTGCCACGCATACACAACGGCAATAAAGCTCTTAAAATTCATCTGCCGTTCGTACGAAAAATTAGCAACAAATTAAAAGCCCATTTGCTGATTTGTAAAACTATTTTTATTATTTTCACAAAATATACAATACACCAACAAATTGCATCAATCTCCCCCTATTTAGGTGTATACATGCTATTTTATGGCGAGTATAAATGAGTTAGAAGCAAGGCTATGACGAAGAGAAGCTATCATAACCTAGTTTGACATAAAATAAATTAAAATAAAAAGAAATATCTTTAGACAAAAACAACATGGTAAAAAAAATATGCTTATTTAATCACAAAGGAGGAGTTAGTAAAACAACGACAAGCTATAATCTTGGATGGAAACTTGCTAGAAATGGTAAAATAGTTATACTAGTTGATGCAGATCCTCAGTGTAATCTGACAGGACTTGTACTAGGCGAAGACTTTGATGAATTTTATCTCCAAAGACCTAATGATAATTTAAAATCAGGAGTTGCTGCCGCTTTTGAGGCAACACCCATTCCTTTGGCACCAATAGATTGTTTTCAAATTCCAGAAAATTCAAACTTGTATTTAGTTCCAGGACATATAGGATTATCAGAATATGAAGTACCATTAAGTATCGCCCATCAATTATCAAATACAATTCCAACGTTAAAAAATTTACCAGGTGCATTGAATAGTTTTTTAGAATTGGTTTCATCAAAATATAATGCGGACTACATTATAATTGACATGAATCCAAGTTTGAGTTCAATAAATCAAAACTTATTTTGCCTTTCTGATTTTTTTATGGTGCCAACTTCACCAGACTACTTCTCTGTTATGGCAATTAATTCTTTAAGTAATATACTTCCTAAATGGGAAAAATGGGCTAAAATGGCTCGAGTAGCTTTTAGCGACAGTTCATATCCATTTCCAACAAAATCTACAAAGTTTTTAGGAACTATTGTACAAAATTTTACTATCAGAAATGGTGAACCATCAGAAGCATTTCAGAAGTGGATTGATGAAGTAGCTAAATCTGTAAATGAAATACTTTTACCAGCTATAGCGCCTGAAGGAATGATGTTGGATTCACAAAAGTACAAGGAGAATCAATTACATAATGGATATTGCTTAGCTGAGATTCCAAGCTTTACGGGTCTTATACCTCGTTCTCAAAGAGGCAGAATGCCAGTATATGAAGTGCCTGACGAACTATTAGGAAAAGGAGTAATTTTAGAACAATACAGAATTATTCGTGACAGATTTTTGGCTGTCTTTAATATACTTGCTGACGATGTTGAAAATATGACTACATAATGAATCAAGCCTTCTCACAATTTTCAATCAATATTGAAGAAGTAAGAAAAACACATCTAATATCAACCAGCTTGAATGTGTCTACTTCTTCAATAGTGGATACAAGTAGTATATTACGTTCTTGTATAGTACTTTGTGTAAGTGCAATTGATCATTTAATTCATGAATTAGCAATAATTGGAATGTATGAAATATATAATGGTACAAGACAAAACACGACCAAATACGATAACCATAGTATCTCATTGGGAACCATGAATGCTCTGACTTCAAATCCACCGCAAATATCCTTCGAATCCGAAATAAGAAAAAATTTAGGATGGCAAACTTTTCAAAGACCTGATAAAATTAAAGACGCTATTGCACTTTTCAATCCAATACAATTGTGGCAGCAAATAGCTATTACATTTGGAGACACAGAAATTAATATAAAAAACCAGCTTAATTTAATAGTTGACAGACGTAATATGATAGCACATGAAGCTGACATAGAACCAGTTTTTAAAACTAAAAGACCAATAAGTGACAGTGATATTTCGAGAACGATTGACTTCATAGAAAAATTAGGGACTACAATTTATAATTTAGTGAAGTAAAGCCCCCGAGTCCGAGCATTAGGTAACACAGGGCTAGTGCGAGTGTCACAGTCGTACCCACAAACATAAGCAGGCAAAACAAAAACTACAACCCTAAAAAGTTGTAGTTTTTGTTTTATGAATAATTATATTTAACAAAAAGACAAATGAGCAGAAAATATAAATTTGCTTCGCCTGTTCGCTATCGCTTGGGTAAAGAAAAAGGCGGTGCTTATTTTGTAACCTGAGCTCCTACCAAAATCATAGGAGATCCTACCAAAACTATAGGAACGCCTACCAAAATCATAGGAGACCCTACCAAAACTATAGGAACGCCTATCAAAATCATAGGAACACCTACCAAAACTATAGGAACGCCTACCAAAATCATAGGAACGCCTATCAAAACTATAGGAACGCCTACCAAAATCATAGGAGATCCTACCAAAACTATAGGAGCTCCTATCAAAATCATAGGAACTCCCCCGATAGTAAGAGCATTAGGTAACACTGGGCTAGTGCGAGTGTCACACTCGTACCCACAATAAAAGTCTTCCGTCTTTTCAGTACTCCAGCTAAATCAATATGTAATTTAAACTCACTTTAAAATCCCCGCCTTATAAGTAGCAATGGCTCTATCCCGTGCAAAAGCATGATCAACCATCGGTTCACAGTAACCCAGATCAAATTCAGGAATCCATTTGCGGATGTAGATTCCTTTTTCGTCAAACTTTTTGAGTTGGATATCGGGATTGAAAACCCTGAAATAGGGTGCCGCATCACAGCCCGTTCCTGCCGCCCATTGCCAGTTACCGACATTGGCTGACAAATCATAATCCAACAGTTTTTCGGCAAAATAGGCTTCACCCCATTGCCAATTGATAAGCAAATGTTTGCACAAAAAACTAGCCACCACCATGCGCACCCTGTTGTGCATATAACCGGTTTCATTGAGCTGTCTCATTCCCGCATCGACCATAGGATAGCCCGTGGTTCCTGTGCACCAACGCTTGAAATCTTCTTCATTATTTCGCCATTGAATTCCGTCATAAGCCGATTTGAAATTATGATTGACCACTTTCGGAAAGCAAAACAGAATTTGCATAAAGAATTCACGCCAAATCAATTCGCTCAAAAAAACAGCATTTTCCTGAGCTGCCCAATTAACCAATTTCCGAATACTTACTGTCCCAAAACGCAAATGAGGGGACAAATACGAGGTGCTATCAACAGCAGGGAAATCGCGGGTTTCATGATAATTTGCAATCTCCGTGAGCTTATAAGGAATTACTTTTATGTCATTTTCTTGGAAACCTATTTCTCCTAAAGACGGAAAATCAAAATTACTTTTGTAGAAATTAAATAAGTAATTTAAAGTAACATACTCTTGAAGCGGTGCCGTTGTTTTGTATTTTTCCAACCACTTATTTTTATAAGGCGTATAAATAGTGTAAGGCGTTCCATCCGATTTCATTATTTCCTTTTCTTCAAAAATAACCTGATCCTTAAAAGAAAAACATTGGGCATCATTATTTTTTGCCAATGCCGCTATTTCCAAATCCCTTTTGATGGCATAAGGTTCATAATCTTTATTGAAAAAAACCTCCGAAACAGCATATTCCTGAAAAAGAGACTTCCAAACTTCAGTTGTTGTTCCTTTTTTGATCAAAATTGAACTCCCAACAGCTTTGAGCTTTACATTTATTTTTTGAAGTGATTCGTATATAAAACCAACACGGGCATCGTTTTTTGGTAAACTGTCCAAAATATCGGTATCAAAAATAAACAAAGGGATTACGGGATATTTGGATTGTAGCGCGTGATACAAAGCCACATTATCCTCGAGACGCAAATCACGTCGGAACCAAAATATCGATACTTTTTGTTTTGACATTTATTTATAAGTTACTAAGATTCTGAGTTTCTAAGAATCCTAGTTTTGTTAATATTGACTTTCAAAATTGTCCGCATAAATCTTAGTCGCTTAGAATCTCAGCAACTCAGAATCTTTTTAATTAAAAAGTTGATCAACTTTTGCAAAACGGTAATCAAAAATCTCCTTCAGCTTATTCTCGACGACTAAAGCATTCATAATTCGTCCTAAAACCCCTAAAGGCAATGCATAATGCACCACATCGGTCATTTTGACTCCGTTTGGGGTTTCTTCAAAAAAATGTTTATGATGCCAAAAACTGTAAGGCCCAAAGCGTTGCTCATCTATAAAATAGGTGTTCTCCTTTACTTTGGTAATCTCGGTTACCCAATTTAACTTTAATCCTAAAAGGGGCGAAATTTTGTACTGGATAATTTGCCCGGCGTACATCGATTGGTTGTCAAAATCGGTGATTTCGAATCCCATTGTTCTCGGGGTTATTTTCTGCAAATTTTCAGGACGGGAGAAAAAATCCCAACATTCATCTAAAGTAGCATTTATGTGTTGAACACTTACTTTTTTATATACTTTCATTTTTCTTCTCAATTATTTTCATCAAAATCAAACTCATCAACAACATTGTAAAAGCATAACCCGTGTCTTCAATCGGTATTGTCCCCAATCGAATACCTAAATTTTCATTGTCATTATAATAAACAACCGGCTCCTCTATAAAACTGCCGGTGAGAATTCCGTTTACGAGTAAAAACGGAATTAAAATGATTAAAAAAGTAATGAAATACGTTTTCAAAACCTCAGAAAACTTAAAAACAGCCACGGTTAAAACCAAAATAAACAAACTAAAATTTACAAAAGTGTACCATCTATCATAATTAATTGCTACGATAGGAATCGTAATAACCATCAAAATACAATAAATCCATTTTACAGTACTGCCGCTCAAAGCCACATTGGGAAAGAAATATTGGAAAGAAAAATGAATAAATAAACTCGCATACGGAATGCAAATAAAAAAAAGCCACTCCTCTATTGGCAAACCAAAAAATTCTGTCCCTGAATGATATCTTGGATTAAAACTCCAAACTCCCATTTTGGTGAAAATAATATCCCAAACAATAAAAAATAAGGCAGTAATAACCAAAGAAGGAAAAATTACTTTCCACCGCTTACTGTATTTCATTCTTTTTTCGAAACTATACAGAAACGGAATCAGGAACGAACCAATATTCAAAAAAAAATATAACGACATATTAGATTTTATAATATTTAAAAGGAACAAACAACATCCCAAAGCATTCACCATCCTGTTTCCCCAAATGTTTATGATGAACCTTGTGCGCCTTACGCAAACCAACCAAATACTTGTTTTTGGTATTTTTGAACCATTTAAAACGCTGATGAATCAATACATCATGAACTATGAAATAACAAAAACCATAAGTAGTAATGCCTAGCGCAATGAAAAATAAATAATTCAACCCTTGCTGTACGCCAAAATAAAAGAGGACAATGCTAGGTACGGCAAAAATCACAAAGAAAATATCGTTTCTTTCAAAAGTATGGGCATATTTTGGCTGATGATGATCCGAATGAAAATACCACATGAATCCATGCATAACGAATTTGTGTGTAAGCCAAGTAACACATTCCATACTTAAAAAAACACCTAAAAAAATCAAAAAGGAAACCATATTCTTTTTATTGAATTAAATTTGTCTAGTGAATAGTGAATAGCTTTTAGTAATTAGTTTAAATCAATTTTAAATTATAAAATCATTTAAAAATTAATAGAAAACGGCACAAATAGCTTTAGTACATTTAATCATTTTGTTTTATAACACTAACAAGCTAATCACTAATAACTATTCACTAATCGCTCACTTTTACACTAATTTCAACTTGTAAGATACAAAAGACTGCGCCAACAATCCTGCTTTGGAATAATTGGAAACCCTTATTCTAGTATTCCCTATTTCGGTACAAGGCGTATGTGCTAATTTTTTGAGCAATTTTCTATAATAAACATAAGCAGTGTAAACACCAAATTTTGCTTCCAACGGTAATTTTTTGATTCCTTGATAAGCAACCCTGAAATCTTCCTCTATTTCCGCGATTATTGCTTTTTTTGACTTTTCATCAAAAGATTTTAAATCGAGTCCCGGAAAATAATTTCGATTTAAGACTAAATTATCTTCTTTTAAATCACGAAGAAAATTCACTTTTTGGAAAGCAGAACCCAATCGCATAGCTTGGTCTTTCAATTGATTGTATCTAGCTTCATCTCCTTTGACAAATACTTTGAGACACATTAATCCTACTACATCAGCAGAGCCATAAATGTACTCGTTATATTCTTCTTTGCTATTATAATCCAATTTGATTAAATCAAGTTTCATGCTTTTCAGAAAAGATTGAATCAAATCATCAGTTATATTGTATTCCTTTACCGTTTGTTGAAAAGAATTCAAAATCGGATTCAAACTGATGCCTGATTCCATTGCTTTGTAATATTCGTTTTCGAAATCAATCAGCAAATTTTCTTTGTCATAACCGTGAAAAGAATCCACAATTTCATCTGCAAAACGCACAAATCCGTAAATGCTGTAAATGGCTTCTCGAATACTAGGTGCGAGCATATAAACCGCCATAGAAAACGAAGTACTGTAATTCTTGGTCACCAACTTACTGCACTTGAAGGATACTTCATCAAATAATTTCTTCATAGCTATTGATTTAAAAGTTGTTTATTTATTAATTCTGACACCAATTTCCCCGAAATTAAGGCCGGGGGAACACCGGGACCCGGAACGGTTAATTGCCCCGTAAAGTATAGATTCTTGACTTTCGCACTTTTGAGCTTTGGTCTCAAAAAAGCGGTCTGCATAAGTGTATTTGCCAAGCCGTAAGCATTTCCTTTGTATGAATTATATTCTGAGACAAAGTCGTTTTTACAAAATGATTGTTTGACTATAATGTTATCCCTAACCTTTTGTTGGGTCAAAATTTCAAAGCGGTCTATTATTTTATTGAAATATTCTTCTCGCAAAGCTTCGGTATCTTCAATTCCCGGAGCAAGGGGAACAAGGAAAAAACCTGATTCCATGCCTTCAGGAGCTGCAGTTTTATCTGTCAATGATGGAAAATTAGCATAAAACAAAGGTTCCCTTGGCCACCTTGGCTCATCATAGATATCCTTGGCATGCTGTTCAAAATCCACATCAAAAAACAAAGCGTGGTGGGAAATATTTCTTATTTTTTTGTTGAATCCCACATAGAACAATAAGGAAGATGGGGCGAAAACCCGACTATCCCAATACTTTTCAGAATAAGCACGATATTGAATATCCAATAGAGTTTCAGTATGATGATAATCGGCACCGCTCAAAATTACATCAGACGGAATTGTTCTTCCGTTGACAACCAATGATCGGGCTATTTTATTTTCGACATTAATTTTCTCGACATTGGCATTGGTTACAAAAGTTACACCTAGCTCTCTAGCCAGACTCTCCATAGCCCTAACGACATCGAACATCCCTGTTTTGGGGTGCCAAGTACCCAACCCAAAATCGGCATAATTCATGAAACTGTAAAAAGAAGGAGTATCAGAAGGTTTTGCACCGAGAAACAAAACCGGAAATTCTAAAATATGAATGAGTCTCTCGTTTTTGAATTTCTTTCTAATGTCTTTGCTGATGTTACTAAAAAACTGACCTATTTTCTTGGCGGTTTCAACTGTTACCAATTCCAAAGGAGAAACACCTGGGCGATAAACCAACTCTTTTATGGCGATATCATAATTATTTTTAGCTTCACAAATAAATTCTTTCAATACTTGACCGCTTCCTTTTTCGATAGCCTCAAAATCGGCAACTATTTGGGGCAAATTATCTGCGATTGCAATAAAATCTTCTATCCCATAATAGACCCGATACGCCGGAGAAAGCTTTATGAGTTGGTAATAATCGGTTGTTTTTTTGCCAAAATCAGCGAAAAAACGCTCAAAAACATCTGGCATCCAATACCAACTAGGTCCCATGTCAAATGTAAACCCTTCAACTTTCAATTGGCAAGCCCTGCCCCCTATGGATGCGTTTTTTTCATAAATCGTTACCTCATAACCGTTCTTTGCCAAGTAGCATGAAGCAGCCATTGCCGAAAATCCTGAACCTATTATTGCTATTGTTTTCATAATTTGTTTAACAAATATACAAAAACATTAAACAAAAAATCAAACCTTTTCTATTAAATCTGATATGGAGCCAAAAACTTTAACACCTTCAGGAATTAAATTCGGGTCAATATACTTTGCCAACTCCCCTGTTAACCATATTTCAGAGCCGTCACCCAAAAGTTCCGAAGCCATGGAATTCACATAATCATTAACACTATCACGTTCAGGCTGTATAGTAAAATAAGACAGATAAACAATTGAACTGTAATGCTTTTTCAAGTCTTTTAAATATCCAAAAGGCATACTCTGTCCCAAATAAATCACCCTAAATCCTTTAGAAACTATTTCGTAATGCAAATACATCAAACCTAACTCATGTATTTCATTAAGAGGAAGTGACAAAACATAAACCCTGCTGTCATTTACAGGCATATCACCTTCCACTTTCTCAATATTCACCAAGATTTTCTTCAATATCAAACAGCTGATGAAATGCTCATGCGCAGGAGTAATCGTATCTGTCTGCCACAATAGGCCAATATCTTCCATCAAAGGAATGAACACTTGACGAAAAATTTCCTTAAAAGATTTCTCTTCTGACAACCAATCGTAGGTATTGGAAAAAAGTTTCTGATCAAAATTCATCATAGCCATCTTAAACGCATTGACAGCATGATTTTTAGCATTCTTATTCAAGACAACTTCCCGAATCAATTCCGTTATTTTTTCATCGGCGAAAGTTGAAATTTTGGAAATTTTATACCCATAATCGAGCAACAGGGCAATATTCAATAGTTTTTGGAGACTTGACAAGGAATACAAACGTATATTGGTGTCTGTACGCATTGGCTGTAAAACATTATATCGTTTTTCCCAAATTCGGATAGTGTGTGCTTTTATCCCTGAAAGATTTTCAAGATCTTTAATACTGAAAACATTTTTTACATTGTTCATCGATACCAACTATTTATTAAACAAATATAACTTTAATTTAGGAGATAGTTGTAACAAAAACAGCCCCTTAATTTTTAAATCTTTCAATTATATCGAATAAACTAGTTTTTTTATCACTAATTTCTTCATCAAACCTTAAAAATCATACCCCCTAATCCCTAAATTCTCTCTATATTTGCACCTTTCGAAAAAACAACAAAAAATGACTAACCTGAACGAATTGAATGCTATATCGCCAATCGACGGTCGTTATAGAAGTAAGACAGCATCATTGGCTCCTTTTTTCTCTGAAGAAGCCTTAATCAAATACCGTGTATTAATTGAAATCGAGTATTTCATTGCATTATGCGAAGTGCCTTTGCCTCAACTAAAAAACGTTGACTCTTCGTTGTTCGAAAGTTTACGTAACATTTATAAAAACTTTTCTACCGAAGATGCTCTTTGGATAAAAGAAACCGAAAAAGTTACCAACCACGATGTAAAAGCCGTTGAATATTTCATCAAAAATGTTTTTGAAAAATTAGGCCTGTCCGAATATAAAGAGTTTATCCACTTTGGATTGACTTCACAAGACATCAACAATACTGCAATCCCGCTTTCTACAAAAGACGCTTTTGAGAAAGTTTATATGCCGTCATTAATTTCTGTGGTATCCAAATTAAAAGAATTGTCACAAGAATGGGCAGCTATCCCGATGCTTGCGCGTACACACGGACAACCGGCATCGCCAACCCGTCTGGGTAAAGAAATTGCCGTTTTTGTGGAGCGTTTGGAAGAACAAATGCGTTTGTTGTTCAATACTCCTTTTGCGGCCAAATTTGGTGGAGCAACCGGAAACTACAATGCACATCATGTAGCTTACCCACAAATTGACTGGAAACAATTCGGAAATAAATTTGTTGAGGAAAACTTAGGACTACATCATTCTTTCCCAACAACGCAAATTGAGCATTACGATCACTTCGCAGCTTTTTTTGATGCTTTAAAAAGAATCAACACTATCATCATCGATTTGGATCGTGACATTTGGACGTATGTTTCAATGGAATATTTCAAGCAAAAAATCAAAGCGGGCGAAATTGGATCATCGGCGATGCCACACAAAGTAAACCCTATTGATTTTGAAAACTCTGAAGGAAACTTGGGAATTGCTAATGCTATTTTCGAACATTTATCGGCTAAATTACCGGTTTCAAGATTGCAACGCGATTTGACCGACAGTACCGTTTTAAGAAACATTGGTGTACCAATGGGACATACTTTAATCGCTTTTGAAGCTACTTTGAAAGGATTGAACAAATTATTATTGAACGAATCAAAATTCCACGAAGATTTAGAAAATAACTGGGCTGTTGTTGCCGAGGCGATTCAAACGATTTTAAGACGTGAAGCTTATCCAAATCCATACGAAGCTTTAAAAGGATTGACAAGAACTAATGAAGCCATTACCAAAAATTCTATTCATGCTTTCATAGAAACCTTAGACGTGTCACCTGAAATTAAAACCGAATTAATACAAATCACACCTAGTAATTTCATAGGGATTTAATCAGAAGGCAAAAAGCAAAGAGCTAAAAGGCAAAAAGCAAAAAGCCAATAACAAATACTAGAAGCTATCCTTTTCGGGTAGCTTTTTTTTGCTGGATATTTTTAACTTTAAGGAACGCTACACTTTGCGGACTTGGCGAAATTCTTTGCGTTCCTTGCGGTTAATTTTTTCATAAGCAACAGCCTTGAAGCTTTAAAAAAAATTCTTTTTTCGTAAATTAGCCATCAACGATTTTTACCTCCAAAATATTATATGAGTCTATTAACCGATGTACCCGAAACTACAAGCCATTTAAACCCTCTAATCAGCGATTTAGGTCTTATCCTAATAACGGCGACTGTCGCTGTCCTGCTATTTAGAAAACTAAAACAACCTCTAGTATTGGGTTATTTGATTGCCGGTTTTATGGCGGGTAACCATTTTGATTTTTTCCCTACTATAAAAGAAATCAAAAGCGTTGAAGTTTGGGCTGAGATTGGTGTTATCTTTTTATTGTTTAGCCTCGGACTGGAATTCAGTTTCAAAAAATTGATGAAAGTCGGCGGAACAGCCTCGATTACAGCAGGAATACAGATAGTAAGTATGTGTATTTTGGGCTATTTTGTTGGACAATGGTTAGACTGGCCCAAAATGGACAGTATCTTTCTGGGAGTGATTCTTTCCATATCTTCAACAACAATTATCTTAAAATCATTTGATGAATTGGGCGTTAAAACCCAAAAATTTGCCGGAATCGTTATTGGTTCTTTAATCGTTCAGGACATATTGGCTATTTTGATGATGGTTTTACTATCAACAGTTGCAGTAAGTAGTCAGTTTTCCGGTGGCGATCTTTTGATGTCAGTCTTAAAACTGGTCTTTTTTCTCGTGATTTGGTTTTTGGGCGGAATCTTTATCATCCCAACCGTACTCAAAAAAACCAAACACTTACTCACCGATGAAATGCTGCTTATCATTTCGCTGGCATTGTGTTTGGTCATGGTTATTTTTGCAGCCAAAGTTGGTTTTTCGCCCGCTCTTGGCGCATTTATCATGGGTTCCATTATTGCCGAAACTACTGAGGCGGAACATATTGAACATTTGGTAAAACCAGTGAAAGACTTATTTGGCGCCGTATTTTTTGTATCTGTTGGCATGTTGATTAATCCCGAAGCCTTGTACCAACACGCTATTCCGGTAGTTATTCTGTCTTTTGTTACCATCATTGGCCAATCCGTAAGTTCAACATTTGGAGCCATATTATCAGGACAGCCTTTGAAAGATTCTATCCGAACCGGAATGAGTTTATCACAAATTGGGGAATTCTCCTTTATCATAGCGACTCTGGGCGTAACACTGAAAGCCACCAATTCCTTTTTGTATCCGATAGTTGTTGCCGTATCGGCTGTAACAGTATTTACAACCCCTTTTATGATTAAATATTCGCTCCCAATTTCCGAATATTTGGCACATAATTTACCGCGTAAATGGACTAAGAGAATCGAACGTTACTCAGCTAGTACCCAAGCGATAAAAACGGTAAGTTTGTGGCAAACGGTTATCAATGCCTTTTTAATTCAGGTGATTGTACTGGTCGTAATCATTCTTGCTGTCATCTTACTGTCCTCCCGTTTTATTTTACCAATAGTCGAAGATTATCATTTAGGAAAACCGATAGGCGCTTTGATAACTTTGGCAATAGTGTCTCCTTTTTTGTGGGCACTGGCTTTCAGGAGGGTTGCTGTCCAAGAAGTAGGACAATTAATGCTCGACCGCAAATCCCGAGGACCATTGACTATGTTATTTTTCATCCGAATAGTACTTTCCATTTTCTTTATTGGGCTATTGCTGAACATTTTTTTCTCTCCAAAAATTGCATTAATCACGTTAATAATTGCCATTGTAATTTATTTGGCTTTCCAAAAAAAACTACACATCCAATACCACAAAATTGAAAATCATTTCCTTACCAATTTAAACGATCGGGAAATTGCAAGAGCCAAAAGAAGCCGAAGCGATCTAACACCCTGGGACGGCCACATGGCGGTATTTGACATCGCAGCCGAATCCAATATAGCAGGGGAAGCACTGAAAAACCTTCAAGTCAGGGAAAAATTAGGAATTAACCTTGTTTCGATAAAACGAGGCGACATCACGATTCACATTCCGGATGCCAACGAACGTATTTTTCCAGGAGACGAAATTTGCGTTATCGGGACTGATGCCCAAGTACAGGCGTTTAAAAAATATTTGGATCAACACGAAATGGACGTTTCCCCTGAAGTTGTTGAACCCGATATTGTTTTGCGCCAAATCGAATTGAAAAACCACACTTTTATTGGAAAAAGCATAAAAGAGTCCAAACTGCGCGAGAAAACACAAGGTCTAATTGTGGGAATCGAAAAAAGAGGAAAACGAGCACTCAATCCCGAATCCAATGTCATTTTGGAAAAAGATGATATTTTATGGATTGTTGGCGATAAAAAACTGCTGGCGGATTTGGGGCATGATTAAATCCTCTCCCCGACCCTCTCCGAAGGAGAGGGAGACTAGCTCCATAACTACACAAAAAACTTTCGCCGTTTAGATTATTTTATCTCGAATAATTTCACTTCCGATAGAAGCAAAGGAAGAAGTTTGTTATTCTTAGAGATTATTTCAAAAAAAATATTCAATTGCAAAGCAAAAAACACTAACAATTTGTAATCCGTTTTTTATACATTTGGAAATAAATAAATCCTGACAAGTATCAGACAAAGTAACCCGATTTTAGAAAAATAAGCATTACATTATCAGACATATAAGCGAGTTATTGCCAATGATAAGAAAACGAACCATAACAGAAAAACGAACAAACAATGACATTAAAAGAAGCGGTATTAAAAAGTTTAGAAGACATTAACGACATTACCAATTATTCGGCGGTGCTTAATCACATAAACGAAAAAAAATATTATGATTTTGGTAATGCAAAAACCCCAGGTTCGACAATTTCAGCAGTTTTAGGCGACTTTATTCGTAATGGTGACACAAGAGTAAAACGTATAAAACAAGACGGTGGAACTTATTCTTATTACTTGACAAAAAACGAACAAAATATTGGAATTGAAATTTTGAGTGGTGATACTGAAATTCAAATCTTAAAACCACTAAAAATAAATAAATCCAAAACTTACGAAGAAAGAGATTTACATAAACTTTTGAGTAGTTATCTAAAAAATACGGACACTTACTCAAAAACAATTTTTCACGAACAATCAAATGGAAAAGACAACAACCAAATTTGGACGCACCCTGATATGGTTGGAATTAAATTTTTGAACTTACAGACAAAAGCCAGTCAAAATTTTCTAAAATCGATTAATCGAGTTGACACTTTTAAAGTAAGCTCTTACGAATTAAAAAGAGAAATAAACAGCGACAGTGAACTAAAAAAAGCTTTTTTTCAAGCAGTTTCAAATTCAAGCTGGGCGAACTATGGTTATTTAGTTGCTTTTGAGTTTAGCGACAGCTTAAACGAAGAAATGGCTCGATTAAATCAATCATTTGGAATTGGAATTATTGAGCTTAATGCAAATCCGTATCAAAGCAAAGTACTCTATCCTTCTGTTTTTCGAGACTTAGACTTTAAGACAATTGACAAGCTTTGTAAAATGAATAAGGAATTTGAAAAATTCATCGAACAAACTGAAAAGTTAATGACCGCAAGCGAAAAATATGTTTCAGGTGCTGAAAAGGAGCTTGATGAATTTTGTGACAACTATTTTGCAAACGACACGGAAGTTGAAAATTATTGTAAAGAAAAACATATACCAACAAACAAGGAATAACAAAAACCAAATGGCTCGGAAATGCCTAAATTTTCCTCAAGAACGATAGACTGATTTGCACACACATCCAAACAAAAAAGGTGCAAGAACTAAATCCTGCACCTTTTGCTTTTTGCCATTTGTTTTTTGCTCTTCTTGGCTATCTTATCTCGAATAATTCGGAGCTTCTTTTGTGATTGTCACGTTGTGAGGATGACTTTCATTGATACCGCTTGCAGTGATACGAACAAAACGCCCAGTATCCTGTAACGTGGCGATATCTTTGGAACCGCAATACCCCATACCGGCACGAAGACCTCCTATGAATTGTTGCATGCTTTCATTCAACTCTCCTTTGTAAGGTACGCGTCCTACGATTCCTTCCGGAACAAGTTTTTTCACGTCGTCTTCCACGTCTTGGAAATAACGGTCTTTTGAACCTTCCTGCATCGCCTCTACAGAACCCATTCCTCTGTAAGATTTGAATTTTCTTCCTTCAAAAATAATGGTTTCTCCCGGAGACTCTGCTGTTCCTGCCAATAATGAACCTAACATGACACAATCAGCACCGGCGGCAATCGCTTTAGGAATATCTCCTGTGTAACGAATTCCACCATCGGCAATTACAGGAACTCCTGTCCCTTTTATGGCAGCTGCAACTTCAAGTACAGCCGAAAATTGAGGAAAACCAACACCTGCAACGATTCTAGTAGTACAGATAGAACCAGGTCCGATTCCTACTTTTACACCATCAGCACCGCTTTCAACCAAATATTGTGCAGCTTCCGGAGTGGCAATATTACCAACAATTACATCCAATTTTGGAAATTTAGCTTTCACGGCTTTCAATACGTCAACCACACCTTTTGTATGTCCATGAGCTGTATCGATAATAACAGCATCAACTCCTGCGTTTACCAAAGCAGTTGCTCTTTCAACAGCATCGGCAGTAACACCTAAAGCGGCAGCTACTCTCAAACGCCCAAATTTATCTTTGTTGGCATTTGGTTTTTGAGCCAATTTGGTAATATCCCTAAAAGTGATTAAACCAACCAACTCATTTTTATCGTTTATAACCGGTAATTTTTCAATTTTATGACCTTGTAGCACTACTTCGGCCTCTTCCAAAGAAGTTCCTTCGGCAACAGTTACCAAATTTTCACTGGTCATAACCTCAGTAATAGGACGTGTTCCGTTTTTTTCAAAACGCAAATCTCTGTTGGTAACGATACCTCGTAAAATTTTATTTTCATCAACAACCGGAATACCACCAATACCATATTCTCTCATGGCACTTTTGGCATCATTGACTGTAGAATTCATTAATAAAGTAACAGGATCGATAATCATACCAGACTCTGCACGTTTTACTTTACGTACTTTGGCAGCCTGTTGTTCGATCGTCATGTTTTTATGCAAAACACCAATTCCTCCTTCTTGTGCCATGGCAATAGCCATAGAACTTTCGGTTACTGTATCCATAGCTGCAGATACAATAGGAACATTCAGCGTAATATTTCTTGAAAATTTTGATTTTATACTCACTTCACGCGGAAGAACATTCGAGTAGTTGGGAACTAACAGTACATCATCGTAGGTTAAACCTTCGCCGACAATCTTGGAGTTGTGTGCTTTCATGTTGCAATTTCTAGTTGAATTGCGTGCAAATATACACAATCTTGACGAGCTAAAAAAACTCTTATCTCTCTTTTTTTTATTTATAAAAGAAGTCTGAGCTTTTTAAACCCAATAAGACATTAATGCTATTTAAGACCAAATGTGTTTTTTATATGTGTAGATTATTGATTTTTTGTTATTCCAAAAAATCTCAAAAACGCAAAAATGCTTCCTTTTAGCCCCGATGGAAGTGAAAATCCTTGTGAACCGTCTCGTCTTTTGGGACGAGACGGTTCACAAGATTGCAGCGTACAGCGGGAACGATGTTTATTAAAATGCCTAATCATTCTGCTCCAAAAAGACAAACAAATTCAAGTTTACCCCCCCTAATCTACTTACTGCTTCCTCCTGCGATTATATTGAATCCGAGTTGAAATGTGAGTGCATTTGCCTTGGAGACATCCTTATAAGACAAAAGATTATCTGCCATTGCATAAAAATTAAACATACCTATCTTGGTTGTCAAGCCCAAACCTACATTGGAAAAGGAATAGGAATCGATAGTATAAGTCGCTTTCATTTGCAATCCCTTAAGAATTCTTCTTCTATAATAAGCGGTCAAGGCCAGCATAGGAGTTCGTGGAGTTGACATTGCAAAAAACTGTGCTCCAACTGCACTTCGATACATGGACTCGTCATTACCTTCACAATTACATTCGCCATCCCCTCTGTCTTCTTCAAATGAATATTGGAAAGAAGAATAAAATTTCAGAGGACGTTGTGTCTTGTATTTTTTGTAAATGGTATCAAAAGGAATTGCATCCTTAAAATCTTGATAAGCATCATCAACAGTACCATCTTCGTTAAAATTAGTAAGCACCCCTTTGAAGGCATAATCTCCTTTGAATGTATATCCCACAACATCTTTTGTATGGTTAATGAATCCAATATCAACCAAACTTGCCGTTAACTGAATATTTTTTTGAGGATAATATGTAAGTCCCAAATCCATTCCCAATCCTAAATTTCCACCAAGAAAAGCCTTTTTAGGAATATCATTTACCAAATCGGTTCCCAGATCACCATTATAGTTTTCGTCCAAATATTTGGCAGCACCAGAAGTATTCAGCTGCAAATCGGAATGGATAACCTGATTATAAATTAAATTAGAATCTTGTGTTGTATAAAAATATCCAGAATTATGGGTTGATGTCGCATTAAATATGCTGGAATAAATTTTTGCCCGTCCACCAACTATCAATTTTTCATTCAGCTGTTTATTAAAACCAACATGAAAAACAGACAACACCTCAGCTTTTGCATTCAAATCACCCAAATTAAAGTTCTTACCTATGTAATCTTTATTCCCATACAAAGCCAAAATAGCAAGGTCTTTTGGCATGTAAATAAAGGAATCAAATTCTTGGTACATCCCAAAAGAAATATACGACGGATCATCCTCTCCTCCTATTCTTACTCCTCCAGTAAATATTTCCAATTGTTCATTGGCTGTAACATAATCGTTTTTGTTGGTTGCAGCAACCACATTTTTTACTTTGGTTGTAAAATCCACATTATTTTTAGCAAATAAACTATAGGCATCAAAACCAGTAGATCCAGCATTAGCCGATATCCCAGACAGCAATGGTACTCCAAAAAACCATTTGTACTTTACATCGGCTCCCGGATTGGTCAATAAGGTTTGTGGTGTTGGTGTGAAATTGTATAAAACTTCTTTATTTTGGGAAAAACAATAAGAAGAAACTAACAAACATAAAAGGGTTACTATTTTTCTCATTTCACGTCAAAATAAGCAGTTACACTAGAACTCAACTCTATCCTACCTGGGCTGGATTCCGTTAATGGAGGCCCTGGAAGCATAACAATAGTAAAGGCTAGCTTGGTTGTATTCTTTAAAATAGCAATATTAGCAGCTGCAAATGTTTCTGTTTTTTCTGTTAGGGTTTCAGTTCCACTATAAGCCGGAACATTCATTGCTATGGTATAAATAGGAGTACCTGCAGCATTTAGAAAAGTAACATTGAAACGATAAGCTCTATTGATGGTATTTTTTATTCTGAAGTACATTTCAGCTTTAACCAAATCTTGATCTACAAAAGTATTGTTTAAAAATTCTGTATTAGTCAAATAGCCGAAAATCGGTTGCTCCACATTATTCTCAACAAAATCAGGTGCTTTCGCCTCTAAATATGCCAAATTGGTAGTAAAAACGGGCTGAATATTAAAATCATTAACCTGATTGTAATCTAAATCGCTGCTACACGAAAAAGAACTCAAAACCAGCAGAGTTAACAGAATAATCCTATTGCAAAATCTATATTTCATGCTATTGCTCTATTGTTTTATTACTTTTTTTAAAACGGTCTTAAAAAGATTTTAAAAATAACTATAAAAATTCTTAATTACTTAGTCTCAACCTATTTAATTTAAGGAATAAAGCTAAAAAATCAATGAAATTCACCAAATAGTTTGGAAGCTTCGTTATAAGCGCTTTCAAAACTCATTGGACTGCAATTGGTCTTTTCTTTTTGAACTGTAAAATAAGACAGCAATTTTTCTGTAGGCATATTGCCTGTCAATTTATCAGTAGCCATGGGACAACCTCCAAATCCCTGAATGGCCCCATCAAAACGCCTGCAACCTCCTTTATAGGCTGCATCGATTTTCTCTAGCCATTTGTCTGGAGTCGTGTGAAGATGGGCACCGAATTCTATTTGTGGATATTGAGGAATCAGATTAGAAAATAAATATTCTATCACTTCGGGAGTAGAACTTCCTATAGTATCAGAAAGCGATAAAATCTTCACTCCCATTGAGGCTAATTTTTCAGTCCATTGTGCTACAATTTCAACATTCCATGGATCTCCATACGGATTTCCAAAACCCATCGAAAGATATGCAACGGTTTCTTTATTGGTCTTACTGGCAAGATTTAGAATTTCGTCTAATGTGACTAAAGATTCCGCGATAGTCTTATGCGTATTTCGCATTTGAAAATTCTCAGAAATTGAAAAGGGAAAACCCAAATATTGAATAGCAGCATGTTGAGATGCCTGAGTAGCTCCCTGAACATTGGCTATGATGGCCAATAATTTACTCTTGGTTTTGGACAAATCGAGCTGTTCCAAAACTTCGGCAGTATCTTGCATTTGAGGTATGGCTTTCGCCGAGACAAAACTCCCAAAATCGATGGTATCAAAGCCTACACGTAACAAAGATTGTATATAACTTACCTTTCTTTCGGTAGGAATAAAGGCCTTTATGCCTTGCATCGCATCACGTGGACATTCGATAATTTTTATTGCCTTCATAACCACCAAATATATAAAAAGGTTTTGGGTTACACAGAAAGAAAAATTGTTATCCTACTATTTTCTTAACAAAATTGCTTTGTTTATTTCTTTTATCAATGCTGGTCCTTCATAAATAAAACCAGTATACAATTGAATTAAACTAGCTCCTGCATCTAATTTCTCCAAAGCATCCTTTGCAGAATGAATTCCTCCCACTCCAATAATTGGGAATGCTTTATTGCTTTTTTCAGATAAAAAACGAATCACTTCAGTAGATCGTGATGTCAATGGTTTACCGGATAATCCTCCCGTTTCTGTTTGATTACCAGAACGTAATCCGCTGCGGGAAATTGTAGTATTGGTTGCGATTACCCCAGCTATCTTAGTTACTTTTACGATATCAATAATATCAAGCAATTGCTCATCGGTCAAATCTGGAGCTATTTTAAGCAAAATTGGCTTTTGCTTTGGCTTTGCCAAATTCTTATTCTGTAAAGTTTGAAGTAATTGGGTAAGCGGTTCTTTTTCTTGCAATGCTCTAAGATTTGGCGTATTTGGCGAACTCACATTCACCACAAAATAATCCACATAGTCAAATAAAGCATCAAAACAAATCTCATAATCTAAGGTTGCATCTTCGTTTGGAGTTACTTTATTTTTCCCAATGTTGCCTCCAATAAGAACTCCGTTATTTTTCTTTAATCGCTCAACAGCCTCCAGAACTCCTCCGTTATTAAACCCCATTCTGTTGATGATTCCCGAATCTTCTATTAATCGGAATAAACGTTTTTTATCATTTCCGGGCTGAGCTTTTGGGGTAAGTGTCCCAATCTCTATAAAACCGAAACCTAAACTTGATAATTCTTTGTACAAAATAGCATCTTTATCCAATCCTGCTGCCAATCCCACCGGGTTTTTGAACTTTAGACCAAAAACTTCAGTTTCCAATCTTTTGTCATTTACTTGATATAGAAATTTAAAAAGTGAAGGAACTCCTGGTATTTTTGAAACTAATTTAATAAATGAAAAAGTAAAATGGTGCACTTTTTCAGGGTCAAAACAAAAAAATATGGGACGTATTAAAATCTTGTACATAGTTCAAATATTGATTGCCGCAAAAGTAAAGAAATGTTTTCAGTTTTAAGGTATGGAAACACTTTTAAAGTCATTGATTTATTCAATTAATTAACAAAAATTAGATCAGAACAAAACTCTTTTTAAACATTAAAATGAAGCTCTATGAACTTTGATGTGTTTTTGATGGAATTTTTCAAATGTGAACTAAAATGTTGTTGTGCTACATTTGAAATTCATTTTTTAAACCAAATTAAAACCACTTTATGTCTAAAAAACTACTCCTCACTTTATTAATTAACTTTTGTTTTTATGCACTTATACATGCACAAGTTAGTCCCAAAAGAGGCGTTGCTTATGGAAACCATTCTGTTTCTGATTTGAATATTTTAAAACCCGGAATTTCTTGGTGGTACAATTGGTCACCAGAACCCGAGGCTGCTGTAAATGCCAACTACGAAACTTTGGGTGTTGAATTTGTTCCAATGGCTTGGGGAAAAATAAACAATCCGGATGCATTTATTGCCGCCATAAAACCCGGAGCCAAATATTTACTGGCGTTCAACGAGCCTAACTTTAATGATGGTTCAAGATTAACTCCTCAAGAAGCCGTAAATGCCTGGCCGAATATCGAAAAAATCGCTGCTGCAAAAGGTCTAGAAATTGTGAGCGCCTCCCCAGCCTACAATAGGCCTTCTAATTACGGCGGTTACCAAAGTCCCATCGCCTGGCATGATGAATTCTTCCGTCTTTGCCCAACCTGTAAAGTAGATTATATTGCTTTTCATACTTATGATTCTTCAGCCGCTTCAGTTATTGGAGTTACGGATGGATTAAAAAAATACAACATCCCAATTTGGGTAACTGAATTTGCAAACAGAGTTGTACAATCTGCCACAGATAAAACCAATTTCATGAAAGATATTGTAACCTCTTTTGAAAATGATCCGGACATTTACCGTTATTCCTGGTTCACCTGCAGAGTTCCTTCAGATTGGACCGATATGCTGGAAGGACAATTACTTGGTGCCAATAGTGGCGAAATCAGACCCATTGGAACTGCCTATCTTAACGTTCCCTATGCTTCAAAGAAAATGAATGTCCCGGGAAGAATCGTAGCCAACCAACATTACCGTCGAAGAGGAACAGGTTTACAAAACACTACCGATGGAAATACAAGTCAAAATGTGTGCTTTACAGATCCTGGTGACTGGGGCGAATACATGATAAATGTGGAAAAGAACGGTTCATACAGAATGACTTTCCGCGTGGCTTCCTTAGTTCAGGGTAAATTCGATATCAGTGTAAATGGTGCTATTATAAAAACCGATGAAACTTTTGAAGCAACAGGAGGATTACAAACTTATACTGATAAAGTGGTTTCCGGAATCACCTTACCACAGGGAGAAAATTACATCAAGATCCATTATAAATCGAAATTTAATTTTAACTATATAGATGCAGCCGATGAAAGCAATCTCGGAATTGAAGACAAAACTTCAATTAGTAATCCAGATGTTTTTTATCCCAATCCATTCACAAATGAAGCTACTATTCAAATTAAAAGTGCTTTTACTGAGCCTCTCCAAATTAAAATAATTGATATGAAAGGGCAAATTTGTTTTTCCGGCAACAATTTTCAAACCAATCAAAACATAAAAGTCGGCAATCATTTGGCCAACGGAATTTACACTGTAGTTGTTGTTTACGGAAATACAAAAAACACATTCAAAGTGATTAAAAATTAAAATCTTCATAATAAATTTTAATACCAAAACCACTTTCGCATCAAAATTCATTTGTTCAAAACATCAAAACCAAAATCAAAACAATTGCTTTTTTTTCTAAATTAGTTGGTTTAAAACAAACAAAAACATGAAACTAGTCGCCAAAGCATCCATACAAATTCAAAAACCAATCGAAGAAGTTTTTGAAGGCATTGTAAATCCCGAAAAAATGACCAACTATTTCATATCCGAAAGTACAGGAAAAATGGAAACCGGAAAAGAACTAACCTGGAAATTCCCCGAATTCGATCAACGATTCCCCATAAAAAACATCACAACCAAAATCAACAGTTCCGTTTCATTTGTCTGGGACCCGGCAACCATAGTAACAATAGCACTGGAAGCTCAACCCGACAAAAGTACTGTTGTAAAAGTAACCGAAGACGGAAAAGAGTTCAATGAAGAAAACCTGAAATGGGCGATTGGAAACACCGAAGGTTGGGCCAATTTCCTTGCCTGCATGAAAGCCTATCTTGAATACGGAATACATCTGCGAAAAGGAGCGTTTGATTTTATGCGCGAAAATTAAGGATAATTAAAAAAAATTGAATCTTATTCTTTTTAAACTCCTTTCAATAAAGCTCGATTTATCAAAATAAATCTTCACAAACTAAAATGTGATGTATTTCATTATTCTTCTATAATTTTAACAGTACTATATTTAATATTTTGTCGATTATTATATTAACTAGAAACTTTTTTAATTAAATTTGGCTCAAACATTAACTAATTCACATTGAAAAAAGCACTCAAAATTCTCTTAAAAGCAGTCTTCTTTTTTTTAGGTTTCATCTTCATCTATGCACTATCGGCTTACACTCTTTCTAAAATCACAATTGACAAGGAAGATGATACAAAACCTGAGATTAAAATCTTTATCCTTACAAACGGCGTCCACACCGACATTGTGATGCCTACAAAAAACAGACAAATCGATTGGAGCCAAAAAATCCAGTTCCAAAATACTAAGACAGCAGATTCTACTTATCATTATATTGCTCTTGGCTGGGGAGACAAAGGATTCTATTTGGAAACACCCACTTGGGCCGACCTAAAAACTTCAGTTGCATTCAAGGCGGCAACCGGATTAAGCACAACTGCTATTCATGCAACTTATTACAAACAAATGAAATTAGGGAGCGATTGCAAATCAATGATGATTAGCAAAGAACAATATAATCGACTGATAACTTATATTACGAATAGTTTTCAGAAAGATGCAGATGGAAATTTTATAAACATTAAAACAAATGCAAATTACAGCAACTCAGATGCTTTTTATGAAGCAAACGGAAGCTATAGCATATTTCAAACCTGTAATTCTTGGGCGAACAAAGGACTTAAAGCAAGTGGTCAGAAATGTTGTTTTTGGACAATCACAGATACCGGAATTTTTTCAAAATACTAACCAAATATAAAATTATGATTCAAAAAACATCAAACGCATTTATTGCCGCATCATGGGTAGCTCTTGGAGCAGGGACAATTGGATTTATTGTTGGACTAGCAAGAGCTGAAATGCTATTAAACGAAAAAGGTTATTATTTTACTGTCTTATTGTTTGGCCTTTTCGCAGTTGTATCATTACAGAAAAGCGTTAGAGACAGACTTGAAAACATTCCAGTTACTGATATTTATTATGGAATCTGCTGGTTCGGGACTCTTGCATCAATCGTCCTTTTAACTATTGGTCTTTGGAACGCAACAATTCTGCCAAGCGAAAAAGGATTTTATGCTTTTGCTTTTTTATTGGCTTTGTTTGGTGCCATTTCTGTTCAAAAAAACACAAGAGATAATATCTCATTTATTAAACAAGATGAATAAAAATCAAATGAGCAACACAAAAAAAGCCCCAAAACTGGGGCTTTTTCATATTTATAGATTTGAGATTATTTGCTCAAATACATTTTCCTTCTAGAGTACAATTCGTAGAATTGATCGTCTTTCAAGTCATCGATAAACAAGATGCTTTCTCCTGTAGATTTCATTTCTGGTCCTAATGCTTTGTTTACATTCGGGAATTTGCTGAAAGAGAAAACCGGTTGTTTGATCGCAAATCCTTTCAATTGTGGATTAAAATCGAAGTCGGTTACTTTGCTGTGCCCTAACATTACTTTGGTAGCATAGTTTACATATGGCTCTCCATAAGCTTTTGCAATAAACGGAACCGTTCTTGAAGCCCTAGGATTCGCCTCAATGATGTAAACAATATCGTCTTTTATCGCAAACTGGATATTGATTAAACCTACAGTTTTTAAAGCTCTGGCAATTTTATGCGTATGGTCTTTTATTTGTTGCATCACGAATTCTCCTAAGTTAAAAGGAGGCAATGTAGCATTACTATCCCCAGAGTGAACTCCACAAGGCTCGATATGCTCCATAATTCCGATGATATAAACATTACCGTCAGCATCACAAATCGCATCAGCTTCTGCTTCGATAGCTCCGTCCAAATAGTGATCTAGTAATAATTTATTTCCTGGAATTGTTTTCAACAAGTCGATTACGTGCTCTTCTAACTCTTGTTTGTTGATTACGATTTTCATCCCTTGACCTCCTAATACATAAGAAGGACGAATCAATAATGGGAAGTCCAAAGAATCTGCTAGTTTAGAAGCCTCATCAGCCGTTTCTGCAATTCCGAATTTAGGGAAAGGAATATGTAACTCTGTCAATAAATCAGAGAAACGTCCTCTGTCCTCGGCTAAATCCAAGGCATCAAAACTCGTTCCGATGATTTTTACACCATATTTCGATAATTTTTCAGCCAATTTCAATGCAGTCTGACCTCCTAATTGAACGATTACACCTTCTGGTTTTTCGTGTTTGATGATGTCATAAATATGCTCCCAGAATACTGGCTCGAAGTATAATTTATCAGCTGTATCAAAGTCAGTCGAAACCGTCTCAGGGTTACAGTTGATCATGATCGTTTCATAACCACATTCTTTTGAAGCAAGAACTCCGTGTACACAAGAGTAATCAAACTCGATTCCTTGTCCAATTCTGTTTGGTCCTGAACCAAGAACAATTATTTTCTTTCTATCAGTTACAATACTTTCGTTATCAACATAACGCTCTCCGTTTGCTTTTTCAATTTCAGCTTCGAAAGTAGAGTAATAATAAGGAGTTTGCGCTTTAAATTCGGCTGCACAAGTATCAACCAATTTAAACACACGATTGATGTTCATTGACATACGCAAATTGTGAACATCACTTTCCACACAACTCATCATGTGAGCAATCTGTCTGTCGGCAAAACCTTTTTGTTTTGCTTCAAGCAATAATTCACGTGGCAAAGTATCTACTTTATAACCTGAAATTTCTTTTTCCAAAATATAAAGCTCTTCGTATTGTTTCAAGAACCACATATCGATTTTTGTGATTTCGTGGATGCGACTCAATGGAATTCCCATTGCAATTGCATCATAAATCACGAAAACACGATCCCAACTCGCATAAGTCAGTTTCTCGATAATTTGCTCATAATTTTTATATCCTTTTCCGTCAGCACCAATTCCGTTTCTTTTAATTTCAAGGGATTGAGTCGCTTTGTGAAGTGCTTCCTGGAACGAACGCCCAATTCCCATTACCTCACCTACCGATTTCATTTGAAGTCCCAAAGTTCTGTCAGCACCTTCGAATTTATCAAAGTTCCAACGCGGTATTTTCACAATCACATAATCCAAAGTAGGTTCAAAAAGAGCCGAAGTTGATTTTGTGATTTGGTTTAACAATTCATCAAGATTGTATCCAAGAGCAAGCTTAGAAGCAATTTTCGCAATTGGATATCCAGTTGCTTTTGATGCCAAAGCTGATGAACGAGACACACGAGGGTTGATTTCGATAGCCACGATATCTTCTTTTTCGTCTGGAGAAACAGCAAACTGTACGTTACATCCTCCAGCAAAGTTTCCGATACTACGCATCATCAATATTGCATAATCACGCAATTTTTGGAAAGTCGTATCAGACAAAGTCATTGCCGGTGCAACCGTGATCGAATCCCCAGTGTGGATTCCCATTGGATCCATATTTTCAATAGAACAAATAATAACTACGTTGTCATTTTTATCTCTCAATAATTCTAATTCATATTCCTTCCAACCCATTAAAGCTTTGTCAATCAAAACTTCGTGAATTGGAGATGCTTCCAAACCTCTTGTCAAAAGCTCATCAAAATCTTCTTTTTTGTAAACAACAGCTGCCCCGGTTCCTCCCAAAGTAAACGAAGGACGGATAACCAATGGGAAACCAAATTCCTGTGCAATCTCTTTTCCTTGTAAATAAGATGTAGCTGTTTTTGCTGGAGCGGTAGGAACGTTAATTCTTTCCAAAAGCTGTTTGAATTGCTCTCTGTCCTCGGTAATATTGATAGCATTAACATCTACCCCGATCAATCTTACTCCAAAATCTTGCCAAATCCCTTTTTCTTCAGCTTCCAAACACAGGTTCAAAGCCGTTTGTCCTCCCATTGTTGGAAGTACTGCATCAATCTGTGGATGTTCTTTAAGGATTTCAACAATAGACTTTGTCGTTAATGGCTTTAAATAAACATGGTCCGCCATAGATGGGTCGGTCATAATCGTTGCAGGATTGGAATTGATTAAGATTACTTCAATTCCTTCTTCGCGAATAGAACGTGCTGATTGTGAACCTGCATAATCAAATTCACAAGCTTGACCAATTACTATCGGACCTGAACCTATTATTAAAACTGATTTAATTGATGTGTCTTTTGGCATTTTATTATGTATTGTAGTTGTTTTTGATTTTATCACTTAAAGCATGACATTTGTTAGAAAAACACAAATTTCAAACTTAATAAAGCAGTACCGCTTGGGTATAAAAAAAGGCGATACTAAAAAAAGTAACGCCTTATAGATGTTTATACAAACATTATTTTTTGTGTCTAGGTTCGCTAGAAACAGTCAATTTATGTCTTCCTTTAGCTCTTCTACGCGCTAGAACTTTTCTTCCATTAGCAGAAGCCATTCTATCCATAAATCCGTGTTTATTTCTTCTTTTTCTTTTCGATGGTTGAAACGTTCTTTTGCTCATTGCTTTGTATATTTAAATCTTAATTATAGTATCTTTTTCTTTTTAGGTTTTGCTTATTTCAAAACCGAGTGCAAATATACAAAGACTTTTTTTTCTGGCAAGTAGTTTTTAAAAAATATTTTTAAATCCTTTTACTATCTTTGCAGCCACAAATATACATCAATTATGTTTAATAAAATTATAAAACTTATTCTAGCCGGACTTCTTGTAGTTGCTGGCGTTTACGAGATTGTCGATGACTCTGTAGGAAACGGAATTTTCCTTATATTATTGTCTGCAATCCCAATTTTTCTTTATTTCAAAAACGAATTTATTCTACTTGCCTTTTTAAAATTAAGAAAACAAGATTTTGCAGGAGCCAAAAAATGGCTGGCATACATCAAAAATCCAGAAACCGCTTTGGTTAGAAAACAACAAGGATATTTCAACTACCTACATGGAATCATGCTTTCGCAAACAAACATCAACCAAGCCGAAAAACATTTCAAAAAAGCTATCGAACTTGGATTATCCATGGACATGGATTTGGCTGTAGCCAAATTAAACCTAGCCGGTGTCGCTATGTCCCGCAGAAGAAAACTAGAAGCAACCGCTTTATTAAACGAAGCAAAGAAATTAGATAAGCAAAACATGCTTAAAGATCAAATCGCCATGATGAAAGAACAAATGAAGAAAATATAATCCCTGATTAATTCTTTATTCTATCATATTCCAAAAACCATCCTAAAACACGGATGGTTTTTTCATGTTAATGCATTACATCGGATTAATTTGTTATTCAACGTCATTTTTGTATTATTCAGAACAAAGGAGTACATTAGCACATCATTTCAGCCCCCTAAGTGATTTATGCGCAGTTTCTTATACACATTAATCTTGTTTCTGTCCTTGACTGCTTCCTATAGCCAAGACAAGATCACATACCTATCTGATGCCATAAAAGAGAACATTAATCCCTATAAAAAAGCAAGCAACAAAGCTTACGAAAAAAGAGAGATTGAAGAAGGAAAGATTCTTTTTGATTCTTTGGTAAAAAACAAGCTAATAGGGACAAAGTTTGACGATTTCAACTTAAAAGTCTATAAAGACAAAAACGTAAAAATAAACCGAATCCAAAAATCTGTTTTTATTATAACATACGCTTCTTGGTGTGTAATTCCCAAAGGAGAGATCCCCGCTTTAAATATATTAGCCAAAGAGCATCGCGACGACCTGCAATTTATTGTAGTTTTTTGGGACAAAAAAAAGGACATAAAAAATATCGCCAACAAATTTAACGAGCACATTAAAGTATGTTATGCGAACGAATACTATTCGAAAGATTCTCATATTGTAGCTACCATCAAGCACACTTTAGGCTTCCCTACCTCAATCTTTCTTGACGAAGATAAAAATGTCATAGCTATCAAACATTTTAACTACAAAACAAAAATAAAGGCCCCTATCAAAGAAGCCATAACCAACAGTTACAATTACTTCAGCAAAGATATCAATGAAAATTTGGTAAAAACACTTTAATAAAAAAAGAGCCACACATAATATGACTCTATAATATATTTTAATCCCAATTCTTACACTTCATACTTTTGGCCCAAAATAATTTTAGGCAAATTCAAATTCAACCATTTGTATTTTGTTAAAATCATTATATGACTACCTCCTTTCACAACTATACAATCCTCTATATTTTTAATTGGAAAAATATCATCGACATCTCCGTGTAAATGTACCACTTCGTGATCAACCACATTTCTATCCCACAAAACAACCTGCTCAATAGCCCAATCTAAATAATGCTCGTTTCGCACCGAAAGGAATTTTTCGTACAATTTCAGCCTTTCATTCACCTTTTTTCCAAAAGAAAATCGGGCAAAACTTTCAATATTTTGAGCAAAACTTACCGGAATTAACTTATAGGCCTTCGTCTTTTTGGCAATCTGTATTCTTTTAGGAAATTCCAAATTACTCTTTACACTGGATATAATTATAACTTTGCGGGTAGGAATAAAATGTTTCATTTCCTGAACCAAAATACCTCCAAAAGAAACTCCTATCAAAACCGGATTTTCATGTTTAATCTTTCCCACCATCCGCTTGGCGTAATTCGACAAAGACTCCTTTTCCTTTGGAATTTCCCACTCCAAAAAAAACATTTCAAATTCGGATTCAGGAAGCCTTATTCTTTCAAAAATCGCGGAACTTGCCGCCAAACCCGGCATAAAATAAACAGGAATCTTGTCCATAACTAACTTTGTATTATTCAATACACATATTCGTCAAATCGCTCTTAAAATTAAATATTTTTATTCCCATTTTGAGACCTATTTCAAACAAATATCAAAACAAAATACAGTAGTAAATTCATTTTTTACAAAACTTTGCTTTGCAATAAAACACAAAAAACAATCATAACTGATTACCAAATGATTATCTTTGCATATTATTTAAAAAAGTCTTCATTTCAATCAATAAAACCAAAATGGAAGCCACTATAAAATTAGAAATTAAAGACAATACTTTTGCACAACAATTCGAAACAAAAGTAGAATCCGGAATAATTTCTGTTGAATATTCGATTCAGGAAAAAAAATTATTCCTAACCAAGATCAACGTTCCCAAGGATTACAATGACGAAGAGTTTATTACCAATTTCCTAAAAAACATTATGGAAATCGCTAATGAGAAGAAAGCAAGAGTAGTTCCCATTCATCCAAAAATTGTTGTTTTCTTTAAAAAGAATCCAATCTACAAAGAATTACTTCCGGCAGGAATACGAATTTAAAACCATAAAAAAGGCAGAAGTTTTATTTCTTCTGCCTTTTTTCTTAGAATTGAAAATTATTTTTCAATTTCTTTCATGCTATCCATTTTCTTGTGAGCCAAGAAACCGGTAATATCTTCAAAATGCTCAACAACACGTTTGTTTCCAAATTCAAAAACTTTTGTTGCCAGTCCATCAAGGAAATCACGGTCGTGAGAAACCAAAATTAAAGTTCCGTCAAAATCACGCAAAGCATCCTTAATAATATCTTTGGTTTTCATATCCAAGTGATTCGAAGGCTCATCCAGAATAAGTAAGTTCACAGGCTCAAGCAATAATTTAATCATAGCCAAACGTGTTTTCTCTCCACCGGAAAGCACTTTAACTTTCTTAGTAATATCATCTCCCTGAAACATGAAAGCTCCCAAAATATTTTTAATTTGAGTTCTAATATCACCTACTGCAATTGCATCGATAGTTTCAAAAATAGTAGCATTCTCATCCAACAATGAAGCCTGATTCTGCGCAAAATAACCAATTTGAGAATTGTGTCCAATTTCGACAGAACCACTATCAACGCCAATTTCCTTCATGATAGCTTTGATCATTGTTGATTTTCCTTCTCCATTTTTCCCGACAAAAGCAACCTTCTGCCCTCTTTCAATCACAATATTGGCATCTTTAAAAACCACATGATCTCCATAGGATTTCGACATTTCTTTCACAATAACAGGATATTGCCCTGAACGCGCTGACGGAGGAAATTTTAATCGCAAAGCAGAAGTATCCACCTCATCTACTTGAACTATTTCTAATTTTTCAAGCATTCTAACACGTGACTGAACAGCATCTGTTTTTGAAAAAGTCCCTCTAAAACGCTCAATAAAAGCACGATTATCAGCAATCATTTTTTGTTGCTCGTCATACGCTTTTTGCTGGTGAATACGACGGTCTTTTCTCAATTCCAAATAATGAGAATATTTAGCTTTGTAATCATAAATACGCCCCATCGTTACTTCAATCGTACGATTCGTAATATTATCAACAAAAGCCCTGTCGTGCGAAATTACCACAACCGCTTTAGCTGAATTAATCAAGAAATCTTCCAACCACTGAATACTTTCAATATCCATGTGGTTTGTAGGCTCATCCAGCAAAATCAAATCGGGTTTACGTAAAAGAATTTTAGCCAATTCAATTCGCATTCTCCAACCTCCTGAAAACTCAGATGTTTGACGCGTAAAATCTTCACGAACAAATCCAAGTCCCATCAATATTTTCTCAACTTCAGCCTCATAATTCACCTCTTCGATAGCATAAAATTTCTCGCTTAAGTCCGAAACTCTTTCGATTAATTTCATATAAGCATCACTTTCGTAATCGGTACGAACAGTCAATTGCTCATTTATATCATCAATTTCAGCTTTCATGCTAAAAATTTCGCTAAAAGCTTTCGAAGCCTCTTCCATCACCGTAGCATTGTCTTTGGTCAACAAATGCTGAGGCAAATAAGCAACAACCGCTTCTTTCGGAACAGAAACACCACCCGTAGAAGGCTTACTTTCACCCGCAATAATCTTCAAAAGTGTTGATTTACCAGCACCATTTTTCCCCATAAGGGCAATCTTATCATTTTCATTTATAGCAAAAGAAACATCACTAAAAAGAGTTGTACCACCAAATTGAACCGAAATATCGTTAATTGTAATCATTTAGACTTTTAGATTTTAGACTGCTTTGATTTTTAAAATCTCAACAGGTATTTTTTTTGAAGGTGCAAAGATAGATTAATTAGATAATTAGGCAATTAGAAAATGTGTCAATTTGATAATTGACCCATTTTATGCTTAAAACAAAAAAACTCCGCAAAGCATTTAACTTCGCGGAGCATTATCTAATTATCAAATTGACTAATTCATTGAATTAAATTAGTCATTTCTCCATTTTTTAGATTCATCAAAAACATGCTGTAAAATAGCAGCTTCTTTTTCATCAAATTCAACACCTCTGCGCCCCATAACCAATCTTGCCGTTTCAAAAGCTTTTTTGGTCACATAAGTCGTAAATCCGGTTGCACCACCCCAAGAAAAACTCGGCACAAAATTACGAGGAAAACCACTTCCAAAAATATTAGCACTCACCCCTACTACAGTTCCGGTATTGAACATAGTATTGATTCCGCATTTACTGTGATCTCCCATCATCAATCCGCAAAACTGAAGACCTGTTTTGACAAAACTCTCGGTTTCGTAACTCCACAATTTCACTTCTTCGTAATTGTTTTTTAGGTTCGAGTTATTACTATCAGCGCCAATGTTACACCATTCCCCTAAAACAGAATCACCAAGGTATCCTTCATGTCCCTTATTGGAATTAGCAAAAATAACCGCATTCTTAACCTCACCTCCTATTCGGGAATGAGGACCAACGGTAGTTGCACCATAAATTTTGGATCCCATTTTCACCTGTGCATTGTTTCCTAAAGCAAATGGCCCACGTATAACAGCACCTTCCATTATTTCAGAATCTTTACCTATATATATTGGACCTGTTGACGCATTCAAAGTAACAAATTCTAATTTTGCCCCTTCTTCAATAAAAATATTCTCTGGAGCAATTACATTTACACTTTGAGGTATTGGCTGTGACTTTTTATTCTCAGTCAAAAACTCAAAATCTTCACGGATTGCTGCATCATTCTTAGAAAAAATATCCCAAGTACGCTCTATCGTAATGCAATCATCATTGTATTCCAGAATCTCGTAAGTATCAAAATCTACTGATTCCTGTTCGCCTTTTGTATAAAAAGCGATAACATCTTCTCCTCTAAAAATAGCCTGATCAGGCCCTAAATTAGTAATCATTTCCACCAAAACTGAATTGGGCAGATAGGAAGCGTTAATCATTACATTTTCTTCCAATTCAACCATTGGAAATTTCTCCGACAAATACTCCTCTGTAACTGTTGTTGTGGTAGAACCTAAATGCGCTTCCCATTTCTGGCGAATCGTCATAATTCCAACAAGAACATCAGCTACTGGACGGGTAAAAGTAAATGGCAACAAAGCATTTCGAGCGGGGCCGTCAAAAAGTATGTAGTTCATAAATTAAATTATAAATCGTTTAAATCTGATTTGGTTATCGGCCGCAAAGTTACAACTAATTTTAATGTTTAAGGAAGTAAGAGACTACACACAGCTAAAATATTTTAGTAATTTCCCATAAAAAAAGCCCCGCAAAATGCGAGGCTTTTTATGTGTTTGAACACACTAAAATTATTTAACGTGTTTAGCGTATTTAGTTTTGAATTTATCAATACGTCCAGCAGTATCGATAAGTTTAGATTTACCTGTGTAAAAAGGGTGAGAAGTTCTAGAAATCTCCATTTTTACAACTGGATATTCAACACCTTCGTGAATAATAGTTTCTCTAGTCTCAGCAGTAGATTTAGTGATAAAAACTTCGTCATTTGACATGTCTTTAAAAGCAACTAATCTGTAATTTTCTGGGTGTACACCTTTTTTCATCTTGAATCTTTTTTATTTGTTAATTATAATTTGCCTTGAAGCTTTTCTTCTTACAGAAAAGGTATAGACCCACTATAACTTTTTGTTTTTACTTTATTATTTTGAGTTTGCAAATTTACACTTATTTTTTAATATACAAACCTTTGCATTAGTTTTTTTATATCATCGTAAAAATCATTTTTTACACTCCCATATTTTGGGAATTACTATATTTGTGGATTATTTAAAATCTATTACTAATGGTAAATGAAATTGTAAAAAGAAACGGAATAAGTTTCGGGGTACTAATCGGAATTGTTTCAGCACTAATAACAGCAACAATATATGCTGTAAACATCAATCTTTTTATTTCAGGTTGGCTTGGAGCATCCATTATTGGGATCTATATTATCATTTCTATTGTTTTATTGGTAAAAACAAAAAAAGACTTGAAAGGGGTTTTTCCTTACAAAGATGCTTTTACCACTTATTTTATTGCAGCAGTTATTGGCATAGCAATTTCAACTTTATTCAATATTATTCTATTCAATTTTATTGATCCATCTCTCAAAGACACTTTAAAAGAATTAACGGCAAAATACACTGTAGAAATGATGAAGAAATTTGGAACCCCAACCTCTGCCATCAATGAAGCCATGAAAAAATTAAACGAAAACAACCCTTATTCAGTAATTGAATTATTAAAAGGTTCAGTTTACAATATTGTTTTCAATTCTATTTTTGGTTTATTAATGGCCGCGTTCTTTAAAAGCAACACTACACAGCAAGCATACAAATAATGAATTTATCAATACTCATACCGCTTCTAAACGAAGAGGAATCACTGCAAGAATTGTACACTTGGATTATTTCGGTAATGAAATCTAACAATTATAGTTATGAAATCATTTTCCTTGATGACGGAAGTACTGATGAATCCTGGAACCTCATTTCGGGATTTGCTGCTGAAAATCCAAACGTAAAAGGAGTTCGGTTTATGAAGAATTTTGGAAAATCACAGGCTTTGCATGCTGGTTTTGCAAAGGCAAAAGGCGATGTAATTATCACCATGGATGCCGATTTGCAAGACAGTCCTGATGAGATTCCGGAATTGTTTGAAATGATTACCAAAGAAAAATACGATTTGGTTTCGGGTTGGAAAAAGAAACGTTACGACTCTGTTGTAGCCAAAAATCTTCCTTCGAAACTATTTAATTGGGCTGCCAGAAAAACATCCGGTGTTGAACTGAACGATTTCAACTGCGGATTGAAAGCCTACAAAAATGTTGTGGTTAAAAACATTGAAGTATCTGGGGAAATGCACCGATACATCCCGGTTTTGGCCAAAAATGCCGGTTTTGGAAAAATTGGCGAAAAAGTGGTTCAACACCAAGCCAGAAAATATGGTGAAACCAAATTTGGGATGGAGCGTTTCATCAATGGTTTCCTTGATTTGATTACGATTTGGTTCCTTTCCCGATTTGGAAAAAGACCAATGCATTTATTTGGCGCAATAGGTTCCTTAATGTTTATTCTTGGATTTTTATCAGCGGGATACATTGGCGGATCAAAACTATATCATATGTATATGGGAATGCATTATAGCTTGGTAACCAACAATCCCTGGTTTTATATTTCCTTGACAACAATGGTTTTGGGAACACAATTGTTCTTAGCAGGATTTCTTGGAGAAATTATTTTGAGAACCAAGCACAACGAGGAACGTTACAAGGTTGCCAGCGAAGTGAATTTTTAATTCCTCACCCCCGACCCCTCTCCAAAGGAAAGGGAAGCAAGGACGTGACAAAATAGCGCTTGAAATTATTTTTTGAAGTTGCAAATTGTGACCTCAAAAAATTTAAAAATAAATTAATTACAAAAACTGAGCTTGTCGCTTTGGCATATTAGCCCTGATAGAAGTGGAAACCCTTTTTTGAATAAATCTATTTTTTCCTGAACGGGCAGAGCGACCAACGGAAGCTCCTGACAGTTCTTGGGAAAAAAGATTTAAGAAAAAAAGGTTGTAACGAATAGCAGGACGAAGCTCCTAATAAAAATGACTAATAATTTAAACTAAAAATAAAATGCACATTCCTCAAAACATTTTAGATGCTTTAAACGAATGGTTGACACCAACATTCGACAACGAAACACAAGTAGCGGTTAAAGAATTAATGACCACTTCACCAAAAGAATTGGAAGATAGCTTTTATAAAAATTTAGAATTCGGAACGGGCGGTATGCGCGGTGTAATGGGAGTTGGGAACAACCGTATCAACAAATATACGCTTGGAAAGAACACTCAAGGACTTTCCAATTATATGCACTCTGTGTTTCCGGGAGAGGCTTTGAAAGTTGTTATTGCTTACGATTGCCGTCATAACAGTCAAACTTTGGCCAAAGTGGTTGCCGATGTTTTCTCTGCCAATGGAATTCAGGTGTATTTATTTTCGGACTTGAGACCTACTCCGGAATTGTCTTTTGCACTTAAATATTTAGGATGCCAATGCGGTATTGTACTAACGGCTTCACACAATCCGCCGGAATACAATGGTTACAAAGTGTATTGGCAAGATGGCGGGCAAATTGTTCCTCCACAGGACGGAGAAATTATCCAAGCAATCGAAAAATTGAATTACAACGAAATCAATTTTGCTGCTGATGAAAAATTAATACAATATATTGATACCGAAATCGATGAGGCTTTTGTAAAATCATCTGTTGAAAACGCTAGTTTCAACACGGCACAAGAAGCTAAAGACAACTTGAATATTGTATTTACTTCTTTACACGGAACTTCGATCATGTCTGTTCCTGCAACTTTGGAAAAAGCGGGATATAAAAACGTGAACATCGTTCCGGAGCAAGCTAAACCGGATGGAAATTTCCCAACAGTAAAATCTCCAAACCCTGAAGAACCGGAAGCTTTGACAATGGCCCTTGCTTTGGCTGACAAACTAAATGCTGATATTGTTGTGGGTACCGACCCTGACTGTGACCGTTTGGGAGTTGCTGTTAGAAACAACGAAGGCAAAATGATTTTGTTAAACGGAAATCAAACCATGATTTTGATGACGGCTTTCTTATTGGAACAATGGAAAAAAGCCGGAAAGATAAACGGAAAACAATTTGTGGGCTCTACGATTGTTTCTACACCAATGATTATGGAACTGGCAACTGCTTATGGCGTGGAATGTAAAGTGGGATTGACCGGATTCAAATGGATTGCCAAAATGATTAAAGATTTCCCTGAACTGCAATTTATTGGTGGTGGAGAAGAAAGCTTTGGTTTCATGGTTGGTGATGCGGTTCGTGATAAAGATGCGGTTGCGGCCACTTTATTGATTTGCGAAGTTGCAGCACAAGCTAAAGCCAAAGGAACTTCGGTTTACAACACTTTATTACAATATTACGTGGACTTTGGTTTCTACAAAGAACATTTGGTTTCCCTTACCAAAAAAGGAAAAGAAGGATTGGCTGAAATCAACCAAATGATGGTTTCTTTACGCGAAAATCCTTTGAAAGAAATCAACGGACAAAGAGTCGTAATGGTAGAAGATTATAAATCATCAATAGCCAAAAACTTGTTTACAGGTGAAGAAGAAACAATGGATATACCAAAATCTGATGTATTAATTTATTATACTGAAGATGGTTCTAAAATTTGCGCCAGACCAAGTGGAACTGAACCTAAAATTAAATTTTACATCAGCGTAAAAACCGAATTAGACAGCGTTGCCAATTTTACCAAAGTGGAAGAAACTTTGAACGAAAAAATTAAAAATATAATTACTGCAATGCAGTTGAGCTAATTCATTTTGCAATAAAAAAATCAATTTAATTAGTATAAACCATGCTAATTAAATTGATTTTAACACAACCAAAAAAATGATAGATTCTAATTTACTTAAATTAATCCCCTACACAAAAGCCTACAGAAGCCATATAGTTTGGAATATAATCCACAACGTATTATATGCTTTATTTAGCACCATTTCAATGTTGACATTGCTTCCAATGCTAGAAGTGCTTTTTGGCAAAACAAGATCTATCCAAAAGGAGCCTGTTTATCCAGGAATCGGAGGAATATTGGATTATTCCAAAGACTTGCTCTACTACAATATCTCCGAATTAACCAAAGAAAGCGGGCCTCAATTTGCCTTATTATTGGTTGTATCGCTAGTAATTTTTACATTTTTGCTAAAAAATTTATTCAACTATTTAGCATCGTACCATATTATGCATCTTAAAAATGGCGTGCTGAAAGACTTAAGGCAAACCATGTACGATAAAATCATTGAGTTACCGGTTTCTTATTATTCCGAAAAAAGAAAAGGAGACGTAATGGCAAGAATGCTCGGTGATGTTGGAGAAGTGCAAAATTCATTTTTTTCAATATTAGAACTTGTAGTAAAAGAACCATTGACCATTATTTTTGCTATAATCACCATGTTTGCCATCAGCGTGAAACTTACTATTTTCGTATTGGTTTTCATTCCGATTTCAGGATTGGTAATTTCAAAAATCGGAAAGAATCTAAAAGCGAAATCATTGCTAGCCCAAAATGAAGGCGGTCACTTAATATCAATAGTTGAAGAAAGCTTAAGTGGTTTAAAAGTCGTAAAAAGCTATAATGCCGAAAACAGCTTCAAAAAGAGCTTTAACGATTCGATCACACGCCTTCTAAAACTATCCAACAGCATAGGAAACAAAAATAACTTGGCCTCTCCGTTAAGCGAATTCATGGGAATTACAACAATTGCTATATTGCTTTGGTATGGCGGAAATTTGGTTTTGGTTCAAAAGACATTGGATGGAGCGTCATTTATTATTTATCTAACATTGGCCTATAATATTCTTACCCCTGCAAAATCAATTTCAAAAGCATCTTACTCTGTAAAAAATGGATTAGCCGCTGCAGAGCGCGTCTTTGAAGTATTGGAGGTGGAAAATGAAATTACAGATAAAGAAAATGCCATTAGAAAAACCACTTTCGACGATTCCATTCACCTTGACAACATCAATTTCAGATATGAAAAAGAAAATGTCTTAAAGGACTTCTCGCTTGAAGTCAAAAAAGGACAAACTGTTGCCCTTGTTGGACAATCAGGAAGCGGGAAAAGTACCATTGCCAATTTACTAACTCGTTTCTACGACGTAAACGAAGGAAGCATTACTATCGATGGAATTTCTATAAAAGACATGGAAATGCATTCGCTCCGAGGATTAATGGGATTGGTTACCCAAGACAGCATTTTATTCAATGATACTATTAAAGCTAATATTTCACTAGGAAAACAAGGCGCAACCGATGAGGAAATCATTGAAGCATTGAAAATAGCAAATGCTTATGAATTCGTGCAAGACCTTCCTCTCGGTATTTACACAAACATTGGCGACAGCGGAAACAAACTTTCCGGTGGTCAAAAACAACGCCTTTCAATTGCCCGAGCTGTTTTGAAAAATCCTCCAATTATGATTTTGGACGAAGCAACATCTGCTTTGGATACCGAAAGCGAAAAATTCGTTCAGGTTGCTCTTGAAAACATGATGCAAAACCGAACTTCAATCGTAATCGCTCACCGCCTTTCGACAATTCAAAAAGCAGATTTAATTGTCGTTATGAAAAAAGGAAGAATAGTTGAGCAAGGAAAACACGACGAACTTATTGCAATGGATGGCACATATAACAAATTGGTAATGATGCAGTCGTTTGAATAGATTAATTTTGAAATAAAAAGTTGAGAAGGGTTATAAGGTTTACAAGTTTAGCATATAAACTAAACTTTATAACCTTTCTAAGCTTACAAACTTTATAGAAGCAATGTACCTCAACAATCCTAACATAAAACTTCCGGAAGATTCAGATACCATTGTGTGGAAATACCTAGACTTGTCGAAGTTCTTGGATTTGTTGCTTTCCCGAAAACTATTTATGTCACGGTCGGATAAATTTGAGGATCAATACGAAGGTACTTTTAGCGAACCTACGTTTGAGGAAATCAAAAAACTCTCCATTGACAATCCTGATTTTTTGAATTACTACAAAACACATCGGGAAAAAGTAGCCATAAGTAGTTGGCACATCAATGAATATGAATCGTTTGCCATGTGGCAAATTTTCACCCAAAACAGCGAAGGATTAGCCATACAGTCCACAGTAAAAAGGCTTCAGGACGCACTGCACCCAGAAAACAATCACAAGCAATACATTGGCGAAGTCAATTATATCGATTACAAAAAAGAATACATTCCGTTTGACGACATGTTTTTCCCTTTTTTGTTCAAACGAAAAAGTTTTCAGTACGAGCGTGAAGTGCGCATCATCACTGACGTGGCCGAAGACAACATCAAATTAAACGACGGTTTGAAAATCAATGTAGACATCAACCAATTGATTGAAAAAATCTACATTCATCCCAAATCTGAGAATTGGTATAAAAATTTGGTGATTCAGTTGGTAAAACAACTAGGATTTGATTTCCAAATTGAAAAATCTGATTTGGAGAGCGATATTTTGATTTAGGATTTTTGAGCTAGAAATTACACCTATCAAAAATTTAAAAAAAAATTACCATTAAGATATTAAGTTTCATTAAGCATTACGCATACTTAACTTCCTTAATCTCTTAATGGTAAAAAATATATTTTGATTTCTAGATCGGATTATAACTCTCCGCTTTCCAATCTTTACTTGTTAAGTCAATATAATAGTAATGCACCACATCTTTACTATCAAATTTTCCATTCTTGCTGGTATCTTCAACCGTTCTAAAATACAGTCGCTTTTGCGATTCGATTAAATTCCAATCAATCAATTCCTGAAAATCGGGTGAAACTTTAGTAAAGTTATCCCCGCTAATATCACTCAAATACAAGGTCGTAATATCGCTCACATCCAATTTTCCATCTTTATTGGTGTCAATGTCCATCATTGAATACACCATAATTTGTCTCTTTATTTTAGCAGAAACATCTTTCAGGTAAGTTGCAGTTTGAATCAAAACAGTCTTATCTGTCAAGGCTTTTATCGAATCGGAACCAATTCTTTGAAATTTAAGATTTTGTAAATAACCGGTTATTTCATTCTCCGAAGCGTTTGATATCGTAAAACTCGCATCATTCACGCTCGAAGATCCATATCTGTTTTTCGAACCTTTTTCAAACACATTCAAATCCCCCACCGGATGTATCAAATAATTCGTTCCTTCCAGTTGTATCGGCAAATCGGCAATTTCTATCTGAGTGGTATCCACTTTGGCGGCCTCCCTTACTCCTTTGGACGCTCCATAAATCACTTTCGGTTTTTCAACCTCCTCTTTACAACTTGCCAAAAGCAAAAGTGAAATCCCAATATAGGCGAAATGTGATCCTCTCATAATATTTTACTATTTAAAATAATCTCAAATGTAATCATTTTTAAAAATCGGAAGAAACTATACAACAGATTTTATTCTCCCACTCATTCATCAAAAAAAGTCGAATATTTATTTTTGGGAGCAGAAACATTAAGCCTTTTCAGCAAGCATTGTTCCCGCTATCCGCTATATCTTTTCCTTTTTAAAGAAAAAAGGAAAAGGATGTCGCTTCTATCGGGGCTAAAAACCAGCATTTTTGCTTTTTACAGTTTCTCCAAAAACAATCTTCAAAGACTACAACCTCACATTCAACTTTAAGTTAAAAACTCGTGTGGTCATATAATTTGGAATTGCATATTCCGTTTTCGTATAAACATCCCGAACCCAAGTATTCGTTATAGCATTTTGATTATCAAAAAGATTGAAAATCTCAAATCCTAAAGACAGTTCTTTAAAGTTCTTGAAAAAATTCCTATTGGACATCCCCGTTTTCTGATCGATAAAAACTTTTGAAAACCCTACATCTGCACGACGATAATCATTCAATCGGTTTTGGTACAAATAAGGATCAGCATAAGCCGGAGAACCACCAGGTAATCCAGTGTTGTAAACCAAATTCAAATACAATTTCAAACTCGGAATTTTAGGCATATAATCCTGGAACAAAAGTCCAAATTTCAAGCGTTGGTCAGTTGGTCTAGAAATATATCCTCTATTATCGATATTCTCTTCAGTTTTCATATAACCAAAACTAACCCAAGAATCCGTTCCAGGAACAAATTCACCATTCAAGCGCAAATCCAATCCTTGCGCATAGGCAACCGCATTATTGTCTGCTGCATAACGAATCCTTACATTATCAATCGTATAAGGATTCACATCTGTCATCTTTTTATAATAAGCTTCGGTAACCAATTTAAAAGGTCGTTGCCACATTTTGAAACTATAATCATTTCCCAAAACAAAATTTAAAGATTTTTGAGCTTTAACATCAGGCTGTACCACGCCGTTATAATCGCGCAACTCCCTATAAAAAGGAGGTTGACTATAAACCCCAACAGTAAACCTAAAAAGCATATCTTTTTTCCAATCGGGTTTGATGGCAAATTGCCCCCTCGGACTAAAAACAGTTTGCAAATTGCTTTCTAAATTATCTCCCGTCACTTCCCAACTCTGCATTCGGGCACCCAAATTATACCAAATTTCATTTCTTCCCCAGTTATCTTTTCGTCCCCATTGCGCATAAGCCGAAAATCGGTCAATGTTGGTAAAGTTTTTGGCTTTTACATATTGATACGGAATCAACAGACCTTCATAAGGCTGATAAGGCTCATCATTTTTGGGCAATACAATTGGCGGTCGTATAGAAAATCCGGCCGAGTCAATAACTTCCCATTCCGAAATTCGATCACGGATATTTTCTCTGGTGTATTTTACTCCCCATTCGATTTGGTTTTGCTTCCAATTTTTCAAACCTTTCACTTCCAAATTAGCAATTAAAGCATCTAAATCATTTCGAGCGTGATTGAGCTGCGAACCCACGCCTCTTGAATAAGTTATATCACCATAAGTATCCGAACCGATATTTGTATCAACTTCACCCAAACGGTATTGCGCATAAATATCAAAATATTCCTGTTCTATTGTATGAAATACCGATCCAATAAATTTCAGTGTAAAAGTATCATCCACCTCATAGGTCGTTTTCAATGCTCCAAAATAAGTACTGTATTTATCTTTTTCTATACCATTGTAATAAACGGCAAGAGCCATTGGAGCATCGGCTGTACCAAAATTGGTTTGACGCGTCAATGGTTGATACAAATACTTATTTTGAGAAATATTTCCTAGAAAACTCCATTGCCATTTGGCTGAAGCCTGATAATTGATATTAGTTTGTAAATCGGCAAAAGTTGGAGTGTAATTGGTTTGCGTTTCCTGACTGTTCACAAGTAGGCTGTTATTTCGATACCTTATTCCCGTAATCGCCGACCATTTTTTATCTTTTGAAACTGCATCGACAGAAAGACTTCCGCCAAGAAAGCTCATTTCAAGATTGGCACCAAATTGTGTCGGGTTTCTATAAGTAATGTCCAAAACCGAAGACATTTTGTCTCCATATTTCGCCTGAAAACCTCCCGCCGAAAATTCAATATTCTGAACCAAGTCAGTATTCGTAAAACTCAATCCTTCCTGTTGTCCCGACCGAATCAAAAATGGACGATAAACTTCGACCTCATTCACGTAAACCAGATTCTCGTCATAATTACCGCCACGAACAGAATATTGTGTACTCAATTCATTATTCGAATTGACTCCCGGCAATGTTTTCAAAACATTTTCGATACCGGCATTGGCTCCAGGAATAAGACGAATGTCCTTGGCTTCAAAAGTAATAATACCCTGAACCGTTTTTTTATTATTGCTATTGATTACAACCTCTCCCATCTGCTCCTCATAAGCGTTCATATTCATGTTGAACTCATAAACTTCATTTAAGGATAATAAAAGTTTTAAACTAACTTTTTTTAAAGAGACATGTGTAAATTCAACGATTACATTTTGATTCGAAGGGACAGCAATTTGATAAAACCCCTTTCCATTAGTTTGAGTTTTAGAATCGGAGCACGATACATTCACGCCTTCAACCGGAAGGTTTTTTTCGTTCAAAACGATCCCTTTTACAAAAGCCGTTTGAGCAAATGAATACATTCCCATCCATAAAAAAATAAAAAGACAAAGGGATTTAGAAATATTCAATTGATTTTACTTTTACTGTTTTTGATTTCTTAAAAAACGAGTTTCAAAGGTAGAAGAATTCCCTACATTATCAACAACAACAACTTTTAATTGATTCTCCCCTTCAGCAACAATTCCGTCACTAAAGTCATGCGTCAAAACCCCTGTTTTGTTATCATACTCCATCAAAATCCATTTCCCGTTTAGATAACCATTATACGATTTAATCCCCGACATATTATCCGAAATGCTTACCTGAAGTAATTTCTGATTATCCAATCTTTTCCCTTCAATAGTTTTTGCGATTTTTATTGTTGGCGCTATTGTGTCAATTGCTAATTTATAGCGTCCCAATATTTTCACTCTGGTTTCATAAACATTGCTTTTTTCGCGAGTCGAATTATAACTTACTCTGTTGCCTTCTATTCTCCCAATGAAAACTTTGTCTTTTTTATTAGCAGGAAAAGCATCACTCGCCATTGTAATTGTAAAGTTGGTGTGCGCTGGTACAATATCTTCGTGAACTGTCATAACATTATCCTTTACATCAAAATTCAAATTAAAATCGTTGTAAAATGTCCCTGCCGGAAAAAATACTGAACACTTATTTTTTTCAAAAAAACAATCTTTTGAAGCTTTCACAACGTAATTAGCGACAGCCGATTCTTTTTCGATTATTGGAGTCAACATATCATATTCGACCGGAATAGAAATTATCGTTTTGTTTCCATAATAATCGGAAACCTGTAAACCACAAACCGAAGTCAGGTTGGGCTGGGTTACCAAAACGCCATTTGATTCATCAGCCTTAATAATGCTTAAATTATATGGCGGATCCATAAACAATTTTTGAATCCTTTGTCCTGTCTTTTTATATTTTGCATAATCGATTAAAGCATTTACATATCGCATTTCATCAAATGCATACGTATTGAATTGGTAACCAAAAATCGATTTTCCGTTGCAGGTCAAATTCACATCAAAAACTCCATTTCGATTAAAAGAAACATCATCGTAATCATAAGCTATGACTCCAAAACCAATTTTACCGTTGGCAACAACTTTATCAGCCATATAAGTTCCGTCCTTTTGCAGCGATAAATTAATCGGTATAGGACGCTGCGAATGATTTACGGTTGTTTTGGAATCCAACGGATAAGCATACAAGTTGGTAACAATCGGTTTCTTGGTGTCCTTCATCAAGGCGTCAAAACCAAAGAACATCGGGTTAATAATTTTCTCGGTTTTAGTATCCCTAAATTCAAAATGAAGATGTGGCCCCTCAGAAGCACCCGTATTTCCAGAAAGTGCAATTAATTGTCCTTTTTTAACTGGCATTTCATTGGGCTTGAAATACATTTCAATTTCAAAAGACTGTTCTTTATAATGCGTTTTCTTTATAAAACTCTCAATCGAATCCGTAGCTCTTTGCAAATGGCCATACACTGAAGTAAATCCGTTTGGGTGATCGATATAAATAGTTTTTCCATTTCCAAAAGTAGAAATCTTAATTCTGGATACATAACCGTCAGCAACAGCATGTACTTCCAGGCCTTCTTTTTGAAGTGTTTTCATATCAAAACCCGCGTGAAAATGATTGGGTCTCAATTCACCAAAATTCCCTGACAATTGTAAAGGTATATCTAATGGAGGACGAAAATAATTCTTCGGGTAATTTGTTTGAGCAAAAAGAAAACTGGTAAAAAGGATAGATAAAAGGGAAAATTTCATAGGTAAGTATATATTTATTTTCAACGATCATTTGTAATTCGCATATCTTGATCAGTTCTAAGAATCAATTTCTATACATGCTCATTTCATAGAATACATTTTCGCTAAGATAAAAAAAGGAAGCTATCCTCACAAGGTAAAACAAATACAAAATTTAATCATTTGATATACAAATAGTTAATTAATTTAACGTAAAAAAATCGATAAAATATTGCATTAATAAAAAGGAATACTAACTTTGTAAGATTAAGTAATGAATAGGAATTATAATGAGTGTGATTGCAGAAATAATTGATACTCTAGAAAATAAGATTGGAAAACTTTTTTTAAAAATAAAAAGTTTAGAGCAAAACAATCAAGAATTACAGATAGAGTTGAAAAATGCTGCACTGTTGATACAAAACCAATCCAAAGAGATTGAAACGTTAAAAACACAACTGGAAACGCTCAAAATAGCCAATACATTATTAGGCAGCGACGACAATAAGAGAGATACAAAGCTTAAAATAAATTCAATAATTCGTGAAATTGATTACTGCATAGCCCAGCTATCAGATTAATAAAAAAATGGACGAAAAGCTTAAAATTAAAATATCAATTGCTGACAGGGTTTACCCATTAACGGTAGATTTTGCTCAGGAAGAAGGACTTAGGAGTGCTTCCAGAAAAATTGATGCGATGATAAAGCAATTTGAAGAAAATTATGCCGTGAGAGACAAGCAAGATGTATTGGCAATGTGTGCTTTACAATTTGCCTCTCAAGTAGAACAAAAACAGATTGACAACATTATAAATGGTGAGGAAACCATTGATAGATTAAACAAAATCAATTTGCTTTTGGACGACTATCTCGAAAAATAGAAAACGAACGTTCTTTACATAGACTAAGATACTGCCTACATTAGTTCATATTGGTAAACTCAACACTAACAATTTAGAATGAGCAAATCGTCACTACTATAGCATGCCACGCTTCGGCGAGGAAACTTGAACAGTGAGTTAGCTCAAAACTTGTCTATACGAGTTTATACAACTTCTAATGTAGGCTTTTTTTATATATTAATTTTTTAACAAACATGGAAATCATAACAATAATTATTTCAGCAGTTATAGGTATTGCAATTGGATTTGGTATTGCCAAAATCATCGAAAAAAGCAACATCTCTAATATGATCAAAGGCGCAAAAAAGGAAGCCGCTTCTATCCTAAAAGATGCTACTCTTGAGGCCGAAAATATTAAAAAAGATAAAATTCTTCAGGCAAAAGAAAAATTCATTGAATTAAAAGCAGAGCACGAACAAGTAATTCTAGCCAGAGACAAAAAAGTCGCTGAAGTAGAAAAAAGAGTGCGCGATAAAGAATCTCAGGTTTCAAACGAATTATCAAAAGTAAAAAAAGTTAATGATGATTTTGAAGCTAAAACCGCTGAATACAATTCAAAAATTGAAAATTTAGAGAAAAAACAACAAGAGGTTGAAAGACTTCACAAAAGTCAATTACAACAACTAGAAGTTATCTCCGGATTATCAGCAGAAGAAGCCAAAGAACAGCTTGTTGAAGGCCTTAAAAATGAAGCGAAGAGCAAAGCCATGTCTCACATTCAGGAGACTATCGAGGAGGCTAAGTTAACAGCACAACAAGAAGCCAAAAAAATCATCATCAACACGATTCAAAGAGTTGGTACTGAAGAAGCAGTAGAAAACTGCGTTTCAGTTTTCAACATCGAATCGGATGACGTGAAAGGTAGAATCATTGGACGTGAAGGTAGAAACATCCGTGCACTTGAAGCAGCAACCGGAGTTGAGATTATCGTTGACGACACTCCAGAGGCTATCATCCTTTCTTGTTTTGACCCAGTGAGAAGAGAAATTGCTCGTTTGGCTCTACATAAGCTAGTTACAGACGGACGTATTCACCCTGCACGTATCGAAGAAGTTGTTGCCAAAACAACTAAACAAATTGATGACGAAATCATTGAAGTAGGTAAACGTACTGTAATCGATCTAGGAATTCACGGTTTACACCCAGAATTGATCAAAGTAGTTGGTAGAATGAAATACCGTTCTTCTTACGGACAAAACTTATTACAACACTCCCGTGAGGTTTCTAAACTTTGCGGAATCATGGCTGCTGAATTAGGATTGAACGTAAAACTTGCCAAAAGAGCTGGATTACTTCACGATATTGGTAAAGTACCGGATGCAGAAAGTGATTTACCACACGCATTATTAGGTATGCAATGGGCCGAAAAATACGGTGAGAAAGAAGAAGTTTGCAACGCAATTGGAGCTCACCACGACGAAATAGAAATGAAATCATTACTTTCACCAATCATCCAAGTTTGTGATGCTATTTCGGGAGCAAGACCAGGTGCGAGAAGACAAGTTTTGGATTCTTACATCCAACGTCTGAAAGACCTTGAAGATGTTGCTTACGGATTTAGCGGTGTAAAAAATGCTTATGCAATCCAAGCCGGTAGAGAACTTCGTGTAATTGTAGAAAGTGAAAAAGTATCTGATGAGAATGCCGCAAATTTATCATTTGAAATTTCTCAAAAAATACAAACTGAAATGACTTATCCAGGTCAAGTGAAAGTCACTGTAATCAGAGAAACGAGAGCTGTAAACATAGCAAAATAAAAACCGAAAGGGTTCAAAATATAAATTCCAAATTCCAATTTATAGATTGGGATTTGGAATTTTTTATTTATCCAAAAATGAACTTTGACGGCTCTTTAGCCCTGATGAAGCCGATATCCTCGCAGAGATAAAGGCGACAGCAGGAACACATGCCTGCCGACAAAGCCTTATCATTCGCTCCTTATTATTTTCGATAAGCTATTATCCTTTTTTGAAGTAGATTTTGAAAGTAGTTCCGAAGTTAAGAGTGCTTTCAACTTCAATTTTACCACCCATATTTTCAATTTGGTTTTTGGTCAGGTATAAGCCAACTCCCCTTGCATCGTTGTTTCTATGAAATGTTTTGTACAATCCAAAAATAGAATCCCTATGTTTTTCCAGATCAATTCCTAACCCGTTGTCTTTTACATTTAAGACAACGAAATCATCATTGGCTTCAGTCGTAAAAATGATTTTTGGTTCTTTTTTAGGATCCGAGTACTTAATTGCATTAGTAACGAGATTCAACATGATACTTTCCAAATAGGCCGGCACACAAAACACCTCTACTTGGGTTGAAACATAATTCATGACCTGAATTCCATTTTGTTTAATTGAGTCGTTCAAAACATCCAGGACTTTATCAATAAAACTATTAACTTTTAATGATTGCATATTACTTTCCTTCTCGGCATATATGCTAACCAGATCATTTAAGTTTTCGATGGTTGAGAACAATTCATCCGAAACGATCTGAATATTACTCAAAGTATCAACATCTGACAAAAGTGCTTCTTTGTTCAAATCCAACAATGACTTTATGTTTCCGCTATGAGTTCTCAAATTATGGGAAACAATGTGCGCAAAATTCAATAATTTATTATTTTGAATATTAACGATTTCAAGCATTTTAGCCAGCTCAATCTCCCTTTCTTTTTGTGCCGAAATATCGGTGTGGGTACCAACGATTCGCAACGGTTTTCCATCTGAATCTCTTTCAATTACTTTACCCCTGTCCAGAATCCATTTATACTTGCCGTTACATAAAACCCGGTGGCAAGTTTCATAAAAAGGAATTTTATTGTCAAAATGTAGATTTATGTTACCATAATATTCTTCCCTGTCATCTGGATGTACTCTTTCATCCCATTCTTCGGGTGCGGCAACCAAATCTGATTCTGTGAGTTCCAGAATTTTCATTGACTCGGAAGAATAATATACTTTATCAGTTATCAAATCCCAATCCCAAACTCCCCTATCTGAAGCCTGTACAGCAAAGTGATATCTTTCGTCAGCTACTTTTAATCGTATTTCCTGTTCTTTTACAACCGTTACATCCGAAATCAACCCATAAAAAACAACCTCATTGTTATCATTCTTTTTGGGTGTTGCATCAATTCGAATCCATTTATAACCACTTTCAGGCAATAATAATCTAAAGTCGATTTCCCATTTCTCATTGCTCGTAATTGCCTTTTCATATGAATCTAAGAAACCCTTTAAATCTGGCTCATAAATTTTATAATTCGATAGTTTATATGAATCTTCCAAAAACTCATTTATCGAAAATTCATTTAAAAACTCAATTGGTTTACTTAAGAAATCGACAGCAATTTGTTTTTGGGAATTCACCCGAATTTGAAAAATAATATTCGGAAGCTGTTTAATTAAACTTTCGTATAATTTATTTAAATCCTCTGGGTTTTTATTGGCTGTAAAAATCATTATTTATAATGTTTTTTTAATGTAATGGCAAAAATATTGAATTACAAACAGATATTAACACAAAATACTGAATTTCATCTAAAATTATTTCCTTGGGTGATAGGCATTCATCACTTCGGTAAGAAACTTTCTATCCAAATGAACATAAATCTCCGTAGTCGTAATGGATTCATGACCAAGCATCAACTGAATCGATCGTAAATCGGCACCATTTTCCAACAGATGAGTAGCGAAAGAATGCCTGAAAGTATGCGGACTAATTTTTTTATTCAAATTGATTTTCACTGTCAAATCCTTAATTATCGTAAAAATCATCGCACGGGTTAACTGCCTGCCTCTTCTGTTTAAAAACAAAGTATCCTCAAACCCTTTTTGAATATTAAGATGATTACGGATATTATTTCTATAAATGGTTATATATTTTTGGGTCAAATCGCCAACCGGAACAAAGCGCTGTTTATTCCCTTTTCCGGTAATTTTAATAAATCCTTCTTCAAAAAATAAGTCGGATATTTTTAAGGCGACCAGTTCAGAAACCCGAAGCCCACAACCGTATAAAGTTTCCAGCAAAGCCCGATTGCGTTCGCCTTCATTCGAACTCAAATCAATTGCCGATATAATAGCATCGATTTCTTCAACTGCAAGAGTGTCGGGTAGTTTACGACCTGTTTTGGGAGATTCTATCAATTCCAAAGGATTGTCAGTTCTAAAATCTTCAAAAATCAAATACGAAAAAAAGCTTTTCAGTCCCGAAATTATCCTGGCCTGAGAACGTGGATTTACTTCTTTGGAAACGGCATAAATAAATTGTTGTAATGTTTCTTCTTTGATGTTTATTGGTGAAACCTGAATCGAATTTTGGTTTAAAAACAAACATAAGCGCTCAATATCAAAAGAATAATTATCAATAGTATTTTTTGATAACCCTCTTTCAATCTTCAAGTAAGACTGATAACTCTTTAAATACGATTCCCAATTCATAAAGCCAAAGTAACATATTTTTTAAGCATAAAAAAACCTTCCGGATTAAGGAAGGTTTTAAATATTGTTTTTCTTTTGATTAGAAATGTAATGCAAATCCAATGTTCAATTGGAAAATATCTTTTCCACTTCCATAATTATCATTTAAAGTAATATTATAACGAAGACCAGGCTCAAGAGATATATTTGGCCCAATAAACCATGCATATCCACCTTGCAATCCAAAATAAGATGGATTTTCATTAGCATTTTCTATGCTTGCTCCAGTAAAAGAAGCCTCCAAAGGAAATTTATTTAACAAATAATATTTTGCTCCTACTTTATAAGAGAAAACATTAGTACCAAAATCTCCGTAACCCAAACCTGCCTTAACAGCTAAATTATCAATAACAAAGTAACCAGCCTCAGCCCCTAAGTTCCAATTAGTTTCTCCATCTTCAGATGATAATTGAAAACTTGTGTTACCGGCCATTGGAGTTCCAAAGTTTGTGTTAGCTTCAACTAACCATTTTCCTTTTTTTGTTTGTTCTTGTGCATTTGCAAAACCAAATGCTAAAACAGCAACCATTGATAAAATAATCTTTTTCATTTTTTTTTAAATTAATTGGTTATTTCGTAAGACAAAACTATATCTTTTAACGTCAAACAACCAAATCTTAATATAAAATAACTGTTAAAATATGTTAAAAAAAGTACTTAAAACTATCAAAACACTAATTACCAATAATTTAAAATAAAAGATGCTCACAAAAAACAATAAGAGAAAGACAATCATCAATTTTGGTCAAATTCATTTGAAAAACATTAATTAACTGTAATTGATTTAAATACCAAAATTTCAAATTGAGTAAAAAAATTACTCTTCCCTAAAATTTAACTGTAAAATTGACTACTTGTTTTAGGTTCAGAAAATAATATCACATACTTTTATAAAAACTGATCTAATTATATAAAACGGTTTTTTTATTTTTACAGACATTCTGAAATCTTTTGGTGAAATGTAAAATTGAACCAACCCAACTTTAATAAAATACAAACCATTTATGAAAATCTGCATTATCAACGGACCTAATTTGAATCTTTTAGGAAAAAGAGAACCTGAAATTTATGGAAGTCAGACTTTTGAAGACTATTTTGAGATTTTAAAAAACAAGTTCCCTCAAATAGAGTTTACTTACTACCAAAGCAATATTGAAGGCGAATTGATAGACAAAATTCAAGAATGTGGTTTTACTTATGATGGCATTATTCTTAATGCAGGTGCTTATACTCATACTTCCGTAGGGATTGGTGACGCTGTCAAAGCAGTAACTACTCCTGTAATAGAAGTTCATATTTCAAATACTTACGGTCGCGAAAGTTTCAGGCATCAGTCCTATATTTCCGGAAATGCCAAAGGAGTAATTTTAGGTTTTGGTTTAAAAAGTTATGATTTGGCCATTCAGTCTTTTTTGTGATATTTTTTATACAAAAATTAACAAAACCACTTTCGTATTTACGTAACATTACTTACAAAAAAGCGTCCAACATCAAAAAACACATTTTATGAAAAACGCTTTTTTGCTTCTTTTTTTAATTTCTGGACTTTTTAGTTTTGCCCAAATTAAAGGCAAAATAACTGACGAAAAAGGAAATCCTTTGCCTTCCGTCACCATCTACGAAGACAACATCTATAACGGAACCACATCCAACGATCAGGGATTTTATGAACTAAGCACTAAAAAGCAAGGAAAACATACTATTATCTTTCAATTTCTAGGGTTCAAAACTCAAAAACTAACGTTAGACATTGCCTCTTTTCCTTATAATTTGGATGTAAAATTAATAGAGGAAAGTTTTACCTTAAATGAAGTTGTTATCAATCCCAAAGACAATCCTGCAAATCAAATCATAAAAAAAGCCATTGCAAATAAAAAAGCAAACATAGAAAAAACGGCAAAATACAAAGCCGATTTCTATTCTCGCGGTATTTTCCGAATCAAGGATGCTCCCAAAAAAATTCTCGGACAAAAATTGGATATGTTCGACGAGGTTCTAGATTCCACACGCAGCGGAATACTCTATTTATCAGAAACCGTTTCTAAAATCGCCTTTCAGAAACCTGACAAAATGAAGGAAACCATTATTGCCTCCAAAGTAAGCGGCAATGATAACGGATTCAGTTTTAACAATGCGGCCTCGGCTAATTTTGATTTTTATAACAATTATTTAGATTTTAATGTAAATGTGGTTTCCCCTATTGCCGACAATGCTTTCAGTTATTACAAATACAAATTGGAAGGTTCATTTTACAATGAAAACAATCAGCAAATCAACAAAATAAAAGTAACCCCCAAAAGAGATTCTGATCCCGTAATGGAAGGCTACATTTATATCGTTGATGACAGTTGGGCAATTTATGCTGTTGATGTCAATATTAAGGGGGAACAGATGCAAAATCCTGCATTAAAACTGCTGACTTTAAAACAAAACTTCAGTTATAATTCAGATTCAAAAATCTGGGTAAAAACCACTCAAACAATTGATTTTACATTTGGAATGCTGGGCATTAATGTTTCAGGAAAATTTACCTATGTCTTTTCTAATTTTGAATTTGAACCTCAATTCACAAAAAAAACGTTTACAAAAGAACTCCTGACATTTGAAGAAAATGCTAACAAAAAAGGAGATGAATATTGGAATACAATTCGTCCAATCCCTTTAACCATCGAAGAAAGTACCGATTATACCAAGAAAGATATTTTGCAAACCAAAAAGAAATCTCAAGTTTATCTTGATTCTATCGACAAAAAGAGCAATAAATTCCGTGTTCCCGAAATCATTACCGGCTATACTTATAAAAATTCCTTTGGAAAATGGTCTGCCAAATATGATGGTTTTTTAAAAGAAATAAATTTTAATACGGTTCAAGGTTGGAATATTGAAACTGGTTTTTCATACACAAAAAACGACCGAGAAAAAGGGAAATACACCAACTTTGGAGTTGATTTTGATTATGGTTTCTCCGAAAATAAATTCAGATCTACTGGAAGCTTCATTCATAAATTCAACAATATAAATAAAAGCGAAATTCAAATTTCGGGAGGAAGCGAAGTTGCCCAATTTAATGAACAAAAGCCGATAAAAGAGTTATTAAACTCTGTTGCAACTTTATTTTTCGAAGAAAATTTAATGAAGATTTACGAAAAGAATTTTGCTTCTTTTTTATACCAAAGAGAAGTCACCAACGGAGTTTTCATGAAAGCCAAAGTCGATTATCTGGAAAACAAACCATTAGCAAACACTACAGATCAGACTTTTTTTCCAAAACAAAAAGACTATACTTCCAATAATCCTTTGGCACCACATGATTACACGACTCCTGCATTCGAAAAATACAATTTGGTAAAAGCCAATATAGATGCGAAAATTAATTTCGACCAATATTACCTCTCTCGCCCTGACGGAAAGTACAATTTTCCAAACGACAACTATCCTACACTTACATTAGGTTATGAAAAAGGTTTTGCAGGAAGCGAAAAAAAATATGAATATGATCATTTGAAAGCTAAAATTGAATACAATCCAACATTAGGAAACAAAGGCGTTTTATCACTAAGTGCTAAAGGAGGCAAATTCTTTAATGGAGAGCAAATTTCATTTGTGGACTACAAACATTTCAACGGTAACCAAACCTACATCGGATTCTCCGAAAGCTACCTGAACGTATTCAATTTAATGCCTTACTACACTAGCAGCACCAACGATAGCTATTTTGAATTGCATACGGAACATAATGACAAAGGTTATGTGATGAATAAAATTCCGCTGTTGAATCTCTTAAAATCAAATCTGGTTTTAGGATATCACCTGCTTTCCATACCCAATCGAAACCCTTATTCCGAATATAGTGTTGGTTTGGACAACCTAGGTTTTGGGAAATTCAAAATGCTTCGAGTCGATTATGTCCGTTCCTATCAAAACGGATTTCAAAAAGACGGTGTGGTTCTTGGATTAAAATTCCTGAATTAAAAAAAATGCCACGGGTTTAAAAACTCGTGGCATTTTTTTCTAATCCGGCTCAATATGAATAAGAACATGTCCCAATTCCGGTATTTTCTCCCGAAGTGTATCTTTTAGCAAATGGGCCAAATCATGTCCTTCCTTTACTGTAATTGATCCTTTTACTCTGGCATGAAGGTCAACATGATATTTCATTCCCGCTTTTCTGATAAAACATTTTTCGGTATCGATAATACCATTCACTTCATGCGAAACCTCCCTGATTTCCTCAACTAAATCATCATACAAATGCTCGTCCATAATTTCGCCAAGCGCCGGTCTAAAAATCAGGTAACTGTTATAAATTATAAACAAAGCGGCAAACAAAGCTGCCCAATCATCGGCCGCTTCATATCCTTTTCCAAAAAATAACGCAATTGAGATTCCAATAAACGCAGCAACCGAAGTCAGTGCATCGCTTCTATGATGCCAAGCATCGGCTTTCAGCGAAGAACTGTTGGTTTCCTTACTTCTTCTCATCACCAATCGAAACGAATATTCTTTCCAAAGAATAATAGCGCCAAGCACATACAGTGTCCAAGATTTTGGCAAATCATGCGACGTTTGGATATTTACAATACTCTCATAACCAATAATTGTAGCCGAGGTAATCAAAAAACCAACCACCAAAAAAGTAATTAATGGTTCGGCTCTTCCATGTCCATAAGGATGATTTTCATCAGCGGGCCTGTTGGAATATTTTATACCAAACAAAACTAAAAATGAAGCAAAAATATCGGTTGTAGATTCAATAGCATCTGCAATCAGGGCATAGGAATTTCCAAAAAAGCCGGCCGCACCTTTTATAAGGGCCAAAGAAGTATTCCCAATTATGCTGAAATAGGTTGCCTTTACAGCTTTTTCTTCATTAGACATTTTTCTCCTTTTTTTGCATTAAAAAATCGCTTAAACAAATTTAATTTCTCTTGAAAATAATTTCTTTAAGCGATTTTTAAAATTATTATTCTAGTGATTTATTGTTTTTCTCGAACTATTTTGGCTCCTATCGCTCTTAAACGTTCGTCGATTCGCTCATATCCTCTATCAATTTGCTCAATATTTTGGATTGTGCTGGTTCCTTTGGCTGAAAGCGCCGCAATCAATAATGAGATTCCTGCACGAATATCAGGAGATGACATTGTTGTCGCTTTCAATACCGATTTAAAATCATGACCAATAACTACAGCCCTGTGCGGATCACACAACATAATTTTTGCTCCCATATCGATAAGTTTATCAACGAAGAACAAACGGCTTTCGAACATTTTTTGGTGAATCAAGACATCACCTTTGGCTTGTGTGGCAACGACTAATACGATACTTAATAAATCAGGGGTGAAACCTGGCCAAGGTGCATCGGCAATAGTAAGGATTGAACCATCAATATCTGTTTTTACTTCGTAACCATCTTTGTGTTCAGGGATATAAATATCATCTCCACGCTTTTCCAAAGTAATTCCGAGTTTTCTGAATACATTTGGAATCAATCCTAGATTCTCCCAACTTACATCTTTGATTGTGATTTCGCTTCTTGTCATAGCCGCAAGACCAATCCATGAACCAATTTCAATCATATCCGGTAAAATTCTGTGGGTACAACCACCCAAGTTTTCAACACCTTCAATAGTCAATAGATTTGATCCTACTCCGGTAATTTTAGCACCCATAGAATTTAGCATTTTGCAAAGTTGTTGCAAATAAGGCTCACAGGCAGCATTGTAAATTGTTGTTATTCCTTTGGCTAAAACTGCCGACATCACAATATTCGCAGTCCCTGTAACAGAAGCTTCGTCCAATAACATATTAGCACCGACAAGTCCATCCGGAGCTTCTACTCCATAAAAATGGTCTTCTCTGTTGTATCTGAATTTAGCTCCTAAATTGATGAATCCTTCAAAATGCGTATCCAATCTTCTACGACCAATTTTGTCTCCACCTGGTTTTGGGATATATCCTTTTCCATAACGTGCCAAAAGTGGCCCAACAATCATGATAGAACCACGGAGCGAACCTCCCTCTTTCTTGAAAGCTTCAGTTTCTAGATATCCAACATTTACCTCATCTGATTGAAAAGTATAAGAACCCGCTCCTAATTTTTCAATTTTAACTCCCAAATTCCCCAAAAGTTTTATCAATTTATTGATATCGATAATATCCGGGATATTGTTGATTGTTATTTTTTCCGGCGTTAAAAGTACAGCACACAAAATTTGCAATGCTTCGTTTTTTGCCCCTTGAGGTATTACTTCACCTTTTAGACGAACGCCTCCTTCTATTTTGAAAACTTCCATGTGTTTTTTTTGTCTATGTTTTATTTTTAAAGTTTCTAAGACAACAAAATTCTAAGTTTCTAAGATTTATATGTTTTTTAATCAATATCTCAGAAACTTAGAATCTCAGTATCTTAGTATCTATTTATTTGTTCTTTTGAAACGGTTTTAATTTTCCCGTTTTATTCTTGTTGCTTTGAATTTTTGGTTGCCCTGAAGGTCCTGTTTTATTGGAAATTCTTTTATTGGTTCTTAGTAAATCGGTAGTATTTAACAACTCCTCTGAACTTTGCAGTAAATTAAGTTTCCCATCTGACAATTCATAAAGATGCTCAAAAATCACATCGTCTTTTACCGTGTCCTTATTCCAACTCAAATAGGATTTTTTCATGTGATTGGCAATTACTTTCACCAATGCACTTTTCATTTCTCCTTCTTCCCATTTATTGGCAACGTCAATCATGTACTTGATGTTGTTACCGTAATATCTGTATTTTGGATAGTTTTGAGGGTATTTCAAAACATCCGGTTTCAGTTGCAACACTTCTCTTGACGGAATAGGATAAGGCGAATCAGCCACTAACTTAAAATCGGACATAATGAAAAGTTGGTCCCAAAGTTTATGCTGAAAATCAGGCACGTCACGCAGGTGCGGGTTCAAGCTTCCCATCACCTGAATGATGTATTTTGCCGCTTTGTTGCGTTCTGCATCATCTTCAATAAGGGTAGCCTGCTCGATCAATTTTTGCAAATGACGACCATACTCAGGAATGATTAAAGGTTTTCTTTCGGAATTGTATTCCAAATTGAAAACTACATCATTCGCATTTTCTTTTTTATATTTTTCGATCATAATTATAAGGAAACTATACCTTCTATAGTGGATAATTCTTGGTACTTATCTATTATTTCTTGTGAATCTTTGACCGTTACATCTACAGAAACGCTGGTAAACTTCCCTGTTCTTGATTTTGTCGTTTTGATTACAGCTCCCATACAATTAAATGCATCTTCCACTTTTCGGATATTTTCCTCGGTTGTGGGAACTATAAATTTAAACAAATATTCTGCAGGCCAAGAATTACTAAGATCCAATTCGGCCTTTAGTCTTTCGTAAAACTCTGCGGTCTTTTTTTCTTTATTGTCGTCCATTCTTAAATTAAAAATAAAGGCAAATATACGTTTTAGATTTTAGAATTTTAATTTTAGGTTTAAGAATTAAGGATCAAGAATTAAGATTTTTGACATTTAATTATAAACTTTCTATCGATTTTTGTTTCCAAAAACGCACGATGCTCCCTCTTTAGCCCTGATTGAAGTGAAAATCCTTGTGAACTGGTGTTCAGTTCACAAGATTGCAACGAAAAGCAGGAACCCATGTTTACTGAAAAAAACCAATCATTCGCTCCTTACTTTTGATACCAACCGATAAACTATAAACTTTTTTAATTCCCAATAAGATTGAGTACTTTTGCCCTTTAATTAAAGAACGTGCAGAAAGAAATTATCGTTATCATTGGCGGTCCCGGTACAGGAAAAAGCTCTATTATTAAAGAATTGGAAACGAAAGGCTATTGTTGTTATCCCGAAATTTCCCGAGAAGTTACGCTTGAAGCCCAAAAAAGAGGAATTGAACAATTGTTTCTGGAGGATCCTTTATTGTTTAGCCAAATGTTGCTAGATGGTAGGATCAACCAATTTAAAAGTGCCGAAAAAGAGCCTCACCAATTGGTCTTTATTGACAGAGGTATTCCGGATGTTGTGGCTTATCTTGACTTTATTGGCGATGATTTTCCTGAACATTTTGACAGTGCCTGTCGTGAGAATGTGTATTCAAAAATTTTCATGCTTCCGCCTTGGGAAGAGATTTATGAAAGCGACAGCGAGCGTTATGAAAATTTTGAACAGTCAAAAACCATTTATAAACACCTCAAAAAAACCTACACCGATTATGGCTATAATCTAATTGAGGTACCAAAAGATACTGTAGATAACAGAATTCTTTTTATATTGGACAAAATTTAGCAATTCCCCAAATAATACCATTTATCCATATAAAATAGTCTAATCTACTCGTTCTTTTTTTCCAATACTTCCTCAAAAAATAATTCCGTAGCTAAGGCTATGCAATGATTTTTATCGTTGTCTTGAAGAAAAATAACTTCGCATCTTTAGACTATTTTATATGTACAAATGGTATAAGATCGCAAATTATTAAAAATCTAAACTTGAAATAATGCCGGAAGCATTAGCGATTCTTCAAAAATATTGGCAGCATTATTCCTTCAGATCACTCCAAAAGGAAATAATTGATTCGGTTTTGGGTGGTGAGGACACATTTGCCCTGATGCCCACCGGTGGCGGTAAATCGGTATGTTTTCAGGTTCCGGCCATGATGAACGAAGGGATTTGTCTGGTTATTTCTCCGTTGGTTGCGTTGATGAAAGACCAGGTTGCCAATTTGCAAAATAAAGGAATTAAAGCCATTGCTTTGACGGGAGGCATCCGATCTGAAGAAATGATTGATTTGCTGGACAATTGTCAATTTGGGAATTATAAATTTCTATACGTTTCTCCTGAACGCCTGCAATCGGATTGGATTTTGGAACGTATAAAAAACCTTCCCATAAATCTGATAACCATAGATGAAGCGCATTGTGTTTCGCAATGGGGACATGATTTTCGTCCTGCTTATTTGAAGATTTCGACATTAAAAACCTTTTTCCCAAAAGTTCCATTTTTGGCTTTGACCGCCACAGCCACACCTAGGGTAAAAGAAGATATTATTAAAGAATTGGGACTACACAGCCCAAAGCAGTTTGAGAAATCTTTTGCTAGAAAGAATATTGCCTATATGGTTTTTGAGGTGGAAGACAAACTTTTCAGGATACAGCAAATCCTCAAAAAAAATCCACAACCTTCCATCATATATGTTAGAAATAGAAAAGCGTGTCTGGACATTTCGACCCAACTACAAAGTTTAGGATTCAAAGCCACATTTTATCACGGAGGTCTTACTTCAAGAGAAAAAGAGCAAAACATGCAACTCTGGATGGATGAAAAAGTACAGGTTATTGTTGCCACAAATGCTTTTGGGATGGGAATTGACAAACCGAATGTCAAAACCGTTATCCATATTCAGTTGCCTGAAAACATGGAAAACTACTATCAAGAGGCCGGACGAGCAGGAAGAAACGGTGAAAAAGCATATGCTGTTTTGTTGACAAGCCCCTCGGATATCATCCAAACCGAAAACCAATTCATAAATATTCTTCCGGACAAAGCTTTCCTGAATACCATGTACATCAAGCTCTGCAATTATTTTCAAATAGCCTACGGAGAGGGAATTAACGAGGAATTTACTTTTAACCTGCATCATTTTTGTTTGAAATATGGATTTCCGGACCTAAAAACTTTTAATGCGATTCGGTTTTTGGACGGACAGGGAGTTTTGACATTGTCACAGGAATTTTCGGAAAAAATCACATTGCAGTTTTTGATTTCGTCTAAAGAGGTCATTCGCTATACAAGTTTGAACCCCAATGACGAAGAAATCATTCTGACCATCCTAAGAACTTATCCCGGTGTTTATGATATGCAAACTGCCTTCAACCTACCATTGATTGCTAAAAAATCGCATCACTCGGAATCTGAGGTTTTGGCAGTATTATACAAATTGAAAGACAAAGAAATTATAGATTACCATTCTAAAAATAATGATGCGACTCTAACCTTCAACGAAATCAGGGAAGACGAAAGAACCATCAATAAAGTTGCCAAATATTTGGCTAGACAAAACGACCTCAAAAAAGAACAACTACAATCGGTTTTAAATTATGTAAAGGAGAAGAATATTTGCAAAAGCAAAATGATTTTGGACTATTTTGGAGAAAAAGCAACTACCAATTGTGGCATCTGTTCCTACTGCATAACGCTGAACAAACCGAAAAAGGATTACCAGACTCTTTCAAAAAAAATCGTGACTTTGTTGCAAACTGAAGATTTAAATTCGAGAGAAATACAAGACAAGACAAAAAGTACCGCAGACGATGTTATCTTTGTACTGCAACAATTATTAGAAGATGAACTTTTGATAATTCAAAAAAACAATAAATACACTTTAAAAACCTAATGGAAAAATTACGAATTATATTTATGGGAACACCGGAATTTGCCGTTGGTATTCTTGATTCCATAATCAAAAACAATTACGAAGTAGTTGGAGTAATCACCGCTACTGACAAGCCGGCCGGAAGAGGACAAAAACTAAAATATTCGGCAGTAAAGGAATATGCGCTTGAAAACAACTTAAACTTATTACAGCCTACTAATTTAAAAGACGAAAGTTTCCTTGAAGAATTAAAATCATTGAACGCAAATCTTCAAATTGTTGTCGCGTTTAGAATGTTGCCAAAAGTAGTTTGGGACATGCCTTCATTGGGAACATTTAATCTTCACGCTTCGCTTTTACCTAATTATAGAGGGGCAGCTCCAATAAACTGGGCAATTATCAATGGAGAAACAAAAACAGGTGTAACCACTTTTTTTATAGATGACAAAATAGACACAGGAGCAATGATCCTAAGTGCAGAAACAGCAATAGAACCTACAGAAAATGCCGGACAATTGCACGACAGGTTAATATATATAGGATGTGACACTGTTATAGAAACTCTAAAAATGATCGAAAGCGGAAATGTAACAACTGCAATCCAAAATGATCCTTCGGATATCAAAACCGCATACAAACTAAACAAAGAGAACTGCAAAATTGATTGGTCAAAATCAATTTCGGAAATTAATAATTTAATCCGTGGATTAAGCCCCTATCCTGCTGCCTGGTGTTTCTTTAGTGACAAAGGCGAAGAATGGAATGTGAAAATTTATGAGGCCAAAACTGTTCTTGAAAAACACTCTCATCCAACTGGAAGCTTGATTTGTACCAAAAAAGAAATGAAAATTGCAGTAAATGACGGTTATATTCAAATAGTATCTCTTCAATTTCCGGGCAAAAAGAAAATGACCGCTTCAGAATTATTAAATGGTATTACTTTTTCGGAGGAAGCGAAAGTCTACTAACACCAATAAAAACAGGAGTTAAGCAATGTTTTTTCAGAATTTTAGCCTACTTTATGAACAAAGAAGCTAAGTTATTAACAAAATACGCTAAAAAAGTACAAAACACTTGCAAAGACCGTATTTCCTGTTAATTTTGTTTAAACAATTATTTTAACCAACAATTAACATCAAATTATTATGAACAAATCAGAATTAATCGACGCTATCGCTGCTGATGCAGGAATTACAAAAGCAGCTGCAAAATTGGCATTGGAATCATTTTTAGGAAATGTAGGCGGAACTTTGAAAAAAGGTGGAAAAGTATCTTTAGTAGGATTCGGTTCATGGTCAGTATCTTCAAGAGCTGCTAGAGACGGAAGAAATCCTCAAACTGGAAAAACTATTCAAATTGCTGCAAAAAATGTTGTAAAATTCAAAGCTGGTGCAGAATTAGAAGGAGCAGTAAACTAATAAATAGTTTATCTTAAAAATATAATTGAACCTTCCTATTGGAAGGTTTTTTTTTGCCTTTAAACGATTAAACCTTCAAAACCTTTGTGTTTGTATTTAAATTTTCTTAAATTTAATTAAAAATATAGCCTTATGATTTCAGAAAAATTAAAAAAAGGATATTTACTTATTGCCGAACCCTCTATAATTGGAGATTTGTCATTTAATAGATCAGTAATTCTTTTGGCAGATCATAACGAAGACGGGTCGGTAGGCTTTATCATGAACAAACCATTGAAATACACTATCAATGACTTGATTCCAGAGATAAATGCAAATTTCAAAATTTTTAATGGTGGCCCCGTTGAACAGGACAACCTGTATTTCATTCACAACATTCCAGACTTAATCCCTAATAGCATAGAAATATCGAGTGGGATTTATTGGGGTGGTGATTTTGAATCCACAAAGGATCTCATCAACAAGGGGAAGATAAAAAAAGAAAACATTCGTTTCTTTTTAGGATACACAGGATGGGAAGAACACCAACTCGAAAGAGAAATGGAAGCTAACTCCTGGATCATCACCAGAAATAATTATGAAAACAAAATAATAGGAAGACCAACTGCCCATTTCTGGAAAGAACAAATCATAGAATTGGGAGGCGAATACCTAATTTGGTCCAACGCCCCTGAAAATCCATATCTTAACTGAGAGTCTGTTTAAAATTTATTCACCGACTTTCTTATAATTCTTTTTAACTGCAACTTCGTTGGATTTTTTAGTTGTAGTGCCACTATAACGAAAAAATCCGCCTCGTTTCGCTCAAAAATAATTACAGAAGCAATCTCAGCAATAAAATTTAAACTGACTCTAAACCAAATTTAAAGTTTCATTCAGTTTTGCAACTAACGTTTTTGAAACTTCAATCGAGAATTCTTTTTTTCTATATTTTGTAATTGGTTGCACACCTTTAATAACATTCGTCACAAATAATTCGTCCGCTTTTTGAAGATCAAAAGGCGAAATGATTTCTTCTGCGACTTCAATACCATCTATTTTATTAGCCAATCCTAAAATTTGTTTTCTCATAACCCCATTCAAACAACCTTCAGAAACAGGAGGCGTGATTAATCGATTTCCTTTTAACATAAAAATATTGCCTTGTAAAACCTCAACAACATTTTTGGTCTCATTTAACAAAATACAATTATCCAATCCATTTTCGTTGGCATAAATACTTCCTGTTACATTTATCAAACGATTTGTCGTCTTTATCGAAGACAACAATTGCTTTGTGACATAAAAATCCTTGAACAAATCGACTTCATATTCTCCTTCATTCAGAGAATAAGCCGTGTTTTCAAGCGGGGTAGCTTGTATCAAAAAAGAAACCGAATTATTTTGAGGCAAATAATATCCTCCGTCATTTCGACAAACCGTAATCCTAGCTCTGGAAGACGATTCTATTTTATTATTTTTAACCAACGAAAGAATTTGATCTTCCAGATATTCCATTGTAAAATCCATCGGAATCTCCATTCGGATCACGCGCATCGAAGACATCAACCTAAAATAATGATCTTCTAAAAAAAGAATTTTTCCATTTACAATTTTCACAGTTTCAAAAACCGCATCACCATATAAAAAACCTCTATTTTGAACTAATATGTTTGTATCCTCAGATACTATTGCACCATTAAAATTTATCATACTAAAGAACCTGTTCAAATTTTATATAATTATTTTGTTGTGATTCTTTTAGGCTACAAATTCATTAAATTTTTGAAGATAGTACAAAACTATCTTCAAAAATTTGCCTTTTTCGCTCAAAAAGAATCACAACAATTCTAAAATACAAAACTTAAACAGGCTCTAAAAAAAATGTCACACTAAAAAGCGTGACAAATATAAGTTATAATATACAATTCTACTATACCGAACCTATAACATGTTTCAGATCCGAAATTTGATTTTCCCACAATTGAGTTGCTTCTTCTATTTCGTCTTTACGGGCAAAATCAACCACCATCAAAGAAACGTCCTTAGTCAGTTCGTCTTCTAAGATATTTAATTCAAAAAAATACTCTGTATCCTTATTATTCTCGTCAACCCATCTGAATTTCACTTTCTCACCCGATTTTTTAGAAGCCAATCTTGCTTTCTCTTGAGAGTCATTCCAAATAAAGGTAAAAAACTCACCACGAGAATTTACGTTGTCAGCAAACCACTCAGACAATCCCGAAGGAGTCGATATATATTGATACAACAATTGTGGAGATGAATTTATGGGGAATTCTATTTCGTAACGCACTTTTAAATCCATGAATTTTATCAATTTTTTTCGAAATATATAGATTATTACTTCAATAAAAAAACGTTTTGAAAAATAATTTTTTTTTGTTGTTTTTTACTTGCAAACTCTAAATATTGTTTTATCTTTGCACCCGCATTCAGGGATAGGATATATCTCAAGCATGGCGAGGTAGCTCAGTTGGTTAGAGCGCAGGATTCATAACCCTGAGGTCACGGGTTCAACTCCCGTCTTCGCTACAAAAAACAAAACCCTTAAACAGAAATGTTTAAGGGTTTTTTATTGCATAAAAAGCTGTTTTCATTCTAGACTTTTTTCAAAAAGAGTGAGGAAGAGGAGTGACTTTTTAGAGATCAGTTACAAAACCAGAGGATTAAACAAAAAGATTGGACTTTCATAATCAAAACAAACGAGGTAAACTATTTCTTCAGAAATTCAATCCTATTAAACTAACGTTATTATGTTTAAAAAAAAATTAGCACACTTAATTATAAAAACTTAATTTGCGATCCCATTTCTAAACAATACCCCCAAATTCATGCGTTTTTATATTTTATTTTACCTGCTAATGCTTTGTGGCATTCCTACTGCACAAGCACAACTAAAAGCCATCACTGACCAAACCGACTATCCTTTCTGGATTAATCTACCCAGTCAGGATGTGCTGGATAAAAAAGCACCAATCATTTTATTTTTACATGGAAAAAGCCTGTCCGGAACTAACTTAAATCGCGTAAAACGTTATGGCGTGCTGCGCGCAATAGAAACCGGAAAAGAAATACCCGCCATTGTAATTGCGCCTCAAGTAGCACATGGCGCTTGGGATCCGGACAAACTTTTGAAACTTTTGGAATATGTACAAAACAATTACAACACTGATTTGTCGAGAGTTTACGTTTGTGGAATGAGTCTTGGTGGTTACGGAACTTTTGATTTTGCCGGCAAATATCCTGATAAAATTACGGCAGCCGTTGCCATTTGTGGAGGCGGAAATACCAAAGATGCCTGCAATCTGGCTACAATTCCGCTATGGGTGATTCACGGAAACAGAGATTATATTGTTCCTCTTTCGGAATCAAAAAAAATGGTAAAAGCCATTGAAACCTGTAATCCCGATGCGAATCTGACTTTCACCATTGTTAAAGGCGGAAATCACGGCAGTGTCGAACATTTTTTCAGGGAAGATAAAATCTATAACTGGATGTTAAGTCAAGCTAAATTTATCCCATAAAAAAAGGCTGCATTTCGCAGCCTTTTTGTTATTTTAAGATCTCTTTCAATTCGTCTAAATTGACTTTCTTCTGTTCTCCGGAAACTAAGTCTTTCAAACTATATTGATTGTCGTTCATTTCTTCGCCACCCACGATTACCGCATAAGGAATGAATCGTTTGTCGGCGTGTTGAAATTGTTTACCCACTTTTACATTATCAGGATATAATTCTACTTTTATACCCGAAGCTCGCAATTCTTTAATAGCTTTCATCGAATAAAAAGCTTCTTTTTCTCCGTAGTTGATAAACAACGCTTTTGAAGTTGAAGTCACCGCTTCCGGGAATAATCCTAATTCTTCCAGAACCAAATAGATTCGGTCAAGACCAAAAGAAATTCCAACACCACTCATGTTTTTCAATCCAAAAATACCGGTCAAATCGTCATAGCGTCCACCACCTCCTATGGAACCCATTGCAACGGTTTTTGGAGCGGCTACTTCAAAAATAGCTCCTGTATAATAATTTAGTCCTCTGGCCAATGTTACATCCAAATCCAAACTAGCTTTTGATAATTCCAAACTATTGACAGTATCACAAATGAAACGCAGTTCTTCTACCCCTTTCAAACCTTCGGCTGATGAAGAAAGCAAAGCTGATAATTTTTCGATTTTCTCCGAGATTGTTCCTGTAAAATTGAACAAAGGCTGAACTTTGGCAATTGCTTCTTCGGAAATTCCTTTTTCAATCATTTCTTTCTTTACGCCGTCCTCTCCTATTTTGTCCAATTTATCCAAAGCAACAGTAAAATCAATCAGCTTATCTGATGCTCCGATTACTTCGGCAATTCCTGAAAGTATTTTTCGGTTGTTGATTTTTATGGTAACGCCTTCAAGACCCAAAGCTGTAAAAACAGAATCATACAACTGTACTAATTCCACTTCCTGCCACAATGATTTAGAACCAACTACATCGGCATCACATTGAAAAAATTCTCTGAAACGCCCTTTTTGAGGACGATCGGCGCGCCAAACTGGCTGAATTTGGTATCTTTTGAATGGAAATTCGATATCGTTTTGGTGTTGCACTACGTAACGCGCAAACGGAACGGTCAAATCGTAACGCAAAGCTTTTTCAGAAATACTTGAGGTTAATCGCGTACTGTCTTTAGCTTCCAAATGGCTTTCATTTGCCTTTGACAAATAATCCCCAGAATTCAATATTTTGAAAATTAAACGGTCGCCTTCTTCTCCATATTTTCCCATTAAGGTTTCGGAGTTTTCAAAAGAAGGAGTTTCTATAGGTTGAAATCCAAACTTTTCGAAATTGCTTTTTATGATTTGGATAATATATTGTCTTTTTGCCACCTCAGCAGGTGAAAAATCTCTGGTTCCTTTTGGAATACTTGGTTTTGATGCCATTTTATTGATTTTAGAATTCTGATTTTAGATTTTAGATTTTGACTAAATTCTAAATCGACTGCAAATATCTTACTTTTAAAATAATTACGTTTGAAAAATTTGTGATTTAATTCTATACTTCTTTAATAAGCAAATGCCCTAGCCCAGATAGAAGTGGAAATCCTTGTGAACCGGGGTTCGGTTCACAAGATTGCATCGGATAGCTGGATAAAGCTCCAAAAAAATATTTTGATTAATTTCTCAAATAGTAATTGTAACAAAAAACGTATTTTAGTGTCAAACAACGCATGATGCTAAAACTATTCAAAGAAAATATCCGAATTGCTTTTGGTTCTATTCGGACACAGATATTGCGAACCACTTTGACGGTAATAATTATCGCTATCGGTATAACGGCACTGGTGGCAATCCTTACCCTCGTATCGGCATTGGAGCACACTTTGTCCTCCGATTTTGCTTCGATGGGAGCCAATACATTCAACATTAACCAATACGAAAACACCTCGCGAAGACGAGGCGGAAGGGAACGGGAAATTATCAATCCTATTATTTCCTATCCCGAAGCTGTAGCTTTCAAAAACAAATACAATTATCCGTTTACCGAAACTTCAATATCATTCACCGCAACTTCGACTGCCGAAGTACGATATGAAGCCTTAAAAACGGATCCCGAAATAAAGGTTCTTGGGGTTGATGAACACTTTTTGGTCAATTCGGGTCTTGAAACCAACATGGGACGAAATTTCACGAATTTTGATGTTTCGAACAATACCTATACTTGTGTAATTGGTTCTGATTTTTCAAAAGGAATCCTCAAAGATGTTAATCCTATTGGCAAAATCCTTTCCATAAGAGGCGCCAAATTTAGAGTAATAGGCATCCTGAAAGAGAAAGGCTCCACCTTCGGGAACAGCCAGGATTTAAGGATTTTGATTCCTATTCAAGTTGCACGTTCGTTATTTACCGCACCAAATATCAACTACAGCTTAAGTGTTATGGTGGGCAAAAAAGAATTATTGGACGAAGCCATTGATAATGCCAACAGCACGATGCGTAGAGTTCGCAAATTAAGCCCTGTAAAAGACAATAATTTTGGAATTGTACGAAGCGACGATTTAATTAACAGGATTCTGAGCATCACCCAATATCTAGGTTTGGCGGCGTGGTTAATCGGTATCATTACCATTCTGGGATCGTCAATCGCTTTGATGAACATCATGATTTTTTCGGTAACCGAGCGCACCCGCGAAATCGGAGTTCGAAAAGCTTTGGGAGCCAAAAAATCGACCATTGCGTTTCAGTTTTTCATAGAAACACTTCTTATTGGGCAAATTGGTGGTTTGGTCGGGATTATTTTCGGAATCTTAATCGGTTTTGGAATTGCAACGGCCATGCATTTCTCTTTTGTAGTTCCATGGGGTGCTATTGTGGCAGCCTTTGTTACCAGTTTTATTGTGGCTTTGGTTTCCGGCTTGTATCCCGCAATTAAATCGGCAAATTTGGATCCAATTGAGGCGTTGCGTTATGAGTAATTTAAATTGGCCACGGATGACGCGGATTAAACAGATTTACGCAGATTTATTTTAAAAACTTACATAAAATCGATAAGAATCCGTTTAATCCGCGTCATCTGTGGCCCAATCTTCTGCTATTTCACAGCTTCTACTAGTCGAATAAACTCCGCTTTGTAACCATCTGCATCATTAGACAAACCTGCTTTGGCTAGTTTTTTAATGTCTTCCGAAGATTTATTAGGAACTAATTTTGAATCCCTTAATTTCAATCCGAACCAAGCTACGGCAGAACTAAATTTCATATCGTCACTTGCTTTCTCCAAAGCAACCGTTTTGTTTTCTATTACCTGAACCATTTCAATACTTTTGTCCCCATCTGGTTTTTTGTAACGGAATTTTATGGTTGCCAATTCATCACTGTAATTATTCGAATTTGTTTCCGTTTTAGTGTATTTTAAATCATCTGGTTGTTCGGCTAAATAATCGCTTTTTACGCCAGTAGGAATAATTTCATACAAAGCCGTAACAGTATGTCCGCTTCCTAATTCGCCTGCGTCGATTGCATCATTTTTAAAATCTTCCGGACGCAATTTTCTGTTTTCATAACCAATCAATCGATATGCCTGAACTTGTTTTGGATTGAATTCGATTTGGATTTTTACATCTTTGGCGATAGCAAACATAGAACCTTTGAATTCTTTGCCCAAAAAACGATTCGCTTCCTGAATGTTGTCGATATAGGCGTAATTTCCGTTCCCTTTATCCGACAGCGTTTCCAATTTACTGTCTTTATAATTGCCCATCCCATACCCCAAACAAGTCAGGAAAACACCTGTTTTTCTTTTTTCTTCAATCAATTTCTCCATATCAGAATTAGAAGAACTTCCTACGTTAAAATCGCCGTCTGTTGCTAGAATCACTCTGTTATTTCCGCCTTTAATAAAATTTTCTGACGCAATTTTATAAGCCAATTCAATTCCCGCGCCGCCAGCTGTACTTCCTCCAGATTGTAATTGATCTAAGGCATTTATTATCGTTTGCTTTTCATCTCCGCTTGTAGGAGGCAAAACCATTCCTGCCGCCCCGGCATAAACAACAATAGCTACTTTGTCTTTTTGACGAAGTTCATTCACCAATATTTTCAATGATTGTTTCAATAAAGGAAGTTTGTTGGCATCACTCATAGAACCCGAAACATCAATCAGGAAAACAAGATTTGATGCTGGCAAATCTTCAGTTGGAATATTTTTTCCTTGCAAACCAATTTTTAAAATTTGATTTTTAGAATTCCAAGGCGAGTCATTCAATTCGGTATTTATAGAAAAAGGATGTTCATTTTTTGGTTGTGGGTAAGTATATTTGAAAAAATTAACCATTTCTTCTACACGTACTGCGTCTTTTGGAACTTGTTGGCCATTGTTTAAAAAACGTCTAATATTAGTATAAGATGCATTGTCAACATCAATAGAAAATGTAGAAAGTGGTGCTGTTCTTGGACTTTCGAAAGCATTTTCTACAAATGAATCATAATCTTCCTGAGTTGGTTCAGAAGGAATTGGCATGATATTTAATTTTTTATCCAATTCTTGTTCTGTAAGATTTTTGTAAAGTTCATTTTTGGTCGAAATAACAACCACGCCATTTGAAGCTTTATTTCCATAAATAGAAGTTGCAGCAGCATCTTTCAGCACTTTCAAATCTTTAATATCATTTGGGTTGATTTTTGACATTTGATTGGCTTTAGCTGGAACTCCGTCAATAATATACATCGGTTCATTTTTTGGGGAAACAGAGGCAGCGCCACGGATTACTACACTTTGGCTTGGATTATAAACGGCGTTATTTTGACCCTGAATTCCCGCCACTTTTCCTTGCAATACTACCGAAGCAGTTGCCGCCGTTTTAGCTTTTTTTCTCTCAGCGCGTTCATAACTTCTCGTGCTATAATCTGAAGAGCTTTCGCCATAGCCTACAACAACGACTTCTTGCAATTGATTACTGCTTTCCTTCAATGCGACATTGATAACATTTGATGATTTGACCTTAATGGTTTGAGAATCCATTCCGATAAAACTAAAAACAAGTGCATCTCCTGTTTTTGCTTGAATAGAATAGTTTCCGTCATAATTCGTTTGTGCATAATTTTTAGTGCCTTTAATATTTATTTGCACACCCGGAAGCGGCACATTGGATTGATCCGTAACAGTTCCTGTAATAGTTCGTTCTTGTGCCATGGATACGAAACATATAAGCATAGCAATGGCTGATGAAATAAGTTTTAGACTTTTCATGATAATAAGTTTTAAGATTAATTTTTGGATTTGACTTTGTCAAAGTTTGAAACTTTGACAAAGTTTTGTTGAATTCAGATTATTTTTTCGGGGTTGGCTTTCCTGTTTTTGTGGTAATTATTACAACTCCTTTTTTTCCTTTTTCGCCGTATTTTTCAACAGCTTCAATATCTTGTAGAATTGTGATTGTTTTTATATCCTGCTGATTTAATGGCGCATAAGGACTTGTTGGATTTTCTCCAAATAAATCATTTTCTGAATAATATATGCCATCAATAATATAAAGAGGTTCATCTAGAATTACCAACGATTCTACATTTTCGGGCTTTAAATTTTCCATTTCGGCTTGCATCATTTTGTCTCTTTTTGCCTCATCGTTATGAGCAATTGCCTTCCCGTTCAAAATAACCAAAGGCGCGCTTTGTTTCATTTGCAAAGTTTGTTTATCTGCAAAAGCAAGGCTTGCAGATTCTCTTTGAGGACGACTCGAATAGCCTATTCGTAAAACTTCTTTTTTGGAAAGCATTTTATCGCTTTCATCTTCAATATTTTCATCTTTTGAAGGTTCTGCCGCAGCAACTGCCTCTACACTTGCAGGCATATTGTAGGATTCAGTCTGTATATTTGTCACAGGTTCCTGAATTGCAACGCTTTCTTTATTTTTTATTTGATTTCCCAAAATCTTTTCAGCTTTTTCTTTTGTAATCAATTGTGAATCAGAAGAAACTATCGTTTGTTCTTTTTTTGTAGAGTTGTTTTCAACAGATTCTTTTGGAGTTTCTGTAGTCACAACTTTATCTGTGTTTTCTAAAGTTGAATTTTTATCTGTTTTTAGAAATTGATAACCTAAAGAGATTACCAATAAAAGTGAAGCTGCAACTGCAATTTTTTTCCATAATAAAATGGTTCTTTTATCTTCCTTTTTATCGAGTTTTTCTTCCACTCGCGCCCAAACTTTTTCCATTCCCGGAAAATCCTGCTCTTCTGCTTTTTGGGAAGCCTTTTTGATTTTTTCGAATATTTTATCTTGATTGTCCATGACTATTTTGCTTTTTGGTAATACAAATTGTTCACTAATTCCTTTAGCTTAGTTTTCGAAACATTCAATTGTGATTTCGATGTACCTTCGGAAATGTTAAGCATAACCGCAATTTCTTTGTGACTAAAACCTTCGATAACAAAAAGATTAAAAACTGTTTTACAGCCATCAGGAATATGATCCAACAAACCCAATAAATCTTCCTCTTCAAGTTCGGTTACTTCATCAGTAAAAGGCTGAGAAAGTGTTTTGACATCATCGAGATACAAATTGAAATTGGTATTTTTCTTGATGGTTGCCAAACAATGATTGACTGTAATTTTTCGGGACCAAGCTTCAAAAGCGCCAAGTTCTTTGAGCTGTTCCAATTTTGTGAAAATAGTATAAAAAGCATCGGCCAAGGCTTCTTCTATTTCTTCCTCTTTCTTTAGGTAACGCTTACAAGTGCGATACAATTTTGGAGCCATGAGCTCATACACCTGACGCTGGGCATCGCGGTGCATTTTTTTGCAGTCGGAAATTAGTTTTTCGTTTATCACAATTGTTGTCTTTCTACTAAAGAGGATTAAAAAGCGAAAAAGGTTGGGAAGAAGTTGAAAAAAAAATTAAATTATTTTATAACATCTTCAAAAAACAAAGTAGTATCAGTTTAAAAAAGTCAGCCACAAATTATACAAATGGATAATAATTTAAAACGAATTATACCGATCATAATCATTTTTACAGTATATCTACATAAATCTGGAAAAATCGTATCATCTGTGAGCCAAAGTCATCCTGTCATTACCGTAAATATCTTTGCGGAGTTCAATATTTTTAAAATTCATTTTTTCGAGTAAATCAATCATTTCCTGACCTAAATATTGATTGATTTCAAAATACAATTGTCCTGAATTGGATAAGTTTTTTTGAGCCAATTCGGCTATTTTTCTATAAAAAAGTAAAGCATCATCATCTTCAACAAAAAGTGCCAAATGCGGTTCATTGTCCAAAACATTTTTCTTGATTTCCTCTTTTTCGAGATTTCGCACATAAGGCGGATTCGAAACAATAATATCAAACTCTTGCCCCAAATCCATGGTTTCAAGAATATTTTTCTCAATAAAAGTAACTTCGACAGAATTTAGTTCGGCATTTTTTTGGGCTGTAGCCAAAGCTTTTTCAGAAACATCAATCGCAAAAACCTTTGCATTTGGCAGATTCTTAGCTAATGAAACAGCAATACAACCACTACCCGTTCCAATATCGAGAATCTTTAAATCTTTCAATTTTTCAATTTTTGAATTATTAAAAATTATCCAATCCACCAATTCCTCAGTCTCCGGCCTCGGAATCAAAACAGCTGAATTGACTTCAAAATCCAAACCATAAAAACTCGTTTTTCCCAATAAATATTGAATTGGAATTTCTAATTTCAATTGTTCCAAAATTGAATTCCAAACGGCAAGTTCTTCCTCCGAAAGTTCCAAATCCGGCTTTAGAGCCAAATCAATTCTTTTCAGTTGCTGTTTTTCTTCCAAAATCAAATAGAAAAAGCTCTCCGCTTCGACTCCATCATAAATTGGAGCAAGCGTTTGAATAAATTGGGTTCTGTATTCTTTTATTTTCATAATCTACTGCAAATTCGCAAATTTTATTTTTTCAGCTTTAAGTCATAAATCTGAAATCAAATATCGTTAATCTAAAATCATAAATCTTTAAGCATCCAAACCGGACAACTTGTATGGCCTGTACTTCCCATTGGCGAACAAATATATTCGAAACCAACTTTTTTATACAACTTTTGAGCATCGTGCATAAAAGGCATTGTTTCCAAATAGCATTTTTCGAAACCAAATTCACGGGCACTTTGCAGACACTTTTCCATTATTTGGCTACCGATTCCCTTTCCGCGAGCTTCAGGAAGAAAATACATTTTTTGCAATTCACAATAAATAGCCGCTTCATTTGCCAAGGGTGCGACTCCTGCACAACCAACAATTCGACCTTCATTTTCCACAACAAAATAGACTGATCTTGGCTTATTGTATTCTTCAAACATTAAATCGAGATAGGGATCTTCATAGGCCGTTCCAATTTTTGGAATATTCAACTCGTCGAAAATATTCCTTATCAGTTGAGCAACTGCCTGATTGTCTTCTTTTTGTATTTTTCTGATAAGCCACTTGTCCATAAAAGCTCTAAAATTATTAATTCGTAAACAAAAATAGCCATTGTATTTGGGAAACATCCTAAGTTCTAAAACTAAATCCTAAGCTCAAAAATCACTACTTTTGCAAAGTGAAGATACATGAAAAATATATCAACCGTTGCATTTCCTTGGCCAAAAATGGACTCGGAGCAACTTATCCTAACCCGATGGTGGGAAGTGTCATTGTTTATGAAGACAAAATCATAGGCGAAGGCTGGCACAAAAAAGCAGGCGGCCCCCACGCTGAAGTCAATGCTGTAAATTCGGTTAAAGACAAATCGTTGTTAAAAAAATCCACTATTTATGTTAGTCTGGAACCTTGCAGTCATTTTGGAAAAACACCTCCTTGTTGCGATTTAATCATTGAGAACGAAATTCCAAATGTTGTTATCGGCACTGTGGATCCTAATATAATGGTAGCTGGAAATGGCATTAAAAAATTAATCGAAGCCGGAATCCATGTCACAGTAGGGGTTTTGGAAGACGAATGCAACGAACTCAACAAACGTTTTTTTACTTTTCATCAAAAGAAAAGACCTTATATATTATTAAAATGGGCAGAAAGTCAGGATGCATTTATTGCCCCTCTTGAAAAACTGGAAAAAAAACCGGTTTGGATTACCAACACCTATTCCAGACAATTGGTACATAAATGGCGAACCGAAGAACACGCTATTTTAGTGGGAACACAAACCGTTATCGACGACAATCCTCAGCTCAATGCGAGAGATTGGCACGGAAACAACCCTGTTCGATTAGTGCTGGATCAAAACAATCGTATTCCGAAAGACAATGCCGTTTTTGACAATAAAATTAAAACAATAGTCTTTACCGGTTCCGAAACTTCTGTTTCCCAAGAAAACACTACCTTTGAGGTAATTGATTTTAAACAAAACATAGCCGAACAAATTGTGAATTCACTTTACAAACACAATATCCAATCGGTTATTATTGAAGGTGGTCTTCAAACTTTGCAGACCTTTATCGATGCCAATCTTTGGGACGAAGCTAGAATTTTTAAAGGAAATACATTTTTAAAAGAAGGTATCAACGCCCCTTTGATCCCCAAAACGAGTTCTGAAAAATATAAAATTGAAAAGGACGAACTCACAATAACAAAAAACTATGATTGATGCTATAATTTTTGATTTTGGAGACGTGTTTATCAATTTGGATAAACAGGCCACGATGGATGGTTTAAAAGATCTGGGCATACCTGAATGGAATGAAGATTTGAACCAATTGAACCTACAATATGAAGTGGGGGCAATTTCGGAAGCAGACTTTTTGACCGGAATTCAAGAACACACCAACAATGCCCCTATCGAAAAAATTGCCAAAGCCTGGAATGCGATACTATTGGATTTTCCGCTGTATCGTTTGGAATTTCTGCAAATGCTTTCGCAAAAATATCGCTTGTTCCTTTTGAGCAATACCGATGCAATACATATCAACACTTTTGAAGAAACAACAGGGTCCTCATTTTATAGTGCCTTTTACCAATGTTTTGAAAAAGTATATTTTTCGTTTGAAATCGGAATGAGAAAGCCGAGTCCTGAAATTTATAGTTTTGTATTGGATCAAAATGGACTGCAAGCAAAACATACTTTATTTATAGACGACAAAAAAGAAAATACCGATGCCGCAAAGGAACTTGGTATTCAGGTTTGGAATCTACAAGTTGGAAAAGAAGATGTTATCGATTTAATTGACAAAAAGATTCTTCAATAACAATCACAAAAATCAAAAGGCAAAGGGCAAAGGGCAATGACAAACTTGAATAAAAAATAAATCAAAACACAAAATCTTTAAATTTCAAGATTTAATATTGTAATTGACATTGACCTTTGACATTAAAAATGAAAGACACCTATAATACCATTGCATTTCCATCGGAAGAATCGCTTTTCAAGGAAAAAAACAGCAAGTTTTTTGGCTATGCCTACCCAATTGAGTCGGAGGAAGAAGTAAAACCTTTGATAGAAATCTTAAAAAAACAACATCCTCACGCTGTACATTATTGTTATGCCTATCAAATAGGAGCCGAAAAAATTCAATATAGAGCCAATGATGATGGTGAACCTAGTGGCACGGCCGGGATTCCAATTTACGGACAAATTCAGTCTTTTGGTCTTACCAACATCCTTGTCGTTGTAGTCCGAATTTATGGCGGAATAAAATTAGGCGTTGGGGGATTAATTTCTGCTTATAAAACTTCGGCACAAATCACTTTGGAATCCTGTGAAATTATAGAAAAGACAATCGATGTTCCCTTTCTGATTTCATTTGACTATAAAAACATGAACAAAGTAATGCGTGTAATCAAAGAGAAAAAATTGGACATCATTTCTCAGGAAATGGAAATAAATGAAGAAAACAATTTACCGATTGGAAAAATTGTAGTAAAAAGCAGAAAAAAAAATGCCGAAATGGTATTCGACACTTTTAAATCATTGTTTGAAATAAACATAAAAAAACTATAAATTCTCATTTAAAAGAACTCATTCTGATTATTATTCAAAAGTTTTTAATAGTTCCAAAATGTAATCCGGAGGAACAGTTGGCCTACCCGTTTTTAACGAAACAAAAACTAACATAAATTGAGCAGTTGTTAATAACTCTTTCGCTTCATTGTATATCGCACAATCAAATTCTATCTTCACGGACGTCTGACTTTTGAAAACGGTATGCACAGTCAACAACTCATCATAAACCGCCGATTTTTTATAATTGATATTCATATTTACAATAGGAAGCCCGATGCCGCTTTCTTCCATCTTTTTATATGAAATCCCTTTGTTTCTAAGCCATTCCACTCTTCCTATCTCAAAATAAGGGATGTAATTCCCATGATAAACGACTCCCATTTGGTCTGTTTCCGAATAACGAACGCGAACTTGAATTTGATGATCTTTCATTAATTTTGACGTATTTTTTAAAATTTTAAAACCCTCCTTACAACTTTTTTTTTGAAAAATTAAGACCTAAATATTTTTTTTTACAGATAATTGTTCACATATTTGTTATCCCGAAAAAAGATATTTTTTCACATCTTTTTTGTAAGACAATAAATACCCTGATAAAAATAATTTAACTAGATATATGAACAAGACTGCACAATCTGTATGGGAAAACTGTCTGTCCTTCATAAAGGACAACATTCAAGATCAAGCCTATAAAACTTGGTTCGAACCAATTAAGTCAGTTGAGCTTACCGATAATGCATTATATATCCAAGTACCAAGTAAATTTTTTTACGAATGGCTAGAAGAGCACTATGTAAAATTATTAAAAGTGGCCCTAACCAAAGAACTTGGAAAAAACGCAAAGTTACTTTATAAAATCAAAATGGAAAACACTTATGGCAATAAACAACCGTTTACGGAACAATTGCCAAGTGCCAACAGAGCTCCAATGAAAGCACAAGAAGTGGACGCTCCATTCAAAAACTTAAATCCGGAATTAAAAAATCCATTTGTTATACCAGGAATTCGAAATTTAAAAATCGAATCCCAATTGAATCCTAATTATAGCTTTGACAATTTCCTTGAAGGAGATTCCAATAGACTTGCCCGTTCCGCAGGTATGGCAGTTGCCAATAAACCAGGAGGAACCTCATTCAACCCATTGTTGATTTTTGGTGGTGTTGGATTAGGAAAAACACACTTAGCCCATGCTATTGGTGTTGAAATCAAAGACAAATATCCGGAGAAAACCGTTTTATATATTTCGGCCGAAATTTTCACCCAACAATATATCGACTCGGTTAAGAAAAACAACAGAAATGATTTTATCCATTTCTATCAATTAATCGACGTTTTAATCATTGATGATGTTCAATTCCTTTCGGGAAAATCAGGAACACAAGATGTATTTTTCCATATTTTCAATTATTTGCACCAAAACGGAAAACAAGTTATCCTTACTTCGGACAAGGCTCCTGTTGACATGCAGGATATTGAACAACGCTTATTGTCCCGTTTCAAATGGGGATTATCAGCTGAGTTACACCAACCGGATTACGAAACAAGAATTTCCATCTTAAAAAACATTCTATATCGTGATGGCGTTGAAATGCCGGAAGATATTATAGAATATGTTGCTCGAAACATTAAATCAAATGTTCGTGAGCTTGAGGGCGCAATTATTTCATTGATTGCTCAATCTTCTTTCAACAAAAAAGAAGTTACTATCGAGCTTGCCAAAAGTGTTGTAGAAAAATTTGTAAAAAACGTAAAGAGAGAAATCTCAATCGATTACATTCAAAAAATTGTTTCCGATTATTTCCAATTGGATATAGAAACACTACAATCCAAAACAAGAAAAAGACACGTTGTACAAGCGAGGCAGCTAGCTATGTTTTTTGCTAAAAAATTCACTAAAGCCTCATTGGCCAATATAGGTTCACAAATAGGAGATCGCGATCACGCAACGGTATTACATGCCTGCAAAACAGTCGATAATTTGGTCGCAACCGACAAACAATTCAAAAAATACGTTGAGGATATCAACTCAAAATTAACGCTCTAAAAACAAATGTCCGTCAAAATTTTAATGGTTTGTCTAGGCAATATCTGTCGATCACCATTGGCAGAAGGCATATTGGCCTCCAAACTTCCTAATGATAAATTCTTTGTAGATTCAGCAGGAACAGGTTCTTGGCACGTTGGTCACAGTCCGGACAGACGTTCAATAGCCACCGCCAAAAAAAACGGCTTAGACATTACCAACCAAAAAGGCAGACAATTCAGCAGAAGCGATTTTGATTCCTTCGACTACATTTTTGTAATGGACAGCAGCAATTTAAGAGATGTTATCCACCTTGCCCAAAACGATACCCAAAAAGAAAAAGTACAGCTAGTTCTGGACGCCATTTTCCCAAATGAAAATGTTGATGTCCCTGACCCATATTACGGAACAGCAAATGGATTCGATATGGTTTATCAAATGCTTGACGATGCCTGCGAAGTAATCGCACAAAGACTGATCGCCAAACATCGCTAAAAACCAACTCCGTTTTTATACCTTTGTAAAAATCGAAAACAGCTTAAATGAAATCAGCGCCTCTTCTTGGAAAATTATACCTAATCCCAACCACCATGGGCGAATGTGACCCAATGGACGTATTACCGCAAACCATAAAAAGATGCGTGGATTTAATCGATTACTATGTAGTTGAGAATGACAAAACCGCCCGAAAATCGATAAAACTTACCAATCCCGAGAAAAAACAATCTGAGTTAAAACTTTTTGTTCTCAACAAACACACCGAAACCCAAGACCATAAGGATTTCATCAAACCACTTCTTGAAGGTAAAAACATGGGATTAATGAGCGAAGCAGGTTGTCCAGGTGTGGCTGATCCCGGTGCCGCAATCGTAAAATTGGCACACGAAAAAGGAATTCAAGTCATTCCTCTTGTTGGCCCATCTTCCATATTATTAGCTATGATGGCATCAGGAATGAATGGCCAAAGCTTTACTTTCAATGGTTATTTACCTATCGAAAAGGACGAGAAAAAAGCCTGTTTAAAAAGTTTGGAGCGTATCTCTTTCGAAAAAAATCAATCTCAAATTTTTATCGAAACACCTTACCGCAACAACAAATTGCTTGAAGATTTAATCCAGACATTACATCCCGAAACCCATTTATGTATTGCTACCGATATAACTTTACCAACGGAATACATCAAAACAAAGAAAATATCGGCTTGGAAAAAAGAAACTGTTGATTTACACAAACGCCCTACCATTTTTATCATTCATAAGATGTAAAATATAATCACTGCTTTCAAAAGCAAACCATTCTGCCCCAAAAAAAATAATTCGATTTACTTTTTAAAGCTTTATCACCCCCTAACGTTACTCATTCTATATTCAACAGATTATTAAGTGCTTATTTTTAATGTAATCGATTGCATTAAAATGATTTTATTGTATATTGCGCTGATTTCAACCACGAATCTACAACCAAAAACCACTTATTAAATGAAAAAACTATTGCTTTTAACTGCCTTACTGAGCCTTTATAATGTTTCGGCTCAAAATTATTACATGTCTAGTCCACAAGGATTTGGCGCAAGCGCAACAGGCGCAGGAACACCAACCGCATCCAATACCGTTACAGTTGACACCTATACCAAATTAAAAGCAGCTCTTACATCTACTGCATCGTCCAATGCTGTGATTTTGGTTTCAGGAACAATTGACTGCGTCTATACAAGTGTGCAACTGAATAACAGAACCATTATAGGACTACCGGGAGCAAAACTTAGAAATCCACAAATAACTCCCGGAGATTCACCAACATCCGCTACTAATTCCGGAACCCTTTACATAAAATCCGGTTCAAACAATGTTATTATAAGAAATCTTATTTTCGAAGGTCCTGGTGCCTATGACGTTGACGGAAGAGACAATCTTACCAACGAAGGAACAAATATCTGGGTCGATCACTGCGAATTTCAGGACGGAATGGATGGAAATTTTGACAACAAAGGAACAGCCGATAACGTAACGGTTTCATGGTGTAAATTCACCTATCTAAAAGCACCAACAGCGGGAGGATCCGGAGGAACAGATGACCACCGATTTACAGATTTAGTAGGTTCAGGCGCAACAGATTTTCCTGCCGATGGCAATTATAGCATCACTTTCCAAAACTGTTACTGGGCGGAAGGCTGCAAAGAAAGGATGCCCCGAGCCCGAAATGCAGAATTACACATTCTTAACTGTTACTACAAAACCTCTGTAAGTGGATCTTTGGCGATCGGTTTAGGTGGTGGAAACAAAAACACTACTTGTTATGTCGAAAACTCCAACTTTGCAACAATTGGCACCGTTTATAAAGGTTATCCTACTGACGGAGGAACCGTTGGAATAGCATTTGATGGCTGTATCAATCAGACCAATTCAAATACCGGAATTTCAAAACCAACCTATACCTACACCCCATTGACAGCCACCGATGTAGCTACTTATATCCCAAATTCGACTTGTGGTGCTGGGGCTACTTTAAACGTTACAGATACCGGAGTGATCTCAACTTCATGTACCAATTTAGGTCTTGATGACCAATCTTCAAACAGAAACATCAGAATGTATCCAACAGTTGTCGATACAATTTTGAACATTGAATTACCAAATACAGTTTCAGGAGATGCAACAATAAACATATATACATCTACTGGTGAAAAAGCTTATTCAATATCAAAAAAAACGAACCCTAACGAAAAGCTTACTATCAATGTTTCCAATTTACCCAAAGGGTTATACTTGTGCAATATCAAAATAGCCGATTTTTCGAATACTTGGAAATTCATAAAACATTAATTTATTCAAAAATTTATCCAAATAGCTTTTGAAATTTGGGCGTGCCACTATCCCGATTAAAAAGGGGTATCTTCTTTACGTTGATACCCCTTTTTATCGGGATGCTGTCGGGTCATCCGCTCCGTCGCGGCGGACTGCTACTACCCCTCACGCAAGTTCATATGAAGATTTGTGATACTTGAAAAGCTTTCTTTTTCGTAAGAACTTTTAAAGATTTCCCAAAAATAAATTCATTGATACATTTTTTTTTAATTTTGAAATCAAAGAAATTAAAATGCGATACACATGGCCTCCTTTTCTAAGTCAACAATAATTATGAAAACCTTCATTTTAGTTATAAGCTTTTTTGCAAGCATTTGTTGTGTAGCGCAAGACAAATTAAATTTCGATTCAAAACCTATCGATTGTGAAAATAAATGGATTGTCTTTCCATCTGACTCAAATGGCTCCTACAACTATGGCTTTGTATACATGGACACTGAAGCAGGTTTAACTTTCGATTTTGGTGGTTCATTCAAAATAAGTAATGATGGAAAATTTCTTATCACTCAAAAAGAAGATGGCAGGACTATGAAATTTAGATTACAGCCAAACAAATCATTAGTGGCAATTATTCCTGAATCTTATTTCGCCGAATTTCACATTTCTAAAACCCCTGATTGGCTCAAAGCATACGAAGAAGACGAAAACTCAACCGACAGATTATTCATATGGGGATCTACTTATAACATCTGGAACGAATGTGCAAAAGGATTAACTTACTTAGAAAGAGTAAAAAAGATCGACCCAAATTACAAAGGACTTAAAACTGAGATTGCTTTTTCATACAATTGCTTAAAACAATATGGAAATGCTATTACTATTTTGAAAGAAGCGATTAAACAAAAACCTGACGATGCCTACGCCTACAAAGAATTACTTTATTCGCAAGTATATAACAATCAACTCCCTGATGCAATAAAAACCTATTACAAAATAGAAAAAGATATAACAGACAAAACTTATAAGTCTGAAAATGCATTCAATATTTTATGCGCATTCTACAATCAGAATAACTTACAAAAATTCAATGAGTGGATAAACTTTACTCAAGTTGACAAAGACAGTCGCTTTGGACCTTATGTTGAAAAATTAAAAACGGATTTGGAAAAGATAAATCAAAGACCTGCTAAAAAACATAATTAATTCTATTTGATATTCTCAAGAAATTATTTTGCAAAAAACTTTCATTGTCATTTAGAAAAATTGACATTAGCATAATATAGTTTTAAAAAACTACTTTTATGCTCCTGAAAAAATTCATCGATTAACATGAGTAAATTACCAAATGTAACGACCAGCATCTTCACAACAATGACCAAAATGGCGACAGAATACAAAGCCATCAATCTTTCTCAGGGTTTTCCAAACTTTCCTGTTGACGAAAGACTGACACAAATCGTTTCCAGACTGGCTTTTGAAGATGTCCACCAATACACTCCAATGGCAGGCTATCCGCCTTTACTCAATAAAATTCAAACATTAATAAAATCGTCATATAACCGCAACATCATTCCAGAAACTGAATTACTCGTCACAGCTGGAGCAACTCAAGCAATATTTACCACATTATTGGCATTGCTAAAGCCAGACGACGAAATAGTTATTTTGGACCCTAGTTATGATTGTTACGAAGCTCCAATCCTTTTAAGCGAAGCAAAACCAATTCGTGTTTCTCTTAACGATGATTACACGCCCAACTGGAATACGATTGCCAATGCATTTTCAGAGAAAACCAAAATGATTATCATCAATAATCCGCATAATCCAACAGGGAAAATCTTAAACGAATCTGATTTGGAAAATCTGGAAAGTCTTTTGGAAAAACACCCGGATGTACTTTTGCTTTCTGATGAAGTTTATGAATACATCACTTTCGAACAAAAACATATTTCGACCCACACCCGAGCAAAACTGCTCGATCGCTGCATCACGGTTTCCTCATTCGGAAAATCATTTCATGTTACGGGATGGAAAATTGGTTACCTGATTGCACCGGAATACTTGATGAAAGAAATCAAAAAAGTGCATCAATTTTTGGTTTTTAGTGTCAATAGCATTTGTCAAGTTGCGGTTTCTGAATATTTAGGTTTGGTCGACATCAATGAAATCAGTCCTTTTTATCAGGAGAAAAGAGATTATTTCAGATCATTATTAAAAAACAGCCGATTCCAATTAATGCCTTGCGAAGGAACTTATTTCCAAGTGGTTTCGTATGCCGATATTTCGAATGAAAACGATGTGGATTTTTGTAAACGATTAATTACCGAATATGGTGTTGCAGCGATTCCGATCTCTAATTTTTATGCCGATGGAAAAGATTTAAAATTAATCCGTTTTTGTTTTGCCAAAGACAATGCCACTTTAGAGGAAGCAGCGAGAAGGTTGAGTCAGGTATAGATTATAATCTACTAAGTTGCTAAGATTTTTCAGAATCTAAATTTCTCAGTAACTTAGAATCACAGAAACTTGGCTTCTTTATATGCATGCATATTATTTTCTTTTATTACATTTACATCCAAACAAATAAGTTATGAGTTATACTGATAAAATGTTAAGAGACGATGCTTTAAAAGGCAAAGTAATTGTAGTTACTGGAGGCGGAAGCGGTTTAGGTAAAGCGATGACTAAATATTTCTTGGAATTAGGTGCGAAAGTTGCCATTACTTCAAGGGATTTGGAAAAACTAAAAAACACTGCACAAGAACTGGAAACCGAAACAGGCGGTACTTGCCTACCCTTGCAATGTGACGTTCGCCATTATGAAGAAGTCGAAAACATGCTTCAGGCAGTCTTGAAAACTTTCGGAAAAGTGGATGTACTATTGAATAATGCAGCAGGAAATTTCATCTCTCCAACCGAACGCTTATCATCCAATGCTTTTGACACTATAATCGACATTGTTTTGAAAGGAACCAAAAACTGTACGCTTGCTTTTGGAAAACATTGGATAGATACCAAACAAACTTCGGCAACCGTTTTGAATATTGTGACAACTTATGCCTGGACAGGTTCCGCCTATGTTGTTCCAAGCGCCACTGCCAAAGCTGGTGTTCTCGCCATGACCCGAAGTCTTGCTGTGGAATGGGCAAAATACGGAATTCGCACCAATGCGATAGCCCCTGGGCCGTTCCCTACAAAAGGTGCTTGGGACCGATTATTACCAGGAGATTTGGCTGAGAAATTTGATATGTCAAAAAAAGTGCCTCTAAAAAGAGTTGGAGACCATCAGGAATTGGCGAATTTAGCCGCTTATTTAGTATCTGATTTTTCAGCTTACGTAAACGGCGAAGTGATTGTCATTGATGGTGGCGAATGGCTGAAAGGTGCTGGACAATTCAATTTATTGGAAGCCATTCCTGAAGAACTTTGGGATCAATTAGAAATGATGATTAAAGCAAAAAAAAGGAGTTAGCAACTTGCAATTCTTTTGATTAATCTCAATAAAAAATAACACAACTTAGACGATAAAAAGAGAACTATTCATACAGTTCTCTTTTTTTGGATATAATAAATAACAAAAAAGCAAAGAAACTACACTATTGTTAAGATAAATTAAGGCACGTGAAAACTATTTGTTTTTGTTAACAAAATAGATTTTCAAAACCCATAAATAATTGTATTTTTACCGTTCAAAATTTAGAAAATAAATGGGCAAAATCATAGCGATTGCGAATCAGAAAGGTGGAGTTGGAAAGACAACTACTTCGATTAACCTAGCTGCTGCGTTAGGAGTTTTAGAAAAAAAAGTATTATTGATAGATGCTGATCCTCAGGCAAATGCCACTTCAGGATTAGGAATTGATGTCGAAACAGTCGAAATTGGAACCTATCAAATTCTCGAACATAGTCATACTCCAACGGAGGCTACGATAAAATCTTCCTCTCCAAATGTAAATGTAATTCCTGCGCATATTGACCTTGTTGCGATTGAAATTGAACTTGTCGATAAAGAAAACAGAGAATACATGCTTAAAACTGCGTTGGAAAGCGTAAAAGAGCAATACGATTACATCTTGATTGATTGCGCACCATCTCTTGGACTTCTGACCTTGAATGCCTTAACGGCTGCGGATTCGGTAGTTATTCCAATTCAATGTGAGTATTTTGCGTTAGAAGGTTTGGGTAAATTATTGAATACGATAAAAAGTATCCAAAAAATCCACAATCCTGATTTGGACATTGAAGGCTTATTACTAACCATGTTTGATTCCAGATTGCGTTTGTCAAACCAAGTAGTAGAAGAGGTTCAAAAACATTTTAACGATATGGTTTTTGAAACCGTGATACAAAGGAATGTAAAATTGAGCGAGGCACCGAGTTTTGGAGAAAGCATCATAAACTATGATGCTACCAGCAAAGGAGCGGTAAATTACATCCACTTAGCTCAAGAAATTATAAAGAAAAACAGTAAATAGTTGTATGTCAAAAGCAATAAAAAAACAAGCCTTAGGAAGAGGTTTATCTGCATTATTAAAAGATCCTGAAAACGATATTCAATCAGTTGAAGATAAAAATGCAGATAAAGTTGTAGGAAATATTATAGAGCTTGAAATTGATGCTATCGAAATAAATCCGTTTCAGCCCCGAAGCAATTTCAACGAGGAATCATTACGTGAATTAGCCACTTCCATCAAGGAATTAGGCGTAATTCAACCTATTACTGTTCGTAAATTAGACTTCAACAAATACCAATTAATTTCTGGGGAGCGTCGTTTACGTGCCTCCACTTTGATCGGACTTACAACAGTTCCTGCATACATCCGTATTGCAAACGATAACGAGTCTTTGGTAATGGCATTGGTTGAAAACATCCAGCGTCATGACTTAGATCCAATAGAAATTGCGCTTTCATACCAACGTTTGATTGATGAAATTCAATTGACTCAGGAGCAAATGAGTGAAAGAGTTGGTAAAAAACGCTCCACTATCTCTAATTACCTGCGTCTTTTAAAATTAGACCCAATCATTCAAACCGGGATCCGTGACGGCTTTATCAGTATGGGACATGGACGTGCCATCATCAATATTGAAGATCACGATGTTCAAACTGATATCTACCAAAAAATCGTAAGCCAAAACCTTTCAGTAAGAGAAACGGAGACTTTGGTAAAAAATTATCATGATAGTCTAAAACCAAAACCGGTAATCCCAACAAAATCTGCTTCTTTTGAAATAAATGATGAAGATGTAAAAACTTTCAACAAATATTTTGGAACAAAAATTGATGTAAAAGTTGCCGGAAATGGAAAAGGAAAAATCACCATCCCTTTCCATTCTGAAGAAGACTTTAATAGAATTGTAAAATTAATAGAAGGGTAGTGAATAAAATCATATCCATAGGGCTATTGCTTTTTCTTATAGGAAACGCTTCGGTTTTTGCACAAGCAAAAACCGAAGCTGTTTTAAAGCCAAAAGATACTTTAAAATCGATTGACATAGACCCTTTGACTCCTGCAAAAGCCGCATTTTATTCGGCTATATTACCGGGCTTAGGCCAGGCATACAATAAAAAATACTGGAAGATTCCACTAGTATATGGTGCTATTGGAACCAGTTTATATTTCTACACTGACAACAAAAAAAAATACAACGAATATCGAGACGCCTACAAAAGCCGTTTAGCGGGAAATCCGGACCCTACTTACGCCTATCTTTCTGATAAACAATTAATTTCTGCTCAGGAATTTTACCAAAGAAATTATTCGTTATCGGGACTTTTTGTGATTGGATTCTATGTACTAAACATAATAGATGCCAATGTCGATGCGGCTTTAATACAATTTAATGTTAATCAAAGTTTATCAGTGAAACCAGAAATAAGCCCAGACACTGTAACATTAAAATCAAATTTGGGACTAACCATTAATTATCGCTTTTAGACTCGGATATTATTCGTTTCTTTTAAAAAAAATAAAAAATAAAATACAGATGAAAATTGCACTTTTAGGATACGGAAAAATGGGACAGGTAATTGAAAGAATTGCTGTAGAAAGAGGACACGAAATTGTTTTGAAAAAAGACGAATTCAATACTTATGACGGACTTTCATCTGCCGATGTTGCTATCGATTTTAGCGTACCAACAGCTGCAGTTGATAATATTTCAAACTGTTTTCATGCTAATGTTCCAGTGGTTTCCGGAACAACTGGATGGCTAGAGCATTATGATGAAATGATTGCACTTTGTAAAGAAAAAAATGGAGGGTTCATTTCCAGCTCTAACTTTAGTCTTGGAGTGAATTTATTTTTTGAATTCAACGAATATTTGGCCAAAATCATGGCTCCATTTGATCACTACAAAGTAGATATGGAAGAAATACACCATGACCAAAAACTAGATGCCCCAAGCGGAACCGCTATTTCATTGGCCAAAGGTATTATCGAAAATAGTAATTATACTGGTTGGACACTGGACACTCCAAAAGAAAACGAAATCCACATTGAAGCAGTGAGAGTAGGAACTGTTCCGGGAACTCACACCGTAACCTACAATTCTGCTGTAGATTCTATCGAAATAAAACATACGGCCCACAACCGTGAAGGTTTTGCCTTAGGTGCCGTAATCGCAGCAGAATGGCTTGCCGGGAAAAAAGGTATTTTTTCAATGAAAGATGTTTTGAATTTAAGTTCAAAATAAAATTTCCAAACCCAAATAGAGACTTAATCTAAAATCTAATAGTTTAAATTTTAAAATTATGACACAATTTCACTGGTTCGTATTTTTCTTGGCCGTTCAGGTTATTCATTTCTTAGGAACATGGAAATTATATGAAAGCGCAGGAAGAAAACGTTGGGAAGCAGCAATTCCAGTTTATAATGCGATTGTTTTGATGAAAATAATCGGAAGGCCAACTTGGTGGACACTTTTACTATTTATTCCAATCATTAACTTGATTATGTTTCCGGTTATTTGGGTTGAAACCATCCGCAGTTTTGGAAAAAAAACCAAATTAGATACAATCCTTGTAATTGCAACTTTAGGCTTTTACATCTATTATCTTAATTACACACAGACTTTAAATCACGAATCTGATAGAAGTTTAAGTCCAGACCATAAAGCAGCGGATACAGTTAGTTCATTACTTTTTGCGATAATTGTCGCTACTATTGTTCACACTTATTTCATTCAGCCTTACACCATTCCTACTTCTTCATTAGAAAAATCCTTACTGGTTGGAGACTTTTTATTTGTAAGCAAAATGAACTATGGAGCAAGAGTCCCAATGACCACTGTGGCTATGCCAATGGTACACGATACCATTCCATTAACTAAAAAGAAATCGTACCTTACTTGGCCTCAGTTGCCTTATTTCAGACTTCCTGGCATCCAAAATATCAAACGATGCGATATAGTTGTATTTAACTGGCCCGCAGACACCGTTTATAAATTCAGAGATCGCTCTGGACAAAGAGTTGACAAACCGATAGACAAAAAATCAAACTATGTAAAACGCTGCGTGGGTATTCCCGGCGATAGTTTATCAATAAAAGATGGACTGGTTTATATTAATGGAAAAGAATTGATTTTACCTGAACGTGCAAAACCACAGTACTCATACAACGTAGTTTTGGATGGTAAAACACCTATTGATTTTGAATATCTTTTCAAAGATATGGACATTACTGATGGTGCCGGTTTCTTAAACCAACAAACAAAAGATACTTTGTTCATAAGTGCTCTAACGGCTGCCAACGCAGAAAGGTTCAAAAATGTTCCTGGAGTTAAAGCAGTTGACAGAATTATTTCCAAAGGCGTTGAAGATGGTATTTTCCCTCATATCAACAAATGGAACAGAGATAATTTTGGGCCAATTTACATCCCACAAAAAGGCAAAACAGTTGCTTTAAATCTTCAAACTTTACCTTTCTACAAAACCATCATAACCGATTATGAGAATAATGATTTAAAAGTAAATGGTAATGAAATAAGAATTAACGGTAAAGTAGCCACGACCTACACTTTTGGTCAAGACTATTACTGGATGATGGGAGATAACCGCCACAACTCTGAAGATAGCCGCTATTGGGGTTACGTTCCGGAAAACCACATCGTTGGAAAACCAATTTTTATTTGGATGAGTATCGACGGTATTAATGGCCCTAAGAGTGGCTGGAAAATTCGTTGGGACAGAGTGTTCACGACTGTTGACGGCGAAGGACAACCACAATCATACTTTAAATACTTCCTAATTGCCCTTGCTGCCTTTTTTGTTGGTGAATATTTTTGGAAAAAAAGAAAAGCTAAAAATGCTTAAAAGTTTATATTGTTTATAAGGTTTAGTTTAAAAATTAAACCTTATAAGCTCTAATCTTCAAAATAATGAAAATTCTAATACATCCCTCCTATTTTCCTTCCATAAGCCATTTTGTGGCCATGGCGCAATCAGACAGTATTACGTTTGAAATGGAGGATAATTTTCAGAAACAAACCAATCGTAATCGGACTTATATTTATAGCCCAAATGGAGTTCAATTATTGAATATTCCTGTAAAACATTCCAATTTAGCACATCAAAAAACAAAAGATATTAAAATTGAATCAGAATTTGATTGGCAAAAGCAACATTTCAAATCACTAGAAGCCGCTTACCGTAGTTCTCCTTTCTTTGAGTATTTTGAAGATGATTTGCTTCCTTTTTTCCAAAAGAAACATACTTTTTTGATGGATCTAAATTTTGAGGCTTTTGAATTAACTTGCAAATGTCTACGCATGAAATTGGAGTTTGACACTACAGCAGAATATTTCCACAATATTGAAGACTCTCAAATTTCTGATTTTAGATATTTGGTAAACGGGAAAAAAGACCTTTCGGTTTTTGAGAACTATCCTCAGGTCTTTGATGATAAATTCGGTTTTTTGAACAATTTAAGCGTTCTTGACTTATTGTTTAATGAAGGAAAATTTGCTGTGGATTATTTAAAAAATCAAGTTCTCATCAAATAAATTTAAAACGATATAAACCTAAAAACCCATCACTAGAATTAGTAATGGGTTTTATTTTTTTCTTAAAAGTAAACTTATTTCATGGACAATTTTGCCATAATTGGAAAATGATCTGAATTTTGAAATTCTGAAAAACTTTGGAACTGTTTCACTTCCATCGTTTCATCAGCGAAAATATAATCAATCCGTGCAGGATAATACTTAAACTTATAGGTAGCTCCAAAACCTACTCCTGCTTCCTCAAAACTGTCTTTCAGTTTTCCTTTTATGTTTCGATACACATAAGAAAAAGCACTGTTATTCATGTCTCCACAAATAATAATTGGGTATTTACAATCCTTTTCATGCTCCTTAAATATAGCAGCTTGTTCCTGTTGCTGCGTAAAAGCTTTACTAATACGAATAAAAAGAAACTTGGATTTTTGTTGGTCAATAGCATCGATATTTTCCGAAATTTCGTTGACATCGGGAGAAATTTTTATGGACTGCAAATGCATATTATATACTCTAATAATATCCTTTCCTTTTTTGATGTCGGCGTAAACTACATTATTATTGGAGTTTGGAAATACAATGTTTCCATGTTCAATAATAGGAAACTTTGAAAAGATGGCCTGACCTGTTTTAATTTGATTCCCCTCCATCAAAACAAATTTATAGGGATACACTTTTAGATCAATATCGGCAGAATTCGAGAACTCTTGTATACATAATATGTCCGGATTTTGAGTATTTATAAACTCTAAAATTGTATCGGGAATATCGTCTCGATCTAACCATTTAAAGACGTTAAACAATCTTACGTTATAACTCATAACTGTAAAATCCTTGTCGCTTTCCTGAAATTCTTTGGCTGAAAATTTATAAAATTTATTAAAAAAAGTGATCCCAATCAATAGGACAAGCCCTGATAAAATCATTCTTTTTTTAAACTGAATTGCCCAATACAAAAAGAACAACCCATTTGCCAAAAAAAACAAAGGCATAAATAAAGTGAAAACCGACAATAGCGGAAATATTTTTGGTGCCAAAAAAGGAAGTAAATAGGCAATGAATGTCAGCGCGATAAGCACCAAATTCAAAAAATACATTACTTTATTAAACCATGAAAGGTTCCTCATATTTATTTGATGTATTCAAACTTTTAATCAAAAGTTTATGTTTTACACTTCAATAATCAGATAAAAATAAACTATTTTCCGGCTTGAAACAAGAATTCTTTTTCCTCTTGGGTCAAACTTTCGTAACCAGACTGACTGATTTTGTCCAAAATCTCATCGATTTGCTGTTGTTTTTTATCTTTCACAACAATTCTTGAAATCGGTTTTTCTACTGGTTTTTTATAATTTTTATGTACTTTTTTGAAAGGGGTTCCAGGCTTTCTGAAGATATTAAAAAAGAAATCCAAAACGATACTTACTATCTTGCTTAAATCAGTTCCGTTTTGAAGCAATTTAACATAAATAAACCCAAAAAAAGCTCCTGCTAAATGAGATATGTGTCCGCCCGAATTTTCTAATCGGAATTGCATTAAATCCAAAATAAGAATTACCGCTGTTATATGCCATAATTTTACATTCCCAAACAAAAACAATCGAACACCCATCAATGGACTGTAAGTTGTTGCCGCCACCAAAATAGCCATTATTGCCGCAGAAGCCCCTACTATCGCACCACTATAATGCAATAAATTAAAGCCCAAGGCGAATATCAATCCTGCAAAAATGGCACTTAAAAGATACAGCCCCAAATACTGTTTGGAAGAGAAAAAAGTCAAGAATAAGTAGCTGGCAAAATTCAACACCATCATATTAAACAGCAAGTGAAAAAAGCCATCATGAAAAAAAGCATACGTCAAAAATGTCCATGGTTTCAATCCAAAAACCATTGGCTCAGATGATAAGGCAACCCAATTAGGAAATTCAAAAACTCCACTCTTATATTGATAGAAAAACACCAGCGAAACCAAAAAACAACCTATATTCCAATAGATCATTTTTAAGGCGATTCCTCCCAATTTATATTGCATTTTCAGATCTTCTAAGATGCTCATATTTAGATATAACAGTTATGTTTTGTCAATAGTATAATTTTCTCTTTCGAAATTTAGAAAATTTAATTCCAACGGCGATCATTGAATTGATTTTTCTTCCAGTACCACATCATTAAATAACCTACCAGCGCTCCTCCAAGGTGCGCAAAATGGGCAATTCCGCTTGAACCACCAAATATAGAACCTCCGGAAACTCCCAAATACAAATCAACCAACAGTAATCCAGGAACAAAATATTTTGCTTTAATTGGAATCGGAATAAACATCAAAGCCAATTCAGCATTAGGAAACATAAATGCAAAAGCCACCAATAACCCATAAATAGCTCCTGATGCTCCTACAACATTTCCTAAATAGGCTCCAATAAACCCTTGAAAATCGGAAACAGTCAATAATTCTTGCCAGCGAGTATCAATTTTTCCTTCACCTAATAGCTTTAATATTTCTGCTTTTTGATAACCATTTTGCATTAAAATATTTATCCCATTTTCAAAAAAATAATAATTCACCGCAGTGTGTAATAAAGCAGCTCCCACACCACAAGAAATATAAAAAAACAAAAACTTTTTACCTCCCCAAAAATGTTCCAGTGCAGAACCAAATGAATACAAAGCAAACATATTGAAAGCAATATGCATGATATTTGGTAGTGGTGCATGCATGAACATGTGCGTGAAAATTTGCCAAAAATGAAAATCGGGATTCTCAAAAAAATACATTGAAAGTATTTTGTAGGCAGGCTCACCAACGAACATGGAGCCAATATAAAACAATATATTTATAATTAATAACTGCTTTACAGTAGGTGTGATACTCATCATAATGCAAACTTTTTATCTAAATCTTCCACACTTATTGTGATGAAAGTTGGTTTTTGAAAAGGTGAAACATTTGGGTCTTTACAGGCAAAAAGACCATTTACTAAATTTTCCTGTTCTTTTTCGGTTAAATACGTCCCAGTTTTGACAGCCAAACTTTTAGCCATCGATTTGGCAATCGTATCATTCTGACTGAAACTATTTTCTGGGATTCCGTTATGCAAATCACTCAACAACTGATCCAAAACGACTACAACTTCACTCTCTGTAATATTCACCGGAATACCCGAAATCACAACATGATCTTTATTCGATTCCTCAAAAACAAATCCAGTGTTGATTAACGATTGCTCTAACTCTGCAATAAGTTCCATTTCGGTCGCTGAATAAAACAGATTAATAGGAAACAGCAATTGTTGACTTGCTGCGTGATGTACTGTCATATTTACCAAAAATTGCTCATACAAAACACGTTGATGCGCCCTGTTTTGATCGACAATTACCATTCCCGATTTAATAGGCGACACTATATATTTTTTATTGATTTGATACGTTTTATGAACCGTTTGCTCTACTTCTTCATCATCAAACAAAGACGAAGTAACTTCTTCATTTTCAAAAGAAAATTCATTATTCTCAAATGTAAAACCATTGTTGTTACCTGAAACAAATTCGGTATCACCCGCAATCATTTCGGTATCCTGTTTCACTCCAACATACAAACTTTCCCAACTGGCCGTTGGTTCTGTTTTTTTATACGAAGAAGATGAAGAAAAAGAAGATGAGGACGAACTTTTAACAGGTTTATCTTCGGCAAAAGGATTAAATGTACGGTCAACCTGAATTGTTGGCATTTCTGCTTCCAAATTTTTATAATGGTAAGGCGTATCCAAATTAGCATCACGCTCAAAATCCAAAACAGGAGCCACATTAAATTGTCCCAAACTGTGCTTAATCGAAGCTCTTAAAATAGCGTACATTGCACTTTCATTATCAAACTTGATTTCAGTTTTTGTAGGGTGAATATTGATGTCAATCGTATTTGGTGGCACCGTTAAATACAAATAATAACTAGGTTGCGAACCCTCTTTCAAAATTCCTTCATAGGCAGCCATAACCGCGTGATGCAAATAAGGACTCTTTATGAAACGATCATTGACAAAGAAAAACTGCTCTCCTCTATTCTTTTTGGCAAATTCAGGCTTACTTACAAAACCCTGAATTTGCATCATCTCCGTATCCTCGGTAACAGGAACCAATTTTTCATTGGTTTTTCCACCAAAAAAATTAACAATTCGCTGTCTTAGAGTTGACGGAGGCAAATTATACATATCACTCCCATTATGGTAAAATGAAAAATGAATTTTAGGATGCGCCAAAGCCACACGTTGAAATTCGTCAATAATATGACGGTATTCCACTGTATCTGATTTCAGGAAATTACGTCGGGCGGGTATATTAAAAAATAAATTTTTAACAGCAAATGAAGTCCCTTTTGGTAAAACCGCTACATCTTGGGACATAAATTTACTCCCTTCAATAACGATGTGAATTCCTAATTCCTCTTGCTCCAATTTGGTTTTCAATTCCATATGAGCAATCGCCGCAATAGAGGCTAATGCTTCCCCACGAAACCCCTTGGTATGAAGTGAAAATAAATCTTCCGCTTGTCTAATCTTCGAAGTAGCATGACGCTCAAAACATAAGCGCGCATCAGTAACATTCATTCCTGATCCATTATCAATCACTTGAACCAATGATTTTCCGGCATCTTTTATGATTAATTTAATGTCAGTTGCTTTTGCATCCACAGCATTTTCCAACAGCTCTTTCACTACCGAAGCAGGCCTTTGCACTACTTCTCCAGCGGCAATCTGATTGGCAACATGATCTGGAAGCAATTGAATTATACTCGACATTGAAAAATTTTAGATTTAGGTTTTATAGGTTTCGGTTTAAATTAAAACCAAAGGACGACAAATTTAAGAAATTTCCATTCGGTTTCACCCTTTTGACAATCATAAAAAAAACAAAAAAACTGCTAACTTTTATAAACAACTTTTCGTCAATACTATAAAGAGTCGAACTTTTTAAAAAGATAAAATCATAAAAAAACCTATCCCATTCAATGAACAGGATAGGCCTTGAAATTTTAAAAATTTTCTTACTCTTCTATTTGCAGAGGATTATTTTCTATTCGCAAAGCACCTTGAGACAACAAATGTTGATCATCTATTCTGTGCGTCAACGAAGCTTGCTGACGAATATAAGCCATTTTTATGGCCGCAATAGCCGCTTCAGTACCTTTGTTTCCATGAATACCTCCACTTCTATCAATAGATTGCTGCATAGTATTATCTGTCAATACACAGAAAATAACCGGAATATCAGTTTGAACATTCAAATCTTTAATCCCTTGAGTCACTCCTTCACATACAAAATCAAAATGTTTTGTTTGCCCCTGAATCACGCAACCAATAGCGATTACAGCATCTACATTTTGAGTTTGCAGCATTTTTTTTGAACCATAAATCAGCTCAAAACTTCCGGGAACATTCCAACGAATAATGTTATGGGCAAAAACTTCATTTTCCAACAATGCAGCCAGTGCCCCATTATAAAGCCCTTCTGTGATGTTATCATTCCATTCTGAAACAACAATCCCAAAGCGAAAGTCTTTCGCGTTTGGGACTGAGTTTTTATCGTAATCCGATAAATTTTTATTTTCGGTAGCCATTTAATTTTAGATTTTAGTCCCGAAGCTATCAGGATAGATTTCAGATATAAAGTTATAATTTTTGAAATCAAAAATCAACAATCTCAAACCAACAATTTTAAATCTTTTTATTGCGCCAAACCTATCAAACCATCTACTGTAGCAGCTTCTGGCGAATTTTCATACTCTTCTTTAATTTGAGTAAAATATTTCAAAGCATCTGCTTTATTTCCTAAACTCAAAGCAACTTTACCTGCTTTCATCAAGAAACGTGGCGTTGTAAAATCATTTTTGCTAGCTTCGAAAGCTTTAATATAGTTTTCTAAAGCCTCTTTTGGTTGATTCTTTTGAGAATAAGCATCACCAATAGCTCCTTTTGCCAAAGCTCCTAACATGACATCATTTGAACTGAATTTACCTAAATAACTGATTGCGTCATCATATTTACCTGTATTCAAGTAAGCGATTCCCGCATAATAGTTAGCCAAATTTCCAGCAGCAGTTCCAGAATATTCATCCGCAATTTTTACAAAACCAAATTTACCTTCAGAACCATTCAATGACAATTTGTACAATGAATCACTTGCAACACCGTTAACTGCTTTCTCAAAATTAGATTGTGCCACAAACATTTCACTTGCTGCATCTTCCTCTTTAGGATTTGCAATAAATTTTTGATACGCAAAATATCCAACAGTTACCAACGTAATAGCACCAACAACCCCAATTATAATTTTTTGATTCTTAGCAACCCAGTCTTCTGTTTTAGAAGCTGTTTCGTCTAATTTTGAAAAAACCTCAGCCGTAGCACTGTCTTTTTCGTCAATCATTACATTTTCAACTGCATCGTCTTTAACTTCCTTTTCTTTTGGTGTCTTATATCCTCTTTTACTGTAAGTAGCCATTTAAAATTTAATTTAGTGAACGGCAAAAATAAAATTTTTATTCTAATGCGCGTAAAAAAAATGGATTTTATATTAAATTTTAGAAAAATATTTTTAATCCCTTATTTCCAATGCAAAAATGCCCTTCAATACTCAAATAATCAAAGTAAATCAACCATGAATACTATAGAATTTACTTTCAAAAACAAAATGCAAAAAATTGTACAGCAATATATGAAATATCACTATAAAAATAAAAATCATCCTTTATTAGTAATTCACAAGATAAATTATAAGCCATGCTGTACTGTAATAGTAAAAAAATAAATCAGGTTCCTAGTAAGCATTACGAAAATCTTATTTTTAAAATTATTTAAAAAAATTACACATACTGTAAAAAAAATTAGCTACTTTTAGTAAAGATCGAATTTACTTACACAGCTGATTTTTTTATTTTTTCAAATAAATAAGAATTTTATATGCATAAACCTGAAATTCCCCAAAATGAAGTCATTCGTTCAAAAGCCTTAAAGGATTATGAAATACTTGACACATTACCTGAAGATGAATATGATGCTTTAACAAAAATAGCATCTCAAATTTGCGGTACACCAATTGCATTAGTAAGTTTAATTGACGATGAAAGGCAATGGTTTAAATCGCATCATGGTCTGGATACAAGAGAAACGTCAAGAGATTTGGCTTTCTGTGCCCATGCCATAAACAATCCTGATGAGTTGCTTATTATACCAGACGCAACTATTGACGAACGATTTTATGATAATCCATTAACTGTAAATGATCCACATGTAATATTTTATGCCGGTGCTCCTTTAAACACTAAAGACGGGTATCCCTTAGGCACACTTTGTGTTATAGATACAAAACCAAGAGAAGGTCTTACAGAAAATCAGAAAGAATCTCTAAAGGCATTAGCAAATCAAGTTATTTCGCAATTTGAACTTCGAAAAAAGAATAGACTTCTGGAAGAAATTAACGAAGAAATTACAAAAAAAAATGTACAGTTAAACCAATTTGCGCACCGTCTTACCCATGATTTAAAAGTTCCAATTCGTGGTATCAACTTTTTATTATGTTTCATAAAAGAAGATTATAAAGCACTTATCAAAGACACTGAGGTAGAAGAATGGCTTGATTTAATTTATTCACGTAATGAATATATGGACTTTTTAATTAATGGTATCTTAGAATATACTAAGGTTAGTAATGATAAAATAGAATTTGAAGATTTTAATGTCCAAAATCTAATTCAACACATACTAAAGAACGGTACTCTGGATACCCCAATTCAGATACATTATACTAATTGCGACATAATTGTAAGACATTCAAAAATAAGCTTTATACAAATCATACAAAATCTTTTATCAAACACAGTAAAACATACCGATAAGCCAATATGTAATATTTGGATCTCATTAACGCAAGACGAAAGCAGCTTTTCTTTCACCTATGAAGATGATGGCCCTGGAATACCTGATAAATATTGGGGAAAAGTATTCGAATTATTCGAAACTGTAAATCCTAAATCTGCTAAAAACTCTGGCATTGGTTTAGCAACAATAAAAGCAATAAGCGATCGCTTTGGAGGCACTATACATTTGAAGCATCGGGAAAATAATAAAAGCGGTGTCTGTTTTTATTTTGTTCTGCCAAAAGAAAACAAAAGCTAATTTTTTAATTGATTGCAGCACGAATAACCTATTTAATCGAAATCAGTTTTAGACTTGTATTTAGCAAAACACTGCTAACCTAAATCCCATTGACAAACATTTTATATAAGGTGTAAACTTAATTACTTATTAGTTTTTCAATATATTTAATAATCATTAAAAATCAAACAAATATATTTTCTCTGCAAACGCTATGCAGCAATAAAAAGAAAATGGATAGTTGTATAATCCCAACAATTATTGCGAAAAATGGATTTCTAAACATTATTATAAAACAAGGAGAAAAAATCAACCATCTTTCTCGCACTTTAGTTTAAAAAAATACATTTATAACATACAATTAATCGAATAATTATTTCTTTTGATTAGAAAACATAATTTTAAATGAAATCAGATTTGTTAGAAAATTTTTGGAATCGAATTTTAAAAGGTAAAATCAAAACCGAGGAAGAGTCCAATTGGATAAGTGAAACTGGATATTTATACAAATTAGGTATTAGTATGGAAGAGACCTTGCAATACCTTTATCAAGAGAAACCAACATTGATAGTTTTTAAAGAGTGGATAAAAGCTAAAAGCATAAATGTTACAAATACGATTGATGTTGAAAATACTCTTTCTGAAAAAGACTTGGCTTTTTGGAATACTAATGGCTATATTGTTATAAAAAATGCCATTTCGCTTGAAGATTGTTTAGCTACCCAAAAAGCAATTTTAGAGTTTCTGGAAAAAGACATGAATGATAGTAATACCTGGTACACAATGCATGAAAAACAAAGAGGGCTAATGGTTAACTTTTTCAATCATCCTACATTAGAAAAAAACAGAGCTTCGGTAAAGATTCAAAAAGCTTACGAACAATTATATGGAACTAATAAAATTTATAAAACTATTGACAAGGTAAGTTTTAATCCCCCAATTACTAAAAGATATAATTTTCTAGGAAGTAATTTACATTGGGATGTAAGTTTAAAACAACCTATTCCTTTTCGTTTGCAAGGCCTATTATATCTTTCAGATTGTGATGAAAACGACGGTGCTTTTCATTGCGTTCCTAATTTTCATCATCAAATTGCCAATTGGATGGATTCAATTCCTTTGAATCAAAATCCAAGGGAATTAGCTTTAAAGACACTGACTCCAAAGCCTGTAATTGGTAAGTCAGGCGACTTTATTATTTGGCATCAAGCCCTACCTCATTGTGCTACCCCGAATTACGGAAAAACACCAAGATTTGTTCAATATTTAACTTATTTCCCCGAAGAATATACAGAAAGCACAGAATGGATATAACATTTCAAACACTACTAACCCACTAAATTTCATAGTTTTTAAACAATAATTAGTACTCCATTTAATTTTTAAACTTTAAGCAAACAAGAATCGCATATTCCGAACAAGTATTGAACTGATTATTAGTGCGATTATTTACAAGGATTAAGAGAATTTAGCGAGAATTGGGCAAATTTAAATCAATGTAAAAATAATATCCTATTAGAAATCAGCCGCATAAAATAATTGAAAAACCTTTGTGTGAGACAGAAACGTCTACATCTTCATGATTTGCGGAACACTTTTTTTTTATTCAGATCATAAATCAGTTATAAATGCTTTCGAAACTCAAAAAATAAAGTACTTCAAATACCTCAATATTGCCCTCCTAGTTAAAGAAGGGAAGTCAATAATTTTTTATAATATTGCTGTAGGACATAAACGTGTGCTTTAATCATTAAATTACTCACTATATATCAATATTTTTCAATAATTTGCGTCCAACAACACAAATTTGCAACCTATAAATTAACCATTAGATGCGTATCTCAAAAAAAATAAAAATTGTATTCGCCATTTTAATAATAATGTTGACTCTCAATATATATGGACAATCCAATAATTTCATAGTCATATTAGATGCGGGACATGGCGGTAAAGATGATGGAGCTAAATATTTTGACAATAAAGAAAAAGATTTAACCTTAGCAGTCACCTTAAAAGTGGGCAAAATATTAGAACAAACCCCTAATATTAACTTAATCTATACCAGAAAAACAGATGAGTTTATTGAACTTAGAGAAAGAGCAAAAATTGCCAATCGAGCTAATGCCAATTTATTCATTTCCATTCATTGCAATGCAAATAGAAACCCAACAGGAAACGGAAGCGAAACCTACGTAATGGGTATGACAAGAGCAAATATGAATTTAGAAGTTTCCAAAGCAGAAAACTCTGTAATCTTTTTGGAAGACAATTACCAGACAACCTATAAAGGTTTCGATCCAAATAAACCTGAAACTTTAATAGGACTGCAAATCGTACAGGAAAGTAATTTAACGAGCAGTATTGATTTGGCTACTAAAATACAGAATAACTTCTCAAATTCTATAGCCATAAAATCCAGAGGCATAAAACAAGAACCACTTTGGGTTCTTGACGCAACCACCATGCCCGGAGTTTTAATCGAGATCGGTTTTATTTCCAACAAAATTGATGTAAGCACATTAGAATCTGAAGATGGACAAAATGACATTGCAAAAGCAATTGCCAATGCCATAATAAGCTATAAAAATGAAAATTTTTGAGACAGCAAAACAATAACTCTTGAAGAAAAACTCAGCAATCTGAATTGTGCTAGATTCAAAAAAACGAAAACGCAGATTGACCTCTTTTATCTCGATATTTTTCAATAATTTGCACCCGCTTTGAAAACACTAAAAAAAAGACCTCAAAGCCAACAATTCCAGTAAGACATCGAGATGTATTTAAAGAAAATATCCTTATTCAATTACAAAAACTTTTCCGAAGCCAATTTCGAATTTGACAGCAAGATCAATTGTTTCGTTGGCAAAAACGGCATCGGAAAAACAAATATATTGGATGCCATCTATCATTTGTCTTATGGAAAAAGTTATTTCAATCCGCTCGCTGTACAAAATATCAAACACGGAGAAGAATTTTTCGTAATTGACGCCGAGTTCGAAAAAAATGAAAGAACAGAGCAAATCGTGTGCAGTCTCAAAAAAGGTCAAAAAAAAGTCCTGAAACGCAACGGAAAAGCCTACGATAAATTCTCTGACCACATCGGATTCATTCCGCTTGTAATTATCTCCCCTGCCGACAGGGATTTAATCGTAGAAGGCAGCGAAACTCGAAGAAAATTTATGGACAGCGTGATCTCGCAATTGGATCCAAACTATTTGCATCAACTTATCCAGTATCAAAAAGTAATGAGCCAGCGCAATGCCTTGCTAAAGTATTTTGCCCTGAACCATACTTATGACAATGACACCTTATCCATATATAATGAACAACTAACCGATTTCGGGCAATCCATTTTCGAAAAAAGAAAAGCTTTCGTGGCTGAGTTCATCCCTATTTTCAACTTTCACCATCACAATATTACAGGCTCACAGGAATCCGTACAATTGATTTATGAAAGCCATTTATTCGAAAATGATTTATTGACGCTTTTACAACAAAGCATCAACAAAGACCGCATCCTGCAATATACCAGCATGGGAATCCACAAAGACGATCTTTCTTTTGAAATCGACAATTACCCAATTAAAAAATTTGGTTCCCAAGGACAACAAAAATCATTTTTAATAGCATTAAAACTTGCGCAGTTCGAATTCCTAAAAAAACAAAGTGGTGTAAAACCAATTCTCCTTTTTGATGACATTTTCGACAAATTAGACGAAAACCGAGTTTCTAAAATCATCGAAATGGTCAACAACGACATCTTTGGACAGCTTTTTATATCGGATACACATCCAGAAAGAACAGAAACAATTGTAAAATCAACTCACCAGAGCTATACGATTTTCAATTTGTAATTTAAGATTCCTTAAAGATTCGAAAAGACAAAAATTGATTAGTTTTACACATTATAATACTTACGTCCCAATGAAAATTAACAACTTATATTTATTTATCGTTTGCTTTATTGCATTTTCCTGCACCGGACAAACTTCGCCAGCTATTAAAACTATTGATGCTTCCTCCTATTCAGAGAAAATAAAAGCGACTCCAAATGCCCAAATCCTTGATGTTCGAACTCCCGAGGAATATGCTACGGGACATATCGAAAACTCAGACAATGTAAATTGGCTCAGCAACAGCTTTGTTTTAAGAACCGATAAATACGACAAAACAAAACCAGTTTTTGTGTATTGCAAAAGCGGTGGGAGAAGTGCCAAAGCAGCCGATAAATTAGCCGAATTAGGCTTTAAGACTATCTACAATCTCGATGGAGGTATGCTGAAATGGGAAGCAGCGGGCTTGGCTAAACCAGACACCAAAATAATTGGAATATGTAGTCAGGAATATGCCGAATTACTGAATACTGACAAAGAAGTACTGATTAGCTTTTACGCTCCTTGGTGTGCTCCATGCAAAAAAATGGAACCTTACATTCTAAAAATGCAAAAAGAAATGAGCGATAAAGTAGTCATCGTCCGATTGAATGCCGATGAAAACAAAACAATCATGCAGGAATTGAAAATCAGTGAACTTCCAACTTTATTATTGTATAAAAACAAAACAATAAAATGGCAAAAATCAGGGTTTACTAGCGAAGAAGATATAAAAAAACAATTACTCTAATTGGCCTATGCTTACAAAAGATACACTACAGTTCCTCGACGATTTAAAAGCCAACAACAATCGTGATTGGTTTCTCGAAAACAAAAAACGTTACGAAGCCGTAAAGAAAGACTACCACCAGTTGGTTGGCTCTTTGCTTGATGCAATGAAGCCTCTCGATTCATCATTGGAAATGTTAGAAATCAAAAATTGTGTTTTCAGAATCAATCGTGACGTCCGATTTTCTAAAGATAAATCACCTTACAAAACAAATTTAGGGATTTGGATTTCTCCGGGCTCCAAACACATTGAAGCTCCCGGTTATTATCTTCATATCGAAAACAGAAACTGTTTTGTAGGCGGCGGATTATATTGCCCGCAACCGGATCAACTTCAAAAAATCAGAAAAGAAATTCACTTTTTCTATGATGATTTAACGGAAATCCTAAATGACCAAAAATTCAAATCTACTTATCAAAATTTAACCAGGGACGAAAATTCGACCCTAAAAAATCCTCCTAAAGGCTACGACAAAGAAGATCCAGCCATTGAATTTTTGAAACTAAAAAGCTTTACCGCTATTCAAAAATTTGACACCAAACTGGCAACCCAAAAAGATTTTGTATCGATAATAGCCGAAAAAATGATTGTTTTAAAACCGTTCAACAGTTTTATCGACAGAGCGTTATCAGAATAATTTCAAAGCCAAACACCACTCATTAATTACAATTCCTTATGGAGATTTTGCATCATTTTTCTTTAAAAAATTACAACACTTTTGGTATCGAAGCCAAAGCCGAAAAATTTATCGCCGTTCACAGTCTAGCCGAATTGAAAAGCGTTTTGGAACAAAACAAAAGCCAAAAAAAATTCATTCTTGGCGGGGGTAGCAACATGCTTTTGACAAAAGATATTGAAGCTCTTGTAATCCACATTGATTTAAAAGGAAAAAAAATACTGAAAGAAGATGATGATTTTGTTTGGGTTGAAGGACAAGCAGGCGAAAACTGGCATCAATTTGTGCTTTGGAACATCGAGCAAAATTTCGGTGGATTAGAAAACATGTCCTTAATTCCGGGGAATGTTGGCACGACACCTGTACAAAACATTGGCGCTTATGGAACCGAAATCAAAGATACTTTTGTTTCCTGCGAAGCCATGAATATTGAAACTCAAGAAATGAGAACTTTTAGAAGAGAGGAATGCAACTTTGGATACAGAGAAAGCATCTTTAAACACGAAGTAAAAGACCAATACATCATCACTTCCGTAGTTTTCAAACTGACGAAACAGAACCATAAAATAAATACTTCATACGGGGACATTCTCGCCGAATTGGCCAAAAACAACATTACAACTCCTAGTCTAAAAGACGTGAGCAATGCCGTAATTGCCATCAGAAAAAGCAAATTACCTGATCCTGCCGAATTAGGAAACAGCGGTAGTTTTTTCAAAAACCCAATACTTTTAAAAACCGATTTCGAGAAAATCCATCAAAATTTCCCCGAGATGCGATTCTTCGACATTTCAAAAACCGAAGTCAAAGTTCCTGCCGGCTGGCTAATAGAACATGCCGGTTTGAAAGGAAAACGTTTTGGCGATGCCGGAATTCACAAAAATCAAGCTTTGGTTTTAGTAAACTACGGAGGCGCAACAGGACAGGAAATTTTGGATGTTTCCAAAAAAGTGCAGGAAACTGTTTTTGAAACCTTTGGCATTCATATTGAGGCCGAAGTGAATATAATTTAGCTCCAAAGCAATGCTCACTATAAAAATTTCAGATCCAAACGCTCCAGAAGCTTACGCAATAACAGAAGAGCTATCGCAAAATCTTTATGAACGATTTGGAAGCGACGGCAAAAACTCATTTACAGATTGGGAATACGACAATCCCAGATATGTATTTATTATAGCAGAATTAAACACTGAAATTGTGGGATGCGGGGCAATAAGACCACTCTCACCAAAAACAGGAGAAGTAAAACGAATGTTTACCAAATATCCGGGGAAAAATATTGGACAATCCATTTTATCCTTTTTGGAAACAAAAGCAAGAGAGTTGAATTATGAAAAACTGGTTTTGGAAACAAGAGTAAAAAACAAAGAAGCCTGTTCCTTTTACCTGAAAGCAAACTATACAAAAATACCAAACTATGGTAAATACGTAAACCGACTAGACGCCATTTGTTTTCAAAAAACACTCTAAAGCGACATAAATATGTATTCTGGACTTAAAGCAAACCAAAAATCAAAAGTCTCCTCAAAAAAACCTTTAACCCAGACTACTGCAAAAGAAGCAGCCAAATAAAAAAAGTAATCACTTATTTACATTGAAAATTCACAATTGCTAATTACATTTGCAATCGTTTTTAAAAAGCCAAAAAATATAAGATGCTGAACTTTACTCTCTATTTTTTTATTGCAATTGTTGTTATTCAACTTTTTTATTATCTAGTTGTTTTTACAAAATTTTCTTTTGCCAGATCACAAGAAATTGAGCCAAAAAACATTCCTATTTCAGTTATAGTTTGCGCCAAAAACGAAGAAGAAAACGTCGTAAAATATATTCCTTTATTAGCCGAGCAAAATTATCCCGATTTTGAAATCGTCCTGATTGACGATGCTTCAAGAGATAACACCTTAGATATTTTTGAAGAATTCGAAAAACAATACCCCAATATTCGTTTGGTAAAAGTAAAAAACAACGAAGCATTTTGGGGAAACAAAAAATACGCTTTAACATTAGGAATTAAAGCCGCCAAAAAAGAATACCTTTTATTTACAGATGCAGATTGCTACCCTACTTCAAAAGATTGGATCACTGCGATGAGTTCCCGATTTACAAAACAAAGAACTATTGTTTTGGGCTACGGTGCTTATGAAAAAATAACCAATTCTTTTTTGAATAAAATAATCCGTTTTGAGACGTTGCTTACCGCTATCCAATATTTTTCGTGGGCAAAAATTGGCAAACCTTATATGGGTGTAGGACGTAATTTGGCTTACAAAAAAGAAGAATTTTTCAAAGTAAACGGTTTTATCGACCATATCCAGATTCGTTCCGGGGATGATGATTTATTTATCAATCAAGCTGCCGATTCTAGCAACACCACTATTAGTTATGTTCCTGAAAGCTTTACTTATTCGGCTCCAAAGACTACTTATTCTGATTGGTTTATACAAAAAAGAAGACATGTTGCCACCGCTACACATTATAAAACATTTGACAAAATACAATTAGGACTTTTCTTTAGTTCCCAGTTATTATTCCTATTATTACCAATTGCACTACTATCTTTTCAATTCCAATGGATTTTGGTAGTAAGCCTTATAAGCTTTCGATATTTGGTAACTTGGATTGTAACCGGATTTGCTGCAGGAAAATTAAAAGAAAAAGATGTGATCTATTGGTACCCTATTATAGAAATTATACTTATATTCACTCAAATTAATGTCTTTATAACAAACATCTTTTCAAAACCTGCGCATTGGAAATAAATAAACAAATAGAAAAAGCAAAAAAAGGAAATCAAATTGCCTTTACCTTTCTATTGGATTATTATTGGAATGAAGTGTACGGCTTCATGCTGAAAAGAACCGAAAACGAAACCATTGCCGAAGACATTACTATCGAAACTTTTTCGAAAGCATTTGACAAAATAGCCTCGTACAATCCGGAGTACCAATTCAACACTTGGCTGATTTCTATTGCCAAGAACGTGCATATCGATTTAATTCGCAAGAAAAAAGCAAGTCTATTTATCGAAATAACCGACGAAGAAGATCAAACAGCTTACAATGTAGCCGATACAACCCCTACAGCAGAAGATGTATTGATTACCGAGCAAAACCTTTCTCAATTATTACAGTACATCAAAGAATTGAAACCACATTATCAGGAAGTAATCCAGTTGCGCTATTTCCAGGAAATGAGTTATCAGGAAATTGCCAATAAAATAGACGAGCCTCTGAGCAACGTAAAAATAAAATTACTTCGTGCCAAAAAATTACTTTCTGAAATCATCCAAAACAAAAGGTAATTCTATCTCAGCAAAAATACTTTTATCCCAGAAAACCGACTTCAATTATTATTTTTTGAAGTGAAAACATTTAGCCTTTTTGTAAACATTCAGCTTTCCACTACGCACGAGCGAATTAGATAACGAAAACAGTCTGAGCAATCAGGTAATCCTTAAAATAGATGAGGATAATGTTAGTCGAATCTGGATATTGACTATTCATCAGAATGAAAATGGATTTGTTTGGATGGGAACCAATGGGTATGGAATTAATGGCTTTGGTATAAGTTTAATTTTTCCCAGTTTAGTTACAATGATGACTACTTTTTTAGTTCAATAACGTTTGATCGCTTGGCGATGTGGCGGAATAAGAAAGCCTAATCTTTCGGTTAATGACTAATTTTCCAAGTACAAAACCAACTTCAAATTAAGCCAAATCCCGCCATATTACCAAACGACGGTTATCCACAGAATACTTATTTACAACGAATTACTGTTTGTAAGTTAAAACCATTGAGGAAGAAATATTCCCATATTTTTGCCAATTTGCTTGACTTCCAAATTTATAATAATGGGTTGAACCGAATGAAGGAATTATTATTGGAAGATTTAATTTGTTTCCATCATTTGAATGTTCAATCCATTCAACAGTTATAACAATATCATCTTGAACTAAAATATTAAATGCTGATAAATCTACATTAACCCAGTCAGTTAATTTTTTATTGACTTGAAGTATAATATTTGATTTATTAATTTTTTTATCAGGTCTATTATTTTTTATAGTATAGCAATTAATTCTAAATTTAACCATTTCAAAATTATTGTCTTTTATGAAAAACTTAAATTCTGTTAAAAAGCTTGGCTTTTTTGTGCCTAGGGAAAATTTTCTTCCTATTTCTGTCCCTAAATTTATGTTTTCGTAATTTGGATTTGCAAAGATTACCTCATGTTTTGTTTCTGTTCTTTGTTTTCCATCACTATATGTTCTTAAATTAGTTTTATTCACAACCACTTCATCAAGATTTTCGATATAATTATCAAGTGAAATTTTAATTTTTTCTGTGATATTAGATAAGTCTTTAACAATAATTTCTTTAGACTTAAATCCCATACAAGAAATTTTCAGTGTATCTAACTCTATTACATTTTTTGATGAAAAAGTAAATTCTCCTTTATCGTTTGTAACTGTTCCGACTGGCTTATTTAGTATTCCAATGTTTACATATTTAATAGGATTTTTCAAGCTATCAATTATTATTCCGCTAAATATTTTTTCTTGCGAAAAAGTGATTATTGGAAAAAGTAATATTAAAAATAATCGAATTGAATTTTTCATAAAGTATAAATTATTGATATGATTATATAAGAATGTTTTTCTGATTTAATTCTAATAATAAATTATTCTCAATTTTATCAAAATTTTGTTTTTCTATTAATTTAAATAGCTCATTTGAGATTGGATAAGATTTATACGAAAATAAATCAAATAAGAAGTTAGAATCATTCACTTCAAATAAATTATATCGATCGGAGTTAAATTTTGTAATATTTTTTGATGGCTCGCTAAATGAAATTTCAATATCACGGTTAAACCATTTATGGATATAACCCCAACATTCCCATTGGGTAGGGTATTTTAATAATTTTTCTTCCAATAGTGAGTAACAATATTCTATTGATTTTTTTTCAAAATCTTCTTTATTTTCAAAGTCAGAAATTGAAATTTCTTTAAAAATTTCAATTGTATTGTTATATTCTTCATTCTCGTTTACCCGATAAGATAATATTGGAATAATCTTTGCATTTAAGATTGATGCTAATTTACCAACTCCATATTTTACATTAATCTGCTGATTTAAAAAATTAATTGGAATAAAATTTTTTGAAAAATTTTGAGCTTCAACATTAATTCCTGAATTTCCATCTAAATAAACAGCTATTACATATCCGTTTTCAACTAATTGTTTTAATTTAATTATAGATGTCCTTTCTTTTACATTTAATATTATTAAGTCGGAATTAATTTTACCTTTTAAAATATTTGTTACTGTCTCTTTAAAAGCATCTAATTGGCTGGTAAATACACTAATCATCAATTATTAATGCGACTTTGAATCCACACTCATAAAGGTATGAAATTATTGTCCTATATGATCCTAAATGAAAAGTAGCAAATATGATATTTTCGGATATTTCTCCATTTATAATTTTAAATTTTGTATTGTTTATGATTTTAGAATTTTTAAGATATTCTTTACTATTTTGCTCCAAAGCAGAGCAATGTTGACAATAAATTGTTTCAAAAAACAATTCTTTATAGTTACTTTTTTTTATATGAGACAGAAATTTATTGATATTAGCACTAAATAACGCAAAATAATAACTTTGTAGATTAAAATCTTTTTTTTTGAGATTAAATACTTCTTTACGTTTATTTTTTTTTTGGTTTTTAAGAGACATAAGTTAGAATTTGTTTAAACAAATGATACGCTATATAAATAATTAAAATGACTTTTAAAATACTACATATTTTTATAAATGTTGGAGTGTTATTTTTTTTAAAAATATTTTTAAGAAAAGTATTTGATACTTGGTTTAAATTCTTTGCTTTTATTAAATCAGTTAATACCCAATACCCATCAAATTGAAAAAAAGGATTTAAGTTTAAGATTAAAACTGCAAAATTAATATTAAATAAATAACCAAAAATCTTCAAATCAGAAACTGAAAATATAATTAATAAAATGAAACCTATTATCGATTGAAAATATATCCCTGAAAGATTAATTAAAATTCTTTTGGTTTTGTCCAATTTCCAAATTTCATCTAAATTTACGTACAAAACAGGTACTATTCTGTATATTCCGATGCCAATTTCTTTTACCTTTGTGTTATGATATTTAGCACTAATAATATGTCCAAATTCGTGAAAAATTAATATGACAAACAGTAGTATGTATGCTAACATTTGTTCTTTCAGCGTAAGGTCGCACTTTTTAGAAATGGTAAAGTAAAATATTACATTAGCAACAAATGTTAAGCATAATAAAATGTAAAAAAAGTCAATTTTAAAAAGCTCAAATATGAAATTTGGATAATAAATTTCTGAACTTAATTTTACTTTTAATATCTTTCTTAAACTTCTTTTTTTCTTTGGATTTATTAACAACTTATTTAGCTGTAAATCAATTAGATTATTAATAGTTTCAATTTCGATAGTCGTATTATATTTTTCCGAAAGTATTATAGATATGTTTTTATTTGAAATATGGTCTTTTAATAATTCAACAATATCTTTTACAATAAATCCCCCATAAATTAGGTTGTTATCTTTGATAAATAAATATTTATTTTCTTCGTCTGTCGGGATAATTTGAATTTCAGAATACATATCTAATATTTCAGTATTATAAAGAGGCATTTCTGCCTCTTTAAATTAAGACCATTGATTACATAGGATAACCAAAACAACAAGGAGGAGTTGGGTCACACCAACAAGTGTCTGGTGGTGCAGAGAATTCTTTTCTTTCTTGAAGTTCTTCAATAGAAAGTCCTTTTAACATTTCCTCTTTTGAAAAATTGTTCATTACTTCTTCATTTTTCATAAAAAATATGTATATAATTTTGTCTACTCTTTATCAGGTTTTTCGACTTCTACCTTTTCCGTTATGTTTGTGAACATCTTGTGCCTAACACATTTATAAACATAAGTAGTTATATATATTACAGTCAGATCCTGATATATCTGTTGACTTAATCAAATTATTAACAGATGATACATCCTCTTCTAATAATAGATTCATACCTGTAACATTTTTATAAGGATTATTTTTAGTATCATATTCATAAACGACTGTTCTTGAAGAACCACCATTATCAGTACTTTCATCTTTTATTAGATTGCCATCTTTAAAAGTAAATTTTCCCGCAGTACCATATTTTCTTCAACTCCAGTCAAAAAAATTCCTCTAACTTCATCATAAGAAACAGTTCCATCTGTGTTGTTACTTTTTTTTACCAAAACTGAAGGTTCTTTAGACGGATTATTGTCATCATTATTTGAACAAGAAGCTAGTACAAACATTGTGGCACTAACAAAAAATAGATTTTTTTTTCATAAGATTTTTTTTAAATTTCAAACAAATATAAAATAACACTTGTTAAAAAAATGTAGCTATTTATACTTTTTTTTGTAGATTTTACTCTACTTTTAATTTGTACCCACGTAACCAAAGCTATTAACCTAAACTCGATTAATAAAATACTGCTAATTGGTTAGTTTTAACCGTTTCGTATTTCAAAGAAGGTTTTTTAGGCAGAAAATTATAAGCAATTATTCCAGCGATAAGATTTGACAAAAAGTTGGT